>JAABUU010000101.1_pt1 | contig 204041 bp, 184 predicted proteins | sample 5559301 | NCBI WGS metagenome assembly JAABUU01 (sample SAMN10711884, study PRJNA513360) | rock metagenome | isolation source: Antarctica rocks | place: Antarctica: Victoria Land, Richard Nunatak white
TCATGTTCAGAAGATCTTCTTTCTGAAACTATTGCTATTCATCGAAGAACTAAAGATGAATCTCAGAAAAGTACAAGCAGTAGTCGAATGATCTACTTCTACAAATCTCACTCAGATGCAGTTCTTCATCGACTTCTGCAATTTCTATCGACGTTTTATAAAGAACTTTTCGAAGATTGTTCATCTTCTGATTCAACTAACTCAAAAAAAGATGATATTTGAATGAGATCAAGCTTGTCAAACGATCTTTGATCATATGAAGAAACGAATGACTGAAGTCTCTATTCTTCGTCATTTTGATCAGAATAGAGAGACTATTCTTGAAACAGACTCATTCAACTACGTCAACGATGACATACTTTCTCAGTATGACGACGAAGAAACATTGCACTCGATGATCTACTACAGCAAGAATCTGAGTCTCGCTGAGTGCAATTACAAGATCTATGACAAGAAACTACTAGCAATCATTCGTGCCTTCAAGCATTGACGACCTGAGCTGAAATTGACTGAGCTACTCATCAAGATGTTCACTGATCATCAAGCTTTAACGTCATTAATGAAAGATAAAGAGCTAAGTAGACGTCAAATGCGCTGAGTACAAAAGCTCGTCGACTTCAACTTCAAAATCATGTATCGCTCAGGCAAACAAAACATCAAAGTCGATGCATTGACTCGTCGAGCCGATTCAGTTTCTAGAAGTCTCGAGAATGAACGATGTCGCTATCAGCGAACTACAATTCTCACGTCGAATCGAATGAAAATCGCTGATCTAGAAGAGAAAGAGAACGATGAATCAATTTATCGATTGATTCTAGAAGCTAACAGAATCAACGAGAATTGTATTCTACTTCGTGAAGTCGTATTAAAAGATGAAGCTCAATACGAAGATACTAAATTAAGAAATTGTCGAGTTCAGAACGAAATACTATATCGAAGTGATCTTCTATGAGTTTTCTTCGATGAGCATCTTCAAATGAAGCTAATTCGAAAAGTTCACGATCAATCTTCTATTGATCATCTTGAAATTCTCAGAACGATGAAGATCATAAGAAGATACTACTATTAATCTTTAATGCGAAAGACAATAAATCGATATATTCGAAACTGCTACATTTGTCAGCGATCAAAGACTTCTCAAGATAAATTCAATGAACTACTACATTCTCTACTCATACTCGAACAGCAATGAAAGAACATAGTCATGAATTTCATCATCGACTTATCTTTTTTGAAAGGCAAAAACATCATACTAACAATGATATGTAGATTGACAAAGAAACGACACTATATCTCTTGTTCTACTGATGACGAAAAAATCACAGCAGAAAAAACAGCAGAGCTAATGCTTCAGTGAATATATCAAATACACGATTTACTCGATTTCATTGTTTCGAATCGAGACTCTCAATTTACCTTCATTCTATGAAAGTTTCTTTGCAAAAGGCTGAGCATTAATCTTTGATTATTCACTGCCTATCACTCTCAAATCGATGATCAAAGTGAACGAGTCAATCAGAACGTTGAAAGATATCTTAGATTCTTCTGTTTGTACATGCAGAATGACTGAGCTAAGCTACTACTCATGATCGAGTTCGTTGACAATAATGCTCTGTTCTCAGTCATCTTCTCAATTTCTTTCTTTCTAAACAAAGACTTTCATTCTCGTATGAGCTTTGAACTCGATGTCAGCGAATATGAAAGTTTCTGTGAACGCTTGCAGACGGCTAAAGTCGAGAATATATCTGAACATATGAACAAAACACTGAAGTTTGCTCGCGAGTCGCTAGCCAAAACACGAAAACAAATGATGAAACAAGTCAATAAGCATAGAAAAGAAGTTGATTACGAGGTCGAATCAAAGATGTTTCTGAATGAAAGAAACATCGTTACAGCGAGATCTTTCAAGAAGTTAGATGACAAAATGCTCGATTCTTTCACCAATCTAGATCTTGTCGACTCTTCATATAAACTGAAATTATCAGAGTCTATGCGTGTTCATGATGTATTTCATTCTGATCTGCTTCGTCCTGTCGTCGATGATTTCTTGCCTGATCAAAAGAACGAACCCTCAGATTCAATAGTGATAAACGACGAAGACGAATGAAAAATCGACGATATATTGAATTTTCGTCGATATCGAAGACAACTTCAGTATAGAGTCAAATGAAATGACTATGACAATGATCTCAATTGATACAACGCTGATGACGACGAATTTATGAACGCTCAGAAGGTAGTTGATGATTTTCATATTCAATATTCGAACAAATCGCGCTAGAAGCGCTTTCGACTATTCAGCCAATCAGAATTTAATGAGCCTGAGCCTGTGAAATCATGATTGGGCAATCAATCGAACCGAGCAGAAAATACATTCATGCGAACATGAATCGTCGAAGAGGGAGAGTAATGTCACGATTCTAGCCTTGCCAGACCTATTCTCGCTTCGTCACCTTGACTAGTTCCTATTGAGCCTAGCGTCGACTGAGAAACACACATATGTAGCCAGCTTCTTTCCTGTAGCTATCTTTCTTTCTTAGCATTTATCTTCTAGTTAAATGACACCTCTATTCGACTCGCTCTAGACAGATCTCTAACACTTACTTTTCAATCTTTAAAAAAAATTGTTTCTGAATGTTTCAATTCATGAAGAAGCAAAGATACAGTTTAAAAATGAATAACTCAATTTCTTAATAATGATTCAAACAAGTGAACATGCAATTGCATGATTTTACAAAAGTTAATAAAATTTTCAATGAGAAAATTACAAAAAACGCATTGCAAACATTAATGCATCTTTCACTCAAAGATTTCATTTATTCAAGAAGTCAGTAAAGATGTGTAATGATTTTTAAAAGATCAAAAACATTCTTGCAACTTACATCAGAATTGAACGCATAAAGCTGAAGATTTATCTGCACTCAAGAAATGTGTCAAGCATGAATAGTTTTCAATGTGACTGAAAATGAAATCATCAGACAGTTAAGCATATTCTGATGCATTGCTTGAATTGAATGCATCTTCAATTGAATATGCTGTAAGACATCAACTTCACAAACTATTAAATCATCATCTCAATCATGAAGAGTTTCAGAGTAACAGCGAGAATGATGATGAAAATGAAGCTGCTGAAGCAGTTTAGAATAACAAGAACATTCATTCTTTATGTCAAAGACTAAATTGAACTAAAGATTCTATTAATATAAAGAATTGATTATTATATTACTTGAACTAAATACAGAACAATACATCAAATAATGTACAAGACGAAAGACAAGAAATGAAAGAAAAGAATGAGAATTTAACTTTTATATACATGAATTGAGTAATGTCAGAACTAAACAGCAGTTTTATGATTTAAGATTGCAAAAACATGAAACAGATTTTGATGTGATAATAATAATAAATTCATACACTCTTGTGACATCAATTAAGTTGACTCATGAGAGACTTTATGCTATTTATATCGAGTGAACAAAACTCTCTGAAGTAGAAAATCACTCGCTGTTTATATGATTGCTTCACGCAGTTCAAACTATTATTATGAGACTTTGTATCAAATTAGTTCGCGTTGATTGCATGTTAAAGAATGAGTGACTTAGTCACTTTAAATTGCTTCAGAAGCTTCATTTTCATCATCATTCTTGCAGCTGCTCTGAAATTCTTCGTAATAGTGATGATTATTCAATAGTTCAAGAAGTTAATGTCTCATAACATTCTTGATTACAAATGTAATCAGTTCAAGCAATGCATGAGTACATGTTTCATCGTCTGATGATTTCAGTTGCAGTCACATCATGTACTATCTGCGTCTGAAATGTTTCTGAAGTGCAGATAAACATTCAAATCTATGAATTCAATTTTGATGTAAATAAGAAGAATGCTTTCAATCTTCTGAAAATTATTTCACATCTTTATCATCTTGTTGAACAGATGCAATCTTTGTGTCGAGATGATGTGAACATCTGCAATGCATTTTCTATATTTTTCTCATTATTGCTTTCACTGACTTCTGTGATACTGTGTTATTGCAATGCTGTCGCTAGTTGAAATCATCACAGCGAAAGTTAATCACTTGCATCTCAACTGTATTTTTGCATTTTCTTAAATTAAGTTGTTCAGAAGCATCACTTTCTTGATGACAAGAAAGCAAGAAATGATGCAATTAACATTCATTAGATGAACATGTATCAGTTTGCATGCTTGTCTGATTTTCTGCATACAATCATTAACTCAACTGCGTAACGTGATCTTGTTTTGCAGCATGTTTAAATGAACATGCAGCGAGCTTGTGTACATTTCTGCTTTCAGAGTCTCTGTGTTTACTCTTTTGAACATTTTTGCAACGTGATGCAGAGTCTGATTTTATAGTGTTTTAAGTTTGCATTCTTTGTTTGATAGTTCTTTCTCTTTTTCTCGCTGATGTCAAACTGATGCTTCAAATGCAATTTCTGATCTTACTACTGCTGAGTATATTTATCTTGCTTTTGTGAAGATTGTCTCTCATGTAAAGACTTCAAGTCAACTAAGTGCTAGCATTCATGTGATGCAATTCACTTTGATTTGATGAAGATGCGCGTCTCATTGCAATTTTATGTTCAGTTGTACTTTCAGAACTTGCACATCTGATTTCAACTTAATAACTGAGCTTTCTATTTATATGCTAATCATCATGTTAAATCTTTTTGATTTTCTGATGAAGTATGTAAATTCATACTTTTCTGATGTGAATGTTGTGTCATGAGTGCAAACTCATTTCGCGCAAACATTGTGCATTCTGCTCAGTGTTCTGCAAATTTCTTCAATGAATCTATCATATGCTAGAATATTAATGTCATTTATGAAGTCAAACACTTCAATCTTAATTTTTAATGCTTTGCACTTTTCAATCAGATTTACATTGAAGAATAGAAAGAAAATTGATGAAATGAAAAATCTTTGCAATATATCTGCATTTATCTTGCACATGTCACTCATTTGCTCATTAAATCTCAGCAATGTTTCTTGATTCTTAAGAAAGCTGCATACTCATTCAACTATGTAGTCTGAAGTTCTTTTCATTTTTAGAGTATGCAAAAGTCTGACATGTGAGACTTGATTGAATGTTTTGATGATGTTTAAACTTAGCATGAATGTTATGTATTTGATTTCACAGTTTCATACTGTGTGAATTTGATTTACTAGTAAATTTAATGTCGAGATCACAAATTACTTGCATCTCACTCTCATTTGAGCATCAGATAGCATGTGATGAGTCTCAGTTATATTACTCAGTCTCTTAGTCATGATCAACTTCAGAGCTTTGCTCATGATATCAAGCAAAGCAATAAGTCGATGTCTTTGAATCAGTATAATCACTCTTCTTCAATTTGCATAGTACTATCATTTGAGCTTTTTTGAACTGCTTCAAATGATATTCATGTATTACACATGCGTTGAATAAACTCATTAATATCAAAGTCAATTCTGCAAGATCTGTCTGCAATGCTCTGTTCAAAATGTCTGAAACATTCATTCGCAGTTTGAAAAGTAAACTGAATTATTGAGTTTAGCTAAAGAGACATTTGTCGCTTAAAGCGAAATAAAGTCGAGATTTTAGCTGAGCTCATCTGAATGTGATCAGATTTTATGAATAAAATCTGCGTTTATTCATATGTCATTGAACTGAATTGCGCTTTCGTCGCGTTCATCACTTTCATTGTTTTCATCGCTTTCGTTTCTTTCGTCGCATTCAGTCTACTACTCGTCTATCTACTTGTCTATTTACTCGCTCATTTACTCGCTCATCTACTCGCTCATTTACTCGTCTAGCTACTCGCTCATCTACTCTTCATTCTACTCGCTCATTTACTCTTCATTCTACTCGTCATTCTACTCGCTCATCTACTCTTCATTCTACTCGCTCATCTACTCATCACTTTACTCGCTCATTTACTCGTCATTCTACTCATCATTCTACTCGCTCATCTACTCATCATTCTACTCGCTCATTTACTCTTCACTCTACTCGCTCATCTACTCGCTCATTTACTCGCTCATCTACTCGCTCACTCAAATTTCCTACTGAATTTCTCATCGAATTTCTCATCGAATTTTCTACCAAACGCTTTATCAAATGCGTCGATCGAGCGCATAAAACACATCAAACAGTGCTTCAAACAATGCTTTCTACATGACTTTCTACCTACTCGTCACTCTACATGCTCAGCTATCTACTCAGCTATCTACTACTCAGTAATCTTCGCTTCGAACTCTATAAAGCTGACGCTAGAGAGTTTGAAGTTTTCATCTTCTTTCTTTCTTCGTAGTTTCTACTTTCTAGAACAACAACAATCAAAATATCAACATGTTCAGTTACAAGATGAGTGATTAAACTTCAAAGTGAAATAACATTAAGTTGATTGATTTATATCTTGTCAAGATACTCAGTCAGCTGAGTAACAAGTCAATCAGAAAGAAACTCACTCTCAATGAGAATCTTCTACTCTATCTGATAACAAGAATAATCATCACAAGTTCATTAAGCTTTTAAATTCACTCATCTTCATTGAAACAGATAACTTTATTTGAAAGACATGAAACATCAAAATAGTTGACAAGCTCAATGTCAACATGAATCATTACTCTACTGAAAAGATTCATATTGTTTATGTGATTTTCAGACTAAAAGACGATGCTGATCAGCAAATTTATGCAAAGCATCATGTTGATACTTTCTCATTCTATCAATCACTATCAGAGCTACTGAAACATCTGAAAGAAATTTATGAAGATCAGAATCTGATTCAAAAGTATCATCATGAATATGTTACTTTGAAGCAGCTCAACAAGCTCTTCAGCTCTTTTTATTTAGAATTCACTAAAATATTCAGCTTTCTGAACTACAATGATATCATTCTAATGAATGACATTCAGAATAAAATTAACAATCATTTTCAGAATGTGTTGTTAATTTGTCTCATAAAGTTTAGTTCACTTAATAAGCTTAAGATCTTTCTTCAAGATGTAAATAATAAACAACAAGTCAATTATCAGCTACGTGATAAGCAGTAAACAGTCAAATTAATAGCAACTTCGAAAAAACGTTTTATTTCTTTGTCAACATCAGCTTTAATCTTGATTACTAGCTATGTTTAACTTATTACTTTTTTCACTCTTGAATTTGAATGATCAAGAATATTAATCATTTGCTTCAACTGCAAAGTATTAAATCATCTTTCAAAGAATTGCTCTTAGCTGAAGACTAGTACTTTGACATCTCATGCATTCATCTCTTGTCTCAATGAGATCATCATGTCGAAAGAAGAGAAGAAATTATTTACAGAGAAATCAAAGAATAAGACAAAAAACTAGTGACTTTCATCAAAGATGTGATGAAAGATGTGTTAATCTCTTCAACAATGAGCAGCTCAAATGATTTCTTTGCTTCGAAATTTTTGACTATTGAATATGTACTATTTAGTAATGAAATTAGTTACTCATTAAAGTCATTGATTGACATTGAAGCAGCTGACTATTCATTCATTGATGAATTAATCGCGCAGAATGTTTATAATCATTTGCAAATTGAATCTTTATCTTTAATTAAGCTCAAATCAATAAGAGAATTTGATGATCATTATGCAAAAAAGCTCATTACTCATGCAATTTATTTGAATTTAACTGTTCAAGATCATATGAAACGTTTCACTTCTATGCTGATCACTCGATTAAATTAACATCAGATGATTCTTGAAAAAACATGAATGAACAAGATTAAAATGATTATTGATATGAAAGATGATTGTCTTTAATTTTCTAGTTTCAAAGCTTTTATCAAAGCTTGTTCAACTGTTCTTTTGAGCAAGAAAATCGCGATAGAACAGAAGAGTTCAATCTCTACTTAAATACTAAAGAGATTTATTTCTTCTGTTGTCACTCAACTCAGCGAGAAGTCATCTTCATTCAGTAAAATCATGAAATCATTTAATTTAATCAACTTCGCTTCGTCTTTTGATTCAATGAACATAGCAATGATAGAGATTGCAGCATATAAATCACTAGTCAAATGATTGAATGTGACTACTTTCATGATCATCATCACAAAAATCGATCGACTTCTAAAAACAGCTAAAAATTAACTTAAAGATGTAAATCTACAAGAGCTTTCACATGAAAAGATCTTAAAAAAAGTCAAAGCTAAGCTTTCTTTGAAATATCATAACTATTTAAACGTGTTTGATTGAGCAATAACTGATCAACTATTTTCTCATCGCTTCTATGATCATAAAATTGAGTTAATCGACGAAGAAACATTTTCTTGAAGTCATCTTTATCATATGTCTGACTACAAGCTTCAAAAGATGAAGAATTATCTGATTGAGCATCTGAATAAAGACTTTATATCTTTTAGCTCAGCTTCATACACTTCGCTCATACTATTCATTGAAAAGAAAGATGATAGCTTGCGTTTCTGTATAAACTACAAAAAGCTCAATGCATTGATCAAATGAGATCGCTATTTCTTATCACTAATAAATGAAACTTTCGCTTGTATTTAAGATAGCAGATATCTGATTCAATTGAACATCATTGTCATCTTCAACAAACTGCATATGCATTCAAACAGCGAAAATTTAATTATCTTTATCATTTCTTTTGATTTCTACAAATATCACGTGATGTCTTTTGAATTAATCAACGACTCAACTTTCTATTAACATTATATGAACGACGTACTATTTGACTATCTTCATCAGTTTTGTCAAATCTATCTAAATGACATTATTATCTACAGCAAAACATTAAAGAAACATAAGCAACATGTATGATTAGTTTTATATAGACTACAAGAGACTAATTTTTAAATGAATATAAAAAAATGCAAGTTTCATGTTCAGAAAATCTTCTTTCTGAAACTATTGCTATTCATTGAAGAACTAAAGATGAATCTCAGAAAAGTACAAGCAGTAGTTGAATGATCTACTTCTACAAATCTCATTTAGATGCAATTCTTCGTTAACTTCTGCAATTTCTATCAATGTTTTATAAAGAACTTTTCAAAGATTGTTTATTCTCTGATTCAACTAACTCAAAAAGAGATAATATTTGAATGAGGTCAAGCTTGTTAAATGATCTTTGATCATATGAAGAAATGAATGACTGAAGTCTTTATTCTTCGTCATTTTGATCAGAATAAAGAGACTATTCTTGAAACAGACTTATTCAACTACGTCAACGATGACATACTTTCTCAGTATGACGACGAAGAAACATTGCATTTGATGATTTACTACAGCAAGAATCTGAGTCTTGCTGAGTGCAATTACAAAATCTATGACAAGAAATTACTAGCAATCATTCATGTCTTTAAGCATTGATGATCTGAGCTGAAATTGACTGAGTTATTCATTAAGATGTTCACTGATCATCAAGCTTTAACGTCATTAATGAAAGATAAAGAGCTAAGTAAACGTTAAATGCGCTGAGTATAAAAGCTTGTTGATTTCAACTTCAAAATTATGTATTGCTCAGACAAATAAAACATCAAAGTTGATGCATTGACTCGTTAAGTTGATTCAGTTTCTAGAAGCTTCAAGAATAAATGATGTTGCTATCAGCAAACTACAATTCTTACGTCAGATTGAATGAAAATCGCTGATTTAAAGAAGAACATTAATGAATCAATTTATAAACAGATTCTTGAGACTAATGAAATTGACGAGAATTGTACGTTACTTCGCGAAGTAATAGCAAGAGATGAGACACAATATGAAGATATCAAATTGAAGAATTGTTGAATTCAGAATGAAATCTTGTATCATGATAGTCAGCTACGAGTTTCGTTCAACGAGCTTCTACAAATGAATCTGATTCGTGAGATACATGATCAATCATCAGTTGATCATTCTGATATTTTTAGAACTGTGAAAGTCATAAAGTGAAACTACTATTAATCATTCATGCGAAAAATAATAGATTGATATATTTGAAACTGCTATATTTGTCAACGTTCAAAAACATCTAGAAATAAATTAAATAACTTGCTTCATTCTTTATTGATATCTGAACAGCAATGACAAGACATAGCAATAAACTTCATTATTAATCTATTTGATTCAAGCAAGTACAACGCTATTCTGACAATCATCTGCAAATTGTTAAAAGAAAGACATTATATTTCTTGCATCATTAATGATGAAGATATCACTGTCAAAAAGACAGCTGAAATGCTGATTTAATGAGTATATTAAACTCATGATTTATCAAGCTTCATAGTATCTGATTGAGATTCACAATTCATCTTTATACTATGAAAGTTTCTTTGCAAACGACTGAGCATTTCTCTTCGATTGTTCATCATTTATCATTCTCAAATCAATGATCAAAGCGAACGAGTCAATCAGAACGTTGAACAATATCTTCAATTCTTCTGTTCATATATGCAGAATGATTGATTTAAGTGACTACTTATGATTGAGTTTGTCAACAATAATATCTTGTTCTCAATTATCTTCTTGACTTTCTTCTTCATAAACAAGAACTTTCATTCTTGTATGAGCTTCAACTCTAACATTATTGAGTATGAAAGCACTTACGAACGCTTGCAAATCAATCGAGTCAAGAATATATTTGAACAAATGAACAAGATATTGATCTTCGCTCATGAAACTTTGATCAAAACATGAAAACAAATGATGAATCAAGCTAATAAACATAGAAAGAAGATTAATTATAAGATTGAATCAAAAATGTTTCTGAATGAAAGAAACATTGTTACAACGAGATTTTTCAAGAAGTTAAATGATAAAATGCTTGATTCTTTCATCAATTTAAATCTTGTCGACTCTTCATATAAACTGAAATTATCAGAGTTTATGCATGTTCATGATGTATTTCATTCTGATCTGCTTTGATCAATCGTTGATGATTTCTTGTCTGATCAAAAGAATGAATTCTCAGATTCAATAGTGATAAACGATGAAGATGAGTAAGAAATCAATGATATATTGAATTTTCGTTGATATCAAAAATGACTTCAGTATAAAGTCAAATGAAATGATTATGATAATAATCTCAATTGATACAATGTTGATGACGACGAATTTATGAACATTCAGAAGATCATTGATGATTTTCATATTCAATACTTGAACAAATTGCATTAATCAACAATTCAATCAATCAAGTTGAGCAGAAAATACATTCATGCAAACATGAATCATCAAAGAGAAGAGATAATGTCACAATTCTAGTCTTGTCAGACTCAGTTTTCTAGTCTTGTCAGATTTATTCTCACTTCATCATCTTGACTAGTTTTTATTGAGTTTAACGTCAACTGAGAAATACACATATGTAGTCAGCTTCTTTTCTGTAGCTATCTTTCTTTCTTAGCATTTATCTTTTAGTTAAATGACACTTTTATCTGACTCGCTCTAGACAGATTTCTAACATATGAAGTTAAGCACTTCAATTTTGATTTTTAAAGCTTTGCATTTTTTGATTAAGCTTGCATTAAAAAATAGAAAGAAAATTGATGATATGAGAAATTTCTGTGATATGTCAGTGTTTACTCATTGCATCGCGCTGATTTATTCATTGAACGTCAGCAATGACTCTTTATCTTTCAGAAAGCTGCTAGTTCATTTGACTATGTAGTTTGATGTTCTTTTCATTTTCAAAGTATGCAAAAGTCTAGTATGTAAAACATAATTGAACATCTCAGCAACATTTAAACTAAGCATAAAGATTACATACTTGATTTTGCAGTCTTATACTGCGTGTACTTGATCTACTAGTAAATTCAGCACTGAGATCACAAATTACTTGCATTTCACTCTCATTTAAGCGTTCAAAAGCATGTGATGAGTCTCAATAATATCATTTAATTTTTTGATCATAATTGATTTCAATGTTTTACTCATGATGTTTAACAAAGTAATGAATTAATATGTTTTTGAATCAATGTAATTGCTTTTCTTTGATTTATGTAGTACTATTGTTTATGTTACAAGCGTGCTCAGTCTTTTACTGAAACGTGTGTTCTTTGAGCGAGTCTAAACTTTATCGAGTCTAATGCTCATTTTTTCTCTGTACATATAGTCTTTGCATCTCATAGATCTCATTCTTTAACTTTGAATTCTCGTTTATCTGATTTACTCTTCGTGTATCTGTATCTTTATAACTTGCTCTAAACATGATTCTAACATTATTCAAAGCTTCGTACATATCACATGATAGTGATTCACTTTCTAACTCTATGATTGAAAGCAGAAACTCTGCAACGCGTTGCAGACGTGAATCAATCTCTTGATCAATCTCTTGACTAAGCTCATCATTGAATAGAACAAGCTTTGCAACGTGTGCAGACATGAATCAACCTCTCGACTGATCTCTTGACTGAACTCATCATCAAATGAACAGAATAAGTTTTATTGAACGTGATAAACATGAACAGAACAAGTTCTATTGAATGCAATAAACATGAACAGAATAAGCTTTATTGAATGTGATAAACATGAACAGAGAAAGCTTTATTGAATGCAATAGATGTGATCAGAATAAGCTTTGCTACATGCATGTAGTAGACACGAATTGAAGTGAGTCTGTTACAAGAGCAGATAATGATTAATCTCGTTGTCAAGTCAATCATTTGATAGTGAATCTGCTTGAACGACACTCAAAGTGAGTCTGCTACAATGACATTGAAAGTGAATCTGTTACAAAGACAGATAACGATTGATCTTGTTATCAAGCTCATCACTCAATAGTGAGTCTGCTTTAATGACATGAACAGAACAAGCTCTGCAACGCGTTGCAGATATAAATTAAAAGACAACAATTGATCTTTTTACTGAGTTGATTACTCAATAGTTAGTCTGCTTAAACAACACTCAAAGTAAGTCTGCTTCTGTTAGAAATCAGCATAGAGCGAGTCATATGAGTGTAATGTAACATGTATATAAATGCTAAGAAAGAAAAGTATCTAGAAGAAAAGAATCAACTATCTATATGACTCAGAAGAACTCAACATAGTCATCAACATAGTCATCAACATAGTCATCAACATAGTCATCAACATAGCTATCAACATAGCTATCAACGAAGATGCGTAGCTAGAATCATAACATTATTTCTCTTCTTCAATGATTCATGTTTGCATGAATGTATTTTCTTAGCCTTGTGTAGAATCGAAATGTCTGTAGAATTGAAATGTCTATTGTAACAGACTCACTATGCGAGAGAAAGAATGATCATTGAAGCAGACTCACTAGTCGACTAGCTCATTAAAGAGATTAATTCGAATCGCGTCATTGAAGCAGACTCACTAAGAGATAAAGCGATGTGAATAAATGAATCATTGCATTGACGATGTCTTTGAAGCAGACTCATCAGTCGACTTGCTCATTGAAGAAATCAATTCTGATCATGTCATTGAAGCAGACTCACTTCTGATTCAGATTTACTACATAGTAAAGCTTGTTTCGTTTGTTGATTAACTCAATCAAGAGATCAATCATTGTTTATCTTTGTAGCAGACTCACTATTGAGTGACTGACTCTGTTGACAAGATCAATCATTATCTGTTCTTGTAGCAGACTCACTAGTTGATACAGAAACATGAGGTAGATCAATTCGCTGATAGGTAGAATGATGAGAAGATCATTGCATTGAGAATAGATGTCATTGAAGCAGACTCACTAGTTGCATGTGAACTGATAGGCGAATCGATTCACTGATAGATAAAGCGATGAAAAGATCATTGCATTGACGATGTCATTGAAGCAGACTCACTAAGAGTTTGCTTCTTAAGATAAAGACTTCACGCAGTTCTATGACTGATCTTGTTTGATTGTTCAACAAATTCAAAGAATTTCTTGCGAATCTGAATGAATGATTAATTCGCTGATCTTTGATCTAGTTGAATGATTTCAATCGTTTGTTTATACTCGCTGATCAGCGCATGAGTTTGAATTTTTTGTTTATTCTCGCTGATCAGCTCACAAGAAAAGAAGAGTGAGTGTTGTCACATGATCATGAGTCAACTAGATCAAAGTTGATAGTTGAATCAAACAGAAGCACTCGATGCAGATTATTTCTCTTCGTCTGTAATGAAAAAACATTTATATAATGTTAGAGATCAGCATAGAGCGAGTCATATGAGTGTAATGTAATGAGTATATAAATGCTAAGAAAGAAAAGTATTTAGAAGAAAAGAATCAACTATCTATATGACTCAGAAGAACATAAGCTAATTCTGAATAAAGTTGACTTCGAAACAAGTTTATGCTTTAGCGACGAGCGATCAACAATAGCTCTCAGAATAGTCATCAACATAGTCATCAACATAGCTATCAACGAAGATGCGTAGCTAGAATCATAACAGCTTCAATGACATCAGAACTTGATTTAGCAACGAATCTTTTATTCATATCTTCTACAATTTATCTCTATTCACGACATTGACAACAACAGCAAAGATGATATGTACTGCAAACAGAGTAGCATATACTATATGTCTTGAAAGAATAGAACATATATTATATGTTTGAAAATACAAAGATATGAGCTGAAACTCATTCATCATTGAATATTTGAAGCTGAATAGAAAGAGTCTGCTTGAATGACAAGAATAGTGAGTTTGCTTGAACAACATTCAAAGTGAGTCTGCTACAATGACAAGTTGATAGTTCATCTCTTGATTAAACTCATCATTGAATCAGAACAAGCTTTGCTACACGTATGTAATAGACATGAACAGAACAAGTTCTATCAAATGCAATAAACATGAACGAAACAAGCTTTGCTACATGCATGTAGTAGACATGAAGTGATAGTGAGTCTGCTTCAAAGACGCGTTCAATATTGATCTCATTGTCAAGCTCATCACTCAATAGTGAGTCTGCTTCAATGACATGAATAGAACAAGCTTTGTGACGCGTTGCAAACATGAATCAGAAGACAACAGTTGATCTTTTGATTAAGTCAGTCATTGAACAAAAAACAAGCTTTACTACATACGTGTAGTAAACATGAATGAAACAAGTTCTGCTACATGCATGTAGCAGACATGAATCAGAAAATAATGATTGATCTCATTAACTGAGCTTATCACTTGATAGTGAGTCTGCTTGAACGACATTCGAAGTGAGTCTGCTTTAATGACATTCAACAAGAAGAAATAGACTTGAAACGTCTGATGAAATGAGCTTGAAATGCTCAATAAAATGAGCTTGAAATGCTCAATAAAATGAGCTTGAAACGCTTTATATCAAGAAGAGAGCTTGAAACACTTTATATCAAGAAGAAATAGACTTGAAACGTTTGATGAAATGAGCTTAAAATGCTTGATGAAACGAGCTTGAAACGCTTAAATAGAACGATAATGAAATGAATAAGAAAGAAAGAAGCTGATTGAAGCAATGAGATCATTGCTTGATTGAAGAAAAGAGAAGTAATGTAACGAGCGTGCTCAGTCTTCTACTGAAACGTGTGTTCTTTGAGCGAGTCTAGACTCTATCGAGTCTAGCGCTCATCTTCTCTCTGTACATATAGTCTTCGCATCTCATAAACCTCACTCTTTAGCTTTGAATTCTTATTTACCTGATTTATTCTTCGTTTATCTGTATCTTTATGACTTGCTCTAAACATGATTCTAACAGTTTGAGCTTTTTTAAACTGCTTCAAATGATATTTGTAAATTACACATGCATTGAACAGATTGATTAATATCAAAGTCAGTTCTGTTAAACTCACTTAAAGCACTTTATTTGAAATTTTGAATGCATCTGATGCTTTGTTAACTTTTACTCATTGAATCATCTGTCTCATTTCATCTTGCAATAAGACTGAATTGAATGACACTGTCAGTAATATAAACAATCTTGAAATGTCGTTGATATTTGCTTAAAACAATAATGAAAAGAATTTCTTTCATAGCATCTCTGTTTTTTTTCTTGAATGAGTCTGCTATGTGATCAAAATCGTTGCTCTTTAATGATGAAAACTGCAAAAGTTTCTTAAGTAACTGACTTTCGATTTTGACTCATTTTGCAAAGCATTAAATCAATTTTGATTCATTGCTCAGCTTATGCATTTATAATTTAAAATGTAAATGTTTTGTTTCTTTAATGATCTTGTTTTTATGATCATTGTATCTCAGATAGTCATTTCATGTTTCTAAAGTACTTTGTGATTTTCATATGATTCATAGTTATTGCATTACTATCGAACGAAAGTATACAGTGATCAAGAGTTATCAAAGGGAAAATCAAGCACGCTATTAACTTCTCAGCACTCAGAAAAGCACTCAAATCAGATGATATGTCATTCGTAATCATACAGCGAGCGTACAAAACTATATTGAAAATCTTCAATTTAGTGTATTCAGATTTGATCAAAAATGACTATCATTCGAAGATATGACGTGAAGACACGGAAATTATTCTGAAAAAATCAGACAAATCAAATGATTCAATTTCGAAGACATACAGAATTATTACGCTGCTAAACTGTTTAGACAAAGTAGCGAAAAAAATAATAGCAATGCAACTGTCTTACACAGCTGAAATTAATGATAAGTTGCTGAATTTTGATCAAATGAAAGACAGAAAACAAAGATCAGCTATAGATGCAGTACTAAATCTAGTACATGATGTGCAAATGACAAAAAGTTGAGAAAACACGCTTATCTATCTACTTCTAGATGTCAAAGAAGTCTTTGATCATGTTGCGTTGAAACAGCTGATCAAAATATTGATTAAATTGAAAATATCAGTCAATTTAATCAAATGAGTAAAATGTTTCTTACAAAATCGAATTATTGACTTAGCATTTGATGATAAACGTCAGAAATCAAAGAAAATAAGCACAGAAATATCATAAGATTCATTTATCTCGCTCATTTTATTTCTAATTTATATTCGATATCTGTTTTCAAAGATTCGCGCGAAGTTCAAAAATTTACAGTCATTTAGCTATATTGACGATGTGATGCTATACATTGAGGGAAGAAATATTGACAAGAATGTGAAAATACTGAAAAACGCAGCAAAAATCGTTTTCACATGAGCTGAGAACAACGCAGTGCAATTCGATGACTCAAAATCTGAACTGATACACTTTGAAAAACATAAAATAACACTCAATCAAATGATTATTCTACTCAATAACATGATCATAAAATCAAAGACATGTGTATAATGACTAAAAGTTTGACTGAATTGAAAGCTCAACTTCAAAGTTCATGTGCAAACGAAAATCGCGATAGTCACAAGAACGCTACACTCATTATTTAAATTAATGAATAGCGAGTGAGAACTAAATGTTAAATCAGAAAAGCAGTTATATCTGACATGCATCACGTCTATTAGCGATTATGACATCGAAATATGATGAAATAATCAAAAAAGCTACTTAGTCAAATTTCGTAAACTGCAAAACGTTGCATTACAGAAAATTCTGAATGCATTTTAAATATCATTGATAGATGCTATGCAAATAGAAGCAGAAATCTCGTTGATGAAGATGCAATTAGATCAAAAGTGCAAGAACTATGCAATTTGAATAGTTGAATTATTGAAAAAACACTTTATCAGAAAAAGAATGTTTATTTCATACTCATCTCAATACTTTATTGAATTGAATCTAAATCTGAATGCATCGAAATATCTGAACTGAAACAAGATGAAGAAGAACTTATTTTAAAAAGTCAAGAAGTGCAAAGACAGACTCACACAGATATATTGAATATTGAACAAAGTGCAAAAAACACTGAATTCAATAAAAGAAATCGAAATTTCTCACTTCAAGAAATCGTGAGATCAAGAAATCAAACATTTAGCAAGAATTCAAACCGAATTTGCAAAAAGCGAAACTCATGAAACGATCAATTTGCACTACAGAAAATTAGAAAGAATTATCAAAAAGGCGAAAAACATAGTGATGTATATTGATGCATTGCAAATTCGAAAAAAGATAGCAGAGATCAAAACAGAAACTGAAATGACAGTGATATTCACGCATGAATTCGTCAGATACAGCAAAGTGACAAGCGTTTACGACAAAATAATCACAACAGAAGTGAAACTGCAAGCTATTAGCGATGCAATTGCAATATGCAGCGAAAAAGCACTCAAAAACAGCGAAATTTGAATGTACATGAACAGTCAAATGACTTTGCAAAGACTAAATGCAAAGAGCAACATCAATGCGAAGTTATTTAATAACATACGACAAAACTTGATCAATTTACGTCAGAATCAGTGTCAAATTTGCATACAGTGAATATTGAGTTGCAAAAGCATTATTGAAAACGAAAAAGCAGATCAATTGATCAAAAGTGTTGCTCAAGAATTATCAGTTATCGACAACATGAAAGCAATCATTATAAGCTTCGTAAAAAAGCAAATTTGCAAAGAGACGAAATTACAATGATTAAATGTCTGAAAAAGCAGCATCAAGAAGAGAAATCAGTATCAAAAGCACATATTGAATGTGAATTTAAGTCATAAATCACTAAAAGAGATGAGAAAAATCAATAGACTAACGTTTTCAATCTTTATTCAGCTGAAAATAAAACATGACTATTTCAAGAGCTATTTGCATCGATTATCAGAGAATAATTCGAACAAATGCTATGAAATATGCAATGCAAGACAAACGTTGAAGCATTTACTGCTGAACTGCAGACATTATAAAGCAGAGCAGATAAAGCTTAAGAAAAAAGCTCAGCTCAAAAACACAGACACTATATTGATACTGTTCATCATCAAAATTGAAAGAATTGCAACATTAAAGTATTTGAAAAATACTTGAATTGCGATGAGAAAATGACTATTAGAAACAAAAGAGTAGAACGCGAAGAGTGCGAAGAGACAAAGAAAAACGAAAGTATGATGATGAGAATTGAGAAAGAGCGTTTGTATGTGCAAACTATCGATGTGATTGATCAACGAGAAGATATAAAGCAGCGACTTTGATCAGATTACATGTAACTTAGCATACATACAGCGTCTAGACAGTATCATAGTCATAGACTGCATGCACTTAATGAAGAAATAAAAAATAAAATAAAAAAGAAGTTAATGTCTTGTAACATTCTTGATTGCAGATGTGATCAGTTCAAGCAATGCATGAATACATGTTTCATTGTCTGATAATTTCAGTTGCAGTTGCATTGCATGCTATCTGCGTCTGAAACATTTCTGAAGTGCAGATAAGCATTCAGATCTATGCGTTCAATTCTGATGTAAATAATGAGAGTGCTTTCAATCTTCTGAAGATCATTTCGCATCTTTATCATCTTGTTGAACAGATACAATCTTTGTGTCGAGATGATGTGAACATCTGCGATGCATTTTCTATATTTTTCTCATCGTTGCTTTCACTGACTTCTGTGATACTGCGCTATTGCAATGCTGTCGCTAGTTGAAATCGTCGCAGCGAGAACTAATTGCTTACGTCTCAACTGTATTTTCGCGTCTTCTTAAATTAAGTTATTCAGAAACATCACTTTCTTGATGACAAAAGAGCGAGAAATGATGCAATTAATACTCATCAGACGAGCGCGTATTTGATCAGATAAATAGAACATAACATTCTCATCAGCAATAAAGAATTTTCATCAGATAAGTGAGTCAACATTCTGAGAGTTAATCTTTTCAAACTCAGCTGATGAATTAACAGCATCAGTCAATAATCACTGAGTTGAGAACTATATGATACATATGTGCAGAGTTGATTCTCTTTCTTTGAAGTTTTGATCTTGAGTCTTTAGACATGTTTCAAATCTCAATTCATCTGTTCAATGATAGACAAAATTAAAGCTTTGATTGAACTTTTCTGTAAATCAGTTAATAAGAATTCAAAATAATAATTTAACATCATAAGTTAATTTCAAGAGTATATTCATGAATTATCTGTTCAATGATAGACAAATTAAAATCTTGATTGAATTTTCTTGTAAAGAAGACTGCATGTACATTACAACTATCATCACTGTCAATATATAACTTAGTTGAGTTTGCATCAACAAAGATGCATTTGCAGTTTGAAAAGTGAACTGAATTATTGAGTTTAACTAAAGAAACATTTGTCACTTAAAGCGAGATAAAGTTGAAATTTTAGCTGAGCTCATCTGAATGTGATCAGATTTTATGAATAAAATCTGCAATCATTTCATATGTTGTTGAACTGAATCTGCGTTTATTCATATGTCATTGAACTGAATCGCGCTTTCGTTGCTTTCATCACTTTCATCACTTTCATCACTTTCATCACTTTCGTTTCTTTCGTTGCATTCAGCCTACTACTCGCTCATCTACTCATTTATCTACTCGCTCATCTACTCTTCACTTTACTTGTTTATTTACTCGCTCATCTACTCATCACTTTACTCGCTCATTTACTCTTCACTCTACTCGCTCATCTACTCTTCATTCTACTTGTCTAGCTACTCGCTCATTTACTCGTCATTCTACTCGCTCATCTACTCATCATTCTACTCACTCATCTACTTTTCACTCTACTCGTCTAGCTACTCGCTCATCTACTCGTCATTCTACTCACTCATTTACTCTTCACTCTACTCGCTCACCTACTTTTCACTTTACTCACTCATTTACTCTTCACTTTACTCTTCACTTTACTCATTTATTTACTCGCTCATTTACTCATTATTCTACTCTCTATCAAACTCTCTATCAAATGCTTTATCAAACGCTTTATCAAATGCATTGATCAAATGCACAAAACACATAAAACAATGCTTCAAATAATGCTTTTTACTGAGCTTTTTACTGATCTTTCTACTGATCTTTCAATCAATCTTTCTATTGATCTTTCTACTAGTGAGCTTTCTACTGATCTTTCGATTGAGTTATTTAGTGAACTTTCTACTGATCTTTTGATCAAGTTATTTAGTGAACTTTCTACTGATCTTTCTATCAATCTTTCTATCGACTTTTCTATCAATCTTTCTATCAATCTTTCTATCAATCTTTCTATCAATCTTTCTATCAATCTTTCTATCAATCTTTTTACTAAGCTATTTATTGAGCTATCGACTGAGCTTTTTATCAAATACTTTATCAAAAATTCTACATGCTTCAAAATACGCGTTGATCAAGCGCATAACATGAATTAAACAATGCTTTTTACATGACTTTCTACATGACTTTCTTCATGACTTTCTACATGACTTCTCACCAAGCTTCAAATTGCTTTGCAATCAAGAATCAAATTTGTTCTTTATCAAGCTTCAAACACGACTCTATCAATCATTCTACATGACTTTCTATCTTTCTAGTTTACTCATTAACTTTCTCATTAACTTTCTTATTGACTTTCTTGATGCATATATTAAATAGCTATTATTTAGATAGTTAAATCAATCATTAATTATTCAACGTTGCAACTACGTATCAATGTTATAAATGTCAAAATAGTCATGTTTATTGAATTAAATGATAAAGACGTATACTGCGTTCATAAGAATGTTAAAGATGTTAGAAATGTTGAGAATATTAACGCTTTTATGAATATGCATCAGCTAAAAGTGACGCAAATCTGAGACATAAGATTAAATAAATATTTGAGATATTAATCACTAAAAGCGCTAAAATCTGTCTCTGTCACTCTTTACAAATTGCAAATGTGCTGTTGTTCATGATTGACAATACAATTCAAAAGAAGCGCTTTGAAGAAATATTCTTTCAATCTTAATGAGTTAATTAAAAAGTTTCTGAAATCTTAGAATTTCAGTCTTAAAAATTTATGCTACGTTTCAATTCAGTACAGACTCGATAGAAAGAATATGTTGTTGAAGATAAAAACTAAATCACTAGAAAGATTAAACGACGAAAGAAGAAAATATATGTGTTGATACAATAACTCACTGTTATATATTAAGAGAAAAAGATAAGAGATAAAATTAAAAAGAAGAAGAAAGATGATTTGATGATGTGTAAAAAAGAAGAATAACTGAGACAGATATTTGAGATTTATATAGTGTAGAATGATCTTTGTTGAGCGATATGAATCTCTTGAAAAATGAAAGATGAATATTCATAGCTTACTAATCTTTGCAATTAACAAATGATGAAGAAAATATGTCTTTTCAAACGAAGATGAAGTAAGAAGCATAAAAACTGTCATCTTACATTCAATTACTTCTCACATCACATCTTAATATTTGTAGAACTTTTATTATTAGTGATATATAGTAGTAATATCTTTTTTTTATTTCTTCATTAAGTGCATGCAGTTTATGACTATGACACTGTCTAAACGCTGTATATATGCTAGATTACATGTAATCTGATCAAAGTCACTGCTTTATATCTTTTCATTGATTAATCACATCGATAGTTTGCACATACAAACGCTCTTTCTCAATTCTCATCATCATACTTTCGTTTTTCTTTGTCTCTTCGCACTCTTCGCGTTCTACTCTTTTGTTTCTAATAGTCATTTTCTCATCGCAATTCAAGTATTTTTCAAATACTTTAATGTTGCAATTCTTTCAATTTTGATGATGAACAGTATCAATATAGTGTCTGTGTTTTTGAGCTGAGCTTTTTTCTTAAGCTTTATCTGCTCTGCTCTATAATGTCTGCAGTTCAGTAGTAAATGCTTCGACGTTTGCCTTGCATTGCATATTTCATAGCATTTGTTCAAATTATTCTCTGATAATTGATGCAAATAGCTCTTGAAATAGTCATGTCTCATTTTCAGCTGAATAAAGATTGAAAACGTTAATCTATTGATTTTTCTCATCTCTTTTAGTGATTTATGACTTAAATTCACATTCAATATGTGCTTTCGATACTGATTTTTCTTCTTGATGCTGCTTTTTCAGACATTTAATCATTGTAATTTCGTCTCTTTGCAAATTTGCTTTTTTACGAAGCTTATGATGATTGCTTTCATGTTGTCGATAACTGATAATTCTTGAGCAACACTTTTGATCAATTGATCTGCTTTTTCGTTTTCAATAATGCTTTTGCAACTCAATATTCACTGTATGCAAATTTGACACTGATTCTGACGTAAATTGATCAAGTTTTGTCGTATGTTATTAAATAACTTCGCATTGATGTTGCTCTTTGCATTTAGTCTTTGCAAAGTCATTTGACTGTTCATGTACATTCAAATTTCGCTGTTTTTGAGTGCTTTTTCGCTGCATATTGCAATTGCATCGCTAATAGCTTGCAGTTTCACTTCTGTTGTGATTATTTTGTCGTAAACGCTTGTCACTTTGCTGTATCTGACGAATTCATGCGTGAATATCACTGTCATTTCAGTTTCTGTTTTGATCTCTGCTATCTTTTTTCGAATTTGCAATGCATCAATATACATCACTATGTTTTTCGCCTTTTTGATAATTCTTTCTAATTTTCTGTAGTGCAAATTGATCGTTTCATGAGTTTCGCTTTTTGCAAATTCGATTTGAATTCTTGCTAAATGTTCGATTTCTTGACCTCATGATTTCTTGAAGTGAGAAATTTCGATTTCTTTTATTGAATTCAGTGTTTTTCGCACTTTGTTCAATATTCAATATATCTGTGTGAGTCTGTCTTTGCACTTCTTGACTTTTCGAGATAAATTCTTCTTCATCTCATTTCAGTTCAGATATTTTGATGCATTCAAACCTAGATTCAATTTGATAGAGTATTGAGATGAGTACAAAATAGATGTTCTTTTTCTGATAGAGTGTTTTTTTGATAACTCAACTATTCAAATTGCATAGTTCTTGCGCTTTTGATCTAATTGCATCTTCACTGACAAGATTTCAACTTCTATTTGCATAGCATCTATCAATGATATTCAAAATGCACTCAGAATTTTCTGTAATGCAACGTTTTGCAGTTTGCAAAATTTAACTAAGTAGCTTTTTTGATTATTTCATCATATTTCGACGTCATAATCGCTAATAGACGTGACGCATGTCAGATATAACTGCTTTTCTGATTTGACATTTAACTCTCACTCGCTATTCATTAATCTAAATAACGAGTGTAACGTTTTTGTGATCATCACGATTTTTGTTTGCACATGAACTTTGAAGTTGAGCTTTTGATTCAGTCAGACTTCTAGTCATCATATGCATGTTTTTGATTTTATGATCATGTTATTTAGTAGAATAATCATTTGATTGAGTGTCATCTTGTGTCTTTCAAAGTGTATCAGTTTAGATTTCAAGTCATTGAATTGCACTGCGTTGTTCTCAGCTTATGTGAAAGCGATTTTTGCTGCGTTTTTCAGTATTTTCACATTCTTGTCAATATTTCTTCTCTCAATATATAGCGTCACATCGTCAATATAGCTGAGTGACTGTAAATTTTCAAACTTTGCGCGAATCTTTGAAAACAGATATCAAATATAAATTAGAAATAAAATAAGTGAGATAGATGAATCTTGTGATATTTCTGTGCTTATTTTCTTTGATTTCTGACGTTCGTTGTCAAATGCTAAGTCAATAACTTGATTTTGTAAAAAACATTTTACTCAATTGATTAAATTGACTGATATTTTCAATTTAATCAATATTTTGATCAGCTGTTTCAACGTAACATGATCAAAGACTTCTTTGACATCTAGAAGTAAACAGATAAGCGTGTTTTCTCGACTTTTCATCATTTACGCATCATGTACTAGATTTAGTACTGCATCTGTAGCTGATCTTTGTTTTCTGTCTTTTATTTGATCAAAATTCAGCAACTTATCGTTAATTTCAGCTGTGTAAGACAGTTGCACTGCTATTATTTTTTCTGCTACTTTATTTAAACAGTTTAACAGCGTAATAATTCTGTATGTCTTTGAAATTGAATAATTCAATTTGTCTGATTTTTTCAGAATAATTCTCGTGCCTTCACATCATATTTTCGAATGATAGTCGTTTTTGATCAACTCTGAATACACTAAATTGAAGATTTTCAATATAGTTTTGTACGCTCGCTGTATGATTGCAAATGATATATCGTCTGATTCAAGTGCTTTTCTGAGTGCTGAAAAGTTAATCGCGTGCTTGATTTTTTCTTTGATAACTCTTGATCACTGTATACTTTCATTCAATAGTAATTCTTCATTGATTTGAATTTTCAAAGATGATGAGTACATTGCTTTCAGAAATGTCTTGCACTTTTCATTGAATTCAATCTTCAATTCTTTTTGCAAGTTTTGTATTGAAGATAGCTTCTCGATTAGACGTGATTTAGTGAACTTGTAGATCTGAAACACTTCTTTTTCTTCAACGTTGTTTAAAAAATTGATTCAGAATTGGTTTTTGATCAGCTTTATTGCATCATGATACGAATTTCTCATTTGCACTATCTCTGCTCATGCATCATCATTTCTGCATCTTTTTCAGATTCGCTTTTTTGACAACAACGTTTTTCACATTTCAATGAGTTCATTGTTTCATCAGAGTTTTGATTTTGCACATATTCATTGTTTAAATACGAATAATTTCACTGTATTCTTGATGCATTCAGTCAAATAAATGACTTTTGCATCTTGACTATCATTTTGTCTTTCGTCTTTTGCAAATGCTCATCAAAGTCTTTTCAGTCGACTTTTTGCAGATTGTATGACGCGTTCAGCGAATTTTCGATCAACTTCACTTTTTTCATAACTATTGTAAATAGAATTACTTCATGATTGAATTCTGTGTTTGCATTCTCATTTATATGTCAATTCTTGATATGATTGCGCATATTCTTTGATGCAAATGTTAAATCAAGTACTGAGCTTGACTGATTTGAATAGCTGTAATATGTGTTTATATCAGAAGTGTTAATCAGATTGCATTTATATAAATTTACTCACTTTATTAATGCTTTCGTTCTAATAGAGTTTGAAATTTTTGCGTTTCATCAGCTATGATGTGCATTAAAGTCTTCAACAATAACAACTTTTTGCTCAGAATTTAGCATAACTTTTGCTAATTCTCGCTCAATTGTGTATAATTGCTCATCATCTGCATTTTGTGATTTTTCGTTGTAAATATTGAACAATAAAATTCTTCTCTGAATTTTATTGTTCGCTATTGATATCGCTTGCATATCTTCGTTATTGACTATGTCTGATCTTGATGTGCATGTAAATTTCTTTGCGTTTTTCGCAACAAATATCAATACTCTGACATGAATATTCTGAACATTTGATTTGATGCAGATAAATGACAGGTGCAAAATTGTTATATTTTCATCTCTCATTCATGATTCTTGTAGTATAACAATGTCTGTCTTGTTTTTCGCAAATTTCATGCATGCATGCATAATTTGCGTTGATCTTGCACAATTGTGCTGTAGAATTTGAATATTCAACGTGTTTGCAAAGCTTTCATCATTTGCATTGTTTTGTGACATTTCAAATGCAATACTTATTACAATTTCGTGACTAAATGATCTTTTTGTGAGTTAATAAATTGAGCTGTCTGATATGTTTTGCACATTATGCTATTTGCGAAGTGCACATTTTGACAGTTGCAACATCTAGAAATCATGTGATTGCATGATTACTCATCTTTGCCTGTAGATAATTGACATTTATGATTTCAGATCTGATGATTTCATTCACAGTACAAGCATCTTGATGATCTGTTGCATTTGTTTTGCAAATGCTCGAATGTTTGACATTTTTGACATTGATCATTTGATTAATAGTCTCGATATTCGACTGTTCAATATGTTGATCTCGCAGCTAAGAGTCATTTTTTTAGATGTCTTTGTGCTTCTGCTTCGATTTTGAACGTCAGTATCATTGAAGCATGATTCTTTCTTGCTTTATTTTCATCTTTTGATAATCATATTGAATTGATTATCAGCTTCAATTCAGAGTTGTACTTCTTTAGCTTGATTCTCAGATATTTCATTTCGATCTTCATGTTGAAGATTTCGATTTTCAGACTGTGTATGACTATTTTGTATCATTTCTCATCTTTCTTAATACTTTTAACATCAAAAACATGCTTTCATATTGCTCTTTGTGCTAGTAAGATGTCTGCGATGTATTTTTTCAAGATCATCAAAGTAATGTTGTTTTTCTTTAGCATTTTGACTATCATGACGACTCTTAGATCGATTTTCGCCTTTTTCAATGTGTTATTCATCGAATCTCGCATTTTCATCGTCTTCAACGTTCAGTTCTCATTTTTGAGATTGACAATGAGTCTTCTTTTGCAATACGATATTTCTTGTGATTTTGACGTGAACTTCTTGATAATCAGATTTCATTCGCTTGCATTTGCATTCGCATTTGCATTTGTGTTTGCATTTGCATTTGCATCTGTGACTTGAGCTGCTTTTTGCGCATATGTGATCTTCTGCGTTGATTTTTGTGAATTTTGCATGACTTGCAACGTTTGCAAAACCTGCTTCTTCTGCAAGATTTGCGAATTCTCTGTCATTTGCTTTGCATTGATTTTCTTTTTGATGTTTTCAGCATTTTGTTGAATCAATTGTAGAATGATCTTCAGTTTGTTGTTTGTTTGACTTTGAAGTCAATTTATTTGCTTCTGAATCGAGTTTTCTATGCTTTTGTTGCATGCTCTTTAAATGTAGATTAAGCTATGACTTATAGTCTCTTTCTGTTCTGATATTGCTTGTCTTAGCTGATTGACTGCAAATTCAATTCTTTCGCGCAATCTCTTTATTTGCATTTCTTTAGAGATGACATCGTAGCACTTGCTTGTACTAACTTTGATGCTAACTTCTTTTTGCGAACTTTTCATTGCTTTTCGCTTTTTCATTTCTTTGAATTTCACAATCGCTTGTGTTTGCTCTTTTTGCTGAAAATTTGCATTTCACAGATTGATTGTATTCTTGTCATTATGCGCGTTTGCATGTGAATTTAGCATCAATGCATCAAATGAACTAAACATGTATTGCATTTTTCTATTTACTGATGTGAGCAATTTTTGTTGACTGTGAAATAAATCAACAATGTCGTTCTGCAGTTGTTTGCTTGTTGATGAACTCATGCTAAGTTTGTTTCATAAATTTGTTTCAATTTCTAACGTTGATTTTTTGATTTCTATCATCGACATTTTGAGTTCTGACGCTGAGCTATTGCTTCTACTGAGTTTCGCGTTACTATTCGCGAAACGAGACGAGAAAGAGTGCATAAAGCGACTCTTTATATTTCTTTTCATAGAGAATTTTTCCGAGTTTCAAGCTTCAAGCTTCTAGAAAATTCACTTGACATCACTTAAATATTTCTTTAATTTCTTACTCAGAGCGTTTCACGTAGACAATAACTCTAGTGTAGAGATTTCTCAATTTCTATCTTGAAATCTGCAATAAATCGTCTTCTATTATCAACTTATGTCAGATGAAAATGATATAAATCTAGTCTGCAAGAATTTAGATTATTCTTTTTGATAGAAAATGCTTGACGCAATTGCTTTATATCTCAGATATCAAAGTAGTCATGTTATCTCGCTCAGAATAGTAACAACTGATCTCAACTTTATTGTCTTGCATATCAAGAAAAGGTAAAACAGATAGTGATTTGATAAGAAATGCTGTACTTCTCTGAAACAACATTGTTCTCTGTGCAATCTTCGAACACAAAAGAGTTTTATTTCGATTTTTGTATCAGTATGCAGTCTTTTGTGCTGTTCTAAAGTCGATTGACGACTTGTTCTTTTCATGTGAGTTTGCTCTTCTATTTATCAATCAAATTACTGTCTGAATTGATGATTCTTTCTTCTGCGTTGATGAACTCTCGTTTCGCCGTCGATTTTGACCTGCGTGAGCGCAGAAAATTTCGATTTTCGATTTTTGACTTGCGACGCAGTCATCTGTGAAGCTATTGAGTCGAATGAGAGCTTGTTTTGATCGTACGATTGTTCTCTATAACTTGTCGATTGATTTGATATATTATATGCTTCGATAAATTGCTGTCGTCAGTTGTTCATTCTTCTTTGCAGTATGTAGTAATATCATATTAATGACGTGAAATTATATAAATGCTTAATAAACTGTACTTGTATGATATTATATCTTAAGTCTCACTGCAATTGATTTATGTTGAAGAAATGAAGAATTTCAATGTTCTTAAATGAACGATAATTGATATGAGATAATACTAGATTCATTGAATCAAATCTAGATTCAATGAATCACTAAGATTGATTATTATCAACTAGCTTTAGTATGAAACACGAACGCGAAAGTCACTCATCATACTAGATTTATTGACTTGAATGTAAACAACAACTACAATAACACTCAACATGATTAAAGCAATGATTAATGAGATTCTTGATTCAACAACATGATCTGAAAATATCATACAATCTCAACTAAAAATAAATGAATCAGTATATCTTCTTATCTTGAATCATTTACAGCGTGAAATGAACAAGTTAGATATTCTAGACGTCAGATTGAACATATGCAAAGTTAAAAGTCTTCTTGATCAAGTCTTTGCAGATGTATATAAACAATTCACTAACGTCTTCAACAACATTTCAAAATCTTGAAGAGATAAGTATCTTGTCTTTATAATGCAACAATGCAACTACAATAAGAGAAAATGAGTCAAAACTTAAACAGTAGCGTCTGTGAATAAAATTCAGCACATAGTGACATCATTTAGCATATCAAATTCTTCAAGTATGAGTTCTTCTTCGACTAATGACATTGATATGCATGAATCTGTCAAGACAGTACAGAACATCATGATTTAAGTTCATTGTGATATCTTTTATAGTATTTGTTGCAGATCACAAGATTTACTAGTATCAGACATTGCAAAGAGTATGATTGAGATCAATGACTTGAACTTTACGACTTTTATAAATTTAATAAGTCTGAAGTTGAGCTATAAAAAAAGAAAATATACAATTTTCTATGAACATGATGATACAGCGAACATCAGCATAACAAACGAGCGAGAATGAAAAGCAGCTTTTACAGAAATGCACACAAAAAGATTCTTATGATTTTGCTTCATCATTAGAAGAAGCGAAGTGATCTCAAAGATTAGTATGTATTCATAACTCATTTTGATGCTATTTAACTAACTGCTTTGCATATCAAAACATGAAGAAAGAGTGCATCATCATCATCAAAAAACGCAGCATTGAACAGTTAAGTAAGCAAGCAAGTTGAAGACAGAATCGATCAAGTCACTGTATCTTATAACAACTATGAAATACATGACTAAAAGAGTAACAATATCTGATTGATTTGATGTTCATTGAATTGATCATTTAATCGTCGTAGAGAATGTTTGAATCAATATTTCTCAGCTAGCTCGTCAAAACTCTGCTAATATAACATGTAAATGCATCGTTTGTTTACTCATCTGAGTTTTTCTCTCAACTATAGTATTGATATCTCTCATCAATACATCACATCATCACTCTGTATTTTCAAATATTAGTTGTTAACTATATTATTTACTGTCGCTTCTACTGCAGCTTTTATTGCTTCAACAATCGACAACTCTTTCATGATATTAAGAATGTCTTGCGTTCTCAAATGAAGAAATAAAAAAATAAAAATAAAAATCTTGCGTTCTCGTCATGAGCTCAAGTCATAATGTACAAACTTCAGTTCTCATAAATTCTAAAGATAAAACTGCAGCTGATATCAGAGCTGACAGACGAAACAAGACATAATCTTGAAAAGATCAGCTATAGACGCAGTACTAAATTTAGTACATGATGCGTAAATGATAAAAAGTCGAGAAAACATGCTTATTTGTCTACTTCTAAATGTCAAAGAAGTCTTTGATCATGTTGCATTGAAACAGCTGATCAAAATATTGATTAGATTAAAAATATCAGTTAATTTAATCAATTGAGTAAAATGTTTCTTATAAAATTGAGTTATTGACTTAGCATTTAATGACAAATGTCAGAAATCAAAGAAAATAAGCACAGAAATATCACAAGATTCATTTATCTTGCTCATTTTATTTCTAATTTATATTCGATATCTGTTTTTAAAGATTCGCGCAAAGTTCAAAAATTTACAGTTACTCAGCTATATTGACGATGTGATGCTATACGTTGAGGGAAGAAATATTGACAAGAATGTGAAAATACTGAAAAACGCAGCAAAAATCGCTTTCACATAAGCTGAGAACAACGCAGTGCAATTTGATGACTCGAAATCTGAATTGATATACTTTGAAAGTCACAAGACAACACTCAATCAAATGATTATTGTACTCAACAATATGATCATAAAATCAAAGACATGCATACGATGACTAGAAATCTGACTGAATCAAAAGCTCAACTTCAAAGTTCATGTGCAAACGAAAATCGCGACAGTCACAAGAACGCTACACTCGTTATTTAGATTAATGAATAGCGAGTGAGAACTAAATGTCAAATCAGAAAAGCAGTTATATTTGACATGCATCACGTCTATTAGCGATTATGACGTCGAAATATGATGAAATAATCAAAAAAGCTACTTAGTCAAATTTCGCAAACTGCAAAACGCTGCATTACGAAAAATTCTGAGTGCGTTTTGAACATCATCAATAAATGCTATGCAAATAGAAGTTGAAATCTTGTCAGTGAAGATGCAATTAGATCAAAAGCGCAAGAACTATGCAATTTGAATAGTTGAGTTATCAAAAAAACACTCTATCAGAAAAAGAACATCTATTTTGTACTCATCTCAATACTCTATCAAATTGAATCTAGGTTTGAATGCATCAAAATATCTGAACTGAAATGAGATGAAGAAGAATTTATCTCGAAAAGTCAAGAAGTGCAAAGACAGACTCACACAGATATATTGAATATTGAACAAAGTGCGAAAAACACTGAATTCAATAAAAGAAATCGAAATTTCTCACTTCAAGAAATCATGAGGTCAAGAAATTGAGCATTTAGCAAGAATTCAAATCGAATTTGCAAAAAGCAAAACTCATGAAACGATCAATTTGCACTACAGAAAATTAGAAAGAATTATCAAAAAGGCGAAAAACATAGTGATGTATATTGATGCATCGCAAATTCGAAAAAAGATAGCAGAAATTGAAACAGAAACTGAAACAACAGTGATATGCACGCATGAACTCATCAGATACAGCAAAGCGACAAGCGTTTATGACAAAATAATCACAACGAAAGCGAAACTGCAAGTTACTAGCGATGCAATTGCAATATGCAGCGAAAAAGCACTCAAAAATAGCGAAATTTGAGTGTACATGAACAGTCAAATGACTTTGCAAAGACTAAATGCAAAGAGCAACGTCAATGCGAAGTTATTCAATGACATACGACAAAACTTGATCAATCTACGTCAGAATCAGTGTCAAATTTGCATACAATAAATATTGAGTTGCAAGAACATTATTAAGAACGAAAAAGCAGATCAATTGATCAAAAGTGTTGCTTAAGAATTATCAGTTATTGATAACATGAAAGCAATCATCATAAGCTTTGTTAAAAAGCAAATTTGCAAAGAGACGAAATTACAATGATTAAATGTCTGAAAAAGCAGCATCAAGAAGGGAAATCAGTATCAAAAGCACATATCGAATGTGAATTTAAGTCATAAATCACTAAAGGAGATGAGAAAAATCAATAGACTAACGTTTTCAATCTTTATTCAGCTGAAAATAAAACATGACTATTTCAAGAGCTATTTGCATCGATTATCAGAGAATAATTTGAAAAAATGCTATGAAATATGCAATGCAAGGCAAACGTTGAAGCATTTACTGCTAAACTGCAGACATTATAGAGCAGAGCAGATAAAGCTTAAGAAAAAAGCTCAGCTCAAAAACACAGACACTATATTGATACTGTTCATCATCAAAATTGAAAGAATTGCAACACTAGAGTATTTGAAAAATACTTGAATTGCGACAAGAAAATAATTATTAGAAACGAAAGAGTAAAACGCGAAGAGTGCGAAGAGACAAAGAAAAACGAAAGTATGATGATGAGAATTGAGAGAGCGCGCTTATATGCACAAACTATCGATGTGATTGATCAATGAAAAGATATAAAGCAGCGACTTTGATCAGATTACATGTAATCTAGCATACATACAGCGTCTAGACAGTATCATAGTCATAGATTGCATGCACTTAATGAAGAAATAAAAAAAATCTCATTTGAGCATCAGATAGCAGGTGATGAGTTTCAGTTATATTGCTCAATCTTTTAATCATGATCAACTTCAAAGCTTTGCTCATGATATTAAGCAAAGCAATGAATCAATATGTTTTTGAATCAGTATAATCATTCTTCTTCAATTTACATAGTACTATCATTTGAGCTTTTTTGAACTGCTTCAAATGATATCTGTATATTACACATGCATTGAATAAACTCATTAATATCAAGATCAGTTTTGCAAGATTTATCTGCAATGCTCTGTTCAAAATGTCTGAAACATTTAATGCTTTGTTTGCTTTTATTCTTTTAATTGTTTGTCTCACTTCATCTTTTGAAATGCATGAATCAGATGACATTGTCAAGAATATAAATCAGTCTGCAATGTTATTGATGTTTATTTGAAAGAGTGAAAAGAAGAATTTTTCTTGCAATATCTCAATTTTTTTCTTGAATGTTGTTGTCATTTGATCAATGTTACTTCGCTTTAATGACGAAAACTGAGAAAGTTTTTTAAATAACTGACTTTCGATTTTGACTCATTTTGCGAAGCATCATATCAACTTAAGTGTGTCATTCAGCTCATGCATTTATGATCTGAAATGTGCGCATTTTGCTTGTTGAATGATCTTGTTTTTATGATCATTATGTTTCAGATATTCATTTCACGCATTTAGTGTGCTTTGTATTTTTCATATAATTTGCAATCATCTTGATTTCATTACTATCTCTGAGCAGTTTGAATTTCAGAAGTTCTTTGCTCAACTTGATGACTTTGTCAAAAGAGTAAATTTCTCAATGATCTTCTGTAACATCTTGATAACTTTGCACATTCTTTTATTCATCATTGTCTTGCTGTTTAAAGAATGATTCAATGAAAGATGCATATGCAGATATGCACTCAATGCTTTTATATTCATTTTCTTTCATAGTCATTGAGTTGAAAACTGTACTGAAGTTGTTTATAAACATAGTTTTATGACAATTGAAAGATGATTCAATTCTTGATGCAGATCAGTGTGTACTTTGCACTTGTATATCATAAACTGTATTTTCTCACTGCTAAAGACTAAATTAATAGTTGTAAACTGATTGTGAATCTTGCAAGTAACAATGTTTGATTTCAGCAATAATTTCAGCTTAGCATTAGTAATGATGTTAAGTAAACTGTTGATTGCTGCATGTTGAGTGAAGCATCTTCATTCTTCTCAATGAAAGTGATATAAATTGAAATCTTTCATGATCAGTTGTTTACAATCATCTTTAAGTAGCTCACTTAAATGAGAAATGATTGAAGATCTTTTTGTAGATGTAAAGAACAATGAACATGAATTGTAAATGTTTATAAGTTGTAACATCAATGTTTTATTGTCTGTGTTGTAAGTTAATATTCTGATTAAGCAAATATCTGACTCAGCTGTTTCTATCATTCATTGATCAAGTTTTAAGCATTTATTCACATATATGCATGTTCTTGACTGTGATGACGTGTTTTTCATTAGGTAAAAGAAGTTGTGAGCTGAGTTAAATGATTGAATGTCGTTAATGTTGCAACTCTGCTTCTGTATGACTATGATGTCAAAATCATGAACTTTTCTATTAATTAAAAATAATTTCTGAATTTTCAATGATTTTCTGATGTTGTACTGCAGTATTTGTAAAAAAGATTGTTTTATCATAAAGTTATTTGTAGCTGTTGTTGACTCTGCAAAGAGAAAACTCTTTGAATGTTTTCAATCATTAAGAATCTGTCTTGTTTTCTGATTTATCATTTCTGACTTTGCTCAAGCGACGTCTCATCTCTGAGTCACTACTTACATAAGAGAAATGATCAACGCGTCTTTTCTTAACTTCTATCATCTGTCATGTCAATTCATGAGTGACTAGACTGCGTGTTTTCAGCATAGCTGTTGTTAAGCTTGACGAGTTCATTGAACTGAAAGAATTCGTGAACTTTGAAGAATTCATTGAATCTGCAAAGCTTAAAAACAGCGAAAAGCTTAAAATTTGTGAAAATGTGCAATTGTATTTAAATGCTTCTGAATATTTGAATGATCTGTTTCTATAAATTTCAAATGCTTGTTTCATCTGCTGTCATCATTTAAAACAGATGCATCTTCAGAATTCGTGATTTTCATTGCAGTTAACACAACATTTTTTATTCAAAAATGTCATGCATCTTTCAATGTAATGTTTGTCTGCACACTTGACATAACGTTGATTCTTTCTGCAAAATCTGATCATGTGATCAAATTCTTAACATCTGAAGCACTGTGTAATGTGACAGTTCTTCTTGAACAGTTTGCATATGCATTCATGATATGCATTTAACATACTTACGTTCATCAGTTCATTTATCATCGCTTTGATTGCTATCTTCACAATGAGCAATGAATAAGTCTTTTCACTCTTTGCTACTTTCTTGAGTCAAACTATTCTTAAAATCTTCAGATTTTCATAAAGTCTTGCATTATTCTTTATCAGCTTTCTAATAACTTTCTTCTGATTATTCATGTTGATTGTAATGCACATCTCATATGTCAGCACTGCAAATGTTCATTATAATATACACATTGAGTTCACAATTTCTTTTGCTCATTCTTGAGTCTTTTTCAGATTTGCTTGTGCATTTGAGCTGACTGCATGAAGAAAAATGTCTTCATTATTCAGCTTGCAAAGAGACATGATCAAATCTTGTTGACTTGTTGACACATCTGCTATTCTCTGAAGAATCTGTTTAATGATTTTCTTCTGCATCTTTTTTATTTCTTCTTTGTCTGCTATCTTTATCATGACTTTGCATTTCTTGTGAAGCGACGATGATCTCTCTTTGAGATGTTGCTTTCTCATTGATAATTCTTCTCTTGTCATATTTGTTCATAACATGATTTTTGATGAGAAACGCGTATTTTTCTGCATTTGTAACTGCTTGCTTAGCAGTTGAACTGATGTCTTCAGTTTCTGTACATTCTTCGCAATGAATGCATTCTGAATCACATGATGTTTTTCTTCTGATTTGAGTTGAAGATGATGCATCAGCTTCACTGTTACTTCTTTTCATGAATAATCTTTGCTCTTCTCTTTCTTTAACGTTGATGTTTGTATTAGAAGATTAATAATGTTAGCAACATACTTCTCATCATTGCGTGAACTTTTCAACTTCACGTTACTGTTTCTTCATGACAAGTCAATGTTGCTTGCAATCATCTTTAAATCAACATTGCTGCAGTTCATGCAATTCATCATCATTTATTCATCTTCTAGATTCATTTTGTCTTGATTGTATTACTCTTTTCAAAAATTTGCTTTGCGCACGTTGTGATTGTTTACAAAGCATTTGTAACAACTTTTAAAATTACTCATTATTAATGATTCAAAAAAAGTAGATTCAAGTCAATAAAAATCTTGCATAATTGATTTTCTCAATTCTCTTGATTAAAGACAAAGATTAACTTCATATAATTTTTCTTCTAATAGTTTGTTAATTTTGCATTATCAATTGTCAGAATCATGTTTAAATGATACAATCAATGAAGATCAGAATTGATAGTGCTTGATCTTTAAAGATAGTTATAACTGAATATTAAGAATACAGAAGAAGATTGATATAAAAACTTTTATTTATGTAATGTTTAAAGACTGTGCTAGACTCAAAAGAAATATGTTTGTGACATGAAAAGAAAATGATGTAAATGAACAAGATGTTGATGAAAGAAAAGAGTGTTAAGAAAGAAAAAGAGTGTTGAGTCATATTTGAGTCAAATCTGAGTTAGATTTAGATCAGATCTTGACTAGATCATTGACTAGCTTTAATCATTACACAGAGTACTCACTAGCATGCATTGCGAATTGATTAAAGCTTCAGCCTTGTTCAGTCTTATTAATCTTGATACACTCATAATATTATCTTTCTCTTTGAAAATTCATGTTTGCATGAATGTAGCTTCTTTGCTTGCTTTTGTTGATAGTTATTTCGATATTTAGCGCGATTTGCTTGAATATAACTTATGAAATTCATTTAAAACTTTCTCTGAGTCATTGAATTTCTCTTTATCAACATAGTATTATTCGTCATTTCTATCTAGATTTTTTCATTTGACTTTGTACTGTATTCGACCTCAATAGCGTCTGAAGTTCAATATATCATTTATCTCTCAATGTTCATCGTCTTTGATAATAATTGATCTGAGTGATTCATTCTGATAGAAAGTCTTCTGAATATGATCATAGTAGCTTCAAGCTGAATATTGAATGCAGATGTTTCATGCTGACTGATAGATGAAAATGATAGAAAATACTCACTTTAGCAGTGATTTGATAAAGATTTAGCTGTTTGTCTTTCAAATCTTTGCAGAGTTTCATTGTCTTGATGTTTCTGAAAGATAGTCAAACTCAATCATTTACTTCATATGTGATGTTTCATCTATGTTTATTGATCTGAACTTCAATGATCAGCTTCGTTTTTTTCAATTATTGACAATCAAAGCTCAGTAACTCTTTCATTTGAATGATAATATCATCTGTCTTTCTAGCTTTAAGTCATTCATGAGTTGTTTCATAGTCAGTTGTATCTGAATCGAAACTTATTCAAGAGTGAAATTCTTTATTGAAGTAAAAAAGAATCATTGAAGTAATTAAGAAGATATTGAAATTATCACTGAATTTCATCATAAATATTTATTTAACTCAGTTGTTCTGCATGTAATTGCAGTAGATTCTAAGTTCACATTTAACGTCTTGATTAACTAATTTCAATTGATCATCAATCTTAAAATGATAAACTGTGAATAAACTAGCTGTAATTCTCAGTTATTTGCAAAGACTTTTTCACATAGTTGATATGAATTGAGAGTCTTTGTTCAAAACAATAGAACTGAGTAAATCATGCAGTCAATAAACATTTCATAGCATAATTCAGACTGTTTCTTTGACTGAGATGTCATCATCTTCTCAATGACAGAGAACATAGTGATGTTCTTTGATGAAATAACATATAATTATGCAAATGATGTTATAGTTTTCTGACAAAGATAGCTCAATGATGAAGTTCATAGCTATATCTTTTCAGCGTTTCTGTGAAATTAAAAGAGAATGATGAAGTTCATTGATGCTATCTCTAGAGACTTTGCTTCGCTGATAAGCATGACAGTTTCAAATGTATCATTGAATAGTAGCTCAATAATCTGATCAATAGTAGAAATGCTGAACTAAATCAATGATTCATTTATTATTGAGATGAGAGATTGAAGATTGATCATGCACTTCTTGTAGTAATTTCGTATGCATGTTCTCAGAGATTTACAGTAAATCTTTTTTAAATAAAACGTCATCAATAATCTTGTAGTTCTTCATCTTAATGTTATGAAGCTTGAGCTTGTTGTCTTTTTTAGCTTGTCTATATTTGCTGCAAAACTCATTCATTTAATTGACTAATTGTACTCTCTAATAGAAATTGACTTCTGATTTTAAATTTACGTTCAATTTCAAGTCAATAAATAGAATATCAACTCTATTAAAGATAAGAATAGTTTGAAAGTGATCTTTAAATCATTTAGCTGATTCAGAAATGTTTGTTAAAGACATTTGAGTTAGCGCATTGACTTTAGTGTTCATTTTGCCTGATTTAAAGATGATCTGAAAATTGAACTTCAATAAAATGTTCAGATAGTTGACTTGACATTGACTCAGCTGTTTATTTTTCATGAAGATCTTCAAAGTCTAATGAGCAATGAACATCTGAATGAATAGTTCAGTGCACTTCAGCTCAAGTTGTCAATGTTTGAAGCATTGAATAATGACTAGCAATTTCTTGTCATAGATGTGATAATTGATTTCAGCAAGAATCATGCTTTTGCTGTAGAAGATCATCAAATAAAGAACTTTCTCGTCATTGTACTGAAATAATATTTCATCTTTTACATAGTTTGAAGCATCAATCTTCAGAATAGCTTGTTGTTTGAGATTGAAGTGACGAAGTACTGAGATTGAGCTGACTTGTTTCTTTAGATTGTCAAAGACTTGAACACAAATTTCATTTCAAACAAAAGATGTATTCTTTCTAGTCAGCTGAGTGAATGATTTGACTAGCTTCGAGAAGTTCTTAATGAAACGATGATAGAAGTTAACAAATTTCACGAAGCTTTGAATTTTCTTTAGATTGATCAAGATGATTCAGCTAACTATGACTGTCATCTTGCTGAGATTCATACGAAGATCTAGTTCTGATACAATGACTTCTAGAAAGACAGTCTCTTCTACATTGAATTTATACTTTTGAATATTCATTTGCAGTTCAGCTTCACGTAGTCAATTCAATACTAGTTTGACGTGATCTTTATGTTTCTTTCTCATTTTGCTATAAATGAGAATGTCATTTAGATAAACTTGACAAAAGTCGTTCAGAAAGTTTTATAAAATGTCATTCATATATTGCTGAAAGAAGATTGATTCATTAGTCAGTTTGAATGATAGCATCTTGTATTTATATGCTTCTAAAGCAGTGATAAAAGTGATGTAATTCTCACTATCAAGATGCATTTAAAGTTTGTTGAATGCTGATATGATGTTTAATTTAGTCAGATGCTTGCAATTCACTATTTTATCAATGATCTCATTTATCAATAATAAAGAATATTTATTTCTTTTGAAAATGACATTTAACTTTCAATAGTTCACGCAGAATCAAAAATCTTCATTTGCTTTGAAAGCAAATAAAACGAGAAAGAAATAGAAAGTCTGACTGAGAGTGATGAATCTCTTTAATAAGTTTTCATTTAAGTACTTCTTTACTTTCAGAAGTTTGACAGAAAACATTCAATAAACTCAACAGTGAGAGAATGTTGAATCACTGATGAGTTCAATTTTATAATCATAGAAGCGATGAAAGAGTAGTTTATTCAATTGAGTTCAATCAAAAACATTTAGAAACTTATGATATTTTGATGACAGCTTTGCTTTAATATTTTTCAAATTCTGAGCAGTTTTATTGATTGAAGAGACGTTTAGAGCATTCAAATTGCACTGAGTATTGTACGTGATTTCTTTATTGATGTTCATCATGAATAAAGTAAAGACTTTGATCTTGTTCTTCTTTGAATAATTCAACAGCATTTTGAACGAAGCAACGTTTATGCTTCAAATTGAGAATGACTCTTTCTGAATCATAGTTGAAACAAATCATTTGAGTATTCTAGAAATCTTTGACTGAGAAGTAAAAGTAAACGAAGTTGATTGCAGTCAACTTGCGTGCTTTGAATTGAGAGAGATCAAAAAAATCGAAATGAAAGTATTTAATTGATTTAGAAAAATGATGACGTCGATTTGCATATTCAGTAATATTTCATTTTTGTTCATTCATGATTTTTCTAATATAACTTCGTGATGATTGATGTCAGCTATCAACATAGAAACAGTCAATTTCTTATGACTTTCAATAATAAGATTCAATAGAATTTTATGAGTGATAGTCTTCTTAAATATCTTTTCATCATATTCTTTTATTAACTTCTTTTTTGTCAGTGATATAGATTGAATTTTTAGCTCTTTACATACTTTATTGACTAGATTAATATGTATGATCATATAAACGATTGAATCACTGTCTATCAAAGAGCGAAGACTGAATGATTCATTCTGCAAGATGAGAAGAGCATTGACTAGAAATGACTTATCAAAGTAATTCTCTTTCAATAGAATTTCGTTTAAATGGCATAAAGATATAACTTTCACTTCAGTGATTGTTGAAGAGATGACTAGTTTTTTGACTTGAACTCTGATTCAGTATTAAGTTTTAAATAATTGTAATTCTCATAAACTGCATTAACTTTGATAGATTGATTCAAGCATTCTCTGAAACTATGATCTGATTTGTGACATACAAAACAGGTTTCGACTAGAACATCTGCATTCTTGACGTTAGTCAAAACTGCGCTGCGTGACTTTGATCAGTCAGACTTTGAAGTTGAAGACTGAACAGCAATAGTTGCTTTAGAAATGATGATCTTTGAATCATCACGTTTGAGTAGTTTGTTCTTGATCTTTCAAACTGCTTTATGTTCATTATTCAAGCGAATTAAATAGTTTTGAATATTTGATAGCTTGATGAGTGACTTCATCTGAGCTGTTCAAAAGATTCAAAGACGAGAGTTTATTTTATTCTTTAGATCAACGACTAGTACATTCTTCTGATACTTCAGATAAATGTATAGTCGTTGAAACTGATTAAAGAAATCGCTGAATTTCTTTGATTCTTGAATCAAATTAATATATTTTCTATGATAGTTGTCTTTCTTATCAGAGTCATGAAATGATTGAGTTAGTTTCTTTAGAAGTTCATTGACAGTCAAATAAAAATTATCACAGTTGAGATTATGTCTGACTTAAGTGACTTTGATGATGTCATCTGCTAGTCAAGAGTTAATGTAGCTCAGCTTGTAAAGTTCATTTAAAAAGATGTCAATGTTCATTATTAACTTCTTTCATATGTCAAAAGATCAGTTCTTTCAAGTAGAGTTCTTTTCATCAATGAACATCAAAGAGTTAAGTATTTTATGATATCTAGATTGTTTGAAGTAAATGACAATCAAGAAAGCAATGATGATTACATTAACTGTAATAGTGATGAAAGCTTGTAGTTTTGCTTTCAACTGTTGAATTTCGCTTTTGTCTCGTTGTTTTATCTCAACAAGATGATCTGTTTTTTTATTAAGATCATAAATACATTTCTTTCATACTTTTATATTATTGAGTATGATGATTTCAACATTTGATTCGTTGAAAGCAATGAATGAAGAAGCATGTTATGAGTTGATGATAAAAGAGAAAGCTTGTGAACGTGTTTGTTACAAAAGATCAACGAAAGCTTTATCTTTATCAAATGTGTTCTTAAATGTCATAGTGAAGAAAGTGAGAATTGATTTAAACTGAATGAAGAATGAAGCTCGATGATTTTATGAAGAAAGACGAATGTTTATTCAACAAAGAAGATGTTTGTGAGAATGATTGATCTTGAAGCAATTCACGAAAATTCTTTATCATAATTCTATTGATCGATTTGATTCTCTAGCAATTCACGAAGATTCTTTATCATAGATTCTATTAATCGATTTTGAATGAATGCATACTGAATGAGCAATAAATCTTCTAGCAATTCAATGATCATATGTTTTCGTTGATTCTATGAATTTTCTGATGTTGTTCTTGTCTTTCAAGATCAAATCATCAGATAAACAAATTTCTTTAAACTCAATTCATCTGTATGAGTTGATTGAATGAGTAATGAAATCAGTATTGTATTATTAATGAATTCTTAATATAATGTCAGAATCATGTCTAAATGATACAATCAATGAAGATCAGAATTGATAGTGCTTGATCTTTAAAGATAGCTATAACTGAATATTAAGAATATAGAAGAAGATTGATACAAAAGCTTCTATTTATGTAATGTTCAGAAACTGCATTCGCAGTTTGAAAAGTAAACTGAATTATTGAGTTTAGCTAAAGAAACATTTGTCGCTTAAAGCGAAATAAAGTCGAGATTTTAGCTGAGCTCATCTGAATGTGATCAGATTTTATGAATAAAATCTGCGTTTGTTTATATGTCATTGAACTGAATCGCGCTTTCATTGCTTTCATCACTTTCGTTTCTTTCGTTGCATTCAGCCTACTACTCGTCTATCTACTCGCTCATCTACTCGCTCATCTACTCGCTCATCTACTCGCCTAGCTACTTGCTTACCTACTCTTTATTCTACTCGCCTATCTACTCGTCACTCTACTCGCTCATTTACTCGTTACTCTACTCGCTCATCTACTCTTCACTCTACTCGTCTAGCTACTCACTCATTTACTCGTCACTCTACTTTCTCATCTACTCTTCATTCTACTCGCCTAGCTACTCACTCATCTACTCTTCATTCTACTCGCCTAGCTACTCACTCATCTACTCTTCACTCTACTCGTTTAGCTACTCGCTCATCTACTAATTACTTTACTCGCTCATTTACTCTTCACTCTACTCGCTCATCTACTCGTCATCATACTTTATATCAAACTTTCTATCAAATGCGTTGATCAAGCGCACAAAACACGTCAAACAGTGCTTCAAACAATGCTTTCTATATGACTTTCTATCTACGCTGACGCTAGAAAGTTCGAAGTTTTCATCTTTTTTTCCCTTCATAGTTTCTACTTTCTAGAACAACAACAATCAAAATATTAACATGTTCAGCTATTAACTCAGCTATTAACTCAGCTATCAACTCAGCTATCAACTCAGCTATTTACTCATTCATCTAGTAGTCAGTCTATCGCTTTGAAACATGCTTCAAAAGACGTGTTAATTGAGTGCATAACATAAGTTAAACAGTGCTTCAAACAATGCTTTCTACTGAGCTTTTCACTGATCTTTCAATCGATCTTTCAATCGATCTTTCTACTAGTGATCTTTCTACTGATCTTTCAATCGAGTCATCTAGTGAGCTTTCTACTGATCTTTCAATCGATCTTTCTATCAATCTTTCTACTGAGCTATCTATTGAGCTATCAACTGAGCTTTCTATCAAACACAAACATTCTACATGCTTCAAAATACGTGTCAATTGAGCGCATAACATGAGTCAAACAGTGCTTTCTACATGGCTTTCTACATGACTTTCTACCAAACATTCTTCATGACTTTCTATTAAGCACTCTTCATGTTTCTTTATAAAGCATCTTCGCTGATCTTTCTACTGATCTTTTGATCAAGTTATTTAGTGAGCTTTCTACTGATCTTTCAATCAATCTTTCTATTGATCTTTCTACTAGTAAGCTTTCTACTGATTTTTTGATCGAGTCATCTACTGATCTTTTTACTACATAACTTTCTACATGACTTTCTACATGACTTTTCATCAAGCTTTGAATTGCTTCGCAATCAAGAATCAAATTTGTTTTCTATCAAGCTTCAAACACGACTCTATCAATCATTCTACATGACTTTCTACCTCTTTAGTTTACTCATTAACTTTCTCATTAACTTTCTTATTGACTTTCTTATTGACTTTTTCGATGCATATATTAAATAGCTATTATTTAGATAGTCAAATCAATCATTAATTATTCAACGTTGCAACTACGTATCAATGCTACAAATGTCAAAATAGTCATGTTTATTGAATTAAATGATAAAGACGCATACTGCACTCATGAGAATGCTAGAAATGCTAGAAATGTTGAAAATATTGACGCTTTTATGAATATGTCTCAGCTAAAAGTGACGCAAATCTGAAACATGAGATTAAATGAATATTCAAGATATTAATCGCTAAAAGCACTAAAATCTGTCACTGTCACTCTTTACAAATTATGAATGTGTGCTAGACTCAAAAGAAATGTGTTTGTGACATGAAAAGAAGATGATATAAATGAACAAGATGTTGATGAAAGAAAAGAGTGTTGAGAAAGAAAAAAAGTGTTGAGTCATATCTGAGTCAGATCTGAGTCAGATCTAAATCAGATCTTGACTAAATCATTGACTAGTTCTAATTATTACACAGAGTACTCGCTAGCGTGCATTGCAAATTGATTAGAACTTCAGTCTTGTTCAGTCTTATTAATCTTAATACGCTCATAACATCAATTTGCATTATCAAATATAACTTACTTGTTTGAAAGTTAGTTTAATCTATGATTGCAAGTGTTTATGTTTTCACTCTGTCGCTGTGCAAAAGTCTGATTCAAGATGCTTTTTCATAGCAAATGTGTTAAAGTTATCAAAAGCTGTTGAATGATTTATAATTTTATGACAGATTATGCATGAGATTTTAAACAATTCTTTAACAATTGAAGTTAACTGTATAAAGTGATTTCATATATTAAATTACTTATTGTTGAAATTGTGTCTAGAAACTAATCAGAGTGCATGCATGACTAGAATGTTTAATCTATAGAGATAGTTATAACTAAGACTTTAAGAATACAGAAGAAAGAAGGTACAAAAGACAAGAAGAATATACTTTATATAATAGTTACTCAGATTGACGCTAGTCTCAAAGAAGACGTGTTGAAACACAAGAAAGATGTTGATCTGAAAGATGTTTGTGACACAAAGAAGTGTGTTTGTCTAGAAGACAATAGAAGCTGATTAGAAGATGCTAAAGAAGAGAAAAGATGTTGAGTCATATCTGAATCAAGTCTGAGTCAGATCTAGATCAGATCTTGACTAAATCATTGACTAGCTCTAATCAATTCTGACACATTTGTAACATTACTTTTCTCTTTGAAAATTCATGTTCGCATGAATAGAACAAATGAAACGCAAAATTTTTTCACTGTTTTTCAATTTAGTATGACTTGTCTGAATAGAGCTTATGAAATTCAACTAGAACTTCTTTCAAGTTTTTGAATTCTTCTTTGTCAACATAGTATCATTCGTCATCTTGATTTAGTCTCGTTCATTTAACTTTGTATTGTATTTGATCTCAATAGCATTTAGAGTTCAAAATGTCATTTATCTTTCAATGCTCATCATTTTCAATAGTGAGAAATCTAAATGATTCTGAATGCTGTTCTGATAAAAAATCATTGAAACAAGAACATAATAGCTTTGAACTGAACATTAAATGTAGCTGCTTCATGCTTATCAATAAACGAAGATGATAGAAGATTTCAACTTTGACAGTGATTTGATAAGATTTTAGCTGTTTATCTTTCAAATTCTTACATGATCTAGTTGTCTTTATGTTTCTAGAGAATAATCAAACTCAGTCGTTTACTTCATAGATGACATCTCGTCTATGTTTATTGATCTGAGCTTCGACGATCTGCTTCATCTTTTTCAATTGCTGACGATTGAAGATAAGAAGCTCTTTCATTTGAACAACAATATCGTCGACTTTTCTAGCTTCAAGACGTTTGTAAGTTGTCTTGTAGTCAGTTGTATCTGAATCGAAACTCATTCGAGAGTAAAATTCTTTATTGAAGTAGAATGAAATCATTGAGATAATTAAGAAGATATTGAAATTTTCGCTGAATTTCATCATTGAAAGTCATTTTGCTCAGTCATTCTGCATGTAGTTACAGTAAATTCTTAATTTGCATTCAACATCTTGATTAGCTTGTTTCAATTGATCATTGATTTCAGAATGATAAACTGTTGATAGACTAGTCGTGATTCTTTGTCACTTGCAAAGACTTTGTCACATGATTGATATGAATTAAAAGTCTCTGTTTGAAACAATAGAACTAGATAAATCATGAAGTCGATAGACGTTTCATAGCACGATTCAAATCATGTCTTCAACTGAGATGTCATTGTCTTCTCAATGACAGAGAACATAATGACATTTCTTGATGAGACAACATATGATTATGCAAATGATGTTATAATCTTTCGATAGAGATAGCTCAATGATGAAGTTCATAATTATATCTTTTCAACGTTTCTGTGAAATCGAAAAAGAATGAAGAAGTTTATTGATGCTATTTCTAAATGTCTTGCTTCATTGATAAACATGACAGTTTCAAATGTAACATCTAATCATTGCTTGATGATCTGATCAATAGTAGAAACGTTGAACTAAATCAGTAGTTCTTTGATTGTCAAAGTGAAAGATGAAAGACTGATCATGAATTTTCTTTAGTAATTTCGTATGCATTTTCTCAGAAACTCACAGTAGATCTTTTCTGAACAGAACGTCGTCAACGATCTTGCAATGCTTTAATTTAGTGCTATGTAGCTTAAGCTTGTTTTCTCTTATAGCTTGTTTATACTCATCACAAAGCTCATTTGTCTTGTTGACATCTTTTACTCGCTGATAGAGATCAACTTCAGATTCGATAGTTAGAATATTTACTTTATTGAGTGTCAGAATGATCTGATAGCGATCTTCAATACGCTGAGTTGATTCAGAAACGTCAATCAGAAACATTCTGATTAAAGCATCAACTTTAGTGTTTATTTTGCCTGATCAAAATATAATTTGAAAGTTGAACTTAAATAAAATGTCTAAATAATTGACTTGACGTCAAGTCAACTGTTTATTTTTCATGAAGATTTTCAGAGTTTGATGATTGATGAATATCTGAATGAATAGTTCAGTGCATTCAAGCTTGAATCTTTAATGTTTGAAACATCAAATAATGACTAGCAATTTCTTGTCATAGATATGATAATTGCATTCAGCAAAGATCATGCTCTTGCTGTAGAAAGCTACTGAGTGAAGAACTTTCTCATCATCGTACTGTGATAAAATTTCATCTTTGACGTAGTCAGATGCATTAATTTCTAGAATAGCTTGTCGTTTGAAATTGAAATGTCGTAGTACTGAGATTGAGCTGACTTGTTTCTTTAGATCATCGAAAGCTTGAACACAGACTTTATTTCATACAAAAGACGTATTTTTTCTAGTTAACTGAGTGAATGATTTGACTAGCTTCAAGAAGTCTTTAATGAAACAACGATAGAAGTTAATGAATCTTACGAAGCTCTGAACTTCTTTTAGATTGATCGACGTAGCTCAGTTGACTATGACTTTCACTTTGATAGAATTCATATGAAAATCTTGTTCTGACACTATGACTTTTAAGAAGATTGTTTCTTCTACGTTGAATTCGCACTTTCAAATATCTACTTGTAGATCAGCTTCTCATAGATGATTTAATATCATCTTGACATGTTGTTGATGTTTTCATTGAGTTTTGCTGTAGATCAGAATGTCGTCTAAATAGACTTGACAAAAGTTATTTAGAAAGTCTCAAAAAACATCATTCATATACTGCTGAAACGAGACAGAATCATTGATAAGTTCAAAGAGTAACACTTTTGATTTATATGCTTCTAACGCAATAATAAAGATAGTGTAGTTCTCACTATCAGAATGCATTCATAGTTTGTTGAACGTTGAAATGATATTCAATCGAGTCAGTTGTTTGCAATCAACTATTTTGTCAATTACTTCATCTATGAGTGATAAAAAATAGTGATTTCTTTTGATAATAGCATTGAGCTTTCGATAGTCAACGCAGAATCATAGATCTTCATTTGCTTTCAAGATGAACAGAACGAGTGAGAAATACAAAGCTTTGCTAAAAGTTATAAATTCTTTGAAAAGATTATTGTTCAGATATTTCTTTACTTTCTGAAGCTTGTAGAGAGACATTCAATATGCTCGACAGCAAAGTGATGTTACGTCACTAGTAAGCTCTATCTTATGATCATATGAACAATGAGACGATAGCTTGTTTGCTTGAGCTCGATCAAAGACATTTAGAAAATTCTGATATTTCAATGATAGCTTGACTTTAATATCTTCTAGATTCTGAGTCATTTCATTGACTGAAAAGATGTTTATGACATCTAGTTTGCATTGAGTATTATAGACAATTTCTCTATTGATGTCTTCAATGAACAAAGCAAAAATCTTTGTCTGATTCTTTTTTTTTCGTTTTACTAGTGCTTAAAAAGAAGCGACATCTATGTTTTGAATCGAGAATGATTCTTTCTGAAAGAATGAAACTGAGTGCTTGAGCATCTTAAAGATCTTGCTGTGAGCTGCTGAAGAGATCAAAGTTGATCGCAATCAACTTGAGTGCTTTGTATTTGATGAGATCAAAAAAATCGAAATAGAAGTATTTAATTGATCAGAGAATACGATAGTATCATGTTTCATGTTCAATAATATTTCATTTTTGTTCATTCAGAGTTTGTTCAATATAGCTTCATGATGCTTGATATCAGCTATCAGCATTAACATAGTCAATTTCTTATGACTTTCAATCGTGAGATTGAATAAAATCTTATGAGTAATAGTCTTTCTAGCTAACTTCTCATCATAGTCTCATATTAACTTCTCTTTTGCTAGTAATATAAATTGTATTTCAAGTTTCTGACATACTTTATTGACTAGCTTGTCATGTATCAGCATGTAGATGACGAAATCACTATCTATCAAAGAGCGAAGGCTGAAATAATTGCTCTGAGAGATAAGAGAAGCATTGATCAGAAATGACTTCTCAAAATAGTTTTCTTTCAATAGAACTTTGATTTGACTGCATAAAAATATGATCTCTATCTCTTCAATGACTCTAGAAGAGATAGCTAGTTTTTTAAATCAGAATCAAACTCAAAGTTCAATGTAAATCAATCAAACTCATCATCTTCTAATGCATTGACTCTCGATTGATCAAAGCACTCTCTAGAAGTATGATCTGATTTGTAACAGATGAAACAAATTTCAGCTTGTAGATTAATGTCTTTGACGCTAGTTAAAATCACGTCACGCAACTTTGAATGATCAACAAATGTAGTGACTTCGATCTTTCTATAGAGATTCAATGAATCTCATTTCTCAGCAAAGATGACTTGCTTTCTGATTTTGACCAAGAATTTTCTTTCTTTGATGTCATTCATGACTCGATGCTCATTGTTCAAATGAATCAGATAACTACGAATTTCATTGAGAGATTCTGACTGAATCAGCTGACTACTTCAAGCTGCATGAAGACAATAAACTATCTTGTTTCATAAATTAATGATCAATTGCTTTTCGTGATACTTTAAATAAAAAAACAAACGTTGAAATATCAAATAAAAGTTGCTGAATTTGCTCTTTTCTTGAATGAGATTAGCATATTCTCTTTAAAAGTTTGTCTCTTTGTCAGAATCATCATAAAGCTGAGCAAGTTCATTTAGTAGATCATCGATTGTTGAATAAAAGTTCAATGAATCTTGCTGATGTCTGACTAAAGTGACTTTGTATTATGAGCATATCAAGATCAATAAGACTGAACAAGACTGAAGCTTTAATCAATTTGCAGTGCACGCTAGCGAGTACTCTGCATAATGATTAGAACTAGTCAACGATCTAGTCAAGATCTGACTCAGATTTGACTTAGATATGACTCAACACTCTTTTTCTTTCTCAACATTCTTTTTCTTCATCAACATCTTGTTCATTTACATCATTTTCTTTTCATGTCACAAACACATTTTTTTTGAGTCTAGCACAATCTCTGAACATTACATAAATAGAAGCTTTTGTATTGATCTTCTTCTGTATTCTTAATATTCAGTTATAGCTATTTCTAAAGATCAAGCACTATCAATTCTGATCTTTATTGATTGTATCATTTAGACATGATTCTGACATTATATTAAGAATTCATTAATCACATAATACTGATCTCATTACTCATTTAATCAACTCATACAAACAAATCGAGTCTAAAGAAATTTGTTTATCTGATGATTCAATCTTGAAAGACAAGAACAACATCAGAGAATTCATAGAATTAATGAAAATATACAATCATTGAATTGCTAGAAGATCTATCGCTCATTCAATACACATTTATTCAAAATTGATTAATAGAATCTATGATAAAAAATCTTCGTGAATTGCTAGAGAATTAAATTAATCAAGAGAATTACAATAAAGAATCTTTGTAAATTGCTTCAAGATCAATCACTCTCAGAAACATTTTCTTTGTTGAACAAACATACATTTTTCTTTTTTCAATCATTAAGCATCATCATTCATTCAACTCTCTTTCAAACAATTCTCATCTTCTTCACTATGACATTTAAGAACACATCTGATAAAGATAAAGCTTTCGTTGATCTCTTACAATAAACATGTTCACAAGCTTTCTCTTTTATCATCGACTCACAACACACTTCTTCATTCATTGCTTTCAACGAATCAAATGCTGAAATCATCATACATGATGATATGAAAGTATGAAAGAAACGTATCTATGCTTTTAATAGAGAAACAGATCATCTTGTTGAGATGAAACAACAAGACAAGAGCGAAATTCAACAGTTGAAAGCAAAACTACAAACTTTCACTGCTATCACAGTCAATGTGATCATCATTGCTTTCTCGATTGTCATCTACTTTGAATGACTTAAATATCATAAAATACTCGACTCTTTGATGTTTATTAATGAAAAGAACTCTACTTGAAAGAACTGATCTCTTGACATATGAAAGAAGTTAGCAATGAACATTGACATCTTTTCAAATGAACTCTACAAGCTGAGCTACATTCACTTTCAACTAGCAGATGATGTCGTTGAAGTCACTCAAGTCAGACGTGATCTCAACTGTGATAATTTCTATCTGACTGTCAATGAACTTCTAAAGAAACTAGCTCAATCATTTCATGACTCTGATAAGAAAAATAACTATCGTAAAGAATATATTAATCTGATTCAAGAATCAAAGAAATTCAGCGATTTCTTTAATCAGTTTCAACGACTATACATCTATTTAAAGTATCAGAAGAACGTACTAGTTGTTGATTTAAAGAATAAAATAAATTCTTATCTTTGAATCTTTTGAACAGCTCAGATGAAGTCACTCATCAAGCTATCAGATATTTGAAACTATCTGATTCATTTGAACAATGAACATAAAGCAGTTCAAGAGATCAAGAACAAACTACTCAAATATGATGATTCAAAGATTATCATTTCTAAAGCAACTATTGCTGTTCAGTCTTCTGCTTCAAAGTTTGACTGATCAAAGTCACGCAGCGCAGTTTTGACTAACGTCAAGAATGCAGATGTTCTAGTCAAAATCTGTTTCATATATCACAAATCAGATCATAGTTTCAGAGAATGCTTAAATTAATCTGTCAAAGTCAATGCAATTGATGAGAACTACAATCATTTAAAACTTAATACTGAATCAGAGTTTAAGTCAAAAAACTAGTCATCTCTTCAACAATCATTGAAGTGAAGATTATATCTTTGTACAATCTAGATGAAATTTTATTGAAAAAGAATTACTTTGATAAGTCATTTCTAGTTGATGCTCTTCTTATCTTGCAGAACAAATTATTCAGTCTTTGCTCTTTGATAGACAGTGATTCAGTCATTTATATGATCATACATATCAATCTAGTCGCTAAAGTATGTAAAGAGCTGAAAATTCAATTTATATCACTGACAAAAGAGAAGTTAATAAAAGAATATGATGAAAAGATATTTAAAAAGACTATCTGTTAGAGATCAGCATAGAGCGAGTCATATGAGTGTAAGATAACGAGTATATAAATACTAAGAAAGAAAAGTGTTAAAGATCAGCATAGAGCGAGTCATATGAGTGTAATGTAACGAGTATATAAATGCTAAGAAAGAAAAGTATCTAGAAGAGAAGAGTCGACTATCTATATGACTCAGAAGAACATAAGCTAACTCTGAATAAAGTTAATCTTGAAACAACTCTATAGTCTAGCGACGAGCGATCAACGATAGTCATCAACATAGTCATCAACATAGCTATCAACATAGATGCGTAGCTAGAATCGTAACATTACTTTCTCTCTTCAATGATTCATGTTTGCATGAATGTATTTTCTTAGTCTTGTGTAGAATCGAAATGTCTATTATAGCAGACTCACTATGCGAGGTAGAATGATGTCATTGTAGCAGACTCACTAGTTGCACATGAACGTTTGATCAGATTCACTGATGAGTAGAGCGATGAGAGCGAGTAGATCATCGCATTGAGAATGTCATTGTAGCAGACTCACTAGTTGCAAGCGAACGAGTCGACAGATCGATTCACTGATAGGTAGAGTGATGTGAGTAGATGAGTCATTGCATTGACGAAAGATGTCATTGTAGCAGACTCACTAGTTGCACATGAATGTTTGATCAGATTCACTGATGAATAGAGCGATGTGAATAGATAGATCATCACGTTGACGAAAGACGTCTTTGTAGCAGACTCACTATTTGCACATGATTGAATTGATGAATCGATTCACTGATAGATAGAGCGATGAAGATGAGTAGATCATCGCTTTGATGATGTCATTGAAGCAGACTCACTGATCGACTTGCTCATTGAAGAGATCGACTTTGAGCTCGTCATTGTAGCAGACTCACTAGTTGCACGTGAATATATGATCAGATTCACTGGTGAGTAGAGCGATGAGAGCGAGTAGATCATTGCATTGAGAATAGATGTCATTGAAGCAGACTCACTGAGAGTTTGCTCATCAAGATAGAGACTTCACGCAGTTCTAGACTGATCTCTTTGATTGCTCTTTAAGATAGAGACTTCATACAGTCATAGACTGACCTTGTTTGATTGTTCAACAAATTCGAAGAATCTCTTGCGAATCTAAATGAATAATTAATTCGCTGATCTTTGATCTAGTCGAATGATTTCGATCATTTATTTAACCTCGCTGATCAGCGCATGAGAGAAGAAGAGAGTGAGTGTTGCTGATGATTGCAAGTCGACTAGATCAAATGTCGATAGTGAGTTGAAGAGTTGACAGAAGCACTCGAGAGTCAATGCAGATTATTTCACTTCGTTTGTAACGAAGAAGCATTTATATAATGTTAGAGATCAGCATAGAGCGAGTCATATAAGTGTAATGTAACGAGTATATAAATGCTAAGAAAGAAAAGTATTTAGAAGAAAAGAGTCGACTATCTATATGACTCAGAAGAACATAAGCTAACTCTGAATAGAGTTGATCTTGAAACAATTCTATAGTCTAGCGACGAGCGATCGACGATAGTCATCAACATAGTCATCAACATAGCTATCAACATAGCTATCAACATAGATGCGTAGCTAGAATCGTAACAAAAAGTATCTAGAAGAGAAGAATTGACTATCTATATGACTCAGAAGAACATAAGCTAACTCTGAATAGAGTTGACTTCGAAACAACTCGATAGTCTAGTGATGAGCGATCGATGATAGTCATCAACATAGCTATTAACATAGATGCGTAGCTAGAATTATAACACTATCACTCATAAAATTCTATTGAATCTCATCATTGAAAGTCATAAGAAATTGACTGTTTCTATGTTGATAGCTGACATTGATCATCACGAAGTCATATTAGAAAAATCATGAATGAACAAAAATGAAATATTACTGAATATGCGAATCAACGTCATCATTTTTTCAAATCAATTAAATACTTTCATTTCGATTTTTTCAATCTCTCTCAATTCAAAACACTCAAGTTAATCGCGATCAACTTCATTTACTTTTATCTCTCAGTCAAAGATTTCTAAAATGCTCAAACAATCTGTTTCAACTACAATTCAGAAAGAGTCATTCTCAATTCAAAGCATAAACATTGCTTTGTTCAAAACACTGTTGAATCGCTCAAAGAAAAATCAGACTGAAGTATTCGCTCTATTCATGAAGAATATTGATAGAAAAATCACGTACAACACTCAGTGCAATTTGAATGCTCTGAACATCTCTTTCATCAAGAAAACTACTCAGAATTTGAAAGCTATTAAAGTCAAGCTGTCTTCAAAATATCATGATTTTCTAGATGTTTTTGATTGAGTTCAATCGAATAAACTACTTTCTCATTGCTTCTATGATTATAAAATTGAACTCATCAATGATTCAATGCTCTCTTGCTGTTGAGTCTATTGAATATTCTCTGTCAAACTTCTGAAAGTAAAGAAGTACTTAAATGAGAACTTGTTGAAGAAATTCATCACTCTCAGTCAAACTCTCTATTTCTTTCTCGTTCTATTTGCTCTCAAAGCAAATGAAGATCTTTGATTCTGCGTGAACTATCAAAAGCTAAATGTCATTTTCAAAAGAAATAAATATTCTCTATTATGATTCTAGCCTTCGTCTATTCTTTGTCTAGTCTTCGCCTGATTTCATTCTAATCAAGTCTAGCAAGAATCTGATCTAGAAGTGATATCATTGAAACTCTGCATCATATATGTAAAACGTCAACTCAATTGAGTCTAGCACAGAGCTAAGAAACATACATATAAGAATCGAGTTCTTTTCTGTAGATACTTTTCTTTCTTAGCATTTATCTATTAGTTAAATGACATTTCTATGACTCGCTCTAGATCGACTTCTAACAGTAGATAAATGCTAATCAACTACTCTGCTATCGACGTGTAAATGATACGAAATAATCTACTTCTATTCAAAAAATTCGCAAGAAATTCTTTGAATTACTTTCATTAAAACACATCTTCAAATTTATTCAAATTTACTCAAATTTATTGAATCAATCACTCAACTTTATCACAATCAAATTTATCTATCTATCTTTCTCACAATGACACACGACTTCAAATCAGTCAAGTCGCAAACAGCTCATCTGCTTAGAAGCACTGCTAGCAGACGCGTTTTCATTATTTCTTTCGATGTCTCAGCTGAATCTCAGAATGTCGCTATCTCATGAAACATCAACACAAGTCAACAACTTCGTCAATGAGCTATTGATCAGTCAGATGAGATCATCAAAATGTTGATTGAGCTAAAAGATCAACGAGACATGACTTTGAAACTGAATGAGCAGTGAATCGTTGTTCAAGTCAAACATGACAAGAGATTGAATCAACTAGAGATCAAACAGATGATCATAGACACTCTAGAAGAGACAAACAAACGCTATCGAGAGAAGATGTTGAATCTCAAGAATAAACTCAAAGAAGTATTGCATTCAGTGAATCAGTCTCGATCTCGTCAGTCTACTGAATCTCTATCTCGTTAATCTATCAAGAATCATACTTGACGTAAATTATTCACTCTATTCAATAATGATCATCACAAGTCTTTCAAGTTTTCGAACTCATCTGTATTCATTAACAAAGATGAATCAACATGAGATAGCTGAAGAATCAAGATGAACGACAAGCTTCAGACAAATGTTGATCACTTTGATAATAAGAATATCTGTATTGTTTATGTGATATCTAGACTAGAAGATGATGCTGCTGAGCACATCTTCGCTCGATGTTGACATGACGCTTCGCATTCATACATCTCGATCGACGAGCTATTTGAGCATCTGAAAGAAATATACGATGATCAGAATAAGAATCGAAAGTGTTGTTGCAAGTACAACGCTCTGAGACAAGCAGACAAGCTCTTCAACATCTTCTACTTCAACTTTATGAAGCTATTCAGCTATCTAGAATACGATGATCACATTCTGATGAACGATCTTCAGAATAAAATCAACAATCGCTTGCAGAATGCTTTATTGATTTGCTTGAAAGATTTTATCATTCTACATTGTCTCAAGAGCTTTCTTCAGAATGTGAATAATAGACAGTGAGTCAATTATCAGCTTCGAAGCAAACGTTGCATGATCATCGTCAAAGTCACTGTCATATCTGATAAATGTGCTGCTACTTCATTGTCAGCAGTGATGACTTCGATAATCAAATATGTTAAGTCGACTATCTTTTCTATCTCTGAGTCAGTCAGATTGTTTATCGTCTGCTATATCTGCAAGATCTCAGATCACTTATTCAAAAACTGCTCTCAGAACAAGATCAACACTTCTACTTCTCAAGCTTTCATCTCTTGTCTACATGAAATCGTCATTTCGAAGAATAAAGAGAATGAGAAAATGTCTTCTTTTGAAGATAGCAAGACAAAAAACTAGAGACTTTCATCAAAGATGCTATGAAAGATGTGTTAATTTCTTTAATGATAAGCATGTCAGATGATTCTTTTGCTTCTGAATCTTTGATTACTGAATGTGTACTTTCTAGCAATGAAATTAGTTACTCATTGAAGTCATTGATTGACATTGAAGCTGCTGACTATTCGTTCATTGATGAAGTGATCGCGCAGATTGTTTGTGATCAGTTGCAAATCTAGTCTCTGACTTTGATCAAAGCGAAGTCAATTCGAGAATTTGACGATCATTATGCTAAGAAACTCATTACTCATGTCATCTATTTGAATCTAACTGTTCAAGATCATACAATTGACACTGCTTCTATGTTGATCACTTGATTAGATCAACATTAAATGATTCTTGAAAAAACATGAATGAATAAAATCAACCTAGTAATTGATATGCGAATCAATTTTCTTCGATTTTCAAATTTCAACTCTACTAGTCAGAAATCGATTGCTCTACTCTCAAGCAATAAATCAATCACGAAACGAAAGAGCTTGACTTCTACTTATATACTGAAGAGATCTTTCACTTTCGTTACATCTCAATTCAGTTAGAAATCACATTCTTTTCATCAGTTCAATAAGAAGTCAGTTAAACTAATTAAACAGTCAAAATCGCATGACGCAGTTTCGTCTAGCATCAATTCTAAATCAACGTTCAGTCTAAAATCAGCTTTCAGTTCAATAAACATATCAATGATAGAGACAGCAGTCTATAGAATGTTAGTCAAACGATCAGACGTTAAGATCTTTGCTGTTATCATTTTGAAAATTGATCAACTCATAACTACAGCTGAGAATAAGCTTGAAGAAGTGAATCTACATAAGCTTTCACACGTCAAGATTCTCAAGCAAGTCAAGATCAAGCTTCTCTCTGAATATCACGACTATCTAGACGTGTTCGATCGAACAATGATCGATCAGCTATCATCTCATCGTTTCTACGATCACAAGATTGAGTTGATTGACGAGAAAACATTCTTTTGAAGCAGACTGTATCAGATGTTCAATCACAAGCTTCAGAAGATAAAGAAGTATCTGATTGAACATCTGAACAAAGAATTCATTTTCTCTAGCTTTGCTTCATACGTCTCGCTCATCTTGTTCATCGAAAAGAAAGATGATAGTCTGCGTTTCTGCGTTGATTATAGAAAGCTCAATGCTTTGATCAAACAAGATCACTATTCTTTGTCATTGATCAACGAGACTCTTGCTTGAATACAAGAAAGCAAATATTTGACTCGATTGAACATCATTGTCGCGTTCAATAAACTGCGAATGCATTCAGATAGCGAAGATTTGACTATCTTTATCACTTTCTTTGATTCATACAAATATCATGTAATGCTTTTTGAATTAATCAATGAATCGACGTTCTATCAACACTATATGAACGACGTGCTGTTCAAATATCTTCATCAGTTTTGTCAGATCTATTTAGATGACATTATCATCTACAGCAAGATCTTGAAGAAACACAAGTGACATGTACGATTGATCTTAAATAGACTACGAGAAGCTGATCTACAGATGAACATAAACAAATGCAAGTTTCATGTTCAAGAGATCATCTTTCTAGAACTATTGATATTCATTGAAGAACTGAAGATGAATTCACGAAAGATACAAGCAGTAGTGAAATGATCTATTCTCAATAATCTCACTCAAATTCAATCATTCATTGACTTCTGCAACTTCTATCGACGCTTTATCAAGAACTTTTCGAAGATTGTTCGTTCAATGATTCAACTCACTCAAAAGAAGATCATATTTGAATGAAATGAGACTTGTCAGACTGCATTCAATCACATAAAAAGATGTATGACTGAAACTTCTATACTTCGTCACTTTGATCAGACTTGTGAGACTATTCTGAAAACTGACTCATTCAACTGTTGAAAACAGAGAACAGTACTGTTATCTTTGTGGTTAAAAATCTTCGCATTGATTCGACGAAGCAATCTTCGCATTAATTCGACGCTAGTGAATGAGTATTTACCCTTCGCTCACTTCTTTTCTTCATCGATCATTTCGTATGTTCAATCTACTAGATAGTTCAATATATATTTACATGTCTATCTGCTCTCTTGTTCTCGTATATCAAGATCAACTACGTAAACGACGAAGTTCTCTCTCAATATGATGACGAAGAAGTACTACATTCGATTGCTTTCTATAGCAAGAACATGTCTTCTGCTGAGTGCAACTACGAGATATATGATAAGAAACTGCTGATCATAATTCGAGCTTTTGAACACTGATGACTTGAACTGAAGCTGATCAACATTTCTATCAAGATGTTCATCGATTATCAAGCACTCATTTCATTGATGAAAGACAAAGAGCTGAGCAGACATCAGATGCGCTGAGTTTAGAAGCTAGCTGACTTCAACTTCAAGATAATGTATCAATCTGACAAACAGAACATTAAGATCAATGCATTAACTCGTCGAGCTGACTTTGTGCCTAGAGATTTCAACGATGAACACATTTGATATCAAAGAACTACTATTCTGACATCAAATTGAATGAAGATCACTGATCTAGAGAAGAATAATGATCAATCAATCTATAAACAGATTCTTGAGACTAATGAGATCGACGAGAATTGTACGCTACTTCGCGAAGCAATAGCAAGAGACGAGACACAATATGAAGATATCAAATTGAAGAATTGTTGAATTCAGAATGAAATCTTGTATCATGATAGTCAGCTATGAATTTCGTTCAACGAGTTTCTACAAATGAATCTGATTCGTGAGATACATGATCAATTGTTGATTGATCATTCTGAAATTCTTAGAACAGTGAAGATCATAAAGCGAAATTACTATTGATCTTCTATGCGAAAAACGATAGATCGATATATTCAAAACTGCTACGTATGTCAACGTTCAAAGACATCAAGAAATAAATCAAACGACTTGCTTCAACCTCTATCTATATCAGCGATGACAGAACATAGTCATGAACTTCATTATCAATCTATCTGATTCGTACGACTACAACGCTATTCTGACTGTCATCTGCAGATTGTTAAAAGAAAGACATTATATTTCTTGCATCATTGATGATGAAGATATCACAGTTGAAAAGACAGCTGAAATGTTGCTTCAATGAGTATATCAAACTCACGATTTATCAAGCTTCATTGTATTCGATTGAGATTCTCAGTTCATCTTCATTCTTTGAAAGTCTCTTTGCAAACGACTGAGCATTTTTCTTTGATTGTTCATCGTCTATCATTCTCAGATTAACGATCAAAGCGAACGAGTCAATCAGAATGTCGAGCGATATCTTTGTTTCTTCTGTTCATACATGCAGAACAACTGATTCAAGTAACTACTCATGATTAAGTTTGTTGACAATAACGTCTTGTCTTCAGTCATCTTCTTGACTCTCTTTTTCATGAACAAGAACTTTTACTCTTGTATAAGCTTCGACCCTGACATCATCGAGTATGAAAGCACTCGCGAACGCTTGCAGATTGATCGAGTCAAGAATATATCTGAACAAATGAACAAGACATTGATCTTCGCTCATGAAGCTCTGATCAAAACACGAAAACAAATGATGAATCAAGCTAACAAGCATAGAAAGAAGATCAATTACAAGATCGAATCAAAGATGTTATTGAATGAACGAAACATCATTACAGCGAGACTCTTCAAAAAATTGAATGACAAGATGCTCAATTCTTTTCAAATCATTGATCTCGTTGACTCATTTTATAAATTGAAACTATCTGAAACTATGCGTATACATGATGTATTTCATTCAGAGCTTCTTCATCTCGTCGTCAATGACTCTTTGCAGAATCAGAAGAATGAATTCTCGAAATCAATAGTGATAAACGATGAAGACGAATGAAAAATCGTCAATATACTGAACTTTCGATGATATCAAAGACGACTTCAATATCAAGTCAAATGAAAGAGCTATAACAACAATCTCAACTGATATAACGCTGACAACAACGAGTTTATGAACGCTCAAGAAATGATTGATGAATTTCATATCAGATATTCAAGAAAAGCGCACTAAGAAACAACATTCATGCAAACATGAATAGTCAAGAAAGAAAGATAATGTTATGATTCTAGTCTTCGTCTATTCTTTGTCTAGTCTTCGCCTGATTTCATTCTAATCAAGTCTAGCGAAAATCTGATCTAGAAGTGATATCATTGAGACTCTGCATCATATGTGTAAGACGTCAACTCAATCAAGTCTAGCACAGAGCTGAGAAATACACATATAAGAATCAAGTTCTTTTCTGTAGATACTTTTCTTTCTTAGCATTTATCTATTAGTTAAATGACACTTTTATAACTCGCTCTAGATTGATCTCTAACATTATCTATCGTTGATAAACAAGATCATTAATAAAATAGTGAATTGCAAGCATTTAACTAGATTGAACATTATATCAACATTCAACAAACTTCAAATGCATCTTGATAGTGAGAATTACATCACTTTTATCACTGCTTTAGAAGCATATAAATACAAGATGTTATCATTTAAACTGACTAATGAATCGATTTCTTTTCAACAATATATGAATGATGTTTTATGAGACTTTCTGAATGACTTTTGTCAAGTCTATCTAGATGACATTCTCATTTATAGCAAAATGAGAAAGAAACATAGAGATCACGTCAAACTAGTATTGAATCAACTATGCGAAGCTGAACTGCAGATGAATATTCGAAAGTGCAAATTCAATGTAGAAGAGACTGTCTTTCTAAAAGTCATTGTATCAGAACTAAATCTTTGTATAAATCTCAGCAAAGTGACAGTCATAGTCAGCTGAATCACTTTGATCAATCTAAAGAAAATTCAGAGCTTCGTGAAATTTATTAACTTCTATCATCGTTTTATTAAGAACTTCTTGAAGCTAGTTAAATCATTCACTCAGCTGACTAGAAAAAACACATCTTTTGTTTGAAATGAGATTTGTGTTCAAGTCTTTGACAATCTAAAAAAACAAGTCAGCTAGATCTCAGTACTTCGTCACTTCAATCTCAAACAACAAGCTATTCTGAAGATCAACACTTTGAACTATGTAAAAGATGAAATATTATCTCAGTACAATGATGAGAAAGTTCTTCATTTGATGATCTTCTACAGCAAAAGCATGATTTTCGCTGAGATCAATTATCACATCTATGACAAGAAATTGCTAGTCATTATTCAATGTTTTGAACAATAATGATTCGAGCTGAAATGCATTGAACTACTCATTCAAATGTTCATCAATCATCAGACTTTGAAGATCTTCATGAAAAACAAACAGTTGAGTCGATGATAAGTCAACTATCTGAACATTCTATCAAAGTTTAACTTTCATATCATTTTTAAATCAGACAAAATAAACACTAAAGTTGATGCTTTAATCAGAATGTCTTTAGTGAATGTCTCTGAATCAGCTCAGCATCTTAAAGATCATTTTCAGACTATTCTGATTTCTGATAAAGTTGATGTTTTATTTGTTGAATTGAAAGCAAATCTCTATCAACAAGTATGTATGATCAATCAAATAAATGAGTTCTGCAGCAAATATAAATAAGCTATGAATGACAACAAGCTCAAATTTCATATCACTAAACTGAAGAACTGCGAAATCATTAATGACATTCTATTTAAAAAAGATCTACTATGAGTTTCTGAGAACATGCACACGAAATTACTACAAGAAGTGCATGATCAATCTTTAATCTTTCATCTCAACAATAGACGAATCATTGATTTAGTTCAGCGTTTCTACTATTGATCAGATCATCGAGCTACTATTCAATGATACATTTGAAACTATCATGCTTGTCAATGAAGCAAAGTCTTTAGAAATAGCATCAATGAACTTCATCATTCTCTCTCGATTTCATAGAAATGCTGAAAAGATATAGTTATGAACTTCATCACTGAACTATCTCTGTCAAAAGACTATAACGTCATTTGCACAATCATATGTCATCTCATTAAAGAATGTCACTATGTTTTCTGTCATTGAGAAGATGATGACATCTCAGTTGAAGAAATGATTTGAATCATGCTATGAAATGTTTATTGACTGCATGATTTATTCAGTTCTATTGTTTTGAACAGAGACTCTCAATTCATATCAACTATGTGAAAAAGTCTTTGCAAGCGACTGAGAATCACAGCTAGTTTATTCACAGTTTATCATTCTGAGATCAATGATCAATTGAAATGAGTCAATTAAGATGTCAAATACAAACTTAGAATCTACTGCAATTACATGCAGAACAACTGAGTTAAGTAAATATTTATGATGAAATTCAGCAACAATTTCAATATCTTCTCAATCATTTCAATGATCTTCTTTTACTTCAATAAAGAATTTCATTCTTGAATGAGTTTCGATTCAAATACGACTGACTACAAAACAACTTGTGAACGACTTGAAGCTAGAAAAGCAGATAATATTGTCATTTAAATGAAAAAGCTACTGAGCTTTGATTATCAACAATTGAAAAAGACGAAGCTGATCATTGAAGTTCAGATCAATAAACATAGATGAAACATCACATATGAAGTAAATGACTGAATTTAACTATCTTTCAGAAACGTTAAGACAACGAGACTCTGCAAAGATTTGAAAGATAAACAGCTAGATCTCTATCAAATCACTGCTAAAGTGAGTATTTTCTATCATCTTTATCTATCAGTCAGCATGAAGCATTTGCATTCGATGTTCAGCTTGAAGCTACTACGATTGTATTCAGAAAACTCTTTAACAGAACAACATTCAGAATCACTCAGATCAATCACTATCAAAGATGATGAACATTGAAAGATAAATGATATATTGAACTTCAGATGCTATTGAGATTGAATACAGTACAAAGTCAAATAAAAAGATTTAGATAGAAATGACGAATGATACTATGTTAATAAAGAGAAATTCGATGACTCAGAGAAAGTTTTGAACGAATTTCATCAGCTATATTCAAGCAAATCGCGCTAAATATCGAAATAACTATCAACAAAAGCAAGCAAAGAAACTACATTCATGTGAACATGAATTTTCAAAGAGAGAAATAATGTTACAAGTGTATCAAGATTGATAAGACTGAACAAGACTGAAGCTCTAATCAATTCGCAATGCACGCTAGCGAGTACTCTGCATAATGATTAGAGCTAGTCAACGATCTAGTCGAGATCTGGCTCAGATTTGACTCAGATATGACTCAACACTCTTTTTCTTTCTCAACACTTTTTTTCTTTCCCAACATTCTTTTTCTTCATCAACATTTTATTCATCTACATCATTTTCTTTTCATGTCACAAACACATTTCTTTCAAGTCTAGTACAATCTTTGAACATTACATAAATAGAAGCTTTTGTATCAATCTTCTTCTGTATTCTTAATATTCAGTTATAACTATTTCTAAAGATCAAGCACTATCAATTCTGATCTTCATTGATTGTATCATTTAGACATGATTTTGACACTTTGACTGTGTCTTCGCTGATTTAAGAATGAATGTAGACTAGTATAGCTTTGTCATTGTTGAAATGATCAACGTTGATTTCTAGCTTGTTGCAAATCTTTTCTTGTCAATCATTTCAGATAGATTCTTTTTCATCAGTAAACAAAGATGAATTTGAAAGCTTTTGAGATTGTTTGAATGAATTGAACATGATGAAAGAAGTAGAAGTATCTTCTTTAGTCAATTGCAGTCGATGTTGTAGTTTTATCAGCTGATCTTGAAGCTTTTTAAGATTTAGATTTGATCATTCTTTTGCTCAATCAATTTTCTTGAAACGAATCTTTCATATTTGTTCGCTGAATATTCTATCAAATAGCTCACAAGCTTCTACATCTAGATCTCGTTGAGTTCAAAGATTGTTTAAATCTTCTAGAAAAACTTCTGAGTCTTGTTTGACTCAGTGTTGTAGCTGCTTTACATTTTTGATATTTCAGAAAGTAGAGACTTTCAGAGATTCATCAAGTGTCTGAGAATGAGACATGAATTGATGATGTTTTCATACAAAGTCAGTTCTAAGAAATTTTGATAAACGAGAAGATAACTTGAGATAAATGACTGAATCGAGACTTTGATTACTCTTGAAGAGATTGAATTGAATATTCACAGATGATTGAATCATGATGAAGATTTTGATGATCAAGCGAATGATGATACTTGATAGTAAATAGTGAGATCATTTGTTAAAGTGTTTAGTCTTCAAAGAAGAGTGTTGCTGATTTGAGAGATTTTTTTTGTGATTCTTAAGCAATCAATGAAGATTCTTTATCATTGATTCTATTAATTGATTTGAACTGATGCTACTGACTGAGCGATAGATTCTCTAGCAATCACATGATTGTATGTTTTCATTGATTCTATTGATTTCTTGATGTTGTTCTGTCTTTTAATGTCGTTGATCATCAGATACACAAATTTCTTTATACTCATTTCGTTGTCAGTTGAGTGAATTTGAATGAATATAGAAATCAGTATCATGTGATTAATGAATTCTTAAAGTAATGTTGAGATCATGTCTAGAAACTAATCAGAATGCGTGCGTGACTAGAATGTTTAATCTATAAAGATAGTTATAATTAAGACTTTAAAAATACAGAAGAAAGAAGATACAAAAGACAAGAAGAACACGCTCTATATAGTAGTTACTCAGATCGACGCTAGTCTCAAAGAAGACGTGTTAAAACACAAGAAAGATGTTGATTTGAAAGATGTTTGTGACACAAAGAAATGTGTTTGTCATAGAAATCTGTTGATCACTCGTAACACAAAGAAGTGTATTTGTCTAGAAGATAATAGAAGTTGATTAGAAGATGCTAGAAAAGAAAAAAGATGCTGAGTCATATCTGAGTCAAGTCTGAATCAGATTTAAATCAGATTTCAACTAAATTATTGACTAGTTTTAATCAATTCTAACACATTCATAACACTTATCATCTTTGACTTTTTTAAATCAAAGTGAATTAACTATCTTTTTTTGAATCTTTTTTTAAATCAAAGTGAATTAACTATCTTTTTTTGAATCTTGTTTTAAATATTTTCAACAACAAAGATTTAAAATCATCATTGTAGAAAAAAGTCATCTGTATTCAAAATTCATTGAACATACTCACTATTTTCTTTTATCTTCAGCTGTGAGAAATTCTGATGAATTTTGTTCATTACTTCTTGTTTAATCTTCTTTTTTTTAAAATAATATGAAGAATTTATAAATTATTGAACTTAACTTGCAAAGTTTTCAGAATAAAGATTATCTGAAAATGAATCATGTGAAATGCTTTCATCAAACAGATTGAAAGTTATCAATGAACTAAACATTTTATAGAATAGTTTGTATTAACAATAATAGTTATTAATAGCTTAAAAATAGTATATAAATGATAAAATGATGCAATGAGTAATGCAAAAAGATAATGCAAAGAACAAGCAAACATGTTATTTTATATTTATATTTTTAATACTTTTGACATTAAGTTTAAGTTCTTAATACATCAAGTTGAATTGACTTGATTTCTAGTTGAGTTGAGTTGCATCAAGTTGAAAATATGAGCAACTCAACTTGAATCAAGTTGAAAATGTAAGCAACTTGACTCAATATTGATTTGAGTTTAAAATATCAACTTAAAACTCAACTTGATGATCAGTTTACTTTAAATTAATCTTTAACAATTTATTTTACGTAAGTCTTTTAAATATAATGATGTAATAAATTGATTTGATTTGATTTGAATTCATACATTCTTGTGACATTGATTTAAACTCAACTCATGAAAGATTCTATGCTATTTATATTGAGTGAATAAAACTCTCTGAGAAAGAAAATCACTCGTCGTTTATATGATGACTTCACGTCACTGAAACAATGATCATGAAACTATGTATCAAGTTTGCATTTATAACTTTTATTCAGTGCATGACATTTAAATAAATTCTTGATGAGTGTCTGTATTGCTTAATTATGACACATTATTCTTGCTTTGCTCTTCATTGATGATATTTTATACAACAATGCTTTGATCTTTAATCTTTGATCATGAAGTTGATTTCATTGCATTCATGATGCTCATGATTGTAATGTTGAAAACTGCGTTCTTTTGCTTAATGATTGTCATTCATTGAGCAGAGAAATATGTGATGAAAGAGAGATGTGCATGATGAGAAGATAAAGTATGATTGTATTAAATAATTCTTTTCTTCTCTTGATTTGACTTATGTCACGTAGACGTTGAATGAATTGTTAGTATAAATGTGCAATTGCAATCATATGATGATTGACTTTGATCAATAGAAAAGAATGCATTCTGATCATTCTTTTGCACTCTTGATTTTTCATGTAGATAAATGTATGACTTGATGTCAAGTAAAGAAGATGAACTTAAGCTTTCTCAATATATCAGCGTGATCAACAAGTCACTACTTCTTCAAGCATTGTAATCATGATTCTCAGACTGAGATCAACTATTTTATCTGATATCTTTTCATCAATTACTTAACAACACTGTCAATGTGATGAAGATGTTTCAGTATATTGATGTGATCAACAAGTTGCAAATTCTTTGATCACTTGTAATCACGACTTTCATACTGAGATCAACTTTTTCACTAGATATCTTTTCATCTCTTACTGACATCGACATGTCATTAATCTTCTTCGTAGATTGATTGTGACTGTTAGAAAAGATGTTGTCATGTAAATAAAAACTCTGCACAATCAACTTTTCTGCTTACATAACATTCTAACATCATTTGAATTGCATTAAATTGAAATCTCTTGATCTTTCTGACTTCTATTTGAACATAAAATAGAATCAAAAGATTTGTAATCAACATCATATACAAATGAATCTTATTGTCAATCTGATGTAATAAATTCAAAAATAGTAAATCTTAACATTTAATATCATTTTCAATTGATTTAATTTGATTTGAATTCATACATTCTTGTAACATCAATTTAAACTTGACTCATGAGAAACTTTATGCTATTTATATGAATGAACAAAACTCTTTGAGAAATAAAATCACTCATCGATCATACAATGATTTCAATGTTGTTGAAACAATGAGTTTTAAAACTATGTATCATGTTTGAATCTATAGCTTCTATTCAGTGCATGATGCTTGAGTAAACTCTTGATGAAAGTCTGTGCTGTTTAATTATGATGTATCATCTTTGCTCTGCTCTTCATTGATGATATTTTATACAATGATGTCTTGATTTGATTCTTGATTTGAAGATAAAAGACGTTTTCTTTGCATTTGTGATGCTTGTGATTGTAATGTATGTAGAGCTGCTTTCTCTTACTCAATGATTGTCATTCATTGTGCAGAGAAATATGTGATGAAAGAGAGATGAATATGATGAGAAGATAAAGTGTGATTGTACTGAGTAACTCTTTTCTTCTCTTGATTTAACTTATGTCACGTAGATGTTGAATGAATTGTTAGTATAAATGTGCAATCACAATCATTCAATGTTTGACTCTGATTAATGAAAGAGAATGCATTTTGATCATTCTTCTGCGCTCTTAATTTTTCACATAGATAGATGTATAACTTAACATCAAGTAAAAAAGATGAACTCAAGTTCTCTCAGTATATCAATGTGATCAACAAGTCACTACTTCTTCAAGCACTGTAATCACGACTCTCAGATTGAGATTGACTATTTTATCTGATATCTTTTCATTAATTACTTGATGACACTGTTGATATGATGAAGATGTTTCAGTATATCGATGCAATTGATGAATTGCAAATTCTTCAATCACTTGTAATCACGACTTTCATACTGAGATCAACTTTTTCACTAGATATCTTTTCATCTCTTTGATATTGACATGTCATTAATCTTCTTCGTAAATTGATTGTGACTGTTAGAAAAAATGTTGTCGCGTAAGTGAAAACTCTGCATAATGACTTTTCTGATCACATAACATTCTAACATCATTTGAACTGCGTTGAATTGAAATCTCTTGACTCTTCTGACTTCTATTCAAACACAGAATAAAATCAAAAGATTTGTAGTTAACATCATGTACAGATGAATTTCGTTGTTGATTTATCATTTTCAATTTCTTAATAAGTTAAGTCAAGAATTCAAATTCAGTATTAACTTGAAATCAATATCAGATTGAGTCAGAATGTTGAAATCAAGTACGAAATGATGCAATAAAGTGTTCAAAATGATCATTGTACAACATAAAGAATCAACGTAGAGTCAACGTAGCTTATTACATAAGCATTTATATCTATCATATATTTATCATTCTATTCTCTTTATACTCATATCAATATGTCAGCTCAAAAACGTCGTCGTAAAATTAGTTCAGCTACTCATGAGATTATTGTCTATGTCAGATATCAGAATTGATCATCTTTACGCGTCATACAAGCTCGTACAAAGATGTCTTTGTCAACAATATCAGACATATGCAATCATGCTTATAAACAGGCTAAAATTCATGAAACGAAGTTTTTTCATGATGAAAACATCGCTTCTGAGTCTCATTCTGAAAGATTCTCTCTGTTATGTCAAAAGCAAATTGATATAATGATCAAATTAGTCACATTTAGCTATGAATGACGATGCAGAGTCTGAATCATCGTCGCATGCAAATGTGAAGTAATAGTCTCACGATTTATCATAGAAAAGATCTTCAAAGAAGTCGAATATGAATGATATTCATCTCATCAAAAGCTTTATCTTATTGTGATCATGAAAACGAAGCATTTAGATTAATGTAGAGATAAAAAGTTCTGAGATGTAATGTCAAGACAGAGATGAGATAGAATCATTTATATGAATGAAACGTTGATTAAATTAGAAGAAGTTCAAGATTTTATACATGTTACATGAACAAAAGAAGAAGAGTGAGAGTCAGATTGCTGTGAAAAGATCTTTTTCAAATACACAACGTTCATGTTTTGAAATTCTATAGCTCTGAATTGAAAAGACTCTTGCTATATCTATCAGCTTGAGAATAAAAAGAATCGCAAGACTTTTATCTCAGCTCTTGCTGTCGAGAATCTACTACGATGCTCTATAAAACAGGCAGCTCATGCAAAGAATAAGACGAATTGTCTGCAACAAGATCTGAAGACTTTCTTGTTCAGATTCTCGTCATGCTGTTGTTTTAAAAGAGAAGAGATTGACTGATATAAATACAACAGATGCATCTTGCAACTCTTACTATTATCTGCCTATCATCGATTTCAGGTCATTCACTGCTTTATAAGCACTACTGCTTTGTTAATGCAGAATGAGATCTTCTGTCATATCTTTCAATGACAAAAATCTCTATTTGCGAAGCAGAATATCATGATTCTGAATTGATCAGACAACAGTCTCGATCTCAATTCTATTGAACATGTTTGAAATCTGATCAAGAATCATGTATTCAAACGAAGATTTTTCATAAAAGATAGAGCTGAATTAGAACATGCTTGAATGAATGAGTGAGACAAGCTTGATATAGAAAAGAATATTAATTCTTTTATATTGAATCAGAAGCATCAAGTTGCTCAAGTCATTGTCAAACAGAGCGACAATAATTTTCATGAATAAATATATATTATAATTTGAATCATCTAACAATTCTACGTATAATTGATGCTGTTATTATCACATTTGACTATTTGCATGTTCATTTGATTTTCGTGAAAGTGCAATTGCAATACAATGATCATTTTGAACACTTTATTGCATCATCTCGTATTCAAGTTAAGTCAGAAGATTGATATTGAGTACTCAAGTCAAGTCAGAAGATTGATATTGAAACTCAACTTGATGATCAGTCTATGAGAAAGCTACTTAGTGAAAGCTGCTGAAGTTTATAGAATAAAGTTGAATTCTCAACAAAACTTTAATAAAGAACTGAAATCTTCTTCAATGTTATTTATTTCAATACATACAAACTTGTATGAGAGTGCATTAGCGAATTTCAAGAACTTCTGATGTTATTTTTCGTAAGGCTAAGGTAGTCTTGTACAGGTTCTTCCTGCAGCGGGCTGAACATTGCATTAGCAAAAAGTCTCTTAACAAGAATTATTTATATGAGGGCGTAAGTCAGCTATATCTGAACAAGCTCGGCAACGCTTAAGCAATGTTCAGCCCGCTGCAGGAAGGACCTGTAGTCATTGAAAACCTTGTACAAGACATTTCAATCTAAAAGTCTACAAACATAACAGATCAGACCTCGGTAGTGAAATTATCTTGCTTCATCACCATGGTGCTTCAAATGAGGCTCATCATTTCCTTCATCCTCGCCTTCCTTCCGAACATCACCCTATCGTTGGCACGGGATCTAATCTTCCCACCCATCTCCGGTCTTCATCCACATCAGGTGCCCATCGAATCGACCAGGCTCGACGATGGCATTGATATCATTACCGGCAGCGATTTTGCGGGCCTGACAACTTTTGCCAATTTGCCGTATGCGAACTGTTTTGTTGACGAGGTGATGGAGGCGTATGATGTTGCAATATTGGGGGCGCCATTTGATACGGTCAGTCTACTTGCGCTTTACATATCATCTTGAATCCAAATTTTAATTGAATAATCTCGCATTGTTCTCGTGGTGTATCTAGTCCTTTGTTTCTTGGCTCGAGAGAATATAAGACAGCCGCTGTAGGAAGGCTTTTAAATTGAGTTGAAGCTTTCGGTTCTCGTTAGTCAAACGTGACGTTGCAAATGCTTGAGGGCTATCTAATTCTTTTTGCATTGGTAACGTTGGTAATGAAATGCTTGATGGCCAATGTACGGTCAAGAAACTCATCGGAAAGAATGGACAGCTACAGACTAAATCACGTGGATTTCATCCACTCTCTAACATCAATTCTGTGGTCATGTGTTTCTACTGCATCTAAGTTCTTATAGAGCGTCATTGCACGACCTGGAGCTCGCTTCGGACCTCGAGGCATTCGGATTGGTTCTCAGCGAATTAGTGCTCGTGACGGCTGGAATGTCTACACTGGTAGGAGTCTCGATTTCAGCACGAAGGGTAACCCCAGAATTCTATGTCATGAGTCTAATATTCCACACAGGGAAGAATCCGTTCATAGACTGGGCGAGGATCATAGACTGCGGCGATGCTCCTCTGACATTCCTCGATAACACCATTGCTCTAAAACAGCTCGAAAAGGCGCACAGGGTAAGCATGTCTCGCCACTAGGAATAGAATGCCCCATTTCAGCTCCACCTGTGTTAGCTTTTGTGATGGAAATATGTGCAAAGGCTGAGAATGACCGAGGTTATATCCGGTCGAACTGCTCGGACAGAAATCAAGTCCAAGACCCCACGTATCATTACCTTAGGAGGAGACCACACTACAACTCTTGCTGCGCTTCGCTCGGCAAAGTCACGATGGGGAAAAGTGTCGGTCATTCATTTTGATTCTCATATAGGTTAGTCCAAAGTATTTTGGCTGCTTAGATACCACACATATTGTAATGGCTGACGACCGTATAGATACCTGGGACCCTAAGGTACTTGGTAGGTTGCTATATATTGGAATCTGCTCGTAACTGACAATCCACACAGGTGGAGGTATTTCAGACTATGCGTAAGCCCATGGAGGAAAGACGATCGAAACCCACGCGTTCTTGAGGAATTGATTGCTGAAAGTGCAATGTCCATCTAGTGGCGTAAACCATGGTAAGATCAATCACTTGTATTTCAACCGGGTGTCACAACTAAAAGCTGTTGTAATAGGCACTTTCCTGCACCTAGCCCACGAAGAAGGGTTAATTCGCAACTCATCCATCCATGCAGGTATTCGAGCACCTTTGGTGAGGCGCAAGGGAGACATGCGGAACGACGTTCGGTGTGGCTTTGAGACTGTCAAAGCCAGGGACATTGACCGCATTAGGGTCGATGGCATTATCGAGAAGCTCAAAGACCGCGTTGCAGGCACAAGAGTATACGTGTCCGTTGATATTGATGTACTTGATCCTGCTTTTGCACCAGGTAAGCCATCTCAAACAATCCAGGGTCATCAATTTTCCTGAACTCTCTACCTACTTGCCGGAATCTTCCATTGGGACTCCGTCCGTGACAAAGACATTATCAGCTGACGTTAAGCAATAGCGACTGGAACGGCAGAAGTAGGTGGATGGTCGACGCGAGAACTCCTCTCGGTTCTTGATGGTCTCGAAGGTATTGATATCATCGGTGCGGATGTTGTCGAAGTCGCCCCAATTTATGACAACCCGGGAGAGACGACTCTTTTGGCGGCCGCAGACGTAGCCCTCTCGTTGTTGACACTCATGATAGAGGTACCTGTGAAGTCATAGAGAGGAACCGCTTCTACGAGCCGAATACATAGATCTGATTGGTAGCAGGTAGGTGGTTCAAATAGAAGAGACAAGTACCTGCCAAGCCTGGTCCAAAGCCTACAAGTCTGTGATGCTTTGTGGGACATGACACCTCGGGTGCACGTGCCTCATCTGATAAGAAGAACCCTTATCTCGGGCGCTATCTTAGTGCCCCGCATGCCCCGCAACCCTAAGGTACCTTACTGCACCTTGAAGTCGTCTTCAACTCAATCGAGGGAACTACTCCAAACGTCTTTGTTTCTTGTCCAAGTGACAAGCAAAGTACCATTATCTGATACCTCGAGGAATACTCACTCTCAATCTCCGATATCTTTATCATTGTCATTGTGCCACAACAACTCCTCGGCAGATATCCGAACGTTTCCCGGAGAGCCACCCTATATTACACTACTGCAAGCAAGTGCCCTCCACGAGCCATTCGTTATACCATCGCAAATGCCAGCGCAAGAGGGTACCCGGAGCTTTGACCCTAAAGATCCTCCTAAGCTCAATCCGCCAAAAGACGATCCTATCAGCGTCGAAGAGCTAGCAAAATGCGACGGTATGCGATTTCAAATTGCCATTCTCCGCCCTGGGGAGCAGCAGCTAATCGACCAAACAATGCAGGGACTAGCGAGGATCATCCTACGTATGTAGCGATCAAGGGCACGGTTTTTGATGTCTCTGCGAACAAGGCTTATGCGCCAAAGGCTTCATACCATGGTAGGTTCATAATATGATTCTCTTAGAGCTCTGTTGGCAGCTGTCAGGCCCAAGAGCTCTGGAATGAAAGTGGAGTCGCTGGTAACCTTTGCATCCTGGCAGTATTCGCAGGGAAAGATGCCTCCCGGGCTCTGGCCCAATCGTCATTGAAGATCGAGGACTGCCGACCCGAGTATGAAGATCTCGAGGATAAAGACAAGAAAGTGCTGCATGATTGGTTCACGTTCTTCAGCAAGAGGTATAACATCGTCGGCAAAGTGCAACGCTGAAAATTTCAAGCTAGTTATAGGAAAGCGTTGTCAGGGTGGGTCACCTTGCTATGGCTAAGATATTACGTCGACATGGACAATAACCATTGTATGTGGCCTCGCTAGATGTACGACGGGAGCATTGGGTACACCACATGGCTGCACAGTATCACGAGCTGGGTAATCAGTTTTCAGACTCGACTGTCCGCTGAGGAAACTTTGACTTTAGATAGAGCGGGACGTTCTCATTGGCTATCCCATGTATTTGTGACTGATTAATGTAACTCTTCAGGTGTTCTGCATGGTGATAGCGGCTCCTTGCATGCCCACACGTTGTTGCGCCGCGCAAAGCACGATGGCATCGGCACCAGATGCGCGTGCCGAAAGGTGCCACATATATTCATGCAGGATACCGAAGGTTGTCTGAAGTAACGTCGACGTTGAGCAAAACCATCAATTCCTGCATGCTGCAGGTAGAAACTCTGTTCTCAGTATTTCTGAAAGGCGAAGCCCAAATATTCTTCAATATACGATTTTATTTGAGCCTCAGAATTGCTGTGCAATGCTAGAGAAGGACACTGTTGATACAAAAGGTTTATGATTGTTGCTAGGTCGGGTACCACAACAAAAGTAGCAGCTTAATCGGCTAGAAACGAACGGCATCCATCCATTAAGCTCAATCGTCATATTAATATCTTGAAATGTCTCACCGCCCGTCGAAAAAGAATCCAACCACTCAACCTGTTACGCTCGGTTTGCAGCAACCGAACCCCAAAACCAACTACATTCACCCACTAAGCTTTACCATAAAGAAAATCTACCGCCATATCCATACCCCAGTAAATTACCAACAGCATCCGAAGCCATGCTTCATGTGTGCTTGCCCTAGTTGTTTCCGTGCCAATCGCACAAGATCAGACGTCCACGATAGCTTCTCATACTGATGCCTTGGTTTTGATGCCTTAGCGGACCCCGGAATACGGATGCTGGAGGTGGTGACGTGACTGCTGTTGTTGCTCTTGTTGTTGTTGCTGCTGCTGATACTGCTCCAGCTGTTGTTGCCACTGTTGCCGGTTTTGAATCTGCTGCGGAGAACCGTACTCCTTCCGCATGGCCTCCCAAAACGCCGTCCAGCGCTCTTGATTGGGCGACTCCGGTACCTCGACAGAGTAGTTGCGCTGCTGGAAGAGGTCGGTTGGTATCTTTTTAGCGTTCTGACACCCAGGGCATTCGAAATGGCTGTTTTCCAATACGCGATAAAGCGTTTTGACACTTTCGCAAGTAGGCCAGGTACGTGCATGGTGGCATGGAGAGCATCGAAAATGGGTCTGATGGCCACAGGCCCACGTAGTTTGCTCGAACTTACACATCGTAGCTGATTCTATTGGCCGTAAAGCTTCGTCCTTGACGCGCAGAGCGTTGGAGACTGACGATTTGTTTCTTGATCTGGTATAGTAGCTCTGGGGGTACCTGACTACTGTAGGCAGAGATTGGTGGCGGCGCGTAGAAGGTACATACAATACTGGAGAAACGAAGCATGAGCGATTTGTCGACCATTCTTATAGTTTTACTCGTTCGTGTAGACGGAGTCTCCGTGTGTGTATGCTTTGCTACTTACATTCGTTGAGTGGGCTAGCTGGATTCATCGTTGGAGTTATTCTCTTTGGGTGGCCCTCTTGTTGATTCTCAGTGACTTTGAGGCTGCAAAGCGATTTGGAATTAATGGTTTCTGGGTTTCTATTTATCTACCCTATAGGGTGAAGCTGCTTATCTGGGGAAGGGTTTCTTGTTGAGTCGTGGCACACTGCGATGAATGTGATATCTGTTATTTGCCTGCTGCAAGCAGCAGATATCGTCGATAAATGCCATCGGTTCTTGTGCGAAGTGAGATATTTTGTGACAGGTTTGACAATATCTGGACCATGATGGGAGCGTCGGTTTTATCAGCGTGTAGAGTATCTGCAAGACATATCAGAAGTAGAAAGCGGAAACCTGCAGGTGGAGGTCCCGAGCCGTTGTATTGGCGGCTTGCTGCACATATAGACTTTAGGTACAATAACTCTTACTCGAGGCCCAATAAAGGCCTCTGCCCAAGCACTAACCAGCAAAGACATCTCTGGTCATCAAAGTATCTGCGTCAAGCACACGTACGCAATGCAAGCTCCCGAGCAACCCCATCACCTTAGTCACTGGAGATTCGAAATGTCCTCTAGGAAGATTGATAGGACTAATGCTAAACCATGCCAAGATAGTATCTTGGTCAAAATCTGCCCGATTTACACTGAAGCATGTCGCGACTCGCGAATATGTTGATCCGTCGGGGACCTTTGGCAAATCACTTTTAGTTTGTTGTGGCCTTCTTCCTCGACCTCCGAATCATCCTCTTTTTCTCAATGATTTTCTGCCTCTTCGCAAGCTTTTGAAGGTCCACCGCATTACCATGATTGGAAGCTGCGGTCGAAATCTTCGAAGCGTTGCTATCCCTTGTATCAGGAACACGAGTTTTCGTGGACCCTTTCCTAGTCTTCGCCATTGAGGCATTCCTGCTTAGGGCCTTGGGAGTCATTTGAGGTATCTCTCCTTTTTCTCTTTTTTCGGTAACGAGTTTGGATCTTTCACGTGCTTTAACCTCCCTTTCGCGCCTCCTTCCAACCACTTCAGCGTTTTCGATCGCGAATTCGACAATGAACCGCTTGCTCTTTTCTTTCACGGCTTCTCTCGATATGCTTTCCTCATCTACACCCCTAGATGTGTGCCCCACTTCGTGGCCGTTCAACCAACGAAGGCCCATGAGCGCCCATCGATGTGAAGTGTACTCGATGAACCCATACCCTCTACTACGACCTGCGCCGCTATTTTCGGCCACCTTCGCGCCTTCCCTGCCCTCAAAAACGATCTTTGCTTGCTTGACGATTCCCTTCCCTTTGGCTTTTCGTGCTCTCTCAGCCTCCTTCAACTCATTGCCGCCACGAGAGAGTTCCTCTTTCGACAGTTGTTGCCTGATTCCAGACTTTACATTACTGGCGAAGCCGACGACAGCCTCTCTTGCTAAGGCCTTAAGATCTTTTGACGTTATACTGCGTGGGAGATTACGGACTGAGAGTCGAGTAAGGCTAAGATGAAGTGTTGGATTGCTTCTGATCAGAGTCTGTCTCTGCTTGGCACTATCCTCTCGTAGCTTGATTTCTGACGGCGTAAGTTTATCGTACAGAGGACTGTTCGATGGGATTGTGCCTTCGGATAGCAAGTATAGTCGTCGCCTGTCCTTGTCTCGTACATCTCGCACAGAGTTGCCGGCAACTGTAAGCCGTACAGCCTCATTTCGATCCACCGCTCGGGTGACTTGCAGAATCCGACCCTCAAGACTGAAGCGGCCAGACTGATCGATATTAATATCATCGAGAAGTGACTGCTTGACCGATGGAACGGCTTTGCTCTTATATAGGGAATTCGCTTTTCCTGGCGGAAATTCTAACTTGGGAGATTCTCGCAGACACGCGTCGGCATCTTCCTGGTTGAAGAAACAAACAAAACCTGTTCCTCTTGACCTCTCTGCGGTAGGATCTAAAACTATTCTCGCATAACGTATTGGACCAAAAGTGGCGAAGTGCTCTTTCAGTGAACCGTCTGTGGCTGTAAAAGGAAGATTGCGAATGAACAAGGTAGAAGAATTATTTTGCCGTCTAGTAGCTACAGCTTCATCGGGCCTGTCCTCGACCGAAACTTCACTGTCCTGACTGTCAGATAAATCAGGCTCTGCATCGCTTTGTGCGACATCGCCAGTATGTATATCTTCCTCGCCCTCAGACTTGACACTTTGAGAACCTTGTATGCCCATGCCGTTGCGCTTCTGAATCCGAGCTTCGACATCTTCAACGCCATTGTTTAGCGTCTCCCAAATATCCTTCTCTACAGCCCAATCAACTGCGAGTGTCCGTCCCTCAATCTCCTTCCCATTAGTGGCCTTCAAAGCATTCTCCGCGTTTTTCTTTCCGCGTATGACGACGAAGCCAAACCCAGCCGAGAGGCCGGGCTTCTTCTTCGGTAGCGTGGCGTACTTCACCTTGCCAAAACTTCTGAAGAGTGCCGCCAATTGCTGCGGCTTCGTAATAGTCCAGGGTAAGTTCCTGATGATGAGCTTTGGCGGTTTGTGACTTTCTGATCTCTGCCTATCTCGCTCGGTCTTGGCTTCGGTCGGCACTGCTGAGGATAGCCTTCTTTTGTGCCCGGTTGACTCGTCCGCGTGTATATCCCGATGGCGGGGCTCTGCGATTTCAACCTTGATTTTTCGACCCTCGAACGTGGACCCATCAAAAGCTTCTCTAGCGCTTTGTGCATCTTCAACATCAGCAAAAGTGACAAAGCCATAGCCCTTCGATTGCTTCGTTACAGGGTCTAAAACGACTGTTGCGTGCTTCAGAGGGAAAGATTGAGAGAAATGTTCGGTCAAGCTTGCCGTGGTGACGTCTGCCGGCAATGAGCGTACAAACAAGGACCTTGCTTGTAGCTGCTTCGTAGGTTGATTTGCGCCGAGAGCTTGTTCCTTTGTCTGATTGGCTTCTTCCTCATGGATGGCAGTAACAGCGTCTTGACCACTGATCGAGAGCCGTTGTCTTTTACGTCTGGACGTCATGATTGTGGTTGCGATCTGATATTCCACCGCAGCAGACGATTTCTAGAGTTTAAATATTACACAATTTCATGTTACAGAATTTGGTACATTGATCCACTAGAACTAATGTTAAGGCCGTAGTATTTATTACCGGGATCCTCCCGAGCTTGCCGACGACTAAAATGCTGCCCTAAAATATTGGAAGTGGCTCCTGGCCTCCACTTTGTTGTAGCTTTAACAATAATCACTCTCAGGCTTCGGGAATAATTGTTCGTTATGTCAATCTTGCAATTCATCAAATATATGATGACTTATCAGCCCCCGTCAATAACGGCGTCTGCGAACACGAATTTCTACGTTGAGTTGCCTTGGAACCTAAGGCAGCCTCCAGTCTCGTAAAGGACGTAAGTGTGAAGCTGTTCGCTGTGTCACTAAAAGCTTGCTGTCTGAGTCCGCAACTACTGCCATGTGCATAACTAATGTGCCTATATACATATATGAACATCCTGTCAAAGAAGTCTGATATATCACAAGGGATCTCGGAACCTCTTAAACTCCATACGACAAAGGACCACTAGTACTAGAGATACCGCTCCACGAACACCCAATATCTATGACAGCCTTCCAGAAGGCTCTTTTAACTGATTATTCAGGCTATCTTTACATTCATGGTTACCGGCGCTAACTCTTCAAGGCAGTGCTTATCGGATGACTAAGTGCGGAGAATCTGGGATAGAAACTGGTGTACCCGGATATATCATGGATGGCGATCCAGCTCTCGAATACTCAAAGGAATGTGAGTGCAGGAGCGGTGGTGTCTGGCAGGATACGGTCAGTGACCACTCGTCAACACTATTGGATCAGAAGAAAGAGCGTAGGAGTTTAACGTTCGAGATAAGAGGAACCCGAGGAAGGAAATTAGACGAATCAAGACTATCAGAACTGATAATAAAGATCAGGAATATTTACATTTGGATCTGATTCTTGGTAATGCTGTGAGGTCGAAATGTCCATTGAGGTCATTGGCGCATAACTCATGCTGAACTGACTGAGCATGTCGTCGCTCTCGAAGAGACTGTCATTTTTGCTTGAGCCCAGTTCGTAAGGTGACATGCTAGGTAGGGTTACCGGTAGCGGTGGCAGGTACACTTGTTGATTGGGATAGTCTGAATAAGGCGACGGCAAACTGTGGTATGAAGAATGTTGCGGATACGGTGCGTGGATGACCGGGTCGGGTAGCGGGTACGAGTATGTGAACGTTGGTGGAGGAGAAGCTGACGCATCCCTTTGGTACTGGTGAGTAAACATTGGGGATCGATCGTCTGTCATCCTCGAGTACTGCGTTGGTGGAGGATCTGGTGATGTTCGCCTCGCTCGTGCAGAACGCTCGTTCCTTGACCTTTGCCGCTTGATTCCATTCTCATTGTTTTGCCGCATCTGCTCTACGGAGGCTAACTCCGCATGGGACTGTTCCGGGGATATGGATGATGAGCCAGCCCTTCTCTCGAGGTCCTCAAGGCGTCTCTTTATCTTCTTCCCTAATTGTTGTTAGGAATCTATCCCAACTTTGATTCCTAAAGGTAAGGTCTCAAATTGGAGCCAGGCGGTGCTTACGATAATTGCGTTGGGCGATTCGGTTCTGAATCCGTCTGCGTTCGGCTAGGTCCGATATTTTGGTCCAATCCTCATTCGGATTGGCACTGGCGCTGAAAGCGCTGCTGGTACTATTTGGGGAGGAGAATTTCGAAGAGCCATGGCTAGATGGAGCATACGGATAGCTGTCTTGGCGTTGCATCACGTCTATAAGGATGCCGAAGTAAATGGTGTGCTACGAAAGAGTCAACCCAACAAAATTTCCGGAGTATGATGTACGGTGGTACAAAGGAATTTCAGCCTGATGGTCGGATGAAAATACTGAAAGGCAGAAGGGACGGTATTAATATAAATTCATGGCTGCCATGGACATATTTGGTACTTGCTCGTATATTCAGCAGCTGGCCTGCGACTCCTTCACATCCCTGCAGACACATGGTCTGCCATACTCTACCGAGAGCGTCTCCCCTGCCTATGGATCTACTTAATAATCATCCCGCAGTCTCGGCGTGTGGGGTCCAGGATGAGAGGAATCAGGACCGAAGTGCCGGGAGGGTTCAGTTCGGTGAAGGAACGTTAGGGTCATATCCAATTTGGTAGGGTTACGCCCGGGTTACTCGTACACCGTGCATGGTAGTACCAATGGAGCGTGGGCTTGCTGTATGCGACGCAATTGGGGACCAATGAAGACAGCAGGATCTATTACGAACCTCGGGGCTTGTGATGGCGACAATCCAGCTGCCGGCGAACTAATCGTTTGGACATGAGGGACTCACGGAGGCGTTATCGACAAATAGCAACAGCTGCTACGTTAGTGTGTTAGCCTGCGATACGCACAAACTATAGGGCTGAAGGATCGGCTGCAAGCCTGCAACAAACACCAGAAGAAGAGCGCATGCTAAGCTCCGTTAGCCGAATGATAATTGAGGATAATGTGGCCCAAGGTATATCTATTAATGGCTATTACTGTAATTTCAAGGTACGTACCCGCGCAAGTGTAGGCTGTGCAGCTCCGTCTCCCTGTCCAACCAAACACCAATGGCGGTCTGGAGAAATCGTCCAGATAAAGTCGTGATAGTTTGGTGGTCGAAAGCTTCTATCTCTCCAAGTGCTCCGGGCTGTTTTAGCAGGGTCATACCACAAAGCGGTCAACAATGATTGTGCCTCCGTCTCCGTCTCAGTCTCGGTCCTCGCACCTGTAGGACCAGTAGCTGCTCTGGTGTTTGGCCACCTGGGTTTCCTCTATTACTCAGCAGATCATGTATGTAGGTAAGGTAGTCGTTGTCGTGGGCCAAGTGTTCAGTACCTACCTGCTTACTCATCGACACCGCACTGGGATCCACCCGGAGGGCTGGTACCCGGTCTGCCATGCTCAACTCTGTCTTTCGTTGTTGCTTTAGAGCCCGTTTTGCTTAGTGCAGACTACAAACCTTATGACATGCCCAACATCCTACTCGAGAACGGTTACTAGGGAGAGCCCGTGGCGGAAGGACCGGTGTCGTGGGCTTGATGACACATCCATGAATCATGATAACGAGCAGGTAAGGTAAAGGTCCTGGCTGACAGCTCGACACCGCTTTTTGCAGACTTGCCCAAACGGTAAGACCCTGTACTGTGACCACCCCCTTTTACCTTTACCATAAGGTATCCGGGTAGGTATGCTTGCTGTTATCGGGTGTGACTGGTGTTTCTTCAGGCCTCGTGTGCTAAGCAGGGATGCTTCTGCATTAGTGCGATCCGATTCTGCAGAGACGAGCTGCTTACTCAATACCCTAATTAACCCCTCCTTGAGTGATGACGAGCTTCGCTTCTCCCACCAATGAAGAATAAGGTGGTAGGTAAGGTACCTTACCTTATCCCCTTTCTGAAACAAGTCGCAGCCCTACCAAAAGAACGATCGACACGACCACACTAGAAGACCAAAGAGAACGACTTGCAAGTTGCGGCGAGCGAAATTGGTAATCCTTGCGTGCCACGCGGCGATGTACATAGTCAGGGGTCAGCAAAGCTGAAAAGATCGTTTGCGGCAAGGTACCTCAAGAACCTCACCCGGTGATCCTGTATCAGAATTTGTCAAAATATATTGCCCGAGCCCTTTCACAAGGCGATTTCGATGCTCTAAAGGCGTTGCTTGAAGGAGGTTATTGGCCTGTATCTCTTCTCGGCTTGTCGGCGCCATGTTTGAGGTTGGTTTATCCAACTTACGAGTATCACGTTCGCCTGATGGCATTGTTCATCAAAATCATCATCACTAATCCAAAGCTGCATAAGGTATTCCGTACGAAGTTTCAGTATTTCGCTACTCCTGTTCATGCTAGGATAGCTCACGTCTCTTCGTTTCGCTTCCAAAAAGAGCCCTGACGTCCTTCACAATCACCTACCATTTTCCTTTCTCTCCTTTAATAGTCAAAGCTGCTGAAAATAGGCGTTGTGTACTGCCTTCCAAGCCTCATCCTAGCATAATTTGCACATGCCTGGTTCCCATATACATTCATTCCGTTCTCCATTTCCTTCTCATCTTACAGTGGTCAGGGCACTGATAACATGGGATCAATCGTTGTACGTAAGTGATCCTTGATTGCCAACTACCTTTCATATTCATCGTTCTATTTAGGGAGTTCATCTACAGGATGCTTACAAACGACCTCACGGACATCTTGAAACCATTCACTCTTCTGAACGTTTCTTGATAGGTCACCAAAAAGATGTTCTTTGCATTGGGGTCGCTAGTTATTAATAGCATTCAATTGAACTATTGATTCGGCCAAAAGCTTCGGTCTCGCTATTGTTCTGGCAATTGGAGTGTCCGTGGTAAAAAGAAGTAGTCGTGCCATAACAAATTGGATTGTCGTCTACCACCTCGCCCCTAGTCATTCGTCCACGCAATAAGGTACGCCTAGAGGTGCCCAGACTCAACCTTTACCCTAGTTAAAGGCGGATTCGACGAATCGGTTACCGTTATATAACTATGTCAAAGTCCAGCCTAGAGAAGCTACTCCATACTTTAAAGCAGATGACGGCTTATGCAAGACACGAAACTACTTGACGAGCAATACGATTACTTTCGGACACGGTTCCTTTAGAGATATTCACCAACTTTTTTTGTGGTCCTTGATCTGAGATATCACCTCTCAATAGGTTTCAGCTTCAGTTACCGTTGAACCATGTAGACTCGTTTGACCTGCTTGAAAATGGTTTGTGAGCTCATGTACCTATATTGTGTTAGAAGGGAGCGGCGTATTCCAAAGTACGTAGCGCGCTAAATCCATCGTCTGTTGCATGAGCTATTCAAGACAAAACATTTTGCAAAATGATAAACTGGAGGAAATCCCAAAGCTACGTTGTATCTCCGCAGCAACCGATCAGATGTATGGTAGGTTCTGTAACTTGTTCTGAGGGTCCACTATTTATTTATCGTGGCTTTCGAATCGCCGAACAAGCATAGAAACACCGCGCAAGGCACAAACTATGGTCATAATGCTATATGAACTATAGCCCTAGCTAGATGATTGTCTATAATTTCTGCATGGCAGCCTACAGGGGAAAATAATCGTTAGCCGGGGCTATTGAACGTAATGCAAGAATTGTGCTCACCACATCCGTTGACTGTACATGCTCTTCATCTTCCTCAATCCGAGCCTGCAAGTCATCGATCGAGACCTTCTCGTCTTCGACGACCAAGTTGACCTGTAGTTTCTTGATCCCAAAGGCAAGAGGTACAAGTTTGCCAGCGCCCCATGTTAGACCGTCGATCTCAATAGAGCGCATAGACTCTTCGAGTGCTTTCATGTCGGTTTCGTCATCTTAAGTTATGGTGCGTTAGTGCAGTATTACCCCCATTGAAAAAGGCGAACATACCCCAAGGCTTAACATCCAGAGTGACGATACTCTTCGCTGCCGGCTTTGTCTTCCCCTCCTTCTTCTTCTTGTACGCTGCCAAATTCGCTTCTCTGACTTTTTTCGCCTCCTCATCCTCTTCCTCATCATCACTTCCAAACAGATCATCATCCTCTTCCTCAGCGGCAGCACCACTTGGTGCATCCTTGGGATTGATGGTCTTCTGAGTTTTTTCGGGACCGTAGGTTGTGTATGCCTTAGAAGGATCGCCGGGGAGAGAAGAAAATTCGGATATGTAGCTTGCGATGTGCTTGTGCCAGCGATAAGCGTGGGGATATTTGGTGACATCAGGGCGCTCTTTGAGGGCTTTGAAGGAGGCGACGTCTGCTTGTGATGGACCATAGCTTTGATATTATTAGGCACTTGCATGCATCGAGAACATGACAAAGCCGCAAGTGTAATAGTGAAAGGTTCAGAGGTATGCTGTGCACATTGGAAGTAGTCATAGGTGGGGTCTTAAGCCGCCATACTCAACACGGACCAAAACTGTTCTCATCAGGGGAAAACGGAAAGGTGCTATATGAGCGTATCATTAATCTGAGATATGTAGCATACCCAGTAATGTAGCTGCGAGTCGTCAACCAGTTGTTGAGCACTAGAATTGTGTTAGCAGGCTCGATGAGGATCGGGAAACAGTAAGTTACTGCTAAGGCCATCCTCTGACTGCAAATCCGCGAAACCCATTGTGATAGTCTGCGACTTTGACGAGGAAATATGCAGTGTGGTTACAGTATGTACAGTAAGGCAGGACTTGCTGTAGGGATTATGATTTTGAATTGCACGCTCCAAATTTTGTGGATGCGGGAGGGATAAGGGGCTAGCATACTCGCGCGTGTAATTTATCTGGCGGAAACTTTACCTGTTAAGTTTACCTCGCGTTACCTTGTGGGAGAACATGGCATGTCGTAATTGGCAGACTACGAATTTCCATCATGTTCTCCGCCTTTTCCTGTAATCCCCCTCTGTCTTGCTGCCTATCAATAGATCAACGTGGCAATGAAGGCTTTACGGCTACAGCAAACATCGAGTTGGACAGTCTCAAAATGCATCAATACGCGGGGTCCGTTCAGTCATGGACGTTTCCCTACCACATGTCTCGGAGTCGATCGACTGATTCTGGGAAACCCTTGTTGGACTGTTCCAAAGATTTGCGCTGTTCGAGGTTATGCGCATGGACGACCGCATCCACCTGGGGGCACTCACCGGATGGACATGAGTCCTGGTGAAGGGGACGAGAAGTCGGCGTTGGAGCTCTATGGAATAGATCTGACGGCTCGTGCAAAAAAAGGGAAACTAGATCCTGTCATTGGCCGGGACGCCGAAGTCTACCGAACAATACAGATACTCTCTCGAAGAACGAAGAACAACCCTGTGCTTATTGGTGCTGCTGGTGTAGGCAAAACGGCAATATTGGAGGGCCTCGCACAACGTATCGTAAGGGGCGATGTACCGGAGAGCATCAAAAACAAGCGTGTGGTCGCCCTTGACCTCGGCCAGCTCATTGCAGGAGCTAAGTTCAGGGGTGACTTCGAGGAACGCTTGAAGAAAGTTTTGAAAGAAGTGGAAGAGGCTCAAGATGTGATCTTATTCGTGGATGAGCTACATGTCCTACTCGGACTTGGCAAAGCCGAAGGAAGCGTTGATGCCAGTAATCTTCTCAAGCCGGCGCTCGCGCGCGGGGAGGTCCAGTGTTGCGGCGCAACGACTTTGAACGAATATAGACTGATAGAGAAAGACGCCGCTCTCGCTCGGAGGTTCCAGCCAATACAAGTCGGAGAGCCGTCGGTGCAGGACACAGTGTCCATTCTTCGTGGAATCAAGGAAAGATATGAGGTGCACCATGTAAGCATATGTTCAGAGTCAATATTTCTGTACATGAGTCTCGATTATTGTTTCAGGAGTACACTTCGCGATACTATTTCATAGCTAATGGTCCTGCCTAACGACTATGATAACTCTAACATCTTTGTAGGGGGTGCGTATCACAGACAGCGCTTTGGTGGCGGCTGCAGCCTACAGCAACCGTTATATCACCGACCGTTTCTTGCCTGACAAGGCCATTGATTTGGTTGATGAGGCTGCTTCGGCGCTAAGACTACAACAAGAGAGCAAGCCCGACGCCATCGAGGAGCTCGACCGCCAAATCATGACCATAAAGATTGAGTTAGAATCCCTCAGAAAAGAGACGGACGTCCTGAGTAAAGAGCGAAGAGAGAAGTTGGAGTCCTCCCTGGAATCAAAGCAGAAGGAAGCTGCAAGATTGACGGAAATCTGGAATAAGGAAAAGGCCGAGATCGAGACCATTAAGAATGCGAAAGAAGAGCTGGAAAAGGCACGCATTGAACTTGATCAGGCCCAAAGAGAGGGTAATTTTGGAAAAGCAAGTGAACTGCGATATTCTACAATTCCTCGGCTCGAAGCTCGGTTACCGCATGACCGCTCCGAAACCTCTGCTGCCAGTGCTCAGGGTCATACATTGATACATGACTCTGTCACAGCGGACGATATCGCTAGCGTGGTATCCAAAGCGACTGGAATTCCAATCACCAAGCTGATGTCTGGTGAAATCGAGAAGCTCGTGCATATGGAAGACTCGTTGCGCCAATCCATCCGGGGACAAGATGAAGCTCTCACCGCAGTGGCGAACGCAATAAGAATGCAGCGCGCAGGGCTCTCGGGGGATAATCGCCCTTTAGCATCTTTCATGTTCCTAGGACCTACTGGCGTGGGGAAAACGGAATTATGCAAGAAGCTTGCAAATTTCCTGTTCTCGACCGAGAGTGCAATGATCAGATTTGATATGAGCGAATTCCAAGAGAAACACACAATATCTCGTTTGATTGGTTCTCCTGCGGGCTACGTAGGGTACGAAGATGCTGGACAACTCACTGAGGCTGTGCGGAGGAAACCTTACGCCGTGCTTTTGTTCGATGAATTCGAGAAGGCCCATCGAGACATCTCTGCTTTGCTATTACAGGTCCTCGACGAGGGCTTTCTTACGGACTCTCGAGGTCAGAGAGTTGACTTTCGAAATTTGCTAATCGTACTAACATCAAATCTTGGTGCGGATCTACTTCTGCATGAAGGGCTCGGGGACGATATCAGCCCCGAAACCAAGAAGGCTGTTATGGATGTAGTCGGTTCTTCTTTCTCCCCCGAATTCCTCAATCGCATCGACGACTTTATAGTGTTTCGCCGTCTTCCTAAGACCGCATTGAGGGATATAGTGGATATTCGTCTAAAAGAACTGCAAGCGCGTCTTGATGATCGTCGCATCATTTTAAGTGTCGATGACGAGGTAAAAGATTGGCTGGCAACCGAAGGTTATGACCCGCGTTATGGAGCACGGCCGCTTAATCGTCTCATATCCAGAGAGGTTGGAAACAAGTTGGCAGATAATATCATCAGAGGGCAAATAAAGAGCGGACAAAAAGTCAAGATACATGTGGCCGAAGCCGGAAACGGCTTGGAAGTCATTCCAAATGAGAAGGATAACTCCAAGTCTTAGGCCTATACTACAACATAAGCATCGCCTTGGGTTTAAGTACCGGAGTGAGTCTGTAAGATGTCGGTACATGGTTGTGTCATTATGTAGGTGATCTCTACATAGTCACATAACGATGGTGCACGTCTACTGGTACCGCCAAGAATGTATTTGCACTCGTAGTCTGCCTTCGTCGATAGCCTTTGAGAGCAATAAGTCAAGATTTGGTGAAAGAGCTGGGTTGACCGCTCAGCTCATCCATCGCTAAATATACCACTCCTTTTGTGCTAATTGGCCTCTTCAGCACATTCAACGATAATTGAGAGGCTTATTTTATTGGAGGTTCCAGTATACACATGGCATTCAATCAAGATGAATCCTTGACTCGTTGGTATTTACGTTGGTACACCTTCGCTTGATGTTCACCCCATGCTCCATGCTGTTTTTGCCTTCTGCTTCCCCTTTTTTCATTTGAATTACGTACCTACATGAGAATTGTTAGCAATGGCATTCAAAATACCTTCAAAACGCCGTCGAAGTTCTTCCATTGTCACCCCAGTTGTCGGTCAGAGCGACAGCATCCGCTCATCTTCAGTGGCACGATCATCGTCAGTCCCTCGCATAAAGCCAGGAGGACATCCACAGCAACAAATTAAGAGGAGGGTTAGCATGCGTCCGTTAAGCAGTGGGAGAAATTCTGTAGTTCCATCTTCTCGAGCTGGTTCCGCCACCCCTAATTCCTCATCACCACATCATACACCGTCAGGCGTTGACGTGTTGGCAGAGCCTGACGATGAAATTTCGGTGCGAGAGGACAATGATTCTCTCAACGAAGTTGTCATGGCTGTCGATTTAAGGGATAGAGGAATTGTAGGCTGTTGCTACTACGTCGCGAGGGAGGAGAAGCTTTACATGATGGAGGACGTTAAGAGTGGTGGGATTGAGGTTATTGATATTCGTGAGTTGCCTTGGATCTAGGGTTCGATCACCCCCTAATGGAGAGCAGTGAAGCTCCATGTTCAGCCTACCGTCATACTATTGTCAACAAGAGTGGACGAAAGTGTAGATGCTCATCTGGACCCGGAAGGAAGGAGTCGAAGATCAGTCGATGGAGATGGTATGTTTCTAAAATCGGTTATGGGTTAATTGGCTTAGCCTACCCTGCAGTGAATCAATTCCGATTGCCTTACGTATTAGAAATCCGTCCTTCTCCAGAGTTCGGCTACGAAGCCGGAAAGAACAAACTGGTGAACCTTGGCCTTGGTTCTGACGCCGAATCGCAAGTGTCTTTCCTCACTCCTGGAGATACTGATGCCTACGATGATCAAAACGGTGGCAATGACACTGGCTACACAGGACGCCAAGGAATACTGTTGAGGTTGTCTGGCAAGATTGATATCGAAAGCCGTCTTACAATTGGCTGTGCCGGAGCAGTGCTAACGTATCTGCAACGAAGGAAGGCTGTATATTACCTACCCGGAGATACTGATGCTAATCTAGCATTCCGCATCTTGACAGTGGAGATGTTCAGCCTGGGCGGCTTTATGTATGTTATTATCAACAGCAGCGATTGCCGAAACTAGCGGTGGCTTACTAAATTTGCAGGTTCGTGAATGCAGATACGCTGGCTTCTCTGCAGATACTGCAGTCTGAGTCCCACCCCCAATCCCACAACCAAGGACCTACCAAAGCTTCCTCGGGATGGAAGGAAGGGCTTTCCGTGTACGGCCTCTTCCATCATCTAGCTCGCACTGCGCAAGGAAAGTATAATTTACGACAGTATTTTTTGCGCCCAAGTCTCGATGTAGGCATAATTAACGAGAGACTTGATACGGCTAGTGTATTTCTTCGGCCAGATAACAGCGGTCCTTTGAACATGTTAGTCAAGAGCTTGGGGCAGATCAAGAACATGAAGACGGTAATGATTCATCTGAGGAAGGGTATCAGCAACGGTATGAGCAAGGGAGGTGGGATCAAGAGCGGTGTTTGGTCGAGCCTCCGATCCGTAGAGCAGAAGAACTCCATAAAAATTGGGGATCCATGCTGACTATAACTCAGTTTGCCTTTCATACACTGCATATACGGGATGCATGTAGTGAGCTCACCGGCGCGGAGAACCTTTCAATCTGGATCAAGGTGAACGAAGCTCGAGTTCTTCTGTCCCAGCTCTACTTAGCAGAAGTGGCAGGTGCTCGAAAAGTTTGAAACTCGTCAGCTCGCTCATATTGGAACTATGGTCAGCCAAATCGTGCGTCTTCAACACCGGTGCGCCTCTGATCAAGAAAAGATGGCTTACTCGTGAATCCCAGGTTGACTTCTCATCGTCAGTAGAGATGCATCGTACAGTGGTGAACGCCGGGGTGGATGACGATCTAGATACGATGAAGCAGACTTACGATGGCATCGAGGACCTGCTGAATCGAATTTCGCAAGAGATTGCAGCAATGATTCCCAGACAGTACAGTGTGGATCTGAACGTGATTTTCTTCCCTCAGATAGGCTTTCTAATTTCGATGCCTATGAACCCAGAAACTGGCAGAGGAAAATATGAAGGAGGCGAGACAGAAGACACACAATGGGACTTAGTCTTCTCTACGGGATTAAGAGTATATTACAAAGACTTCCGGATGAGAGAGTTGGATCAGACGCTTGGGGATATGTACGCCATCATCTGTGGTAGGTTCCTTTCTATTCAATTGTCAATCGAGGTCTCTTACCTTTAGCGGAAACTTTAGACAAGGAAATAGATATCATTCATGAGCTTGGTCAGGAGGTATTAAGGTATGAGGACATGCTTAATTCTGCATCCGATATCTGTGGCGAATTAGACAGGTGTGGATCTGCCCCGTGCGGCTTGCTCAGCTATAGACTAACCGGTTAGCCTTCTGGCTCTAGCTCAGGGAGCCAGAATATACAAGTTCTCGAGACCACGCATGACGGAAAGGAATATTATCAACATCAAGGGTGGCCGGTAAGGATTCCGCCTCTCGTGGAGATCGTTGGAGTTTAAGGTCTGTAGGCACCCATTGCAAGAGCTCACTGTACCCTCTTATATCGCAAACGACACTTTCTTAGTTGGCGGAGCTGGAGAAAATCACTCGCTACCTCCTGGGGGAGTTTCTCAAGCGGAGTGTGTCGTTGGCCATGTTGAGGGACCGAGTATGCTAATGATGACTGGACCGAATTACTCCGGCAAGAGCGTTTACCTAAAACAGATCGCTTTGATCGTGTACATGGCCCACGTAGGCTGCTTCGTGCCAGCAGAAAGGGCAGTCATTGGTCTGACCGACAAGATACTAACTCGTATTGCCACCAGGGAGACTGTATCAAAGATCCAAAGTGCCTTCATGATTGACCTTCAACAAGTCGCTCTCGCGATTTCGCTGGCAACATGCAGAAGCTTGGTCATAATTGACGAGTTTGGCAAAGGGACTGAATCTAGTGGTATGCTCGGGGCAAAATTCGGATGAAACATGCTGATACTCACACTAAGATGGTGCTGGTCTTGCCTGCGGTGTCTTTGAGCATTTCCTTGAACTTGGTGACGGGCGACCCAAAGTGTTAGGAGCTACGCATTTCCATGAAGTATTCGAAAATGGGTTCCTTGAGGCCCGGCCTTCTCTATTCTTCAGTCACATGCAAGTGCGAGTCGCAATGGAAGCAGCAGACGTCGAGGATCAGATCACCTACCTGTACAAGTACGTGCCCCCAAGCCTTCTGACGCTCTATATTGACGGTTTCTGAAGCTTCCAACCTGGCCGGAGTAGCTCCAGTCATGGTACCAGGTATGCTACTTTCCATAGAGTAGGTCTGAGGTTCTGACTTTCTTATTTCAGCTGCGCGGCATTGAACGGCGTTGACCCAGCAATTATTGCCAGGGCGGAAGAGCTTATAGTGTTAAGCGCTACGGGAGAAGATTTGGTTGCTGCATGTGCAACGATGTCGGAAAAGGAAGAAGAAGATCTTAAGCTTGCCGTAAGATATCGAAGCCTTGCCGCCCGAGAATATCTGTGGTTGACCATGATTTCTAGGAAGAGACGGCAAGGGCATTTCTGATCCAAGATCTCAGGGATTTTGGTCCAGATCGTTATGGCGAAGAGGAGACAGAGGATCCTCGAGGGCTTCTGGAGAGGATGGAATTGATGCCCCGTTAAGAAGCAGCGATATTGATGGTCTGTGACGAAAACGGTTCGTGGCCAAATGTCTGGCTATCAGCCGCTCGTTTGCACATTGCTTCCTCGTCCGCCAAGATCGCTAAACTTGAATCCGTCAGTCTGAGGAGCTCTCTATCAATACTCCCCTGACATCGACCCTTGGGTCATCAACCGTCATATTTGCATGACCATTACCTGCAAATCACCAGCGATTTAGTGAACCATGAAGACTTCGAGAGATCTCAACGTATTGAAAGCCCAGAGTCATTCTAATCTCTATATCTATCGAAAATTCCATAGCCCAAGGGTATCTCTAGCAATCAACACTGCGGCGAACCGATATTCCCGCTCCTTCTTGCAATATCAACACCATCCAAACCAACCACAAACCACAGAAGCCATGCCATGTCAAACCAAATGCCTTACAGTCCCACCCCATCATTGGCCCTTTCCCACTTCCTCCTGGCCCCGCACCCAATCTGCAAATTCCCTCCTCTTTGCCTACATCGCACATCATACGTTAGCCCACATCCCACAAGACGGCTCCATTTCTGCTGTTCCCACAAATATATCATAGAAAAAACCGACCCTGACATCCATAAAGCCCCACCTCTCCTCCAGGCCTCCAAACGGTCCCCCTGCCCCGTGTTCCCTCTCCACCTTGCCCGCCCAAACCCTCCAGCTAATCGGTTTCAGTTCCTCGCTTCCCAGAACCAGCCCGACACAGATCAAGATTACAGAGGTTAGCGTTTCAAGGGAGATGTCGACGGGGAGGTTGTTGTTGGCGGTGGGTGGAGGTTGAGTGGAGAGATGGGGATTTGAGGCAGAGGCGGTGGTGAGGGAGTAATGTTCGTAGGCGGAGTAGCAGCTGTGATAGGGGTGGTTAGTGGGCATGTGGAAGGTTGGGGGAAGCGGAAGGGAGGATAGCGCACGCGTGGGAGAGGAGAAGGAGGCCGAGAAGGGTGAGGGGGCGGGAGAGGGAGGACATCTTTTCCTTTCTTTTTAGTTTTCTTTTTCTTTTCCTTGGAGATTAGCGGTAGTCACCGGAAGTGCAGGGAGTGCAGGTAGTATGACTGATGCAGCTTCGAGGTCCTGTAGTAATTGAGACTAGGTAAGGGTTTTGTTGAAACTGATGATTGGTGTACGGAGACCTAGGTTGGAAGACCGTGCAGTTATCTACGATCCGATTCTACTGAGCTATGAAGAGTGCTAGGTCTACTTCAAAAGAGTTCCTTATAATTTTCGTTACGAAGACGTTAACCTTAGACTGTCTAGAGGCTATACCTCTATACAGATTTGAACTATGGCTTCCATTCTCTTGATGACCACGAGGCAATAAGTTGATACACAAATGAAAATTGTAAAAGACATATTCTATAGGTACTATATTTGGATGGGACTAGAAAAGGAGTAAAAAATAGAGTCTCTAAAGGGAAAGTGCGTACTGTCGACGGGTGAGGTTAGAGAATTCGCGCATTCGCATACCTGTTGGCGACATCGATGACTACAAATACCACATGCTTGCATATGGGTTTACCTTCCCCATTTGAACTTAAAAGTCCGTTTGTTGTTTGAAAGCTCGATATATAGAACCACTAACATTTTGGCAGAAAATCGAATATTGCCAAGTATCATCACGACGCGTAAGGTATCAATACCCAATGCCATATGACAGGTCCACAGACCGACTACTACCCTTATACACGTCTCCAAGTCCTAATCGATCTGCTCTATTTGAGTTGAGCTTGAGGGCTGACTGCGGGAAATGGTACCGATGTTATCTTTAAGTGGCTTGACAAGAGATGATTCAACAGACATACTTTACAGTTGGCCAACCAGATGCCTTAACACACCTATCCAACATAATTGGGCGTTCCCTATCTGACCAGCATTTTTCCTACTTCAATGGTTTTATCTGGTTGATTGTGGACGTTCGAACCTCATTTCCGGCCGTTTGCGTCTTGTTTTCTCGGAGATCCTTGCGTGGCATCGACTTTCTCTGTTTCCCCTCATGTATGCTTCACGCCCCGAACCACATTGCCCCTCACCTTCGCCCAATCAATACTCGCATCCAACTCCTCATCCATCAGCCCACAAATAGCAACATTCTCCCCTCTTATAAGATAAAGCCCATGGCTAACCTCGGCGCTTGATTCCGGATCATCATGAGGCCTTATTACGCGCTCGATTGTTTGGCCCAGGACAAGGTTCGTCAGTTGATCACAGGAAAGGAGAGTGCCAGTTAGAGTTCTGCCGTCTGCAGTGAGGACGAGAACCTTTTCTTCAGATGGGATAAGGTGTTAGCGGTGTATGTCGTCTAAGCAGTAGGAAGCGCGGAATGTGGTACTCACTGTTGACATATGGCTGAAGGGACATCATCTGCTATATTCTATTCGAGCCTTCGGTCAGATATCCTTGACCCAGAAGGTGTAGCGAGTAAGAAACGCCTTTCCTTGTAGAAGATGATTAGAAGCTGAAAGTGGCTCACCAAATTCAAACAATACCGTAATAAACTCAGTGTACCATCTTGGCACATTATTATTACGATACCAGTCGGGTAAGCGACATCTAAATTACACTCACGTGACCTATCCGTAATTTTCCATACCTTAGGTAACGTACCTTGGGTAGATTACCTTATTCCAAATCACTTCGGCGGTTTGTAGACAGAGTAATGTTTTTCGTGTACAATGTGGGGTTCAAGGTCTTGTACATCTCTTCCACGCGAAGGAAAGTCAATGCTATGAAAATCTGCCTCACGGGGAGAAATACTTATAATGCTTTTGGCTATGCCTCTTCGGGAAATCTCTGCTGGTTCTTCGGTACACAGACATTCCATGCAAGTTCCAGTGAATCAAAAAATTGTTATCATGCTCTTCTTTCTAAACCAAAAGTCTAGCGTAAATTGTCGGCCTTCACCATTGGTGCGTCATATCACATTTGGGACTGGTGGACGAATACCCCTCCCGCACAAAACGGCTCCCTCGGCCCCCACCAAGAATTTGGGCTTGTTCTTTGGTTGTACGGTTGCGAATAAAAACTTGGAATTTAATCCTTATGGAGAATTGTTTATATTAGAAAACAGAAGCCCAACATGCAAGCAGCAAATCGACTTCTTAAAGCCCTCAAGACTGGTTCAGGCCTTACCTTTGGAGCCTGGCAAATGCTGCCCGGGAGTAACCAAGCCAGGACAATTGCGCGCTGTGGTTTCGATTGGGTACTGGTTGACACTGAGCATGGCAATATCGACGGTATGGGAGCGAAGGCACAGTCGCGGTGTGCAGAAGTGGCAGCACTGATGCGAGCATTCTTTACGCTTGTGTAGACAGTGCTATGCACGAAGCCGTCGCAGCCATCGCAGCCTGTGGAGTGAGCCCACTCGTGAGAATAGCAGCCAATGAAGGTTGGATGGTCAAGCGTAGGACATCTCTAGCTTTCCGCGTTGCGAGACTGGCTTATAGACTGTTTTATTCTAGGCGCCCTGGACTCCGGTGGTGAGCGATTCATCCGGTCTCTTTACCTAGGTCTCCGAGTTAACAATAGGTATTCAGCTCATGGGGTAATCGTACCACTCCTATACACCGCTGACGACGCGGAAAAGTTGGTTCAGTCGGCTAAGTTCCCTCCCACTGGCCAGCGAGGCTTCGGCTCAGTAAGTAAATTTTTAGAGAAGTTACGTTGTAAAAGAAGTGCGTATTGACTGAAAAGCCATTTCCAATGGAAAATTTTGGGGGTCAAACATCAACGGAGTATCTGCAGCAGGCAAACGAGAGCCTGGTCACAATTGTACAAATAGAGACCAAAGAGGCGTTGCATAATGTATGACCCTTCACAAAGGTGGATGCGCATGGGCGTATAGTAGAATGCTGAGATGATTTATAGATCCACGAGATAGCCAAGGTACCCGGAATCGACGTTCTTTTTGTTGGTCCCTTTGACTTGGGTAACAACATCGGGCACCCCATCCTGGATGGCACCATGCATGATGAGCTGAGGGAGGCTATCGCGAAAGTGCAGCGTGTAGCGAAGGAGAATAACATAAGCAGTGGAATATATGCCACATCGGGAGATCAAGCCAGGGAGTTTGCTGATCAGGGATTCCAAATGGTAGGCCAACCCACGCAACTGAGCGACCATTCGATTGACGATATCAGGTGTCGGTTGTAGCGGATATGGTTGCTTTGCCAGCTTATATGACCTCTGCCCTTACGGCAGCTAGAGGATCATATGTCCACTCTGCGTTGAACATGGCAAAGGGAGCTGTGTCCGGAGCGGCAAGAATGACTGGTCCTTATGGTCGATAACGACATTTCAATTGCAAAAGTCACAGATCCATGCCTATTGCGCCACATGGCAGCACTTAGATAGAGCCTCCAAGGAAAGGCTAGATCAACCATGACCTTCAGCTTCGTCAATCAGTAGCTCGACATCGTCCTCGGTGAAGCGATGCATGAGCTTCCGAGCTTCCGTAGCGATATCAGGCTTTGAGTACGTATGGAAGACCCGCTGGACGTGGACCTACACATGATGTTTCATTAGTCCTGCAACGGGAGGCATAGTACTATTCCCTTACCACAGGTGTATCGAACTCGTAGAGATCTTTCCATTGCTTCGCACTTGATGCCATGATGTCGATTTCATTGTATTCGAAGCTCCTCTTGCTGCCCAAAGTTCCAAGTACTGACTTTGCGGTCTCACAAAGTCCACAATTAGAGCGAGTAAAAAGAGTAATACGAGCAGTGTGCTGTAGAAGATGAGATGTAGGCCGCATTACCCGCAAGCTTGAACGTCAGTTTTACGAGGACGGATAAAGCATGTAAATTATTAGATCGAGGGTTGACTCTGCTTTTACGACGTACCTCCGTATACTGCACCTCCGTATATTCTATCACTAAGTTAGTGTGATGAACGAAATTCCGCTAGTCGAACGGCCTGAACGGAAAATGACCCGTAAGCTAACTTTGAGGAAGCTATCTCCTCGTCTATCAGGCAAGGTTGAACCTGAATTATTGGCGACATGTACGTACTGTCGACATTCCTATAAAGTGCCTCAAGGCTGCTGTACCGCTAGATACAACCCAGGGTTGGAGCGCCTCTCCTCGGCCGTTCAGCCGCATGAAGGCCTTACAGCCTCCTCTCTCTCAGTCGAGCTGCTCTACTCCTCTATTTCCTTTTCAATGCTCTTGTGTAAGGCCAGAAATCTCTAGCTACGCTTCTGCTCCACTTTCATCTCGTCTGATGCTGGAAGCTCTAGTAAGAGTGTCTCACGTTCTTTGCTGAGTTTTTTGAAACGCAACCTCAATGGATTGTGCTTCCCCGCATGACAAGGACCTCGAAAAGGCAGAGCAAGTAGACAAAGAGCTCAGTGGCATTCGTTCTGCGTCGCTCAAGCCCAGCTTCGACATTGTCTTACTGTGTTGGGACCCACAGCATACAGAAGGATATGTCTCAAAAGGCTGCCTGAGGTGTACATTGTCAACCTGTGACGCATGCGTTATCAAAAATGCCTTTGGGAAGCAGGATTCTACGTACGCCAATCGTCGTCGTCACGTGTGTGCTGAATGTTGGGCTCGAAGTGAGCATCCCGAAATACAACTCAATCGCTTGCAGAGCAAAACGCAAGTTTCGTACGCAAAGCGCGCAGAATTTGAAGAATTTTGCCAATGTACTGTACCTGACGGCTGGCTGTGTTCGAGATGCAAGACGGCGCAGAATTCCAGCCTAGGTACGAAACTCGAGCAGTGCGTTATCGAAGGGTGTTCAAAGAAGCCACTACATAACTGTTTTGGCGGCCGTATGTGTTTGTGGTGTGACATGCCAATGCGAGGTCGGAAGAGCCTTGGGGAAGCTCGACGAGAGTATGATTCACTACATTTGCGCGCTCGCGCTTACTCTGCCTGTGAACCTCTCACCCCCGTGGAAGAAGTCGACGACCCGGAGATTGGTTGGCTCCAAATCAGACGCAAGCCTAAACCTGTTTTTCTGGGCCAAGGAACGCCTGACCTCCAAAGACAGCCTGCGTCCAAGCCTCGTCTCCTTCGTGCGCATTCCGTCCCTGACCCTTCGACGCCTGACAGTAAGGGCGAAGACAGCCTCAAGAAGTGGGCTGGCTTGCTCCGAAGAATGAGCCTAAAAATTTCGTCATATAAGAGGCGTAGCGACGTTATGGGCCTGGGGTTGCGTACTTCGATGGGAAAATGGCGCTCGTCGTCTACTTCTCTTCTAATTCAGAGTTCGACGAGTAATTTCCAAAAGCAGGACCAAGGACCCGCGATGATATTATTGTATGAAGGACCTTGAGGATGCCGAATTCATTCATGTCATTCAAAAACCCAACGGAATTCTAGGTGCCACATACGGTTCGAAGTTCAAGGCTCCCTTTTATTAAGGCACAACGTCCTCACACTAGCTAAATCATACTCGTTCTATCTGGGGCCTCAAGGCTGTAGCTCGTAACGAATATACTTGTGGGGTTAAATATAAGTCCATTCGTGCCACATTAACTTTAGTATGCTGGAGGTATTCATGATTCCTTTCAAAGCTTCGTATACATTTGTATGGATCCTAGGTTTGCATTATCGAAACGGCAAATAGCCAAAATCGTAGCACGAATTTCCACTTTCATTGAAATTTGTACTTCGCTACTTGCGAGACCTTTAAAGGCTCATGGAAGACAAATATCTAACTAGAAGCTTCCCTGTATTGAATGCCGGCGTGCTTTCTAGTAAACTACAATACCTTATATTACACAACAACCACAACATTAATAAATCACAACATTCAAACTCTCGAGTACTATCAAGAGCCCAAGATGTCCCAAAAATGTGTGCATAAAGGCTGCGGCAAGAGCTTTACAGACACGGAAGGGGATTGTCAATATCACCCAGGGCCTCCAGTCTTCCATGAGGGGCAGAAAGGTGTCTGGGCTCCCTCTTCTATAACGTCACTTTCCCACCAACCTATTGCTGACATAGAAGTTCAGGATGGCAATGCTGCAAAGCTCGCGTTCTGACCTTTGACGAGTTTCTTTCTATCCCGCCGTGTACGACAGGAAAACACTCTACTGTAGACGACACGCCTGCGCCTGAGCCCAAACAATCAACTGAACCAGAGCCCGCACCACCCACTAGGAAACCAGTGCCCATCACCAACAAAGTCACAGCATCTTTTCGTGCTCCCCAACCCGCACTGACCGCACAACCGCCTGTGCCCATCGCTCCCCCAGAATCAGATACGGATGACCCGTCTATCCCTGTTCCACCGAACCTAACCTGCCGCCGGCGCGGCTGCAATACCACCTCATCTTCTGCCAGTGGGACAGCTTCGTCACGAGATGGCGAGGAATGTGTCTATCACCCGGGCCATGCGCTCTTTCACGAAGGTAGTAAAGGGTGGACATGTTGCAAACGGCGGGTACTAGAATTCGACGAGTTCATGAAAATCGAGGGGTGTAAGAGGAAAAGTAGGCATTTGTATATTGGGAGTGGGAAGAAGAGTGGGGAAGAAGAGAAGTTGTTGGAGGTTAGGTAGGTTGACATGCTTGTTCTGGAGGCTTCTCAATCAGATGGCTGATGCATGTTCTTTGTAACAGGCACGACTTCTACCAAACCTTCACAACCGTAATCGCTTCGCTTTACCTCAAGAAAATCGACAAATCCCACGCCAAAGTGGAATTCACGTCCCCTACCACAATCTCCCTCGATCTACCTACTGGAGACCAGAAGAGATACGAGAAGGAAATGCCGCTATTCGGGCCGATAGATCAAGGAAAATCAACATACAAAGTTATGGGAACGAAGTTAGAATTGACGCTTGCAAAGGCCAGTGAGCTCAGTTGGCCAACTTTGAGGAGTGATGAGCATAGGACGAGTGAGATCATACAGGTTGGAGCGAGCATTTAGAGGACAGTGTAGGTTACTGTTGTTTCTATGACTTGCGAATTTTTAGAACACCTAGGTAGACATCGAACTATGTTCATTTCCCCAGGTATGTGGCGTCATGCCATCTTCTATCGCGTTCCGCGCTTGCCCATCTCCCGTCCGAGACTCCTTCATGGCTTTCGATTTTAGATCATGCCACTGCCTCTGGTCTTATCGGACGCTTCAGGCCGATGGAAGCTGGGGAAATTGAGCAGGGGAAATCTTCTTTACCTCAACGGCACGTCCATTTTCCCACTATATAGAGACCCCGGCCTGGGCATATACCCGAGTTCCTTGCGGCTGGATCCTGACGCTTGGCATTGTAGATGATGAAGTATCTCTTAGTCCTTTTCCTTAGTTGATATTAGAACCCCTGCCTCATTCCATGCCATCCATTGATGATACACGGTCCAGCACCATCCCGCGAAGTCCCACCCACTCCCGCAATGCCTCCCATTCTTGCCCTTCCTCTTCGCCTCTTCTCGTTTCCTCCTGGAACCCCCAGGCTGCGGCCACACGATCAACAAGTGCCCTTTCCTCTTCCCTCAGCCATCGCTCTCGCAAAGGCAGACCAATGGCCCAAGTAATGCGGTTCATCTGGTCATTTCGCGTCGTGAGCGCAACGATACCGAGCACAGATGTGAAGCCCATGTAGGCTAGAGTCCCGGCAAATATCAAGTTCCTAGCCGCTGTCTGATCCATATTGTCTTGGTAGACGGACAGCTGAGAAGCTAGTACAAAGGCCGCTACAGGTGCCAGTGCAGCTGCCGTGGCAGGCAGAAGTGCACGACGGATAAGTTTGTTCCTGTTGAATGCAGTGGCACACACGCTGGTATTGATTATATCGAGGCAAAGGGGGAGGTTCTTTGCCTCGATGGCTGCGGTTAAGGCGGCGTCTGCAAGGACATAGGGGACTGCAGAGGAAGCTTTAAATGGGTTTGCAGGCTTGAACTTCGCTGGGGAAGATCCTGGACGTGGGATTGGTTTGCTTGAATATAGAACGAAGACCTGAGAAAGGGTTTCGGGACGGCCAATCAGACATTGCGTAGCGACATAGGAAGCCAAAGCTGTAGGAGTAATGAAAACCTTTGGATCTGAGACTATGGAGTAAGCGAGTGTAGACAACTTGTCTACCACTTTTTCTCTCGTAACCCTCGTCATCCCAACGGATTGAGCTGGCCGACTAGAGCCTTGTTGCTGTTTCTCTAGAGATAGTAAGGTAGAAGCTGGGGTGTTTTCGTCTTTTGGCCCAGCATCCTCCACACTCTCGTAAAGAGCCCTTCCATATGACTCGCAATCTGCCAACGCCCCTTCAACCGACGCCTGGCTTGGAACTGTGGAGGATTTCAAGAGAGTATTGACCATATCGAGCATTTGAGTTAACGAGGCATTGTTGAATCGCGTCGTGGGCTTGAAATCTTGCAATTGTGCGGTTGCGAATGGTCTGACTGGAAAGTATCTGCAAGGTTTCCTGCAAGAAGAAAGAATTGGAAATCGTGAGCACCTTGTGCTGTATCGCATATATTTTGCTTGAGGGCGGACGGTAGCTCCCAGAAACAGCTTATACAATGGCAGACGAGGCTGGACGCAACGGAGGGACGCCATGATAGGTATAAGAAAAGTGCTATTGCAGTTGCGTACGGAGGGCACAATCCCATATTGACTGTTTTGGCCCGCGGGTAGAATAGTGTTCCGCGCGTTTGGCGGCGAAGCCTCTGCGGGGCAATTAGATACCAACAAATATACCTCAGGCTGGGAAGCGTCAGGTCATAGCTGTTCGTGGTGCCAACAACGGAATCAAACTCTTGTCAGTTCTGTGGAGATTCAGCACTTCATTGAGGCAGTGGTTACGCAGTCGCGCGACAGTCTCACCTCGAAGGCAACATGCCCGGTGGTCCTCCTCCACCCCCTCCGCCTCCGCCGATGCCAGGCTTTGGTGGTCCAGGCGCACCACCTCCTCCGCCTCCACCTCCTGGAGGGGCAATTACATTACCGGCAAGGCCTCCACCAACCGTTGCCAAAGATCGGGTACGTCTTCTGATGGTCTACGTTCACCTTCAATTTCATCTAAAATGAAGCTGAGCTGGCGGCCTTGAAGTAGATATCGAGGAGACTGACAACAAATTTAGGGCGCCTTACTCACAGATATCACCAAAGGTGCGAGGCTCAAAAAAGCAGTGACCAACGATCGATCAGCTCCTCTAGTAGATAAAGGTAAAGGTACATCTGTAGGTCCGCCTGTTGATGGCGCACCACCTGTGCCAATATCGGGCTTGCGAAAACCACCAAGTGAGCTTGCGCCGCCTGCTTCGAACGGAGGTATATCAAACCGAGCCAGAAGTAATAGTGATACTGGTGGAAGTGGAAGTGGTGGAGGTGGGGATTCTGGAGGATTACCATCGGGGCCCCAACTCGGAGGAATATTTGCAGGGGCTGGTATGCCGAAGCTGAGAAAAACTGGTGGAGGCATCGATACTGGACGTGATTCGTCGTACCTCTCCGATCCAGAAAGCTCGAGGAGTTCTGCTCCGAAGCCACCCATTTCATCTGCGCCAAAACCCCCAACAGCACCCCGACTAAATGCATTAAAGCCTGCACCATCAAGGCCTTCGCCACAAACTACGGAATCATCACCACCGCAGCCCTCAAACCCACTAGTCGCAAATCTCCGCAAAGTACCCCCAAAGCCAGTACGAAGGCCGCAACCCTCATCTGATCTGCCTCCAAGAGCTCCCCCCCCTCCCCCAGGAACATCGAAACCACCGCCACCACCTATATCGTTAAGGAAAACTTCTGCAGCTGCCCCACCTCCTCCGCACTCACCTGCACCTGCACCTCCTTCCGGTCCTCCGCTACCACTAGCGAATTCTCTGCGACCTCCCTTATCATCTGCTGTTTCCATGCCCCCTGCCCTACCCCCACTACCTCCGAGTTCGGCTCCCCGTCCTCCACCACTTCGGTCAACACATCCACCTCCTCCACCGCCAGGCCCGCCCTCGAGCATGCATTCGTTTGCGAATGACACGTCTTCCTCAGCTCTAGCCATGCAAGCAGCACGAAATGCATTTGGGAGTGGACTAGCATCTCCAGCTGCACCACCTCCCCCTCCTCCGCCCACTTCTTCTCCTCTGGCGAAAGTGCCTTTGGCACCTTCAACGCCTCCTCCAGGTCCCTCTCTACCTCCCCCGCCGAGATCAGGGTCTCAGCAACCAATCCGATCTTTGCTGGACCCAAGCACCTACACATTATCCAACGGAAATCCATCAAATCATAACACCAGTCCTGGGGGAAATCGCGACTCCTCTAGCAGTGGAGATAGAGTCATTAGAATTGAGGATACAAGGTGGCATTTCCAAGATGAAAGCCAACTTCCCAAGCCAAGAGAGTTCGTCGGGGGATCTAAAATTTACAGGGCAGGCAGAGGGAGCAGCGTGCCGCTAGACCTGTCGCATTTCCGATAAGACTTTGTACTATTAAACTATGATGAAATCCTAGTACTACAGTATCTTAAGAAACGGTTTGCATTAAGGGCAGGGTAAACGCTCATGGATAGCAAGCTGACATGAAGACCGCCGTTCATTCCAAATAGTCTTAGTTGAGTGATTTAAGAGTTCTCTTAGTTAAAGCGGCATTTCTGTGCCTGCCACCAAGTAGAGTGCCAGCAACAGGTCAGTCTGGCGTGCTCGGATGAGTTTTAGCCTGAGACAATTCTCCGGCCTTGTGTGAACCGCGAGCGTCATTTGCTAAATACTTGGGTTAGTAACTTTGTGAGGCACCTCCCAGCGTCGATCTTGCATGCGATACCTGGTCCTTCACTGTATTAACCAAACTTTCTTGGGAAGCTTCTGGAGATACGCGACTGTGGTATAATCCACAGGTGCCTAATCTTCAATCAAAGATGCACACCGTCTTCTTCTTCTTGCCTGTCTTCTTCCATCTGCTCCCTCAATCTTCTTGCCAGCTCCTCATCCCCGATTCTTCCTCCTGCGGGGTGTGCGCCCTCTCTGCACTCGTCCGCTCCAAATGCAGCCTCCTCTTCTGCATCCCTCATCTCGGCATCATTGCCATTCGCCTCTCCCACCTCATCCTCACCCCAGTGATACCCTCTCCTCTCCACCTCTTTTCTCAGCAGGAAAACCCTTTCTTTCATCCTCCCAATGACGTCCCGATTTTCTTTCACCGCGTTTGCACAGTCTTGATCTCCCTCATCCGCGAAACGGCGTAGTTCTTGGTTCGATGATTCGAGGTGCGCGATTGCATTGCGGATTTCTGCAGCTTTAAAATGGAGGTTTGAGAGGGGTAGGTCAGTGATGGCTTCGGCGAAGCGGTGAAGAGGGATGGGGGTTGACGTGGAGGACATTTGTAGCAATTTGGGTGGGGCTGGTGGCGGGGCATCAAATCTGCCAGATCCGGGATATAGTAGATGGGAGATGGTTCGGCATAAAAGCAGTCTGTATGTATTAAGTTTATTCGTTGCAGGATACCAGTGGCAACAGCTCCTTTCAAACCTACGGAGGTGGGCAGGAACCTCATACTTTCCAATCCGGGTGCTTGGGCGGAAACTTTCCGCCCTATTCTAGTACCGTGAGTACCTGTACTCAGTACTGATTGTAACGCTCAACCCCCGGACTTCCACAAAACCGAGTACATACCCTGACATTGATGTGAGATGAGCGCTGTCTCGTCGACGACATGGCGATTCTTGCGCCCCGTCAGTCAGGCCCTTTTCCAACGGCAGACAGCGTTCTCGATACCTTTGTCAACGGCCCTTGGCAGCCCAAAATCCTTCCTCCGTCGAGGACAGCAAAGCGGGTGCATTAGGTCAATTGCAATTATGGCTTGCGGAACCAGTAGTACTCGGCCTGTTTGTCAGGGTCTTGGGCGTCATAGCAGGCACGGACACGGAGCTGTAGGCTTTAGAACGATTCTATTGCGGTGGAAGTCTGAGTCGTCGATTCCTGGACGGGCTAGTAAACCCTCGTCAAAATCTGAGCTGAAGCCCCTTTCAAAAGCCGAGATTGGAAAGATTCTTTCTAAAAATGTGGATAGCAAGGACGGCAACTCCTTACTACGCCAATTACAACGTCAACGCGTTTCTGGTACGTTGGATGAAGGAGTTACAGCGCCTGCATCCTTGTCGGACAGGGCTTTAGCCTGGCTTCGTAAAAATCATCCTATGGACGAAGATGCCGCTATAAATGCACGACTAGATAGAGAATTAGAGGAGGAGGAAAATGAACATGATATTGTCTACAAGCCACAGCACGGCGCTTACAAGACTGATAATTATAGCCAATCTGTCTTTGACCAGATAAAAGAAATGAACAAGTCGAAGGCAGCGGAAGCGCAGGAGGCGAAGGAGAAGAAGGAACAGGCGGGAGGGAACGCCGGAGGGCTCACGACTTCAAGGACTGCCACAAGGACCATTGTTGCAAGACGAACAGAGTCAGCAGAATGGGTCAAAAAATACAAGGAAAAGGCAACGTCTGCATTCAAAGAGCATCCTAAGATGACTAAGTTCCAGCGACTTTGGCCATCGACCTTGGTAACCCTTGCAGTCATCGGGTTATCTGCACTTTTTGCACAGAATTACATTCCCCCTTCTCGGAAGGCACGCTTGTGGCCTGATGTTCCACCTGCTGCCGCCACGATACTTACGCTGATCAGTATGAATTTTGCTGTATTTCTCCTGTGGAGACTACCTCCACTATGGGGCTTCCTCAACAGATATTTTACCGTAATCCCCGCCTTCCCTTATGGCTCCAGCATGGTGGCCTGCTTTTTCAGTCACCAAAGCTTTGCACATCTTGCTGGAAACATTCTGGGACTGTGGTTGGTTGGAACTTCACTACATAATGACATTGGACGCGGTAACTTCTTAGCCGTCTTCTTCACGTGTGGAGTGATCTCTTCGTACACCTCTATATCCTCTTACGTCTTGCGGAACATCTTCAACACTTGTTCCTTAGGTGCTAGCGGAGCTATTTGTGGCCTTGCTGCTACATATCTTTTACTCGACTCTCACAAACCGTTGCACCTTATGTTTGTACCCGACAGGCTCCTTCAGGGAGAGAGTCGCTACGCTTTCCTCGGTGTTTTGATTGCCCTAGATATCTACGGGTTCATTAGACGCTTCCGCACACCTATTGGCGGCGGAGGCAACGTTAATGTAGACCATCTAGCGCATCTTGGTGGCTATGCAGCAGGCATAGGATGTGCTCAAGCCCTTCGCTACCAAAGGCGGTACCGGAAGCAGGGGGAAGAGAAGAAGGAGAAAAGAATGAGTCCCACGATGAACCAACTCAAGGCAGTGTAATCGATCGTGGTCTCAAAGGTGTGATCTGGAAGAAGAGATTACTGTGATTACAGCTGGGATTGTATTCCAGCTGTCCAACCTGTTTGGTCGGTCATGCTATTTTAAGGGTGGTTAAAGGACGAAGACCGCTACAAGAATCAACGGGAATGGTACTAGAGCTATCAATTACAGCCAAAGCTTATCCATAAGCCTTTCACAGACAACCTTCACGGTCGGAAGTACTGCAAGTCCACCACACTCTACTCTACGCAGGATCCATCACTCATATGCTGACCCACCTCTGCATGTTATATAGAGGCCAATCGGTGCTCCGACTTGGCAGGCAGTCCCAGGAGATTTGAAGACTGACGTGTTAGGTATTGGGGGACTCTCGGATCATGACGGGTTTCCATCTTTATCATTCCTACATGTAAATCCGTGCCCTCGCAAACAGCGACGCTAGGTTCGCTAGTCAATGCATATGAGAAATCTGCATGGGTATAGGACTTTAATGGAGGCAACGTTCGATACAGATATGTACTATAGTCGTTGTAAGGTGCTAGAGTGGCGCGTTTGTGTGAATGCCAAGGAGAGCTTTACGCCTCTTCAACCAACGTCTGCGACTCAATCAAATGTATATCACTTCAAGACAGATGAAGATCATACTTGAAAATGAAAATTGATTGATTTTGGTGACATAGCGCTGTTGACAGCAACGTCCAGGATGCCAGATATCTCGCGCTATGGAAAATTATGAAAACTATGGAAACTCTATGCTTCCGTTTGCGTACAACCTGAGAGAGCAGACGGCTCTTGCAATAGAGTTTATGACTTCTTGCTCAAAAGGCCCAAATCATCCAGATATCTTAGGTCAAGTCTTGACCACCACAAGAAAACTCCGTAATAACCCGCTATGCTATGCGACGATAAGCATCACAGGTTGCCAGACTAGCTGTGCAACATCTCCCAAACTGTGAACAACAACCTCTACTGAGGCGCTACTATCGTACAAGCACCATTCGCTGCATCTGCTGGAATGCTCCCGTTTGCAATCCAGATATCGATGAGAGGTTGCATGGGCTCCATGTCTTTGTCGCTCAGAAGACCGAATAGCTTGGCAACGGTAACGTAATGCACAAAGCAGCTGTTCAAATCCGTCCACCCATTCCCATTGCTCCCGCTGGTGATATGCCAGAACGGCTCTACCCAATGCGAGTGATACATATGCCCGTAGAGCCGAAAGATTTGGCGGAAAATGGTCTTAACGTCGTTGAAAAAGGTCTCTGGGAAACCGCCTTTCTTGCCAACCCAGTCATGACCAGCGAATTGGGAGACAGAGGTAGTGAGGTTAGTTGGGCCGAGGGCGATGGGAGTGGTGGAGCCGGGGGTGTTGAGGCCGCCAGACGGATAGGTCGAGGCACTGGATGGGATTGAGGTGTCGGTAGGAAATGCTTTTGGGTCGTGGATCTTGCCGACGATCCAGCGTTGGACGAGTGAGATGTACTGGGACGCAGGGACTTTGATAGGGATCTTGTCGTTGTTGAGCCAGGTGTAGGTGTGGCTACTACACGGGGATTGGTACATAGAAATTGATAGTGTTTAGGATTTAGCAGACTTACCGGCCAGCAGACATGACGGGGCATGTTTTGGGATTGCAGATAGGGTGGCCATTGTGTGTGTCAACTTCTTGGATACATTGGAGCAATGATTCGACGAGGCGATACTGCTCGACACCTGGGGAGATAGAGTTAGCGAGAGTCTTCATGCATTTTTAGCTAATACTGACCTTGGTGGGCAAGCCATTCTCCGAGGTCCACGTTCTTTGGCTGTGCTGCCAACGGCATGAAGTTGCCTTTCACGCCCAAACGGGCATACTTCTCACGAAAGAAGAATTTGGTAGGCTCTGGCTCAATTTGGAGGTCTGCGTTACCGGGACTGTTTTCCGAGTTGGATCCCAACGTCGAAGAGAAAGACGCTGAGGTTTTGAGGGGTGGCATAGTCGGAGCATAGGTCGTTGGCGAGGAATTTTGTGAGCCGTTACCCTTTTGCTGGTTGTTACTGCCGTTGCCGTTCCCATTGGGCTTGCTTGTTTGGCGACCGAAATTTTGGCGGCTAAGTAAACATGCAGCATCAGTTACAGAGTTCTAGAGATGTTGTGCTCTTCTTAAGTCGATTACTTTGAAGCATTCAATGAATATGCCAGGAGGGTATGTCACGAGAAGGATTCTTTTGGTGGCTAAGCTGAAATGGAAACGAACAATAACACCAATGGAATCCTTACGGCTTAAGGCAGCGCAGATGTTTGAAACAAGGAACTGCAGTCTTATACTGCTCTCGTTTAGAGAGCCGTCGCTCAGCAGTTTTGGTACGTGTAGGACCTCGATGTACCATGCGCGATTGATGCACTGGTGGTTTAGGCAAGGCAGGCTCCAAGCTGAGCGGGCATTTGAAGTGGGCCTCAGAGGCGGCTTGGTGCTCTTCTTTGTACTCGATGTAAAATAGGATCACGAATATAGCAATAAAGACTAGGACAAGCACTAGGCGCACATATAGCCATGCCATGTTGAAAGCTGTCGCGGTTGTCATTCGCGGAACGCGGAAGGAAACAAATTGCAGAGCATAGACATGGACAGGAAAGAACTGCATGTTATGCGAGTACCGCCAGCTGCGGTGACTAGGGCGACCCGCGGAACACATGAACCAACTTAGCAACAAAATTGAAAACTTGTACAGACAACATCGACGCGCCATAGCAGTGACAACAGAAATCCAATTATTATAAGGTGACTTACACACTTTGGAAGAACGTCGCCATACTGATCGTTACAAGAATTGGACAGCACTCTTATTCTCCAGCCGTGCAGCGCAGTCCTTGTAGCTCAAAACAGGATGGGTGAGACACCACCTCTTTGCTTCGTTGTTGAGGGACTCAAGGTTGATATTGGATGGAAGAGATTCACTGAAAGAAGACATCGCTGATGGTAATAATACAGATAGCGGCGGCAGTCGGTCGAACGTAAATCCGGTAGTCCGCTGCCGCCCTACCTAAGGTGTGGCTGGCTTTCACGCTGACCCTTGCAGGAGCCTGTCCAGGATCAACACCGAGGACGACAATTGACAAGACATACTGCTCTTACAGAACAATCATTGTCTCATCCTGCCGAACCAAGACCGACATCAGAAGAAGCTGAAATAAGAATTGAACGCTGGATCGAGGGCATAGAACCCCCTCCGCCATTTGCAGGTAAAGACCCTTCGCTAGAACTCAGATCCGATCAAACGGATTTCAGCGACAATCAACGTCCAAGTTGCTCGGGGCTCAACACAGCTGATGGCCTTGATATTAGGCTGACTCTTGGCCTAGGTAATTCGGCAGCCATTAGCCTCGCAGCTTTCAACCTCATAGTTGAAATCTTGGGTAACTTCGAGATGGACGAGGAGTTGAGCAGCACAGAACAAGACAATTTATCAGTCGGTGAGCAGGGGGCCCCCGCAGCTTCGGATCAACCCGAAGGTGATAATGCTGGTGGGCTTTTTGGGTCCGGCTCCGAAGCCGAAGACAACGAGTGTGTGGTCAATCTGTGCTGTGTTCTGACTCAAGGCTGACACATTTGCTAGCAGCCAGAGTGGTAGTAAGAAGCGCCGCAAGCTCAACGACAAGGAGCTAGACTCTGTGGATGGTCAGGACAGATCTGATGGCGTTGAAGAAGATGATGGTGATAATGGTGACGTTGACATGGAAGAGAGGGCCGAGACCGTTTTGGACGTTAAATTAGGTCGACACGCGGTCCCACGTCCCAGTGACAGCGAGGTGCGTAGCCTCGTGCGGAAGCTTCACTACTGGTGTGTGACTATTACTGAATTCCAGAATAGCTATATCTACTTCGATGTCCGGACTTTCTAGGCATTGAACCGAAGGCTTATGATCCAAGGAGCTTCCAACCTCCTACTACTGACCACCACTCTACGGAAAACCCTTCGTCGACATTCTCGTCATATCAAACCTCCAACAATACATTGCGGTGGAGATACTCACCTGGAAAACATGCGAATCTCCAGTCAAACACGCGTTTGCTAAAGTGGTCGGATGGATCATTCACGCTTCAATTGGCGTCAAACCCAAGAGAGCAGTTCGAGTTGACTGCTAAACCACTTGCTCCACCTCAGAGTGACCCATTGGGGCCTGGTGCAAATGCAGCCAATCGGGGTCAAGTTGCAAACGGAATACCTCCGTACGACTCTCGCCTTGACTCGCATACCTACCTTGCTGCCCCTCATGAATCGGCTGGACTTATTCGCATTACGAACCAGATTACTGCATCATTGGGTGTGCAAACTTCTTCTGATCAAGATGACGATGCGTTGGCGCGGCTGCAAGAATCTCTAGCAGCTGCGACGAAGGGCAACAAGGCCGCGCCAGATGGCGGCTTAGCAAGAATCCGTATTTTGGAGGATCCTGAATTGGCAAAGAAGAAGGCGGAAGTCGCTGAAAAGGAGAAGGTGCGCGCGCAACGACGTCGCCAAGTGCAAGAGGAGCGAGAACGAGACCGCGCCAACCGTGTCTTAGGCCGTTCTGGGCTTCGCATGGGTGGACTTTCAGCTGGCTTGACGGTTGGTGGATTGGAAGATGATGACGGCATGACTTCTACGAGGGCACGACCGAGCAAACCAAAGCGGAAACCTAGACGTCGTAACAGCGAATATAGTGATGAGGAAGAGGAGTTCCGTGGTCGCGGACGTACTAGGGAGGATGAGTACGACGAAGACGATGGTTTCCTAGTTGGAAGTGACGAGGAGCCAGAGATTGTGCCTGATGAGAGTGAGGAAGAAGTGGAGATGGCTGATGACTTCGAGGATGAAGAGGAAAAACCGAAAAAGGGCAGCTCTACTAAGGCCAAGGCGGCACATGAGGCGAATGACGAAGGTGCTACCGGGGTGAGGACGAAGAAGAGACGCGTCATTGAAGAGGACGAAGATGAGGATTGATCAGCTCGGTCGGCCGAGTGACAGTCGACGTTCTGCACTTACAAACCAAGTACGTATCAGGGAACTTCACAGTGGGCAATCCCCTTTGCCTCCAGATCCACAGCGACTCTTTCTGACCCAGCGCTTGTGAAATGAAAACTGGGTGGATCGCCTCTGTTCAAGACATCTCCCTACTCTGTCTACAGGCGGATCCCAGCCGTATATGCTTGCGGTACCCGAGCGTTTGAGTCTCAGCTTCATGGCGGTAGACATCCATACGTCTACATCGGCAAGGCTTCTGCTTAGGATAGGAGTGTGGCCAAGAGCGCTTCCTCCCGAGCGGTACTGTACTTGCACATATAAGGTACTTTTTGGTACGCTTGAACAACAGATCAAGTGAATAGATAATGGAGATCCTACTGTAGCACCACCTTACTTTCTATAGCACAATTTTATTTACTTTTGAGAGGTGGCGTGCACCAAGTAGCGTCCAAATGTCATTATTCATCGAATATTTCTAGTATTGAATTATAAGTTTCTGGTGCAGTTTTTGAACAGACAAAATTGTGGTGACTCTATCATATGTTCATACTGCCTTAACACTTTTGTTGCCGACTATGGCTTTTTATCACGTATTACGTTGCGGCAAGGTTAGTATTCGTGGGAGATGGTGATATAAAGGATCTCGAAGGGTTCGAAGGACCCAAAAAAGCCACTATCAAATTGAGATTGGCTCCTGGGTCTACATAGAAATATATTGCCCACAGTTCCCTATAGGTTTAGCTGTCCGTCACATTTAAGATATGTTGCTTTCACTTGGGCTTTCTCTTGGGTCATCACCTCTTCGCAATGAAGGGTCTTACTTTCCAAGGACACAAGCGCGCAGTGCTTAGCAGGCTCCCAATACTCATGGGTACTCCAACTCAAGTAGTCCAGGCAATTCAGGGAGCTTTCTGCAACGCGTCGCCATGGATGAACGCCAAGAAAATCGGTTTTTTGCTCATTAGCACGACTAAGATATGATTCCGGTTCCTTAAGTAGGAAAAAGGCGTAGCAGATCCTTCTAGGGGATCGACTTTCTTCAAGTAAAGACGTGAGTTTCTCTCTCAAGATTTGACTGCTCAGGCTTTCATCGATTTGTTTCGAGACACCAAACGAAGGTTTGGGAGGTAAAAGAGGGGCATCTTCAAAGGGGCAACACCTGTTGTTCGACGTTATCTAAGACATTGTTTCGATTTGTAGGCGACCACCTCAAACATGCCGGTATCTTCCTTGCAGTATTGCCACTACTTCCGATTGCATTCATTCCTGGAATCTTCCCTGCAACCACTGACTTCCAACAATATCACTCCCAAGGAATTTGGTAAACCAATCGTGCCAAAGTTTGGGTTCTTTAACGGCGGGAACTGGAGCTTCGTTGGTATCGATATACCAACCGGGCAGATGAGCTTGGCCAAGCGAAAGCCGCTGATCTAGGAACTTCCAATTATTATTGCTTGGCTGTCCTACCGTATGTTACGGATGCGCTCATGCGTACCACACCCTACGAATTATCTACTTCCCTGACACTTTACCCGACAAAGTTGGACGTGCTTTGGCAACTGAGTAAAGGGCTGCTTGGTGTAAAAGGCTGGCGTGTCAAAGCTATCATGGGATGGCTCTTTTTCTCAACAGCCTACTCGTACCTTGCCGTCTTCCCAACTTTCATAGACGCCATCTCTGGGTACGAAGCCTGGGTCGCAACAAGACTCTTGTTACTCAGTGGAACAGCGATAGATGTGGGCCAGGATTATGATCATGAGTATCATGTCTATACCTTGGTCCTCAACACTCGCTCTCATATGACTCAACAGAACACCAAGGCGAAGCGTTGTAACGGAATCTGTAAAACTTCTACAATAAGACTTTGAACCAAAGCTTCGATGACTATCGTAACCACGGCGCTCAATCTTACTCGGAGAAAGTCGGAAAATATCGATCGTAGAGCATATCAGCATCTCTACCACTGGGGTTCCCTGGCGAATAGCTCCTGATAGTTGCCTGCGTCAACAGCTTTTGATTGTTCGGTCTCTGGATACTTTGGCTGGATGCGGATGCGCAAAGCCAGCTCCGCAGGAGAGGTCGGCGCATGGGAATATAAAGGGAATAGCAGACAATTTAGAGGTGACGAGGGAAGATCTTGGGCCAAACCTATGCGCTGACTCAGAGGCCGAGCTCACTGCTGCGGTTACGCAAAGAGCATCCCGTCAAGTACTAATGGAGCGGCGCATACTGCTTTGTCGTTAAGGCACTCTGGCAAAATAAAGCTATCTTATGACCTGGAATATATTTGTTGCCACTGGCGACAGTGAACAGTGTCACGGACCATGCGAGCGAAAGTATCATACAGGCAATGTAGGAAAGTGCACATTCCATACCGGATAAAGTATCTATGCATGGAGGTCACGATTCTGGTGACGACGTTGTGCATTTATTGCTCCGTATTCGCTTGTAACACGAGATGCTCTATACACTAGAATATCGCTCACTGCCCAAGTAGCTAGCTCCGAGTCGTAGCTGTGAGACCGCACAACAATAATAATAGAAGAGGAACATCAATGTAAAAATGCGAACTGCTTATTGCCAATTCTGGACACGAGTATCGAACGAGCCTGACGTCATACGGGTCGGTACGGTTGCCACTGAGGGAAAGAGGTCAACACAGTATTGGCACGGGTAGATCTGCGTTGGCAGTGAAGTACACGAGCGGGCTGTGCTATTTTTTGCAGTGATACGAGCAGCTTCACAACATAAAAGGGTAACGCCAGCAAACGGGTCAAAGACAGACGTCCGGACTCCTGTACAACGAAGTGACAAAGTATCTACCCGTCTTCAAAATCTACCTTCAAGGCCCGTATTTCTTCTGCTACTTGTTTTGACCATCTTTCAACCGTCTTTTTTGTCATCCTCTACGTCTGTCAAATCACTCATCTACTCCGATCTGGTTCACCACCGTAATATCGTTTCTGTCAGTCATGAGGCTCTCATCTGCTGTATTCCTCGCCTCGCTCCTCCCACTTGCACTCGCAAGTGAACCCTTCTCCATCATTGCCGCACGCTCAGCTAGCCCGATCCATCTCCAACCAATCGAGGCTTCAGGCCAATCCTTCTGGATCGGTAAAGGCACCTCGTCTTACTGCCCGACCATTGTTACTCCGAACTGTCCACCGGGAACCCAGACGGCCCTGGTTGTTAGTGGTAATGTTGGGGGATGTAGTATGGTAAGAATATTCTTCCTCCTCTAATGAGAGGAGTCAATTCATTGTGGCATTCCTACAAAGCAAGACCATGCTAAAGGGTTCCTAGGACGCAGAAGTTCCTGGTGGTCAAAGAGTCTACGTAGCCCCCAACGGCCGTCTCGGCTTCACTCAAGCCCATTCTTCCATCGTCCCCACCGGCGCCGCTCTTTCCCCCTTTGCCCTAAAACCCGGTGCCTCCTTTGGCACCTTCAGCTTTGCAGGCTTGGGCGCAACAGAGTTTTTGGCTTGTCCTACGAAGAACGGGACAGCGCCTTGGCAGATATTTGCAAATGTGATGGGATTGAATGATACGGATGTGCCAGGGGGTTGTGTGAGGGAGTGCTTGGGGTTTGATGCCTTGGCGCCGACCTATACCGCTAGTGGACCAGCGGCATGGGAGTATGTATGAGGTGGATCAAATGAATGGAGGGTCAGGACGAAGAGGTGATACAGGCGAGGAAGGTTGAGCTTGATTCGGCTGTGATGCTTGATATTTGCTGCGACATAGTGCTGTATCATTAGCATAATCAAAAGCACATTAGCAGAACGAACTAATATATCGAAGAAATGCCCGGAAGCCTTAACTTATCTTGAAAGATCTCATGTCTTTGTTAAGCTCTAGGTTATATGGAGCGTACGTCTTGCCTCAGGTTCTCAGACGTGTCACTAACCCCGTTAAACGTACGTTCAGCAATACCTTACCTTACTAATGTATGAGGTAAGTCTCACACGGTCACACCTGCCCTGCCCCTGGCCCCAGCCATCAATCATTACCACTAGCAACACGCTAAGCCTTACCCACCAAACCCACCATAAAACCTTTTCACTCCCATGCTCCGAACTTTCCTTCTTCATCATCAGTTAGTAATAACTAAATCTACATAACATTGGGAGCTCCGCTACGGCGGCTTGCTGAGGGCTATCCTGATGAGTTTCTTTGCGAAATTCTCCGTGGGTGGGCTTCCGTTCCCGGCTCCCTTGATTGATTGTACTGGTTCTTTCCTTTCAGGTCCTTGGGGTGTCGCTTGTTGACGAAGGGGCTGTGGAATTGGTTCTACATTTTTTTTGGGGTGCTGGGGGCTCGGTTGGTGTGATTTGTGGTGGTGCATGAGAGTGTGCCTGTTCTTTCGGAGCTTCGTGTTTGCGATGCTGTGTGGTCGCTATATACGCGTATGTTCTTGTGGGTAGTGATCCAATTTTAAGGAGGGAGGAAGTAGGAGCTGCAAAGGTTTGCGAGCTTGTAAACAACGGTCACACTATCCGTGGGAAAAGACTTTCATTAATCCATGTTCATGATGTATGAGTGATTGCGTAACATGTCAACGGCTGATGGATGCTCGTTCTATTTTGTCAGTCCCTTACGCCTCAGACCAAGCCCACATCTAGTATAACCGCTTGGGCGGCGACATCGATGCCTTGATCGTCAAGCTTCCCACGTTCTGCCACCCCTTCTTCAACAGACTGACCAAGTAGTTAATAGCCAACATGATGTTCGAGATTAGCTCATCCTCCGTCATGCCCACGTTCCCAACAGCCACCCCCAAACACAGCACCTTCTTCAACTGGAATTTGATGGTCGACTTGACTTCCGTAATCTTGGCGCTGAGATCTTCATTGTGGGAGATAGGAGTAGGGAATTTGCCAGCTGTAGGCGTTTTAGTAAGACCTCTGGTATTCAGGACCAGAACACCAACCCTTTGACAGTCCCGGACCAAGAAGACGAGGAATCTGCTTGATCAGGGTGTCTGAAGCGACGAAAGCATCATACTTCCTCGCCAACTTCTTGATCAGCTTCTTGTTCTTGTTCAGCTTCTTCAAATCATCCGAGCTCATCGCATCCACTCCGTGATGCTTAGCCCTATCGATATCGTGCTGATCTCCGAGGACGCAGATGCTCATATTGGGGCGAGGCACGCGGGGCAGCTTGACAGTGCCGGAGAAACGCTTGTCGCGCTGGGGATCATAGTTCTTCAGGCCAATTTGAAGCTCGACAGTCTCGAGAAAGTTGCGTTTCTTCTCGTTGAGGGAGTACTCGAGGAGGGATTGCACGTTGGTACGCACCCCGGCTTCAGAAGTTTAGGGTTAGTTGTCAATAGTTTGAGGGAATTTGTGGCGGCTTACCGACTGTGATTTTGGACATGATGAAGACAGTCTTCCAGAAAGGGTTTCAATTCTTCTGGTATGGATTTGCGCGTGCTGTGGAGTGCTGGAAGATTCGTGACTCAAAATTCGCTTGAAGTGGGGATATGTGTGTAGCGAGCAAATTCGCGCTAGCAGAGCCCTACGAGCTGATGGTTGTCTGCTTCACGTCACAACAACAATAGGAAATATACGTCTTGATTATGAGGAGACACACAAGCCTGCTTGTTTTCCTTCTCCAGTTATCCGAGTTGTGTTTTCTCTGAAGTTCAATCTCTGAACCTTTGCCTACATCTAATAATATCGTCCGGAACATTTCCTCTTCAAGGCACTACACAGTCAGGCTGAAACCGTACCCTGTCGTGCCTATCTTCTCATTTTGGTGATCGATCGTACGATGATTGCAACATGGTTTTGGGTGTCTGAACATGCAGTGAACCGTCCTTGTTATCGCTGTTGATAAACGTAGCAAGTCCGTTTCTGTTCACACGTCAGGCCTATCAAGTCATAAGATGACAATCTATCGGTCTTGTGACTCCACTTCGGGATACTGTCAACTTCCATTGCCATTACCTTGCTTACGACTCGAAGGACTCATCCTGATGATGAGGCTGAGACAAGACTTGTGACCGCGGCTCTCCGCTTAGACGCCGGTGGCGCTACCCCTGCTTTTAAGAGCTGAACTCCTGCGTCCATCGCGTGATACAACAGCGTCTGCTGGACCCGATGGAAGTATTGAACACCACACGACTAGGGTCCCTGCCTTGTTTCTCCGTAAATATAGCACGCGATATTGAAAGTGGATATATAAAGTACCCTCTCGAGCCTTGTCGTTGTGGTTAACCTCTTTCTTACCCTCACAACAAGTCCTTTCGATATATTCCTGCGATAGCCTTGTGTTTCGACTTTCGCTGAGAATTCTCCCTTTGTTCCATAACCACTATTACTCCCTTAATCTGTTCTCGATGCCTCAGAATGCTCCTGAGGGATTTGAAAAGTTCGATGATCCATCCATTTATGCCAAATACGAAACCGCAGTGCGAAGTGCAGACACACTTAACTTCCTGGTAGACTTCGACAGCGAAGCAGCTTTCGCTGCACTCAATGTCGACGTTGGATTCATGAAAAGGGTCCTGAATACCCAGGTGGGAGACTCTCTTTCAGAAAGGCCTACAACAGCCCGTCTCAAAAAAGATCCATGGTTCTTATACAAATACTGACGCCTCGGGTTCAGCGGACCGCACACCCGAAAACTCGATGGATGTAAGTTATTCTGAAGAGCATCATCTCTGCACCGCGGGAACTGACGGCTTTTCAGAAACCTATGGATGCCAGAGAAGCAGAAGGGTTCAGTCAACGTTAGTTTTGAAGTTGTCGTGAGACCAGATCAGCTCTGATTCCAATAAGCTAGGCCTTGGCATCTTACTATGGCTTTTCCCCACGACTCCTTGGCTTGATGGGCTGTGAGCCGTTAACACCTGCCCTCGTAGTGCACGAAGAGCCTCTTAGCAGGAGACAAGCTCTAGTGAAAGCATACAAGGAGCGGAAGTCAATAGACACGCACTCATCGGATCCTGAAGCTCACGAGATGGAGGAGTCTCGCAGAGATGATAGTCCACTTGATCTGAACCACTACCGAATTGTCGATGAAGTTTGGCATTTTTGTTCCGTTGACTGGGGTTCCAAATGTGAGGCGCTTTCTAGCTATCGGGAAATCTTGGCTAAGTCATGGCAGATCTATGTATCGGTTATAATTCCCTCCACAATACAGAGGCTAAGGTGAAAGACCCTACCGCTCCGGATGGGCCTTTACCAAAGATGCCCTACGGAACAAGGCTGTGGACCTGGCTAATACTGTGCAGTGATGGTAAGAGAATGCGATGTAATCTAAACTTGGTCAGAGCTGAAATGAAGTGTTAGGCACTGTCATCTCTATCCACGAGAACCCCTTCCCAGGTCATCCTGGAAGCTTGGACGAAAAAGAACAGGCGGCTTTGCACATCATACGAACAAATTTATTGAATGTATTCCGACAACTGTCCAAGGTTAATGAAGAAATGACGGCCAAAAACCCTGTTATGGCTTTGAAGATAAGATCGGGAGTATACTCGGAAGAGGGTAGACCGATTACTAACTCAGATGCACCAAGTCTACTGTTCTACTACCTCTTCGATGACTGGTTTACAAGTTATAGCTTGGTCGCAAGGAAACAGCATCAGTATGGAAAAAAACTTGAACGACTTGTAAGTCTTGATCCGGTGTAGCTTGTCCTCTACTTATAATCCAGCAGCGCGTGAAGATGTTTGAGGTGCCGGAAGGCTTCGGTCACATTGACAAATTGCATCATTTTGGGCGGCAATTGGCGGTACTGAAGCGAATATACCAGAGCTATGTCCTTATCATAGAGCGAATCCTTGATCGACAGAAGCTTCCAGATTCTGCAGCAAAGAGCACACACAACCACTTCGCTAGTCACAGTGCGCATAAGAATGAAGATCAACAGACTCTCTCAAAAGGAGTAATTGCCGCGGAGCACCAGACATTCGAAGTGCCTCTAGCGTCGGCTGCGACAGTCCGATTCGAGAGACTGAGAGACAGAATCAACCTATATGCTCTCAGTGAAATACAAGATTGCCTTGATGAGAAGGAATCCTTGGTATTCATGGTATGTCTCTTCCTCCGTGGTACTGAAGATTGGCTAATACAATTAACAGAATTTTAATCTCATCACCACCAAACAATCCTCAGCTGTTATGCGCCTCACACGTATTACCATTCTACTAGCGAAAGTTACAATTCTTTTCATGCCAGTCAGTCTAATGACTGGATACTTTTCGGTGCAAATTACAGATCTCAACGGAGTCTACAGCGTCAAGACGTACTGGGCTTGCTTTGGTGTGGTCATGGGCCTGTCTTTGATTTTCCTGATAATATTTGGCAAGCTAAGCGGCACTCTGGAGGCGAAGCCCATTTATAGGTCTCTAAGTGAGACCCTTTACGACAGTACAAAGCTCATTTTGGGGAAGCACGCTATAGGAAAGAAGAAGAATGCGAGAGTATAGTAGAGAGGAAATTTTTTGCTATGGTACAGCTGGAACAATGGCCCCTGCATCTAGTAAGATTTCAGCTGTTTTCTTACCAGGTAAGCTCGCCGCAAGGATCCCAATCATGTCATTAGCCCTAATTTAGGAAGCATGTGGACTTGAGGACGACTTACGGATTGCTTGGTGTAGGACCGGGAAAGCAGGTTCTTGGTTGCTGGGCGTTTTGGCTCTATGATATGATACCTGACATATTTGAAAGGCATCTTGGTCTGGGCTTGATGTATTCAAAAGATAGAGGAGAGATGAGAAGGACACATATGAACCCTTTGTGGCTCGATTGACTGGTACCTAGTTTGGGGAATCTGCAGCTGCCTGGGACGTACAATAATATGGCCACGTATTTGCTATGTGAATACATAAAGCTTATGAAGAACGTTAGTTCTGCCATAGCCAAAAATTCGCATTTTCTTCGGCTGGCAAGATTGTTTTGGCCTTCACGGTCACGTGCCTGTAAGATCGCCGACCCGCCGTCCAAAACTTTCAGTGGCCTCAAGAACCGCACAGCATTATCTGATCGGCTCGACCTCTATCGCCATCTCCACAACCACAGAAAGTCACGACCGCTCAAACCAAACGGTAAGCGTGAATCCTACTAACTTGCATGCTCCATATAAGGACGGTCGAGCATGTCCATGACCGTCATCATCACGTTTCAGCTCTTTCCCTGCGCCATCACAAACAAACAGTCAACCGTTCCACTGAACTTCACACGAAATCCATTGCGACGGAAACTGTTCCCAGCTGACGGAACACCTAGTAGTGATACCCAATCTTCAAGCGGTAACTTCTCTCAAGAACCACCACCCTCCATTCCCTAACGCCCACACACATACGCCATTATGGGTCTCACATTCTCGAAGTTATTCGATAAATTGTGGGGTAAAAAGGAAATGCGAATCTTGATGGTCGGTCTTGATGCGGCAGGAAAGACCACCATCCTATACAAGCTGAAGCTTGGTGAAATCGTTACCACAATCCCCACAATCGGTTTGTGCTACCTATCCTGTTACCGACATCCTTGCTACGATCTTCCTAACGCACCTTCCTTCAGGCTTCAACGTTGAGACGGTCGAGTATAAGAACATCCAATTTACCGTGTGGGATGTGGGAGGACAGGACAAAATCCGACCTCTGTGGAGGCATTATTTCCAAAATACTCAGGGAATAATCTTTGTTGTTGACAGCAACGATCGCGATCGTGTTGTAGAGGCCCGCGAGGAACTACAGCGTATGTTGAATGAGGATGAGCTGAGGGATGCTATGCTCTTGGTCTTCGCCAACAAGCAGGATTTGCCAGTAAGCTTGTAGTGACCTCAAAACCCTCCGAGAACATGACTGATACATTTACAGAATGCTATGAACGCTGCTGAAATTACCGACAAACTTGGTCTACATAGTTTGAGACAGCGCGCTTGGGTATGCAACAATCCTGGGACTGGCCATCCATCTAGCTAACAGAGCTTCTAGTACATTCAATCGACTTGTGCTACATCGGGTGATGGTCTCTACGAGGGTTTGGAATGGTTGAGTAATTCGCTCCGGAAGGCAGGCCACAACTAGGCGATCTGGTGAAAGCTCGGGTATGCCACACGGGCTTCTCGACTATCCTCTCCCTCATCCTTCTACTCTGCTGCTCAGACGGTCTATTGTCCTACTCTTGTCGTCAAGCGGTGGCTCCCTAAGTATCGGCAGGAGGATTCATGCATCTACGATCAAGGTGCGGATCCTACGTGCATTGGTAGTCTAGCTTCATTCCATGCGTGCTCGTGCTTGGGTCTGAATTTGTGTCATGACAGGTGTTTCAAACAATGCTAGAGTTGTATTCTGAAAGTCTATGTTCCTTTTGAAGTCTACAAACATGCTGAAGGCCTGTCTGAGCCACTTTCATGTTAATCAGTCTTTCGATACGGTAGGAAATGCGGTGGTTCAATAATCCTTCCTTCAAAACGTGAAGCCCTGTGACTGTAGGCCATAAATACCAATAGAAACCTTTCTTATATAGGTCTAGTGGCATATTTAGCCGATTCTTAACCTCAGACAGGATCCATCAACGAATATAATGAACGTCGTCGAATCACTTGGCAATACTTCAACGACATGGCGAACAACAGTTATTTTGGAGTTGTAGAGCTGAAGACATGACGGAGACGATAACATTTTCTTCATCTACAACAGAATTTGCCCTTCCGGGAAAGTGACTCAGACCGGTTATATGTGCCGCTTAGGGCCCTGGAAAGTGTTTGCTCTCTTCCAGAATTTCAAGTCCTGCAGCACCTCTCAGTTCTGCCCTCTCTTTAAGGAATCAAGAGACTTTGATCGTTCTCTTGCTATGATTGTCGTCGCTTATACCCTCCTACTCGCTCGCTGACTTGCTCGAGTTGGAGCAAACTTGTCCAGACTTCCATGCCCCTTTCCATCGTACGGCATAATTGACCATGCCTGCAACGCGTGTCACTGTTGCTTTGAATTCCAAACAATCTCAGAAAGCGCCCATTATTATTCCTTCATCTGCAAATCTTGACCCAGCTTCGACGTCTTCTTGTCGAGATCTTGTCATTAAGACTGCACAGTCGAAGTTACGGTTGAAGAAGGCTACTAGAATCTTCGCGGCTGGGGGTCGAGAACTAAAAGCGAAGAAAGACTGGGAAGGTGTTTTGACAGATGATGTCGTGCTCCTTGTCTCCGCTGGGGAGGAGTATGTTGGCTCGAAAAAGGAAGAAGTCCTAAACCAAGGACAGAATCAGGATGAACATGGACCATCCAAAAGTGGCAATGCAAAATGCTCTATCGAAGTTCTTGCCGACATGGCATTCGTTGACTCAACTTCAATCACCCAATTGGAGACTACAGCTCGCAGCCTCCCCGGTATGATTCACGCTGTTGCCCAGCCCGATCTACACCCAGGAACAAAGTTTCCCATTGGTGCTGTCTTTGTTTCCCAGGAATGGATACATCCACCGCTTATTGGCGGCGACATCGGTTGCGGTATGGCCTGGTACAAGACTAAGCTTTCTCGGTCTCAAGTGGAGGGAGACAAAGGACGTAAGATCGCGGAAAGGCTCCAGGGTCTAGAGGGGCCTTGGCGGAATCAGCAAGATAGAGAAGTCTGGCTACGACCAATTGAAACCTTGGAATCCAGCGCACACTGCGGTGCTGGTGCAGAGTGGGATGCTTCTCTCGGTACTATTGGCGCAGGCAACCACTTTGGAGAGCTTCAAGTCGTAGAAGAAGCGGCCCCAGCCAATGGTTCTAGCACATCAACATCTCAACCCCAAATATACGCAGATGAAGTCGTCCTTTTAGTACATTCAGGCTCCCGAGGCTATGGCGGCGACATACTGAAGAGATTCACCGCCGACGGCCAAACCAGCATTCACGAATCCGAACCGAACGCTAAGCTTTACTTAGAAGAGCACGATCGAGCCTGTACCTGGGCCTCCAGAAATCGAGACCTTATTGCCCTACGCTTTTTAGCATGTCTCGAGCCCGGCGATGATTCCTGGGAACTGGGTTTGAACAATCTAGACTCGAGAGCCACTGCCCAACATATCCTCGCCGCAAGAGCAGCGATTCAAAGCAGGAAAGTCGTCGACATCTGGCATAATAACGTTGAAAGCACCTTATGGCCGCCTCAATCTTCGGACCCAGTTTCGTCAAGTCCCAACGACCCAGACCCTGATGGCACCAACCCTGGCGCTTTAATCTATTCAACCTCCCCTACCACCTCTATTCCGCCTCCCTCAAATCCCCATCAAACAAAGGTGTACATCCACCGGAAAGGGGCTGCCCCAACTTTTAATCCTGTTACGCAAACCCCCCTCTCCATACTCCCTCTCCCCGGCTCCCGCGGCACCCCAACCCTCATCCTTCACCCCACCTTCACCACCGCCAACTCCTACGGCCTCACAAACGCGCTCTCCCTCGCCCACGGAGCTGGCAGAGCAATGTCCCGCGCCAAAGCTTCTACCTACATCGCCAACAAGTACAAAGGCAGAGCCGAAGACTTACTGCGGGGAGACTTCGTACCGATGGATAAACAGGGCAACAAGTTGAAGGGAAAAGATGCAGGGGAAGACGTGAATGGGGGTACATGGGTGGTGTGTGAGGATAAGCAGTTGGTGTGGGAGGAGGCCCCGGAGGCGTACAAGGACGTTTGGGCTGTAGGGGCGGATCTGGTGGACAAAGGGTGCGCGGAGAGGTGGGGGTGGTGTAGGGGGAGGGTGAGTTATAAGGTTAGGAAGGAGTAGGAGGGAAGTGTGAGGGGCTGTGCGGGGTGAGGGTGCGATGGTAGTGATTGCTGTTCAACAAGGAATGGCTGTAAATATGCAACTTCGACTTGTTTGACTTCCTCTGTTTATCTCACGTCTTTGAATTCTGTTCGGTAGACTGCTATAGACTTTTCCTGTAAAACAATGAGCAACAATATACTAGAGCCAACATGTTGAACAGTTGACGTTGGTGATATTGGATTTTCATCCCAGGAGGGACCTCTATGATTTCTTTACCGAAGACTGACGGCCGATGATACAGCCGAATTGACCAGAATGTGATTAGAACATCAAGAAGGGACGCCGAGGAGACAATACCAGACTTTCGGCCTGTAACCCACGCATTTCAACAAACGCATCTCTTGGCATATTGAAAGCAATTCAATTCGCTTGACACCTTTCTTTCTAATCTCGACATCAGAGACCATGAACACAATGCCAGAAACAACAGTCACCCCACTTCTCCCCCTCTTTCTCCTCTCCTTTCCAACCCCAACCTCCATCCCCTTCCCTCTAACCTCCTCCTCTTCATCCCTTTCTCTCTTCCCCTCAGATCTTGAACATTTCACCAGTGTTATTCTGTAGCTGTAAACACAAACATGAAATACGCGTCGATGAGGGAGGTAAGGAAAGTGAATAGAGAGAAGGCTAAAAGTGTTTGGCTTGAGAGGTGGGTTGGGGGTTGGTGAGGTGACAAGAAATGGGGGCAAGGGGTGAAAGAGGGAAAAGAGGAGGAGGAGGAAAAGGAGGAGGAAGAGGGAATAAGAGGATGAAGGGGACGAAGGAGAGGAAGAAGGGGGGGAGAATAATGAACGATAAAGAGGAAAGAGGAAAAGTACGAGAGCACGAAGAAAAGGGGGTCCGAGACGGAGAGAAAGGAGGAGCGAGAAACAGGCCAAAAAAACGGCGAGAAAGACGCAAAACACGAGAACAACAAGAAAGGGGAGGAGAAAATAAAGAAAACCGCACCACTGTCGCAAGTATCAGCGACCCAAAAAAAAAAAAAAAAAGACGAGCAGACCTCAAGAACACAAAAGCACGGAAAGAAAAAGGCAGCACAGCAAAAAAAGACGTAAGGAGTAAAGTATCGATGGAGACTAGCTCGAGATAACCCCCCAAAAACCTCACTACCTCGCTCTCCCCTACCACAACAACCCTCCCCCCGCCCTCAATCCCTAGCCCCAACCCACACGCTCATCCCTATCCCCAACCACCCCAACACCCACCCTCACCCTCACTCACCCTCACGCTCAACCTCCCCCCCCGCACCCTCAAACCCCAATCAAGAAAGTGACCCAGCGAACTTCTTACTTGCATCACCCGTCTTGTCCTCCTTGTTGGATGCGAGAGAGAGGAGAGGAGAGGAGAGAGAGGGGGGTGGGGGGGTGTAAAGACCAAGAGGGCTGGGCTAGAGGGTAGATGAGATGGTCGTTCCTTGCCCTGGTGGCAGAAAGTGGGTTTAGTTGGGGGGGTGGGGGATGTGGGCTGGGGTCGGTAGGGAGGGAGGATAGGATAGGGTGTGGTGGTGCGTGGGAGGGGGGTGTGTTGTGATGGCGGGAGGGAAGGAGAGATGGGGGAAGGGGACAAAGGATGTCAGGGAGGTAAGGGAGAAAGCCACAGGTACGGTTCGCTTGAATCGTTGTTTTGTCCTAGAAAGACACCAATGCCATCTCCGGCACCAAAGCAAACAATATACCAGACCCAGAGACACGGATTTTAGGAAACCCAAGTTCCATTCGCACCTATGTACCACACACAACACAACGTTCTATTAGTACAGGCTAACCATGCATACCCACTTTCCTTCCCATTACAGAATTCATCGACCACATATCCAGATTCAGCCAATCAATGCATCATGCCAATTTTCGGATTACAAAATATCCCTTTTCCATGCATTCTCCCTATCCTCAGAAATGCAAGCGTTCTTGAAAGTGCTCGCGAGCCGCAAACAGCATTAAATCATCCTCCCCTTACAAGAAGAAAGCAGCGAGGCCGGCAGCGACCGCGCCAAAGGAAATGTATTGCACAGCCGCGCTGGACTTGAAGCTGGAGGGAGAGGCCTTGGGTCCCGAGGTGGTGGTGTTGGAGGTTGGCACGGAAGAGTTGCCGCCGGTGATCTGGAAGCTGGCGCATGTAAGGCGCGTAGCATTGGCGCTGTGGATAACTATGGAACGGTTGCCAAAGAAGCTGGCGGGACCGGAGGCAGTGGAGGTGTAGAGCTCCAAGTATCTATTGCGCGAGGGCATGTCAGTGAGAGGCCTTATTCACGAAAGTGCGAGAGAGATAGGAGGGGCGAAGCCTACGTGATTTGGAAGGGCGAAGATGTGATTTTGCCATGTTTACCGGCAAGGTCGCCGACCTGGCATGTCTGGGGCTTGGTCGCATCACAAGGAGGAACCTCGCCGCGCACGTAGGGGTCCAAGTGGGCGAGGGTGCCGGTGCAGTTGCCGTCGGCAGGCACGGGCTGGTCATGGATGTGGTAGACTGTTACACAAAACCAATCGGTTAGCACAGTAACAATGTCGAAAGAAGACGACTAGAAATGTGGCTGAGGAGGTAGCGACTTACGGAATGGACCCAGCGACGCATCAGGGAACCCGTAAAGGTTGATGTTGAAGTTCACACCAGTTCCGTTCGAATTCGATGTGCCCGCAACGTATCCACGGATGCCGGTTGAGTTGACACTGGGCAGGACGGCGGTGTAGGTGACGCCGGCTGGGTTTCCCTCAACAATGGCGGCATCGCCAAGCTTGCCTGTTGCAGCTTGGGCTTGTACGAGAGCAAGGCCGCTGGCGGCAACGGTGAAGAGGAGCGAGGAATACATTATAGCTTTTGTTGGTGGATAGATTTGCGAGAGAAGAAACGGCGTGGGAATCTGGAGTTGCTGAAGAGAGGAGAGGTTAGAATTGGGGGTTATAAGTTGCAGAGGGGGGGCGGGGGGGGGCTTGGCTGGACGGGTGAATTGCGCACAAGGAGTGAAGGGTAAGGGGCGCAGGAAAGCAAGCAAACTTACCAGCAGCGAGAGACTGAATGAGACCTTTTCTGAGACTATTGATACAAAGAACGAGAGTCAATCAAAGAAGCGACAGTGACGGAGGTTATGAGAGTGTACGGAAGCAGTCAGTCGTCTTGGCAATGGCAGGAAAAGAAAGAGGTGGGAAAAAGTCGGGGTTGGTGTAATAAAGAACGCAACCTACGGAATAATGTAAATATAAACAGGCTAGTAGCGCTAGTGCTGTACCAGTGGTGTAATTAATGGATGGCGGGTAGCGAGCGACAAGGCAGCATGTGATTGGCTGGGCTAGACACGAAAGGGCAATAGCGTCGTTCATTAAGACGCATTCAATGTTTCAGGATCGATGCCATTTCCGGTGGGGGGTTCGCTTGCCGACACGTGACGAGCCATCGCTTCTTCCGTTCGCTGTCAGGTTAAGTACCTATGCTGGGGCAGGCTGGGTGATGGGCATTTACCAGCTATTTACAGGGCTACTCCGACCAACAACATCTTCTTAAACAGTACTTGCGTACTCCGTATTCCGTACCGTTCTATTTGTCGTGATGGCAGAAGACCTCTCTGGAGTCTTTGCCAGGTGTGCAAAGAGATTCATCAAACCAACAAAAGCTAAGGTACTTCTAAACCGCACAACAGTGACACCACCCCCCCCAATCGACTTCAGGGGTCAGGGGCCATACAAAACACCCTCCCCGCTACGATGTACTACAATAGACACTTGAAGCCAGGATTGAGAAATGCACGGTCTGGCTTCTTGAGTCTTGACATGAGGAATAATTCGTGTCCTTGCTGCGTGCCTGCAGCCAATTGGCATTGGCATTCTTTATTCTCTTCCCTTCAACTCATATTCGACTACAAAGTATCCGAGACATGTTCACCCCCCCCCAAAGTTCATTCAGAGCACTGTTCCCGAAACCAACGATAAAGCGCCGTAAACCAAAGGTTGCATCATGAATTCATGATTCATGAATCATGACATTGGATGTGTGGGTGTGTAAATATAGATCTGTTCGTGGCCAAGCTTTTGATTGGTGCACGTCGAAAAGCAGGTACGCATGCAAAATGCCGTGCTCTGGTTGGCTACATCCTTTCCGCCTCCAAAAAGGCCTCCCGTGCAAGTTGCACTCGATTGGAGTACCCGTACTCCGTACGGGATACGGCATACGACAAGGAAGAGCCTTCGCCATCACTGCCAACAGTAGCAAGACGGCGGTCATGATCATAGATAACACAAGGAGATATATCGCCCCGTGTCCTTTTTAATTGGTTTAGGAGACTGGTGTATTATTATAACTCGATTCACGCGTTGCCGGGTGTCCCAAAACCGAACCCTAAAGCTATACAATCTCTCCTCTCAGTCCTTCCTCAATAGCCAAGCCAATCTCCAACAAATCCTTCACAAATTGCAGAATAACGAAGGGGGTATATCCATCGCAAAGCTATGTACTAGACAGGCAATTTTTGAGTACATCTTCGAGCTCCAAAAAACAAAAGGGTTGGTCGACTTGCCGTACCAAAGACTGCAAGAGTGATGTGACAAATGAAAAATGTGTTCTACGTAAGTTCCGAGCGGGAACCGATTGTGGGCCCAAAAGGTTCTTCTTCCGCCGCTTTCCCTGCCTCGGGGAAAGTGTCTCCAAACCCACTGCTGGATGCATCTTCGTCGTAGCTGGCCTTTCGCATCAATGGAGGGGTTGTCGGCGGCCCTACGTCCTTCAGGGGCCTGTTTTCGTCCTGGAGCGACAGGCTTTGCCTTGGCGTTCTGTACGGTCGTGCTGACCCGAAGGCAGACGACGTTGGCCTCGGCAATCCAATACTTGAACCTTGCTGTGGCGTCTGCCGGAAATTGGTGCTCGGCGGCGTCATAAGACCGGATAGGAAGCTTTGAGAAGGAGAGGAACGTGACGGTGTCTGGTTGACACTGCCGTTCGCAATTGCCGAGAGATTGCCAAAGGAAGTGTCGCGGCCTTTACGCCAGTTCCCCCAAGCAGCAGCGGCGGCAAGTGGCAGAGCTCGAGGGGAAGCTGCGAGGTTGGATAGACTGGATAGAGACGGGAAAGTCTTGCCGCCAGCCAAAGCCCGCTCCTTTTCTTGCTGCTCCATCTGCAAATTGGCCTTGAGACGGATTGTAGCGTCTTTGACTGCTTCGCGATCGTACGATGGTTGAGATAGTATGCTAATGAGGTCTTCGAGATCATCGACTCTGACGCCCAGTAATTCACGAAGCCAAGTGATTTCAGCTTCCTGATCCTTGATCTTGGCTGGTGCGTCCTTATCAACATTCGACAGCTCCTGTTCGATTTTCTCGATACGACCCTCACGCTCTTGCAACTGCTCCTGCAGCACCATTATGGACTCACGAAGCGCCTGAGGTGAGATCTTCTCGGGTATGTCAGAACCTTTAGTAAACGGCATTGACGCACGACCTGCAGATGGGCTTGGAGTCCCTTTTTGGGACTGGGCCGCTTGCACAGCGGCATGTGCAGCCGATTTAGCGATTTGGAGTTTTTCTTCGAGGTGAGTAACCCTCTCCTGAGAATGTAGCACCTTCTCGTTGGCAAGAACAAGGCGATCATTGAGATGAGTCTCCGAGCGTCCTTTATCTTCCAGAGCATTTCCCAGTGCGCGTTCATGCTGAGACGTCATCTCTTCTAGAGTTCGTTCATGGAAACGGTAATGCTCCTGTAAAGCAGCTTCTCTTGCTTCGGCAGCCTCTCGAAGGGCATCATTCCGGAAATCGGAGGCTTCTTCCAGCATGAGCTCGTGCCTTGCCTTAGCTTTACCAGCGTCTTCCGCGGCAACATCCAGCTGTGACTGTAATCTGGCAATCACGGCCTGAAGATCAGCACGCACATTTTCGGCTTTGATATTCGCAGCCTCAATGTTTGCATCCATCGCTGTACGCGTACGCTGGACTTCTAATCTGCCGGATTCCTTGGCATCATCTAGATCACGCTCCATAGAAGTAGCTTTCACTTGGTGCTTCTCATTTTCTTGGCTTAGTTCCTCTACCAGAGCCTGTAGCCGTGCATTTGCACTCCTAGTCTCCTCGGCTGATAAACGCAATCTGAAGGTCTCTGTTTCTAGCGCTTCAAGCCTCTCAACCTCTCGCTCTAGTCTTTCCCTTGTCCGGGCTTCAGCTTCGAGCTTTGTGCTGAGCAAATCAAGCCTAGCTCTTTGGTCCTCCTCTCTATTCCGCCATACAGCTTGGTCGTGAGCAATATCGCGCGACGCTTGGGTCATATCCTCCTGTAATCGGTCGAGGTTAGCGCGTAGAGTATGACGACCTCTAATACTATCTTCGATTTCAGCCTTCAAGGCATTAATAGTCCGTCTTAGATCCTTGTTCTCTGTCTTCGACTCCTCCATTTCTTTACGCCATTGAGTGTGAGAGAGTCTGTACTCTTCCAAAGTGTCCTCTAAAGCGGTATTCTTCTCGGACAAGTCAGAAGCTGTCTTCTGCATGCTTTCCTGAGAGCCTTCAAGCATTGCGGCGCGCTTGAGTACTTGTTGTCGCTCTTCATGGAAAGTCGCAAGGCTTCTCTCCGTTTCTTCTGCCGATTCACGCTGTTCGGCAGCCTCGTACAGTGCTTGGCGAAGGAGCCTCTGGGCGTCAGCTAGAGCATCTTCCGTCGATCTACGAGCCTTGAGTTCGTCCTCGGCGCGAGTTTCCGCAACTTTGAGCATACTTTCAAGACCCGCGATCTGAAGTTGTGCTTTCTCAGCCGTTGCTGATAAGGAACTTGACGTGATGGGCACAGATCTCCCCCTCATCTGTCTACCAACTGCTTCTTCAATGATAGCCTTGATGTCACCAACTGCTTGGGGTGCCTGCTGCAATGATGCTTTCAAATCCTTGACTGCCTCCATGACTTCCGTAAATTCGCTAACAGGCGCAAACTTTTGCTGTGCGGCTGTGACTTCACTCAAGGCAGCTTTTAGTTTCTCATATTTGCGATCCCGCACTGGCGACCTGAGCCTTTGTTGTGACGGGTCTTCCGGATCATCTTCATCATCTTCATCATCAGCATCACTATGTACGATTTCTCCCGAAAAGCTTCTCCGACGTCTTCTGTTGGCGGATCTGCTTGATAAGATGACCAAACTATCTTGTATGCCTGCCAATGTCTTTTCTAGAGGACCTAAGCGCTGTTGAACTATACCACCCACGAGATCATCTATACGTGAATCGAAGAAGCCGGTCCTCGACCGAAGCTTCAGATCATCATCTACAGAAGAGAAGGCATCATCCCAGTCGCTAATAGGAACATTGCCGGGGCTATTGAGGCGATGTATTGGAGATAAGTCCACGGTTTCGGATTTGGAAGGCCTGTAAGACGGGCTGAAGCGAGCGTTACGAGCGACCATTGCAACTTCTGCTGAGTCTGCGCTGTCAGAATCCGTCCGAGGTGGGTACTGGTATGTCTGCTGCAATCTGCGTGGACTTGGTGACGGCGCATCACTACGTATGTGGGTCGCAGGTAGGAATTGGTGTGTTCTTGAATTTTCATGCACCTCCGCTAGGGGTGTTCGGAGAGTATTTCGCGGTCCCCAAGGACCACCAGTTCTCTCGACGCCTAGATCCGAATCTTCTTCATTAAGGTGCTTCATCACGGCATCGATCTCTTGGTATGATGGTTCAATGTAAGTCACACCCTCAACGATATTCTCAACTAAATCTTGGTCCGGACGAGGACTGCGACGAATAGGGCTCGTGCGGCTGTCAGGAAATTGTTCGTGAAATCTTTCTACATGTCCTTCTGGCAGATCGAAGGACGCAGATCGGCTGGATACGGAGCGAGAGTCTACTAAATCATCGTCAACCACGCGAGAAGCTCCTTCAGAATCAGAAGCGCTCAAGTCAGGCTGGATCCCAAGCCGGTCGAGAATCGTTGGTGAAGAAGTCTGCCGAGGACTACTAAACGCGTTGCTAGCGGTGAGCATGTTAGCGTCCGGATATTCGCTCGGAGCCAGCTCAAGCCTAGCGGTATCCTTGATTTCCTTCTTCGTGGTCTCCACTGTGTCCAGGTCTAATTTGCCTCTACTTTGTTCTGGCGATGAGGGCCGTGCCGCATTGAAAATTGCAGCTTCTTCGGCATCAGGGAACGCAAACGGCTCCCAGTGTTTGCCATCCGCATCCACAGATTGATGGCTGCCTGTCGGACTAATGATTTCTGAAGCCGGCAAACCACCGATGATTTCTTTCAATGAACTTGCAGCGTTTTCCATTGTTTTAACTTCTCTCTCATTGTTTGGTGTTGCGGCTGAAGAAGTACCCACGCCTGGGGATGCGGCTTCTACGGGCTCCGAAGGTAATATACCGCTTGGTGTCGCGAACTGAGGTACTTGATCACCATCACCATCATGGCGTCGGGCCCTCTTTTGTCGGCCATCCGCCTGTGTGATTCGTCCTGACTCGTCTTCTTGGCCGTCCGCATTTCGATCACTTTCACTCTGGCTCTCCGTGGGCTTTACGATAGGGATCGCCTTCGACCATTTGGCAGGTTTTATGACCTCAGAAAAGTTCATATGGAATATCTTCTTGACAGCATTGTCGGGTACGTCTGAGCCTGATACCTTACTCCTAGGAGCTGCAGTAGGGTTGCTCGGAGTGAAACTGGGAGCGTCAGGCTTGAAGGTTGGACCGATTGAGGAGAAGCTGAATTCTCTCGAAGGAACAATTGGCTTGGTCGTGTTACTGGGTGTAAATGCTGGCGCTGAAACATTGAGACCGCTATCATGGACGGACCCATCAGATTGTTGCTTGGTGTGATTTACGTCTGGGTTTACGAGTGATGAACCACGACCGGATGGTATGGTTGACTCATTACCCAGGAATGCAAAGACATCGGGTGCATACGACAATTTAGGTTCAAGAGTAAACACTGGAGCGTTTACATTCAACTTGGACGCAGAAGGCTTAGATGCGTGCCCTAATCCAAGGCGACTTTTTGAGAGAGGAGGAGTACCCGCAATACTGGGGTTCGTGTCAATATCCGATCCGTCAGCTCTAGGGCTTTTAGAGAAAAGTACTGGAAGGTCCTCAGATTTTGAGTCTTCCCTGGGGACATTAGAATCAAGCAACTTCCCACTCGCTTCTTCAAGTCGAGACATCGATGCTTCTAGATGAGACTCGGCTTCGTCGACCTCTCGCTGCAAGGTTTCACTCAAGTTCTGACGGTGACCCCGTGGTACTGGAGTAGCAATCTCAGGTTGCTCGTATTTTGTTGCACGTGATTGCTCTGCGAAATTGTATAATTTTGCCACAGGTGGGAGTGATTGCATGTACAATTGTTGTTGTTGCTGTGCTTCCAGCCGATTTTGCTGTTGACGCATTTGCGCCAAAAGGCTGCTGGAACCTTGGTTGACAGCTTGCTGGCTGTTGGTACGAACGTATGGTGGTACTGGTGATCTTGCGGCGCCAAGACTCGGTATATGCTGATTGGCGGCGGGAGATACATCGCTCAATTGAGGCGGAGAGGACAGTTGCTGCTGAGGCGACCGAGTACTAGAAATTGTACTGGTCTGAGCGAATTGATACGGTGACGGATAGCCATTCTCTCCACTTGGGAGAGCCACCGAGTACCTTGGAAAATGGGAAACTCTAGGCTTTTCTGGATATTGAGATACCGGAGATGCAACAGACGAGACGTGGGAGCTAGGATTCGGGGATGTATAATAGGATGGCGAGAAAGGGCTCATGTATTGTGGGGCTTGTGAACTGGCCGCCGACGAGAGGGCCAGCGATGGCGACATTGCAACAGCAGTACTTTGCGAGGAAGCTTGGCGGCTCATGAGGGAGATGACTGGAGATTCTCTTCTTGGGGGCTCTTCATCCCCAAAGCTTACGCCTAGGGCGCGTAGTTTTTCTTCCTTCAAGCGGTTGACATAAGTCTCCCATTCGCGTCGATCAGGTATGCTGACCCGGTATGGAACCCCTGTTCCCTCTCGCTTCTCGTCTTCTGGATCAGGGTAAGGAAGTCTGCTCTGTCCCTCCGAAAAAGGTGGAAGTGTGGTACCAGCGAACACTGGGGAAATGCCAAAACCTCTTGTATCATATCCATTGCGTTCCCACTCGCGCAGACGTTCAGATACAGCTTCAGGGCTCAGGTAGGTATTCTGACTAATTGTGTCATGGTCGTCACCAAGTGGGAGAGCAATAATGCAAGTCTTCCCGCGCCAAGGGACACGCTTCTTGGGCCTCTGAAAAGAGTTCACAGTTGAGACTGGTGGCCTGGTATTCGTTGATAGTTCGATTGCAGTGAAACCAGTATGCGAGACAGCTAGAGAATTGATAATCTCCTCGGACGGTGGGGACGGAGGTAAAGGCTTCCCCACGTTTTGGATCCTGTTTTTTAAGCCTTGGGACGGGGAGATTATAGGGCTCTCGAAAGCAGAGACCGGCATTGCGGCTAATAAGCTACCCTTAGATACTCGTAAGAGACTGTATCCTGGGATTTTCTCTGTACTGATGGATGAAGAGCCCTGTAGAAACTCTGTTGACTGGTATTGCCGAGTTTTCCGATCTAACGCCAACCAACCCTCATCTGGGGGAGAGTTGGCTAAGTGGTTGCTTACACCCACAGACGGCGTATCACTGGCGTCGGTATCGTCACTCCACCAATTACTTCTCTCGGATCTTTGAAGGCTAAGGATATTGTTTTTAAGCCAGTCTTCTGTAAGACCGTATCGGGACTTCCTTTGCGCCAGAGGCGATATAAACTCTACAACTGACTTATTATGAGTTTCGGACGGTCTAGCTTGGCTTTCCCTTTCCGCAATTGGCGTTCCTCTCTGGCTTTGTGGAGTAAAAACTCTCTCCAATATCTTAGGCCTTGCGCGACGTAATGGGGATCCGTCGGCAGTCACTAAACTAACCTTTCGCTGCTTATGACGACCGGGAAGCACTTCAGGACTCAAGAGACTCTCGCTTGGAGAACCCCATGGAGCAGTATAATATGTGCTGCTGTCTGAACGTTGATGGGTAGCCGGTGAAAGTAGATTGTGCGAGTGTCGAGGCAAATCTGGTTGACTTGGCAGGGAAGGAAGCCAAGATGAAGATGGATCGAAGGCTTGGCTTGGTGACGGGGCGGTCCAAACACTTGAAGACCTCGTGTGAGTGATCGATTCGCCTCCACTTCTACTACTTTGGTAAGGTAATTCTTCAACTTTGTCTCTAGGAGCTTTGTCTGCTGATAAGTCTACCAAAGCAGACAATTTTCTGGATCCTGCAGATGAATTAGCCCCTGGAGACCGAGAACAGATTTTCTAATACGACCTTCCACTGCGACGGTTTTTACTTTCGTAGTCTGAAAGGCTCAATTCTTTCCACGAAGTGTCAAGGGTGGGCAGACTTTGGGTATTTCTGTAACAATGGTGAGGGCGCCGGAAACAACGCAGTCGTTTCTAGGGTTAGCAATAACAAAAGAAATGGATCAAATGAATGTAAGATGGGTTCCCATGAACGATTAAAGTACTGACATGACGCCCCTACTGAGTTGTCGTCGTCGAGTGATGGTGATGACAGCAGTTTCACCGAGTCGCGGAGAAACGCGAGTGTACCTAAGGTACTAGGTAGTTCTAAGGTAAACTTGGCCCCGATGTTTACTTACGTAATACGGCTTAACGCCATTCATGAGTTGACGCCAGCACATCGGATGCAAGACTCGCAGCAAGTTCCAAGTATTATTGGAAGGTTACAGTTGATCATGAATTTGGTGTACGATAAATGCATTTTGACACAAACGAATCTTCAATAAAGTCTATTAGGATAAAGCCATGTAATCTTCTCTTCTAGTGCTCCATCCGCTGATGGGAAGGTATTCCTACAGTTTTATGCACACAGACCAGGCCGTTCTAAGCCCACAGAAGACCCCATGAACGTCAGGAGAACAGAAAGATAAGGCGCATACAAGAACACCAGACCCAATGCGTCAACCCCGCATCCAAACTGACCGCCCTTACGATGCGGCTCGACGGTGTAATGGTCCACTATGGCCTCGCAATTAAATCAAACAAACTTGACCATCTAGCAGCTCAACGGGAATTTGACATTGCGGTTTTGGTCGTAAGCTCCCCAGTGGGTCTCATCACCGGTGTGGCCGTTGGTTCCCGCGCTAGCGGGCTTCCATGGCTCGTCAAAAGCCTCGAAGTAGAACACGTTGAAGCCCCAGTCCAAGGCAGCACAGACTCCGTTCTTGTAGAATGTCGCGGCGTTGGAGGTTCCCGCCTTTGCGGATCCGTAGTCAGAACCGCCTATGAAACGCATTAGTAACGCTTTATGTAATTAAGTGATGGAGCTTATACCGTTTCCTGGCCATCCTGTCTCTCCGTTCCAGAGCTCAATCTTCGTGGTTGAGCCCGAAAGAGACTGGATGTGACCAAATGCTTGCTGCAAGTCGTCCAGATATGTGGCTGTAGCGTTACTGATGTCCTGGCCCTGCCAGTAGGCGAACGCATTTACGAGTCTGACAAGGATGTAAGCAGAGAATCTGGATATGGTCGAATAGGTCAAGCTAACAAAATTTCCACGCCTCCTTTGATTAAGGCATCCGCGGTTCCATCAGTGTATTTATTCCAGCTGTCTGCCGTGCCAACCTTTACACCGGGATGGTCTGATTTAATGTCGTTGATGTGCGACAGCAGCTCTGGGCCCGTGAAGTTTCCGCGATAAAGCGTCTCGGAACCAACAGTAATGGCATACACTGAATTTTCCTTTCCGACCATAGCCGCCTTCAGCGCATCCCTGTCGGCCTTGAACGACTCGGGGGTGTCAGGCCTAATGGTTAGTGTTAGCATATATGGATTTGGCAGCTGATGCGTCGTGAATTCCCGAGGGTCCCTTACCAAACACCAAGTATGACTTGGAAGCCTTTGTTCGCGGCTGCAGGAAGTATTGCGGAGGCAACCTGGCATGGGGTGTTCGAGATCGCTCCATCAACCACTGAGTACGTTCGAACGATGGTGGTCTTGCTCTTCAGTGTCTCGAAATCAGCTTCGTAGTCAGAGGTTGATTTGCAGGTGCCATCTAGTGAAGCATCAGTATCTAATACCACTCTGCACAGTTCAATAGTTGGCTTACCTGTGTGTCTGGAACCGAGAGCAAATCCGAATCTGCCTCCGGTTGCAGAGACGGCCAGTGGTGCCGCTGCAAGAGCAACTGGAAGGATCGTAGAGAAACGCATGCTGAAGAGCAGTAAGTATGAATAGTAGTTGTAATAATGGTAAAAGGACCGTGGAGTAATGCTGATGAGCAACAAGCAATACTGGATAATGCTGAGAAAGTAGGGAGGCAAAGAATGACAAGAAGCTTGGAGGTGAAGGAGAAAAATCAGGGTACGTGTTGTTGCCGTGAAAGGGGCATCGGTCGTTCCTGACTAGTGTCGGTCAGGTTAGCTCGGTCCTCACCCTAATTGCTCCTTTCCCTCCCGTGCCCCCTGGCCCCGAGTTGTTTCTTCCTCATAAGTCATAATTGACCGATGCTTCCAGCATTGCTCCGGTGTTTGCGGAATCAAGAAAGGGCTCACCTACAAGGAAATTTCATATCTGCTCTGCTTAGTTTAGTTGGGGGAGGTTTTTATATGTTCCCATGCAACTCTCTCGATGCTAAATAAGAAACACCGTTCATGAGCAGTCTCTTTGCAACGGGACCTCGGACTACACATTCAGTCTCTAAGTTTGCTTGGTCACAATCATATTGATGCTCCTCTTCTACTATAGTCGTTGGTAATAAGGTGCTCAGCACTCCCATGTCTATTAGTGGGTTATATACTCTGATCCAAATTCTACGTATATCTTTCTTCCTTGGGCTTCACATCGCTTGCATTCATCGTCTCGAGATGTCACATACCCTATGAGAGTATCCAAGCCAGCTACTACTCTTCTTTAACTTACTCGTTGTGGTGATCGTGGTATCAGAAGTGGTACTTGTATATGACAGGTGCAAGTCTAAGTCAAACGCCCTCAGTCTGCCCCCGACAATTAGATTTTCACCTCCACCAATTGCAGCTTGGACTCTTGAATATAGCATACAGGAAGAGAAATATGCCCGCTTGTTATCGAGCACCAGTAGTCAAATCATTGGCTGGATCAGGCATGCAAAGAATTCCAAAAGAGGCTGCCGAGATTCTAGCTTCCTCCGCTAAACCATTGTGTCTTATTGAATCCCAGCGTACATAGCACCTCAGCAAAGTGCAGGCGGGATTGGTCTTGGAACAATTATCGGCCGAGTCACTTTGTCTCTCAGCAAGATTGGATTCATAAACAAGACGACGCTCGTGTCGCAGCCCAGAGACCTGCTACAATCCGGCCCACTGCTGAGGTCTTAAGGAGAAGAAATCAGTGTACGGATTAGGGGTATTCCCGAGTGGCGCGTTGGGAAGATCTGTAGGTTTAGGACAGCCATAGCAGCAGTAAACAAAAAGTAGTGTGGTACGTGTTGTTAAGCAAGCCTCGTCAATCGATTGATCGACTTCAATCCAAACATCCTGAAGTGTTTAGCTGAAGACTAGGCGTACAGTAGCAGAGCACTCGTTGAGCAACTTGTTGAGAATTGACGAGAGCCAGTGGTTGAGCGAATAAACAGTAGGGTTGCTACTTACGCGTGTTGTTGATTATCTCCGAGACGACTTAGCGCGATCGTTCCTTTCGGCATCAACAAAGACCTTGTGCTTGAAGTTGTGCGACGTTAAAGCTCACTCAACATCCATTGTCACATCTATCACTTTCTTCGTTGAAAATAATTCACTACCACTGACAAGCAGCTATACTGTCTTTCCCCCTTCGCTACATATATTCTTTGCTGTTTACGACATCGCGGCCATGGTAAGTTGCGCCTCCAACATCAACCCTTCAACCTCTTGATCGTATGCTGATAGTGCTCGCAGAATTCCTCCACGCTACGCAGACTTGCTTCAGATCACTCCTCTCTCCACACTTCGGAGCTTCCACCTCACTATCTGTTCCCTCCGGCCACTTTATCTTCGTCTATGCCAGATGATCTCACACAGCTCACGATTCTTCTGACTGGCCCACAAGGCACTCCATATTCACAAGGGCTCTGGAAATTGCATCTGAAGATTCCAGAAGACTATCCAAAGAGCCCTCCCAAGGCAGCCTTTCGCACTCGGATATGGCATCCAAATGTTGAGGAAAAGACGGGCCACGTCTGTGTAGACACTCTAAAGAAAGACTGGGAAGCAAAGTTGACGCTACGGGATGTACTCATTACAATATCTTGTCTTCTGATCCATCCGAATCCGGATTCAGCCCTTAACGCTTCAGCCGGCCACCTCTTGCAGGACGATTTTAATCAATTCGCGCGTCAAGCCAGACTGATGACATCCATACATGCACAAATTCCCTCGGAGATGAAGGAAGCCGTAATAGAGGCCAAAAGGCGGGGAGAAGATGCTGGCACAGAGATGAAAGAAGAGATAATACCCAGGCCTAGGATGAACGGGAAATCTGCCAGTTCCTCAACGGTAGTCATGAAAAAGCTGCCCTCGCATCTCGTTTTAGCGCAAACAGCGGGCGCCAGGCGTGTGCAGAGTGCTCCTACAAGCCAGATTATAGGCGGCGATAGTATCGAGGACACTGAAGCCGACGAAGACGACGAAGTATCTGCCTCCAAAGAGAACGATCCCTCACTCTCCCCATCCCCAGTCACTACACCACAAAGCCCTCGAAGACCCACCCTCGCCAAACGTCCCCTATCCGACCTCCCCACCCCCGTCGAACCCGACTCTGATTGCGAAGATGCTTCCGGCCTGAGTCCCTCGGAGCGTAACATCGTTAACAATGCACCTCTTCTACCGGTTTCAGCATCTACGCCCGCATCCTCTTCGGCATTCACTGATTCCACCCGCAAACCATCCACGCTAACCGAGCGAAGCCGAAGCGTGAACTTCACTAGTCGCGGCCTTCAGGACGCAAGCGCTGAGGGTTTAGCAATTGTGCCATTTGAAGACAAGGCTAGCAGTGATGATGGCCCGCCGGCTGCCAAGCGAGTCCGCTCTGGGGAAGGGAAAGAGAATGTTTCGGAGGGCTCAAACGAGGTCAAGCCTCTAGTGTCGATCATGAGACCTGCGAGTGCGAACGTAGGTTTGACGAAGACGATTACTGGGGTCGTCAGGAAGGCGCCTGCAGCTGGGATGGTGGGGACAGGAAGCGTGAAAGCGAGGGCAAGGGTCGGATTGAGGAGGCTGTGATTACAGTGCTGCAACGGAGTCAGAGAATTTACTCTTGATGTCCACGAATGGTTATTCAGCATGATGGCATGGCATGGCGTGACGAAGCATTGGAACTAGCGTCTCTTCCACGGATATGACATGCATATTTCTATCGAGCATTAGGCGGCGGTGTGTCTAGGCATTGCATAGCGCGGTGCCGCATAGGCTTAGCATTCAAGACATAGATGCCGATCTCTGGGTCAATTCGGCTTCACTTGTGACATGAGTGGCTTCTGGACTGGTTCTTTACCGTGATGTGCACGAACATTGTCCAGAGAGACAGGGGTCAAGCATGTAACAAACACTACACAGCGATGACCACTTGGCCTGGTAGCTCCGTGCTCATCATCTATCCCATGTCTCTCGAATCCTCTTCTAGCTGGAAATTCACAATATCCCCTCCGCACACTCACTCCCTTTAATCATAAGATTTACTTTTGTAGCGTTTTTTTCCCGAAGAAGGATAATGGGCACATCCTGTTGATTTAAAAAGTCCAAGGTCTTCAAGCCACAGTTGAATATCATCAATGAAATATCAAGCGAAATCCAGAGTATGGGTGCTGGGATTGTGACCCTGATCTTCTGTTTTGTGGGCCTTTTGCATTTTACAAGTTGTCCACGCTCGCCATGAGAAGAAGGGATCAAAAATTCAAGTACATTAAAATCTGCTATATCGAAGAGAGCAATTTACTCGTGCCGTTGTGAGCAAGGAGTAGCTTCGATTGAAGGTATTTCTATCAAGTCATGCGTTGGTCGAGTTTCAGATAAATCCCCGGTAACGGCACATTTTCGGGACAGTGTCTCCTACCTCCAGTACATTGTCTCATGCCTTCAGTACAGAATCAGATGCCTCCAGTATGTCATCCCATCTCTTACACAGATCTCGTACTCCATTATCTCGACGACAATTTACCATAGTAGATCAAAGCCCTACTCCACCACTTAAAGTCCTTCAAAGCGATCATACATCTGAGGGTGTAACGGCTGCCAGACACCGCAAATTGTCAACAGTCTCTTGGGATAGACCTACAATCGATGTCTTTAGTTCGTTGAACTTCAGACACTTGTCTGGAAAAATATCGCTAGGCTGGACAGTGCGCTTTGCCCCCCAATGAGGCGGTATCTCGAATTCAAAGGTAGGTGCATGACTAATGGGCCATTCTATCGTGCCGACTTCGGCCTTGTACCTGCATATTGATAGGGTTTTCTTGCGTTCTGCCATTTCGCTCTCCGAATCGATCAACGGTGTTGACTGGAGTTGGTCCTCGACCGCACTTGAGGTGACCGTCGCTATGCCTTGTTCTGCCTCTTCAGCACGCTTTGAGATGCAGACATGGAATTGTTGAGAGACGCCTCCCCTGCTTCCGTCAAGAGTCTTGCTTGGAGGTCCAACGATGATAGCCAGCGCCTTTAGGTGAGGGCGGCATATGTTTACATCCATAGGCTTGTCCGGACCGGGAACGTTACCTGTGGCACGCTTACGAGTTGCAGTATCTTGGCTTGCGAGTATTCTCCAGAGGTGGGACCAAGAAGAAGCTGCTCGGTTCATGGTGGCGACCGGGTAGCCGTGTCGAAGTAATTTGCTTTCCGTTTCATAGTAAAGATCAAAGTCAATCTCCAGGTAATGTAGCCAAGGAAAAGCAATAGCTATTGACGTGAGGGTTCCATAGGGCCAGTTCGGAGTGGCACGGATATCCAACTTGAGGGTATGGAGATTTGGTAGAAGTTTACCAAGAAGTAAGATGTCGCCGTGAGTAAGAAAGCGGCGGCTGTCAAAATTTGCACCTATTGCTCTTCGGCGCCGTGATTGCTCGTGAATGCGCAATGTGTTAAGAGTCGAGCTGAGCGGTGCAAGCCAACGAAGTTCCATATGATTCATGAAGTCAACGAGTCCAAGCATTTCTATCTTCTGGTTCCTGTAGAAAAACGACTCGACTTGTGGGGGAATAGCATCGAAGTTCAAGTGATTGTTTGAGCGCTCAGGATACGAGGCCCCAAAATATTTGAGAGATCCAAGATTGGTTTCCTGCCACCAATTGAAAGCTTGCTCTCTAAAGTCTCTGAGATAGAGACCTTTGAGTCGAGACAAATCAAGGGCTTCTCTCCAGGTATCCTCGATACCCCTATGGAGCGCTGTAGGGAAACCAGCCAGTATCAAATGCTCCAAGGGCGGTAGTCTCTGTCCATTCGTAAGTCTGAAGCCACGGATTATCGGCGCTCCATGCATCCAGTCCCCAACCCACACTAGAGCAAGGTCAAGAAGGCGTAGAGCCGGACAGGTCATAATGGTACTCTGCAAACAACCAAAGGCCCCCACATCCCTAGCGTCCATCGATAGGCATAGAAAAACCAGGCAGGACAAGTTCTGTAACCTAACGATCTGGGGAGGGGTGGGACGAGAAAAGCAGCGACCGCCTATCCATAATTTGCATGCGGGCTGCTTCGAGTTGACCCAATTTATTATCTCCCAGGGGATTGTTTGTTCCGTGTCCCAACTGTTCCACTGGTTAGTCTATGATAGCAACGACAAAGAGTCACAAGAGGAGATAAGATCAACTAAGACAGGACGTAAACCAAGCACGTTGTAGAATGACGCAATGAACATTTGACGCCAAAGTAATCTGTGAAAACTCGACTCACTGTAAGCTTTGTAGGAGAGGGAGCTTCTTCAAAAGCCGTATCAGCTGGCCATCCAGGTGTATTAGACTGGAGGAATCCCGGTGTCGTAACAATCCTGCAACACGGAGACGACGGATGTAAGGTGCGATTTCGCTGTCCGCTTTGATCCGAGCTAACAGAAGTGTAATGCGATGGATACTTGTTGGGTAGTCTTCGATGACGAGATGCTGGTAGGTGAATTTCCGGGCTTGATAATAAAGATCCCATGATACCAGCGCAACACTCTTCAGTGTATCTGGAGATTCGAGTTCCAGCTAAATCTGTCAGCTTAGCATTGCGCTGTGCACAATATACATACAATGCGGAGCACTTCTTTGAACACATCTCGGGGCATGAGCTCGAGAATAGAGCGATCGCCATTCATGATGACGATCACAACCTCAGACACGGTTACCTTCAGGTTAATCCACGAGATTGATATACTGAAGCTGGATCGACTGTTTGACAAGTGGTGGGTGACGACTTCTTTGACAATCCTACAACGCTATCACCAAGCATTTGATCGTTTCAGAATTGAAGGCCTCAATGTGCGACACTAATACTGACACTATTCGGGTAGGTTAAGAAATCCATAAAAGGAGAAGTGAATGAGATAGGTAAAATATAGAAAGACTCTGCCATTTGAGAACCGAACTGAGCAATAAACTAAAATAATCACACGAAAACCAGGATACAGGTCCATCGAGAAGCAGACCCTCAACCTGAACTACCGAAATGTATCATTGCATTTGCCAGCTTTTTTCCATAGTCATGGGCGTGCAAAGCCAGCACCAGGCTTTCGTTATTGAACGAAAGTTTTGTAGAGATTTTGTCATCTCTCAATTTCTTCCTTGAAGCTCTTGTTGTCCCAGTTTCATGGCAGGAAACCTGAATGAGCATCCGCATATTCGAGGATGTCCAATTGTCCATCGTCAGTCAGACTGAGTGACGCCGGATTATTTTAGCCACATGATGGGTTGACAAGACTGCTCTTTTGCAAGAAAGCTTGGATCGATCAGGTTGAGGATATTATACGCACGCAGCTGAGACCGTCGTTCTTCTGGCAGCATCCCTGCATCGTGCGGTCCGCATGATTCTCTTCTACAACATTGAGTGATCGTGAGTGGGTCAAGGTGAAATATTACGAAACCGCGCAGATAGTTTACGCTAGCTCGTCGTTCAGAAACCATCTCAACCTCCTTTGGTCGACCTCTGATGAACGGATCAGCTTACAAACATGGCAGAATATCCTGACTCAAGGTATGAGCGTGTGCTAACATTGATTGATGAAGCACATGCTCAGGATCCTACAATGGTCAACGTCAACGGCACACAACAGCCATACGAGCTTCATTACAGTCAGAAAATGAGCAGCTACCTTGAGAGACGCAGTCCAACGGCGCCCGCTACACTACGCTTAGCTATACGTGCCCAGCACTTTAGGCGCTGGGAAGTCCCTCGCAATACCTATCCTATGAACAAGATCGGCTATCACGCATGGCGGACCTATCTCAAGAAAAGGCAGGCAGAGTTGGCTTCTCAAATATGCCTCGACTGTGGGTACTCAGAGGAGGATGCGGAAAGAGTAGCTGCCTTGATCCGAAAGGAAGACTTGAAGAAGGATGAAGATACCCAGACCCTGGAGGATGTCGCGTGCTTGGTCTTCTTGGATGACCAATTCGAGGAGTTTGAGAAGCAGCACGACGAAGATAAGATCATCAGAATTCTGCAAAAGACGTGGGGCAAAATGACAGACAGAGGTCATGAGCTAGCACTTGAAGTCCCAATGTCAGATCGTGCCAAAAGTCTGGTCGCGAAGGCTTTGTCGGGTGGTTAGAGGTTTCTACGTAGCAGACCCTAAGAGAGCCGGCTGGTAGAACACATCGGAGTCTTTACATATATTTGACCATACCCTAAGTTCCTCATCTTGCCGAGCGCATCGTACAAATCTCTGGATCGAGTCCCGCCTGAATCCTACGTTGTTGACAAAGGTCGAGGTGATTAACCGTCGGTTTTGCCATGTCGACATGTGGTGATAAGCTGCATGCAATGAGCTTGTGTGGAGGAAGCTGACTGCAGTGAAACCTTTGTACTATACGTACCATATGAAAGCCTCCTGACTTCTTAGCACTCCTGATGGGATCCAGTCCGTATGACGGCGTGCAGCTACTGAAACTTTTGAAACGAACTTCGGGCAAAAATTATCCATAGCGCCATACACCAACAAAAACTCTCGTTTGCATCAACCCAGGCCTAGTGATGGGTATTGACTGCCTCTCGGAGGCATATATATAACGTAGACTAAATGCGTTACCCATTACCCAACCGTTTTTTCGACCTTTGGCTCTCTTGTCGCTTTCTTTGCGTACGTCTCATTGCTCGAATTTGTTTCTCTCTGGAAAGCCAGTACGTGCTCCGGAACCTCCTTCACGGCATTTGCTCCCCCAGGTACTGGCTCACCAACTGTCTCCCACATTGGTAAGACACCAGCCCAAACCTTATTCACCACTTCCTCCCTCTCCAGATCTTTCTTGTCGTCATGGGGTTCACCATCCCTTATCTTCCCGCTTCCGCTGACAATTCTCACCCTCAAGATCGAAGTCGACACCATTTCGGCTCGATCCGGAGGTACTCTACTATTTTCCCACCGCCCCGGAATCACAGAGTTTGTGATCAATTGCATCGCCCACAGTTTCTCTTCGTCCTCTGTCACCAAGCTCGCATATCCGAACAGCACCGTAGATCGGTAATTATAGCTGTGCGAGTTCGGCGTCAAGCTAAGAATCACACCGTCGACCTTCGTTGCTGCAATTGAAACTGGAAGTCCTTCACCCTCGTTCGCACGCGCCAGATTCATCATTCTCGCGCTCACATACCCATGAAGGTAGCAGTCGAGCGGGTCATTCAAATCCGCGCTTGGGTACTTGAAAGAGCCCATTACGCCAATCATGGGGAGTATAGCTGGGAAAGGGCCCTGAGTAGGGTCGGCAGGATTGAAAGAGACATGGAGGACCGAGGTACTATTGATGATAGAATGGATGGTGTGGAGGTCGTATGTGGCTGATAGACGGAAAAAGAAAAGTCAATTGGGTTGATTCGAAAGGAAACAACCTTCCATACAGAGAGTACGCTTTTCCAAGAGAATCAAACGCTTACCACGGGTGTCGTACCGATGGGCAGTATTAGCCGGACGCTTTGGGTAGACAAGTGATCGGCCCATGTTTTGATCCAATTGAAAATCTGTGTAAAGGATGATTAGAGAAACTGAATGCTTTCTTGTTTGGGATCTCAGAGACCTATACATGCCTTTGTAACCCCGTCCGTCCTAAACCCAAGGTCACTTTATGACTCTTCCAACAAGGTTGATGATTGATAGTGCGATCCGAATGCGGGAGGTCCTGCCGAGATCAAGCCCTTCCGACACGACCCCACTTTTAAACACGTCAATTATATTCCAACAACGACGCATTATGCCCTACTCCGTACTCGCATCAGAGACTACTGAGCGCCTGTCGGTTTGTCGATGACCGGGAAGGAAGTTGTCGTCCTGGAGCCTGGACCCGAACATACTAGAAAGATGGAGGATCTAGGATGTCACGTTGCGGTTTAGGGCAATGTCACTAATAGCAGAAGTATGTCTTTTCACAGCACAGAGAAGACCAAGATGTGAATCAAGTAACCAGACTTAGACAGTGTTGTTACTTCCCATAAAAGGTCGAACGAGCCTGTCAGGTGAGCTGCACCCCGAAACTGATGTCTTGCTGATCATATTCTGCTTAGCCTGCGCACCAGCTACTCAATCTCCGATGTGGCCTCGTGGTATCGTAACAGTCCGTGCCCGTTGAGCATTCTAGAACTCTCACTGCAAACGAGACTTCAACTCATGTCAAGCGCTAATTCCCTCTCTATCAGGGTCCATATCTTACCAGAAGCCAATATGGCGGTGGCGATAGCGGACATGACAAGATATCAAGGCTTGTATCTGGAAAGCCGAACATAGCCAACTGTTGCTTGTCACCTTGATGCGGCATGGCTTGCCGTTAGTAATGAAGAAAGAAGATGGTCGATAAGCCTGCCAAGGTCAGGGAGATTGACTTTCCAGAGGCGCAAAGCTCTTGCTCTGTTCACGTCTTCCCTTCCCACCTGACGATCGGCTTTTCAATTGTTCAATTAGACGATCACATGCAGCCGTTGAGTGTTCCATCAACAGGGCTATGCAATATTGTTTTTCCTTTTTTCCAACAACAAATCCCGTGGCATATCACTCAAACGGCAGGCCTTATACAACGCAAACGCGAGTCTGATGAGTGGCCCCACTTACGCATTGGCGTATGGTGCAATCAATGGTTGATTTCATTTTGATATTCTGTCTAATACAAACCAAAAATATTGAACTCCCCCATCCAAGCAAAATCGAACAAATTTTCTAGGTAACAACACCTATTGCTTTATCTTGAAGCGGTTCCTGGCTGGGTCAGCAGGGTCCATAGCCGGCAAGACTGAAATTAGATTGATGCCTACCTCGGTATCTTGGCTCTGATGCGTTTTTGCAACCGAGTGTTCTCGGTGTTCAATACTCTCATAAACCCAAAAAAAACTTTTATAATTCCAAATTCCCATCTAAGATGTAGTCTACTTTTCCAACTGCTTGTCATCGTACGTATGACCGGAGCGCCAAAACTTCTAAGCCGGCATAAGGGGGATCATGAGTCGAGTCAAGCGTCAATTGTGATTTCCTCAAGAGTGAAGATCTCACGAAGAGCCGCCTGAAAACAAAGAATTGTTTAACGGACTCTGGCAAAAGTCGAACCAGTACAACTCTTTCGACATATTAGACCACCGTCTTTGGGAAGCCTCAATTGCAAAGCTATAACTCAATGCATGCGCGTGTGAACCTGAACGGCTTCGGCCAGGCCACGGGAATTGCTAGATGAATTGGTCTGTGTCTTGCTTGTATGACCTTGCCTCCAGATCCCCGTTTACCACACCTTGAAGCGTTCGATTAACGTGTTATGCAAGTTATCTGTATAAGAGAAAAACCCAGTCAGCAAAGCTGGCTTATAGAGGAATATAGTATAGGACACGCTCAACAAAGCTGGCTTATAGGGGAGATTATAGTATAGTACACGCTCAGCGATCGCTGAACCAGTACATCTATCTCACTTACATCCGCCAGCTAGAAACCTCCGAAGAGAAGACTTGGACGTTGACGAATGGATTTGTGTGAGACACGGACGAAGGAAAGATTGTACTGGCCTTTGTATGTTCTACTCTGCTCCGCTGAAAAGTCCAACCCTTCCTTCACTATCGATCGAAACGGTCGATTGAGAGCTATGCACGATACCTGTACAAGAAAACAACATGTCAGCAAAGCTGGCTATAAGGGAATATAGTATAATACACGCTCAGCTGTTACTGAACCAGTACATCTATCTCACTCACACCCGCCAGCCAGAAGACCCCGGAGAGAAGACTGAACGTGGACAAATGGTTTTGTGCGAGACCCGGACGAAGGAAAGATTATACTGGCCTTTGAATTTTCTTCTCATCTATACTGGAATGCCTGGGTCTTCCTGCACTACAGATTGGAGTGCTCGAGTCCATGGTCATGTTCGGTGCCTATACGAAATGATGCACTACAATTAGCAAAAGTTCGTCAGTGTATCTGTCTGGGCGCTTAGAATATTATCACGACAAACGCTCAGATGTGCAAACACTCGCCCAACATAGAAGCTCAGACCTTGGTTTCTATGTTGGTCATCATGAATGATCATGGTAGTGTAGTTTTCGTCACTGCGGCTTGCTTCCCACAAAGCATCAAAAGGGATGAGCTGCTGACCTTTGCTTAGGTCCGTTCTTTCTACGTCGATGCCCTGCTCCGCTGTGTTATGGCATATATAAGTCGAGTGTCTTAGAAGATGCCTATATGATAGTTGGTACCAGGTAAGCAATAGCCCAGCAAGAGTATCTGCCCTTTGTCATAGAGATGCTTGTATAGGGAACTTTCGGTAGAAGCCTTACACAATTAATCGGAGGGTAGGTGTGAAGAGCCGAATATCTTTTAATCATCGCTTTTAATTTCCGAAATATATGTGAAGAGAGAGGAGGCCTCGCCTCGTATCATCTGTATGTTTCTTCTTGAAGCTGCTTAGCATCGGAGCTGGATCTGTGATTCTGCAAAGGACACTGGTCAGATTTCCGGCCAAGACCAACAACGAAGGAGTTGGCACTGCTTACAATGTTCAGAAAGTATCAATGCCGACAGAGGTGTACTCACCAACTGTACGGATGTCTCAATCATGAGCATACTACATGCCAGTTTCAACCGTTGCCGGCCCTCAACTGATGGTGTGGTATGGTTGATCTTGGGAGAAGGAAGCAAGATCTGGGTGTCTTTTGATGGGTAAAAAAGAAGTCAAAGCCGATTATCTGGGACTCGATTTTATTCCTGCTATGTGTGGTCAATATTGCTTGTATTGATCCAGGCACTGTTGCGGCCGTCAATTCAATATTCTAGTTGATTGACATAGGATGGTATGACGGTGTGCAAGCTGGTGTTTCAGGGGCACCCCAATAGACTTACCGACATCGTGATCTGGGACGGTAGAGAAACTAACTGGTTGCACTTAGGTATCAGTCCATTGCAAGGCATATGTGCCTTATAGCGTTGCAAAGCATCGAAACTTTAGGTCTAGGCTCGCCATGGATCCAACTATCAGTGGACTGATCAGCCTAGTTCTGGGCTTAAAAGTCACAAGCATCTTGCGACACCACAGCTCGCAAGCTCTGCCATTCATGCTATGAACTCATCTAAAAATACACTGGGTTTCAAGGTCCACCATTATTTTGCTCGAGGACAGTGAGGGCACTGGTGGCTTGGTGATCCTAGTGAAGGTGAGTGACTGTGTGATCTGCGATGACAAAGCGACGAGGTAGTCGGGAAATGGGGCTTACATGGCGACATTGCCCCTTCTGTGCCGGGAGTATGTGAAAGACGAGAGACAAAGAACAGACAGACACAATGGCGAACTTGCTGGAACGAATCTATGACCATATGACTCTGTTTATGGTTAGGTGCTGGTGTGCTGAGGGCGTAGGGTGGAGACTCACAGAGACACGTTGATATGGTTAAATTGGCCGTGTACAAGAGTTGCAACGCGAAGAGGACGACGTCTCAGCTTTGACATGGCGGATTCAGTATCACATTGGTAGGGTTGGGCTCGGATAGAAGGTGACCGCAGCTGAAGTTGATATTGATGACCCAGGTAGGACCGTGGGCGATCTGTCCCACATCCCACGTCGAGTACGATTTTGTCTTTGAAGATATGCTTGTTCTGCTATATAGCATGTTGATATGCTTTGGTACGAATCTCGTCTTTCTATCGAAGTGGCCTACATATTAGTGAAAGGGTTTTAAAAAGAACGTTCGCGTCAGGGGTAAAGGACTCAAATACGCACCAACATTTCCTTATGGATACCTATTCGGTAAGAAGAGAGCTGTCAGTGCATGCTCTTGTAGACTCGCAGAGAAGTCTAAACAGTACCATGGTGGTTGTAGCTGCGCAGGATCAGCTGAGTTGAGAAGGTATGACCTCCCTCGATGTCGCTTACCACCACTCCATCTTTCACCATGTTGTTTTACTGTATCCGCTCTACTTCTCGTCAGCTCAATACCTATTCCCAGCCATGGAGGAGCCGCCATCGTTGCTCGGTTCTCTCTCGGAGTTCCGAGTGGGTCAAGCATGGCTTCTGTGGATTCAAATCCGTCTGGTTGGACGAAGCATATGAAACGCCGCCACGCTTCCTACCACCGGCTCGCCTTACCTATTAAAGTAGTGGACCTTTGCACTATCCATGTTCGCCCTGCTTCTAGCATTTCTAGCGCCTTCTTATTTTGGCTTTAGAGAAGTCCCCGAAAGGTGCCAGCAGCATGGGAGTAGTCAGTTTGAAGGGAAGCTGCCATGGTGCACTTCTTCAGTGCTGTTGGTGAAAGATGTAGGAGCTGTTTGTTCAAGGGTAGAGGGAACGAGGTAAGATAAGCAAGGCTGTCGACAATCATGCGGCAGTGTCAACGAAAGATGTATGGGTGATCCTGAGACATAACAAAGAAGTGAACGAGTGCTGTTGGCGGGGGTACTCAGAAACGCCTCTAGGGACTGCGGATTCCAGCACAGCCGCGACCTGCTTCGACTAACAAGAATGTTGCTGGCGGGGGTTCTCAGAAACGCCCTTTGGTGCTTGCATATTCCAGCGCAGCCGGAACCTACGTAGACTAATCACTAAGGCTCACGGAGATATCTGGTCTACTGAAAGGTCTGTTACGTGTTGAGACACTCTCAGTAATATTTGGTTTGCTACCCTTTATAGTATACGTTCCAAAAGAAATCTAATTGAAAGGCTTGGAGACAGGTTAAAAAGATATTGACTAGCTTTGCTCTTCTCCAGCTGCCCATCAAGATTCCACTGACTGATTTTCTCGTCACTTCCATTCAACCAAATCATTCTTCTCTTCCCTAAATTTCATCTTGCACTCCTTCCTTTACAAATGCAGCGAATCCAATGCTATCCTCTCAATTTGTCTCTCCTTCCCCCTCTACAGATCCATGCGTTGCGACTGTCCACCTATATTCATCAATCATGTCAAAAATTGATCCGCAGGATTTTAAGGATACGTCAAAGTGCCAGAAACCACTCGAGAGACAGAACTAAGAGCTGGGAAGGTCGCACAAGAACGCTATGTTGGGAAGTGCATAGAAATATCGGTATATTGATGACTACTTCGTAATGGAAGTCCTCTTAACGAGTTCAGCTGACCGCTCTACTCCCGGCTCCGGACAAAGACAACCCACCATCTACAGCATCATTGCATACGCCTCCACGAATCGCAATTCCCATAAACCCTCTTCCTAGACCGCCCCCCTTCTCCCCAACGGGACTCGCCTCTCAAACATCAGCCCCACACCCACACATCCCAGATCCCTGGCCGCAAATTCCCTCATTCATATCGTGCGTCCCCCGAACCACCAACCTCCTCAAACCACACTATCTTACAACACTACCATCCCCCCTTTCTAATACCACCTCCCTCATCTCCCCTACTTCTATTTTGGCATACCAGGCATCGATCTATCATCGACATCCCTTCTCCAACCAATCAAAAACCCAAAACCGATGAAAGTAGTGGGCCAGCTAGAGAATATTATGGGATACATGCGCGAGCTAGAGGGTTTGTGCGGTAGCATATGGATAGAATTGAACAAAGGTAAGAGCTTTTGGTAGGATTCGTTGGAGTGATGCTGTGGATTTCAGAAAACAATTGGATGGGGAAGTGATATTAGATGCTCTTACCTCTAGCTGTTACTATTTTGGATATCTTTGCTTATACGGTTCTGGACGCTGGATCCTTAAATTTACCAGGGAGCCCTAAGAGAAATGGGAGAGGGGGCGGGTTAATTTTTTTCTCTCTCTTTCTCTAGAAAAGGGGTAGATGTTTGAGGATGTTCGTGTTTGAGGCATTAGATTCTGTCTTACGCAGTATTGAATTGACTTTAAAACTACATTTGAATTGAAAGCGATAGGAAAGCCGTACCGGCAGCCCATTTGAATGGGGAGTCTATAGATGTACACCCCCTTCTCATAATCGTACACCCTATTTCTATAGTCACAGACCGCCCACCAGGTTTGCATGTTTGAATTCTTGACTCCACATCACAAGTAGTAGGTGAAAGCACATATACTGTGAATATTAACCATCAAAGAACTGTCAGCTTATCTTTTTCAGAGACAAACCTGAAAACATAACTTTAGCTTCATTACTTTGCTCCTTCCAATCTCTTATATTTTCATCTGTTTGCACAGATGAAAGAGTAGCATTCTCGCTTACGAGAGTCTCGAGCTGCTTCTCGCACACGTTTCCCCCCTCGTTTTCCCTCGACTCTTCTGATCTCGCTGATCTCGCGGGCTCAGCATTCCCGCGCCTCACGTCGCTGTTGTTTCAGCGACTGCACTGTCGAAGCAGTGTCGAGGTAGTAGAGAGAGAGTCTCGAGCTCCTTCTCGCACACCGTTTTCCTCCTCGTATTCCCTCAATTTGTCTGATCTTGCGGGCTTAGCATTCTCGCTCGTTCACGTCGCTGCTGTCTCAGCGACTTGCACTGTCGAAAGCAGTGTCGAGTAGTAAAGAAGGTGTCAATGATCTATGTCTGAGAAAAGGGGGTGTACGACTATAGAAAGGGGTGTACAGCTATTAGTGGCTCCCTTTGAATGTCGTCATCTTGTGCTTTAATGCGAGTCCCCCCTAGCTGAATCCTCAACCGTCATTCTCGATCTTTCATCTCCGATGCTTCTTCCTCAAAGTCCATCTCTCTTCATCAGTTTTCCTTCCCCCCAATCCCATTTTTCCTACCACTGCCTCACCATTGCCTAATCCGCCCATCTCCTCCATTCGCATTCGCTCCCGCGCAAACCCCCAGCCATTTCCTAGCCCTTTCCATTATCTCCCCTTCGACCAAGTCAAGCCCCCGTCCCATGCATCTGGTAGATTCCAACCTACATACTGCCTCTGAACCTCAAAAACCCAAAACCCGAAGCCGAACCCCGAAATAACAACCGGATCACATCATCTTTCCCCTGGACATCTATACCGAATGTGCACATAATCTCAGATCCGAGGTTAGCAGTCCAAGAACACAGAATTCCCACTTCGTCATCGGGTTTAGAGCTGTTTCTGTACGTGGGTGTGTTGCTTCAAGTGGGATTGGGAGTTGTAGTATTGACAGAAATGGGGAAAGAGACAGAGGGGGGCGGCGGGATTCAAAGCTATGGAGAAGGTATGGTGAAGGGAAGGGGGTTCGGGATATAGGGTATTGGAACGTGGAAGGGGGAGAAGGTGGGAGAGATAGTCAGGAGCGTTCTTTGAGCTGATCTTCGGGATTCGTATATTTCAGGAGTGTGGTATACATAGTAGCGTGGCTAATGGAGAGCTTCGATTATGAGAATAATGGTGGCGAATTGATACGGAGATTGGTGAGGCTTGTTTAGGGGGGACTAGATGGAAAGGGCTTAAGAGGGGGAGGGAGGCGAATGCGCAGGAGGGAGATCGCGGTGGAGCGTAAGGGTATACATAGTATACATGGATATCTGGAATGGGAAAAAGGAAGAAGGCAGGCTTACTAGGACATAAAAAGCGCACGCCGTATCATCCGCAACGCGAGAGAGAGAGAGAGAGGGAGAGAGAGAAAGGAGGAGAGATAGTATTTTTTAAAAAAAGGCTATCTGGGTTGAGAGAATCTCAATTTTATACACAGGGCTGTTTTACAACAAAGACCTCGAATACCAAAATCACTAGACTATTCTGCTGGGAACCAATCTATTTGCGAAAAGAAGAGCAACCAGGGGGGGGGTGGCAGGAAATCACTATACAAATAAGAACTGGGTTCGGTAGAGTATTGTCTAAATGGATAGATAGACATCCTGCTTTTCGCGGAATAAATCCAAGTGCACTTGCAAAAACTTGCGCGGGTTGGGTGGGATTGATGTTTACAAGTGATCAGTCGTAGATTTAATGTTCTTGAATGGGCGTGTAGTCTGGCATTCAACCTGGCGTGGCTGGTCCTCGGTTTTCGCTATCGGGCAATACTGACTTTCTGCCACCGCTGGTGGTGTGTATGGGGCTGCTTTCTTGTTGTGGAAGGGATTATTAGATGATTGGGGTGGGGTGATGGTTGTAAGACTTTTCAGAAAAGAGAGAGAGGGATGGAGGTAAATACTAAGTTTGGGTGGATATGACTGGGACTGGTAGAGTATTGCTGTGAATGCAGGACTATTTCTTGGAGGTTTTTGGGATTGTCGGTTGCTAGAACGTTCTGGTGCGTACGGGGTTCTTTGCAAAAAGAGAAAGATATGAAAAAGACACCTACTCTGCTTACCCGATACCCTGATAATTCGCTCATTTCCGCCTTCCCGATCCAATTCTCTCGAAACCTCTGCACCATACTACCAGTAATTGCCCCCATCCCAATTCTCTAGTCTACTGTTCGTGAACATACAGCGGATTACTCTCCACCTCCCTGACCCACAAGCCCCAAGGTCTCTCCGCCGTCTCCGCTCCCATCAGCGTACATCCAGAAATCTCTTGCTCGCTAAGGTAATGCGGGCCTGTATCAGGGACACTGGTTTTTTCTTCTGGCTTTTTGCCTCTATCCTGGGCATTGAGATGTGCGTTGCGAGTCAAAAGCGCCGTTGTCTGTACCGCGGCGTTTTGCTGCGTGTAGATAGCCCTGAAAACTGCTTCCCGGATACTGCTTCCTACAGTTGTGAAGCCGTGGCCGCGCATTAGAACGACAGTGTGGTCGGGTTGCGGAGATTCGTCGGAAGCGAGAGAGCTTTTGGCGAGAGAAGAGACGAGAGAGGTTGCAGCATGACCGAGGCGCGCTGTGTAGCTGTCTTGCTTTGAGAAGGAGTCGGCGAAAGCGGCGCCGCGCAGTGGGGTGGAGACAAGGAGGTCAAGGCGGGAGTTACGTTGGGTATGGGCGGCGGTGTCGAATATGGGGACATTGGTGCCTTGGGTTTTGTTAACTGGTTGCTGGCGATGGATCGGAGAATGCAGACCTAGAAATCCAGCAATATGAAAAGCCGCTTGCAAAGGCACTCCACTGACCGTGTACGGCAGCACAGCTTCAGAATGGCTATGCACTACACTCTTTACATTTGGGTACTGTTTCAGAATCTCGCTATGGATGAAGCGCTCAGAGTAGCCTTTAGCAGTGGAGTTTACGGGAGAGGCATCAGAGATGTGATATTCAACAAGATCTGAAGCGGAGGAGATCAGGGCAGGGGCTAGGGAATAAGAGAGAAAGAATCTTGACGGGTTGGTGGGATTGCGGACGGAGATGTGGCCATAGGCGTCGAGGACGTTGTGATGGTGGAGGATGTGGTTTGCTGTAATGAGGTCGTGGAGGGTTTCTTCGCTGGACATTGTGGAGGTTTGATTGAGGTTCGCAGACTCACTTGAGTACTTGAGCGAATCTTGGGTTTCCTGCAAGAAGCAAACTGGAGATGATGGTGTATGTGCCATAAAGCATTACAATGTCATTGTGCTGAGGTATGTTCCGTTTTGAGTACGGTACACAAGTGCGTAGTACGTCATCAGCCCCTGCGTGTTCTGCGACGGGTTCTAGAAACACGGGCTAATAATTAGCGTGGAACGATCGCTCGGCTCTTCCCATGAAACGCCTCCCGTTTCCACTAATCATGTGACCTTGGACGACCAAACTCTCAAGCCTCTTGAAGATTATTATTGTCTGGTCGATATGTATGAGTACAACTACCGAGATTCTAGTCTTGCTGACTAGATTTGCTTGCGCGTGCGCTGTTTTACTCGATTCTACTACGTATTCTATTCTTGTACTTATCTCCTTGGCTGGGGAGGGAACAGTTTTCAAAGGTCAGGGAATAGAATCCAGAAGCGACAATTGCGACTACAGGTATGGGAATATTACCTTAATTCATTGCTTACCCGGGTTGCCACGATCGGAACTTCATCTGCCTCAAGGCTTACAGTTCATTTGTTTCTCGTGCTGTTCCTTTTCGTCTCCCATTCTCTTTCCCAGGGGAGATGTGATGCAGGGTTATGTACAGCCTGCCGGGTCCAGACGCCTGCTTAGGAGAAGCTTAGCCCTTCTATCAGAGTCCAATAATAGAGACAGTCCAGCACTAATAGACAGGTATGGCACGGGACTTGGACAAGACTTGAGCCCCTTTTACCGCCGCTACCTGCACAAACTTTGCAGTACCAATAGTTGCGTTGGTTTCGAATCCTGTCCTTGAGACATCAGCGGCTAAAGTCAGGCTGTCCTTTGCGCCACCAGCATACACAAGCCAAGAGTCGTATACGTTGGGAGTGGCACCGTTCCAGCTCATACAGACCGTGGTGGAATTGAAACCCTTTGCGGTGGCATTCGCCAGCGGAACAGTCGTCGGCTTCCCGCTCCATTGTTGTAGAAAGGCTCGGTAGCTGGACACCTGGACCTGGTTTCCGAATTTGACGTCCATGACAACATCTCCATGCTGATCGAACTCTTTCATGGTGGGACTCTGTCCATAACCGAGGAAATTATGGCCGTTACCGAGAGGCTGGTAACTGCCTTGGCTATTTGCGTAAATGATGTCTTTAGGGTCGAGAAGCGAGCTTACTACCGTTGCAGTGCGCTTCGATAGGTCTAGGAACAAAGTGAGACCAGTACTAGGACTAGTCTGATTGGTACTAATAAGGCCTAAATTGTCGTCGTTGAACATGTGCAAGAACAAGTAATCACCTGAGGAGTATGCCGGTCGTACATGATGCTGCCATTGGAACTGGGCGCCCGGACCAAGCTGGAAGTCCCCGCCGGTGATTCCTTGAAGATTCCATTTGACTGATCCATCTTTTGCGAGTGCATAGATGGACGAGAAGAAGCGCGACGAGATGAGATATCCGTCGTCCAATGTGGTCACGGAATTGAGGGTGAAGTATTCCCACGGATGTGTCGCTTTTTGCCCCTCGAACGGTGCACCATCTATTAAGAAGTGTGACTGGTTGATTGGCATCCGATCAACATGATCCAAAGAACTCCACTTAAACAACGTTCTGTTGGTCTTGATGTCTATCTCATAGAATTGACTATCGCTCAACCAGCCGTTTTTGGGCCCGCCAACGGATGAAAGGTCATAAGGAGTAGAGTTGTAGGCGGTAACGAGGATGGATACCTGTGGAGTGATGAGGCTTTCATGGTTGTCAATGTAAGAGGGGTAAGCTGAATTGTTCATTCCGTCGCCAGCAATGAAACTGCTGTCATTAAGGCCGACGGTGTAAATCTCTCGATATGTAGTATCCAGGATCTTGACTATACCGAAGCCATGTCCAGCAACGCCATTTACAACGAAGGGGCCGGTCCAGTACGTGAGCACGTCTTTGCCGTGCAATTTTTGGACTGCAAGGTTGGCAGAAATTGCTCCTGAAACTGTATTCGGACCATGCCAAACGACATCACTGCCTTCTGTCATGATCAATGGCGCAAGAGTCCTAGGCCCGGGTACTGAACCAAAGAAGGACTGAACGAGGAAGAAAAGACCATCAGTTGCTCCCACAGTTTTCGAGATTTCTAAGACTGGCGGGTGAAAGTCTGGCTCAGTGACGAATGTTTGATATGGCCAAGTGCTGGCTGGCAAATTTTGCCTTGATTCCAGGCCTCTTGCTGGTACATTTTGCGTGATAGCATCAGCGAGATTGTTCAACCCGATGATCGAGCCCTGTAATGCCGCGAAGCTGAGCAGCTGAATGAGATACCCTCGAAACATGTTGACTTTGTTTCTATGTGATGTGAGTGCGAGATCTTTCAAGCTCTACTTCTTCGATTACTCAAAGTTCTTCAGTTGTTGAGCCCAGAACTCAGTAGATGCAAGGTAGATAGGGTCCAGTACATGAGTTGTCCCGGGGTTCTTGACTGTCGGTTCAGCAATGCACACAGGATTGAAGTTCTTATGGAATTGCAATTGCTTATCACTGGCATAGCGTCAATTAAACAGAGAAGATTTATTGGAGAGACATCAAGACCATTTTTAGGAACTATAGCTAAGAAAGATTGACGAGTCTTCGCATTGATACTCCCTTGTACAGCCAGCGACGACGAGAATCGCCGCGAGTACTCATTAAGGCATCCATACACCTTCGGCTCTCCTCATCAATCCTACGTGGTGATCCCGCTTTCAAACATCTCTGAGCTGGTGTGATACTTCTACCAATGGCAAAGGCGTTCAGGTTTGAGTGTTACTTTCAACCAGAGGCATGAAAGGAAGACATGGAATTTTGGCCCCGGTCAGGGAATCTGTCGTTTCAGGTCGGGAAAGGCTGTCAGCCCTACGGATCGTGGGGCGGGGCCTCGACCGATCGACTCCTCCATTTCCTCAGCCGTCCGCTCCAGCTCCTGCTTGAGATGACATTAATCGAATACGATTGCATACCACGTCCAGCCATAGGCCAACGAGTGCTCATAGAAGAACGAAATGATGTATCACCTTGTCAATCCAGAACTATAGAACATACAGCTCTATGACTGCTGCTGGCCGCCTTTGGTCGATGCTTTCGTAGTTTTACCGTCCTTGCTTTTTTCCCTTCCCCGTTTGTATGTAACGGTGTCGTTCTACTTACCTTCCTCTCGTCCGCTGTTTAATATCAGAGACTGCAATGTCCTCCTCCAAACCCAGCCGTAAAGGTAAATTCCTCCGCACCCATTCGATGAGCATCACTCATAATCTTCCCAAGGCCTCGATTCCTCCCTCCAAAACCTCTCTATAGATTCCAAACCTAAACAACACACCAAATCCACCTCCACCCTAGTCGCCGACTCCTGGGACGAAGAACCTTCCTCGTCCTCAGACACTGAACCCCCTCTCCATACCACGTCCGATATCCCGAGCGCCCCTCCCCCTACTCCCATTTCGCCACGCTCCCACCAACCCGGTACTAAATGGAGTGATTTCCCATCAAGTTCCTCTTTCTCAGCCCAGTATGCCCCAGATGGTAGCCCTATAAGTCCAGCCAGTGGTCGTCCTGGTTCTTCGAGAACAGATGCTCGACCGGAGAAAACGACGGCAGTGGCGGGGAGACTGATTGCAGGGGCGCTGGGGGTGAAGACGCCAGCGAAAAGTGAGGAGACACGAGATTATGAGAGGGTTTTGAAGGAGAAGGAACAAAAAAGAAGAAGGGAGGAGAAGGAGGCGAAGAGGAGGGAAGAGGACGAGAAAGAGGCGGCGAAGAAGGGTGTCTGGGAGGAGTAATGGGGAGAAGATTGGATGGAGACAGCAAGATTGCAAAAATGAAGATGAAACAGCACGAAGATCGAGAAGGGTATATAACTGGTCGACTGGGCCTGGAGGTGGGACGAGTGTACGATAACTGGAACGCAAAATGCATCACAAGGGCCTGGTTAAATATGCGTTATGAATGGGCATCTGCAGCGGATCCTATACATCTTTGGTTTTGGCCTCTGATTTTCTGTAGCCCAATACTAGGAGGACTTAGCGTCGCGTTGCATATATCGGCATCATCACTAGACTCTGATGTATATATCATCATTTCAAATCGCCGCCTACAGCTGTCAGCCATATAGTGTGAATGACAGAGGGATCGATATTACCTTCCATGTTAATGAGAACAACGGCTCAATATATTGTAGCTCCACGCAGTTCCATCTGCACTAGACACACCAACAGATAGTCATCATGTTAGACAACAATCGTTAAACTTGTGTCAGTCTCGTAAGGAAGTCGTGTCAAGAGCAAGTGTCACGCCCTGTAGCCAATGGAAGGAGGAGTGACCAAAAGCATGAAATTGAACCTATCCATGTTCCTGGAATCTAAAAACAAAACCCTGCTCCCTTAGCGCCCATTGCTAGAGTCTTTACTATCGCCGGAGAAGCTACATAGCCCCGTGCAAAAGATCAGATAGCTGATAATCTTCCTGCTTTAATGACGTGCTATCCTCATATCTTGAACCGTAGCATCCTTAGCACCCTCCGATCTGTTCTTGGTGGACTTCTAGAGTGTCTCCGTCTGCCATCTCAAGCTATGTAACTTGTTAGCCTTACGAATTCGGGAAGGGAAATAATGTTGGATCAATCATGGGCAGAAGTTGCTGCATTGACGCGTAGGAGGACAGGTAGAGGGGAATATTTGCAAATGTTGAGACCTACCGATTCAGGACTGTCTGTTGGGTTGACGCGAGCCCCATCGAATAAGAAACGGACGGATGAAAGGTTCTTTCCCTGACGGTCGCAGAAGGCGTTCATGAGTTTGGACAGTGCCGTGGTCCGTTTGATTTTGAAAAACACCTCATTATTGTTATCCGTGACTTTGATGTTGAGATGCTCAGCCTTTGGTTGATCGTCAGGATTCCCCCCTGTGCCGGGCGACTGGTCGCGGTCCGACATGCTGTTGAACGTAGATAGGTATGGGTATGAGGCGAAGTGGCGAGTAGGACTTCTGGCTTTTTTAGGGCGTCACAAGTAGGGCAACAAGCTGATCTTAAGTTGTGTTAGTATGTACTACACGCTAAGCAAAGGTAGATACGAGAGGGCCATCTACTGACGATGTTGATAGAGTTAGGATTGAGAGGTTGGGATCTTGGTGTTCTAGGAAGTGAGGCTGTAGGAAGAAGTGAAAGGAAGTTGATGTTGCAGGAAGGTCGCCGTGAAATATGCCCCACCAATCAAGAGGCTTCTAGAAATAGCCGAAGAGGAGACCGTCATTCACGCTTTAGCCTGACCGGATACCAATGTAATGTAGATTTAGTAACAATTGCATACATGTACCTTACATTACACGACACGCCTCTCTACCTGTCCCTGGCGCTTCTGTTTTTCGGGAACTTCACAATGGTACCATGACTACATGCCTACTTCCGAACTCACAAAGCACATATCTAACGTGGCATTTTAGGGCTTGGAAGAAGATTTGAAGACGAATCCGCCATGCCACCCTCTTGCGGTGAGTCTGAGATTTAATTTCAACCATTCACTAGGCTAACGAAGCAGTAGTGTGCTATTCAGGGTACATTATTGCCATACGCTGCTAGCCATGAGTGAATGCTAACGAAATATGCAAGACTGTTTGGCTAAGAATTCATACAAAGAAGACAAATGTAAAAGCCAGGTGGACGCTTTGTATAAATGCTGCAACGCTTTCTATCAGCGGCAAGGAGATCATGCAACCACAGTCAGCTGCCCCAAAGCGAGCCTGTTGAAACTGAAAATGAAGCAACGCGCGGAAGGCATCTAAGTCTGCAGGAGAGGCATCTGGATCTTAAGAATTTGGTAGCCGCTAGTTCCGGATCCGATATATCTGAGGGGTCTTACTAGAGGTTAATTGTTTGTAACAGCTCGCTATGTTGTCAAGACCTTCAGTCCTCCGTAAGAGATCTGGCCTGGTGTGTAGTGAGCGTCGAATCCGATCTTAGGCGATCGTGAGCACGCATAGAGATCCTCAAGGGATCTGGACAAACATCGAAGAGTCTGCCCCGAGACTCTAATGATCACCTGAAAAAAGACATTGTTTTGTAGAGAAGAACAGTCTGAATTTCAAATTGACGGGATGTTGTAGAAAATTACCTAAGCGAGCTGGTGAAGAAACGCGCTATGCTAGCGTGTCTGGCTCACGTATCTTTTCCTGCAGGGCGCTGCAACACATTACTTTATTGTCAACAACTTTGAGGATAGGTAGCTCTTGGTGATACTCAGGAGCTCAGGAGCTTGTGTAGCTTTCGAAGTAATCAGTGTTTGTTCCTCATTGAGAGTTTCTAGCCCAAACATGTCCGACCAATCCAATGAGATTCTTTATGCCGTTATCTAAGGTACCTTTAACGAATCTTTCATAGCGGTCTCTGGCAGGTTAGACTCCTTCTAGCCATTATGTCTTCACGACGGCATTCCCGAGAAGAAAGCTGGGATAGCCTTCATCACTCTGATGCGTCCCATGGTGCGTCCGAGGTGGAGGATGATTACGCCGACATGAGTATGGAGGAAGCATCAGATGATCGTAGCGAAGGGTCTCCGTCTGGAACACCGGCGTTGCTTACAGTCAGTGATGTACATCGGGCACTACATCCTCTCCAATCTACTGCAGATCGGGTTGGAAAACAAGTCGAACAATTTGCAGAGACTTTGGATCGTCTCAGTACCAGAAGACAGCGAAAGTCCCAGAAAGATTGTCGACATGTGCTCCCTCTAGTACAAGCCTACAAGAAGATCGCTAGTGGCGCTGTCGAACACTTGAAGAGCATTCACGCGCCTGAGAGGCAGCAGCAGTTGAGTAAAAAGTGGAAGCGTAAGTTGCGGAATTCTGGCGGAACCTCCACCCCTGCATCGCCTCGTGCCGACCAAGAGGAGCGTGGCACCAAAACTACCGTAGAGGATCTGAGAAGATGGGAGGAGGAGGAGCAAACATGGGATTTGCTTGGCCTCATGCTGGAGGTTGAATATCCTATTCCACAATCGGATAGTCAACGACCAAATTCTTTCCGAGGTCCTGCACGACCAAGTCGAAGTAAGGAGGTCACTCGGTACTCGTCAGAGAAAGCGGTATGGGATTCATTCCTCGCCCATGACGATCTTGCTTGGGAGAGACACACGGTGGTTGAGTGGTTGAAGAAGTGTGCCGACGAATCGGGCCAGGACATCGACTTAGTGGTAAAAGAGCTAGAGTCTGGCGCGGATAGAGGATCTGGTTTGTGGGCTCACAGCTGGCTATATACTAAGGAAGCAATCAAAGGTCAGAAGCGTTTACGGTCATGGCCACAGGCGCTTGAGTCAGACGCACCGGGTATCGATACTTCTCTGGTGAACTCGGACCGAACGAAAGCTTTGGTGACCCAGCTGGATCCTGATGCAATCACAAGACAGGGGCGAAGCCTTGAGAAGCAAGACCACTACTTCGAGCAAGCTACTTGGCTGGCTTGCTGGGAAATGGTGCGGCGTGGAAAAGATTGGGATTATATCCGTGAGTGGTGCCAGGAACGAGTGGAAGGATGGAGAGCTACACTTATGCGTGGGGATCCTCGAAATTCTCAATCCAAGGAAGATCATCCAGGACCTGATGTCACCACTGGCTGGCGATCAAGAGCTCTTTGGCGGAAAACCTGCGCCCTTGCTGCCAAAACAGGTGGAATCGACCCTTATGAAAATGCTGTGTATGGAGTTCTCGGCGGGTATTTGCCCAGTGTTCTTAAAGTCAGCCGCAGCTGGGACGACTATTTATTCGCACACTACAACTCGTATTTGCTGAGTCAATTTGACCGTTATGTTAAGTCACATTTCTCTGATCGACTCTCAACTGCGTTGTTACAGAAACACGGGTGTTACGATTTCTCTGTCTCTGAGGGGCATCGGACTCATTCTGGAAATCAAATTGTGCAGAAGATGAAGACCCTGGAAGCGACAAAGAAGGAGGCGAAACGGCCTTTCAAGATGCTTCAAAGCAGTTTGATCGCCAAAACTTTTGATGACTTTGTTTTCAAGCAGGGCGTAAAGCTTTGTCAAGCAGCAAACACCCCGGAGAGGTCTAAAATTCTCCCCGCAATGAGTGCAACTCTCCTCGAGGGCAGTATTACAGCACCGATCGGCATGAAAGATTATGATCTTTTACGAGTGGTCACACATATGCTATTGATATTCCAAGACCTTGGGCTCGACATTGGAGAAGGCAATCGCCGCTTTGCTACCGAAAGTATTGTTGTTGCGTATGTGGATTATTTGAGTAAAGCTGGCAAGCAGCAGCTGCTCCCTCTCTACGCGTCTTTCCTTTCTCATGACAGGTCCACCACCTGCTTAGGTAGACAGCTGCCCTTCATCAAAGATCATCGGGAACGCCAGACAGTTATGCGGCTAATGAAGCAGTGCGGCATTGATGTCCCTGGCGTTCTTAACATGCAACTTCAGATGATTATAAGAGACTCCCCTGAGAAGGGTGACAGCAAAACTTTCCCAGCCTTGGCTATACTGGAACCGAACAACCATGACAAATCTAGAGTGCGACCAATCCAGAGTGCTTTTGTAGGCGATTCAATCAGCGACGACGAGCAAGACCTGATCAATGGATTTGAGTGGTATATGCTGCTTGAGGGCCATTGGCAGCAGACCATGACAACAGGAGCCGTCCTGTACAAGCATTTGCTTCGTAAGTCGTAACTGTAAACATGTATTATGTTCGATTCCTATCCTAATCTGAGCTCACAGGTACTCATGGCTTTGCCGCGGCCAAGGAACTGTCGAAGGCAGTCCCATTTATGACCATCTCGCTCGGTAAAACTCAAGGGCTATTAGGCCAGATGGTAGACATCAGCAAGGAATACAGCGATGAAGAAGACGAGCCAGCCAAAGAAGATGAGTCGGCCACGACGAGCCGGAGCACGAGGTCGAGCACAAGATCATACCAGACCAGGGCCCGACCACAAAACAGGCGTAGCTCATCTGCAGTGCAAGTCAGCAATGAGCGTGAGCTCTTGCTCCATCAGGCCAGTGCTTTCCGGGATTTTGAGAATCTGTTTGCGGCTCTCGATGCCATGGAACAGTGGAAGGCCCTTGCGGATCAAGCAAACACGTAAGAGAACGTTGGACCACTCCATTTGACCACATACTAAAGTGTTGCCTGCTGTAGCTATATCGACCCTCGCGAGAACGGCAAACGGTGGAAGGCCATGTTTCAGAAGGCCTATGACCGGGTAGAGGTGACAATCGTGCCTTTGCTCAGCGGGTGGTTGCAATATCCAAGGGATGGTGCGTTCCGCGCTCTGAGGTTCTTACTTCATGAAGTAGCTAACAGGCGTTGCAGACAAAGAAGCCGTCGAATTTGGGCAAATACGGGTTGCATGCCTCCCGGAAGTTATACTTGCCTACAACACAGTATTGAATTTCAGCGCTCACACTTTGAGTCGAGATTTGCTACTGAGGAGTATGGACTTGGCCGCTATAATAGCAGCGGAAGATTCTGATCTGGCTTCTTGCTTCACTGCGGCGAACAGGATGCCTGAGCTTGTGGACTCTTTCGCGGTGTCAAGCAAGAACATCATCAGAGCCGAGGAAAGCGGAGGAGGCAAAGGTAAAAAGAAGCCTGACGGCGAGCGCTTGGACATTTGGACTGTGAAATGGGCCCCAGGCCATGGATAAGAATAGCCTCTTGTTCGTGTCAATATCTCCCTGGACATTTCTGAGTCAGAACGTTCTGGGAAATGCTCTAGAAGCAAACGAATTCACAACACAGCACATCGAAAGGATCCTACAACAACGACGGGAAGACTCCTATGGCATTTGTCCACATCTTCCAATCAAAGTCTATTGTTTGATAGATAGTAATGTAGACATGGTCAATACCTGAAGGCCTGAAACTTATTTGACCGAATCACACTGGAGATTTCCGCATCGCATCGCATCACGAGGCTTTTGTAGCAACGATGACCGATGAATTTGAAGACATGAAGATCTTCAGCGACACCACAGATTGAAGGCATATACAGAATACAGTAGGGTGAAACGCTGGGCACTTTCCCACCAATGTGATAGCTTGCCCATGGAAAGCGCTACTGTAGTAGCTCAACCATGATTCCTAACTTTGGCACCAGCTGCATGCATTTGATGCCATGCCATGTGGCCCGGTATGCGGTTAAATCTGATTGAAGTGTAGGTACTTGTAGTCGTGGTAGCGTGGCGCTTGGATGTTGAAATGCTGTGTTGTCACTTGTCTTACTGCCCATGGGCATCCGATAATGTCTCACAAAGGCCTAATGCATGTAGGATGAGATGATAACTAATACGATAATCTGTCTGAAGAAGAGAGTTATCTTAGTGGTTCTGGCCCCCCTTGGGCGCAAGTATCTAGAGTCAAGGCAAGTCGTTGTCATGTCACTATCCGTTTTGGGACTGGCCTGGGGCAGTGCAAAAGTCGCCAAGGAAATATATGGGCAACCTTGCCAGAACCAACGAGCCAATTGAAGGGACTGAGTGATACTCTGCTCTCGCACACAAGCATACACTCTGCGGAATCCACTATAGAACTCTTTTCCGGCTCAACCGCCCGTCTTGGTCATCGTCCATTCGACGTTCCCCCCCCATGAGACTCTGCTGAAAATCGCCATCAGATGGCGACTCGGAGGCAAAGAAGCACAGCCCGCGGAAGATCGAGTGCTTCGCAAGCTCTGGATGGTCGTGAAGGTGACCGAAGGTGTTCAAGAGCTAGGGGACCGGCGGGTCCAGCTTCTGAGCTGCTCGGAATCTGACCATATCTCCTTTGGTATGCAGAATAAGGAGCGTCTGATAGCTACGACTTCAACCTTCTTCCCAAGCTGTTGCAAAATCTTTGAATAGCCTGATCACTAATTCAAGTTCTCTTAGCAGTCTCTAGCAACGAAACGAGGCGGAAAGTCTGGGCGAAGTCGCCAAGACTCGTACCTTCTCTTTACGTCAAATTGTGAGCTTGGCACATCGACATTTGAGATTCGACACATCGACCCGACACATCGACCTACACCACAGCTTAGGCTACATCCTTAATCCTTGTTCTCCCAGCAACACCGGCATATTCTCACCATCCACCTCAATCTACGTACACATGACTGACGGACAGCATCATCTGCATTACATCTCAAGGAAGATCGATTGGCAATAATGACCACTCCTGGAAATAATGGTCAAACCTCACCGACTCCGGGTAGTGCGCCTCGTAGGCAACGAGCACCTACTATAACCATTGACACTTCTGCCGTCAGTCCACCTTTATTAGAAGATGACGCGCTGCCCCTCCAAAGCTTGTCTGACCGACCTCAATCGTTGCAGGGCGATCAAGACAAGGAGGTAGACTCAAAACCTGCTGCTTTGTCAAGCGAACAGTCACCGACGCAATTACGAGCAGCTCATTCATTCGATAACCTAGAGCACCGTCCAACGTCCGCCCACAATGTCTCATCACCCACATCCAGGCGAAGTGATCGCCAGCCCCACGATTTCCTTGCTGTTCCCAATGCCCGCTCACGGGGCAACTCTGTCGATTCCGAAGAGCCGGGTCATACTCCAACATCTTTTGGCGGGGACACTTACGTACCCTCCCCAAGCTCGTCGGCGCTTTCGACCGAGGGAGGGCAGCTTAACACCATAACTAGCACTGATAGTCTTATAGATGATGGACATGCGTTGGATGCCGTTCCAGGAACAGAAGCCGAATTCGGAGTTGAAGATAATAAATTCGCCTTCTCTCCAGGTCAGTTGAGTAAATTAATGAGACCCAATCCGAAAAGTTTTGCAGCTTTTCACGCTTTAGGGGGTCTAAGGGGACTCGAGAAGGGTTTACGCACCGATCAAATGGGCGGTCTATCAGTTGATGAGAAGCGGCTTGATGGGACCGTAACCTTTGAGGAAGCCGTTGCGGCTGGCGCCCAGAGAAGAGCTGCAATCACTTCCGAAACCCGCTTGCATAGGTCGTTAACGTCCGCAACAGCGGCAACGCAACGCTCGGATGACTCGTTCCTGGATCGTAAACGGATCTTCAAAGATAACCAACTCCCGGAGAAGAAGGCTAAGAGCTTCCTCCAACTTGCCTGGTTAGCGTATAATGACAAGGTCCTCATTCTTTTGACGGTTGCTGCTATTGTATCGCTTGCATTAGGGATATACGAGTCCATTTCTTCCACGAACGGTGAACACGCCCAATGGGTAGAAGGGGTTGCTATCACTGTTGCTATACTCATTGTCGTGGTTGTGGGGGCGGCCAACGATTGGCAGAAAGAGCGGCAGTTTGTCAAGTTGAACAAGAAAAAGGTGGATCGAGATATCAAAGTTATTCGGTCAGGCAAATCTCGTCAGATCTCGGTGCATGACATCCTGGTTGGAGACGTTGTTCATCTTGAACCTGGAGACATGATACCGGTAGATGGCATCTTCATCTCTGGGCACGATGTCAAATGTGATGAGTCGTCCGTCACAGGCGAGTCTGACTTACTAAAGAAACACTCCGGCGAAGATGTTTACCAGGCCCTAGAGGCGCGTAAGAGCGTTACGAAGATGGATCCTTTCATTATTTCTGGAGCTAAAGTGACTGAAGGTATAGGTACATTTCTCGTTACTGCCGTAGGAGTTAATTCAAGCTATGGTAAAATCATGATGTCACTTCGTGAGGACTCACAGACAACACCGCTGCAGTCAAAGCTCAATGTCCTCGCCGAGTACATAGCAAAGCTGGGTTTAGGAGCCGGTCTTGTGCTCTTCATTGCAACTTTCATCAGGTTCCTAACTCAATTGCACAGCGTACCAGGCGGGGCTTCAGCGAAGGGACAGCATTTTCTTCAGGTCTTTATCGTCGCTGTCACAATTGTCGTTGTTGCGGTTCCAGAAGGCTTGCCACTTGCTGTAACATTAGCCCTGGCATTCGCGACTACTAGGATGCTAAAGGAGAATAATCTGGTTCGGCTACTTCGTGCTTGCGAGACAATGGGTAATGCTACGGTAATTTGCTCCGACAAGACCGGCACTCTGACACAGAACAAGATGAGTGTTGTGGCGGGAACTCTGGGTGCTTCGACTCGATTTGGCAACAAAAAAAGCCCCGATAATTCGAAGGAAAACTCACCCATCAAGCGCCAATCAGTAGTTTCCGAGACCTTTGTGCAAGACGCCTCGACATCGGGCGTTGTCCAAATACTACACGAAGACGTGAAATTACTTCTGAAACAATCCATAGCGGTCAATTCTACCGCGTTCGAAGGCGAACAGAACGGGCGTGATGCATTCATAGGATCCAAGACAGAGACTGCATTACTCAACTTTGCCAGGGACTACCTCGCAATGGATTCGGTGAACGAAGAACGATCAAACGCAAACGTTGTGCAGATGGTACCGTTCGACTCTGGAAGGAAGTGTATGGCTACCATTGTAAAATTAAGCGACAAGGGATATCGAATGTACGTCAAAGGAGCCTCGGAAATATTGCTTGAAAAGTGTATGAGGATATTGCAAGACCCTACCAAGGCAATTCTAGATACGCCGATTACGCAAGAGAACGTAGACAGCCTGAACCAGACTATTGATGATTACGCGTCACGATCGTTACGGACGATTGGGCTTTTGTATCGGGATTTCAAGGAGTGGCCAATGAAAGGAGTACCTACACAGGAGGATTCTCCCACACTTGGCGTTTTCGAGACTGTTTTCAAAGAAATGGTCTTCTTAGGCATTGTCGGCATTCAGGACCCTCTCAGAGATGGTGTTGCAGATGCAGTTCGCGCTTGTCAGAATGCAGGAGTTAAAGTACGTATGGTGACTGGAGATAACCTCCTGACAGCGAAGGCCATTGCTGCAGAGTGCGGGATCTATACGGGGAATGATGACGAGCAAGTTATCGAAGGTCCCGAATTTAGAAAATTGAGCGAGTCGGAGAAGAAACGAAGAATTCCCAAGTTAGAGGTACTTGCCAGATCCAGCCCTGACGACAAACGTGTCTTAGTCAGGAGATTGAAAGAATTAGGAGAGACAGTTGCCGTTACGGGCGATGGCACCAATGATGCTCCTGCACTCAAAATTGCCGATGTCGGCTTTTCAATGGGCATTGCGGGTACTGAGGTTGCTAAAGAGGCTTCTGCCATAATCTTGATGGATGATAACTTTGCTTCTATTGTCAAAGCGATTATGTGGGGTAGAGCTGTCAATGATTCCGTCAAGAAGTTCCTCCAGGTCTGTAAATTTCCCTTAGTATTCGTTGATGCTCTGCTGACGTTTTCGAAGTTCCAAGTAACTGTAAACATCACTGCCGTTGTTCTAACATTCGTTTCAGCTGTTTCTAGTTCAACCGAAACATCGGTCTTGACTGCTGTTCAGCTACTTTGGGTCAACCTGATCATGGACACTTTTGCTGCACTTGCGTTGGCAACTGACCCACCGACACCCAGCATTCTAAATCGCCCGCCTGAACCAAAGTCGGCTCCTCTGATTACATTAACTATGTGGAAAATGATTATCGGACAATCGATTTTTCAGCTATTCTTCACATTGCTGCTCTTCTTTGGGGGCGTACGCATACTTTCCTACGACTCGCCCCGCGAGCAAAACCAACTGCAAACCTTGATTTTCAACACCTTTGTCTGGATGCAAATTTTCAACCAATACAACAACCGGCGTCTTGACAACAAGATGAACATCCTGGAAGGGGTACTGCGAAATTACTTTTTCATTGGTATACAGGTGATTATCATCGGAGGTCAGATCCTGATCATCTACGTCGGCGGCCAAGCTTTCTCCATACATCGACTTAATCGAGCGCAATGGATATATTCGATAATTCTTGGCTTCCTTTCTATACCAGTTGCGGCATGTATTCGTCTCATTCCGGACGAACTCATCCGCAAACTTATTCCAAAGTGGTTGAAACGTAAAACAACAAAGCCTGAGTTTGTGGTTTCCGACGAGGAGCGGCAGGCTCAGTATAACCCCTTTGAAGAAATTCGACAAGAATTGACGTTTATGAAGCGGTTTCGTGGTGGCCGTCTACACGGGTTTGTTTACAATTTGCAGCATCCCCGAGAAGCATTGTCGCGCTCAAGAAGCGGGTCGAGGTCCCAGCTCCACTCCAGGGCTCAAACGCCAAATGGTGAGCACAATGGCGGCGACTTTACTGGCGGCTTAGCTCCTCCAACTCCCGAGTCTCGAAAGCGAGTGGCAAGATCCCGATCAAACTCGGCTTTTGGCCCAGCGGCTGCAATGGCCGGTATCGTAGCCGGCAGTATAGTGGGTTGGTCGCCTATTGGTCGACGAGACGAAGACAGTCACTCAGGAATCTCTCTTGGGCGGTCGGACGTGGAGGATCGCGATAGCCTTGAGATTCGATCTTCGACGAGAGCTGATGAAAATAGCATTCGAAATCGTTCCGGGAGCAACATCTCTTCGTATAAGGACCTCGAGAATACATCCGTATCTAAGGGTTCTTTGACTCTGCCGGAAAGGGGCCACCAATGAGATCAATAGAGGATGGTTCTGTCTCCGCAAAAACGATGGTCTTGATGCTTCCTTTAGCTCTTTGTCTTGTTACACCGTTCTTCTTGGTCAAGACCCTTGGGAACACCGAACCGGCAGCACCACCATTTCTACCGTGTCTTACTTTACTGTCAGCATGCTTTCGGGCGGTCTAAGCAGCCAGGAACCGGGGGCTATACGCGGAGTCAGCGGCACCTGGAGTACTGGCGTTACAGCGATCTCCGGGAAGGCGTTTGCAAAGGTAGCGTTTTTGCTATCTCGGCGTTCTCTAGCAGTTCCTCTTTCGGCTTTTTTTTTAAACCTTTCCTTGGGTCAAGATGAGGTTACGGGCATTTCGATTCTACCTTTGTCGTTTGATGAATGGTTAGGATGATGCTAGCGAGAGAGCGTGGGTGAGTGATGCTCCTGGTCTTTTGAAGCGGATGGTGTACATAAAAGTTTAATCTAGGTTGGTGTGTATGAATAAGGTAGTGAGAGGAATTACTAAACTTCTTCAACTTGTTCAACTTCAGGTTCGGCTGTTGGCCTAGGTTTTCCATCGGCGAAGGATCACTAACTTGTAATGGCTGAGTTACAAAGGGTATTGTTCTGCACCGGGTGACGGACTTGCAAAGACGGACTTGAGCCCAATGACCTGCCACAAGGTAAACGTCCAGCAAAGTGTCCACCGGCGCAAGTAAAACCGTTTCATGTAATATACTACCGCCATATTCAGAAATAGATTTAACAAAGCTCGTTTCATTCTCATGAGAGATCGCTCCACTCAACCTTTGCTCTCGCCATCGCTTTCCAAGGTTCCGTCTGTTGTCATGCCTTTTTCGCAGCACGAATGGCCTTGCTTCTCTTTCCCCCCCCGTCGTCATCATCGTCATCATCATTGTCATCATCATTGTCATCGTCATCGTCATCGTCATCGTCATCGTTCACTTTTCCCGTTTCTTGGAGCTTTTCTACCCGGCCCACCTCTAGGTGTCCCTACTGTGCAGCAATACCAAGAGGACTTGTGCCATCCTTATTCTCCTCCCGATTGTCGGTCCGCTGCTCGCTCAGCCACTTGACCATTTCTTGAAGAACCGCCACACATGTGGAGTGCAATCAAGGCATTGTGCTTACACTTTTGAAGGCCAATTCTCTGCGATCCCTCCAAATAGTGCACGGATTGAATCGCCAAGCGCCACGATGTCGCTTAGCAAACCAGTAGTGAATGATGTAAGGCACAAAGAATGGTACAGACGGGAAGTCATGCATGCCGCCTTCGAAGCTCCTGTCTGCGGTTCCAAACACGAGAGGCGCGATTCGATACTAAGACGGAGTCAGTGACGGTAATTAACTCGCTGATACGTCAAAGTACGTCTAACATTGTCTGTAGCCATTAGGGTTTTTTCGAAACGCCGATAAGCTTGCCGTATACGCCCGCTGTCGTACATGTCGAGAGCTCGCAGAGTTTCAATCTCGTCATGCAGATGTCGAGTTAATGGCTCCGCAAAAACTTCGATGAGGCTCCTGATCTTCCGTCCGTCATAGTCTTTGGGAAGACAAGTCCGAGAGTACTCCTGAAACAGATCAAATCCCGGCGTGAATGCTCGGTGTTGCTCTATATTGCGTTCCATGATTCCTTGGACATCTGATATCAGCTCTAAGCTCGGGAAGAAAACCTTTTCTTCGGCATCGTGGTGATGGTGCATGGATTCACACCAGCATTGGCAATATGTCAGGAAGTCTCGAATGGCGTCCAGGTCTTCGCGCGGTATGTGCGTCGCTTGGAGGTAGATGGAGTTCAACCCTCGGAGAATGCCATTGTGGGCAAGTGCCATCTGCGTTGCAACATAGTATGCCGCGTGGGAGGACTATGAGGATACATTAAGTGATGCAAAACCTCAGCGGAGAAATGACAAACGTACATCTTTTGAGAATGGATCAGTAGAAATAAGAGAATACGGCTTATCTACCCACTGAGAAGACATACTGGCTCTTCCAGTAGTAGCACAAACCGACGTCAACCTCACAGTAGCAGGAGGTTAGCGACAGATATGTTGAAAGAAGGATACTGTACAACCACTGTAACAGTCTTTTGGGTCCGGACGATCCGGCTTGGTAATTGGCGCGGCGCAACTCGACTCCGGCTTGGTAATTGGCGCGGCGCAACTCGAATCCAGCTTAGTAATTGGCGCGACACCGAAGCCATACAGATATATGTACCAGTCACTCTCGAACCAGGAAGCTCCGCGTCTTTTATAACAGCCAGTGCAACTAAACAGCAAATATGAAGGTCCTTCTTATTGGAGCAAGCGGTAATCTGGGTATTCGCCTCGTCGCAGCGCTCCTCACACATGGCCACAGCGTTGTTGCATTCGTCCGGTCCTCGACCAAACTTGAGTCTCTCCTTCCAGCGTCTGTATACCGCCAGATCGCCATTGTTCAGGGCGATGCCACGGATCCAGTCTCAATCAAGAGGGCCATCTTGGATGCCAGCTGTGATGCTGTTGTCAATACAGCCGGTTTAGCGGCCTTACCTCCTTGGGGAAAAAGTGAACTGCCCGCAATATTTCACGCAGTCCTGGACGCTGTACGAGAAGCGGGATTGGATAGGAAGCAACTGTTGAGAACTTGGTTCTTAGCTGGCATGGGAGTATTATACTACCCAGGATCAGAATCGATGCTCTCGAACTAGTAAGTACAGTCACAATAGCATTCTCACCTCATACGCGCCGTTTGTACCTACTTTAAAAAGAGTAGCTCGGAGATGCATCGACTCTGGAATATTAAGAACCTTCAGTATTCCCATCTACCTCGAACACCGCCAAAACCTCCACCTTCTTAAATCTCTCCCACCGAACACGCTCGACTGGTCTATGCTTTGCCCAAGCACCATGACCCCCGAGTCCTCAGACATCAATGTACCTACCAAAACTTTGCGTGGGAAACTGATTGCAAATGCCGCGACTCCACCATCATGGCAAGATTCCTGGATAAAGTACATCCCCTTGATCGGGAAGACGCTTTTGTGCGCCATGAATGCCCGTCGCTATGAGACCACACTTGAACAGAACGCAGAATTCATTGCTAATGACCTCGAGAGCTACGAGAGCCGGTGGAGTGGGATGACAGTAGGAGTTATCGACGGGTCAAAGTGAGTTCGTTGTAGGGGAAGGACTCACGGACTTTTAAGAATACAGTAGCCCGCACTAAGTCTTCGTGTGCGCTCCCTAACCAAATCACCCCCGCAAGCCCCCCATCTGCATTCAACCATTGAACCTCAAATTAAGCTGGGGAACTTCAATATTTGAACCAACTATTTAATCGTATATGATCTATGATTCCCCAATCAAGATTTAGTATGCCAGCCCTTCGCTTTAATTACAGCTGCACATCTGCGTGGCATACTGGAAATTAGCCCCTCTATTACCTTCTCCCGTATGTTCACTCAGGCCTTCTGTAAAATCCGGAACAGTTGGGTTTCAGCTTCGTCGCCTTTACCCTTCAGCGAATCCAAATCCGGATAGACTTTAATTGATAAGGGCCTTCCTGATCTGGGTTTATTGGCTCTGGAGGGTGTTGTTTGAAGTCTCCCCAAAACACTCTGAACGATGGTTCGGGGAACGTTCAAATTTCGTCCTATTTGGGTGGGTTTTAGGTCTAATTGGGCCTAGCCTGATATCTGACCTTTGATGGGCGAAGAAAGCTTTCTTTCTAGAAGTCTCGTTACCAGAAATTGAGGTTAACGGGAGTTCTTCTGAGCATTGTGGATGCAGTCGAAGAAGGTGGGTTGTTTCGAACATACGCGATTTTACGTGTTTTCGCGATCTAGCCGAAGACTTAGTGCGGGGTACTGCTGCTTGTCGTTTGTGGTGAAGTCGTTGCGTGTGATTGCAGTCGACTGCTGTAACGACCCTGACATTGTGCCCCAGTTACTGCAGCCTTGTACGCGCATCGAGATATGCGGCTGAGGCACATCTCGGTGGCATTATGCCATGGCAGCACTCTTGAGCTTGGTTTTCAAGATGCTAGGCATGGTCCTGCCTGTTGAAATATGACTGAACTAGAAGGTTTTGCAGCATATGTAGGATGTGTGTTTGGTAGTTGTTCTATGAAGGTCGAAGCTTCGGTTAACTACAGTGCGTCATGTGACCTCGATAGGTCCGAGCATAACTCCCGTTTCAACCCTGCCAGGCGTGGTCCAACTGCGTGGTTCGACTGCGTGGTCCTGATAATCTTCGCCTTCATGCTCGCTCCTAGATAGACTTCTAACAGCAACAACCAAAATATCAATATGCCCCCATATGACCTCGTATTTCAACAGTTGTCTGCAGGTTGTTGTCTGCGATTTTAGAGAAAAGTGTATACTACCGTAGTAGGAGTCCCTCACTCGACCTTACGATTATGTTCGATTGAATACATCCAATCATGGGTTACTAGGAATACTTCGTACTGTAACCATTGTGCTAAATAAAACAACTTCTCCTGGACAATGGCCCAAGCCACTGGGGCCGGCACGGCTAAGCGACTGCCGGGGATTGTCCAATCACCTTCGTAAGTGTGTCGTGTCGTGGTTCTGACGTGCCTGGATCCGTCGGTCGATGAAAAGTACGACAGGGCAGAAGCAATCCGTTTCCATCAATACGGGATAGCGAAACAGTGTTCCGATAATTAAAAGGCCCCTGAACCTTCGTGAGTCCTCGCAGTGCGGCATTGCCAGTCTGATGCCGCCGGTTAAACGTTAGCTACAGTTGTCCAAAAGCCACCTGTGATTGCCTTATGCTCGATACTTCGTAAATTGCCACAACCGACCATTCGGACGACCGCGCAAGGCCGTCTGGGAGTGGAGGATGGTTGTGGACGAAAGCAAGGGGTGTGGTGGGCGGTGGTTTGCCTTGTGGTTGTGGTTAATATTGCAGACAACAGTCCGCCGGTTTTACCTGAGCGCATCTCGAAGAATCCCAAACAACTAGTGCGCGTGGCGAATCCGAACATGCACGTATACCTACCTAGTAATCGTACAACACAGATCACTCGAGGTTTGCCCTTTCAGGGCTGCGGGGCTGCGGGCCCGCTTACAGTAAGATCATAATTCCCACGCTTCGTCATTAGCACAGGGTCGGTATGTCTAAGGTCCGTATGCAACCAACTTCACTCTCAGTACGGAGTATGCAGCTGGAGCGACAACCTCGCATAACGCTAGAGAGTGGACATGTCGCCACTTAGACACTGATAGGCTTAACTCCCGAGGTACTCTCAACGACGACTACCGTAGCATATCTTTTGAAATTCCACTGGAGTTACGGCGATAGTACGGCATGCTTATTGGCTTTTGAGTAAGGCATCCAGAATTCCACTGGAGTTACGGCGATAGTACGGCATGCTTTATTGGCTTTTGAGTAAGGCATCCAGCACTGCATCCCCCCGATGGATCATTCCACACTTCCATCGTCTTATGCGCCAGCCTAGTGAGTTGGACCTGCTGTGGAAAGGGTTCATGGTCAGGCTGGCCGGGGGAGAAGGATTGCAGAACCCAGGACGAGGGACGCTCGTTGCTCGGATGTAGAGTTATATATATATATATATGTGTGGTCGACCCTCTCAAAGTTAACATTGCTTCCTACCTTCAATACCACGCTGTTCAATTGAGCAAGACCTTCACATATAATTGATTAGCTTCGACCCGTTGAGCCTTGGATTCTGATCTTGATTCTTCATCATGAAGTTAGTGCTTCCTTTGAGCATCTCCTTTCTCTCCCTTCCACCCTGTCCTACGACGTTCTTTTCTTATACCTACTTATCAACCTTTCTCGAGTACCTTCGACTTCTAGGCGAGGTCTCATTACTCCTCGTATTCCTTGGCAGAATCTTCCTTCACTGCAAGATCCACGTCCTCGACTTAGAACTGCTCTCTTTCGTTATCCTTAGCAGCGAGAGCGTGTCCTTTTCGGCCTCTATGAGAATTCACCTCCTGAGCATTAGTACGATACATTATGACTGACCTTAATTAGTTATTCAAGGTCCAAAGCTTCACCTCGATTCAATGACCATCAACCAAACCCTCCTCAACCTCTCATGGTACACCGCTATCATCAAGAAGTCGATCCACACAGAGCTTTTCTCTGTGGACATCATCAAACACCTTCGAAGTCTTCGAGAGAGCCAACAATGGCTCAATTCATGGGCGACTGGGAGAAGAATTGGAATCGTCTTGCTAGAGAACGCGGTCCTCGCAGTGGTAGCAGTCCTGGAAACGAAAGCAGCCCTCGCTGGGATAGCAGTTTTCGTGAGGAGCACAACGGTTATAGGAATACTTCTCACAACGGAGGCGGAGGCAGTCGCCGCGACTTCAGTGGAAGTACTTTTCATGGTGATCGTAATAGCCATGAAGCAAGCAGTTTCCAAGGTGGAGGCGGCCGTCAGGAGGAAGATAGTTACGAAGGTAGAGTAAGCAGTCTTCAGGCTGACGGCAGTTGCCAGGGAGGTGTAACAGCTGAGCGGGACTGCCGAGTCATGCCGCGCCAGAGCAGGAGTGTGTGAGCGCATAGCTCATGGTTTGGGTTTGATTCCCTAACCCAAAAACAATGATAGAATCCAATATGTTATTTGGATAGCTGAGTCTATGCCTCATTATGTGCAACAAGATTGATGAGTGAAATCTCCGAAACAAGTCTCTGGAGAATGCATACATCTAAGAGCCATCAAAGAAGAACAAGGCCAGAAGGAAGCTGATGTTCAAAGGTAGGTAAAGCATGCTGTACTGTACGCATAGTCTAAGCCTGTAAAGAAAAAGTTCTTCAAGGCAAACTTGACAACTTTCCGCAACCGAATGATGGGAAATAATAAGCGAGACCGCAGGGACGTTTGATGATGTCGCACCTACTCGTAGCCACCTAGCTTACCTGAAGTCACCCCAACGCACTCCCCCGACGGGGAGGGGCTTAGCGCTATGCTATGGTTACGCAATGCCTATCTGCTGTCAAATTTACTTTAGCGTGGGTAGAGAGATGCGCCACAAAGCTAATCGATCTTTACGAAACCTCCCGATATGGTCATGTCCGTGTTGAGAACTGCTGATGTGTGTCTGCGAGCCAGGACTACTTGTATGCACGGGGTTTCCGCGCACACTGGGTTTCTGCGCACTCTAACCTAGAAAGGTTAGTTACAGATAGTATCGGGTTTGGCATGCTAAAAAGGGCACTAAGATAATTAGCCATAGTTAGCGTGCGCGGAAACCCCGTGCATACGAGTCGGTTTCAACATCCAAGTTGGGACGTGAAACGTCAATGAACGCCCTGGAAAGCTCAGCATCCTAAAGTAGCCGGCAGATGGTCGTAGTGGGGGTTCAAACCTATTCATTGAAGGTTAGGTAGGTCGCGGAGAACCTAGCGATCTTCCCTGTATTAGTTAGTACCTTAGTACATAGATCTGAGGCTTTCCAGCAATCCTACCTTACCTACCTTACTTACCTAGGTAGTAAGTGGTTTTTTGCCCACCCACACAGACGGCTTGGTCAGGCATTTACTTCCGTGCGTTAGTGAAAGATCTTGGCATGAGCCAAAGCTACCTATTCCTCTGATTATACCAGTAAGCTTACAGCATTATGATCTGATCGCGAATGTCATCCCTGTTTGTCCCATTACTCGAACCTATTACTCGGAAGACGAATACTGTATCTGTTGCAGTAGAGAGTGCTGGTGTGCGCCCGCAGCCGCTGAAACGTCATACGGACTAACGCTTTGAACATCGAAAGATATCGATTCAGGCACAGACAACAGTTGATGGACAACTTTTCCAAAACCAATGAAATCGATGGCTGCCAAGATTGTGAGGGTCAATCGTGGCCACTACCTGCTAGAATACCTTATGCGACGCGGGGGGCATGTGGTATGAGATGCAATGCGGGGTGAGATGCATTAGGGAAGTCAGGTGGAACTAGTACCCTTTACAGCTAGCTGCTGGAAACGGTCGACTGCGGCTAGCCTCATTCAGACCGTCGGATCATGCAGGTGGGCGCCACTAACGTTGATCCGGGGACTGATAGTGATGGCACCCGTACCGAGTCGGCGTGGCTCTCCCTTAATTTGGAGATCGGCCCACGCTTGATACCATATGTGCAGCATGTACCACAGTACCAGTACTTTACGGCATGCTTGGCAACGAACAGAGCCTTGATTGGGCAGCGCGACCGCTTGACTTTGGTATTTCCCATGTTGTGCTTTGTGGATATGGATAGCTTGTCTGGTCGATTTTGATGCGACTTCGACATTCTTCTTGTCCTTGGCGTTTGCTTTGTCACCAACCATGTACCTCCGTAGCCGTCCCTCCATCTAGTGTAATTACTCTTCTTTCCAAATACGTCGCTCGTACTGTTGTTGCCTTGAGACTCGACTCCGACGTGCCGACAAGTTCACTAGCCGGCGATGATGTTGTCAACTCAGAATATACGTCAAGATACGAATGTGTCAAAATCATCGTACAAGGAGTGGAAGGTACTGTACTTCGTAAGGTAGTATAGAAATCTAAATTGCGCACCTGTGGCTGAGAATGACATCGTTCCGGGGCAAAGCCCCAACCGCGACACGAGGCACGGGCCTCGTCTCTGCGGCCGAGATGACCGAGTACTAGTGCGTGGCGTGCAGGTACGCGCTGGGTTTCGGCGGGTTGGAGTGTCAGGTGAGTGGGGGAGGAGGGGGGAGGGGGAAGTGATGTGAGTGATTAGAGGGAGAGTGTACTCGGTACATAAGGTAGTAAGGTACCTTAGTAAGATAAGTGAATACATCAGTACCTACCGTACCTACCTTACCTACGGTAATAGTAGTAAGGTAGTGAACGGTGGGTACAACGACAGGGCAAATTCGCAGTCACGGAGCAAGGGCCACACTAGGCTTCGCACTAGCGATCAATACTGCGTTAGCCTCGATAACTGTGGCTATTTACAGCAGCGACTAAAGGTTCTTACAGTTAGTGCGGATTAAGATGAATGATCGTTGCATGGTCTCTGGTCTCATGCACGAGGATCCAACTCTAAAGTCTAAACGGCCCTTTGGAATACCTCTTACCCTAGAGCCCTAGAGGCAGACTGTGGTTTTCTCTCGTTCCTATGATTTACACGCACCTATCACCGTCATCGCCTCTCTCTCTCCACATAATATGACCACCAAAAGGATCCATCCCGTCCAGCCTTGAAACGCGCATGACAGGGTCAGGTACCGTCTCGAGGGATAATGATGCAAACACTGGAGGGTGATGAGTTCGGTCCGACGGTCCCAGCTGGGGTCGAGGATCAAGGCCATAATACTAGTAGTTGTCGCTCCTGACCACGACTCCGCCCATCCCCTGTGGAGTACAAATGCCACGAGTAGGGTTCGGGAAAATTACGTGCGTAGGTTCAACATACAACGTATAATACATTCACTTGCAACGCTTCCACTTGCCTCAGATCTCAGACGTGTCCTGATAGCCGATGCTTACTACGCACGCACACGGTGTCCAAGGCTTCCACAGTTTGAATCTATTCAATTACTAAGCTGTTAGTTAGTTACTTGGCGATCTCGAAAAGAATTGAATACTTTGTGTGTGTGGCTCGCAGTTACACCGGTCTCAAGGGATGCGTACTTCGTAGTTTTGTATCCAGTATTATTCTATATGTTCCAATCTAGAAAGATTCTTCTAAAGACAGGAAAACATTTTGATGGTGACTTGAGTAAGGTAGAGTACGTAAAATCGAGGGAGATTTGCTTCAAAAGGTATGTATGCACTCTTTCTTTACATATGAGCACTGCTGATTGGTCACAAACCTCTGCTGTATTTTTCTCAATAATACACTACTTAATCTGGTCGGTCACCAATCTGTATAGCACGTTTCTGATTCCTACCCAGGATCGGCTTTTGTGCGTTGGCTTGATGCACGGTTGCCTCACAAAAGTCGGCCCTTGATATTGTTGGCTGAATGCGAATGCTAACCGTCTGTATGGGAATCGCCTGAATGCGAACCGCCTGAATGCGAACCAGAATCATTGTTCAAGACTTCGACATCCTGCAGAGGTTGTTATATTCAGCAAGTCTCAGAGCGTGGCTTCCTTCCTCGACCCTTTGTTTGCCTGAATCTGCCTTGCACGCACGAGTGTGCGAACCATGCTGAAATGCCCGTAGAAGTTGCAACGAGTCGACACCTTATAGATGTAGATAACCCCCCCCAAAAAGTGATCTCGCTCCAGAAACTAAAGACCCTGTGACATCTTTTAACAAGACCCAGACCACTCGAGATAACTCTTCGTCACTTGTCTTTCGTTCTCTAGCGCTCAGAAATTGCTATCTCCATAATACCCATTAAGCATGACGTTAGTTCTTCTATTTCGACCCCTCTTCGTCTACTCTTCGTCTGGTGTTCCTTGACGTTCAAAGTGGTTGGAATGAGCAAAAACGTCTTCTGTCTCTCCGCGCACGTTGTTCACTGCCTCCAGGGCTCGATACCCCCTTATCACCACACCTCTTTCCTCGCCACATGGCGTTAGAAGAATTATCTCGCATATCAACATCTGGTTTTTCTTCTCCCTCCCATGATTCATATTCGGCCTCATACCTACTGTTCCCTTCTCAATATATGGCTGCCGAAAGGTACACGGACTGACTGACATTTAGAGGCTCGAACCCAAGAAAAGGAACGGCATCACCCAGGGCCCGCACACGTCAATCGCGACCTCCTTCCCAGCCTTTCATGATGAGTCGATCCCTCCGCGAAGTAGACCTATATCAGAACTTTCTCTGCCGCCAGCGCCAAGAGACCTCCTCGCGAGGAGAAGCAATGGCTCAGTACGTCCAAGACTGGGATTGCAACTGGAACCGCAATGACAGCGAACATAATCCTGGAAGCGTAACCGGCCCTCATAATGGACAACTCTCACCTAGTGATGTGAGACCATACAATGGAGGTAGCAGCAACAGCGGAGCAGGCTCTGAGGATATAAATAGCTGTCAGGTGGGAAGCAGGCTCTCCAGCGAAGGTAGCCTCCATGTGGGAGGTAGCCAACTCACTACATCCGGTGCTAGTAGCAAGCATAGTTCCCGTGGTGAAAGCGGCTATAATGGCGGTACTAGTTCCCGTATCGAAAGCAGTTACGGTGAGGCAAGCAGTTACCGTGGTGGGAGTAGTTCCCGTGGTGTATCGAGCCAGTCGTCTAGAGGATGATGATCGCGGTGACGGACGTGCTTCCTCGAGGAGGCGGAGGGGAAAAGGTGAAAACAGCGAACGAAACGCACGCTTTCTTGTAATCAAAAGCTTCTTTGGATTCTTTCTTGAAAACTTCTTCAAATAGGTAGCTCAGTGGTGTGTAATAGCGTTGAGCTTGTCAGATGACAGTGTTGCGTTTTAAACTCGGGGTCCAGTCGCCTCGTATGAGGATCAGTGAATAAAAGTCATACCTAAGCTAAGGGTTTGGGCAACAAAGAGAAGACTTGAGCTTGACTTCCATGTCGAAGTGAGTATGCCAGAAGCCTGCATTGCAAGTATCTTTAACAGAGTCGCAGTGATCGATACGGTCGGGTGCGTATGATGGTATCCTAGCCATAGATTTTGCCACAGCCCAATGCTTTGAATTGTGGCAGGTAATTCCCATCAAAGATGGAAAGCCTGTCGGGAAGCCAGGGCGCGCACCATGTCTACCGTGTTTGAATTCCGGCAGTCGCAATATACCGTGATTCGCTAGGGGTTCGTAAGATGGAAGGGAGACAGGTACCTGCATGATGCAACATGCAGTCGCGAAATACATGGTGGGGAGGTCTCGAACATCTGGTACTTTATGATCGTCGTTGCAGCAGTCGGACTATATTCCAATTGCCTGGTTTCACGGTCCGCGAACGGAATAAGGCTTTCCCAGGCAACCGATAATGCTGACGAACACAAAACGTGCAAGCTGCAGATCGCGTTTCTGTTTCGTCGAAGAATCCCATCCACTATTTCGAAAGTAGCCAAAGAATCAGCCTTGGGCAACTGAAATGTTCTCCCGGGATGTCTCGCAAGGGCGTGCATGAGCAGGTTGGTTCCACCGCAGGAAGTGTTGCTCACGGGACCCAGGATTACTGAGCCACACGCAACCCTTTCTGGGGGCGACGACAGAATTCAGCTAGGATAATTCTCCGTGGCCGAGAACACTCGCTGTTTTGCGCACATGGGTGGTGTTTGAGTGTTTCGTTTCCGTCAACAGTTCAAACCCCTCTCCGCTTGATCATCCGTAGTAGTGACTGAGTACTGCGCCCCACGACATCATGGGGGATCTTCCGCATAGCAGCTTCCGTTGCGGTACCGAGCAGCGTAATCCAGTAAGCGGAAATGCGAGTCGCACCACGTACTCGTATGGTATCTTGGATTCGCGGTCTTAGGCCCATGAAGTCAAGGACGAGACGATTGACGTTATCTATTGGCTTGAAAAGTTCGGTGGTTGCCATTCTGACATTCCGACATTCGGTACAAGCGCATCTCAAAGGGGTTAGGCTCCACGTTCTTCCACATTGAGAGTACCTCCGTATCCGTAGGGCTATTGACAAACCAGTAATCAGAGATTTATTACCGAGTAACGTGATTTAAGGTGCCGTGTACTACGAGTAGTAGGTACCTTAAGCTACCTTATGTAGATGATAGGAGGCGTGGGAGGATCGACAGCAACGGGAGGGCTAAGATATACTTTACGGTTGAGGTTGAGTCCATGCCACACTAGAGTAGTGGGTACGAGTATGGGGGTGGGGGGGTAAGGTGTCTTCCGAATGGAGCCTTGTAAAGTGAGCTAATGTACCAGTACTGTAGCTGGGTTGCTACTACGTAGTACACAGCTTTCATCGGTTCGACTCACATGGTTCGGTTCAGTTGATCTAAGATAGCCGTTACAGGGATGTATACCTTACCCCAAAATAGGATTCCCGCATTGCATTATCTAGGACATATGAACACGAGGTGTCTTTAATGCACTTCGGCATCGCGCGTCGTTTCATCCGGATTTGCTGACCTTGTCCCTTGTGGTATGGTATATTGGGTTTATGTATTGCGCCCGACTTGCGTGCGATAGTGCAGAGATCTCTTTACTGGTAGCTAGCCGAGGGATTATATATCCGGGGAGCCGGGAGAGCGTAGCATTTCCCCGATTCCCCACGAGATGGGAGAGATGATTGCGGGCACTATTGCGACATTCCAGCTGATCTGTGGAATCTTGTGCTCAATATTCGATGGCAATTGAGGCTTCTCTGCGTCCTCGGCCCTTTCTTGTATCTCACTCTGTGTCGATTGAGTAGCTCGACCAGTGAAAGCAGTCGCATCCGCATATGTTGTCATCATCCGACCGCTGGCCCCTATTGGCGGAGGATAGGTCCAAAGCATGTTTTCTCAAGGTCCCTCATCCGTTGTGTTTCAGGTTCCCTGGAGGCTTCTTTCTTCGCATCATCGACACTAGGATCATACATATTATCGGAAGATTCGAAGTCGGTGAAGCACACCTCTGAAAGTCGTTGGCTCTGTACTGTGCCCGTGATGACTACTCAGCCCCACGAAACACACCTGCCTTTGCAGATATGGCTTCGTATCTGGAACATGTAGTAGTTTGGATAGTGCCTGATAAAGCGGCCAATTATCGCTTCACTACTCCGTCCTTGTTGATGGATAATTGCGAGGTAAATGGTTTCTATCAATCGAATGCCAGCTAGGAAACACACCCTGTGGATCGCTTGGGCAGATGTGCGGCTTGGGGCGGAGAGCAAAGTACGACAAGTGAGTACCTTCATATTTAGTAAGATGGTATTGGGCAAGGACTGGCCATTACCTTACGTCTGAGACATGCGTACCCTTCTCCAAGAGCCGCACTTATCAATCACACGTATCTGACATAGTAAGATACTAAGGCCAATCAATTTATTTTCGGGGAGTGGAGCGAGCATGAGCCGGGTGGGAAAAGCCCCGGAATCCAGATGTCCCACCGATTGCTGTGGCTGTGACGTGTGGCTTGACACTTCATCGTGCATACGAAACATCAGTACTCCGTACCGTAAGCAAGACACCTTTCTACATTATTGGTCCGCATATATACTCGGCCAACAATCCCTGAACAGTCCACGGCGACTCGCGGTACTCTACTGACGTTCTGCGTAATACATACGACCGATGTTTAGATAGGTAGATATCTTTCTTCTGATATCCCCCCCGTGAGAGGTGAGTGTCACGCAGAACAGGGCATGCTGCGGCCTCGAACCAATCACAACCACTTGCCATTACTGCGTTGCGCGTTTTTCGGCTTGTCGTGGTTCCTTCCCCTTGTTTGACACTCGCATTGCTAAGTGCAAAGGCTGGACTCGCAAGCATCACCTATACAACATGATGCTGTAACAACGACATGATAAGAAAAGGCTCTCCCGCAGGGAAGCCTGGTGTGCTTTATGCCGCATCTAAGATGCAAGAAGTTACAAGAAGAGATGATGCCGTCGGCCGTTCATCAATCCAAAATTTTTTGACGTTCCCAAGAACATTCCAGTCCAACCTTTATATTCAAGGCTATCGAAACATCCTCGTTCTTCATTTGATTGACAATTGACCGAGCTCGTCACGTGAATACCTCTTTTCGTCCTACCTGCAAATATGGTGTTAGTCGCAGCTTTCGTTATCCTGATTGTCGCCCTTATTGTCATGATTCTCGGTCCCTCATATCATGGTCTAGGTTTCTATTTGGCTCTTCCAGCTTGTTGTCTTTGTTGAGTATACCTTGTCTCCGAGTGCACTCGGTTCCTCCATCCTTCGTCTTTGCTGTTCTACTTCGAAGCACTAGTCGTAACTACTTGATACTTCTCTAGAACTTGTTATTTCTTGATTTACTTGCTGACGACCTCACTAGTAATTCCAATCCCGGAGTAACGTCGGAGCCTTCGAACGGATCAAATTTCAGCACTTTTTCGGCCTCAGTTCGTGTTGATGCGGCCCAAGCACATCAACACCATCGTCCCTCCGGTATTGAACGCTATATTCGTGAAGTCGATCAATATAATGCTTGGCTCGGTGGAAACCAGCACTCGAATCCCCCTCGAATTGAAGCCAAGGCGCATTATCTCGATAATTGGGACCGTGACTGGAAACGCCTCGATACCGCAAGCAATCGTTGCGCCCACGTTAGGTCTGACGGTACTGGCACTGCCAATAGCGGAAGAGGTCCCAATAGCGGAGCAGGTTCCAACAGCGGAGGAGGTTCCAATGGCCGAGGGGATCCTTGTGGCGAAGACGAGTCATATGGTCGGGGTTCTTCTTATGGCAGAGAAAGTCGTTGTGGCGGAGATAGTTCCTACGATGGGGGTAACCGTCAGGACGAAAATGTTTCGCAGACTGGGATTCGTTCCCGTCGTGAGGCTAGCTTCAATGGTAAAGGCAGTCGCAATGGCGGAGGTAATAGTCATCACAGCACATCGCGGTAATCCTCACCACGAAGCTTGTACAATTAGGTTATGACAAGTGTTGCTTTCTTCATAGCGAATCGAGGTCTCAGGAACTGGCAAGCATAATGTAGATCTCTTGATGCCAACAAAAAGTAAAAGTTTAGAATTTATGAATAGCAACGCCGAGTTGGCGCTTTTCCCCGTGTTCCTCGTTGTTCCGCCATAGAGGGGTGAGATTGGCTCGCTTGAGGTTTCCTTGCAGGAGGAAAGGCAAATGCCGGTCGCACAGCATTCTAATATGCAACAATATGAGTAAAGGCACTCAAAGCCCTATAGTTGTATTGATGAGTAAGGTGAGAGAGGACGGATATCTTTTCAATGTAATTCGCTAACCTCATTGGCCCTGCTGGTAATAGGTAAAGTACGGGTACTGACTACCTGAAACCTGGAGTCGATCGAAGCCTTGTGCTCCGATATTCCTCTGACCACTATAGGAAACGAAATGGTTCATCATGTTGCGTCGCCGTTCAGCCCTCTTTACAATCCCTTAAGTTCCTAAAGTGTAGTATCGTAAAGCTGCAGATTAACGACACATGATTATCATGATCCCTTTGTTATAGATTTTGGGAGATTTCGAATCCAGGATATAATATCAAGGTTTGCATGCGAGCTGAATGGAATGATGCTCGGTGTTGTTGTCTTGGGACAGGCCTGTGTAACAATCAGCGGGTGGGCTCTTGTTGATATCCGTCCTTGAAGAACGGCTTTTCCCTAGGCTAATTCGAATGCCAAGAGCCCCTGATCAATAAGATGCTGGCCGTAGATTAATCTCGAAATATCAACAGATCGGCGATGTAGAAAAGCGGTGGAGGAGATTCGAGAGTTAGAAGCACTCGATCATGTGTCTCAGGCTGCTTGAACAACGCATAATAATGGTGGATAGACGAAAGGCAGCTAGGTCGTAGGTAGATGTTGCGAAAGTAACGAACAATAAGGTGTATCAGCCGATCGGTTTCCAATTGAGGGAGGCAGGATGGCCTCGATGACCTCCTAAGCGGCGCCGGTTGATTCTTTCAATTCTACTTAACATGGATCCAGTGCATACCCTAGACGGATGGCAGGGTAAAGAAAGGGGTGTATGTAGGAAGGAATAGAGGCGTAAGTAGGAGAAGCTGCCTAGGGCTGACCTTACGGAAAATTACGCGTACTAGGGCGCCTATTGGATTGAGGAATGCTGATCATCGGTACCGTTCCAGCTGCGTTCGTTTAGCGTGCGCATTGGGTTACAGGCAAGATGATGCAGTTTGAATGCAGTTGAGATGATGCAGCAACTTGCCCTCTGGATGTCAGACATACAGGGCTAAGCCCCTTCGGGTTAGCTCTGCTTTACTCGGAAGCTCAGTGCGAATGGGGCTAACCTGAAGGGGATTAGCCCCACACATCTGAAGTCCAAGAGGCTAGCAGCAACAACCGGTACTTCTCCACATTACGGAGCAGGGCAAATTGCTGTTATAGGTACGCTAACAGCCAGTGTGTTTCTAGTGCCCTTCTCGTGGCCCGCTAGAATACGCCTCAGCGCTCTAGTGGTTTCTCTATGCTACCTTAGTGGCTTTTCTAGTGGCTTTCCATCGGTGAGTGCACGAGGGCCACCGCCCAACCTTCGCCAGTTGTTGACATGCTGCTTTACGACGTTCTTACAACATTCAAGACGTTTCTCCTACCTAGATTCAGGGGTTTAACTCTGAGAAGTACTGTTCACTCCACCAGCCTTGCCAGCCTGGTAGAAGACAGGATAACAGGCTAGTATTATTAATGGGTTAAAGCAGCAAGACGTTGCATACCCGCTGGGATGAATTTATCTCTCGTGAGGGGCCAATGTACAGGCGGACGCACTCGCAGCAAGATGCCTTGTGGGCTGGCCTGCAACGATGCACTTTTTGTCAATGGCATAAGTAGAGCCTAGTTCCCAAGGTTCCAGTAGGGATTTTCTGACAGCACTCTAAATTGAAATTTCGTCACCTTGACTTGAGGAAATACCGACTCTTCGACTCTTCCATTACCTACCACCTCACCCCTCTTGTCGAACACTGCGTCTTCGCCTGCTCGATCATAGGACATGACGTGGGTTCTTCCTTCCAGTGTGCTCTTTCTTCATCCTCCTTGGTACTCGGATTACTGCCTCGGCTCGATCTGGTGGGGAGCACATATTGTCTTCATGAACGGGCATCAAGTGCCTTCCCATGTACACCAGCACACCGCAGTGTTTGAATTAACCCCTGTTCCTACTTACATTGTCTCTCTCGCTCGTGCTTCGATTTCGAGATCCCATCCTCAACCTTCTCACATTGTTGGTGGCAAGGGAAAGTTGACCTGCAACGACAGCATCGTTCCGTCAGTTAGGCATATGATCTGTTCGATGTTCTTTGCCGCCTGTCTATTGACTTGGCTCCGAAATGTATGGAGGCTAACCTCTGCTAGGCGTTCAAATCTCAAGGCAGCATCAGGATCGTCCCATCCCAATGACTCTCAAGCACAGCAGCTTTATCATCCCGCTGCCATCGAAGAGTACCTCCGCGAACTCGACCGCTATAGAGCTTTTCTGGCTGGACAACCTCGAGAAATTCCTTCTCGAGGTCGAAAAATGGCTCGATATATTGAAGATTGGGAGCGCACATGGGAGCATCTCACCGGCGAAGGTACTGCACAAGGTAGATGGCCCAACGAACGAGATATAAATGTCTTCGTGGGTAACAACATCATAGGGAAGCCGAAACTATAAGGACAATTTGCTATGATCCTTTGATGGTGCTTCACTAGTGTACTTCAGTCTATAGTATCAATTTTCAATTCTCAACAATGTAATCCCAACGTACTCACTGTAGAATGAATGCTGTAACTCTTCCTGATTGACCAGATGTATCGGCTTACTCTTTCCCCCGGGTACACGCAAAAAAGAACCCTGGAAGTTGTTGTAGAATAATGCAAATTGACTCGAGAATCCTCGACGAGAGGTAAGGAAATCATGATAGGCGCTACACCTAGCATCAGGAACCAGAACGTTGAATATTAGATCAAGGCTTCTTCGTCAAGGGCGAACGGTGGGTACAGTCCGATATGCTGAGTCTGTTAGGATTCCTTAGCGTCGAATATTTGGTAAAGACTCCTGAGTGCTTTGCCGGGCGTGAGACCTATGCACAAGATGAGCGAATAGTGGTTGGATGTGCTATGCCCGGGTACGACGATCGTGTGTAGAAGTTTTAGATATGGCGGTGTCCAAGTGTGATGAAAGAAGATGTATGAAAGATGCGCAAGTGTAGCATCTGGATAATCCATCCTCCGACTCATCATTGGTTGCCTGGTGCCTAGTGGTACCCAGAAAGAGAAGCTGCCATTTGAAAAGGTAAAGCTGTAATCGGTAGGAGACGGGAAAATTCCTGCATGCGCTGCCATGACCATCCTTCATCATCCTCGGCAAAAGCTTGTTCGTTATTTTACACCAGCTTGTATTATGCGCATCCAGTCGTGGAACCAATGTCAGCACCCGCAGCAGCTTCGCAGCCTGCTACACAGTACTCGTACAAGACTTCTGGCTGGTGATTGGTTTCCACCAAGCCCACCCCATAGTAACCATTTTGCCAGCAACACCACAACAAGGGTGGAACAGATTAGAGTGAACCACCTACTGAGGGGTAATAAATACACAGAAGCCCAAAGGCTCCTTCAACCCCCACCCCCACCCCCTATCAGATAAGCGAGTTTCGAAGGATCCCTTAGGTGTCAAGCTCCGCGCAGGTGGCGTCTCGAAACCGAGTGCTGGGTACGGACTCCTTTAGTCAACAGGTTTAGAGTCCTAAACGCCGGTTTCTAGCAAGCGCGGAAGAACGAAGGTACTACCGTTCCGAATTGACAGCATCTACAACAATTCCTGCGTTACAGTATCTGACAAGATGTCGACGAATACAGTCTGTTGTCAGCAGGGGAAATAATCAGCATTCATGAGTGGTGACCCAACCGGTGCCCTACGAGTAGAAGGGCTTGCAACTACTGTAATATAACGTGCGCTTGACTGGACTCGGGGATGCGCTAAGGTACGGAAGCTGCAGCATGTGGTCAGCCGGGATTCCGGGAACCATAATTCGGGTTATGTACCTACAATACCTACTACCTACCTACCTATGGCCTAACAAGGTCAAATTGTTTTGCCTTATTACGCACAGAACGGAAGTAGTTTTCTAACGTCACTGTGCAGGGTTTTCTGCACAAGCAGCTCGTGTGCAGACATCCATGTCTGTAGACATCCATGTCTGTAACCACCCTTTATCAGACGCACAGCCAAAGAGATCACTCCCCTCTGCTTACTACACTAACAGCCCTGAAATGCCAAACAGTGCGTATGCTTCAGTGCTGCACAGCAACTACTTTTCACTTGACGCAACTAGCTGTAATGAAAAAGACTCGCCATCAAGGTGCACACCGCGGGAAGCGATGCCCCAAGAGCCTACTTCGACATGCTTGTGCTTTGCATCGTTGGTATAAGAAGAGCATGCACTCCGTAATGACACTCCGCTCAAGCCAGTCTATTCTTTCACCATCCATAGCCTTCTGAAGATTACTTGGTTGACCTCCAAGAAAGCAACCCCGACCAGATCGCTTCTTCATCTTGCTCCTACATAATGGCGTAAGGCTCTTCTCCATCTATCTCTTCTGTCGCGCATTGCATGGTATCCTATCCCTCTTGAATGATGGCTTGCAAGCATGCTTAGATATTCATGTTGCGTTCAGCTGTCCAAGTCGAGTCGGCCCACGGCTTGCCCTTATCTATCCTCCATGCACACTTTGGTTTCCTAATCATGCCCCACTCTGTCTCTGGTGCCGTTCAATGCTGCCAATGCTCCATTTCAACCTGCCTGAACAGACAAGATCAACATCCTCGCTGATTTTGACTTAGTGGCTCGGGCTCCCGAGACGGACGGTCCTCTCACCATGTCGAAAGTCCTGATTCTCGCTCTTCTCCGATGAAAAAGTACCTTCTCGAAGTCGACCAATACAAAGCTTTCCTAGCTGGTCAAGATCAAGCAACCACCAAACGAGTGAAGGCTATGGCTCAGTATATTCACGATTGGGAGCGCAAGTGGGAGCGCCTTGCTGGTGATGGCATTCTGCAGGGTAAGCTATCGCAGATATATTTTGCAGGAGGTTGCCATTACTAACACAATGATAGGGAAGCCAAAGCTGTAAGGGTAGCGGATGTCAACAACTCAGCCCTTACTAGCACACAATGTAACACGGAGATGTACGGCAGATTTAGTACCGTGGTCTCTTATACGTTATATTCTCTTCGACGTGTCTTCCAGTCTTGCACCCCTCAGACAACCCGTCTTCATCGCAACAAGTGTACATAAAATTCTCGGGAAATTGCTCCCTCATATCGGAAGAGTCAATCCTCCCATGACAGTCTTCGTCGTGATCAACGAACATTTCATAGTCTGGCTCAAGCTCTCCTGAGCGATTGTTAGCTGGTTTATCTTGACCTGCCATAAGCCTCCAACAACGCCTGTTAAGAGTAGCCTACCATCATGGTAAGAACAAGCTTTCTTCCCGTTATCTGTAACGTCGAACTCTTCGGAGCAATTCTCACAAATTGCGTATCTCGGGCGCAATCGTTTCAGATTTGTTGACGCAGCCTCAATATCCTCTGTACCATTCTTTGCTTCATCTTCGTCTTCAGACTCGTCGCTGTTCTCGTCGCTGGTTTCCTCGCTGTCGTCCTCGTCTTCATCACTACTTTCTTCACTTGCTTTTCGATGACCCATTTTCATGGCCTGATTCTCTGGTACAAGCAGAAGGATGCTGGCGATATGCGCTGCGTCCGCTGAGGAGTTGCAGATTGCTTGCAGAGTTTCGCGCAAGCGAGCTGGCTGTGCGGTGTCAATGGCGGATTGCAGTAATGCTTTGGCGGTTGGTATTCTGCCTTGCTCAACTGGAGGAGGACTCGATTCTGTTAAGTCAATGATTGGTTCGCTCATCGTTACTGGCAATCAAGTGTTGGGTTGATGTTGATGGTTGTTGTAATAACCACAGCCTTGCGCGCGGAGATTTGGGAATCGCTTGGTACGGGCCGACTAAAGGCCGAAACGAAGCCTTTCCCGCTGCCATGGTTGTCTCCACTTCTCCAAACAAATAATAAATACAGTATGGTAGCTTTATGGATGACAAACTGACATAATACATGAATCTAAGTCATTGCTGACTCCAGATGCGATCTATCAACATGAAACATCTGGTCTGACAACTCCAGTCGACGTCAATCCTCTTATATCCGCTTCTCGTATCTTCTCTTGCCAGGCCGGACCTGTAAAACACTCGGACTGCTCATCCACATCGACAATGGAGATTCCTACTGCAAGTCCAGGCAGCTTTGCCGACGTCGATCTTGACAAAACACCGTTCATCGAATGGTCGCCTTACTACCTTCTTCTCCTTCTCATCTACCCTTTTGCTGTAGCTCTTCTACGTCACGACCGCCTCCGCACTACCCTAGAAACACTTCCTTACACTGATCGCCGCTCTTTTGCATCCATGACCGACAACGACGCCTTCCTGATACAGCAGAAAATCAGCGAGCTCGAGTTCCCTTTCACATTTGAGAAAGCCCTGCAGTTCGCGCTATTTCGCACCTATGGCATTCCTTCGATCTCAAAGCTGCTTGTTGCGACTGCTCAATTCAGCGAAGAAGCTACGTCCTGTAAACGGTATACTGACACGGAGGTACTGATACAAGAATTCATTGGTCATGCGCCTGCTAGTGGGAGGACCTTAGAAGCGATCAGCAGGATGAACTATATTCATAGCGGATATCAGAAGAGTGGGAAGATTTCAAACGACGATATGTTGTATACGTTGTCGTTGTTCGCCGTAGAGCCCATACGGTGGATAGATAGATACGAATGGCGGACGTTGGAGGCATTCGAAAAGTGTGCGATTGGGACCTTTTGGAAGTCATTGGGTGATGCGATGGGGATATCGTATGAGAACCTGAGCTCTGCGAACGACGGATGGGTCGATGGATTGCAGTGGCTGGAGGAGATCGAAGCATGGGGGGAGGACTACGAGAAAAAGTACATGGTCCCGCACCCGAGCAACAAGAAAACAGCAGATCAGACGGTAAACATCCTCTTATGGAAAGTCCCAAAGCCATTAAAGCCAGCAGGACAAAAAACCGTCCACGCCTTGATGGACGACAGATTGCGAAAAGCCATGATGTACGCTACTCTCATCTTGCCCCCAACCTACCACCATATCCCTAATCAAACCTTGACCCACCTCCACCCTCACCTACCACCACATCACTATCCAACGCTAACCCCAACTAGGTATCCGACCCCGCCACCCCTCTACACCCACTTCACCCACAACCTCCTCGCCCTCCGAGGATTCCTCCTCCGCCACCTCTTCCTTCCTCGCCCCTCCTTCCTCCCCTCCCACCACCTCTCCACGCACCCCTCCCCCAACGGCACCTACTACGCCCTCAAATTCCCCGCCGCACCCTACTACGTCAAGCCCACTCTCTGGCAGCGCTGGGGTCCTATGGCTTGGGTGAATTGGACCATGGGGTTGCCGTTGCCGGGGGATGAGGGGGGCAAGTATTGGCCCGGGGGGTATCGGATTGGGGAGATTGGGCCAACGAGGGTTTTGGGGAAGGGGGAGGGTGAGATGAAGGTGGGGGTGGAGGGATTGAGGGGTAGGAGGACGGGAGGTTGTGTTTTTGGGGTGGGTAAGAGGCAATGAGGGCGTGGGGGAATGCGCATGGAGGATGCATTGATGAATTTGATGGTTGCACGACCTAGCGTTACGAGGTAGACGTATTTTGTTACACGTTACTGATAGCCAATAAATACCCTCAAGGTTTTACCATTGGTAGCGCATGGTTGATATCTTCAGTCCATGGATCCAAAACGCCGGATTCACTATATCTTATTCTTTGAAACTCACGATTCGTCCCTTTTAATGACATAATCTAAACCCATCAACCCCTTTCGAGTGTGACATCAGCCGCCGACATAGCTGCGAAGCAAAATAGGGCGGCGAGAAAGTAGGCAACTTTGATGATAACCTTATCAGCGCGCGAAGAGCGCAGCCCAATCAATGTACGCTTATGTACACAAACCCTCCCCCACACACGGAACCCTCTCCCCTGCTCTCCCTTTCCGTCCCATCATCTCCTCAGCCCATGTGCCCTCCGGTTCTCTACGCCCCAAGCCCCTCTCAACCCCCCATCCATGGACAAACCAAAGCATCCTTCGATTCCAGCACTTCGCCAGCCTACCACGTGACCCAATACGTTGTTGGTATGTCTATAATTTCTTCTGACCCTCGAGCTCCGGATCCGGCAGGATTCCCTCGATTTCTAACCGCCGGCGAGCTTCTTCTAGCGCCCAGGTTTGTATCCTGCGTGGTGTTAGCTTTCTACACCGTCAGACCTCCGTTCCCCCCATCAAAGAAACCCCATCATATCCCCCTCTTCTCCTACATCTACCCCAACTCCCGAACTCATCCAACCCCCCCAAACAACCACAACCAATACCCCCAAACAAGGAAAAACCACAGCACTCACGAAGTATCCGGTTTAAAAATATACCCCACAATCGCCACCGCAAAGCTCCCAAAAAACCCATACATCCAAATATTCTCCCACCCCTCTTTCTTGTACTTTTCGCCGGGTGGTACGCCGAAGAGCCAGCCGCCGGGGGGGTCGTAGTGCGGTTCGGAGGATGAGTTGCGGTGGTGGGAGAGGGATTTGATAGTCGGTGGAAGACAGCGTGAGGGGCGGATGGTGAGGGTAAGGCGGGCGGGGAGGCGAAGAGGAGGTGGCATTGTTGGTTTATATGGAGTGGAGTGGTTGTGATGGTGAGGAAGCGTTTGGGGATGGGGATGGGATGGCGGTGATGTTGGGGTGAGGTTGAAATGGGCTTTGGCGTATTAGGTAAGCTGGTGAGGTCCGAGCTTTAGCCGCTCGCCCACCCGCCCACCAGCCCACTCCTCTGAAACGTCCTTATTGATGAAACGCGCAACGTCGGTCGGCAATGGTTCGAAAGAGTAGAATAAGATATTTGGATGTTTGAGTGAGGTACGGTCTATGTCTTCGCCATGGAATAATAAAATTCCAAGTACTTGCGCCTCTGTTCAAGGCTTCTGAATTTTTTTTACAGAAGGTGAAATTCATCTCTAATAGAAGCAGACCCTCTTCCAACCCGTTTTGTTTTTTCCAACCTGTCAGCTGCGAGTAAGGAATAAGACGTTGCAGCCCGAAGAATGAATGCGACCATTTAGTCAAACCAACAGCGCTGAAGCTTTCGTTTCCCCGGCAATCGGCAGAGGCTGCTGTGAAGGGTCTAGACGAGGTTTCAAGTTCGTGTGTGACGTTTGGGTTTGTGAGGATCGATACCCTTCTCTACGAATGAGGATTTTCATAGTAAAACCATATTGGTGGTGAGTCCGCAACCCGGTCAGGTTTACAGATAGGGCATCCTAAGGATCAGCACCATCTGGGACGCTATGCCGTTCCTTTAGCTGAAGCGCAGTCTACTATACGGTAGAAGCTGGAGAGGATAGCCTCGTGTCTTCTGTTGTGAATTTCGTTTGCGCAAGACATCGATGCGAGGTTTGGCGGCGCGGCATGTCTTGAAGATGAATGTTCCCTCTACGAGACGAGTGGAGGCCGTTTTTGGGACTGCAGCTGGTGCAGGAGTGGGAGGCATGCTAGGGTTTTAGTCCGGATGTCTTGAACGACTTGAAAGCCGTTAGGGGCTACCAGTTGTTGCTGTGCAATTCACTGCAATACGTTTCATGGGTTTTGCTGCAAATTGCTTTGCTGATTCAGCTTATCAGTAGCTGTCTGATTAAGTTCAAACGTCTGCTTTCGCTGCACAAACCCCTTTGTAGCCCTTGGCATAGGCTTGTTAGGGCAGGTAAATGTGATAAGCCCCTTCTAAATCCGCGCATCGACTGGGCAGATGACATTGGCGCACTGTACCGAAGGCCATATCCTGTGTAGAAGCTTCGCTCTATCATGGTCCGAGTGCGGATACGTGTTTGGCTCCACTAGCAATGCCAACCCAGATTTTCGATCGTCAAATTCCTCAAAGGAAAAAAAAGCACGATTTTGCATTCCAACAAATATGCACTTAATTTGACATATGACTGCTACTTCGATCTCAGGATTGCATTCCATTATACTCTCCATCGGTTTCGGTAGGAACGTATCGTAGGCTGGGGAGGTAATCAAGTCATCCACTCTTCCACGGAAATGCCAGACATCGGTTCTCGTAGGATTCTTCGAGAACAAATCACCCATGCGATACTCTTTCAAATATGGGTATGTTAGGAAAATGCCTTGGGAAGAATTGGACGTGATATGACGCACAATTACCAGCTCATAGAGATTTCTACAAAACGGTCGAAGCTCTTTTGCGATTGTAGGATTGAGTTTGATATATTCTCCGTCCTCAGGATCGATCAAATGTGTTGCAACCGTGCCAGTCTCGGAAGACCCGTAGAGAGTCTGAAGTCTAGTTTTCGAGGCGAGAACTTTGGAGAGCTACCGCGGACATGGGGCACCGACATATGCTAGGTAGTGCAGACGGCGAAGATTCTCCAGGTACTCAGGTCTTTTCGAAACTTCCAACAAGAGTTTAGTCAACAGTTTGCTCGCCTATACTTCTCCGTAAACATGGATCGTATTTAATCACTCACCAGTCATCAAACCTGGCGGAGGAAGTACGACAGTCAAGTCATACACGGGGTTGATTCCGAGAAGATGATATAGTCCGGCAGAGATGGATAGAGGACGGGCCAACAACCCCCTGAAACCGCGCCAAGGGGCATGTAGAACGACATCGCTCATGACGTACGAAATCTTAGCATATGACATGTACTGAGAGGTTGGAAATCCATGACTCAAGCCTATCATCTTCGAGGGTCCTGTCGTTCGAGAAGAGTGTACCACAGCCAGTGAATCGTCATAAGCCTCCGTAAGACTCTTCGTGTAAGCAAATTTTGGAGGTTTTCCCTCATGTAACCAGTGAGCTAGATCTGGCAGTGTAAATGGCCAAGTCGGTTTTCGACAGAATCAATTGAACTATCCTAGGAGGCTTTCTTGGTTGAAGAAGAATTCTGCATCCTGTCGATTCCAAAAGCGTGAGATGTGACCCCAATGTCGCCGCAGGATGAAACGTAAGGAGTTTTCGGCTTGCCAGCCTTGATCGAAATCATCACAATAGAACCTCACCTTGTAGGCCGTCTTCGCAGCGGCAAGAAGAATCATAATATAGCAGATATCCTGAGGCCCAATATATGTCAAGGTCTCAAAGCTCCGACTTCTTTTCAGCTCTCGTAGAATGCACCACGAGCATCTATTCGCAGCTCTCGCGAGATCTCCAAACGTGATGTCCGGAAACCCATCTTCTAGATACTGGCTTCGTGGTAAAGAAACCAAAGGTCTGTCCGGTGTTCGAGCCGCAATCTCGTCAATCAAGCTGGGTAAAGGTTTATGGCCATAGTTCTGACGGTCATTAAGAATGAGTTCACGCCCATTTTACACCGATGCAATCGAAAGACGACAATAGAGACTTAAGGCAGAGAAGTTCAAAAATTTTATCAGACAGGGCGCCTGAGCCAAATTGCACCAGCATCATTGGGTCCAAGCCACACCAGCGATGATTTGCCTGGCTATGCGATATGCCTTGATATCCAAACTGGCACATCCAGGTACCTTACTGAAGAAGCTAGAACCGGAGGTCCGAAAAGTTGTATTCCCGACTACTCTACCATGCATTAGGCTAATGCATGAGACTGCAGACCTCCACCCGCCCGACCAATTCTTAATCGTATGTTGGGGAGTATGGATCTTGATCAATCTTGGAAGCTTCGTCTAGTATGGAGGACTTTCAGCTGACAGATTATATTGCCTGGTTCCCAAAAACATATCAAGTGCAGTGTAGTCATTGGAAGCGAGGATGCAGTTGCGGCCCACTCTGCAGCATGCAGCCCGTCCCAGTCCCTGCGTTGGGAGCCCTTGCGGCATAATCGTACATGATACAGGAGGTGATCTATGGGAAAGAGGCGAGAATTTAATACCGAAGCATGCAAGGTAATCTTAAAGTCACGGACTCATGTTACACAACATGCTGACGCTAACCTAATTCCCAGCGCTACAAAATCTGCGCCTCCCTAACGCTGTTGTATTGTTATAGATGGATGGAGTGATTTGAAAAGAACCTAAGCCAAATAATCTGTGAACATGGTTCTTTATATCGATCTTCATACTGGTGAATTCCCTAGTCGTATATCCACACCTTTTCGAACCCTGATCTGGCTTAGAAGGACGTCGTCTCGCCCGCAGCCAAAGCCTCTTTGGTGCGATATTATTGTCTTCATGCCCTTCGATCCTGCGGGACTTATCTCTGGTCATACTCCATTGGTTACTCCTTCCTGATATCTTGTGGGTTGGCTGGTAGGTGGTTGTGGAAGCCCGTTTCAGCCATAGACGCAGCATCAGAGGTCGAAGTGTGGGAAGACATGCTGACAATACGGCAACGCTAGCTTCGATTGATGTCCAGACGACGGTCCCGATCATGGTCCATGTAAGATCTGGTTCATGCACTTTAAACTGGTCGACAAGTTGAACAAGACTTGTAACGACTGCATTGTTAACTGGTAAAATGATTAGCTGAATCCTTAAACCCCCTAAGGGTAAAAACGCACAATCTACCCAGCAGGAAAATAGTAGACAGTGCGATCTTCTGCTGTCGAGATGTCTAAAGATTCGATATCATTCGGAGAGGGAGAAGTAAAATAATCACGTCCGTGACTATCGTCGGTACCGCATTGCCGTTGAAAAAGGAATCTGTATTGATGCACTTGAACTTGATCGTGTGGTCCCAAAAACCCCTGATAGGGTTACAGGAAATTGTCGAGACGAGAATGACGGCAATCCACCAGGCAATGACGACAGCGCCGATGAGGCTGGGTACCAGCTTGAACGTTCGAGTTGAGAATACTCTAAGATAAAATGAAAGGACGGAAAGCTTTATTGCGAGAACTGCTGAGGCATAGACAAAATCGGACGCAAAAAGACACTGTCCTGGAGTCAGACGACAATCGCGGGCTTACGGGAAGATAGGCACGCTTTGAAGTACGTTGGTACGTTTGCAGGATTGACTGCACCTACATGCCGTCCAGATCCAAGATGTACCACTGTTGGAAAAATTATGAGTTGATTATTACGGCGTCTCTGACTTGTGGATGTCCTTACTTTAGTAGGAGAAGGGGAAACACCCCAATATAAAAACCTGCGTTATGTAAGATGAATTCCAACCGATGCGCCTCGTCAACAAGGAGCTTCATGTTCCATACCAGGGCAACGACTATCATCCAGTCGTCGAACTCAAATCGTAACTTCTGTATCTTCCTGGCTGTGAAACGACTTATAGATGAAAGAATTGCTATAATAGCAAAAGGAGTAATGTCGCTAAACGTGAGCGCCTCCTGACTCTCCTGGAGATTGACGCCATCACAGATGTGATTTAGAGTTGCCATGTTGACGAATAAGTATATTCAAAGCCGCAAGAAGACAAGGCGGTTCCTGTTGATGTTGACAGATGGAAGTGAGGTCTTTGGAAAAGAAAGGTAGGGCTCCCCCCGACCAGACTTCATTGCAGCGTATTACGCGACTGTAGTCTTCCCAAACTTCGATGGGTAAAGTGTGCAAAGTAGTTGACGAGGGCGTCAAGATACAAAAGGTACCTTATTACACTAATTCATAAGCATCCCCAGCCACTATTTTCGGATGGTGTCAGTAGACTGGCGGGACGGAGACAAGGGAAGCGTGACAGCGAGGTAGCACATTCGCCCATACAAGCGATTCAAAATTGCAGCTTACAGAAGTAGAAGAAAAGCCTATCCTGCATGGCACGTTGCAGATATGGTGCTGTGCCACCATCTGCATACCGACCCTACTGGAGAGTAAGAATGATGGTGTTGGTCAAAACGGCTGACCGGAATTCCAACCTGCTTTAAGTTTGTCACATTTTTCTCATTGGTCGATTCGTTCGAACCATATCTTTCAAAGGTTCATATGACTGAGGCGATCTGAAGGGGATTTCGACACACCAAAGTGTTTGCCAAAGCTTATCCATCCACTGACAAAGACCCAAAACTTTGGTTTCTTTTAGACTGCGCGCCTGAAGCTCGGCCTTTCGACCTTTTCTGCATCTTTGCAGCGTCGGGGGGAATCCCCAAAGAAGAACCGAAGCATTTCGGAAGCCGACAGAATGAAGAGTTCCACCACAAATCTTCAGTTCTTTGCAGTCGGAAGTCTTTATGCCGAAGGTCCCGCTGCTGCCTCCTAAAACTTTCCGAACTTCTTAATGTGGATAGATCCAAAAGGCATGCGGAAATGGCAGATGAAGTGTAGCAGAAGGCTATCTATGTTCTGTGCCGCAATTGGCGCTAGCCCAAACTAGGCTAGTGGGCAGTGTAAAGGCACTACAACTTCCTTACTATGTTCCTAATTGGACGACTACTCCTCCTGCTCCTACTATTACTCCTACTACAGCTCCTATTGCCTCAACGATGATAATAATGCTTCTTCGATTAGTGAATGTAGCAGGATACATGTATATATTCTTTGGATTTTTAGACGCGCACAGCATGTATAGCCATTCTTGGCCTTGACCCAAACTAACTCTTGAGCACGCAAGGATAGCTTGGGCCTTGTCTATACATGCGCCAAGAGTGCTTAGCATATATCTTACCAATCGACAGATTCTTTTAGGCCACCTGCTCGCCAGTACACTTTCTTATTTATTCTGTGACAATTGAAACTTGGTTCAACCACGCACTGTGTCCTGAGTGGCATGTCTCTACCTTCCAAGGCTTACAGTCTTTGCTGGCCGCGTCGATCATCGATTGCTGCAGCGGTGGGTAAACTCCTTGGTCCATTTCGCATTTCAGATATGTGCAAGGTGTCAGACCGGGAGGTCTTGGGGGCGCAAGTATCCAGCGCACATTGCGGGTAGCGTCACTTTCGCTAAAGGCGGGATCTACCTTCATTTAGGTGGAGTTTGCTAACAAATACATGTAGATTCCCCACCATATATAACATTTTATTCTATTACGAATGCCGATTCAATAAGCCTCTTTTGTTGAGACTCCCTTTCATTCAATGTTGCTGCCGTCACCAAATTAGGCTTAGACCTCTTCCTCACTGGCTTCGGAGCCACTACCTTCAACGTAGGACCACGGGGGCGACGTCTAGGCTGGGACTCCTGCTCTCATACAGTTGTTTCCTTCACTGCACGGCCAGATTTAGTTGTTCTAGTCATCACAGGTGGGGCGGAAGAGGGTGAAGGTTCGTTGAAAGTTGTAGTAGTAGTAGTAGTAGTAGTAGTCGATGTGAGGTTTTTACCACCTTTCGGTCTACCCCGGGGCTTGAACGTCATAATGACGAAGGGTGAAGCGAAGGGTAGGAGAGAGTCCGATGACAGTGAGGCTATAGCCTCACTGTTCTCCTCACTGTCCTCCTTTTGTTTATTCCTTTGCTTAGCAGCCTCACTGTCCTCCTTTTGTTTACCTCTTTGCTTAGCATCCCGTTGCTTAGCATCCCGCTCAGCTGCTTCTGCTGCAGTCAAAGCTCGAGCATTGACTCTATCATGTTTCTTCTTTTGACGAAGCTCAGCCCAAACTTCTTTCCTTGTAGGAGGTGGTTTTGGAAGCGTCACGGGAAGCCCCTGACCCACCTCCTGCAGCCTCTCGTGTGTGACAGTCACGTTGGCATGAAAGGTAGACAGCTGATTGGCTAGAAGGTCGGCCTGCTGACGTGGTAACTCCTGATGCAACTTCTGCAAGCTGGCTGCTGCATGAAGGAATCTATTCTTACCAACATCGTGATATTTCGTTGGATTTGCGTCATCCGGATTGATGGAGTCATCGTAGTATCTAGCCTGCCAGTTGCCCGGTGCTATAGGAGGTCCGTTCAGTCGCCAGCGGGGGTGAAGAAGCGATATTGGGATCGGAAATCCTTGTATGCAAGCGCGTAAGAGGTAATGCCTGCAGGGAAGTTCATATCTAATGTAAATATCACAGTCACATGAACCCGCAGTGATTGGCTGAGTAGCGAGCTCCTTGGCTGCTATCCATTCAGGATTGATCTTTTCTAGGGCCCAGATAGTCACATGACCCACAAGCAATTGAAATGCTTCAAAATCAACGGCTCGAGATCTATCTATACGAGACCTCTCATCAGCCTCACGAATGAAGCGATACCATAGCTTTAGCTCGGACTTCATGAATCTAATGGCGTTCTCTAGAGACATCTGAGGATTCATGACGGCCTTGAGAATAGAATGAAGACTCTCGTTTCGCTGTGAAGCCACTGCCCCAAGATTACGATATCGCCGTGTATAACATAGAACCACCTGTCTTTCCTTGGAGTACCAGTCGATCCAGAAGTAGTCTCGATCAGACGGATGTAGTAGCGTCAGCAATGCTGCTCGATTGACTTGCAGCTCAGTAGTAGTACTGAATTTCACCCACTGCCATGTAGCATCCTTGATCTCTTCACGACGCTCAAAGGGGTAACCGACTTTGGACTTAGCTACTCGTGCTCGAATGTTCTCGCAGGCATGCCAATTGCATAGCTGAAGCTGAACCTCGGGCATAGATATAGGTAGCGAAGCCGTCAATCCCTTGCCCTGATCGGCTATAATGACTCGTGAAGGCAAGCAGTCATTAAATAGTTCTTCGTGCATACACTGAATGAAGAAATTGAACGCCTCTTCGGATTCTGATATGGCAAACGAGAAGCAGGCTGAAAAGGTCATTGCCGTGTTAGTGACATTCACAGCCACGAAAAGGAGCATCTTCAGTGCGTTGATATTGAAGGTAGCATCTGTTTTCATCATAAAGTCGCTTATAAACCTCTTAGATAGTCCCCGCTGATAGTTATCCAATAGAAATATCTGCTCAATATTCTTCTGAACCGGGGCGCCAGCGTCATTTAGCGTGTAGGAATATCGGATTCGAACGGTGAACATTGAATTATCGAGGCATTGAAGTAGTCCTGTGATGATTTCCTCTTTGGACCGTGTAATAGAAGGAATCAAATTGTAGTACTGCTTTTTGGATAGATGAAATTTCTGATCGTAATCCTTGGGGGTATTTTCTAGCACTCGCTCAGAAGCTCGATAGGTAAGCTTGCTTAAGCGGTTTGTTTTGGCCAATTCAATTGCCTTCGCCTGCTCCGGCTGACGCTTCTTATGAGTATCATAGGAAAGAGAATTGACGACGACATCATGATTATGGGTCTGATCTCGTACCCCCAGTACCCATGTTTTATTCTCACCACTGCGGTCAAGAGATCGGTAGCTGATAAAGCAACGTCATTTGCAATCTTTGACTTTGATCTTAGTGAGTTCCTGCTTGCGGTTCGTACTTCCGTCTTTGCTAGCATGATCATCGAGCTTCCGATAATTTTTGATATCGGCCTTGTGATGTATGCATGGATAATTCTTTCTGCCTACTCCGCAGGATCCGGTGACTATCTGAAACCCCTGGCTGAAAGCGTAGTTTTGTAGTCTTTCATATGCCTCATTAGGTATGTCGAAAAGCTCGCCGTCAGCAGGAGGCTCTAGGTGGGCCGGGGGTATCCTATCGATTGCCCG
>JAABUU010000105.1_pt1 | contig 202030 bp, 294 predicted proteins | sample 5559301 | NCBI WGS metagenome assembly JAABUU01 (sample SAMN10711884, study PRJNA513360) | rock metagenome | isolation source: Antarctica rocks | place: Antarctica: Victoria Land, Richard Nunatak white
CAGCAGTGACGCCCTCAGCGCCGCGGCAGGCAGTGAGCGGCGGTCCACCGTCGCGATGGTGTGGGGCGTGCTGGCGCGCATGCTGGCAGAGCCGCCCGCGGAGCCCGGCCTGCCCGGCCGGCAGGCCGCGCTGCTGCGCGGCGCGCGGCGCCACCTGGAGGCCGGCCATGCGGCGCACATGCACGCGACCGTCCAGGCCAACCGCCACCTGGCGCGCCCCGCAGGCCCTGAGGCTGGCGTGTATGGCGGGTTGTGCCCTGAGTAGCTGCTGTGCGGCCCCGGCGAGTCGTGTTGCGCTCCTGCCGCGGCAGCGCGCCGCGCCGCGCCGGCCTGGAGGCGGGACCATGCGGCCTGAGGGCGCATGCATGCCAGCGTGCAGGCCAGCCGCCCTGTGCTGCGCCCTGTCCGCTGGTGCTTGTGCTTGCCATCCCAGGCAGGGCAGCAACGGGTTCTGAGGAGGACCTCCAGGTCTCGCATGCGTTAGAGCGTATCGCTGCATACCTCGCAGCCGGCGCTGGACGGCTGCTTTGCGCAGCCAAGCTCGAGAAGCTGCGCGCGGGGGGACAATGCACAGCGTGTGCGAGCGCGCGCGGCGCCCCCGCAGGCGGCGCTGGGCGGCGACCCCACGCGCCTGGGCGAGGTGAAGGCGTACTTGCGCGTGCGCGAGCGCGACGCGGCCCTCGACTTTGACGCGCCCGGCGGCGGCGGCGTGGACACGTCCTGGCAGCGTGTCTTCCTCTGCCTGCGCTCCGGCTTTGGCCAGGAGGCCCTGCAGGCGCGCCGCGCGGCCCCTGCCGGCGCGCCCGGCGTGCTCCCCAGGAGCACGCCCGCGCCCGGACGCAGTGCTGGCTGCGCCCCAGTGCGTCACTTCGAGGTGTGCCGTGGCGCGCCTCTGTCATGCCAGCTTTGAACTGCAGCGCGGTTCCGGGCCCTGCTTCACGAGCATGTGCGGCAAGCGCCCTCTCATCTGAGGCCGCCCGCCTCGCTCCGGGCCGCGAGCCGCCCCACGACGGGGCACGTCGCCGCACGCCCTCCCGCCGCCGCGCATGCGCGCCCGGCACCCATCAACCCCCCGGCCGCCGGCGCGCAGGAGGCGCAGGCGCTGCGCGGCGGCGCGGCCTTCTCGCACGCGCTGGCGGAGTGGGTGCGCGACGGCACCGTGGGCGGCCAGCTGTCGGCCACGCTGACCGTGCGGCCCCGCCCCGTCCCCTCCACGGGGTGGTTAGCTTGAGGTAGGCGAAGCGTGTGCGTGCCGGCACATCCTGGCCGGGGTGCGCGTCGCTGCACGCCCGGAGCTGGTCCGCCGCGGTCACGCCGCGTCCACAGTCGCGGACCGCCTGCACTGTCTCACCGGGCAGGGCTCGGAGCCTGCCGCCCTTGCAGCACGCTCGGGCTGCAGGTGGGGCGGCCTGACACTGCCAGCGCCTGAAGGCGTCTGTCAGGCGCCCTCGCCGCCCCGGCCCGCCGCAGCGCCTGAGGCCGGCGGCTGCGGCGCAGGCGGAGGCGGAGCGGCTGCTGCGCAGCGCGGACCGGCCAGCCTGGCAGCGCGACGGCTTCCGCACCCGCGCCGCGCTGCTCGTGCTGCTCAGCGGCGACCGGCGCTCGGCCGAGCAGCTGCTGCGGGCGCGCGCGCGGGCCCGCCCGCGGCGCTGCGCGTGTCGGTGTTGCGTCTGGGCTGTTGCGCGCATGCGCGCCGCCGCCAGCAGAGCCAGGCTGCTGGTGTAGGCTGTCTGCTGCGGCCACCGTGCTGCACAGCGCGCGCCGCTGAGCAGCCGGTCTGGCTGCTACGATGCTGACGTTATTGCTTCTATTGCTCCGCTTCTTATCCCTGCATTTGCAGTTTCTCCCACTCAGGGAGGCAGCTCTACCTACAGCATACCCGAGGGAGGGCACCGCTGCTCATCGTATCAGCAGCGGCGGGCGGAGGCCAGGGTGGCCGTCCGCGCGCCGCTGACGGTGGGGCCAGGGCGCAGGAAGCGAGCGCGCTGTTCGGGACCATCGAGGACTTCATGTGGTTCAAGCTGGCGCTCGTGCGGCCGCCGCGGCCCGAGGCCGGCGACGGCCGCGGGCAGCCGCTGCTGGCGCACGGTCCGCCTCCCGGCCGCTCCGATGCTGGGCCTGCCTGTACCTCGGCCACTCATGCGCACTCATGTGGTTAGGGTTAGGGTCTGCCTTAACTTCTGCAGCAGACCCGTAAGCACGACGGGCCTGCGGCGCTGCCCGCGGCTATCGCGCGGCGGGCGCGCCCGCGGGCATAAGGGCGCCGGCGCGCCCGCGGGCCTGAGGGCGCCGGCGGCGCGGCGCAGGCGGCGCGGCGGACGCATACACGCTGGCGGACCTGCAGAACTACCTAAACCAGTTCCCGCCGGCGCACTACAGCCACGCCGGGCGCGAGCCACTGCTCTACGCCGTCGTGCTGCTGCTCAGCGGCCAGCCGCGTGGCCTGCTCGCGTACTTGGCGCACGACAAGGCCGCGGCCGAATACCGCCTGGACGCTGTGCACCTGGCCGTTGCACTCGCGCACCACCAGGCGCGCCAGCAAGGGGAGGACGAATCGGGGCGGGGCCAGGCAGCCGTTAAGAGTACTGGAATCTTGCTGGCATTGTCCCCGAGCCCTGCCGCCTCTATCTCTCTGGTCGCGGCGGTGCCCGGGCCGTGCAGCAGGCTGGCTGTGCCTGTTGCCAGTGAGCAAAGGCATGCCGTCGCCGTGGCCTGCGGCGGCCCGACCTGCGTCGGCCCCCTCCTGTGTCTCCGCACCATGCATGGCGCAGGGCCGCCGGCCACGCTGCCGGGTGCGCGGCAGCCCGCGCTGTCCCGTCTCAGCGTACCGGTATGCTGCCATGCCGTCTGTACCCGCACCTGTCCTTCAGGGAGAGACCTGAAGATCTGGCAGTCCGGGAGGGCTCAACAGGCCCCGAGGAAAAATTGCGACGCCAGGTGCTGGAGGCGGGCGGGGAGGGCGACGCGGCGGAGGTGGACCCGGCGGCGCTGGTGCACAGCTACGGGCGCGCGTTCGTGCAGGGCGCGCCCGAGCTGGCGCTGGAATACTACATGCAGGCGCGCGTGGCGCGGCAGGGCCGATCAGGGCTGCAGGGACCATGTGCATGCTCTGGTGCATGTTGTGAGCAGCGTGCAGCTTGGCGGGCTCGGCGCTTGAGCACTGTGCGCGCGGGGGAACAGCTTACTTTCCAGACCTGTTCTGGTAGCTGTGTCCGTGCGGGCAAGCATGCTGGCACCCTGTTTGACCAAAGCGTTGCCGCGGGGGACAACGTCGCTGTTAGCGTGTCACTCGCGCAACGATGTGCAGCGCTGGCCGGCGTAGGCGGCCGCGCTGGCGGGCGGCGGCCTGGCGGTACGGGGGGACCTGCTGCGCGAGCTGCTGGCATCGTCCGGCGCGTTTGGCATGCTGCTCGGCGGCGGCGGCCCCGGCGGCGACGCCGGTGCGTGCCTCCGCTGATAGTGTAGCCCCTGATAGTGCGCTGATAGGGCGAGGCCGGCGAGCGCCTCCGCTGACAGGGTAACCGCTGATAGGGCGCGGCTGGCAAGCCTTTCCGCTGATCCTGTCCCGTGCCTGCACCTCCGGCGGGCGCCGGGCGCACTGGCACCGGGTCGCTCGCCATGCAGCCTGGCCGCGACGCGCGGGTGGTTGGCTCGCCCGGCATGCTCGGGCAGACGGACACATGAGAGGCGCGTGGGGGGTGCAAGCTTTGGTAACGCGCTGTCACCCCCGCGGCCTCGGGCAGGACGAGCTCAGGCCAGAGGCGCCGGCTCGTCCTGCTCCTGCCCGGCGCAACACGCGCTGGCTCTGACTCCGGCGCCGGGTGCGCCCTCGCAAGCGCGCTTCATGACCGACCGCGCCGAGCGCGAGGGTTAGGTTAGGTTGATGTCACTTCTTATGTTCCTTCCCTGTACCCTGGGTGAACCCTCGCAGGCGCGCTGGAGCGCTTTGTGCCCGACCGCGCCGAGCGCGCCGAGCTGCTGGGCGCCGTGGCCGCGGCGTGCGAGGCGGCGGCGGAGGTCGACGCGGCCGTCGAGCTGCACCTGTACGCAGGCCGCCCGCGTGCCGCGCTCGCGCTGCTCATGCAGCGCTTCAGCGACGCGCTGCCCGGCTCGCTCACCAACGAGGCCAAGGGTGCGCGCGGGGGCTGCACAGGGCTGCCATACCCTACCGCTGTGCTGACCAGTGCGCTGCATTTGCTGCTTGCATCATCCGGCCTTGCCAGACGCAGCGCCGCGCGCGCCCGCGGCGGCGGCGGTGCGCTGTCTTCATAAGCGTCATCACGCCTGCGCCGGTGCCGCCTCAGCAGTCCGCTTCACCCGACGCCGCGCTGCTCTGTGCCCGCCGGCGCGCAAGCCGCCAGCGCGCCGCGCGCAGCGGAGGAGGCCGACAAGCTGCAGACGCGCGGCAACGACGCGGCCTCGCGGCTCAGCGCGGGCGGCGCGCACGAGGACGCGGCCGCACGCGAGGAGTGGGCGCAGCTGCGCACCGTGCGGCAGATCCTGCAGGCCGACGCCAAGTGCGCGCCTCCTGTTCTGGCGCTGACGCCAAATCTTTTCAAAGATGACAAAGTGGGAAAGATTATGTACCGCTGCACAGCCTGCGGCATGTCCAGCGGGGCCGGGTCGAGGCCGCTCCCCAACGTCCGGCCGCCTGGCGCCGGCTGCTCGATCAGGCACGCCGTGGGTGGGCCCTGGGTGCCCTGACGCTGGAGGGCGCGGCCGCGCGCGCGCGGCAGGGACGAGCTGGGCAAGGTGCTGCCGCTGCTGGGCGATACCCAGGGTGGGTCCCTGGGTGTCCTGACCCTAGAGGGCGCGGCCGCGCGCGCGCAGGGACGAGCTGGGCAAGGTGCTGCCGCTGCTGGGCGAGCTGCCGTTCCTGCCGGCGGAGGCGTTCCGGCTGCAGCGCTGCGTGGAGCTGGCGGCGAGCCTGCCGCCGCCGCTCGCCGAGCGGCTGGAGGCGCTGGTGCTGGCCGGCGGGCGCGCGCTCGCGGCCGCGCGGCAGGGCGGCCGCCTGCGCACGCTGGCCGGCTTCGCGGGCGCGCTGCCGGCGCGCGTGGGCCAGGCCGCCTTCCAGCGCCTCAACCGCCTGCACAACTCGGTCGCGTGAGCCGCGGCGCGGCGCGGGCCAGGGTTACATTAGGGTAGAGGTACCCTGCCCTGGCGGGGGCGCTGGCGGGTTGAGCGGGCGGGGCGTGCTTGCGCAGGCCTGCGCGCTCGGCGCGGGGCGGCCAGAAACGCGCGCCTGCCCGGGGCGCGACCATAACGTGACACCTTGTAAGTCGAGCTGCTCGGGCGGCAGCCAGATGCGGTCGCTGCAAACACGCTGTGAGGATGCCCGAGGGCGCTTGAAGCGTCGTTGGCTGGAAGCATGGGCTGCGAGCACAGGGACAGGAGGGAGCAGCAGAGGTGAGCCCGCGAAACTGGCCGCTCAGACCGCCACCCGTCCCCGCACCGGTGATGCATGCATGCATATGTTGCGCTGTCATGGCGAGCAGCTGCAGGGCTGCTGCCGGAGACGTGCGCGGCCAGAAAGACACACGCGACACACGCGTCTTCTTGTTCTTGTCTCTCCGAGGGCTATCTGGGATGAACATGACCTTTTCACAAAGTCGAAAAGGTCGAATTACGTCCGTACGCGTTCGCGCCATCCGGCTGGCTCCTGGTGGACCAGCGCAGGACAGCAGAGCCTTCAGCAGCGTTCCATACTATTTCCTGGACGCCGCGTTTGGGTTTCCACCCGGATGGGCTCCGCCTTGGGCTGCGTCCGCAGCCGCGACGATGTCGAGGACAACAAGAAGCCCGGCAAGGGACGTCTTCTTCAACAGAAGACGTCCCAGGGAGCCAAAGTGGTGCGTGCAGGCTGGGCGTGGAGCCATGCAAACGCTTTGGGCAGCTGAAAGGAGCCCCTGCTGATACTGCAACACGCAGGCGCCCGCGGAAAAGGAGGCCGCGCCGACCAAGCACTTGCCGCGGCGCCTGAGGACGCTGCCACCGTGCCCTCCCTTCTTCGAGGACACGCTTGACACCGTAACTGAGCTGGGTCTCACCCAGGCGGACCCGCGCCTGGGTCCGCCCCTCCATACACATGCTCTGTTGCGCCGCGCCGCATGGGTGGTCGCGGGGCCCAGGCCCCCGCGCGCTGGCTTATCATGTGCGCGGCCGTGCAGGGAAGTACCTGCAAACCCTGACGACGGCGCTGGGCACGTGCGGCTCTTGGCTCGCCATCCTGGAGGGCCGCAAGGGCGTCAAGCTCTACTCGGCTGTGGGGCCGCTGTGCGGCGTGGGCGAGGTCCACGGCTGGTCAAACAGCCTCAGCCTGTGGACGTGCAGCCCGGCCACGCACCGCGTGCTCGTGATCGACGACACCACCGCCGACGCCAGGCGCGGCGGCCCGGGCTTCGGTCTGGGGCCGGGCGCGCATCATGACGCGCAGCGCTCGGACGTCTGCTGCAGGCTGCCGGCAGTGCAGCGGAACAGCTGCCGCAGCAAGCTGCTGGCGGCCACGGTCACGCCTGGTGGCCGACACAGAGCTTGGCGAGGCGGTGGGTGCCGGGGGCAGCTCCGCAGGCACAAGCCCGCCCTGAAGCGTGTTCGTGCGGGACGCGCTGCGGCTGCCAAGGAGTCGGACCTGCGCAGGGTGTGCCAGTCGACGCTCGTCACGGAGGGGCCCAAGATCCGCTTCTACGCCGGCGCGCCGCTCGTGGCTTCGTCTGGGCACCGCATCGGCGGCCTGTGCGCACCCCTCGCGCTCCTCCACAAGAAGCGACCAGGCTCCTGGACACGAGCGCTGGCTCGGTGCTGTCAAGGTCGCAGCCTTGCCCGAGCTGGCTGGGCGCTGTCGTGCACGCAAGGCAGCAGCAGCTGTCCGTGAGCGGCCACAAGAGCAGCCAGGAGGCGCCCTGCGCCGCGCCGGCGCCGCGCCACGCCGAGCACTGCGCTGTGCATGGCAGGCTGACTTTGCGGCTGAGGTCTCCGTGCTGACACGCAGAGCCCTGCTGCATGCCGGACAGCGCGCGAGGCTGCGCGGCGCCGCCCGACCGCGCAAAGGAATCGGGCCGTGCGCTGACGCGGCTGTGGTGACGGGGCTGCGCACGCGCGCGCGGGCAGGGCGGTGCTGGGCAAGGAGCCGCGCACGCTGACGCTGCCGGAGGCGTCGCTGCTGATCAACGTGACCGAGCTGTGCGTGCGCGAGCTGGAGAAGCCCTGGGCGCTGACCAAGGCGCACGCGGCCACGGGCCTGCTGCTGCGCCCGGCCGCCGCGTACCAGGCCGCGATCCTCATGGTCGACACGCACACGCCCGGCTGGCCCATCCTATTCGCCTCTTCGGCAGCCACGGAGCACATCGGTGCGCGCGCGCGCGCGCCCCGCCCGCGCGCAGCCAGGCTGTAGCTGCCCTGCATGCGCTCGCCGTGCGCGCACCTTGCCCGGCGCGCCGCCGCGGCATGCCGGCTGCGCAGCACTGCGGCCGACCGTCCAGCGCGGCGCAGGGCTGTCCACGAACGACACGACCGGGCGCTGGTGGGACGTCATGGACTGCCACGGCTGCGCGGCGCGCGACTACCGGGCCGAGCTGGTCGCGGGGCAGATGTTCAACCTGCCGCGCGTGGCCGTGAAGGGCGCCAAGCGCGGCGTCTTCTCAGCGACCTTCCGGTGCGCCGCGCGCCCAGCGCTGCGTCAGCGCGCAGGCACCCCGCGCCGCGGATGCTGCCACGCGTGCCCACGCTGCATGCACGTGCGCGGCGAGCGGACCCTGTAGTGTCTGTCCCGAGTGCCTGCCTCCGACCGTGAAGTACAACACAGCTCTGCATGCCAGACTGCTGTGGTTCTAACAGTGAGCAGTATAAGGGGCTTTTGCGCATCCAACCTGGATCCGCGAACGTCACCAAAGCCCTGCATGCCATGCTCATCACTGGCAGGCCCAATTGTGCAAGCGCGTGGGCGAGCCCGTGCTGGACGCGCATGCGGCGCCAGCCGGCCGTCGCGCCCGGCGCAGCACTCGCGGGCAGTTGGCTTCCGCCCCAGGCCCGCGCGCGCGCGCTTATGCCCGCGCCGCCGCGCAGGCGCGCGAGCGAGCCCGTGCTGGACGCGCACACGCTGCCGGTCGGCATCCGTGCCACTGTGCCGGACGCGCCGGCATCTCAGCCGGTCGCGCGGCTCTGGTTCGTGCACCTGGCGCGCGTGGGCACGGGCGAGACGGCGCTGACGGGCGGCGCGCTGGTGCCCAAAGCCGTTCCCTTCCTGGGCCTGGAGCTGGGCGCGCCGCTGGCGCAGGGCCCGTCCGGGCGCATGTGGCGCGCGGTGTACCGCAAGCAGCCCGTCGCCGTCAAGGCGCGGCAGCTGTCAGTCGCAGGCCGTTGTGTTGCCCGTGCTTGGCACGGGGCAGGCCTGCTGGGCTGGCGTGACCACAGCGCTGGGCCGGTGGGCCTCATCGGTCCGCGCGGCGGTGGGCCTCATCGGTCCGCGCGGCCGGGCGCGGGCGCCGCTCCCGGCCTCTCTGGTCACGGCGCGCCAGCGCCCGGCGCGGCCGACAGCGTGTCCAGCACAGGCCGGGCTGTCTCATAGTCCCACATGAGTCCATTATGCTGACGTTGTCCCTGGCACTGCGCTGGACCATGGGCCTTGACCCTAACCCATATCCTTCCCGGCGCGGGCGCTGTGGCGGTCGGGCAGCGCTGCCTGTGCGCCCCGACCGCGGGCCACTGGAGGCGGCGACCGCCGCGAACGGCGCGAGCTGTCGGCGCCGTAACGGGCCGTGCACGTCGCGCAGGTCGTGGCCGACGGGCGGCGCTGCCTGCGCTTCCCCGACGGCACGCCCGTCGAGGTCCGGCTGTCTGAGGACCCGGAGGCGCCCGCCTGCCTGCTGCGCACGCTCGCATTCGCGCTGCCCGCGCTGCCCTGCCTGCCGCCGGGGCGGCCGTCGCTCGACCACGTCAAGCCCGCGCCCGCGCTTGCCGCTGCGCCGCCGCCCGGCGCCGGCGCTGATGCCCCGGCCGGGGCGCCTGCCGGCAAGCCAGCAGCTGCGGAGGCGAACGGCCGCCCGCGCGTGCTCAGCTTCGAGCAGAAGCTGCCTGCGGGCGGCGGCGCGCCCCGCGACGCTATGAACCCGGCCAAGCCAGGGACCCTGCCCAGCCCAGGGACCCCGCGTGCGAGCGTGGGCGCCAGCGTCACGCAGCCGAGCGCGTCGTGGCCGGTCGCGAGCGCGGACCGCGGCCTGCTGACGGGCGCGCGCGCGGGCGCGCGCGACTCGTCGCACAGCTTTGACGGCGGCGTGGGCGCGGGCACGCGGCATTCGGGCGAGGTGTGGCTCATCCAGGAGCTGTGCACGGGCGGCACGCTGCAGGACGCGGTGGAGAGCGGCCGCTTCCACGTCGCGGACGGCGCTCTGGACGTGCCCGCCGTGCTGGCCACCGCGCAGGTGCTGGAGGTTGTGCAGGGCTCGTGAAACCTGCTCAGGGTCACCAAAACCTGTGACGATTGCCACGACCCAGCTTGCATGCGCGAGCGCGGCCTGTGCGCGCTTGCACGCCTTGCATGCGCATGCACAAGGAACTTGTCTGGGTGCGGGTGCGGAGTCTCTTCCGCACCCGCACGAGACCCTGCAGCTGCCGGCTCAGGCGCCCGCCTCAGAGGCTCAGTCCGCTCGCGCGGCCCGCAGGGCTTGTCAATGGCATGGCCTACCTGCATGGCAAGGGCATCGTGCACGCCGACCTCACCGCCACATCCGTGCTCCTTTCTCCGGATCAGGTGCGCGCTAGGGTTGTCCTGCGGCGCCTCTGTGGGGCAGGGCCAGCGCGCCCAAGGGGGAGCAGCCAAGCTCTGCACAGCCTGATTACGCTGATCGAGTGTAACAAGGTCCTGCGTGTCACTTCGTACTTCGCCTCCAAGGCTGCCATCGATTAGCTCAGGTATGTGCGCGCCCACGCGACCAGTCCCATAGCAGCGCTCGCAGCAGCGCCCGCATCGGCTGCGCTCCGCCGCTTGCGTCGGCACTTGGGCCATGCACGCGGAGCCGTGACAGCTTGCATTTGTCACAGCCCACAGCGGGCAGCCACCCGCATTGGCAGCGCATCACAGGAGCCTGGGCGACCAGGGGGTGGCGCTGAGCGCGCTGGCGCGGCGCAGGCGGACCCGCGCGGCTTCGTCACCAAGCTGAGCGGCTACGGTTCGCCCGTCGCTCTGTCCTGCAAAATTCTGTGTCGGGCTGCTGCCTGCTGCACGCGCAAGCATGGGTGCTCGCGTATGCTGTCATCAGTACATCATAATCAGTGCATCATGTGCAGAGCCTCGCGGACAGCTCTCCGTCTCCTGTCACGCGCACATGCTCGGGACAGCGGTGCTGGGCGTGCCGGGGAGGGGAGCATGCGTTGCGTGAAGCGATGGTGTATCTGTGTGGCCCGACCAGGCATCCGCGACCTGGGCAACGACTACCCCACGCGCGTGGAGGTCTGCATGTACCGCACCATCGCGCACCTGCCGCCTGAGACGCTGCTGCGCAACGAGGTCACCGAGGTGCGCTCGCGCGGCGGCGGAAGCCTCTCTCACGGCCGCGGCGGCAGTGGGAGCCTATCAGCCTGGACACAGAGCGCATTTGGCATGGTGCTCTGCTAACCTTGATTGCAAATGCGGCTGCTGGCTGCGTGCGTGTCGTGCAAGCCGGGGGGCCGCCGCTGGCTGTCCTGGCTGCCACCGCGAGTCCCTGCCAAGGAGATCCCGCGGCCTTTGCGGGCTGCAGAGCTACGCGGCGCAGGGCAGCACAGCCAGCACTCTGCTGGCCAAGTGCATCTCGGCAGGCCGTGCCGCCCGGCGCTCAGCAGGCGCCCTGGGCGCGCGGGCAGGCCTCGGCAATGTATGCGTTCGGCGCGCTGCTGCACCGCATCGCGTACGGCAAGCGGCTGCACGGCGAGCTGACGTGGGCACAGACGCTGACGGCGGCCAAATACGCGCCGCTGCGGCCGACGCTGCCGCCGGGCGTTCGCGCGCCGCCCGCGCTCATGGCGCTCATGGGCTGCTGCCTGCAGCGCGAGCCCTCGGAGCGGCCGAGCTTTGCGGAGGCGCGCACTTGCCTTTCTTTCACATGCCCCCCTCCTGTGTCTGGCTGCACACGAACCTTGCGATTTCTTGCACGAGCGTCAAGAATGGCGCGGGCAGCATGCGTGCGCTCGTAGCGCTCGTGGGCTGCTGCCTGGAAATGCTGCGCAACCCCGGCGATGTGGCCTGAGACTATCATGGTGGTCAACATCGAGGAGGACGGTGCACTTGTCAGACAATGCTGGCGCGCCCGCGCACCATCTGAGCCTCCTAACAGCCACTGTGCTAATGCGCCGCGCCTGAGGCCGCGCGCGGGGTCGTCCGCCAGGTGCAAGGCATCTTAGGCGCGATGGAGGACGCGCGCAAGTCGAACCCCTACCCAGAGTCATACCCGCCGCTCAGCGACGAGCCCGCCGCCAACGGCGAGGCAGCCGACGGAGGCGCCGCCAAGGCCCCCGATGGCGCGCTCGCCATCGGCGCGGCCGCCGGCGAGCCCCTGCTCAGGATGAAGGGCGGCGCCGCGGGCGCGGCGCCCGCCCTGCCGCACCGCGCGTCAGACCTGCTCGGGCCGCCGTCCGTGCTGCACGGCGACGCGGGCGACACGGTGACGATGCGCACGGTCGACAGCGGGCTCAGCGACGTGTCGCTGCGCAACGGCGAGCGCGGCTTGAAGCGCCTGCTTGGAACCGAGGTGCAGGCGCTGCCGGGCGAGGACCAGGGCGGCGCCGGCGGCGAGCGCCAGCGCCGCGCGTCGGCCGAGGCGCTGCGTGCACCTTGAGTGAGCGGCGCACATTGGGCGCGCCGCGTGAGGCCAGGGTTCCACTGAGCCTCCAGGGGGCTGCGGCACCCAACCCAGCTGCACGGTGGGCAGCGGCTGGGTCAGAACTGCTGGAATGGGGCTGCCTGGGGGTGGCAGGCACGCGCGCGCGCATTGCCCCAACCGACAGCTGGAACGAAGTGCGGGCCCGGGGTTGCGCTAAGGGGAGGCCCAGCGCAGGCATCCGCCTGCTGCAGACTGTGTAGGGTGCTGCGGAGGCGCGGACCTGCGCGGCGGGCAAGGCCCGGCGGAGCGCACCGCCGTCGCCCGCCGCGCAGGCATGGGCGCCTGCGCGCATGCTGCCGGATTCATTTGAAGAGAGCTCGCAGGCCTCGGCTGGGTGGGCTACCAGCCAATTTTGGAGTGCGCTCCGCAGAAGTCTAGACTGCTGTTTCCCGGCAAGGCACCGACCCATGGCCGCTGGCAGGCTCGGCGCCAGAGCATGGGCGTGTGCGGATGCACAAGCGGATTCCATGAAAGCCACCCACCGCAGATGTAGCCGCGGCCGTACAGGGCTGCTGGACTTTGTCTGCGCCAGTCCCTGGCTCGCATGTCGGAAAAATAGGGCATGTGGCGCTCGAGTGGGGGCACCGCGCGTGGCAGCACTGGTAGCAGTGCACACGCGCTGGCATGACGCGCGCCATGCCCTGGGGCCTTGACGTGCGGGGCAGCGGGGCACTGCGAGCGACAGCAAAGCCAGCACTGCACAAGCGCTTGCATGGCGTGCACTCGAGGCCTCTTCTTTTTTCCCTAGCCCTGGGTCAGCTCCCGCGCTGCGACCGTGGGAGAGCCCAGGCGGTGCGTGCGTGCTGCGCTGACCTCGGCACGCGCAGGCACGCACGCACCACTGTGGCCACACGCCCTCGGGCGAGTGGCCGATTCCGCGCAGCGCTGTGCGCTGCGTAGTTGCTAGGAGAGCCCTGCGTACTGGCCGGCAGGGCCGCACTGTGTACATGACTTCCGACAGGCACGCGGCTGTGCCGCGCGGCCGCTGTCAGTCGGCGCCCGCTGCCGCCCCAGCTCTTTCCCTGCCTGAATGCCTACCTGGCGTTTGGGGCTGCCTGAAGTGGCTGTTCAGCATACATGCCATACCCCTGTGAGGTCAGACCTGTCAGGTTGGGAGGGAAAGTCCGGAGGACACGCGGCGTCCTGCCAGTCGGGTGCGTGAAGAGCGCGGGCCGACCGCAGGACTGGGGCGGCGAAACTTTAGGCGCCAGTGCGCGCTGCCTGCGCTTGCTGAGTTTAGGTACGGTATTGACGTTGGGGTGGATGCGGCTTGACCCTTGGGTGCGCTTGCACTGGCTGCCCACGGGCAGGACAGCACGGAGGACATGAGACAACCCCGGTTGTTAGGCACGAGCGCGTGTCCTAGGCAGTGTGCTTGCCGTCGCTTTGCTCGCTCAGACGCCGTGTAAAAGGTCAGTTGGCTGCGTCTGTAGCGTTGCGGCTGCTCCTACTATCTCATCCCTGCATTTGTTGATATAACCACCCAGGTGCGCAGCTCAACCTGCAGCATACTGGCTGCACAGACCGCGATCCGCCCCGCACCGGCGATGCATGGTGCGCTAGCACGGCAAACAGCTGCAGGGCTGCTGCGGGAGACGCTGCATTGGGCTGGGCTGCCCGCTGGCGGACCCACAGCCATGACCGAGAGCCGGCCGAACAGCATGGAACACGGATCTTCTTGTTACTGTCCTCGCGTATCTGAACATGTGATCGCCCCGTGCGCCCTAGCAACTGCCTAGGTCAAGGTCAGATACAATCGGGCGTACGCGCTCAATCTCGGCTTCGTGGTGCACCGGCACAGGACATAGAAGAGCTTTCACCAGCGTTCCACGTTTCTCTCGGACGCCGCTTGGGTTCCACTCGGATGGGATCCGCCTTAAGCTGCGTCCGCAGCCGCGAAGATGTTGTTGAGGACGTCAAAAAGCCCGTCGCCATCAAGAAGTCCAAGTCCCTCGAGAAGCCCCCGCTCAGCAGGAAGGCGTCTCTGAAAGCCAAAGTGGTGCGTGCAGGCTGGGCGTCTCGCAATGCCAACGCTTCGGGCAGCTGAAAGGAGCCCCTGCTGATACTGCAACTCGCAGGCGCCCAAGGAGAAGGAGGCCGCGCCGACCAAGCGCGTGCCGCGGCGCCTGAGGACGCTGCCACCGTGCCCTCCCTTCTTCGAGGACTCCCTTCAAACTGTCACCGAGCTGGGTCTCACCCAGGCAGACCCGCGCCTGGGTCCGCCCCTCGCCCACGCTTGCTGCGCCGCGCCGCATATGGCGTTGTGGGGCCAGGGCTCACTGGCTGATCACATGCGCGGCCGCGCAGGAAAATACCTGCAAACCCTGGCGACGGCGCTGGACACAGGCAGCTCCTGGCTCGCCATCCTGGAAGGCCGCAAGGGCGTCAAGCTCTTCTCGGCTGTGGGGCCGCTGTGCGGCGTGGGCGAGATCCATGGCTGGCAGAACAGCCTCAGCCTGTGGACGTGCAGCCCGGCCATGCACCGCATGCTTGTCATCAACAACACCACCATCGATGCCAGGCACGGCGGCCCGGGCTTTGGGCTGGGGGCGGGCGCGCATCACACTGTTCAGCACTAGGACATGCTGCTGCAGACGGCTGGCTGCGCAGCAGAAAGCTTCCGCAGCAAGCTGTTGGTGGCCACGGCGCGCCTGGGTGAGCGACTCAGAGCTTGGCGAGGCTGTGTGTGCCAGGGCAGGTCCATAGGCACAAGTCTGCTCTGAGCTGTGTTTGTGCGGGACGCGCTGCTGTTGCTGAGGAGGATGACTTGCGCAGGGTGTCCGAGTCGACATATGTCACGGAGGGCCCCAAGATCCGCTTCTGCGCCGGCGCGCCGCTCGTCGCTTCGTCCGGACACCGCATTGGCGCCCTGTGCGCAACCCCCATCCGCCTGCCACAAGAACCGACCAGGCTCCCGACACATGCGTTGGCTCGGTGCTGTGAGGATCGCAGTCCTGCCTGACCTGGCTGGGCACTCGCGTGCAAGCAAGGCACCCGCGGCTGTCAGTCAGCGCGGCGTGAGCCTGTTTCGTTGCACGAGCGGCGTGAGCCTGCTCAGCATTTTCCTGATGACAAAGACGGAGCTGGCGGCTTGTCTGCCACGCAGCACGCTCAGCAGAGACAGCTGGCCAGCCTGAGCAGCGGCCAGTGGTCACATGAGCGGCCACAAAAGCAGCCAGGAGGCGCCCAGTGCTGCGCCGGCGCCGCGCCACGCCGAGCGCTGCGCTGTGCATGGCAGGCTGACCTTGCGGCTGAGGTTTCTGTGCCGACATGCAGAGCCCTGCGTGCCGGACAGCGCGCGAGGCTGCGCTGCCACCCGTGCGAGCGAATAGGAGTGTGCGCCGACGCGGCTGTAGTGACGGCGCTGCGCTTGCGCGCGCCTGCAGGGCGGTGGTCGGCAAGGAGCCGCGCACGCTGACGCTGCCGGAGGCGTCGCTGCTGATCAACGTGACCGAGCTGTGCGTGCGCGAGCTGGAGAAGCCCTGGGCGCTGGCCAAGGCGCACGCGGCCACGGGCCTGCTGCTGCGCCCGGCCGCCGCGTACCAGGCCGCGATCCTCATGGTCGACACGCACACGCCCGGCTGGCCCATCCTGTTCGCCTCTTCGGCCGCCGCGGAGCACGTTGGTGCGCGCGCGCGCGCGCGCGCGCCCCGCCCGCGCGCAGCCAGGCTCCTAGCTGCTTTGCATGCGCTCGCCATGCGCACACCTTGCCGGGCGCGCCGCCGCGGCAGGCCGGCTGCGCAGCACTGCGGCCGACCGCCCAGCGTGGCGCAGGGCTGTCCACGAACGACACGACCGCGCGCTGGTGGGACGTCATGGACTGCCACGGCTGCGCGGCGCGCGACTACCGGGCCGAGCTGGTCGCAGGAGAGATGTTCAACCTGCCGCGCGTGGCCGTGAAGGGCGCCGGGCGCGGCGTGTTTTCAGCGACCTTCCGGTGCGCCACGCGCCCGTCGCTGCGCCCGCGCGCTGGGCGCACCCTGCGCCGCAGGTGCTGTCGAGCGGGCCCGCGCTGCGCGCATATGCGCCGCGAGCCGACGAGGTTCTTGTGAGGGTAATAGTTGTCCCGAGCGCCCGCCTCCGGCCGCGCAGCGTGCAGGGCTCACGCAGCTCTGCATGCCAGACCCATGTGGTCCTATAGGTAGGCACCGACACAGTTCCGTGCGCGTCCCGCCCGGGCCCGCGACATTGCCACAGCCCTGCATGCCCCGCTCGTCACTGGCAGGCCAGCTGTGCGGGCGCGAGCGAGCTTGCGCTGGGCGCGCACGCGCCGCCGGCCTGCATCCCGGCAGCCGCGCGCGGCGCGGCAGCCGCGGGCGGTCGGCTCCCACCCCAGGCCCGCGCGCGCGCGCTCACGTCCGGGCCGCTGCGCAGGCGCGCGAGCGAGCCAGTCCTGGACGCGCACACGCTGCCGGTCGGCATTCCAATCTTCGTGCCGGACGTGCCGGCCGCCCAGCCGGTCGCGCGGCTCTGGTTCGTGCACCTGGCGCGCGTGGGCACGGGCGAGACGGCGTTGACGGGCGGCGCGCTGGCGCCCAAGGCCATCCCCTTCCTGGGCCTGGAGCTGGGCGCGCCGCTGGCGCAGGGCCCGGCTGGGCGCATGTGGCGCGGGGTCTACCGCAAGCGCCCTGTCGCCATCAAGGCGCGGCGACTCTCCACTGCGGCCCCTTGTGTTGCTCGTGCTTGTCACGGCGCAGGCCTGCTGATCCAGCAGTACCAAGGCGGCCGTCAGGCCTAATTCAGTCCGCGCGGCCGGGCATGGGCGCGCGCTCGCGGCCGCTATGGTCGCGGCGGGCCCGCGCTCGGCGCGGCTCACAGCGTGCCCAGCATAGGCTGGGCTGTCTCAGTTCATGCTGAGAGGTTGTCCCTGGTACTGCTCTGGACCACGGGCCACAGCCCCGACCCTCGTCCTTCCCGGCGCGGGCGCTGCGGCGGTCGGGCGGGCAGCGCTGCCTGTCTCCACAACCGCAGGCCACCGGAGGCGGCGACTGCCAAGAGCAGCGCGAGCTGTTGGCGCCGTGACGGGCCTCGCACGCCGCGCAGGTCGTGGCCGATGGGCGGCGCTGCCTGCGCGACCCCGATGGCACGCCCGCGGAGGTCCGGCTGTCCGAGGACCCCGAGGCGCCTGCCTGCGTGCTGCGCACGCACGCGTTCGCGCTGCCCGCGCTGCCCTGCCTGCCGCCAGGGCGGCCGTCGCTGGACCTCGTCAAACCCGCGCCCGCTGCTGCGCCGCCGCCGGGCGCCGGCGCCGGCGCTGATGCCCCGGCCGTGGCGCCTGCCGGCAAGCCAGCAGCTGCGGCGGCCCATGGCGGCCCGTGTGCGCCCAGCTCGGCGCAGGAGCCGGCCGCGGGCGCGGGCGGGCCCCGCGACGCCGTCAAGCTGACAAAGTTGGGACCCGTGCCCAGCAAAGGGTCCCTGGCAAACGCGAGCAAGGGCGCCAGCTCACAGCCGAATGCGGCATGGCCGGTTGCGGGCGCGGACCGCAGCTTGCTGACGGGCGCGTGCGCACGCGCGCACGACTCGTCGAGCAGCTTTGACGGCGGCGGGGGGGCGGGCACGCGGCTGTCGGGCGAGGTGTGGCTCATCCAGGAGCTGTGCACGGGCGGCACGCTGCAGGACGCGGTGGAGAGCGGCCGCTTCCATAGCGCGGACGGCGCCCTGGACGTGCCCGCCGTGCTGGCCACCGCGCAGGTGCTGGCCGTCGTGCAGGGCTTGCAGGACGCTGTTCAGGGCCACAGAACCTGTGACGACCGCCCGCCCCAGCATGCATGCGCGAGCGCGGCCTGTGCGTGCTGTGCGTGCGTGCGCACAAGCTTGCCTCTTCCGCGCTCGCGCAAAACCCTGCAGCTGCCTGCTCAGGCGCCCGCCTCAGAGGCTGAAGCCGCTCGCGCGGCCCGCAGGAGCTTGTCAATGGCATGGCCTACCTGCATGGCAAGGGCATCGTGCACGCCGACCTCCCCGCCGTGTCCGTGCTCCTTTCTCCCGATCAGGCGCGCCCGGGGTTTCTCCTGCTGCGACTGTGTGGGGCCGAGCTAGCCCGCCCGGTGGGGGCAGCCAAGCTCTGCACTATCTGATCACGCTGATCTAGGGAAGGTTTAGAGGTCCTGCGTGTCGCCTAGGCTGCCAACGACTTGCTCAGGTATGGTGGCCGTGTTCCGCGCAATAGGTCCTCATAGCAGCGCCCGCAGGAGCGCCCGCATCGGCTCAGCTGCGCTGCTTGTGTCAGCAGTCGGGCCCTACACGTTGGGCCGTGACAGCCCGCTTTCATCACAGCCCACAGCAGCGAGCGGCCATCGCATCGGCAGCGCGCCACGGGAGCCTGGGCGACAGGGGTCGGCGCTGAGCGCGCTGACGCGGCGCAGGCGGACCCGCGCGGCTTCGTCACCAAGCTGAGCGGCTACGGTGCGCCTGTCGCTCTGTCCTGCAAGATTCTGTGTCGGGCTGCTGCCTGCTGCACGCGCACGCAGGAGTACTTGCACGCGCTCCCACTGGGGCATGCGCAGAGCCTCGCAAAGAGCTCCGCGTCTTCTGTCACGCGCACATGATTGAAACAGCGGCGCTGGAAGTGCTGGAGAAGGGAGCATGGGTTGACCGAAGCGATGGGGTGTCTGTGTGACCCGACCAGGCATCCGCGACCTGGGCAACGACTTCTCCACGCGCGCGGAGATCTGCATGTACCGCACCATCGCGCACCTGCCGCCCGAGACGCTGCTGCGCAACGAGGTCACCGAGGTGCGCCCGCGCGACGGAGCGGCAGTGGCTCCCACGGCCGCAGCGACGGTGGTAGCCTGTCAGCCCAGAGTTGTCTCTGGACAGAGAGCGTGTGGCATGGTGCCTTGTCAACGGTGGTTGGGGACGGGGCTGCTGACTGCGGTGCGCGTCGTGCACGCTGGCGGGCTGCCGCTGGCTATCCTGGCTGCCCCGGCGAGTCTCTGCTTGGGGAACCCGCGGCCTTTGCGGGCTGCAGAACTTACGCGGTGCGGGGGACCGGCGCGGAGAGCGCTCTGCTGGCCAAGTGCATCTCGGCAGGCCGTGCCGCCCGGCGCTCAGCCGGCGCCCTGTGCGCGCGCCCAGGCGTCCGCGATGTACGCGTTCGGCGCGCTGCTGCACCGCATTGCGTACGGCAAGCGGCTGCACGGCGAGATGAGCTGGGCGCAGGCGCTGACGGCGGCCAAGTGCGCGCCGCTGCGGCCGACGCTGCCGCCGGGCGTGCGCGCGCCGCCTGCGCTCATGGCGCTCATGGGCTGCTGCCTGCAGCGCGAGCCCTCGATGCGGCCTAGCTTCGCGGAGGCGCGCTCCCCCCCCTCCCCCCCCCCGCGCGGGGCGGTGTTTCTGACTGCACACGAAGCTTGCATTCCTTGCATGGGCGTCAAGACTGGCGCGGTCGGCATGCAGGCGCTAATAGCGCTCGTGGGCTGCTGCCTGGAGATGGCGCGCAAGCCAGGTTATGCGGCCAGTGCCCCCGCGCCTGAGGCTGCGCGCGGGGCCGTCCGCCAGGTGAGAGGCATCTTGGGTGCGATGGAGGATGCGCGCAAGGCGAGCCCCTACCCGGAGTCGTACCCGCCGCTCAGCGACGAGCCGGCCGCCCACGGCGAGGCAGCCGACGGAGGCGCCGCCAAGGCCCCCGACGGCGCGCTCGCCATCGGCGCGGCCGCCGGCGAGCCCGTTCTCAGAACGAAGGGCGGCACGGCGGGCGCGGCGCTCACCTCGCCGCACCGCGCATCAGACCTGTTCGGGCCGCCGGCCGTGCTGCATGGCGACGCGGGCGAGACGGTCACGATGCGCACGGTTGACAGCGGGCTCAGCGACGTGTCGCTGCATGACGGCGAGCGCGGCTTGAAGCGCCTGCTCGGCACCGAAATGCAGGCGCTGCCGGGCGTGGACCTGGGCGGTGCCGGCGGCGAGCGCCCGCGGCACGCGTCGGCCGAGGCGCCGCGCGCGCCCCTCGAGTGAGCGAGGCCAGGGGTGCCGCTGAGCCCGGGGGCGTGCGGCACCCGACCCAGCTGCACGATGGGCAGCGGGGAGGGTTCGATTTTGCTGGGAGGGGCTGCCCGGAGTGGCAGGCGCGCGCCCGCGCCTCCTCCCAGCGGACTGCTGGCACAGAGTGCGGGCCCAGGGCTGCGCGAAGTGGAGGCCCGGCGCTGGTCTCCGCCTGCTGGAGAGATTATCAGAATGTGGAGGGTGCCGCGGGCGCGCATGCGTGCGCGGCGGGCGATACCCAGCGGAGCTTGTCGTTGTCGCCCGCCGCGCAGGCATGGGCGCCTGCGGGCATGCATCCGAATTCATTGTGAACTTTGCAGGCGCCTTGGCTTGCGCTAGGGTAAAGGTGGGCTGGTAGCCAAATTGGGGTGTCTTCGAAGAAGCCCCCGTGCTGTTGCTCTCCCAAAAGGCGCAGGCCCAGGCCGCCGGCAGGCGTGGCGCCAACGCATGGGTGTGCGTGAATATGCAATCGGGGCACCGTGAAAACCACCCGCCAAAGATGTAGCCGTGGGCACACAGGGCTGCTGCATTTTTATGCGCCAGTTCCTGGCGTGCATGTCAGGGAAAGGGGGCATGCGCCGCTGGCGGGGCTCTTGACGTGCCAGGCATCGAGTACTGCCAGTGGCAGCACGGCCAACACTGCATACGCATTGCCATGACGTGTGCCATTTGCCGGGGCCTTGACGTGCCGGGCAGTGAGGCACGCAAGTGGCAGCACCGTCAACACTGCGCGACCACTTACATGGCGTGCATTCAAGGGCCCTTCTCCTTTGCCCAGGGTCAGCTCCCGCGCTGCTCCCGTGACACAGCCCAGGCGGTGGGTGGGCGCTGCGCTGGCCTTGGGCCCGCGCGGACACGCACGCACAAGTGCGCCAACAGGCCCCTGGGCTGCTCGCTGGGTATCCCTCCTGCGCAGCACTGCGCGCTGCGTGACTTGCTAGGAGAGCCCTGCGCAATGGCCGGCGGGACTGCCCATGTACAAGGCCTTACCAGGCACGCGGCTGTGCTGCATGGCCACTGGTTGGTCGACACCCGCTGCCGCCCTAAGCGTTTTGGGCCTGCTCAAGTGCATGCACGGCATTTGGGCCGGCCTGGAGCGGCTGTTCAGCGCAGACGCCATACCCCTGTGTGGGCTGGTCAAATATGTCAGGTTGGGAGGGTTAATTCATCGCGAGGGCGGCGCCCTGCCTGAAGTGCTTTGAGCTTTGAAAATTGCAGGCCGACTGCAGGACCTGGGGCGGCATTTTCGGCATCAGTGCATGCTGCCTGCGCGTGCTAGTCAGGATGACAAATTGTATTGGGGTCAATGCGGCTGCCCCTTCGGTGCCCTTGCACTTGCTGCCTGAGGGCAGGACGGTGCAGAGGGCGTCAACCATCGTCTGTTATCAAGGTCTTACCCTGGGTGAATGTGTGTGGGTGTCTGTTTCGCTCTGCTTGCTGTCTCCTCGCTGTCTCTGTTTACTGTTCTGAAAAGCGTTCTCTGCGCTGTTCGCTGTTTGCTGTTTGCAGTTCACTCATCGCGGTTCACTGTTCGCTCTGTTTGCTCACATCTGTTCGCTCTGACGCCGTGTGAAGAAGTAGTCGGCATCTGCAGCTCGCTCTGCTATGTGCATGCTGTAGCGCCCTGGCTGCCTTACTGCTCTGCCTGATCGCCTTCAGTCAATCAATTCACCGATCTCCAAACAACCAAGGTGTTCCAAGAACATTCTTACAAACCTCAGAAGTAAAAGTTGTAGGTGGTGGCCTTCCAACACGGTGCCCCCGGCACGCTGTGGCTGACAGGGAGCGGTGGCCGAGGCTCGATGCGCCGCCGCTTTGCTGGCCTGCGCAGGCTCCTGAGCAGTGGCGGCCTGGGCGGCGGCGGCAGCCCGGACACCTGCGGCATGACCTCCTTTGCGCCGTCCGGCGTGCTGAACACGCATGGGGCCTCCCTGAGTCGAGCCTCGCCCCTCGCGCCCGCAGCAGCGCTTGCCGGCCTGCCCGGCGCAGCACGCGGCGCCAAGCACTGCTCGCACAGTGCAGCCGCTGAGGCCGCAAGCAGACCAGGCAGCGCTGCAGCTGGTCCCGTCCTGCGCTCCCGCAGCACGGAGAGCGAGGCTGCGCAGCGGCGCGGAGCGACGTACGCGCACGTGCTGCGGAGCGGCGCCGGCACGGCGCGCTGCGGCGGTGCAAGCACTGCGGACGCGCGGGCAGCCCGTCCCGCGTCATCGCTGCGGGCGGCGGCCGCGGAGTTCGTCCCGGCGGTGGCGAGCGTACGGGGCGGGCTGCGAGTCGGCGTGTGGCAACCGAGGTGCGCCCTGCCATGAGCTGCCCTAAGCGGCTTGCCGTAGTGCCGGCCACCTCTCGCTGGCCGCAGATGCGCGGTGTGAGTCACGCAGGCAGAGGCCGCACGCCTGAGTCGTGCGACAGCCGTTACTGAGGCAGCGTGTCTTGCATCTGTGTAAGCCAAGAGGTGACGGCGTCGTGCTTGGCAGCAGGGTGCTTGACCCCGAAGACGCGGACCTGCCCAGCACCAGCGGCCGCGGCGTGCAGCAGCCGTTCCGCTGCGGCGCAGCGCAGCTGGCGCAGTGGGGCGCCGCGGAGGGGCAGGGGCGCCGTTACTGCAGCCAGGCCGCGCCCTGGCGCCAGGAGGCCTCGCCGCCCCCGCCGCCGCCGCCGCCGCCGCCGTGGTTTGCGCGGCAGGGCGAGGATGCCGCAGCGCGCGCCGGGACCTTGCAGGATCCCGCGCCGGCGGGGCCTGTGCCGGCGGTGCCTGCACAGGCGGCGCGCATGGCGGCGCCTGCGCTTGCGCCGGGCGTGCTGGTGGCATTCCTGCGCGGCGACGGGGGCAGGGCAGGGTTTGGCGGCCACGGCGAGGCCGCCGCGCTGGACGTTGCGCTGCTGCAGGGCGCGCACAGCCACATGCGCTGGCTGGTCACCGACAGCCGGTGCGCCCCGGAAGGTGCCGCAGACATACTGCTGGCGCCGCTTGTCGTACGGCAGCTGCCGCTGGGAGTGAGCATAAAGTGGAGGGCCGTGACTTAGACGCGCCACTGGCTGCCAGCAGTGCTGCGTCTGCGCTAGGCGTGGTGCTGCACCCATCACTCTGTGTGCATGGGTGGGGTACCACGCAGGCGGGCTGCTACAAATGGGCTGCTGCGGGTTTGTGCGCTCTGCAGAGTGCGCAGACATAGAGGCGCGGGCAGGTGTGAAGTGGAGCCGATGCGAGGCTGTGCGCTCCCGCCGCATCGGCGCCTCACCCTAACCCTAACATGACATGGAGCTGATGCGAGGGGGTGCGGTCCCGCCGCAGCGGCGCCTCGCTGGTGCTGCGGCAGCAGCAGATCGCGTGCGCGCTGCCCGGCGGCGGCGGCCACACGCCGGCGAGCCTGGAGCGCGTCGCGGCCGAGGCTATCGCGGCCGCGGCGCGCCCGGGCAGCATGCAGGCGGCCTGGGAGGAGGTACGCGCGGGCGGCGCGGGCGCCGCGCCGCTGGATGCCGAGCGCATGGCCGAGCTGCTGTGCGGCAGCGCGTCGCCGGGCGCTGTGCTGGCCGCGCTGCGCGCGCTCGCCGCCGACCTCTCGCACTTCAAGCAGGTGTGCACGCGGGCGCGCCGCCGGGCGCTGCCGTCACGTAAGTTCCATGCTGGACGCGTGACCTACAGCGCAGAGGTGAAAAAGAAAAGTGAATATGAATGTATTTTTTTCTTTTCTCATAGTGCGCTCGACGGTCGGCGCAGGTCTCGCGGCACCCGCCGGCTTTCGTGCCGCGCAGCGCCACGGAGGTCGCGGCGGCGGCCACGGCCGCGCAGGCTGCTGCGGCCGCGGCCGCGGAGCGCGCGGCGTTCCGCGCGGCCGCGCGGGCGGCGCGCGCGACGCCCGCCGGCGCAAAGCCGGCGCCGGCCGAGTGGCTGGCGGGCCCTCACGCAGCACGCGTGCGCGCGCTCGAGGACCTGGCGCTCGAGCGAGAAGGAGGCTGCGGCGCGCATGCGCTGGCCATGGACACGCTTCAGGTGGGCCGGGGCTCCGCGCAGGCGCCCAGCGCAGGCTGCCAAACAGGCCCTCGCGTCAGCCGAGCGAGCCTGCCAGCAAGGTCCTGATCCTCCTGCGGGTGCCCCTGCTGGCTGGGTCTGGTCGCAGGGTGTGCCACATTGTGACCTAGCAAGGCTCGATGCAAGCCGTGAGCGTTCCGCGGGCGTGGCTGCGCATGCGAGGGCGCCCCGGCCTACACGCGCGGCAGCGGCCCTGGACCCCAGCCTCTGCCTGGCTCCAGGGCAAGCCCCGCTCTGCCGCATGCCGAGCCAGGGAGCCAGAGCTGCCAGCGCTGGGGCCGCGCGCCCGGCGCGGCCGCGCGACGGGGGCTCTGCCCGCTCGGCGCATGGGCAAAACCCCCTTCCCGAGACATGGCCTGGCGGCCCTGCAGCCTCTGGCGAACCCACCGCTGTGAGCCGCGTCGGCTGGCGCTTTTGAGGACGCGCGCGGCGCCTGCGCGGCAGGCGCTGGGCCACTCCCTGGGCACGGGCGGCGCGACCGAGGCGCTCGGCGCCCTCGGCGCCTGGGGCCCGCACGAGCACTTGGGCCTGCGCCGCGCGCGCGTCAGCGAGGCCTTCCCGCCCGCGCTGGAGGCCGCGGCGGCCGCGCTGCTGGCCGACCCGCCGCCGGACGCGGACGCGGCCGCGCGCCTGGACCTGCGGCACCAGGCGGTGGTCACCATCGACGACCCGAGCACGCAGGGCGCGCGCGCCCCGCGGCGCCGAGCGCGGGTGTTAGGTGAAGGTTAGGTCACGTTTAGGGTTAGGGTATAGGGTAAGGCTGTGGGGGAGCGTGCGCGCTTCGGGGCGTGGTTGCATGACTGTGGCGGCGCCCACCGCGCGGCCGGCGGTTGGCGGCCGGCGCGTGCGCCTGTGCGGGGTGACCGGCGCTTAGCATGTGCTGAGGAAGTGCACATCGTTCACTTGACAGTAGGCCGGGCATGCACGACTGCCACGGAGGTAGTCCATCTATGTACACCCATGGTGTGGCCATGGTGGCGAGCCCGGCGCGCGTTTACGCGCGGCAGAGATTGATGACGGGCTGGCCGCGGAGGAGCTGCCGGGTGGCGGCGTGCGGCTGTGGGTGCTCATCGCCGACCCCAGCCGCTGGGTGCAGCCCGGGACGCCGCTGGCGGAGGAGGCCGCGCGCCGCGCGTCCACGCTCTACTTGCCCACAGGCGCGCCGCTGAGTCGGGCGCCGCGGTCAGCTCGGCGACGCCGCTCGCGTGCGCGCTTTGACTGTCCGCGAAAGGGCACACGGAGCTCCGCTCAGAGGCAGCAAGCATGGCGCCACTCTCGAGCCCCCGGGCAGGGCTTGCGTGCGTATTCCGCAGCGGAGCGCTGGCTGCAAGCTCAGCCACCCCACGCGCCGGCCGCCCGCAGCACCTGCCGCCCCGCGCCGCGCCGGCCGTGCGCGGCACCCGTGCGCGGCGGCCGGCTGCACGCGCACGCCCTGCACTCCCTGCACTCCCTGCACTCCCTGCACTCCCTGCTCTCCCTGCACCGCCTGCCAGCCCTATACCCTAACCCGCGCGCGCAGGCCCGGTGTACATGTTCCCGCGCGCGCTTGCGGAGGGCGCGTTCAGCCTGCGCGCGGGTGAGGCCACGCCCGCGCTCGCCATCAGCGCCGAGCTGGCGCCCGACGGCGCGCTGACCGCCGCGGCGGCCGCGCCGGCGACCGTGCGCGTTGCCGCGCGGATGAGCTACGCCGAGGTGGACGCCGCGGACGCAGCGGGCCGCCTGGCGGCCGCGCCCGGCAGCCTGCACCTGCTCATGCAGGCGCGGCCCTACCTGATCGTAACCCTACCCCACCCCTGTGCGTAAGCAGGCGCGGCCCTCACGCGCGCGCGGGCGCGGCGCCGCACGGCTCAGACTGTGTGTGACATGGCTGTCGGCTGCGTGCCGGCCGCCTGGCTGGCCGACTGTCAGAAGCGCGTCTGCAGCAGGCAGAGCTGCCCCAGATGGGAGCGCGCTTGCTCCGTGCGCAAGCGCGTCCCGGGGCTGGCGCCGGCGGGCCTGCGCGGCGGCCAGCGCCGCCCTGTCGGCCCGCGCCGCGCCGACGCGACTTCGATCGATCGCGGGCCGCTGCGCTGCGCTGCGTGGGCTGCGTCTCTGTTTGGCCATGAAGTGTCTGCGCGGCGCGCCAGGCGGCGGAGGCGCGGCGGCGCTGGCGCGAGGCGCGCGGCGCCAGCGTGTTCGACTCGGGCGACGCGGTCGTGTGCGTGGCCGGCGCGGCGGGGCCGGCGCCGGTAGTCACGATCAGCGGCGGCGCCGGCGCCGCCAGCGCCGGCGGCCGCTCGCGCGCGCAGCAGCTGGTCACCGAGATGATGATCCTGGCCAACGAGGCGGCCGCCACGCTCGGTGCGCGCTGCAGGCGGCCGGCAGGCCCTGAAAGCGGCTGGCAGACCCCGGGCGCAATGGGGTGGCCCTGCCGGCCAGCCGGCCCCGTACACGGCGCGGGGACCTCGCTGAGTGGCTGCGCTTTGCTGACATTGCTGACAGGAGTTGATGCCTGCGGTCTGCCCGTGCGGCTCGTGCACAGCTGGCACGCTGTGCGGCGGGTCACGCTCTCGGTCGGCCTGTTGGCGAGCCGCGCCTGCTCGTCCCGGCCGGCCCGGCAGGCTCGGCGTGACCAGTGACGGGCCGCGCGCCAGGTGCCGCCGGCGGCGTGCCGCTGCCGTACCGTAGCCAGCTGGCGGCGGTCGCGCCGGGCGCGGCAGCGCTGGCGGCCGCGCCCGCCGGCGCCTGCCGCAACGCGCTGCTGCGCTCGCGCATGACGCGCGGCCAGGTGTGCGGGGCGCGCGGCCCGCGCAGGGCACTGCATGCTGCGTGTGACCTGTGCTCAGAGAGGACCTGGGTACAGAGTGCGTGCCGGAGACTCGCTCGCTCAACAGCTCAGGACCGCCACATGTTCAACCAGGGCAGCCAGCGGAGCAGCAGGCAGGCTCGAGGCAGCCGCAAGCGCGCGTGCGGCGCAGCCTGAGCACGCCCTGGTGCGCAGGTAGCCGCGGACGCGCCGCAGGCGCATGCGGGCCTCGGCGTGCCCGCGTACGCGCAGGTGACGTCGCCCATCCGGCGCTACAGCGACCTGCTCGCGCACTGGCAGCTCAAGGTGCGGCGCGGGCGCCCCCCTGCCCACGCGGGCCCGCGGCCGCCGCCCTCAGGGATCGACACAACATCGCGCGCTCGGGCTCGGGCACGCGGCTCCGGCGGCCGGCCGGCCCTGCGTGTTTTCGGGCCGCCGCCTCAGCGCTCGGCGCAACGCTGCGCGCTCGGCGCCCGCCTGCCCGCACCGACACGAGCGCGCCGCGCAGGCGCACCTGCGCGGCGCGGCGCCGCCGTGGGGCGCGCCGGCGCTGGCGGCGGCCGTGGACGCGCACAGCGCGGCGCTGCGGCGCCTGCTTGGCCTGGAGCGCGAGGTGGCCGCGTACTGGACCGCGGTCTACTTCCGCGACGCGGCCGCGGCCGACCCCGGCCGCACCTGGCCCGGCCTCCTGCTGTACTGGGTCCGCCAGGCGCGCTGCTGTGCCCGCGATCGCATGAAGCTCCTGTCCCTCGTGTTTCAATGTTTGTTTTGGGGCATGGCGTGCCCTAGTAGCCTCGCAGGATTCATGGCCTGTTAGGGTATAGGGTTAGGGTCGCGGGCTGGGTTTGCCCGTGGCTGGTGCCTCACAGACCCTGCCGCGAAGCGCTCCCATGGCGCAGATGTTTCTATCCCCCTACGCCCTCTGCGTGAGCAGCGGCCGCTGGTCTGCAGCAGCCGCCGCTGGCACCCGCTCTGATCCGATCATGCAGCTATGTGCGGGAGCGCGCGCGACGCGCGCGCTGCGGCGCGCAGGAGACGGGCGTGGCGCTCGTGCGCCTACGCGAGCTGGGCATCGAGACGGTCGTCGTCATCAACCGGCCCGCCGCGGTCGGCGAGCGGCTGCGGCTGCGCTGCGCGGCGGCCGACCCGCGCCAGGGCCACTTCCGCCTGGAGGAGGCCGCCGGCCCGGCCGCCCCCTGAAATGCGGAAATGCGGCCCCTGCTGCCCTCGCTCGCGATTTGTCAGTGCTGCCAGAGCCACTTTTGCCCGGAGGAGGCCGCCAGCCCGGCCGCCCCCTGACGCGCGGCCCCTGCTGTGCATCAATTGGCAATTTGTCAGGGCTGCCAAGCCCCGGGGCTGGTTGGCCTGTAAAGTATTAAATGGTGCCGCCGCTGCATAGGCGTGCCTGGTCAGTGTTGATGCACTGGGAGCTTCGTCTACCAGCCGCAGGGCCTAGTGCTCTGAATTGTGCGCTGCAATGCTTGTAGTGTATCATGGCGTTTAACATGCGAGTGGTGTTGTCCTCACTGCCTGCAATGCGGCCGACATGCACGTATATGCTTCTCCAGGTACACGGTCCTGTCAACTGTGAAGCCCATACGCATGTCTGACACACTGAATGGTATAAGCAGGCGCCCAGTCCTGAAACAATTTGGTGCGTGTCAGGTAGGCAGCGCAGAAGAGGATTGCAGGTTCAGCGCAGCTCAGCAAGCGTTCTGCTTGCCACCACGGTCTGCCAACTCATATGCGTCCACTGCCCAAGTCTTGTGCCGGCATGTCTGCCACAATTCCCGACAACACGGCAGACAAACCCTCGTGGCTGTAACCGCGCGGCCCTGCTGCAAGGGCATGCAGAGACAGCCAATATGCCAGGCTATGCATCATGCCGGGCTATGCATACCTGTTTGATGATACACTGTAGCTAGCAGACCCGCATGGCGGCCGCGACCCCAGCACAGGCAATGACCATGACATGCTGACCTCTCACGCACCGGCTGGGAGGCCTCACGCCTTGGCAGCAATTACGCCTGTATCTACCAGGTGCGGAATCTCTGCTGCCATCCACGGCGCCAGGCCCAAGCATAAGGCGTGCGCGACTCCAAAGTGCGGGCTGCGCGGGCAGGGCTGCCCGTTAGGGCGCCCACCAGCAGGACGGGTGCGGGTCCAGACTGCAGCAGACAAGGTCCAGGCGTGCAATAAGAGGCAGCGGCCGATGCAGGGCTGCTGCATGTGGCATAAGTCTGCTAAGCTCACAAGCGGGGCGACACCTCTGAATACCAGCCTTCAAGGCAACACAAGTCTGGCAGCACAGAGGCTTGCAGCTGCCCATGTGGGCGGCAGCGCGCACGCGCCTGTTCTTGGCCCACAGCGGCTTGAAGTGCACCGTGAGGCAGATGGCGCCGCCGCGGTACATCTTGGCGGTCTTGCCGTCCAGCTCGGGTATGCGGATCTCCGGCGCGGTCGCCGGGTACGTCGCCGGGATGTCGAACTCGAACGCGAACTCGTGCCGCAGCAGGTTGTGCACGTACCAGCACTTGCCCGACCAGTGCGTGCCCTCCTTGTTGGACGTGATCGTGAACCAGTCGCTGTCGGAAGCCTTGTTCAGCTGGATGTACTTTATGAGCGCTGTCAGCTCCTGCAGGGCGCGCACCGCTGCGCGCCTCAGGCGCGGGCGCTGCGCCCGCGAGCGCAGGGCCGGGGAGCGCAGCAGCAGCAAGGCTGGCTCACCTCCTTCAGCCGCCTGGACCAGTCCTCTTTGTCGCGGGGGCCTGCCTCCACCTGCGGCCCGGCCGGTACGCCATTTCAGCACACTCTCGGGCGAAACGATTGATCACTCTTTGAACTTTGTCTGCCGCACCGTGAGCAGAGGTATCCGTTTTACTGTCTCCTTTGTGCCGCTGTCCCACTCTGCCATCAGCGCGCTCTCCACGTCACCAAGCGCAGCAAAGGCGACCACGGACTACACTGGACTGTACATGTCTGTGTTGCCAGCTACTAGCAAGGCTGCGGAGCTGCGCCCAGGCGACGTAAGCACGATGGCGGGCAAAACACGCGCTGGTTCTGCTTTGGCACAATGCGCTCGAACCTATGGACCCTCGTTGTACGATTTTAAAATTAATCGGACAGAAGCGGCGACTGCCGGTGCAAAAGGGCGGCCTCGACGCTTGGCACCGCCATGGGCGCCTGCGTGCCAGTGCCGCCGCAGGCGTGCGCGTCAGCGCAGGCCCTGCCCAAGGGTAAGGCGCGGGCGCCCAGGGACAAGGGCGCCGGCGTGCAGCACGTCACGGCCGCCGCCCAGCCCCTCCCGGCCCAGCTGGCGGGCTGGACTTCCAGCAACGGCCTGTCGATGCTGCCCACAGACCTGCAGTTGTCGCAGGAGGCGGGCAGCTTGCGCATAAAGTCCCAAGGTGCGCCGCCCCCCCGGCCTGCAAGGCGCGCACGGGCGGTTGCAGCGCCCTGCACTCCTGACTTGAGCGTGTGCCGGGGCTGCAGCACCAGCGTCGCCGCAGGCCGCCGCGGCGAGCGCCGGGGGCGGCGGCGCGGCCGCACCGCACCTCCCGCCCTTGGGAAGCGCTGCGCACGGCGCAGAGGCAGGACGGGAGCACGCGGGCAGCGCACCCAGCCCCACGGCGCAGCTGCAGTCTGCGACGACGGTGGAGGCCGACTGTGCGCCGCGCGGCGGGTCGCCGCCGCCCATGGGCGCCTGGTCGGGCGCCGGGCTCGGCTCCGGCGGCGCGTCATTTGCGCAGACGCCGCCCTGGCAGCGGCCCGACGGCGCTCCAGCCCAGCCGCCGGGCAGCGAGCCATTGGGCTGCCGCTGGGCGTCGGTGCCAAAAGCGGTGGGCACGCTCGACGCCGCCTTGGCGCTGCGCAGGGCCTCGGCCGGGCCTGCGCACACATCCGGCCCAGGGGTGGCGGCCGCGCAACTGGGGGCCGCACCAAGCGAGAGCATGCGGGGTGTGGCTCCCTCAAACGGGCAGGACGATGATGTGTCTGGGCCGGAACGGGGGCAGTCGCTGGAGAGCGGGGGGTCGCAGAGCCTGCCCGAAATGGTGCAGAGGGCGCGCTGGGTGCGCGCGCGCACGCGCACGACCACGGAGGCGCCAGACGGGGCGAGCCACGCGCTGCCCGCGCACCTGCACCCACACCAGGTAGCAGCTCATGAGGCCGCTTGGAGCGGCGGCACGCTGCCTGAGGCAAGCGCGGGCGGCAGCGGCGAGGCCGCCCGCGGAGGCGGCGAGACAGCGGGCGACGGTAGCGATGCGGGCGACGGCGGCGGCGGCGGGGCGGCCGCCAGCGCAGCGGCGTTCCTCAGCGCCTTTGACGCCCTGGGCGCCTTCGATACCCTCACGGGCCTGCAGCCCGACCCTGAGGGCCCGGCGGCGGCGCCAGCAGCAGCACTCGCGCAGCTTGACCTGCACACGAGGCCTGCGGGCCGCGCCGAGGCCAGCTCGGCTCCTGCTGCACCGCCGCCCGGGGCCGTCGCAGCTTCTAGCGCATCGGCGCCCGAGCTCATGGCTCCACTGGGAGCCGCAGCACCGCTGAGGGCTCCAGAGGCCGGGGAACGCGTGCTGGCTTCAGACCGCCCGCCGGCTGCTGCGCCCGCATCGAGCGAAGCCGGCGCAGCGCCGGCCATGGGTCAGGCGCCACCAGGGAAGGACACAGCTGCGCAGGGGGCGCCCGCTGCGGCCAAAGACGGGGCACTCGTCAACGCTCCTGTCGCCCCGATCGTGACCGCACTAGCCGCCGCAAACGAGCTCACCTTGGCCATGTATGCAGCGCCCGCCGCACATGGAGGTGCCCTGGTCACACAGACGGCGCTCACAGCAGCGGCGGACGGGTGCGGCGCTGCTGCACTGCCGCCGGCGCGCGGCGCACACAAGCCCCACAAGGTGCCGGCCGCGCCGGGCGCGAGGGAGATGACGCGCCGCCCCTGCCGCCACAGCCGGCTCCCCTGGGTGTGTCAAGCTCATGAGCCTGAGTTCCTCACCGTCCCGGCAGACAGCATCTGGCACACGAGTCCACCACATCCCAGTTCTGGTCTCCCTGCAGCTACGCTACATGTCTTCAGGCGCTGGGCCGGGCGCGCGAGCAGGGCATGCTGGCAAAGCTGGCGGCGGCGCGGCTGGCGGCGCCGGCTGCGGCCATGCCCGCCGCGTTCGTGGACCTGCGCCCCACGTACAGCCGCGATGCGACCGACGAGGGCGCGCCGGCGCCTGCCGGCCACGCGCCGCTGGGCCTCGGCGAGGCGTTCGCGCTGCAGCTGCGGCCGCCGCCGCCGCCGCAGGCGCAGCGGGCGCGCGCCAGCCGCATGGATGCCGCGCTGGGCGCGCCGAGGGCCTTGCGGCAGCGCTGAGTGTTGCCGCGTAGCGCTGCATGTGTATGATGCTGCAGCCATGTTTGATGCATAAGGCTGCTTGCCCCGCGAGGCCGGGACTACCTTTAGGAGGCAGGTCGGCTCTATGTGCATGTGCCTGTCTTTGCAAATATGTGTGCAATTGTGTGCGATCGCGCAAGCTGCCTCCAGCCCGATGCGCCCCTGCCGGCGCTGCCGAGCAGCCTCTGGCGGCCGCTGTCCATATCTCCGGCCGCGAGCCGCCCTCGCGCGCGTGCGCGGCGCTACCAGCCCGAAACCGGTCAATACCTCTATGACAGTGGTGCGCGGCAAGGCGGGCTCCAAGCTGACGTGGACGCCGAACGCGGCAGGCCTGGCCGCTGGAGAGGGCAAGCCGCATGTTCAAAACGTCGCCGCCGACGGGCCCGCGCTCTCCGGCGGCGCAACCATGGGCTCCATGACCGGCTGGCAGGCGCTTGCCGATCAGGCGCGCCCGCGCGCGTGCGTGCCGTGCCAAATTTAGGTTAGTGTATAACAATAAGCGTACCCTAGCCTCGGTCGCGCCGGCGGCGGCAGCCGCTCGCAGCCTGTGCGTCTGAGCGCTGCGCCGCGCGCAGGTCATGGCGGAGGCGGAGGCCGACGGCGCGGGTGAGGCGCCCGGCGCGCTGTCGGATGAGCGGGGGGATGCTGCAGGAGCGGCGCACGGCGCGACAGCGGCGGACCGGCCGAAGCCCGCTGCGCTGCTGGCGGCGCCCGTCGCCCGGCCCGGGTGGCGGCCCAGCACAGCTAGCGTAGGCGCTCCTGTCGCGCCTGCCTGCTTCATCAGGGGTTTTCAGCTAGAATACTAGCTAGGACAGGCACTATGTACCTGCCGCGAACAGCAGCAACGCTGCACCGCAAGCCAGCTGCCAGCCCTCACGCCCGCGGTCCATGCATGCCGTCCCGGCCGGGCGGCCTGGGTGCCAGCGCCGCAGACACCCTCGCAGACTCAAAGGCTGTGGCAGTCAGGCAGCAACTACAGTGCTTGAGGCGCCAACTGCGCGTGGCACTGCCCCCAGCTTTAGCACTACAGCCGTCTGGCGCCGCGTCCTGGACGGACTAGGGTAGGGTACCCTATGGCGCAACCTCATAGCGCGCCCCCGCGCAGGGGCACGCTCTTCCTGCAGTATGAGCTGCAGGAGGACCTGGGCGAGGGCGCGTTTGGGCGCGCGGTGCGCGCGCGCCGGCGCCGCGACGACCAGCCCGTCGTCGTCAAGATCATGCACCCCGACACGCTCAGCGACAGCGCGCGCGAGGAGGTGCGGCCGCGGGCCGGCCGCACGCGAGCCTGCGCGCGCCCGCCCGCAGCCCTGGCGCGCAGCGCATTTTGGTGGCGGTGCCATGCATTCTTGGCACGCACATGGGCAGTGGGTGCATGGTATGGGATGGGTGCATGGCATGACACCCTTGTGTGCATTCAAAGCAGCCGGCATTTAGGGTGAGCTGCCCTGCCCCGCACACCCTCGCCTGTCTGCCTCCGAGGCACGCCGCAGCAAGGGCGGCGCCAGCCCGCGCCCGAGCGCAGTCCTAAACCTACCCTAGCGCGGCCGCGCAGGCGCGGAATGAGGTCGCCGTGCTGGCAGCGCTGGACCACGTCAACATCGTCCGGTACCTCGACTGCTTCACCGCAGAGCGCGGCCGCATCCAGATCGTCATGGAGCTGTGCGAGGCGCGCGCGGCGCCCTGCACTGTATCGCCTCATTGTGTTGTCTTTGCATTGTTGCATTGTTGCATTGTGCAAAGCGTGCGCGCCGCCGCGCGCGTCTCGCGCAGTGCCCTGGGGCCGGGCAGAGGGGCCGGGCCGGGCGGGCACAGCGCTGTTGCGCATGTGTCTGGGCCCATGCTCGCCAGCCAGGGGCCAGCGCATGTGCGGGTGGGGGGGAGGGAGCGATGCAGACCGGTCTCCATGACATCCTCGCGGCGCGAGGGGGCACCAGGGGGGCAGCTCCTGGAGCGCAGCAACTCGCACAAGTGTGAAAGCTCAGGCTTTCCAAGCACACGGAGCCGGCCAGGCACCGGGAAACGCCGCAGCGCGCACGCAGGAGGGCGACCTGCACAGCTACCTCAAGCGGCGCGCCGGGCGGCTGCTGGACGAGGATGAGGTCATGGCCAAGCTCGTCCAGCTCTGCCTGGGCCTGCAGCATGTGCACAGCAAGGCAGGCAGCCCTCACGCGCACCCTGCCATGCACCCGCAGTCGGCTGGGGCCTCACCGTGTCGCACCGCGCCCTGCAGCGTCCGGGCCGCGCTGCAGGGCGCCCGCACGGCAGGGCATGCCTGGAGGCACCGCTCAGGGCTTTGCGTTCGCAATGTGAGTGTGCAGTCTTACGCCGTGCGTACGTCTGATCCGTCTGCACCGGGGCGCAACGCGCCATGCAGGGCATCATCCACCGCGATTTGAAAGCCAACAACGTGCTTCTAAGCGTGGGCGGCGTCGTCAAGCTGGGCGACTTTGGCATCTCCAAGGCGCACGCCCTGCCTAACCGCCTCTGTGCATGCACGACAGGCTCAGTGGCCCATGGACTACACAGATGGGCCGCTTTGCCTGTCGCAGCTGTGAGACGGGGTCGCGCTGGGCATGATGGACCGGGCTAAATGTTCGGAGGCCCGTGACTGCGCCCGTTCTCCACAGGTGCTCGCGCACGACCAGGCGGCTGCGCGCACCATGCTCGGCACGCCCTACTACATGAGCCCTGAGATCTGCAAGGTGCATGGCCCTAGTATCCCCGCAAGCCCAGCAAATGGGCCCTGGGCGCGTGCCCCCAGGCCTTGCCCGCGCCCGCTCAGGGCTGGCGCACGGCATGAGCTTCGTGAGAAAGTCCAGAAAAAGGGGCTGCAGGGGCCAATGCTAGAGCGCAGGGCGCGCCAGGCGCTGTCTCAGGCCAGGTCGAGCCGCGCATGGCCCAAGCTGAGCAAGGTTGGCTGCGGAGAGGGTGAGAGCTCCGCAACATGTGCACGCGCATGCGCATGCGATGCGCTTGACAAAAACCCACCCCAGCTGCCAGCAGGGCGCTATATCTGGCTGATCGACGAGATCCGCCACCGCAGGGCCGCCCATACGGCACAGCAACCGATGTGTGGGCGCTCGGGTGCATATTGTACGAGCTGTGCGCGCTCCGGCGCGCGTTTGATGGCAGCAACCTGGGCGCCATCACCGTGCGCATCATGAGGTGCGCGAAGGGTGTACGCATGACACGGCACGTTGAGAGAGAGCCCCCGGCATGACCTTCATGGTGTCCGACATGCCAGAGAGGCGTCGCGTCGATCGGCTGCATGACGAGCTTGGCAGTGGAGCGACCCCTTGCATGAACCTGCTTGTGCAAGGCCCAGGTTACGTACGCACATACCTTATATTTGCCCATGTCGCAAGACGTGCAAGCCACAAGGACAGTGGGGAGGCAACGCGCGCGCATGCTGCGCCCCTGCCACCACGACGCCGCCGCCCGAACGCGCAGCGGCAGGTTTGCGCCCATCCCGGCCTGCTTCAGCGCCGAGCTGCGCGCGCTCAGCGAGGACCTGCTGCAGCGCGACCCGGAGCGCCGCCCGACGCTGGACGCGCTGCTGGCGCGGCCGTTCGTGCGGCGCCACCTGGGCGCGCTGGCTGCGCGCGTGCGCGCCGGCGGCATGCGCCGCCAGGCCAGCTTTGAGCGCACGCTGGCTGCGCTGCGCTTGCCGCTGGTGCGCCCGGGCTGGGTGTGCGGCTGCTGGCTGGTGCCAGGGTGGCGGCCGGCGGGCGCGCGACGGCTGAGCCGGCCTGGCGCGGCACCCAGGCCATGCATACTGGCACCTCATGGACGATGCTCAAGCCGTGGCATCTTCTGCGGCCCAGCGGGGGGCGCGGGCGCCGCGGCCAGCAAGGCTGGTGGCCAGCTGGCGCCAGCAGCTGTGTAACTCGCCACACATCAGCTGCAGCGCACAGCGAAGGTGCTCAGTTGGAGGAATAGCTTCATTGCCGGCGGTTCCCTGTCTGCGTGTCACGCCTGCGCATGCGCGGCTGCAGGAGGAGCCCGAGCCGCCGGGCGCGCGTGTGGGCGCCGGCGCGTGCGCGCGCGCAGCCGCGGGAGCCAGCGGAGGCAGCGGCAGCGGCGCCTCGCCTGGCTCCTCCGGCCTCGGCCCGCCAACGCCCTGCCCAGCCGCGGAAGCACCGCTAGGGTTCCCGGCCTGCGAGTCGCAGGCCAGCTGCGCCAGCTCCGCATGTCAGGCACACGCCGAGCCAGATAGCCTGGCGGCCGCCCGGACAGACCTGGTCGGAGTGCCAGCGCAAGCAGCCACCTGCATCGGAGTGGCTGCTGCGCCGCTGCATGCGGGGGACACAGCGAGGGCCGCCCTGCCTGGTGACTTGGACACTGAGGCCTCGAGTGGGTGCCATACAGATGAAAGGGGTGCAGAGGCTCATACACCTCACATCAACGACTGCATGATGAGCGGCGGCGGCCCCGGTGTGCCCGCCGCTGGCTGTCTGGCCGACGCGCGCGTGCCAGCGGCCTCGTCACACGCTCCGGGTAGTCGTGATGAGGCTGCGGAGGCGGCAGCGCAGCAGCGACGGCAGCGGGAGGCCGCGCGGCGCGCGCGGCAGGCAGAGCGCGATGCAGAGGAGGCGGCAGCGGCGCCGCGCGTGCGCGCATTTTTTGCCAGCGGGGGTTTCTCGGCTGTTTGGTGACTGTACCTGCATGGCTGACGTTGAGGCCGCAACGGCCACGCTGCACGTGCGCGCGTACTAGCCGGCGAGGTTTATCCAATTTGAGGTTTAGGCTGGGAGCAGCGCGCTTCTCGGTATGCCATTGGCAGATTTTTGAGGGTGTGAGTGCATCATGACTCAGTCCCAACACCACAACATGTGCAAGGGCACATGCGAATGTTTTGCAGTCATGAATTGCAGTCATGAATGAATTACAACCGTGTATCAGCCAAAACTGGCCGCTTACGGGCGCAGCCCTGAACAGGGCTACGCATTTATCAACTTGATCTCAGCTAAGCATGCGAGGATGCAGTGGGCGACCGCCAAGGTGTGCCGGTTCCGATTCCCGCCTGGCGGCATATCACTCCTTGCTTTGCCATCCAGGGCTGCTCAGGCGGTCAGGCCCGCACGTGGGGCCGCCAGGCGAGTTCACTGTGTTTGCATCAAGCACAAGGCATGTCGTGAGGCAGGCCTTCTCTGTGAAGCAGCACCTGCTACCTGTTAAGTTAGCCTACATACAAGGCACCCTTCATACAAGGCACTTGAATGAACCGGCTTCAGATGCAATGAGCATTTAGGGTCTCGTGCTTCACCCTGCTGGCACGTGCAGATAGGACCGCACAAGAACGGTTGATATCGGCGTGCTTGCAGCTTGAGCTTCGCACTGTTCTCACAAACTCAGATTCAATTTTTTCCTTGCTGCCTTGGGCGCAACCACACCCGCCTCTGCATCAGAGCTTCACCATGGTCACCGTTCCCGGCCTGGCGCCAAGGCCCTGTAGCGGGGCGCTGGCAAGCAGCAGCAGCCCCGTTAGCTTCCGGAAAAGCCGCTACACGTGCTTGCAGCGCAGGCGCTCGCAGCAGCGGCCAGCGGTGTCTGCAACAGCGAGCAGCGTTGTCGATGAAGTCTTGCAGCGCATTGCTGGCTCCGGCACGCCCCTTGCTACAAGGACTCGAGCTAGTCAGAAAAAGAGACAAGCGCACGTATGAGTGAGCTTTGCCTGGGACGAGGCATGCATCCATCACTTACGTATAGCGGTAACGGCAGTCCGGGGTAGGCTCGTCTGGGTAACTGTTGCGCACATAAATGATAAACTCGTGTGTATAGCGCCTTCAGTAGCAGGCACGCCATCCGGGCGAAAGGGAGCGAGGTGCTAGTTGCTTTGCTGGCACAAACTGTGTGTTCACCAGTGCCTTGTCTCGCGTGGTATGCTTTGGACAGGCAGCAAGTCTGGCAACTGGCTTTAAACCAGTAAGGGGAACTCAGCAAGACACAGGGCTGCTTTCTGATGCCTCCCAGTTTTGCCTGGCGTGTATGCTTGTTAAGGGCAGCCCTACCGGCAGATGGCGGCGAGGACCTGGGAGAGGCCGAGCAGGCCTCGGTCGATAGGCTGCTGAGCCAGCTAGAGGAAGCAGGAGCGCGTCAGCAGCCGCGGCCGCTGGACAACCCGTTGTTGATGGGCAACTGTAGGGTCGGGTATGTGTCGACGCGCCAGGCACCAAAGCAGGACGGCAAGCGTGCGCCCCCGGTCTCTTGCAAGCATGCTCCTCTCGTGTCCAGCAACAGCCAAATTCAATGCGCTGCTCTAGCCTGTTTCCTCGTGCACTGAGCACAGCAAGCATGGGCTCTCATGCACAGCAGTATGGGCTCTCATGCACAGCAGTATGGGCTCGCATGCATGCAAGCGCGCCGCATACGCTTCGGCCCTGTGCTGTGCTCTCATTTGCAATCCGGCTTGCCCAGCTGACTGTGTGTGTTTATGTGTGGCGCTGCAGCGGCCGGGGGCCGCTTCCGTACGCGCTGGGGCCGCGCGCTTTTTCAGACCTCCGGCCTGTTCCAGAGCGTGTGCGCCTGCCCTGCAGCCGAATGCGTTGCCGCGCAACCTGCGATTGCTATTGCTAGGACTCGGCCACAGGCCTGACGCCCAACACGTGGCGGGGCCGAGCAGGCTCCCGTCAGACCTGGCGACGAACAAGGCACGCAGCTCGCTGCCAGTGCTGGCCCGCATGGCATAGCTGCGCTGTCACCCCTGCACAGACCAGCACTCTATGCTGCAGGTGGCGTTCAAGCTCTTTGGGTGCATCCCGGGCCATGTCGGCCTGCGCGGAAGAGTGGAGGCTGTCGGCGAGGGGCGGGACACCGTGAAGGTGCGCGGTGCGCCAGGCGCAGCAGCACGCCGCGCCCGCAGACACGCGCATGCAGCTTCTCAGTGTTGGGCCCGAGCGGGTTTGGGCCCCGACCCGTGCTCGCCGTGTGGCACCTCTGCGCCTTGCCCTGGCGCGTCCGGGCCGGGCACCGTGTGCCAGCGCGCCCAGCGCCGGCCAGCCGGCAAGCGCGCTTCAGTTGGAAGCAAACCCCAGGCCCGCAGGTCACGCAGCGCAGTGAGTCACCGCGCCGGCGTCAGCATGGGACGCTGGGGCCCGCGCCAGGTCCGCTTCGAGCGGCCGGAGCTCGTGCTGCCCGGCCTGGCGCTGCGCATCGGCCCGCCCAGCGCGGTGCAGCTGGCTACTACATACTTGGACGAGCGCGTGCGCCTCGGCCGCGGCTCGCGCGGCTCGCGCTTTGTGTTCGTGCGCGGCGGGTCAGCCGACGGCGCCGGTGCGCGGCCGATCGCGCGAGCAGGCTGGCATGCCAGGTTGAGACGCGGCTGCGCTGCCCATCCTGGCGTGTAGATAGTCGGCAAGCCGTAGGCACTGTGCAGCATCGCATCCCAGCCGCATGCGCCTGCTTGCCTGCGTCAAGCCCCCTGCTCACTGCACTTTCAGGGCTGTCTGCAGCCACGGAATGGTTGCATGGGGCCGCATGGCGCTTGTCTGACAGCCTGCTGGCGCTGACACGTGCGGGGGCGGCCAACGGTGTGTCATTGCGCTGTGTGGGGCTGTGCTTGGCTCTGTTCAATGAGCACAACATGTATCCGTCGCTGTGAGCCATCGCTGGAACAGTGCGGCACAGTGCGCAGGCATGGACGTGGTCGGTCTGAACAGGACGTCCCCGGTGGGCTGGCTGCTGCTGGCGGCAGCGGCGGCTGCGAGCGCGTGGCGCGCGGCCGCCCTCTGGCGCGCCGGCACGCTGGCGGCGCGCGTCGGGGCCGCGGCCTGCGCGCTGCTGGCGCTCGGGGTGGCACTCGCCGTTTGTGTGGACCGCGCGCCGGCGGTCCGGCGGCGGCTGGGAAGCTGACACGTGTCGGGACGACACGATCGACCTTATGAGCATGCGGCATGCTCAGTCGTGCTGGCTGGGTGCGGCTGCATGCGGCCGCAGCGGCGCAAGCGCTCGTGAGGTAGCGGCTGAGGCAGGCCTGTGACTGCTGTTGCAGAGACGGTGCAGAGACGTGGCGGCAAGGGCCGTCCTTGCTGTGAATTGCTCGTGCGAGAGGAGTGCACACCTGCGCATCTCTCGCTCAGTAAGAAGCATGCATGCATCAGCATTGCAAGTATATGCGACTTTGCTGGTACAAAACATCTCCTGGGAAGTCTTGGAGGGTTTCACAAGGCAAGCCCTACTAGGAAAACAAGGCTGGTGCACTCGCGGTGGGAGGGGCCCAACGTCCTCAACCTCCCAAGGGACAGCGGTGTCCACAGCTGCCCCTGGAAAGCACGTGCGCCAGCATCCTGCAGCGGCTGCGTGGCTAGTGCGGCGGGAGGGGCCCGGGCCTCGCTGCGCCTCAGCGCGCGTGGCGGCGCTGCCTGCGGCCTCACCGGCGCGGCGTGCGGCGGGGGTTGCCAAGCGGCTCCGCGGGCGCCTGGTGGCAGGCCCAGGCAGTGGCTGGGGGCAGGTGGTGAGCAGGAGCAGCACGAGCCCAGAGCAGTGAGTCCATATGGACTCGCTCTTAAATCACCCCAAGTACCAAAAGGTGCGGGTCGCACCGCCGGACCTGCCTGCCGCTCGGCCGGCAGCCGGCCCGGCGCAGAAAGGTGCCCAGGGCCCATGCAAACGGTAAGCAGAGGTGTCCACGGCCCGGCGCAGATCCGGGACCTCAACAGTGGCACGTTTGGCTTTGTGGAGCTGGCCTTGGACAAGAGCTCGGGGCAGCAGGTCGCCATAAAGGTGCAGCCCTGTGCCGTTCCCTGCTCATATTTGTTTCCTTGTAGTGCCAGGCGCTGGGGCGCGGCCCGCCCGCGCTGCCTGCGCTCCCAGGCGTCCTGCGGTGGACTGAGCGGCTTGTGTGTGCCACCGCCGCAGTTCATCGAGCGGGGAGAGAAGGTGAGCCCCGCCGTAGTGCTGCGCGGTGCAGCTTCGGCGCATGCGGAACATGCTGTAGCGGCCTGTCTCTGGCAGAGCGGCGCCTGGGGTGGGCTGGACGCGCTCGCGGCGGGCGACCCCACTGCGGCGACCGGCCTGAACCCTCGCGGAGCGCGCGCAGGTCACAAAGTATGTGGAGCGCGAGATTCTCAACCACCGCTTCCTCATGCACCCCCAGTGCGTGCCCCGCAGCGCGCTGGCTGCCTGCTGGCTGACCGCCGTGCCACGCTGCGCCGCGCGGCGCCCGCCGCGCCTGCGCGCCCAGCTTCTGCGCCGGCTGAAGAGCGCGCGGGGTCGGGCGCGCGCGCGCAGCATCGTGCAGTTCAAGGAGGTGTTCCTCACGCCGCGGTACCTGGCAATCGCGATGGAGTTTGTGGCCGGCGGCGACATGTTCGAGTATGTCGTGCGGAAGGGCGGGCTGAAGGAGAGCGAGGCGCGCTGGTTCTTCCAGCAGCTCATCGTGGGCGTGGACTACCTGCACAGGATGGTGCGCGCCGCGCGCTCGCGGGGGAGGGGGGGCGCGCGTCGGAGTGGTCGCGCGGCTGCGCGCCCGGCTTGCACGGCGCTGCTCGCCGAGCGCGCGCGGCTCGCCACGCGGCTCAGGGCGGTCGCTAGGCTGCACGGAGTGCCGCAACCGTGCCGGTCGACCGCCTGGCGGCGCGGGGACGGCGGGTGACCCCTGCGCGTGCGCGCGCCGCAGGGCGTGGCCAGCCGAGATATAAAGCTGGAGAACACGCTGCTCGACGGCAGCCCGCGGCCGCTGCTGAAGATTTGCGATTTCGGCTACTCGAAGGCGCGCTTGCGCCGGCGCGCTGCTGTGCTCTGCGCCACTGCAGTGCTGGCTAGGCGGAGGGTGCGCAGCACACTGCGTCTCACCAGTCTGCGCCTAATACGAGGACCGCGCGCGCGCGCGCAGCACGAGAAGTTCCAGTCGGCGCCCGGGTCGCGCGTGGGCACGCCGGCCTACCTCGCACCCGAGGTCATCATGACCACAAAGGGGCAGACGTACGACGGCAAGGTGGGCGCCGCGCCCGCCGTACCTCGGCGCATGCGCGGCCAGCGAGCTGCGCGCGGGCACTTGACAGGCGCCGCGGGCGCAGCTCGCGGACCTGTGGAGCTGCGGCGTCATGCTCTACGTCATGCTGGTCGGCGCGTACCCCTTTGAGCGGCCAGAGGACAAGCACGACAACCAGAAGTTGCAAAAGATGATTCAGGCGCGCGGCCGGAACCAAGTAGTTGTGGCTCGTTGCGCGCTCCTGCGCTTGTCCCGTGTGCTTGCAGTGCCCGGGCGCGCGGCGACGCGCGGGGGCGGGCGCGCAGAGGATACTGAAGGTCGAGTACGAGTTCCCCGCGCACGTCAAGGTGTCGCGCGAGTGCCGCGACCTGCTGTCGAAGATCCTGGTGCCCGACCCGACGAAGCGCGTCACCATCCCTGTCATCCAGCGCCACCCCTGGTACTTGAAGGACTTGCCGCCGGGCGTGGCGGAGATGAACGACTCGCTGCCGCAGCCCAGCGCGGGCGTGCAGGCGCGCGCGCTCCCCCCCTCTCTGCCTAGGGGTCTGGGCGAAGCATGTCTGGAGGTCTGGGCAAAGCAAGGAGCACACAGAGCTCCTGGCGCAAGGAGCGGGGCCGCGTGGGCTGCTGACCTTTGGGCTACAAGGCCTGGATGTGTGCACTGGGATGTGTGCAGCCTTGATGTGCAATCTGGTTGTGTGCAGCCTTGTGTCCCATGTCGTGAGCCAGGACGCTGGCGGCCGCTGATGCTGACAATGCGCGCGGCCCCGCGCAGTCTGTGGAGGACATCCAGCGCATCGTGCGGGAGGCGCAGACGCCGCCCGCGGGGCCGGCCGGCTGGGACAATGATGAATATATCGACGATGCGATGGACCAGGAGCGCTACGACAGCTCCTCCTACGACGAGTGGGGCGCGCCCAGCATGTGAGCCGCGCGCGGGCTGCGTGCGCGCTGCGTTGGTCACACCGGGCAGGCAGGTTTGTAGTGGGCGGCGCTCGTGCGGTGTAGAGCCGGGCGCGCGTACCGCGTGAGCTCTGGATGATCACTGGGTGCCCTAGGAGCCGCGGTGCTCGGGCGGACTGGAGGGGGGTGCGCCAGCGGCAACAGCGGTGGTGGGGTGTGCGCACGCAGCGGCTGCGCCGTCTTGTCAGCAGGGTGCATCGCTGTGATATACCCTGCTGGGGAAGGAGGTGCGAAGGAACCCTGCGTGCGAGGTGCTGCCGGCCGGGCGTGTGCGCGTGCGCGCTGCGCGTTAGCGCAACCCGCGGCCACCGCCACTGTCAGCGAGGAGGCACGCGCGTCCGGCGTGCGGGCCGTCATCGCCTGGCGCACGCACGCGCTGGGTAGCTTCCTGAGCAACGACAGCGCTGCACGCTTAAGCCTGACGCGGTAGGAGCGCAGGCGCGCCGGAACGGAGCACGCTCCAGCGTCTGAGTCGCCGCTGGGGCGCATTGCCCGGGCACGCCCCGTGTGCTGCGAGTGGCGGGCTGGGTGTACGGCCGGGCTGTTGGCAGATAAGTGCCACCGTGTTGCAGCGGCACAGTGATCCTGCTGCCCCCGGGCGCGGCCCCGCAGGGCGCCTGCGCCGCGCGGAGGCTTTGGCCTGCCGCTTGGCTGTCCGGGGCCGCGGCTGCGTGTAGCGGGGCGAGATAGCAAGGGTAGCATCCTGGCTGTTGTGATGTTGGCCCCCCGGGGGGGGCGGTCGGGGGGCCGCTGGCAGCGCAGGCCGTGTTTTTGCCAGGTGGGGCGCTGCGCGCCGGGCTGGCGGGCCGCCGAGCGGTGCCGCTGGCGTGTCGGGCACCTAAGAGCCTGTGATACCCTGTGTGGTGGCAGCGCCTATTGCTGCAATGATTCATGTGCACCAGCTCAGCGCTCAGCGTACGCTGCTGTCATGGGGTGGCGCTCAGGCGTGCCTGCTGGGTTTGCTACTAGCCCGCATATGCGCGTCTTGCGCTGCGCTGAGCGGCGCGGGGTTTTGGGCGGGGGTTTGCGCCAGCGCGGGTGGTCCACTCTGCGGCTGGTTGCGATTGGAGCACTTTGGTGACAGCCGTGAGTTTGTCATGGCCCCTTCCATGTAGATGGTCTCAAGGGCAGCCTGCGGCCTGCCAGGTAACTGTGTGCGACTTAGGCTGTCCAGAAGTTGGGAGCCAATGTCCCCTGGTTTGGCGGGTGCATTTTCTGTGCACTGGGTGAACTGGTACTTTCCCCGTATAAGTCGCAGACCGCTCGTCCACATGCATCAGCCCTGAATGCACACCGCTCAGCTTGTGTCCTCCTGCATCGTCCCTGAAGGCACGGAGCTCAGTGGCTGCAGCATGCAGTGGTGATGCCATGCAACATTTGCTATCAACGGTTCTGTCAAAACATGGCGGGGTCCTGTACTCACTTTGCTCGACGAGCTTGTTTCCAAGCTCGTGCATCTCTTCCAAGTAGCCCCGACCTTCGCAGACAAGTCCAAGACACAGCAAGGGCTCCACACAGAAAGAGGGCTGGCGGTCAAAGAGGGGCAAAGGCGGCAGCCCATCAGGCGTGCTGAACGACGTGCCCGGCCGGCAGCAGGGCGCTTGCGTTGCCAAGCTGGCGGGGGTTGCGAGTGCAGAGCGCGCAGATAGCGGAGCGCAGCGCTATGTCAGCACCGCGGCCCAGCAAAGCGGAGCCGCTGCTGGGCCATCCCAAATACCGCAAGGCACGGGTCCCAGGAGACGGGCGATAGGACCCCGGGTTGCTTGCGGGTGTGCATGCTGTGCCTAGCGCCACCTTGAAACCCACACCGGAGGGCGAGTGGCAGCCATGACCGCCGATATATGCGTACATTGTTGAGCATACTGCAAGGACAGGAGCTGTGTGTTTCGTAAGCTCCACACTACCAGCTCATGTGTGACGTTGTTGAAGCAGGTTGCGGACCTGGCGCGCGGAACGTTCGGCTTTGTCCAGCTCGCGCAGGACCTCGTGAGCGGCGAGCATGTTGCCATAAAGGTATGCTTTTCCCAGCGAGTACCAGACATGGAACGGAGTGGCGGTGTGCCTGCCGTGAGCGCAGGTGCTTGCTACTATGTCGCACGCAGCCAAGTATTCCTTGTTCAGAGGCTGAGTAAGTTGTGTGGCTGGGTCGCAGTTTGTCCCTCGCGGCGAGAAGGTGCGCGCTCAGCGCCAAGCATAAGTTTATTGTGCAGAGTCATGTGTTGAAAAACAAGCGCACAAGCTGAAATCTGGTACAAGGCCTGGGTATGACAAGCAGTGCTTAACGCATGCTCTGGCGTCACGCAACAGATAACCAAGTACGTGGAGCGAGAGATAATCAACCACAAGCAGCTCAAGCACCCGCACGTGGTGGAGCTCAGGGAGGTGCGCTGCGCCTCGCCCCCGGCGCTTGCGGGAGTCGCTATGATAGCTTGCACAGAGTCTCCGTACACGCTCAACGTACTCGCTCATCTGGAAAGAAAGTAGGTTCCTTCACATTTGCAACTCCCATGCTGCCGCATGCCGACGTTGTATTGCTGGTAGATGTGTGCTGCCTGGTTTGCTGCTTTCTTGAGGAGAGGGCAAAGTTGCGGCAGCTTTATGTTGGTGCCTGTTGCACGCCATGTTGTCTGCTAGAGGCTTTGTCGTCGGCAAGTACCACTGTGCCACTGTAGGCAACGCTGCACATGTGAGCAACGGCGCAGTATTGTACGCCTTGTTGTCTGCTGCTACAGGCTTTATCACCGGCAAGTGAAATCGTGCCACTGCAGGAGTAGCTGCAAGACGAGAAATGGCGCGCAGGTGTTCCTCACGGCCGAGTACCTGGCGATCGCGATGGAGTATGCGGCCGGCGGTGACATGTACCACCGCGTGGTGCGCTGCCGCGGGCTGCCCGAGGACGACGCGCGCTGGTACTTCCAGCAGCTGGTCATCGCCATCGACTACTGCCACCGCATGGCGCGCCGCTGTGCTGCACGTGCAGGGCTCCCCCGTCGCGCGTGCGGTGTTTGCAGCCACTTCACAGTGCCCATCTGCTTGATGCTTTGTGTGTGATGGATGGCAACGATGGAAGGCAAGTGGCCAGCTCGCTCTGAGTTGTACTTGTAGTGAAATGTAGAGAAGGTGTCTCGGACCATGCCTTCACACCATAACGCCAAGCGCGCCGTGTGGAGCTACCGTCGACCCGGACGCAACCGGCTGCAGGGCGTCGCAAACCGGGACATAAAGCTGGAGAACACGCTGCTGGACGACAGCGAGCGCCCGCTGCTGAAGATCTGCGACTTCGGCTACTCCAAGGCGCGCCCTGCGCAGTCACACCGCGGCGCGCCCGGCGCCCCGGCCGGCCTGCTGCCTGGCACGCCTGGCAGCCGGCCGGCCATATCGCTGCATGCGCAAGCGTTCCAACCTGGCAGAGACCTGCACGCATGGCTGTCTGAGGTAACGGGGCACATGCAGGCACATGCAAGGCGCTCTCCTTGCCCCGCGCTACTTCGCAAATCTCCATCCCTCACTTTTAGCGTTAGCATGTCCTGGGAGACTACGGTGGGCATGCGTACAGAAGTACTGCCGAACGCCGTGCCTTGGACTGACAGTGCGACGCATGCATGCGTGCAGCATGAGAAGTATCAGTCGGCGCCCGGGTCGCGCGTGGGCACGCCGGCCTACCTAGCCCCTGAGGTCATCCTGACCACCAAGGGCAAGAAGTACGACGGCAAGGTGGCCCCGGCTCGCCTGCCGTGCGAGCAGCCTGCGGGGCTTGCGTGTATGGAGATAGCGTCATAAGCAAGACGTGCGTGCAGAATTACGCCTGCTGAGCTTAAAAGTACACTGCATGTCGTATAGCTTTTTCAACTTAAGCTGCCGGTCCTTGAAAGCGTGGACGTGCCCGGCGCGCACATGGCGCGGCCCAGGTTGCCATAGTAACCCCATCTGTGGCCGCCGGCAGTCGGCGGACACATGGGCGTGCGGCGTGATGCTGTTCATCATGCTGGCCTCGGCCTACCCGTTTGGGCGCCCGGAGGACGAGCAGCTCAAGCCCTCTGCCAAGATGCATGTCATGCTGCAGGTCCGCCATTGCAGCACGCAGCGGCTAGCTTCCGCTCGGCAGTGCTCATACAGGGCAGTGGGCCGCTGCATCATGCCTGCTTTACGCTGTCTGGCAAGGGGCGAGCACGTCAGGGCTGTATGCTGAGCCAAGGCTGCTCTCTTGGGGATTGGAGGCATTTGTAGCCGTATCTGGGGCGTTCGTGAGGTCTGAGGTCTGATGTCTCTGAGACCCTAGACCTCACTCCGACAGAAGCCACCTCCGCCTGCACTGCACATGCAGCGCTGCTCCTTGGCAGCGCGCCGCCGTGGGGGCGCGCGCGCGCTCCTGCCAGCCGCTGAGAAAGCGCTTGTGTGGCCGCTCGTGGCGGACTCCGTTGCGGACAGAGACTGCATGAGCGCTTGCCTGTCCTCCAGGTGCGCGGCTGACCCAGCGCGCCGCGTCCGCGCGCGCAGCGCATCCTGCACACGGACTACGCGCTGCCGGCGCACGTGCGCGCGTCAGCCGAGTGCCGCGATCTGCTCGGCCGCATCCTGGTCGCCGACCCGGCCGCGCGGCTGAGCCTGGCGGGCATCCAGGCGCACGCCTGGTTCTGCGCGGCGCTGCCGGAGGGCTGCCAGGACATGAACGCGCGCCTGCTGGAGGAGCCGCCCGAGGCCGAGCTGCAGGCGCGGCGCCGAGGCTGCGCTGGGGTCGCGTGGCTTGCAGTCCGTAGGGTGTCTGCGTAGGGGCGCCCAAGATGTGCGCCTGGCCCTGAGCGCGGCCGCCAGACGGGAGGGCTAGAGCATGAGTGCGCGCAAGCCACAAGGAGCTGCCCGAGTGGCAGTCTTAGGCGCAGCAGGGGAGTGGCTGGCTCTGGGAAATAAGAGGCAGTGAGGCTGCCGATGCAGGCGGGCAAGACTTATTGTGCGTGGCGGCGTACGGAGGCCGCGTGTGCAGCGCTTAGCTGAGATCAAGGCAGGCTGGGGTTGCCTCCATGCTGGCTCTTTGGCGGGGAGGCTGCGGCGGCGCGTGAGCACCAGATGCGTCTGCCACTCAGCAGCCAAGCGTTCTTGCTCGCCACGCTCTGAATGCCAGGGGAACGCTGAGGAGGTGCTGGCTTGGCAAGGATTTAGGGATGCTGGCCTGTCAAGGGTTTAGGTTTGCAAGGGTTGAGGAGGTGCTGGCCGGCCGCGGCAGACCGTGGAGGAAACGGAGCGCATCGTGCGCGAGGCCATGACCGCGCCGGCCGCCGCGGCCGCCGCGGCCGCCGCGCCGAGGCTCAACTTTGACAACGATGACACGCTGGACACGTTTGTGGACGAGCAGCGCCGCGCAAGCAGCGCCGGCGGCGCCGTGTTTGTCGCCGAGGACGAGTGGTGAGCGTGGGGCGCGCGCCCGGCTCTCCTGATTTGCACCTGCCGCCGATGACGGGCGGCGAGCCCGTGGGTAGCCGCCGCAGCAGCAGCCGCCATGCGCTCCGGGTGTGAGCTCCTAGGTTGCTACCGTGTGGTTGCCGCTGGACATGGCTGTATACAGACACGCAGCGGAGCTACTCTGCTTGATTGCGTGGGCAAACAAACGGTGCGCGATGGGCAGGACCTCTGAAAGGCCCGTGGGTGGGTCCTGGGATCCCAGCTGTCTCTTGCCTGGTGCCCAACGTTTCTCGGCCTGAGGCAGCAGCAAGTCTGTACATCCGGTGGTTTTCAGCATGGCGAAGTGTGTGTAGGTAACATGAAGTACTTTTGCAGAGGTGTGCTTTTTGAAGAGCTCCTGGTCAGCGAAGTATGCCAATAGTTGCATGGATGCCGAGGTACCTTTAGCGTGTGATTTGCATTTTGAGTGTTTCCTGATGCCTGCTGTGGGCAGCCTGCACAAGCGCGGCCTTGCAACGCTGTCAGCAAGCGCGTCGCGCGCACTGTGTTACCTCCTCAGCCATGAAGCGGCCACCCATGCCATACTTATATGCGAGGCTACTGTGTGAGGCTGCAGTGCTCCCATGCACCACCATGCGCCGTTATAGACCGTCACTCGGGCACAACTCGCATGCGACAAGCAAAGGAAAGCCAGCCCATCATGCATCCCTGACGCCTGACACTGCATACGCACAACGTCCCCACATATAAGACCCCAGAAGTTCACACAATGTACACTGCAGCATGCCTGCTGCGGCATGCCCCGCACCTGCGCAGAGCTGACGTGGCGCACCGCCCTGCTGACACATGGAACCAACGCGTCACGCTGCTGGCCTGCCGTGCGCTCACTGCACAGCCTGCGCCTGGCCGCCCTCTGTGCACGTGTACCACTGGCCGCTCGCGGCGTCCGCGTACAGCCAGCAGCCGTGCCGGCGGCTGTAGTAGCAGCCCGAGGCCGCGTCGTACTCATAGTCGCTCGCAGCGCCCGGCGCAGCGCCCGCGCCCGCCCCGGACGCCGCAGCACCGGCCGCGGCGAGCGCCTGCGCCCCGACACCCGCGTCGCCAGCCTGGTGCGCGCCGCCGGGCGCGCCGGCGCCCCCGGCGCCCTCGGCGTCCATGTCGCCGCTGCCGCCCGGGCGTGCGCGCATGTCGGCGTCCGCGTAGATGTCCTCGTCGGGGTCGGCCGGCGGCGCCGGCGCGGCGGGCGCGGGTGCCGCCGCGCCCGCGGCGCCGCCGGCGGCGGCGCCCGGCTCGCGGTCGCCGGGCGTTTCTGCCGCAGGGCGCGGCTCCGGCGTCCTGCCGCTGCCGGCGGCGCCCATCGTGCTGTCACTGTCAGCAAGAGCGCTGCCCGCGCGCGCTGCCCCGGGTCCCGGTCCTGGCCCTGTGAGCTTGCCCCCTCCCAGCTCAGCGAGGAGCGCCTCCCGTGGCCGGCTGTACACGGTGAGGTCGCCGGCCGCCAGCAGCTGGTCCGCCAGCTCGGTCAGGCGGTTGAAGGCCTCCCTGCATGCGCGCCGCCCGCCCGTGTGAGCGGACACAGACTCAAGCACTGAAAGAGGGGCACACTGCCGCAGCAGGCGCACACATTCTCACACAACACCAGCTTGCCCTGCACATCACGACCATCGCCAGTACAAGGGCAAAAGCAAGTGTCATCCTGATGCCCCAAGAGTGCTGCGCGCGCTGCGCACTGCTGACAGAACTGACTCTGCGCGGACGGTGTGGCGGGCGCACAGGTTCTCTGGCGGCACGGTGCGGCCGCTGCGCGGGCGCTGCGGCGGCGTTTGCATGGCTGCGGGGCCCGCAGCCCCGCGCGCCCGCATCCGCCGCCACGCCGCGCGGCTGCTGGGCCTCTGCAGCGATACACACCATCCGGCTTCAGCATGCGTCTTTGTGAGCTGTGCACTGCGGGCGAATGTCAAGAGCCCGAGACCAGGCGCGCCACTGGGCTGCGCGTGCGCAAGCCACGCTGTCACGCAGCCGCATCTGCACGCATCAATGCATGCAGCATCCAGAGTCTTCTGGCGCCACCGATGCGCCTTCTGTGCTCGCCACCTCTGCGGGCTCTGGCCTCGCAAGCACCTGAAGGTGCCGAGCCTGACGCGCCTCCCGCACACAAACCTCGGGCCCCAAGTGCCGGCGCCGCTGCGTGGACTGCGCCCCCCGCGGCCCCCGCGGCGCGCCTGCAGGCCGCCCAGGCGGCGCAGCGCGTCCAGCGCGCCCTCGCCCGGCCGCAGCAGCGCCGCCAGCTGCGCGCGCCGCTCGCGGCGCTCGGCCTCGCTGAGCGCCGGCGCGGCCTCCGGCGCATCCTTGCCGCCGTCGTCGCCGCCGCCGCCGCGCTCGTCCTCCTCGTCGTCGTCGCCGCCGCCGCCGCCGCCCAGCTCCTCAGCTGCTTCCCGAGCGCCCGGGCGGTGGGCGCGGGGCACAGCGCACAGGGCTTGCATGCCTGACAGCGCCACACAGGCCGAGCAAGCACTTGGCAAGAGCACATGCACAGCGCGAGAGCGCAGCGACACTCTCAAAGCCTGGAACAAGCACCCAAAAGCCTGACTTCTTGCGTGCTTGTCATCACACCTGACCACAAGGATGTTCACAGGTGCACAGCTCACCTTTGGGCAATGAGTCGAGCCAAGCGTCGGGCACCTCGGCATCCCTGAACTCGATGTACGTGCCCTGGCGCAAGCGCGCGCGCCCCGTGTCACTAGGCCCGACGCGCTCGGCGCGCCGCATGCGCCCCGCTCGCACACGGGCGTAGTCTGAAGGAGTGGGTAGGGTCTGCGTGAGCGAGCGGGTAGGGTCTGCATGAGCGAGTGGGTAGGGCCTGCTTGAGCGCGCGGGTCAGCACCTCCGCGTCAAAGTAGCCGCCCGCGCGCTCGCTGCGCAGGTGGAAGGGCTCGATGGGCACGCCGGAGTTGGCCCAGAAGCCGTCGTCCTGCTCAGCGTATTCCTCCTCCGCCTCCGCGATCGCCTGCGCGCCTGGCGCCCGTCACAAGGGGGGGGCCTGCAGAGCGTGCTGCCTCACACTGACAACGAAGCAACAGTGTGAAGGTGAGCACCTTTGACAGCAAACCGTAACACTGGCACGCAGTAACACTCTTCTTATTAACATCTGCACACTCTTGATTGCGATACGGGTGCACGCCTCCAGGAGCGAGAGCTCGTCCTCCGCGCACGCCAGCTCCTGCAGCTCCCGCCGCCGCGCGAGGCGCCGCGCTGCTGCCCGCTCCGGGTTGGTGCCTTTCACCGCCCCTGCGCTCCACACAGTGCCGCGTCCTCCTGGGTGCGAACCAGGTCCCGGCGCGCAGCAGGCACAGTCGCTTGCCAAGTCTCCCGCCACTGGCAACAGCGCAACTTCGCAGCAAATGGTCGATGCCCGGGACGGCCTTGAAACACACCGCCGGGATTCTCGTCCACCGCGGCGAGCTCGGACGCGTCGGCGCGCACGCTTCCCAGCGCCACTTCGTTGTCCATGTCTGCGTCGTCTGCGCAGCGCGTTGCTTGAGAGTGGAGTGCCTCACACTTGGAAGGCAGCTTGTGCAACGTCCTGTCGCACGGTGCACACAATTCACAAGAACAGTAAGCACGCTGTGCTAGGTCGACGAATAACACCTGCATCTGGCTCTGACACCGATCTTCCCAGTCCTCTATTTTGGCGTATGTCCGACACAGCAGCAAGCTGGCCGCCGAACAAAAGCACCTCTGGTGGGGGGCTCATCGTGCCGCTATAAAGTGGTTGTTTTATCACAGATATAATCTCATGCAAAATGCATCATTCCGCCGCAACCACGCAAGTGGTCTTTTCATTACAACGGATGTGTTACTGCGGCTCCCATTGCGGGTGATGATGTGCTCTAAGAGCACTGCTCTCGCTCAAGACAGCTCAGCTCCGAGGGTAAGGGTGCCCAGAGACCAGGCTCGGCCGTGGGACCACACGGGCTCCTTCATCATGAGCAGCGGGCGACCTCCTGGTTTGGATGCCAACACTGGTGCCCCCACCATACTGAAGGGAACACTCCTTGAACACTGAAAGCTCAACACTGCAAATAAAAGCGGCGCTTGCTGCCACAAGGCTGCATGCATGGCTACCCGGCACTACGACATATTGATGTTGCCCCCTGCAGCATAAAGATGTGCGCTGATGCCTGTGATCGTCGTCTCTTACAGTGCATGGTGCCCAAATTAGGGCCAGGAAGCCTAAACAGCCCCCTCATAGAAGTCTTCTCATCACTTGCCTTTTTTCGTGTTTGTGTGGACTGGCCAGCTGGGCATAGGATGGGGAACAAGCGCGTGCGCTTTGCAGATGCAGAGGATGATGGCGATGCTGAGCTCAAGCGGGGCTTGGGACCCGTACAAAGGAGCACACTATTGCCGCAATGTTGGGAAAAAATGCCACCCAATTTCAAACGCACTTTATCCACCTGAATGCTGGGTACAGGTGATCACCTTTCATGAAGAGACGACAGGCCCGTAACCAGCCATGCATCCGACTTGGGAGTGCACTTGTACATGCAAAGTCACGTCTGCAGGCCCTGCGTCCGCCTGAGCGCTGCAGCTGAGCTTGGGCCGCACCGCTCGCTTGCATGCAGACGCAGCTCTGTGCGCATTGCTCGAACCTTCAAGCCTGCAGCACCACACATAAGGAAACACGTTCTCTCCGAGCTAATCTGTGTACGTAGGCGCCTGCTGCATACAGCCGGTCACGGGGCAGTGGCGATGGCGGGCTTATCGAGCGACCGCGACCTCATAGGTGAGCCACACAGCCAGACACAGCCACACAACTAGCGCCAAAGCTCTGTTGATAAGCACTCTGAACACTGAGCACTCCGTGGTGAGGTGGCGAGCCGCTCACTGGTGCGCGTGTGGGGCAGAGTATATCAGCAAGGGACCGCTGGTGGCCTCCACTGGGCTCACGCGCGAGTCCCTGGAGGCGGAGCTGGGCGAGTGGAAGCGCCTGGGCGACTTCCTGATACGCGGCCTGGGCTTCCCGGCCGCCGAGAAGCTCAACGATGCGCAGAGGCGCCGCCCCCTCGCCCAGGCCCACCTTGCCAATGCCGCGCTCCTGGTGCTGAACCCCACCTGCCAGTGCCCAGCGCAGACGCTCTGCGGGCTTCACTCAAGGGTGTGCAAAGGCATATCGCGCTGCTCGGCGGCCTGCAGCTGCTGGGACGCGCAGTCCTTGGGGGTTTGTGTTTGAAGCCAGACGCTTGTGCGAGAGCTGCGTGTGCCCTGCCAGTGCCGAATGGGGCAGGTGCCACGCAGGCTGCGCGTGTTCTGGTACTACCTGCCCGTCTTCTTCTGGTGCCGGCACCAGCTGGCGGCGCACCAGGCGGCGGCGGGCGCGGGCGCGGGCGCGCGGCGGCCGCTGGTGGTCGGGATGCAGGCGCCCCAGGTGGGGCCCTGCCCCGCGCACCAGGGGGGCCGCGTCACGGCGCGAGGCAGCTGCCGTGTTGGTGTCCGCGCCTGGCCGAGGGGAGGGGCCCAGGCGGTTTGACTCTTGCCAACTGCATCCTTGATGCAGCCCAGGCGCCAAACAGCAACCACCGCTTTGGCATGGACGGCTTTGCCAGCGTCCTGCAGAGAGGCCAGTCCAGCACAGCCAGAAGGCGCCAACTACTCATGGCCGACACAAGTGTCTGTGCCTGCCAAGCATGGCTGCCAGGTCAACAGCGCGCAGACAGGCGCACAGCAGCATGCACAGCGCAGCCCTGCTCGTGCAGCAGATGCAGCCCGGCGCTGCCGTGCGGCGCGGGCAGGGCCTCGGTCAGGCAGCCTGCGGAGCGCGCCAGGGGTGCGGCAAGACGACGCTGGTCGAGCAGCTGGAGGCGCTGTTCGAGCACGTGGGCACGCGCTGCGCGGGCGTGTCCGTCGACGACTTCTACCTCACGTTTGCGGACCAGCAGGCGCTCGCAAAGGCGCGCTTCGCAGCAGCCAGGGCAGGGTAGGACAGGTTAGGGTGAGTCAGGGCAGACTAACCCTTCAGCACGCATAGGAGCTCGCATTCCTTCCTGCCATGCTCTCAATACGAGTCGGAGTTGACTGGAGCTCTTCCGGCCAGCGACCTGCCAGTTGATTGGGCAGCTGGCAAGAGCCCTTTGGGCGCTCGGTGCTGCCGGAGTTCTGCAGGGTTTGAGCACCTGCGTTCTTGTCTGGCTGCGTGACATAGGTTGCACGCTTAACCGCATGGCTGGGGCAACCGGCCGCCGATTGAAACTCACACAGCTCTGGCTCATAAAGTTGGTGTGCACGCATGGCGCGCAGGCGAACCCGGACAACAGGCTGCTGCAGGTGCGCGGCAATGCCTGCACGCACGACGTCGCGCTCGGGTCCGAGACGCTGCGCGCGCTCGTCGCCGCCGCCGCAGATGAGGACGGTCCCGGCGCGGGTGCAAAAAAGGGCAAGGGCGCCGGCGTCGCCGTGCCGCGCTATGATAAGGCCGCACATGGCGGCCGCGGCGACCGCGCGCCGCGGGACGCCTGGCCACGCGTCCGCGGCCCAGTGGACCTGGTAAGCGTGCCGAGCGGATCCAAAGTTCATGCTCTTAAAAGGCTGGTGCTGGACCGAGGGTCTCAACGCTTGCATGCGCTGCTGAAGTTGAGGTAGCTGCCATCGACATATGCCCAAATGTGGGCCTAGAGTGAGGGCGTCCGGGGAGGGCGTAGGAGCATTGCAAGCACCCGCGCACCTCAGAAAGTGCGCGGCGCTGTAGATTCTAACAGCATGCGCATTAAAGTTGTCATGCCTGTGAGCGAGTTCCTGCCCCGCTCTATGTTCGAGTGTCTGTTTGTGCCCGGTGGCCTTACATAGACTCTGCCGGGCACCGGACAGCACCCAGGGCAAGGCAGCCCAATGATGAGCTCAAGCAATGGTGGCATCATACGCCCCGCTCGCCGCGCAGGTGCTGTTCGAGGGCTGGATGCTGGGCTTCCGGCCGGTCGGCGCGGAGGCGGTGGCGGCGGTCGACAAGGACCTGGTCGAGATCGATAAGGTGCTGCGCGGCTACGAGGCCGCGTGGGACGCGCACGTGGACGCGTGGCTCGTCATCAAGGCGCGGCGCCCGGCCTGCTCGCCCGGGCCCAGCCACCTGCTTGCGCGGACACATTGAGCAGCCGGGCGGCTGCGCAGCGCCCCGGGCGCAGATGTCGCTGCACTCCTACCGTGCCGAGGTGCACTGCGGCAGGCCGTAATGTCGGGCAGTGCTGCAGCCAGAGTTGCAGCTCGCGAGCGGCGCGGGGTGTACTTGTGGGGGCGCACGACTGGCCACGGGCGCTGCCCGGGCGCCTGGGCCCCTTCGGTCTTCTCAGCGCGCCTGGCGCAGGGCCTGGGCATCGTCCTGCTTGCGCTTCGCCGGCACGGCGGATGCCGCTCACATGCAGCCGCACCCCCGCGCTGCGCGCGCCCCTCTGCGCGGCGGACCCGCGCGCTCGGCCGCCAGCGCTGTGGATGCCCGCCACATGCTTAGAGCGTCCCGGCTCGCGGCACACTGGCGCAGCGCGGGCCCCTTTCAGGCCGCACGTGTGCGCGCGCAGGTGGGCACGCCGGAGTGGGTGTACCGCTGGCGCACGGAGGCCGAGCACGCGATGGCGGCCAAGGGCCGCCCCGGCATGAGCGACCAGCAGGCGCGCCGCGGCCGCCGGTGCATGCGCGGCTCGTGCCGCGTCGCAAACGCAGCCCCCGCAATGCAGCGCACCGTGGCTGGAGCCGCGCCGCGGGCGTGCGCATGCCTGGAGGAGCCGTCGCGCGCTCTCAGCGCATGCGCCTGGGGCGCCGCGGCATGCGTGCAGAGTCCTGACATGCCTACGGCGCATGCGCAGAGGCAGAGGCGCTGCTGCGTCCCTGTCCACCCAGGCTGACTGATTGACCCTGGTGGGGTGCCTCAGTCTGCCCCTGCGCTAGCAAAACGCCCCAGGTCAGCCTGCGCGGCTCTGCCGGGCGATGCTCGGAGAGGCGCCTCGTCCAGCACTCCGCGCTCGAGTCCGCCCTTCGAGCGCGGCGCGTCGGCCAGGCCCTGCGCCGCGCGCGGGCCTGAGCAGGCTGCGGCTGGCGCGCAGGTGCAGGACTTTGTGGACCGCTACATGCCGGCCTACCACGCGTACCTGCCGGGCATGTACGCGGCCGGCCCGACGACCGCGCGCCCTGGGCACGTGCTGATCGTGGAGATCGACGAGCGCCGCAGCCTGACCCCGACCCAGCCCGGCCCCTTTCATGGCGCCGACAAGCACCGCGGCGACGGCGCTGACAAGCATGGCGGCGCCTCTCATGGCGCTGACAAGCACCGCGGCGACGGCGCTGACAAGCACCGCGGCGACAGCCCTGACAAGCACCGCGGCGATGAGGTCTCCGAGCACAGGTGCTGGGCGCCGGCACTGCTCAGCATTCTGCATGCGCCTGTGACGAGCCTGTCGAACTCAACTATGACAACGTGTGCATGATCACCGAAGCATACTGTGTGTGTCTTTGACCAATTGCGGCAAGCATTGCTCAAACACAGACACACATCAGGCCCGGCAGGCGTGTGACTTAGGCCGCCCATGCCCCCAGGGACGCGCTCAACGATGCGCAAGCCGTCACAGAAGAGGCGCCCGCGGAGGCAGCAAATGCGCGCGCGGAGGCAGCAAACACGCGCGGGGACGGCGGTCGGCCCGCGCAGGCGGCTGGCGCTTCTGCAGCGGCGATCTGGCTGCTGCTGTGGGCGCTGGCCGGCCTGGGCGCAGATCGCGCCAGCCGGCTGCACCTGGGGGCGTGAGCCCACTGAACCCAACAATGGCGGGTTGCATGGTGCCATGGCCCGGCAGGTTGGAGCGCAGGCTGCTGGGGAGCAGTGGCATGAGCTGCTGTGGCGTCAGCGGGCCGGGGGGTTGGCAGGCACAGCCGGCGCGTAGGCGCATATGCAGGCCACAGGACAGTGCGCCGCGCATGTGGCGCCCTCCTGACCTGATGGGACAGGTGCGAGATCTGATAAGACAAGTGCATGTGCGGGGAGTTTTGTGAGCCGGGTCGCAGACGTTAGCTGGGCGAGAGAGGAATTGAGGCGCTGTCTGGAGTCAACGGTGAGCGTGCATGCAAATTCTGATATTAAGTTGCCTGCTGCGAGCGTCCCTGCCTGACACATGTCTGCTGGCACTTGCATGCGGCAGCTAGTGTGAGTGGTCGGACGGGATCTACCTGTTTTGAGTAAAGGCGAGGCGAGGGTGCCCAAGCAGGGTTGCATGCTGAGCGTCGTAGACAGGCAGAAACCTCATAGTTGCAAGAGCACACAGTGTCTATGCGCCTCCTACATACGCCACGCTCGTCACGTGCTCGCCTAACCTGGTCCAGCCTCCGTGCTGACCACCGTGAGTCGAGCAAAGATGTGCTTGTCCCTAGTCGAGTCCCGCAGGATAGTATTCCTGCTCTAGGACATACCTAACGCTAAATACCAAGTCACACGCGCCAAATTTCACAGGTTGGTTCTTTTTCTGTAAAGCTGTTGGCAGGGCAGGCCCCGTCCACGTCGCGGTGCTGCGGGAAGTCGTCTGTCAGGGCCTCAGGCCTGCGCGCTCCCACGCACCCTCCAGCGACTCGTTTCGGCCCGGCACACAGGAATTTCAGCGCAGGCCGGTGCGGCAGCGCGATGCTGGTGTCGAGCGCGGCTGCATGTACAGGGCGCTGAGCGGAAAACCACACAATGCAGCGGGTAAGACGGGCGAGCTCCCGCAGGCACGGGCGCTTGAGGCTTGGAGCTGTGCAATAGATCATACATGAAACAGGGATTAAAACATGGGCTCAAGCGTGCACACCGCAGGTGCGGCAGCCGTTCGGCGATGCAGCGGAGCAGCGCGGCGCGCACGGCGCGCTGCCCCGCCGTCGTAAAGTGCAGCCCGTCCTCGAGCAGCGCCTCCCAGCCGGGCTCCTGCTGCAGCACCGTCCACAGGTCCAAGACGGGCGCGCCGAGCGCATCGCCCACGCTGCGCACCTGCACTGGGCTGCGCAGCGTTTGAGTGTAGGGTCTGGGGGCCATGGCATGCAGGATAACGACGGAAGCAGGACTGAGAGGCAAGACACCTCTGATGCTATGCTGAGCCTGTACACGAGGTGCAGCCTCCACTGACGCCGGCCCTGCACGGCCCATGCTGCCTGACATGCAGCCGGGCACCAGCCAAGGACCAGGTCGCACCTGGAGGGACGCCCGATGCTCAAACATGACAGGTCTGGCAGACACCATGTGGTCGTGGCCACGGTGCCAGCAGGGCAGGCCGCACAGGTCAAGGCCGCAGCAATCCCGTTGGCAGGCGGGCGAGCAGAGCAGAGCTAGCTGAGGGGGTGGGGGCGCACCGCAGCCGCATACCGCCGGCTGGCTTCATAGGTGCGCTCGGGCACATCAGTGCCAGGGGCGTCGCCCTGCTCCTGCACGCGAGCCGCACAACAGCCGCTTGCTAGGCCCTTGGAGGGTGTAATCACAGTCGTATGCCGCTGCCGCAACGCGTGCAGGTTTGGTGCAAGGGGATGCGGTGTACCCGTTTGTTATGCTGCACGCGCGCAGGCTCGTGGACCGGCCCAGGCGTGATGAGCAGGACATCCTCGGCGCCCGCGCGCCGCGCATGGGTTACCATCGCCTTCAGGTTGTCTGTGAACTCTTCCAGCGGCACGTGCTGCCGCGCACTGCAGTCGATAGGGGTTGCAGGCACTGACAGGCGTCAAGGGAAGGCCTGCATATAAGCAGTTCAGGTGGATATGTCAAAGAGGAGGGAACAGGTAAGGCTCTTTTAGGCAAGCTTGTTGGCTGTCTCCAGTGTTCAGCGCATACACTTATGCAGCGCCGCATACCCCAAGAAGCGAACCACACCTCGCCAGTGCCTGATAGAGAAGTGCATTGCACTGTGCTGCTTAGGAAAGACATGCAGCGTAAGCATAAGCGGCAAACGTCTGACAGGCCACACCCGAGCCGGTCTGGCAGCGCCGCATCGTTGGCGCCAAAGAACACAGTCACCAGCCTAGTTGGCTCAGACGCACTGAGGGGGAAGATCTTGGGAAGCAGGAAGCGCGCCCAGCGCGTGTTATACCCGCTGTAACCCCGCAGCACCACATCGGCCTGCACGAGGCGCCAGCATATGTCAGCAAGCGCTTTCTGTAACTGTATCGGTGCCAATGCAGGCCGGCAGAGTACCTTGCGCTGGTAGGCGCTGGTAAGGCCGGCACCAAAGCCGCCATCCTCAAAGGAGCGCTGTGTAAGGCTATCCCCAAACAGGACAAAGCGGGGCCTCAGCATGGCACTTCCTCCCTCAGTGCCAGTCGATATGAACGGCACAGCCTCAGTTGACTATGACGTGCTGAGTGTGAGGAACGGGCCAGGTGCTGGTCAAGTGACCAGCTCCCGCTCAGCTTGTGTGTTTATACCCTAGCTTCGCAGGGTTCGCCTCCAGTGCCAAGAGAGGCATGACAAGGAGAGAGATGAGTGCTGTCAAAGAGCTGCTTGGCGTGGGCTAGACTAGAAAAGCTTGGTCTGCCACTTGCGTTAAGATCTGCAGCTTGCCAGCGTGTTCGCATAGTTTTCTCACCTTGTCCTGCCTGTAGCACTCGAAACAGAAAACTTTCGTACCGTCCTCAGGAGCACCTCGCTCAGGAAGCGCGCTCGATTGCGCTTGATTGGTGGGCGGCCGTGCTGCGCCGTGCTGGCGCGGGGCGCCGGAGATGGCCGGGGAGGGCGGCGAGCGCAAGGAGCAGGCGCTGGCGGACTACCAGAAGAAGCTGCTGCAGCACAAGGAGGTGGACGCGAAAGTGCGCACGCTGCGCGACCAGGTCAAGGTCTCCAAGGGCGAGTACGACAAGACGGAGGACGACCTCAAGGCGCTGCAGAGCGTGGGGCAGATCATCGGCGAGGTGCTGCGGCAGCTGGACGAGGAGCGCTGTGCGCGGCCCGCTGCCAAGCTCTGCCAAGCTTGCTGGCCAGCAGGCACTGCGTGTCCGCCACCTTGCAGCACAGGCAGCGTTCAGGAGGCGCCAGCATAGGCCTGGTTACCACAGCCCTCAGCAAAGCTGCGTTCCTGCATCGGACTCGTTTGCAGAGCAGTTCTGGTAGCTAGTGACGAGAGTGGCGCGAGGAGGCTTGCGCTTGCGTCACAATATACGCGGCTGCTACGCTTGCTGTGTCAAGACAGAAGCTGTTGTCTGAGCACGTCTGGCATGACACTGTCAACACAAGCTAGCTGCCTCCCTCGATCTGAGAGCTTAACAACACACTACACATTTTTGCTCCACCCAGGCCGGTGTGCTGAGCAAGGAGCTGTTGTTGAGGCCAGCAGCGCACCCGTTGTGTAGGTGGCGGCTGCAGCGAGGTAAGAACGGATCGCTCCTGTGGACTCATGTGGCTGTGCACCGCGCGCAGTCATCGTCAAGGCCAGCAGCGGGCCGCGGTATGTGGTCGGCTGCCGCAGCAAGGTGGATAAGAGCAAGCTCATCTCCGGCACGCGCGTGGCGCTGGACATGACGACGCTCACTGTCATGCGCTTCCTGCCGCGCGAGGTGCCCGCCCGGACCCGTGTCGCTCCATCCTCTGTGACCACTGCGCAGTGTTGGCAGCACCGCAGCTCCATAATCGTCATGGGTATGGTGACGGCACCGCATCTGCTGAGTGCTTGTCACGCTTGCAGGGCATGCGGGGTCGTCAGTAACATGCATGTGACCCGCGCTTGGCGCCCGGTGCACCAGGTCGACGTGGCCTCCACGGCCGTACTTGAGCACGCGCTAGTTGGCTGATACACGGCTGTACTTCATTCATTCGCTGCGGCCGCGGCCGCAGGTGGACCCGGTGGTGTTCAACATGCTGGAGGAGGACCCGGGCAAGGTGGACTACTCCATGATCGGCGGCCTGTCGGAGCAGATCCGCGAGCTGCGCGAGTCGATCGAGCTGCCGCTGATGAACCCGGAGCTGTTCCAGCGCGTGGGCATCAATCCGCCCAAGGGCGTGCTGCTCTACGGGCCGCCCGGCACAGGCGCGCCCCTGCGCCGCGGGCGGGGAGTCGCTGAGGCGCCTGGCCAGCGCGCAGGCATCATTCTGGCTCAAGCGCCTGCCTAGGGGACGCTCTGGTTGGCGCATAAAATAGCAAAATGAAGGCTCATCTCCTTGTGTAACGGGCGTGTGCGACGTGCGGCGCGCCAGGCAAGACGCTGCTGGCGCGCGCGATCGCGAGCAACATCGACGCCAACTTCCTGAAGGTCGTCTCGTCCGCGATCGTGGACAAGTACATCGGCGAGTCGGCGCGCCTCATCCGCGAGATGTTCGGCTACGCCAAGGAGCACCAGCCGTGCATCATCTTCATGGACGAGATCGATGCCATCGGCGGCCGGCGCTTCAGCGAGGGCACGTCCGCGGACCGCGAGATCCAGCGCACGCTCATGGAGCTGCTCAGCCAGCTGGACGGCTTTGATGTCATCGGCAAGGTGGGTCAGATACTAGCAGGCGGGACTGTCGTGCTAGCTCGCAGGTGTTCCTATCTGATTTCTGGGTTTTGGCGCATGCACCTGCCTAGCAGCGATATCACACCTTGAGCGGCTGGCACAGACTGTGATGAAGTGCATGTCACCCAGCTTCCCACCACTCGGCTTTGATCAAAGCATGGCATAGGAGCCTGTGCTGCCAGCGTGCCAGCATGCACGCGGGACTTCATGGTGCACTGTCCCTTGACCTGCACGCTGGCTGCTTTGTGAGGGTCGCTTGTGTGATCACCCAGTGAGCCTCCCGAGTCGTGCAAGTTCACCGATCACGTCTGCCTGCTGCGTGCGTTGCTGTGCACCCGCGTGCCCGACCTGGCATCGCTGATGTGCAGGTGAAAATGATTCTGACGACCAACCAGCCTAAACCTACCCCCACCCTACCCTGACCCTGCACCATTGACGTGCAGGTGAAGATGATCATGGCGACCAATCGGCCGGACGTGCTGGACCCCGCGCTGCTGCGACCGGGGCGGCTGGACCGCAAGATTGAGATCCCGCTGCCCAACGAGCAGGCGCGGCTGGAGATCCTGAAGATCCACAGCGCCAAGATCACAAAGCACGGCGACATCGACTACGAGGCGCGCCCTTTGCGAGGCTGTTGCCGCGGGGTTGGCAAGAGATGTGACAGAGACCCTCTTGCCAGCCAGCTGCATATCGCTGTCCATGGTGCCTGCTATGAGGCTGTTGGATGTTTGGTCAATAAGCTACCTGGACAGTCCAGCCACCATGCTATTTTGAGCATGTACATGCATGTCGGAGTGGTGATGACACCACAAGCAGCTGAGACAAGTTTTGTCAGGAGGTGACAAGCGGTCGCGAAGTGCCATGACTTGTGACACTTGCATGGTTGCGGGTGCAGGCAGTGGTGAAGCTGGCAGAGAACTTCAACGGCGCGGATTTGCGAAACGTGTGCACGGAGGCCGGCATGTTTGCGATCCGGGACGAGCGCGACTATGTCGTGCACGAGGTGCGGCACGTGAGGAGTAGCAAGCTTACAGGGTTGCTGCAGTGCAAATCGCTTGTCCACCGCACACAGCAAGTGAGTGAGACAATCAACAATGCTCAGCATGCATTCTTTTGGCACTTGCTGGCCGGCGAGCATGATCGACGGGAGTGGCTGAGCATAGATAGTGCTGGCCTGCATATTGGCGACCTCCTTTTCAAACGCAAGTGTCGGGCGCGCCGCAGGACTTTATGAAGGCCGCGCGGAAGCTGAACGACGCGAAGAAGCTGGAGTCGTCTGCCACGTACGACTCCAGCTTTGGCGACGGGGGCAAGTCGTAGGGCGGCGGGAGCGTGTGGTGACGCTGGCTGAGGGGTGGGCGGTTGCTCAGGGTGTCCAGGCTGCGAGCTTGGGTCGCTTGTTGGGTACAGTGCTTCGGGTGTGTGCTTCCCAGAGGTCCTCGCCCATGGCCTCGCGCCCTCGGCTTTGTCGCTGTGGGATAATTGCAACTGATGTGCCGGATGACACTTGCATCTCGCATGCCACAAAGGCTGCCACAGACGGCTCTCTCTCGCTGCCAACAGGGCAGATGCTGAGGCTCGCCAGAATGCTACGCACATGACCCAGCAGAGCAATGCAGCTGAAAAGTCAACATGCACTGGCATCATCCAGGCGGAGGGCACATGCCGAGGCGGACTCATGGTTAGACTGACCATGCCACCCCACTGCACTCCCCTGGCGGGTCCAGGCGCCACCAGCCCCAGGTGCCGTCCTCGTGGCGCTCGCGCCGGGCGCACGCCCAGCCGCAGTGCTCCACCTGGTACACCAGGGCGCGCGGCTCCACGCGCGTCACCGCCCGCCGCACACACTCGCCTGGGCCCCGCTCTGTCAGCCCGTCGGTGTGTGGGCGATACGAGGCAAAGCTCTGCAGCACAGGCGGCGCGGCCGGTGGCCGGACGCGGCGCCTGCTTTACAGCCATGCCAGGCTTACGGTGTCCCTGGTCAGGCCCTGCGATCAAGCCCCCAATTGGCAGCATGCCCCATGGCCCTAGCAAGAGAAGTTGTCTGTGTCACGCTGGCGCAGGCCCTCCAATGTCAAGCACCTGCGCAGAGCGGCATGGGCGCACCATGGGTTACGACCGCTATGCACGCGCACTCGCTGTGGCGCTCTGCAATGCCCTCGAGCGCAGCGGCATATCGAGCATGCGCAGCTTCAATCGTCTCAGGACTGGACGGCGCAGCCGTGGCTGCCACCTGCGGCTCGGCGTGGCCGCTGGCTCCACCGCCACCACCGGCTCCCTCTGCCGTCAGCACAACAGCGCAGCTCAGGAGAAGTGCCAGCTCAGCAAACGCCGTGTGCCTGCCAGGCGCGACCGGCAGAGTGACCTTTTCTGCGGCAGACAGGGTGACCTGGCTGAACAGCCAGCCGTGGCTGCTTCAGCTGCTCATAAAAACTGACCAGGTGTGAAGCTCCGCCGACCAGGCAAGAGACAGGCTGATGCCTTCCTGCTGAGGAAAAGAAAAGTGTTGGCTGCATAGCACCTGGTGCACGCGGCCTCATCAGTAGCTCAGGCTCCAGCAACACAGACCGGCTCAAGTGCAGCGTGATGGCAACAAGCTGCACAGCAGCTGAGCGCACCTGGCCAGGCGGCCAGCACAGCCGGCCAGGCCAGCGACACGCCGCGTCCCTCGCCCCACATCCACTGCACGGCGCTGCCTTGCACCGCACTCCCCAGAAAGTTCTGGCGCAGCACCTGCAGCGGGTGCCGCAGGAGCTTTCCGGCACGTGCGTGCCACGCCTACCGTACAGGCACAGCCGCAGCGCTGGGAGCAAGCAAGCGCACCTCGCAAACCGACCAGTCCACCTCTATGGCGGAGGGCGGCAGGCGCAGGGCGCGGGCCAGCTCGGCGGCGGTCTGGAGGCAGCGCTGGAACGGGGATGTCACGACTTGCGCCACGCCACGCCCTTCGAGCAAGGCGGCAGCCGCGCTTGCCTGCTCTGCGCCGTTGCACTCCAGTTTGGTCGTGCAAGGCAACAAGGAGGAAGTCGTGCACAGGCAAGACAACAAGATGGCTGCGAAGTGCAGAGCGCTTGCTTGCTGAGGAGTTCACACAAAGCAAGGCACTCAACATAAGTCCCGTAGCACCTGCTCAACCCCATGGGGCGCCAGCGGTGGGTCCCAGGGCCGCTCGGCACTGGCCGACCAGGCGTGTTGGACCTCATCAAGCCGCTGGCCGTGCCGCAGGACCAGCAGCTCTTGGTTGCGCATGGCAGGCAGCAAGTTCTTGTCTTACAGAATGAAATCGAGGTCATCTCCTGCCCCGCTTGGCCCACCCCGGCGCTGATGACCCACCGCAGGATGTGCCCAAGATCGTCAGGAGGCCTCACGCAGCTCGGGCTCGCACAACTCGCTCTTCACACACCCAGCCCCCTTCCAAAGACAGAAGAGAGACTTGATGCGTGCCGTGGCTCAGCAGGCGACTCCGCAGTCCGTGCCGCACCAGCCGCTTGCGCCCCGCGCTCGCGCCCCGCGCCGCGGCCCGCGCCGCGCGCAGCTGCCGCGCGGGCGACCCCAGAGGCAACGCTTGGTGGCTGTGCTGTCTGGTGGATGACAGCCAGCGGCAGGGCTCCCGCGCAGGGGCTCAACCCCGCCGCGGCGGTGTTCACGCCATGCCATGGCTCTGCGGCGCCCGGCCGTGCCGGGCTGCAGCGGCCGAGCCCGGCGGAGCTTGCACCGGCGGAGGCAGTGCAGTGCATGGAGCCTGGGCAGTGCCTGACAGACCTGCCTGATGAGGTGCGCCCGCAACGCTTCCCACTCTTATGACGCGCTGCTGTAACAGTGTGCACTGCAGTATATTGTGCAATCTGGTGTGCTGTTGTTTTCAGAAGTTGCCTTCTGCTCTGTGGCATGCAAACCTGGAGAAGGAGCGGCGTCGCAGCACACACAGCTCACTTGGTGTTGCTTGTTGAGGGCGCATGGCTTCCGCTGCAGGTGCTCGACAGCATCGTGTCGCTGCTGGACGACCCGGCGGACGTGGCCAGGAGCGCGTTGACGTGCCGCCGCGCCCGCGCCGTCGCGGCCAGCGCGCCGCTCCGCCTGCGCCTGCGCCCGCGCCCGGAGGGCGCCGCGCCGCGGGAGGTGCTGCGCGGCGTCGCCAGGAGCTTTGCAGGTGCCGCCCGCAGACCCGTGGCTGACCACCGCGCAAGCAAGGCTGCTGGTGAGGAGTGTGTTTGCGTGTGGCCGTCCTTGCTGTCGTCAGCCTCGGAGCCCGGTGGTGGCGCACCGACGTCGGGAGGCTCGCTTCTAGCGCTCACGCCTGACACAGACCCAGCGCAGCTGCAGTGTGCGTATTCTTTTGCCGAAGATGCAATTGTGGCAAGGACAGAGTGCTGCTCCGTGCAGTTGTGGACGAGCACACTGAGGCGCACTAACCATGGTGTGGCGAACGTGCTTGGCAGGCATCCAAGAGCTGGACGTGTGCGGCTTGCCGGTCGAGGACGCCGATCTGGCGTGCGCGCTGGACGCCCTGCGCGATCTGCGCACCCTGAACCTCAATGGCTGCAAAAAGCTGTCGCCCGCCGTCATGCAGCTCCTCGTGGCGCACATGCTGCCGCCAGGTGCGACCCTGCCCGGGGTTTGTGCCGTGCGGCTGTATGCGTGGCGCGGTGCGCGGGTGTGGCCAGGTCAGTGCGGGAGTGGCGGGGGCGGCTGGGCGGGCGGGGGCGCGTGTGACGGCATGCAGCAGCGCGTGCGGCTCACCCCTGCAGCGTCCAGCTGCATCCTTCGTCTGTCATGCGAGGTAGGCCATGCCCGCGCAGCGCCCCCGACCCCGAGCGCTCCAGCTCAGCACCGCGGCGGCGCGCAGGCGGCGCCGCGCCGGCCGGCCCGCGCCTGCAGGTGCTGGGCCTGAGCCGCTGCTTCCAGCTGACCGCGGCCGCGCTGTCGGGCGCGCTGGCCGCCGCGGCCGCGCCCGGCGCGCCGCTCGCCGCGGCCGCGCTCTCCCACCTGGCGCTCTCCGGCTGGCCGGCCGGCGGCGGGCCGGCGCCGCCGGCGCCGCCGGCCGCCCGCGCCGAGCCCATCGGGCCGCCGGCGCCTGGCGCCGCCGCCGGCCTCGGCCGCCTGCGCATCCTTGCGCTGACCAACTGCTCCCGCCTGGGCGCGCCCGGCCTGGCCGCGCTGGCCGCCGGCGCGCCCGGCCTGCGCGCGCTGCTGGTGGGCGGGTCGGGCCTGGCGCCGCCGCGCACGGCAGCCGCCGCGGCGGCCGCGGCCGCCGCGCTGCCCGGCCACGCCGCGGCCGCCGCGCTCATGGCCGGGCCGGCGCCGCCGGGCGCCATCACCGCGGCCGCGACCGAGCGCGTGGAGCGCGCGTATGCGGCGCGCGCCGCGGCGACCGCGCAGCGCTTCCCGCCCTCGCACCTGCCCTTGGGCTGGCAGGACAGCATCCCGGAGGCGGTGCGCGCGGAGGAGTGCGCGGCGCGCGAGGCGGCCGCGTACGCCGTGCCGGAGGGCGGCCTGCAGCCCGGCGAGGCCGCCGCGGCAGCGCTGCTGGCGGCGGCCGCGGGCGCGCTGCCGGCGCTCGCGCTGCTGGAGCTGTCGTTTTTCGCGCCGCCGGTCGTGGCCGCCGTGGCCGCCGCCCTGGGTGCGCGCCGGCCCGTGCGCCAAACGTGCGGGCCGGTGGCGCCACCGTCACCTGTTCTTCTGCCGTGCTTGCCATGCGTGGTGCCCGCTCACAGCATGCAGTCTGGCCGCGCGCCGACACACCTAGTCTGGCCGCGCGCCGACACACCGGGATCAGCGCGAGGCTCTTGCGCGCGGGCCAGGCGAGCGCGTGACCGTGTGGAACTTCTGCCGCGGCGCCGACGTAGCAGCGGCGGTGGCGCTGCTCTCCGAGGCGCGCGCGCGCGGCCAGCGCGCCGCGCCGCGCGCGCCCGCCTGCCCGGCCGCGGCCCTGGCCGCGGCGCTCGACGCGCCGTCCGCCGGCGTGGCGCTCGCGCTGGACGCGGCCGCAAACTGCAGCAGCGCGACGCGCCAGACGCCGCTGCACGCCGCCGTCAGCTGCGCCAGCACGCTGCTGATCACGCCGGCCATGCACGTGCAGCGGATCTGGGTGCGCGCCCGTGCGTGGCCGTCCGAAGGCAGCCGCACCGCTGCCTCCCGCCCATGTTGGTGTCTGCCCTGGTCATGCACGTGCTTCCCGCGCCACCTCGCGCATGTGCCCTGCGCATCCCGCTCGCCGCCGTCGCTGCTTCGCATCACGGCATGCACCTGGCGAGGCGGCCATGGGCAGGGCCTTGTCGCCAGATCAGGCGCGCAGCTGCGCGGGAGGCGCAGCGGCGCGAGCCCACCGCGGGCGCGCGCAGGCGCTGCTGGCGCTGGGCGCGGGCGTGGACGCGCGCGACCGCGGCGCCGCCACGCCGCTGTTCGCCGCGTGCGAGCTCAGCGCGGCCGCGGCCGCGGCCGAGCTGCTGGCCGCGGGCGCGGACGCGGGCCTGCGCAACGCGGCCGGCGAGGCGCCACTCTACATCGCGGCGCTGCGCGGCTACGGCGGCGTCGTGCGTGTGCTGCTCGCGCACGCGCAGCGCGCCGGCCTGCCCTGGGTGGTGCGCGCCGCCCTGCGCCGACGCCTGGCGCAATGCCGCGGCGAATGCCTTGAGCTCTGTGCCCTGGCCTCCCTGCGTCGCGTGGCGCGTCATTAGCGCCATGTACATGTGAAACAGCCTCAGCCTTTTGTGGGAGCCGCAGCTGCCGCGCGTAGGTTGCCAGCGGGTCGCCCCATGGGGCTGCCGCCACGCGCGCGCCTGCCTGTATGGGCCGGCTGCCTGACGCGAGCGGGATCGCCGCCGGCGCACAGGAGGCCGGCCTGTACGGCGACAGCTGGACGCCGCTCATGGCGGCCGCGGTCGCGCAGCACACCGGCATCGCCGCGCAGCTGCTGGCGGCGGCGGGCGCGCGCGCGGCGGAGCTGGCGTGCGCGAGCAACCGCTACGGGCAGGGCGCGCTGCACCTGGCCGCGCGCCAGGGCTGCCTGCCGCTCATCCGCTTGCTGCTCGCCGCCGGCGCCGGCGCCGCGGTGCGGCCCGCAGCGGGGCGCGTGCGCTTGACGCTACGTATGCGAGTGGCCACAAGCCAAGTGCAGCTGCGCAGGGTGTAGTGTCACTTGACAGGCGGCCGGTGGGCGCGGTAGCGGATGCCCTTGCTGCCCGTTGCTTGAATGCCGCCCCGGATCGGCGCCGCGCCCTTGTAAAGCCAAGCGGAGGGCCTTATAGCGCTCGGGAGAAATCTAAAGAGGAGGTTGGGATCGCCCGCTGCGCACGGCTGAAAAGGGAATGAGCGCTGAGAGGCCTGCCTGATCGTGCTGGCGCAGGCCAAGGACACCGCCGGGCAGACCCCGGCGGACATCGCGGCGGAGAACCGGCACCCCAAGGCGCAAGCCTTCCTGCTGGCTGCGGTGGGCGCCGGCACGGCGCCCAACCATGGCCCCGCCGCGGCCGCCGGCGGGCGGCGGCGGGGCGGGCGGCGCCGCGTGCAGCGCCAGGAGCCGCGCTGGGAGGCGCGCGAGCCAGCGCTGGCCTGAGAGCGGCGGCGGCCGCGGGGGCAGCCGCGCTCGCATGGCCAGCCTCCTTGCGGGCATTGGGGCCTTGATCCAGCGTATTGGGGCCTTGATCCAGCATGCAGGCTGTAAGTGGTGTTGCGGCCTGACGAGGGAGATTGGGCTGAGAGGGGCGATGATCAGGCGGCGTGCGGCGCAGGCGTGCTTGTATACAAGCTTATTGCCGATGAGACCATCGTGCGCCTGCTGCCTCAAACGGGGTGCTGGTCTGCGGCAGAGGTGCTGCATGCTGTTCGGTGTCAGAGCTATGAGCCGCTGCCCTTCTGCCAACTGGCGTGGCATTACAGCGCTGGAGGCGCGCTCGCTTTGCTATGCACCAGGTGCCCGTTTTCTACATACGCTGTCTTATCTGGAGGAACCCACCACTCTGACGCCATGACCTGAGTTCAAAAGTCTGCTCTACTTTCTTTCATGTGGCTGCGCTGTGTGCAGCAGCGCCCACAAGACGTGCACATGCAGCCATGCTTCGCCCCCTCACACGATGGGACATGAAGGAGGGGCATACATATGCAGCACTGCACATGCAAGAGAACAGGGCACACCTATCCATACAGGAGATGACAAAAAGCAGAGTTGTCCCGCGATTTTCCTGGCAATTCTCACATGCAAAACCACAGACAGCACACCGGCTTGCACAAACCTCCGCTAAGAAGAAAAGCCCTCCGCACCATCATTGTCCGCTCACCGCCTATGCTGCGCGCAGGACGCACACCGCTCATTGCGCCCCCATGTTTGCTATAGTGTTTCATGGCCCACCATTACACCCTGCCTCATCGCATTCACTTCTTCAGCCGCCCCTGTCCGACTGCAGAGAGCGTCAGCATACACAGCCACACAGGAGCGGCGCGGCTGGTACCGAGGCGCCCGCCGTATTCCAATCAGGCAGACCTGTGGGATGCCAGTGGCGGGCAAGGGCACCCATCCCGCAGCACTTACTAGCCAGTCTGCAGCTTGTGCTGATTCAGCCCTGTTTGCCACATGCGCCCTGGTCTTGCGCTCCAAGGTCTCATCGCATGGTCACCCCGCCCAGCGCTCGGGCGGGACAGCGCCAATCTGTGCGCGTGCTCTCTCGGCACTACGGCCGCTCTCCATGCCAGCCCCACCGTGCACACCAGCATGCAGCGCGCCCGGGTCGCGGCGGACGCTCCTGCCGCTTCTTGTTCTGGTGCTGCTGTCCGTCGCGTGCGCGGGCCCGCGGCCGCGCCGCGCGCGCCCAGGCTGCAGCGCGTCAGGAACAGGGTACTGCGGTAGGGTATTGCGCCGCAGGTCAGAACCGGCGCGCCCGCCGCGCCTTCTTCTTGGTGCTGCCGCCCGGCGCGGGCGCGGCTGCGCGCCCGGGCGGGTTCCAGCCGGCGGGCCGCAGGCGGTCCGGGATCACCACTGTCCCCTGCAGCACGCGCACAGGCGTCAGCACACAGCCAAAGGCGTGCATGCGGTGCGGAAAACAGTCCCCAGCTGGATGCAGTGTATATGGGCCTTCACAGCGCCTCTCACCCTGAGACAACCTTCATTGACGCACACCTCATGCATCTCGGCAACTCATAAAGCTGGCGCGCTGGGATATCATATCACAGGCATGTACCCGTCAGGGCACACCGAGGCCAGACCTTGGGCACAGCAGGCGCACTTGCATGTCCAGAGGCAGCTGGAGGCCATCATGCAAACCCGCCGTCCCAGCTGAGTGCAGCAGCTCAGCACTGAACCAGCAATACGCTCATCTCCACCGGCCCGGTGGAGATCAGTCACTAGTTCCGCGCGCCCAGAAAAGCGGGTGACAGCGCATGGGCCGGAGAGGCACCTCGCTGAGCTCGATCAGCACGTCGTGCGCGTCGGGCGGGAGCGCGGCCAGCTCGCCGCCGACGCACTCCGCCCACTCCGTTATGTCGAGCACGCAGCCCTGCGAGTACATGTACACCTGCGCGCATTTTGTAGCGTCAGTTTGCCGTAAAAGGTGTAGGGTAGGGTTAGGATAGAGTTGGGGCTAGATTATGATGTACATGTACTCCTGCGCGCGTTGCGCCCGTGGATGTCACCGCCAGAAGGCAGGCGCCCTGCGCGCTGACCCACACCAGGCGGCGCAGACGTGCGCGTGCCTGCCAAGCCCAGGCCGCCTCGCTCGCAGTAACGCACGTTTACGATGGATGCGCCATTTTATTCAAAGCCTTCCATGGGGCTGCTACTGACGGCAGCCCGATGCAAGGCATGCGAGGCGCGCGGGGCGCGCCCGCTTGCTGCGCCCGAGCTGCATGAAGCTGCGCGCGCCCGACTCCGCCCACACCTCGTTGGCGTCGGCCTCGTGGAAGCTGCGCGCGCGGCTGGCAGGTTCAGACATGCAGACACAGAACCTGATTGCACATAGCATGGGCGGGCTGCCGCCAGCACCTAGAGGCCCGGACATGCACCGCCAGCACCCTTCCAGCTACTGCATGCAGCTCTCTGAGAATGCCCACGCCGAGAACGACCACGCCTGTGCTCGTGTGGTGGGCGCCTTCGGCTCTTGCGCCAGGCTCATGCACACAAGCAGCATGCAGCTGCTTGTGTGCCCTGCGCAGCACGGTGTCTGCGCAGAAGGTTCATGACGCACGCCCCACGCGGTGCATGTGTGACTGGCGAACAGTGTGCTGTCACTGACAGCTTCTGCATGTTCTGGGCGCGGCAGAGGGCGAGCCAGGGCGCCGGCGAGCAGCGGGCGCGGGCCGCGCACGTATTGTGAACCGCGCACCAGCGCGCGCTCGCCTTGCGCCGCGGCACGCGCATGATGCAGTGCGCACCGCCGCAGATCCCGCACTGCGCGCGGGCGGGCGGGGCAGCTCGTCGCTTTATGAATCGGACATATGAGTCAGACCATTAAAGCAAACGGAGTCTCACTCGCTAATTTCCGGCACTCCTGTGCATGCTCAGGTGCGTAACCCTGCAGGGCTGCACATCAGTGCAGTGCTCCAGACTGCTCGAGCAGGCGCTACTTGGACAAACAGCACCGGCATGAAGCTGGATCTCTATCCGGTGTTGCGCGCAGGCAGAGTCACCCCCTCCCGTACACCAGTCTGCTCACGCATGCGGCGCAACTCTCGCCGCGGGCGCTCACCGCGGCCGTAAAAGCCTCGTCCCCGCGCGCGGCGGCGCGGTCGCCGCGCTCGGGGCCGCCGCCGTGCGCGGCCGCGGCCGCCGCCGCCGTCGCCGCCGCCTCGCGCTCGCGGCGCGCCTGCGCGGCCCCCTCCGCCAGCGTCCTGTCATACTTGGCGCGCGCGGCCGCGTCGACCAGGTGCTCCTTCGCCTGCGCGCGCGGGGGGGTTGGGTAGGGTAGGGCGGTGGCGCTCAGGCAGCGCGCATGGCCCTGTCACGGCGACGTGGCAAGCGCGTCACACGCGCATTAAGCGCCGCGAGCAGCACCAACGGCATGATGCCGGGTGCGCGCCAGGCGCGGTGCAGCGCCGTGGGGTTGCTCCGCTCCGTCATCTCAGGGGCACGCTCCTAACCAACCCCGGCGGAGAGTGGTTGCCGCGCTACAGCTCGGTTGGGGGGTGGGAGGACGGCTACGCGCCTCGTTGACGCGCTGCGAGGCCTGGAGGCCGCCGGGCGCGTCCTTGAGCTTGTCGGGGTGCGTCAGCATGCTCTTGCGCCGCCAGGCGACCCGGATCTCCGCGGCATCCGCGCTGCTCGGCACCTGCGGCAGCCAACGTGCACACGTGTCGCTGCGCCATAATAGGCGCTGGTGGACCCTTCCCTGACACCCTCGCCCACCGCGTGCGCAACGATCAGCGCGGTGCACCACTACAGCGCGCAAGAGAAAAAACAATTGAGGCAACGTGCAGCCCCCGAAACAAACATCTGACGACAAGCACACCCCCAGTGACCAATGTATGTTCCAGGGCTCCACGTAGCGGAGGAAAGCCGCCTTTGTCTGCGACAGCGCATGCGCGCACCTCTAGCACATCGTACATCGTCTCCGCCTCCAGCACGCGGCGCACCTCGCCGCTCGCGCCCGCCACCACGTTTGGGCCCGAAGCTGCACAGCCCCGCGCAAGGACGTCGGGATCCAGCTTTCGCGAGCGCGTCAGCTTCGTGCGGCACAAGACGCGCCCAAGCGCTCTCGGGCCAGCATATCCGCATCGCTGATACTGCGTATAGTTTAGAGGCACGCCAGTCATGATATCGCCTCCTCTGCGTATACTACAACACCCTCCGTGCATATCATCGCCTGCTTTCGCCGGGTGCAGTCCAAGTCTCCAGTCTCATGAGATGCACAGCCCCTCTCGTTACCAAACACCGCTTCAGAGCCTCCAAGCACACACCCGGCGACGCGGAGTTGTAGCCGCCCCCGCCCTTCGCCGAGGGTCCCGAGAAGTGCAGCGCGGCGAAGCACATCAGCACCACGACGCGCACCACGTTGCTCCAGGCCCCCGCCCAGCCCAGGCAGATGGAAAGCACGGTCACAGCGAGCGACCTGCGCCGGGCGATGGCCGTCGGCATGTGAGGTGAGCTAGGGTGCCATGCATGAGCATGTCACGCCTCCCAGGCACCGTGATCGCCACCAGTCAGGGAAGGCATGGGACGCGTCCCATGCAAGCAGGGCCTTGGCGAGTCCTCAGCAATGTCCTCAGCACAGTCGACGCCTTTTCCGGGAGTCCCGCTTCGGCCCACATGCCCGCATCGCACAGCCCGCGCACGCCAGCGTTAGGCGGAGACAGGCTTGCGGTCGAGCAGCGCCCCGCGCGACCCGCGTTGGGCGCGCCGCGCTGCCCCGGGCGCACGCACCAGCCGCCGAACGCCGTGGACGGCGCGACCTTGCACAGCAGGCCGAAGGCGATGACGGGCGTGGACAGGAGCGCCGCGACGCCGCCGCAGCTCATCCACCACATCAGCGGCAGCAGCGGCGCCACCGAGAGCACGGACGCGCCGTGCACCAGGAAGCCTGTGCGCGGGCAGCTTGCTGGAGCGGGATGAGCGCTGGGCGGTCATGCGCTCGCATGCAGCCGAGCGCCTGGGGCTCTTGCAGCACGGTGCACCGCTGTGCAGGTGTTTCGGCAGTGCGCCGCACGGCGCATGACACGCCCTTGCGCGCACGCCCGGCCATCTCACACATCGCACGGCCTCGTACCGAGCGCGGCGGCGCAGGCCACATCCGCCAGCCAGTGCGGCCGCCACAGCAGCGCGCGGAAGACCGCCGCCGCTGCGCCGGCGGCGTACGCCGCCGCGCAGGCCGCGGGGTACGCGAGGAGGACCGCGAGCGCGATCGCCAGCGCCCAGGACACGACGGCCACCCCCTTGCCGCCACGCGCCATCGCCTCCTGGGCGCGAGGGGACGGCAGCGCCGGGGTGAGCATTGAATAGGGTTGGGGATGCACGGCGGCGTGCGCAATACAACATGCGCATCTGTGCGCGCTGCTGAGCGGCCGCGACGCTCGGGCGGGACGCGCGGGGACTGCCCAATGGGCGCTGCCGCTCCTGCGGCGCCTGCCATCACACAACAGGCACCCTGAGACGACCCGAAAGGGCCCCTCCTTGGAAAGCCGGGCGCCGCACCTCCAGCTGCGCCGCGCTGGTGCGGAAACCCGCGATGCGCACGACGACGGGCAGGAGGTAGGGGGTGAACATGGCCAGCGCGCGGCAGATAAAATACAGCTCCAGGAACACGCGCGTGACCAGGAAGTGCGCCAGGACCGCCACCGCATAGAGCTGCCACCAGGGCGCCCCCGCCTTAAACCACTCGTCGGCGCGCTCCTGCGCCGCGGGAGCGCGAAGCTTGTGACCACGACGCGCCAAGCGCCCACGGCCAGTGCAACAGACGTGCGGCCTGGCCGCGGTACTCAGCCGCCAGGGCACGGGTTCTGTAGCACATAGTGTCTGGGTGCGCACGATGCGGTGCAACCTGGATGTCTCTCTCTCTCTGCTGCCTGTGGCCATGCGCCTGCGCAGCTTCCCCACCTCTTTGCCACATGCACGCCAGAGACCCTGTCGGGGTGGCGCACCTGGGCGCGGCGCTGCGCCTCCGCCCGGGCCTCGCGCTCGCGCCGCGCGTCCGCCGCCTGCGCGGCCGCGGCCGCGCGCTCCGCCGCCGCGGCCGCTGCGGCCGCCGCCTTCGCCTCTGCGGCCCGCTGCGCCGCCGCGCGCGCCTCGGCGCGGAGCCGCAGCTGCTCGCGCGCGTCGGCTTCTGCCCGCAGCCGCTCCCGCTCCTGCACGCGCGTTCACTTGTGGTGCACATGTTCGATTGACTTACAGTCCACACGTTCAATCATGCACACGCTTAGAGCACGGTGCCGAACCCTCCGCTCCAAGGCCTTCTCGCAGGCACACTTCCAGACGCAGCTCGCCAGGACGCGCCTCCGCAGCGGCCTTGGCGGCGGCGGCCTCGGCGATGCGCTGCTCGTGCCGCTCCTGCTGGCGCCGCTCCGCCTCCGCGGCCTTCGCGGCGGCGGCCTCCTCCCGGCGCCGCTGCGCCGCCGCCTTCCCCGCAGCGCGCTTCTCATCGCCCAAGGCCGCCGCGGCCGCGCGCGCCTCGCGCTGCTGCCGCTCTGCAGCCTTGGCTGCCTCCCTGCGCTCCCGCCGCTCCTCCGCATCCGCAGCCTTGGCTGCCTCCCTGCGTTCCCGCTGCTCCGCCGCATCCGCAGCGGCCGCCGCCCCTGCTTGCACATCGCCGCGCTGTGGCCGCTCGGCGGGCGGCGCCGCCGCGGCCGCGCCGTGCGGCGCCCCGCCGCCAGGCTCGGGGCTGCCCGCCATGACGGGTTCGGAGCTGCCGGCCTCCTCAGGCTCCATGCTGGGGTGCTGGTCTATCCAGCACTCACCCGCGCCGCGGCCGCCGCCGCCACCGCCGCCGCCGCCGCCGCCGCCATTAACAGCCGGCTCAGCTGCAGGTTTGCTGCCGACGCGAGAGCGCCGCGGCTGCTCGCGCCAGGGCTCCTCTGCGCCGGTGCAGCCTGCCAGGTTGTTGCCAAACACGCCGACGGGGCTGCAGTCTGCGCCGCCCGAGCGCTCGCTGGTTAAGCGCCCGCTGCTGTCTGTGGCGCTTGCGCGGACGCGCGCAGAGCCACCATCAGCCGACCAGGGGCGCCGGTCATCGCGCCTCAGACCAGCACTCAGCGGCGAGGGCGCCTCTCCGTCCGCGCTGACGGCTGTGCGGCTGTCGCCGCTCTCTGAGCGCGCCGGCAGGTCCCGGATGGGCGGCGTCCGGCTTGACGACGGCATGCCGGGCGGCTCACGCAGCTCGTGGCCCCACGTGCTGCGCTGCGGCGCTCCATTGCTGCCACTGCACGCGGTGTCCGGGTGACTAACCCCGCACTGCACCCCCAGCGGCGGCTTGTAGGGCTTAGCGGCCCGCGGCGAGGCACGCACGCCTGCTGCAGGTGCCAGCCCATCCACCGGCAGCACAGGTGCGGGTCTGCGCCCTGGTGCTGGGCTGTACCCCAAAAGGGCGCCCGGGGTCTCCAAGCCCGGGTCCTCCTCCACCTTCCGTGCGTAGGCGGCCGCTTGCGGACTCCAATCCGGGGGCTCCGGTGGCTGGCACTCGCGGTCCAGAATGCGCAGGTCGACCTGCCAATACACGTTGTTGACCTCGTTCGTCTCAAGCCTGGCTCACTTGCTTGAAGCTCCTACCAGCGGATGTAGCGGAGCCCTTTGTCTCAGCTCCTGTCATACATAAAGCAAAAAGCAGAAAGAACATATGGCTGTGAGCGTGTGCCTCGGCACCTGATAGCACTGCATCCTGCGCGAAAAGCGGAGCCCCGCGAAGTTGCGGCTCACTCGCACGTCCAGCGGCAGTTCCTGTGAGGCCGGCGTGCGTCGCACACGCGGTCTCGCAACATAATAGCAAGGCAGATAGTGCGCTAGAGGTCTCGAGTCGAGAGGCACGACAGCGGCTTGCGCGGCGCTCACCAGGCAGTAGCGGCCAGGTACGCGCACGGAGATGCAGTCCTCGGAGGCAGACACAGAGGTCTCCACCTCGCTCGCCCCCGTGACGCCTGACCCATCGGAAACAGCTGAATGTAGCAGGCCATACATGTGTAAAGCCAGGTGGCATCCTGCCCAGCCCGCACCCGGCAGCGTGATGCACAGCCTCAGGCAGTCAGCACTGCGTGCGACGAGCGTGAACTCTGGCACCTGCGCAGGCAATATTATGAGGGAGCACGTGGTGCACGGCAGCACCACCTGCCACCAGAAGCACACCATAAGTTACCAACCGGACCTCTTCTGCGGCGGCCATGTGTCAATCTGTTGCGCCGCCAGTTGTCACCGGTGCATGCTCTGCCTCCGTCTGAAAGCCGGGAGCGTCACCGCGAGCTTGGAACAGTGCCTAACAAGCGCCGCCGGCGATGCCAAGCAGAGCGGCGCATCGCCGCTTTGCGCTGCTGACCTTGGCAGGACCAGCAGAGGCCTAGGGGTGTGCGCACCAGTCTGATGTGCTGCGCAATACACTCCTCCCCAATGTCTGCTTGGCGCCCAGGAAATGCTAGGACATGTCCTGTACAGAGGGTGGACACCCCGCTTGAGCATGGGTGTCCTGTTATGAAGAGCTGCACAACTCACAGCTGCCTGCTGCCTGACGGGATACAACAGCCTGAACTCAAGTTGTGCTGCGGCGTCGCTGTCTTTCGGTACTTGCCTGGGAAACATCTTCACGGCGCGCGTATGTCAGTGCAGTAGCACCAGTCTACCACGCAGACGGCGAGGGCGCTGGAACGGCATGGCAAAGCTTGCCGATGCACAGAAGAGCTTTGACCAGTTCAAGGCGCGTGTGCGCCGTGGTGCTGACTGGCAGCCACCGTCGTCAAGCTGTGCGACTGATCCCACGCTCGGGAGCGCAGGCGGCGGTGCGGCAGGACGATCTGCCTGCAGCAAAGCGCTTGTTAACCACGCTGAAGGTGCGCCTGGAGCCGCTGAAGCTTCTGCACTTGCTGTGCGCTTTCTGCCGACAACACTGAGCAGGGAGCCCCGCGGCGCGCAGCTGAAGCTGACAGAGCTTGCAGCGCCTCCGCCTGTGTACCAGCACACGCCGACTGCGCAGCAGGAGCTTCTGCTTGCGCGTGCGCCGGCCTGCTGCTGCGGGCTGGCTTGGAAACGGCCGTTCAAGATCGTTGCTGCACAAAGCAGCCGTCTGTGACGAGCGCTGTGTGCTGCTTCACAGGAGAAGTACTGGAGCAGGCGGTCCTGTTGAGCGTCCGGCTGAAGGACGAGGCTGCTGTTGAGCGCAACTTTACGCAGCTGAAGACATACTACACAGACACCAGGCGCGGCAGTTCGGCCTGTGGCCACGCTGCAGTCTGTGCACCCTTGCTAGCTCATTTGAAGGCATTTTTTAGCGCAGCAGGGGTGTAAGCAAGCGAGCGTGTGTGTGCCTGCTGCGGCAGGTCCCTGCTGCCTCCCTCGAAGGCGGAGGCGCTGACGACGGGGCTGAACCTCATGCGTCTGCTTGTCCAGAACCGGATCGCTGAGTTTCACACTGAGCTGGAGCTGCTGCCAGCAGAGGCGCGGCCTCGCACACAATACTGCTGCACTTCACTGCTGCGTGACCTTGACCCTGTGCGGAAGCACCAACTGTTTACTATTTGGCCATGATTGACCGGCTGGTGTTGACATTCCAGCTGTCTCTTTCGGCATGGCTTGTCTTGCACTGCGAAGAAGATCATCTTTTGGATAGCTTGGAATGGTAGACAACAACCCGCTCACGTGAGCTCTCACCTGGTGATGCATGGGGGGCAGCATGCGGGGTGCAGAGGCTGCTGCTGTGCGCTCGCAGCGCCTGCGCTGCAGCGCCCAGCGCCAGCCTGCAGCCGGCTGCCGGGCGGCCCGCGCAGGCGCACGCCAGCCCGCATGTGGAGCACGCGGAGCTGCTGGAGCGCTGGCTGATGGAGGGCGCGTACAACAAGGTGCTGGCCGCGCGCGACGACATGCCCGACCCGGCCTACGCCTACTTCATGCAGCGCCTGCTCACCACCGTGCGGTGCGGCCCCGCCCCCCGCGCCAGCTCGCCTCGGCTGCCGCGTATGTGCCTGAAGCCTGCCGGATGCTGGCCGGCGCGCGGCACTTTGCCGAGCAGGTTTTGCTGATCCGCCGATCTAACAGCCTGCGCCTAATGCAGGGAGGAGATTGCGGGCTGCAGCGAGCGCGCGTACGGCAGCCTGTCGGTCGCGGACGCGCGCAAGCTCATGCTTTTCGCGTCTGACAACGAGGCGACCGCGTTTGCTGAGCAGGTGCGCTGCGCCCACTCAGGCCACCAGCATGTCTGAGCGCTCCAATACGTATCTGCTTGGCGAACGCCCCTGAGAGCTGCTCTTCGTGAGGCAGCACGTTGAAGGGGAGTGAGATTTGCAATGTGCTTGTGCTCAAGGGTGTGCAGTTTCATGTGGACCGCATCCGCTGTCCCTGACGTGGATACCTGCCTTGCAAGCTTGTGCGCCTGGGCCACCAGCGCGGCTGCGCTTGGTGGCGTACTTGGCGGCGCACATGTGCTGTGACTGCGCCACTTACGCACGTGTTCTCTGTGCAGCGCGGCTGGGAGGTGAAGGGCGGGCAGGTGGTTTTCAGCGGCATGGAAGCCGAGAGCGGCGCAGCAGAGCTGCCTTCCATCGAGCTGATTGGGCACGCGCTCACCTATGCGCGCGAGCTGGAGCGCATAGTCTGAGGGCGCCTTCAGAGGCTATGCACATGGATGTCCCAGGCACAGGTGTATCGGGCCTGGTGCAGGTCTTGCCACTCTGAGCGTGGGTGAGGTCTGCATCCTGCGCTTGGTGTAAACAAACGCATGCCTGGAGCTTGAGAGAGGACTACTGCTGAATGACCTGGTCAACACCCTCTCCTGCATGGATGCGTACTAGAGAGCTGTTGAGGGTGCATTGCACAGTGATGCGGCACCCTGGGAGCCCGCTTTGTGAGCTGTTTGCAGTGCCAGGTGGGTTGCGCCCATCAGAGTGTGCCACCACCATAAGACATGGTACACTAGAGGACAACAGGCGCTCCTTCACCGCAGCCTCACAACCACACAAGTACCCCGTACACCGGGTAAGCAAGCCCACGCAGGGACATGACGAGACAGGTTTGCAACTCAACACATTTTGCAGTCAGGCGTTGACTCCCTACAGTTCGGACATGAAGCAACTTGCAACGAAAGCATACAGCTTACTGCGCAAGCTGTGGCTACCACTCTGTTTCTAGTGGCACCGCCCGTTCTTGACTGCAAGCCAACCTAACCATCCCTAACCTCTATGCTCCGCGAAACGTCGCAACGTCCGCTGGGCGAACCACCCGCCCATTCAAAGTGTAGCCATTCTGCGCCGCACACACAGCACTCGGTCATGTGCTGTCCCATGTGTGCATGATGCATAAAATGTCACATCATGAGTCAACATTTCACATCCCATATTCCATCGCCGGCCGTCGTATGACCTATTTTGGCAGCTAGGCGAACCTTGATAAGCATGGCAATGCTCCCAGGACCGGTGTCCTCGCTGTTGGGCGGCAGCGGCACGTCAAACATGGCATTGTGCATGTCGTGGTTGAAAGCATCCCCCTCCTTGGGCATGTAACGCTCCACTCCATGCTTCCTCAGCGCCTGCGTAGCATCCAGGCACGCATCCGCTTGACTACAGCAAAGAGATGCGGCGAATCCATGTGTCCCAGCTGATGCTTAATATGTGTTGATCTGCGAAAGGCCGTCATAGGAAATACATTGCTTTATAAAGCTACTTACTACAAAGCTCTGGGGTGCAGGCAGAACAGGGCGGGACAACGCATGCTGACGCATCGCGCCTGCTGCAGCTGCCGCTCGGTGAGGTGCACGCCCTGGAGCAGGCTCTGCAGCAGCGCAAGAGCGCGCTCCGGCGACAGTGGCTGGCCATCCGCATCCTTCCCCTCCAGCACCGCCCCCGGCACCGTCTCGGCCGCGCGCTGCAGGTTGTCTGCGACCTCCACCAGGTCCTTCACAAAACCCTGCCATGCACGCGGCGAACTTCGGTCTGCTGCAGCGCGCACTCAGCGCGCTCACACCAGCCACACGTGCCACACACGCCTGCAATGTCCGTGGAGGAATCACTGAATACAATTGCTTGAAGCGGAGTCACCAAAAAAAGGTCACGGAATATCAACACTAACAACTTCGACTCCGTTGTGACTTTCAGCAGCATACAGCTGCATACCCATGATCCTAATCCAAGCAGGCTGGCATGCGCCCATGGCACCTTCTATGTGGCGCTTCACCTGAATGGCGTACTGCTTGGTGGACTGAGCCGCCTTTGCGGAGCGCTCACGCAGGTTCTCCATGTCCGCCAGCACCCGCAGGTTGCGCTCCCGCATGTCTCGTACCTGCCCAGACACTATCTCTGAGCGCTGGTTTCCATGCGCTGCTTTAGCGCTTGCCACCGTTCAAGATTTATAACTCGCCAGCTTCTGTTCGTGTTGACAGCAGGCAGGTCGCTTCAGCAAGCTCTGCAACGCAGTTGTGCGCGCTTGCGCGGCAACCTCGCCGCGTTGTTGAAACACTGCTGGCGACTTGCAAATAACACTTGCTAACAGCACTGCAAAGTAGGCAGTGCAGCTGGTATTGCTTCTTGCCGGGTCTGGTTGACACAGACGACATCCTATCTTTTGAGGGTGCCTGCGCACCTCTTTGTCCTTTGCAGCAAGCGCTGCCTGCAGCTCTGCCGACAGCGCGCCTTCCACGTCATCATGCTCGCCCGCCGAGTCCACAGACGCACCGCTGGGGCTTTCGCCGCCCTGTGCCGCCGCCGCCTCCTGCTGTGCGGCGGCAGCGCCCGGCGCGCCGGCGGCCTCCGCCGCAGCCTCTTCAACGGGGGCGTCTCCGGGCTTGCCAGCTTTCCGCGCGCCGCGCGTGCTGTACGACGCGCAGGGCTGGGCTGGCTGCCAGACCGCTGGGCTGCCGCTGGCAAAGGGGTGTGTGGCTCGCCGTGATACCTGCAAGCAAGCAAATAGATTACATGCCTAAAGCTGTGTAGACACATAAACTCAAGCCTTGTCAACATCAAGCTCTGCAGCAGAGAACATACTGAGTGAGGAGCAGCACAAGCAACCAAGTGGAGTGTGCATCTGTCCTTGCTTTCCCTGCAAGGGCCACATGCACCACGGCTGTGCAGGTACGTTTGCAGTCCTTACCGCCTCAAGCTGAGTGCAGAGTGGCGCAACGCTTTCCGTGCTAGCTCCACTGAATTCCAGGCACGCCGTCAACTGCTTGTTTTGCAGGCAGCGCAGAAACCGCGGCGCACATCTCCTCATCATCTGTGCGCACTGCTCTTGTGTACTGCCTGACGGTGCAACCTCGAGCCACAAGTTTGCAATCGTTAGCAGACGGCCCGCGACATATCAGGCCCTGAGGAGGCTGCCTCTTACCCTGTCTGAGCTTTTGCTTGGGGTTTGGAGACTGCATGCACATCATGCACATCATGATGTGTGGATGTATGCATGATGTAGCTCCGTGCCTCAGCAGCCACACATGATGTCGGCCCTGCCATTGATAGAAAGCGGCAAAATCCTTGCATCCTGTCATACTGCACACCGAAACTCATCGCCCCCAGCTAGGCGATGGCAGGGCTGCGGACGCAGCTACACTAGGCCGTTTGACACACAGGTACAGCACGCTGTGACTCAGAGGGCTACCATCCCATAGCAACAGCTGGCCTGTGTGACGGTGCAAATGCACACTGCCAGACGCAGAATGAAAGCAGACTGCCCCTTGCGCGACTACCTCGCGAGTGAGGGGCCCAGGTTCGAGCCTACAACAAAAGGCAAGACTAGTGCCGTCACACTCAGCACAAAATATGGCTGGGCCGCGACAAGAATGGATGCATCCTGAATTTGACAGCGCACAGGCTGCAACTGACCCAAGCTCATGCACCAAAGATTCGGCTCGCAGGCCGCGCGGCCCCAGCTGCGGCGCAGCCTGCGCGACTCTGGTATGCGCGCCAGCCGTTCCTCCGCGAAGACTGAAATGGAGGACGAAGCGGGCGCGCAGCAGCGTCACCGCAGCTCAGTCATCGTCTGCACACGGATCAGGTCTCAGCAGGGCAGAGAGGCTCCCTTGCATGCGCTCCTCACACTGCAAACCACTCTGCATGCATGCGCTAAATACTGCGTAACGTTGCAAGGAGCAATGACCGTGTCAATGGCAAGGCGCGCGCCTCGGCGATCCACTCCCAGTCGCTGGCCATGTCATAGTAGCTGAACATGGGCAGCTGGTTGTCCACGTCCAGCGTCGGCGTCGCGCACGCGGGCGAGGTGTGCAGCACGTGCATGCAGCGCAGGCCCTCCGCGTGCGCGCGGCTGGGGTCGGCGCACTCGGCGCGCCCCTCAAAGCTGTGCGCCTTGTCCAGGCAGCACAGCGTGCGCGTGAAGTCGTTCTCCTTGTCCATGAAGTCGCGCACCTGCGTGCGCGGACCATTGCTGGCTCAGCGGTCATGCCTGACTTTTCATTGTATCTTATGTAGCCTAGTAGACTGCAGACAGCGACCAGTCTCTTGAAAAGCAGGTAATAAACCAGATGAATAACCAGGTCGGACCAGGGCAGACGGTGCGCCCGCACCGCATGGTCCCACTTGAAGGCAATCATGGACGGCGTGCACCCCTCCATGAAGCACAGCCGCCGGTCGTCATAGAACGACACGTTGAACGCCTTCATCAGCCAGCCGGTCATGAGGTCTGCGCCAGCGGCCCTCATTTGGGCCATGCAGCTGCATGATCCGGCCACAGCCCGTTGCATGGCACGCAGGCTGTCCACGCAAGGCCAAGATACCGTGTACATGGCATGCTTGCACTGTAGCTGCGGGAGCTGAAGCTGCCGTGCTCACTGCAAGGCAGCAGTCACATGGCATCCTGCTCTGAATACAGCGGATGAGCCCAGACCCGCGCTTCGCCGCTGCAGGGCCCCTCTCTGTTGCGGCGTGCGCCACATGCATGCCTACACAGGTCATCGCAGAGATGCTCATCTGCAGTGCGCAGGAATCTTATAATTGTTCGGGCGCGTACCCTCCGGGCCGCCTGCGCGCGGCAGCAGCCCCGACCGCATGATGCCCTCGATGACGCGGCCCTGGATGACGTAGAAAGGCCCCTCCGCGTAGCGCGTATCGTCGCCCAGGAAGACCTTGTGGTGCGGGTCATACCAGCGGTGCGAGCGCTGCGCCAAGCGCTCATCCGCCGCATTGCGGATCTTGAAGCACCCCACATACTCTGCGCCGCCCGCTGACTGAGTTTCAGTTGCGGCTTAGTGTTGGACCTAGCTCCCAGTCGTAGCACAGTCAAACACGTCAGTCTGGTCAGCAGCTGAGCCTGTGCACCGGCTTTCCTACGCTGTTGGACTGTCACTCGCAGGCCTGAGCAGCGCATGGCCTGTACCTGGTGAGTTGGTTTCCCTGTTGAGGCTGGCTCTTAGACAGCAACCCCCTTGGAGCCTGGGACGTGACGCACCCGCGCCCTGGTCATCCCACTGACGCACGGCAATGGCAAGGCGGTCCAGGCGGACGTAGTTATCGTCGTCCACCTTGATGATATACCTCGCTTCGTACTGCTCTATCACCAGCTGCCAAAACGCAAGCGTCTTAAACGCCAGCGTCTTGTAGTGGTCCTGCAGGCACCCGTGGTCCTGTCACGAGTGAGCAGGCGCTACCGCCGGGCGAGCCAGCGCAAGGTCAGCGCAGGCGTCGCCCCGCTCTGCGCTCTGCGTTTGAGCGCAGCCGCGCACCTTCACGGGGATGTGCAGGAACGCGCCAAACTTGCGCTCCTCCTCCGCAATCTGGCGCTTGTAGTCCTTGGGCACCTCGCCGATGGCAAAGCGCACCTCCATCCCGCTCTCCTCGTATATCCTGCGCCGCATCCATACGTAGGTACCCGCGGCAGCCGCAGCCGGTCTCGTTCGGAAGCACCCTGTCGGGCGCAGCCGCGCGGGGCTGCAGCGTGGCGCTGCAGGCGCACGCGCGCGCACCTGTCGACTTCGCGCTGCGACGCGGGGAACCATGTCTGCCGCGCATGCGCGCGCCGCTCCTGGTACTTCTTCTCAAAGCCGGTCTGCGCGGTGTTTCCAGGCCCCCACTAAGGCAAAGTACAGCGGGCTTGTCGTTGAGCCAGCAGGCAGCACTGCATCCCGGAGGAAGGCACTGGAGCTACAACAGGCCGCCCACCGGGCCTCACCATCACTGCCACCAGGGCGGCAGCCTCTTTCCGGCCGCCTGGCAGCTTAATGCCGCACGGCGCCTGCCGACGGGCTGCTGGCCGGTGGGCTGCCTGCGTGACAGACCGCCGGCCATCCGCAAGCGCCAGCAGCACAGCCAAGGCGGCCACCCATAGCGCCCTCGCTATCGCTGGCCGTGACCGCTCCGTGCCAGCCCTCCAGGCGCACCAGCTCATCGCTGCTCAGGCCAGGGTCGCCCGCAGCATCTAGCCCCGAAAAGCGAAAGCCAGACACTTCCTGGTAGTTGGTCAGCTGATTGCTACTGACCAGTCCCTGGACGCGAACAGCCCAGCTGAGCATAGCACAGCTGCGCAGTTACGACACCGAAAGCTCCATCTCGTGGAGGGCCTAACAGGGCCTGCAATAGGGTCTTGCTGCCGTGACTGGTGTCACACCAGACCAGCCTTCTTTCAGCCAAACAGCCAAACAGTTGGCTGACACACTGGTGGATTACTCCTTATCTTAGATATCAACAGTCAATAGACTGGAGTGGTGCACTCTATTGTGATCAATGTTTGCCTACCAGCTCTATGCTTTTGAGGTAGCTGACCAAGGCTTATCGTTGAAGTAACGAGGCGCAGCACTGCGAAACGCACAAGGCGCAAAGGTGCGCCTGAAGCAGCGTATATGCCACGTATACTGATTATTGGACTGTAACTGTGCCACACTGTGGCTGAAAGAACTGGCTTCACACTGAAAGCAACTGCCTGGACCAGCAAACTGCTGGTGTAGCAATGACTCACACTTGGCGCCTTATGTGAAGCTTTGAGCGCCATATTTGCTTGAAGTGTCAAGGGCCAAGCGCATGTATAGCTTTAATGGAGTATGCACATAGCCTGGCTGAGGTGCTCGCAGTCTGTCACAGTGTGCTGGGAGTTGAGCAAGTGGCTTGAGAGCAAGCTATGCATGCATGCATCTATTTATGCACAGGCATGGAAAGACTATAAGGTTATGTTGCGGGACGCTGCAGAGGCTGCAGACGGCAGTGCGCGCCCATGGCGCTGCTGGGAGGGCCGATGAAGGCCAGCGACCTGTTTATACGGTGCGTTCTGACTTGCCAAGCGACTCCGCAGCCTGCCACAGTACTCCGCGACCAGGCTCTGCTGCTGGCCCTGCGAACCTCAGCGCTGCTGGTGCGGACGCCTGCGCTGGGTGCGCAGGGCGCTGGAGAACGAGAACGTGGACTACATCTTTGGTGTTCCTGGTGCGCGGCCCCCCCTCCGCTGCCAGTGGCTCGCAGCGGGGGGGGGCTGCCTGGGCCGCTGCTCGTCATTCCGCCCTGTGCGAGACACAGCCGGGGCCCTGCCTGCGCCGGGCTGAGAGTGTGCGGCTTGCGAGCAGCACAGCAGACGCCGCTGCTGAGCGCGCCGTGCCGACCGGCAGGCGAGGAGAACCTGGACTTTGTGGACAGCCTGCGCCAGAGCGGGCGGATACGGCTCATCGTCACGCGCCATGAGCAGGCCGCGGCCATGATGGCGGCCACTGTCGGCCGCCTCACCGGTCCGGCCCAGCCACTCTTGCTTCCGCATGCATGCCCGTTGAGTACGAAATAGGATGTCCGCGCGCTGCCACACTGTGCTCCTTTCAAGTGCATGTTATGAAGCACCACGGCATCGGACAGCGTTCCGGACAGTCAGAGTGGTGCTACAGCAGTGCATGCGCCTGTGCAGCACTATCCCCCACATGAATCTGCGGCCGTGCCCAGGGAGCTGCGCAGCCATGCATGCCACATGGCAGTGACCGCCATGCGTCTCGCAAAAATCCTCATCAGGCCAGCACCACAGGCAGTCAGGCTGTGCAAGGCAGCCTGGCACAGCGCGCCTGCGATGTTGCTGTGCGCGCGGCAGGCAAGGCGGGCGTGGCGCTGTCGACACTGGGCCCGGGCGCCACCAACTTCACGACATCCGCAGCCTACGCGCAGCTGGGCGGCTTCCCCATGCTCCTGATCACCGGTGCGCCCCTCCGCTGTAGGCCCAGTGGCGCCCAGCCCCGCAATAAAGCTGTCCCAAAGACCCCGCTGGAAGTTAACGGTGTCGCAAAGACCTGGCTGTATGTGAGGGCTTGTATGGCAAGAGCGAGCTCGGCACATGCTGCGCGGGCAGCCACACCCGGCCCCGACGCGCTGCGGCGCGGCGCGGCAGGCCAGAAGCCCGTGCTCAAGAGCAAGCAGGGCGCGTTCCAGATCGTCAACAGCGTGGAGATGTTCAAGCCGCTGTCCAAGTTCACCAAGCAGGCGCGGCGCCCCGGCGGCCCTGTGCGCGGCTGCCTGCGGTCTCAGGAATGTGCAGTGCGCTCTGCCTGCCGGCTGACGGGCGGAGCTGCCTCCCTAGCGCCTCAGCGGCGGCTGCCCGGGAGGCCCGCTCTTGGCTCCTGTGCGTGCGCCGACCATGCGCATGCCAGGTCGGCGGCGCAGGATCGCCCTGGCGGTCCAAACCATTTCGAGGCCAGCACTGCGAGCTCGGCGCAGCTGACTAGCAGCATGCACTCCAACACCCTCTTACAAACCCCGCCGCAGCTGGTGGACGGCGGCCTGGTGCCGGCATACGTGCGGGAGGCGGTGCGGCGCGCGGAGGAGGAGCGGCCCGGCACGTCGCACATCGAGCTGCCCGAGGATGTGGCACACCAGCAGGCGCGCCGCTCGCGACGCCCGCGGATGGCATTTGCGTCATTGTCGTGCGTAACTGCGCACTACATGCGCCTGTGCGCGCGCCCCGCACCACCAGCCTGGCAAGTGGCACGGCCGGCGCCGCAAGCACCTGGGTGGCAACGGCGGTGCGCGACGCGCGCGCGTTGTACGGATATGATCAGGGTTAGGGTCGTACCCTACCCTGACGTTGCACGCCGCGGCAGGTGCCGGAGCTCGAGTGCCTGGTGTACCCGGCGCACCGCGTGCGGCGGCCGGTGCCCGAGGTCAAGGCGATTCGGCGCGCCGTGGAGATGATCCGGGTGTGGCCCCGGGGTTGCCGCCAGGCGGCCTGGACGCCCCCGTGCGCCGTCCAGTCGTGCGGCCTGTGCACGCTGTGCTCACGCCCTGGCGCTCCCATGCGGAGGCTTGCCCTTGCCGTCGCGCCGTTGAGGAGCTCGGACTCATGGGCTGCTCACATCTCGCGCATGTTGAGGAAGCTGGCCGATGCTCCGATAGCCGCTGTCTGTTGTATGACACGTTAATTGCTGAGTGGCATGCAAGCAGGTAACCGGCCGGAAAGTCGTGGTCGTAGCGCAGCTTGTGCTGGCCTGAACCAGGCCTAAGCACAATCTCAGATATAGTATGACCAAGTATGAGCTTCTGCCGTACATTTGACGTGCATTTGTTATGTGCCTTGAGGCTTGGGTCACCCTGACCTTGAGTCAGCTGCACGGCAGGCGTGCTCGCACCCGCTGCTGGTCATCGGCGCCGGCGCGAACCGCAAGCTGACGTCCAACATGCTGCGGAAGTTTGTGGACGAGATCGGCATCCCATTCTGCGACACGATGATGGGCAAGGGCGTCATCGACAGCCGTGCGGGGCCCTACCGGCCGCGCCCTGCCCTCAGCATGGCGGCGCTCTGGAGCACGCCGCCGAGCCCGCGTCGGCGGCCCTCATCTGCTGGCACAGCAAACCCTAGCCTGCCAGTAACACCATGTGCGCCACAGCGACCGCGCCGCCGCCGGGCGCGCGCAGGCAACCGCATGTACATGGGTACCGCGGCGATCAGCGACGGCGACTACATCCACCGCGCCATCGACCACGCCGACCTCATCATCCTCGTCGGCCACGACGTGCGCGCCGCGCGCCCCTGCGCGCGCGGCTTACAAGCTGAGCGGGCACAGGCTTAGGGTTAGGCAGCCGGCGCGTCTGCATGCAGAGCGCCCTGTGCGGGCGGTCGCTGGCGCGCTCGCCGCCGGCCACGCGCTGCTGCACCACGTCCGCCTGGCCAAGCGCGTGGCACTGGCCGACGCACTCGCCGCCCTGCGGGTGGAGGCGGACGGCCTGCGGGCTGTCGCCGGCGCGCTCGGCGCCGGCCACGCGCTGCTGCACCGCGTCCTCCTGTTGCACCGCGTGCCGAGCGCGCCGGCGACGGCCCGCAGGCCGTCCGCCTCCGCCCGCAGCGCGGCGAGCGCGCCGGCCGGTGCCACGCGCTCCACCAGGCGCACGCTGTGCAGCAGCGCGCGGCCGGCGCCGAGTGTGCCGGCGACGGCCTGCAGGCCGCGGCCATTTGAACTAGCGCTGGACTGCCGGACGCACTCGACTGCATGCCGAACTCGCACTGCATGCGGCGTGCAGGGCAAGCGTGCGCGCCGTGCACACGCGCGCTGCCCTCAGGCGGTGCACCTGCGAGATGAGCGCGCCCTCAGCGGCCGGGCGCGCGCGCAGGTGGTGGAGAAGCCGCCCTTCTTCATGAAGCCCACCGACCACCGGGAAGTCATCCACGTCAACTTCTTCGCGGCGGCCGTGCGCGGCGCCCGCCCCGGCCCCGCGGTCGTAGCCTCCAAACACGCAGGCTTCAACACGCCCCGGGCGGCCATCGCGAGACCCTGCGTTGCAGGCTGCATGTTGCCGTTTCTGCCTTCGGCGCGAGCGCGGCGTGCGGCAGCGCCTCGCGGCGCGCGGCACGGTCAGCACAGGGCCGCGCGTGTAGGCTTAGGGTTAGGCCGCGCACAATCAGCACTGCGCCGCGCGCGCAGGTGGACAGCGTGTACTTCCCGCAGCACGAGGTGGTCGGCGACATCGGCAACGGCGTCTGGCAGATCAAGGAGGCGCTGCTGAAGTCGCCGCTGCCGACCTGGGACCTGCGGTGCGCGGCCTGACACAACAGCGCGCGCGCGCTCTCTCATGCCGTCTGACAGGCGGCACCTCCTGGGTCATGCGGTCGGCCGGATACCCTCTGGCTGGCAGTGGCTTGCGCTGCGTGCCGCGGGCGCGCGTGTGCCGCTGCCAGCGCTCGCAGAGCACTTGCAAGGCCGGTGGGGGGGAACAGAGCGCGGCGGCCATGCATGCAGCACAGTGCTGACAAGCAGGCAGACATTCGTCCCTTTGCTGCCGTCTGTGCTTGCTTCACTGCGAGCGCGTGCACAACAGCTTGCTCGTTGGCATTACCTGGCTGTGCCGTCCCACCACGCACTGCGGCCGGCCATGTCGTCCAAGCACTCGAATGCACCTGCCCCTGCCGCGTACGGCGACGCATCAGCGCCGCACAGAGCGTGGCGCGTGATGATGTCAGCCAGGCGGCCGGGGGCGCGCGCGCCAGGTACTTCCACTACGTGCGCCAGGAGATGCTGAAGAACTTTGCGTCGGGCACGCAGACGTGCGGCATGCCGATGACGCTGCCGCGGCTGGTCGAGCTGGTGCGCGCGTCCCGGTCCGCCCAGCTCCACAGGGTCTCCGTTGCTGATTCGGCATGCCCTGGGGTATTTACTACAGAACTATGCCTGAAATTGTAGCAAATAGCATCTCCATGCTGTGATGCAGCCGAGGACGGCGGTCATGAGCAATTATCCGCTCCCGTTGCGCTCATCGACTCCGCGCTCCTTGCGACGGACAATATGCATCACATGCGCGCCTGGCCGCGCGGCTGGGTCCGCGCAGTGCTCTAGCCGCGGGCTGCCCCGCGCGGCTGACCCCTGGGTGCGGGTGGCGCGCACAGGTGCGCAAGATCGTGCCGGAGGACTCCACGCTCTGCCTGGACAACGGCCTGTACAAGGTGCGCGGGCGGCGCATTCCACGCTGATAGGGCTAGGGTAGGGCTGAACACCCTGATCAGGAGCCGCCGCCTTGGGAAATCAAGCAGACAGGGCTGTGCTTCTGCTACATCGGAGCGGCCTCCTCTGTGCTCACGGCTCTTCGTTGGTGCAGCGCGCGCGACAGCGAGGTGCGCCCCGCGTTGCAGCGCCCTCGCTGTCTTGGGGGACTCCCAGTGCCTCCAAGCAAGGCGCCGCGGCTGAGACAGACGGTCTCGCCAAAGAGGGCTGCCAGCGCGCACGGCGCCCGCACGCACGCGCGGTCACTCCCGGCGCGGCGCGCGCGCAGGTGTGGTTCGCGCGGCAGTTCCCGGCGTACACGCCCAACTCGCTGCTTGTTGACAACGCGCTGGCCACCATGGGCGCGGGCCTGCCGAGCGCGATCGCGGCCAAGATCGTGCGCCCGACGCACCTGGTGCTCGCGGTCGTCGGCGACGGCGGCTACATGATGGCCAGCCACGTGCGCCGCCCGCGGCTTGGGCCGGTCTCCTCCGCCTGCGCGCTGCCTGGCCGCTTGGCATGCAGCCGTTCCTGGGGAAGCGTCCAACCGTGCTGCTGTACCTGGGTGCTTGTGACAGCTTGTCAGCAGGCTGTGTTTGTCGACATACCTTGATGCATGCGCTGCCGTACTGGATGTGCTGCGCTCCGGGCTTGCGCATACGCTGTGGTGCCTTGGCGCCTGGTGTAAGCGATGGCCTGCACTACAACCAGAGACATGGTCAGGGTTTCGTCTGCATCCCATGATTGCCGCGGCCACGCAGGAGGTGGTGACGGCCGTGAAGCTGAAGCTGCACATGACCGTCCTCGTGCTCAACGACAATGCGTACGGGGTGCGCGCTCTGGCGCCGCCCTGCGGGGCGGGGCTCCGTGCGTCACGGCGGCTGCACTGCGTGCTTGCTAGGCCGCCCGCCTCCCCTCTTGCCATGGTGGTGTGCTGCCTTGTTGGTCTGTACAGGGCAGCTTGACATACCGTGGGGTCACCGTGCTTGGGTGCGCACCAAGCTCGCGTCAGACAAGCACATCACTCTGTGTCCGACACAGTGTGTGGGACTGCACTGAGCACTGCGTCAGATGCCGCATGACGGTGCTGGGCACTTGCAGGCCAACAAGTAGTGCACCTGCAATGCCCCCCAAAAAGAGGGTACACTTGCAATGCAAGGACAGCCACCAGTCCTGTGATTGCTGCGCTGCCCGCGCGCGCGCAGATGATCAAGTGGAAGCAGGCCGGCATGCACATGGAGAGCTTCGGCATGGACCTGACCAACCCCGACTTTGTCGCGCACGCGGAGAGCATGGGCGCGCGCGGGCACCGCCTGACCAGCGTGCGCGGCCTGCTGGGCGAAGACTGGGCAGCGATCGCAGGACGGGATGCAGGCCAAGCGCACCAGATACAGTCAACTGGGTGTTTCAAATACTGTGGTTGGGCACTGGCAGTATAAGTGGCAGCCCTGATCGCTAGCGACTTGCGCCTCAATTTGGATCGTGCTGTATCACGCTCTCTGCATGAACAAACGTACCAGGCCGCTAATTGTGGCTCACATGAGATGCGCTGCAAGTACCTGACAAGCTTGCGTGGGGAACACGCAGGAGAGCCAGTTCAAGGAGGTGATGGCGCGCTGCTTCAGCACGCCAGCGGTGCACATTGTGGAGGTGCCTATCAGCTACGAGGCGAGCACCGTGCTGCAGGTGACGGGCCCTTAAAAAAGGCCACAGCTACCTGAGTAATACATTTCGTGTTGCATGTTGCTCACCCTACCCTAGAAATGGACTCATGCTTTTCGGCAATCGTGAGGAGTTGTGTAAGCGCCGAGTTGTCGTTTTGACCTAGGAAGAAGCAAAAGCTATTTTCGTGGGACTGCTGTAGGATCCACCAAAGGTGCGTGTGCGACTCTGTCGAGCCTGCACTCCATCCTGCTCACCTTGGTGACACATCTGCGCGCGGGCCTGCGCGCAAGGGCCGCAACTTTCCGCACGCTTGACATACGCAAGCGCTCGTCACCAAGCAAGCTGTGCCTGCGATGTGAGTCGCCACGCCCATGTGTGCGCAGGAGGAGGAGTTGCGGAAACACTTGAAAGAGACGCTGCTGACGCCAGAGGCCTTCTTCAAGTCGCCGCCGGACATGAACGGCGCCGCGCACAGCATGCCTCCCAAGGCCGGCGACAAGCAGGCCGATGGCGCGCATGGCCACGCTGATGGCAAGCAGCCGCCCAAAGACGAGGGGCCGTCTAAGGAGCTGGAATCGGCGAAGGCGCGCGCTCTCCTGGGCGCAGCGCTTGTATATGTGACTCCTGGGCCAGGCGGAGAGGGAGCACGCAGCGTGTCACTGTTGTGCCTCTGCTTTGCAGTGGACAAAGCGCAGCAACCTTGTGGTAGAAATGAGGTCAAGTTGCTTTCAGTGAGCTATGCAGGCCAGTTATTAGCAGTGATTGTAGCAGTGAAGCTCGCTTTTCAGCGCGGAGTTTGCTAGCGTGGTAGAGGCAGAAGGGCGTTGAGTGTTCCAGTCTCTATCCTGGTTGGGGCTAGTCTCAAGGAAGCGCTCGCACTGTGCGACGTTGCTACTTGACAGACATTGCATTCGAGGCTGGACACTAAAGTGCCGACGGTTGTGCTTGTCTTCCATAGCGCCTGCTAACCATCGAGCTAGCTGTTCAAGGGAAATGTAGTGAGGTTTGGCAGACGCGCGGGGTGAAAGCGTTGGCGCACCTGGCGGCAAGGTCGAGCCCGCGCCGGTCGCGAGGCGGAGCCTGCGCGCGCAGACGCTGCCGTTCTACCTGGCGGGCGAGGCGTGCACGCCCAACACCGACCTGGAGGTGCACGACAAGTTCACGGGCAAGGTCGCGTACCGCGTGGCGCAGGCCACCGCCGACGACATCGACAAGTGCGCCCCGGGCGCGCGCGTGCACTGCCACCAAGCGGGGAGGGGGCACCCGTGGCGGGCAGCACAGTGCGGTCGTGGTGTGTGTACTGTTGTGGGTGTGTTGTGAGCATGCCGCTGCTCATGCAGTACACCTTTACAGTGCCGCTTAGGATGCGCGGCCCTCTGTGCAGCGAGCAGCGTGCGCATGCACAAGCATGCGCGTGCCTGCGAACGTGAGCCTGCCGTGGCACCCGTGAGCAAGCAATATCACAAGACTGGGCGAGATGTGTGCCTGTACCTGCGCAATGAACCTTGCGCAGGGCGATTGCGGCGGCGGAGGCAGCGGCGCCGGCGATGAAGGCGCTGGGCTCCTGGCAGCGCAAGGCGATCCTGATGCACTGCGTGGAGCGGTTCACCGAGCGCAAGGACGAGCTGGCCATGGCGCTGTGCGTGGAGGCCGGCAAGCCCATCAAGGCGCGCGGCGCAGCCCGGCGCGCTGCTCACCAAACAGTCACTTTTGCGCGTTCCATGCGGGGATGCAGCCGCGCCATGCCTGCGGGCGACCAGGCGCCCTCGCGCAGGCTGACCCACGTCTCACCCCAGCTCTGGCAGCGGGCCGGCTCTGCACTGCCTGCCTGTCGGGGAGGGCGCGCGCGGTGTTGCTGACAGCGCCCCACGCGCGCCAGGACTCTCACGGCGAGGTGCTGCGGCTGATCGACACGTTCCAGCTCGCGGCGGAGGAGTGCACACGCATGTATGGTGCGGGGCCCCCGGGGCTCCTTCCAAGGAGCGGTGCACAGCAGGGCTGCCCTGCTCTCCAGCCAAAGAGGCGGTACACCTGCTACCATTGTGGGTGAAAAGGTGGGTGAGAAGGAATGCTGAGACTGCATGAGCGCCAAGCAAATACCAAGTTACCAAGAGAAATCTGACGTCACGGGGTGTTGCTGCGCAGGCGAGTGGGCGCCCATGGACAACACCGAGCGCAACAAGGGCTTCTCGGCGGTCGTGCGCAAGTTCCCGGTGGGCGCCGTGAGCATGGTGTCGCCATTCAACTTCCCGTGCGCCCCGCCGCTCCCAGTGCTCCAGCTTGCCCGCCTGTCCAGGCCCGGCTGGCCCCCATGCGCTGTACGTGTGCGCCGTGCAGCGGTATGCTTTGCCTGTCACACTGCCTGTGCTGCAGGCCTCAGACATGCCTCAGGTGGCAGAGGAGAGCTGCTTGCGTAGTTTCTCACGCCTGGCGAGGCGTCAGGCAGTGGGCAGAGGTCATGTGCTTGAGAATGAGCAGGCTGTGCCAAGCTGGGCGCACACGCAAGCCTGTTTGCTGGCGGTGCGCTGATGCCGGCGCGTCGGCACGCAGGCTGAACCTGACGGCGCACAAGATTGCGCCGGCCATTGCTGTGGGGTGCGCTCGGCGGGGCGCGCTGCTGACTGCTCCGCACCTTCTTCCCAGCAGGGACAGTGTCGAGGCTTTGTCATTGTGCGGCGGTGATGTTGCAGCCCCACGCGCCATGCACATGATGCGCCGTGTATTGCGTTGGCCTCTCCAGCCCCCTGCACCGGGGTACTGTGCCGTGGCAAGCGCGAGTGCGGACTGTGGTTGTGGCGTGTGCACAGCCTGCAGCCACACACATGACAGTCATTGCGTCCCTCGCGCAGGTGCCCCTTTGTGCTGAAGCCGGCGTCGCGGACGCCCGTCGGCGCCATCATCATCGGCGAGGTGCTGGCGCAGGCGCCGCACATGCCCAAGGGTGCGCCCCGCGCGCAAGTGTATGCTTGGATGTGGGGCTCGGGCGCAGCATGGTGCCAACCAGGGCGAGCTTGGGCGAGCTTGGGCGGGCGGGCAGGCGGGCGGCGAGTGTGCTCGGCTGGGCCGTTTTGAGAGCGCTTGGCATGCATGCGTCTGTTGGTCGGGCACGCCTGCCGATCCTGCTGTAGCGGCAGCGCGGCTGTGGTAAGTGGCGTGATTGCAAGAGGATGTCGCAGGCGAGGCTGTTTACAACTTTGACACCAATGGCTGAGGCTGCGGCAAGCTTGGGAGGTGCTGCTGCGCGCAGGCGCGTTCTCCATCCTGCCGTGCAAGCGGGACGGCGCGGACATGTTCACAACGGACGACCGCCTGAAGGTCCTCACCTTCACGGGCTCTCCCGCGGTGCGCTTGCCTGCTGCCCGGATGCCGCCCATGCCGCCCTTGTGCCAAGGATCGCTGAGCAGCACCGGTGTTAGCGGGCTCCTCTCTGTCTGACGTGTGTCTTACTGCCGTGTGTCCGAGGGCTTTATAGGCCACTGCCTTTCATGGACGAGCTGTTGTTATGCGGATGTCTAACCTGCTCTAGCTGCGGCTGTGGGCAGTGGCCATGAAATGCTGCCCATAGTTCTGCCAGAGCTGCCAGAGCAGCTTGCGACCCGTGCTCTGCGCGCTTTGCCTGAGCGTGCTTGGGCGTGCGGGGATGCTGAGGCGGCGTCTGCTGGCCGGCCAGGTGGGCTGGGACATGAAGGCGCGCGCCGGCAAGAAGCACGTGGTGCTGGTGCGCCCTGGGCGCGCCTGCCTCCTCTTGGCGTATGTCGGCTGACTGGGCATGCCCTCAACCTGCTGGCCTGCTCGATAGTTTAGCGGACTAGGGCACGTTCATTAATGGCATGCGTTCCTGCTATAGGCAAGGTTGCAATGAGAGAAGACTGAGCCAGGGCGTGATTGAGCGTGCATGATTGAGCGAGCGTGACGCAGTGATGGTGAGCCAGGTTGCTCCAGGCACTCCCATCTGCTTGCTTTCTTGACGAGGTGTTAAGGCTGCTGGTATATGCGCGTCTTTGTCTCAGTAGGCTGGCCTCATGATAAAAGGACCCCGAGGCCGCCCCGCGCCGCGCAGGAGCTGGGCGGCAACGCGGCGTGCGTGGTGGAGGACTTTCGCGACGGCGAGCTGGAGGCCATCGTGCCCAAGCTCATCTTCGGCGCATTCTACCAGAGCGGCCAGTCCTGCATCAGCGTGCAGCGCCTGCTCATCCGCGAGGCGCGCCGCCGCCGCCGCCCCGCCCCCTGCCGATGCAAGGACGTGGGCGCCACGGCAGCGCACTCGGCGCTGTGCAGCGGGGCACTGCCGATCGCTGGCGCACGCAGCAGCCTTGCCTGACGGTCGTGTGTTGGTGCGCCTGTATGCCGCAGGTGCGTGCGGGTACGGGGGTACGTGCGTGTTTGCTGGGGCCCTAGTGTGCTGGGTGAGTCTCCTGGCCCGCGGAGTCGGCGGTGTTGCGTGTCTATGTTGACGACATGTCCTCACGCATCTAATTGACGCCCTCATGCATCAGACTGACGGTGTGTGCGGTGCGGCGCGCCAGGACAATTACGAGAGCATGCGGGACGCGTACGTCAAGGCGGCGGGCCAGCTCAAGTGGGGCGACCCCAAGGACACGGAGACCTTCATCGGCCCGCTCATCTCCGAGAAGGAGGCCAAGCGCGTGGAGGAGTGGGTGCAGGAGGCTGTCAAGCGCGGTGCGCCGCCTGTGGGTTCAAAGCGCACAGCTTGGGTACCACATCGTACAGCGCACAGCCTGGGTGTTAAATTGCACAGCTTGAGTGGGCAGGGGTGTGACAAGGTACTGTGACGTGCAGTCGTGTGGGAGCGTGCTTCCTGGTTGATGACGGGCATGCAGGGTAGGTCACAATATCCACGCAGCAATATTCAATGCGGATATATAGGTCGGCCCAGCGTTGAGCAGTGGTGCCGCCAGGCAATGCCGGAAAATTCAGAGGCTGTGTGCCCCTGGGCAGGCGCGCGCGTGCTGTGCGGCGGCAAGCGGCACGGCGCCATCTACGAGGCCACGCTGCTGGAGAACGTGCCCTGGGACGCGCAGATCGTGCAGGACGAGGCGTTCGGTCCAGTCGCGTGCCTGTTCCCCTACAAGGGCTTCAAGAAGGCCATCGAGATGTGCGCCGCCGCGCATACCCGGGCTCTGTGGCTCTGGAGCAGCGCTTGGGCTGCTCGGCTGTTGGGGAAGGGAGCGTGGTAGAACCACTAGGACATAGGGGATCAGCATGTGTCGGGTTGATAAGACCTGCACCCGGGGCGGAGGGGGACATACCGAAAGCAAGAGACGATGTGTATGTGCATCAAAGACATACCACTGTGCCGCGTGCGGCATGATCACACACAGAGCAGTGCGGCGGTGAGGCGCGCAGGGTGAATGACTCCAAGTACGGGCTGCAGTGCGGCGTGTTCACGCACGACTGGGACAAGGCGCGCGCCCTGCCCAGCACGCAGCTGCACCTGTTAACTTATAACAGTTTTGCACCGCACGCGATTGTGAGCATGTCCTGAGCCACAGCGTGCAGCGGTGTGCGCTCTGTGCTATACAAGTATTGCCTTGAAGAGGTGTGTCCAGCAGGGTGGTGCCAGCCTCAAGCCGGCGACCTTGCGCGCAGGCGTGGTACGCCTTCAACGAGGCGGTCGTGGGCGGCTGCGTCATCAACCATGTGCCGAGTATGCGCATCGATGCGCAGGTGCGCCTTTGTCCGTGGCCGTGTGCTGTGGACCGCGTCGGATGCTGTCTTGGCCGCTTTGTGCTGGCTTGCTCATACTGCAGGGCATGTCCAACGTGCTTCATGATGCCATGTGCACTGCATGTGGAGATGCTGGCACCAGGGCCCAGCGCATGCGCGCTGAGAACTGTCTCGCACACCAGCTTGTCAACTCTGCATGCTTGCAGGCATATGGTGGCTGCAAGGAGAGCGGCCTCGGCCGAGAGGGCGTTAGGTATGCCATGGCGGACTACCTCGAGATCCGGACCATGCTCATGAGCAACCCCGGCGGCAGCCTGTAGGAACCAAGTAGACTGTACACTACGCGGCTTGGCAGACGGTTTTTGGCAGGAGTTCGGCCCTAGGCTGTAGCAGGTAGCTTTGCCTGCCGAACATTGCCTGTATGGACATTGCCTGTATGTCGTGCTCTCATTGCAACGCATGCGGCGTAGTGACAAGCACCTCACCCGTGCTCTTGTGCGCTGCTAGCGACGATAGATTTGGGCTGTGTGGCTGCATCTCATGTCGTGTGCGGTATACAGTCCTGACCAGCTTTGAGGGACCTCGTTTATATGGCTCCAGGCGGGTGCCTTGTAAGAAATCACTTGCATAATAGCACTACACACCACCAACAAAGAGTGCTTATTGCGTGCCGCAAAAAAGGCTTTGCCTGTTAAGCAGTATCGGCACCCCAGCACCGGAGCCTCCCCAAGCACACCATGTCCCCGCAGCTGCAGGCGTGCGGCGCCCTGCCACCGGCGCTCCGCAGGCTCACCACATGGCATGGCAGGCCATGCGCTCTCAAACGCACACAATAGAGATGCAGAGACGGCCCGCCCTCAGCCACCCGTTCCCCTCACGGGGAGGGGCGAGCGCTGCAGGGGTCACTCGGCCTTGGCGTGCGCGTCCGGCGGCGGCGCGGCGCGCGCGCCGGCCGGCGCGCGCACGGCCCCGATGCTGCCGTCGCGTTAGTCGGCCTTCTGGCGCGAGTACAGCAGCGAGTCCTGCGCGACCGCGCAGCAGCCGTCTTGCTTCTTTAGCACATTCGGCCACACGATATTATCACGCAACATGTGCACAGTTGGCTGCACACTTATGCCTGGTCTGTTTCGGCGGAAAGAGGGGGGCAGAGTGCAACCTATCCCGCTCACAACAGCCTGCTGTTCGGAGCAGGTTGCGCCACAGCCTGCAGCCGGCCGAGCGCCCCCGCGCAGCCGCACCAGCTTGAAGCGCATGTTGGCGATCGCGTGGCAGGAGAACAGCGCAAAGATGATTAGGATGATGACCGTCGACCAGGCCGCCGACGACGTCGCCCAGTTGACCGATGCTGTCTGCTCCTCCGGTGTCGCCGCGCCTACCGGGCACAAATCACTCGCAAGCTGACGCTTCTGTGGCGAGCGCAGCCAGGCCAGCCTGCTTGTGCAGAGCAAAACAGTCTGCAAAGACCCAGAGCATGACATGAAGATGTGTCGAGCACAGGGCCTATCGTACGCAAAGCCATTGCTGCATTGCCCGACAATGCGCTGCACAGCAGCGGGCGTGACTCCCAGGCTCATGCTCGCCGGCGCGCACGCGCCGCGGGGGCCGGCGCGCACCGGCAGTGCTGCCCATGAGCCGGCGGCGGTGCGCCTCCTGCCACTGCAGCAGCGGCTTGACGCCGGCGCCCGCCACGGGCAGGTCGCCCAGCAGCGCTGCGTGCATGGCCGCCCTGCGCAGCAGCACGACCACCTCGGCCCGCTTGCCTGCTGACATGCGCCCGGGGTAGGCCCTGCGGCAGCGCTGTAGTGCCGCTCGGCTCGTTGCCGAGGTCTCCCTGGTTGAGCGTCATGTGCCTGCCCGGAAGAACAGGAGCCAACGACCTGTTACACACTCCCAACACGCTGTCCAGCAAACCTGGCGTCCCAGCTGCCAGGCGCCCCAGCGCGCGCATCCCGCGCTTAGACAGCCCACCATCCCCATCAACCCCCGCCACCACCCAGGACGACGCAGCCAGCGAGACAGACGGCGCCGCACCGGCCGTTGAACGCCTCGGCAACCGCGTCGTGCGCGGCCGCGCCGGCGGCTGCCAGGCAGGCGGCGGCCGCGCCGGCGCGCGCATCGGCGGCGCCATGGCTGGCGCGCAGCGCCTGCGGGCTGACCAGCGTGGCGTGCAGCAGCGCCGGCGCGCCCTCGCGCCCCGGCTCCTGGGCGTTGCTGCGCGCAGCCTCCCGCCATCAGCTCCACTTGGACTGCAAAGCGGTGCAGTACTCCCGCCCTGAGCACACTTGCCGGGTCATTCTGACCCGCCTGCACCGCCGTCGCGCACGCCGCGCAGGCCTTGCGCGGTGGTGCGCAGGGCGCGTGCGGCCAGCGAGGGGCGCACCGCCGGCGCTCCTCGGACGCGGCGTCGGCGGCCGCGCGGTGCAGCGAGGCCAGCTCGACAGCCCACAGGCGCTCTGCCACGCCATTCAGGTCCAGGGTGACGGCGCCGGCGCCGGCGCCGCCGCCGCCCACCGTGACAGCGCCGCTGAGCGGGGCTGCGCCGGGCGCATAGCTTGCGTTCTGCGCCGCCAGCGCTTCCTGTGCGCGGGCACGACACACAACATGGTGAGAGCCAGCGTTTTCACTCTGCAGGCACAACACACTACTGCAGGCACAACACACAAAAAGTCCTTTATTTGAGAAACGGCGCATAAGCCACTGCAGGCGGCCAGCGCGAGACGCGTTACACCCACAGCACAGCAGGGCCGCGGGTGCATGCACAGCGAGCGTTCAGCCATCCACCACCTCATAAACAGGGGGCATGAATCAGTTCGGCTTGGTTGCAGTACAGCTCGGGGACGTCAGCTTCCTCAGCACTGCGGACACTAAAGCCAGGCACAGCCCTAGCGCACCCAGGACCCCACATGCCGGTGGCGCGGTTGGCGTTCGGCACGCGTTTGTGGCATGCAAAGCATATCAAAAGCGGGAAGCGTGGGGGGAGCGCGGCACCTGCAGCAGCTGCTCCATGCAGGCGTCGCCGCAGGTGGGCAGCGCCGTGTGGTCTAGCGCGATGCGCTCCAGGGCGCCGAGCTTGGCGCCGGGGCCGCCGGCCGCGGCCTGCACGGCGCGCACCAGCTGCGCCGCGCCCGCGGAGCGCGCCTGGCGCGCCGGCCGGCCGCCGGCGAGGCTGGCGAGCGCCGCCTCATCGTCTGCGCCGAGCATGGCTGTCTCGGTCGCTCTGCTGTTGCCCCAAGCCTTTTTTTAAAAGCATGACTGCATCGGACGCTGTGCTGGCGCTCCCTCCTGGCCAGCCATGGCGCGCCTCATACGGCTGCTCGTCAAAGGACGGTCTGCAGGTAGGTCATGGCTTCGGCAAGCACCACCCACCCCACACACAGGTCACAGCAAGCGCGAACGTTTTGGACACAAGCCATCCCTTGGCTGCCAGCCACACACCTGAATATACAAAGCCTATGCGCACCAGGTGCGACGCCGGCGATGTGCAGGGACAGCAGCGCCTGCGGCCGCTTGAACAGGTTCGGCTTGATGGTGGCCTCAACCTGCGCGCGTGAGTGCGAGGCTCAGCAGTGGGCAGCGGCAGGGAGCCGGGCCTGGCATGGCGCGGCACCCTCATCAGCGCAGTGCAGGAGCTGCAGGAGCCCGGCGCGCCTCACGCGCGGCCGCGGCGGACATGCCCTGCGGCAGCGCGAGCAGCGCCGCCAGCGTCGCCGTCAGGCCCTCCTGGGTCAGCTCCGCGTGCGGCGCGGCGCCCGGCGGCAGTAGGTACTCGCCGCCGGCGTTGTCCACCAGCAGGGACACAGGTTGCGCGGCATGCCCTCGTGCGAACAGCACGAGCGCTAGGGCCAGCGCGCCGCGGCCCGCCTGCCTGGACATGGCGCAGCGGCGGGGCGGCCGCGCGGCTGTGCTGTGTGCGGCGCGCAGGGCGGCAGCGTCCGCAGCCCTAGCCTAGAATCGCTTGCAAGCGGACGGGGCGTGCACTGCCAGTCGGCGCTGGGGGAAGGCGCGTCCTGGAGCAGATGATGGATCAGAGGTCGCCTTGTGTGTGCGCTCTGCCTGGCTGGCCGTGCTCGCTTGCAGGGCACTTCTAACACTTACTATATTATCTGTTTGGGGTGCAGGCTTGCCACTTCCAAGTTCACAGCCTCTAGTCTCACCTTTGTGGGGACTGCGCGGGCCTGAAGCTCCTGCCCTTGTCTTGTTGTTTGATAGGTGGCCTGCATGAGTGAAGCGAACGAGGTCGAGGCGCCTGACTGGACGCATGCAGTGCCCTCTGCCGTGCCTCCAGACGTGCTGCGGAGGCGGGCTGCAACGCGTCCCGCCGCGCCCCTGGGTGCACACGGCCCAATCGGGGCGGGACTGCGGGACCTCGTGCGGGACCTCGTGGCGCAAGAGGAACCGCTGCGTTCGCATGAGGCTGCGCTGCTCACGCGTGAGCTGGACGCGCCGCAGCCGCGGCACACCGCCCGGCGCACGGAGAGGCCGGCGGGGCGGGAGGGCCTGCCGGCAGGCGCGTTCGCGGTGCCGTGGCGCAGCGAGGTGCTGGTGGACGCGCCGCGCAGCGCGAGTGGCCTGAGCCGCGAGGAGCGCGCTGCGCGCGACAGCGCGCGCAGCCGCGCGCTCGCGGCGGCCGAGCTGGCGCTCGACCTGCACTACAGCGCCTTCCGCAGCGGGCTGCCTGCGGCGCGGCCGGAGCGCGGCGCGCGCGGGGAGGCCGCGCAGGCGGCCCAGCCGGCGGAGGGTAACTGGAATGGCGAGCAGATGCTGCCGTTCTGCGACGTCCACAGCGACGGTGCGCTGCCGTGAACGTACGCGCGTGCGCCTGCCGCGTTCTTTCCCAAGTGGTGTGGCAACTTCAGAGCGCATGCAGTGCGGTGAAGTCACCTGAGGCCTGACGGGGGGTGCCTGAGCGCTGGCGCTTGGGACCGCAGGAGGGTCGTACGACGATGAGTACGGCCCGGGCAACCTCTTTGAGGAAGCGAGCCCGCTGTGCTACTGCTCTGTGCGGCGGTGCGCGCGAGGCTCCCCCGCCTGCTCCGCGCCTCCTTTGCACCGATCGGGAGTGCGACTGAGAGCAAGGTGCGGCACTGCAGGTCCAGCATAAACGTCACGGCGCAGCTGGACGGCCCGGGCAGCTTCACAGTGACGTCGATCGAGCTGCGCACGCCGGCGCTGGTGCGCTGGCCACGCACCCTGACCCCTGCATGCCTGCGGCGCGCGTCGCCAGTTGTCCCGACACGCCGCTCACTGTGTGTCGCTTGCACGGCAGGGCTACACATCCCCGCTCGGGTGCGCTCTTCGCAGCCTCAGCTCCTCCTGTTGCGCCGCACCCGCAGCCGGTTCAGAATGCTCACAGCCGGTCGCTCCCGTGCGCAGGCAGGCCATCCTCTTCACGTCCTTTGGTGCGCCCGAAGGCTGAGGCTGTAATGTTCGCGTGGGTCAAAGCAAAACTTCCAAGCCCCAGCCGGCGTGCATAAGGGCAACGAACTCCTAGAACCGCTGCTCAGGCAGCGCAGTGCGTTGCACCGAGCCATGAGTACCCTGCAGCTCCTTCTGTCCATGTGCTGTTTCCAAGCCCCGCCCTGTCCGCGCAGGCAAGCCAGACGTGGCGGCCACCAAGCGCTTTGACGAGGTGTTCAGCGAGCACGAGTTCCACGCGCTGGTGTCAGAGCTGCAAACACAGGTGCGGCGCCCGCGCTGGGTGGCGTGCGCACGCCCTGTGCCTGGCTGCAGCAGTGCATGACGCAGGCAGCCTCCCGTCACAGAGCTGTAGGGGCTGAAGGCTGGTGTGCAAAGTGTCGCAAGGCTGCTGTGCAAATTTATTGCAGGCTGCTGTGCAAAGGGTGCGACACGGAATGCAGCACTCAATGCTCAGGTTTGACTGCGGTCGGTCTGGCGCGTGCAGCCGGAGGCGCCGTCGGCGCCGGGGCTGGAGGTGCCCGCGCCCGCGGCCTTCATCCGCACCTCGCAAGACCGCATCATTGCACGCCTGGATGTGCCAAGGCGCGGCCGCCTGCGAACGACCCCGTGCTGCTGTCCAACACATGCTCCGATGCTCAGCACAGCTTACGTGTGTGATGGGCAGTGTCGGGGGCTTTTAACTGAGATAACCAAAGGCGTCATGCTGGTGTAGGGTGCTTGTTCATTATTGGCAGACGTAGGCAAATACGAGTCAGCACGTGTGCCAAATACACTGTGGAAGCAAGCAGTGTTGTGAGAGCGCCTGCTCCGCGTAGGGCTGGGCGCTGGATCCTCCTCAAGCTGCTGCGGCCGCGTGAGCCGAGCGGCGACAACATCGATGTGCAGTTTGTGGGCTGCCGCGGGTGGCGCAGCGCGCGCGCGTTTGGCGCCCGCGATGTCTGCTGACGCGCGGCTGCGCGCGGGCTGAGGTCGCATGGACGTAGGCTGGTTGCCGCGGCTGGTACAGCGCGTGCACATACAGCGGATGACGTGTTCTGACTCGCAGCACGTGTGGAGGCGCGCCAAGCACAGCTGATGCCGCACAACAAGCACAAGGCTGCATCTGTGCAGATGGATGCCATGGGTTGCAGAGCTTTCAATGCGTATTAAGCCTGCTGAGTGGTGTTGCACTGGCTCCTCGTCAAAGGTGCCGCAGTGCAGGGACGTGATGCAGCTTTGTTCAAGTGCAGCCCTGCTGCTAGGCAGCGAGCTGCAAGTGTCAGCGCCTTCACAAGCTTTGCAGACCACTGCAATATGAGTGGCTTTTGTTTTTGCAAACCTGTAGTCAAGCTCTTGCCCTCCAGGTATCCTTTTTTGGTATGCAACAATGTACGAATGCAGCATCATCTGTGTGTGCGCTAGCGGTTGAGGAGTGTTTTGTACAGAACTTGCCGGAGTGTATGTCAGTGACCTGTACAGTAGCTGGGATTTCATTGTGCATGCTAATGTCAGAGAGCCGAGTTTCGGTGTGTATGGCCTCCTGTGTCATAGGGCATGCGATGTAGATGTCTGTCAATACTACAGTGTCTGTGCAGCCGGGCACAGAATGCAGCTAGCGGACAAAGGACATGCTGCATGCCTGGCCGCTTTGCACATATCTGTGCGCGCTCCCAGCCGCATTTTGCAGATGGGACCAGGAGACTCCTGGCACCAGCATGATGCTGGTGACTCGTATTACTGCCTGCAGCACGTGCATGATTGGCGAATGCAACAGCAAAGATTTTCAGTGCTGTTGAGCTCAACAAGTCACTATCCGGTGTGAGGTCCGGGACATAAATGCATACGCACCTCGTTGAACACCCTATCAGCGGGCCGTGTCAAGTGTTGGCAGCTGGAACCTCAATTGTGTTCGTTCTAAGGCGCGACATGCAGCGTGCTGGCCACTGCAGTGCGCCCCAGCGCAGGTCCGGCCACTCAAGCCTAGCACCTTCAGAGCCCTGCATCCATGCTACAACCCCCAAAGGCCTTTGCACAGCGCTAGCATGTACGACACTGACACACAGGAGGCCCAGCCCCTTACAGCCATGAGTGCACGACGCTCCCTGGGTGCCAGTGTGCAGCGTGCTGGCGGTTGCGTCGTACAACTTCGCGTACGCACAGCTGCCGCTCCACCTCAGCAAATACATCCATCCCCGCCTCTATGCTACGCTGCAGCAGGCCCAGGCGCAGCGCACCGCCCTCGGCCTGCACGGCTCACCAAGCGCACGCTTGGCGTTGCCGCACCTGCAGTGTGGGTGGCTGGCTGGCAGCCTGCCTGTTGAGCTCTCACAGCGCTGCAGCAAATACAACACAGTTGAAAGCTACACTGAGCTACGCTGTTGAGATATGGTGGTGTGTCTGCACTTGCACAAGCGCGCAACAGGGCGTCTCAGAACACAGAGCGTGTTCAGCACGCGCCTTGCGGAGGGCCTCGAGCTCGGCGGCAAACCCGTCTGTAAAGGCCTCCACGTACACATCCCTGAACGTCGGGGCGCTAGCCGCATCCTCTGGTACGGCTGCTGCTGAGGGCCGCGACTCCTCTGCGTCTGCGAGGCTCGGCTTCAGCTCGCTGTGGAAGTGTGCAGAGTCAACAAGGCCAACTTATGCATCCAACCACATACCTTTCTCTTTCCTCCTACGGCGCAGGGCTTCAGCATCGCCTTGTGGTTTCACGCTGCTGTCCTGCTCCACTGGCACTGCATCCTCTGCAGGCGCAGTCGCCGGAGCCTTTCTCCTCTTCTTTGGCCGCTGTGATGCTGCCTCCGCTTGCGCGTTTGCAGGCGCAGGCTGCGCTTCTACACGCTCGGTTTCAGCTTTCTGCTTCTTCTTGGCTGGGCCTGCGACCTTGGACTGCGTGTCCTGCCCGGCTGGTGATGCGTCGGCCCGCTTGCTACGCAGTGCCCGTGATATTGCAGCCAGGCTGTTGCTCTCGTGCAGCTTCTCGTACCCCATCAGCAGCAGAGGCGGAGGAGCAAAGGAGAAGAGATTGATGCATGGCAGCAATCTCAGCAGTACTGCTGACAGTGCACTTTCAGAGTTCTTCTTCTCTTATATCTGGTTTCATACACTAGACGCCCCTTCTAAACATGCGGGGCCATGCGCCTCTCAGAGTATGCGCACAGGGGCATGCGCATCTTACACATGATGATGCTCACACTGATAGCTATTCTAATGCCTTTCAGCAAGGGGCTGCATGCCCTACTTGACGAAGGCCAGGCCGGCCAGAACGCCTCCGGCCATGAGCAAGAGCGATATGAGGACCCAGACCACACCCCACCCCTGCGGGGGCAAGCACCTGCACACCGGCTCTGCGCTCAGGCTTGACAGCCTAGGTTGATGCGGTTGAGCGGGCGCAGTTAGCCAGGTGCAGCGCATGTGCTGGGGCGCACCCCCACAGCTCAGCAAACTTGCTGGCGTCGCTCTCGTTGACCTTGCGCAGGACGAGGTCCTCAAATATGTCAAAGCACGCGTACGTGCCGCACATGACTCTGCGAGCACACCCCGCCGCACCATGAAGCAATCCCTTGCTTGGACTGAAAGGCCAAGCGTGCGCTTCACGTGCAGAGCTCGCGCGCACCCGAGGAACAGCACGAAGAGCCGCATTACCCATGCGCCAGCAGGCTCAGGGATGAAGTAGCATGCAATGATGAGCGCTATGAAAAGCACCGTTATGCCACGAGTGAACCACGTCTTGGCCCATATGAGGACCAGCACGAGCAGGCCTGGTTCCCGAGCCGGCAGGCTCAGGACCGGAGTACCGTGAGGGACGCATGCTGAGTGAGGCTACGCTCGCCATGCATGTGCATGTCTAAATTTTACGTAGACTAGCACGAGCTCGCCTGCAAACACATGGCAGGCAGCAAAGGCGGGAGGAGGTCCTACCTGCAACGAAACCAGCAGCTATCTTGGACGCCAGTGTGTTGAACCCGAAGAACAAAAGCAGCGCTCCCATCAGCGCAGAACCAAGGTAGCCTGGGCCATGCATGCCCCAGTCACAGACACGCATACCATTGGGGGTCAGCAGGTGGGTGTATAATGTTATGACTCTAGCTCAACGCGTATGCAGGCAGTGCTGCATATAACATAGAGCCACGTGGCACTACAGGGCATGTCTTCAGAGCGGGTCCAGGAAGGAGGCCAGTGTCACACGTGGACGACCGCGGGTGCACCGGCAGGCAGCGTGCAGCACTGGATGCCGCCCCGCATAACGGTCAAGCCCCCCAAGTCCGGGTCAAGCGTAATAGACTCTACGCGTCCACCAGTGACCACGCACGCGAGCGCGTGGTCGGCCTGCGCGGGTGCAGTTGCGGGCTGAACTACACAGCGCGATACACCCCAGGATTGACCAGCAGCAGGCTGGCAACAGGCTGAAAGCAGCAGTGGCAACACGTGCCGCGGCCTCTCACACAGGCAGGCTGCTGGGTGTGCACTGCAGCCAGCAGGCCACCCAGAACGGGAGTGTGTTGTGACGTTCCTCGCGCGAGGGCCAGGCTGTGTGTGGGGCCCTGCGGCAGCCCCTCGCTCGACTGCGCACCTCGTGGAAGGCGACAGTCAGCACCTTGAACGGGTACAGCACTGACCTCACGCCCGGCAGGTTCCACAGAAACATGGTGAGCAAGCTGTAGCCTCCAATGACTATGAGCGTGACCAGCTGCCAGTGGTCTGGGCGCAGGTCGGCCGCTGGGTCCACCATCTTGATATATTGCGAAGAGGCAAGGGAGTGGGTCCTTGCGCTGGGCGGCGTGCAGGGACTACATGCTGGCAGTGTAGTGTGCTGGGCGGGCGCCTTTCGACCACCAGTGCTTCCGCTGAGCCCACCGCCGCGTGGTCTGCTTGGGAATTTGTCCAGAGGCCTCGCTAGGGCCTAGCTGCGCAAAAAGCCAGCCAACAGCTACCGGTCTGCTGGCCCTGGAAAGACGGCCTGTGCCTCTGCCGGCCTATGCAGGCTTGCCGGTAAGCCAGGGCGCCGATCTCACTCCAGACAGCCGCGCAACCTTGTACCGGGTAGGGCGATGCACAGGGTGCGCCTGGTGAGCAAGGGCACCGGGCGCCAGCAGCCCGTGGGCCTGTGCATTGCCAATGACGCGATCCACCTCTTCACAGAGGAGGGCAGCGTGCGGCCCCATGCGCACCCGCCGCAGTCTTGCAGCGCCCTGCCTCACAAGCGCCTCAGTGCATACTGCGCGCCTTGCCGCGACCCAAGCGCACCTGAGCCCGCCTGTGATAGGACGCGCAGCCTGTGGAGCGCTTGGCGCTCGGCGCGGTTATCAGGGCGCACGCGGGCGGCCAGCCAGGCAGCCTGGACGTGCAGGTCCGCACGGCACTGGGGCCACGCATCATGCACGTCGTCGCCGCCACGCCCGAGGCTGCGCAGCTCATCCTCCGCACGCTGGAGGCCGAGCGCGCCCCGGCAGCGCCGCGGCCCGCGGCCGGCGCGGAGCACGCCGGCGCGGGTGCGCCCGCGCTGGCGGCGCCCGCGGGCGCCGCGCGAGCTCGGCAGTGGCCGCACGGCAGCTCATTGTGGCACGCCTGTGCGGCAGACGTGAGTGTGGAGGGCTCGTCCGCGCCGGCGTCGCCAGAGCGCCGCAGGCGGGCCGCAAGCGCGCCGGCCGTCCAAGCGCTGCCTGCAGAACGGATCGCCGCTAGTCCTGCGGCATGTGACGCGCTTGCGGGCGCGGCCTGCGCAACTGCACACGGCTTAGCCTTGCAGGCGGTGGGCTGCTCGGGCGCGAAGCCCGCGCCGGCGGCGCACACCAGTGGTGCACCGCAAGCCGCCAGCACAGCCGATGCGGCGGTGCTGCCGAGGCCCTCGGAGCCCTCAAGCAGAGGCGTGCCAGCCGCGCCGGCAAGCGCACCCAGCGAAGCGCGGGGCTCCAGCGCGGCTTGCGTGGTGACGCTGAGCCCGAGCCGCAGCGCGCGTGAAGGGAAGCGCGCCGCGTCGTGCGCGCTCACAGCAGCCTCGGCTCAGCTAGGCGCTGCGCGCGTTGCAGCAGAGCCTGATGCTCACAGGCCCTGCGCGCGCGACGGGCTGCACGCAGCGGCCGCCGGCAAAGCACTTTGCCCTCGCTCGGGGCCCACCGCCGCGGAACCCGCAGGAAGTGCGCCTGGTGTGGCAGAGCGCCAGCGCGCGCTCGCCGTACGCGCTCGTGCCGCGCTGCAGCAGAGCTTGCTGCGGAGGCGCGCGCGTCGCGTGCTGGCCGCGTGCGCGCGGCGCGCGGCGCGGCGGCGGCGTGCGGCCGCGGCCGACGCGGCGGCGGCGGCCGCGGCCGCGCGGGCCGCCGAGGGGCGCGCCGCGAACGTGGCCGCGCGTGAGCTGGAGCGCGCGCAGCTCAAGGCATGCGGCGGCTCTGGCATCAGTTGAGTTCACTGTGTTCAGCTATGCTCCACTGGCTGCAAACGTACCTGTGCTCAGAAATGCGCTCGCAGTATCCAGTGTAAAGCTATACCCGATACATCTCATGGCTGCGCGCTCACGCCCCGAGGCCTGCGCAGGCGGCCGTGGAGGCCGCGCGGGAAGCCGCGGCAGACGCCGCCAGGCGGGCGGAGTGGGAGCGGGGCGAGGCCGCGGCGCTGCGGGGCACCGTGCGCGACCTGGAGGCGCAGCTGCACGCTGTGGAGCAGGGCGGCGCTCAGGCGCGCGCACGCGCCACGGCTGGCAGCCAGCAGGGGTGGAAGACCGCAAGGATGGAATGGGGACCAACAGGCCTGCATGCATGTAAGCGCCTGCCTGTGCCTGTGTGAGGCAGGACATGTTATGGCCAGGGTAGGGGCAGCAGGCAGCCACCAAGGTCACCGATGCGCATGCACAAAGGTGACGTCCCTTACCTCCAGTCTGGCATGGCTGAGCTGCGCAGGCCGAAGCCCGCGCGAGGCGGGCGGAGCGGGCTAGCACGGCCGCGGTGACCGCGGTGGCGGCCGCGGACGCGCGCTCCGCCGCTGCGGAGGCGTCCGCGGAGGCGCTGCGGCAGAGCGCGGCGGCCGCCGCGCAGGCCGCGGCCGGCGCCGCGGCGCGCGCGGACGCCGCTGAGGCGGAGGCCGCATGCTTGCGCGCGCGCTTGGCCGGCAGCGCTGCTGCCGCCGCGGCAATGGACGCGCGCACGGAGGCCGCCGATGCCGAGCTGGCCAGGCTGAGGGCGCGCGCGGACGCCGCCGCCGCAGCCGCTGCCGCGGCGGCGGCGCTGGAGGCGCGCGCGGAGGCCGCGGAGGCAGAGGCGGCCCAGCTGAGGACCCGCATGGACGCTCACAGAGCCGCCGCTGAGGCTGAGCTGGTCGAGCTGAGGCCGCGCGCACACGCCCAGGCCGCGGCTGCTGCTGCAGCGGCGGCGCTGCAGGCGCGCGCGGAGGCTGCTGAGGCGGAGGTAGCCAGGCTGAAGGCCGCCGCGGCGACCGCGGCCGCTGCGACGGCCGACGCGCAGGCGCGCGCGGAGGCCGCCGGGGCGGAGGCCGCCGCGCAGGGCGCCCGCGTGACGTCCCTGGCCGCCGCTGCAGCCGCCGCCGCCCAGGCGCATGCGCGAGCAGACGCTGCTGAGGCGGAAGCCGCCGCGCTGCGCACGCGCGTCGCTTCGCTGACCGCCGCCGCGGCGGCCGTGGCTGAGGCGGAGGGGCACACGGCCGCCGAGGTCGCGGCGCTGCGCGCGCGCGCCGCCGCCGCTGAGCGCGACGCTCACGCGTTGCGCCATGGGCAGGGCGTCGCGGCCGCTGCCTCTGCCGCGGCCCATGCCGTGTGTGACGCGGCCACGGCTCAGCGTACTGCTCTTGTCGCCGAGCGTAGCATTGCCGCAGCCGTCGCCGAGCGCGACACCGCCGTCGCTGCTCGCGACGTCACTGTCGCCGAGCGCGACGCTGCCGACGAGCGGGCGGCGGCGGCGGCGGCGGACGCAGCGGCGGCGCGCGGCGAAGCGCATGCGATGCGCGCCGCGGCGGCCGCAGCTGGACGCGCTGCGGCCGGCGCAACGGCAGCGGCGGACGCCGCGGAGCGCCGCGCTCAGCAGGCGCGGCTACGTACACTTCTGTTCTGCAGCACAGGCAGAGAGCTTCCATGCATGGGCACGGCCGTGTGCAGCGCAGCGCTTTGGCATGCCTCAAGGGAGCCGCGTGTGCATGCTCAGAGCGCGCGCGCCTTGTGCTGATTTACCACGGAGGTCAACGCTTAGTCCGTGGTGTCCAAAGAAAGTGATGGTGAGTCGCTCTAGACCTATGTTGTGCGCGGGGCTCTGGGGACCTGGCTGACATGGTGCTGGCGAGCAGGCGCCGCGCATGAGGCAGCAGCTGTTGCAGAGATACCCCACACCGCAAGCATCCTCTGCCTCAGCACCCTTGCCATGTGTTGCTATATGCTGCGCACGCCTTACCAGAACACAGCCCCTACAGCAGACGCACAACGATCTGAATCGTGCAGGCTGAGGCGGCGCTGGCGGCGGGTGCCGGGCGCGAGGTGGAGTTGGCGCGGCAGCGCCGCGAGCTGCTTGCTGCCCTGGACCATGCTGTGCTGGCGACGGCGCGCGCCGAGCGCGCGCGCGTGGCCACTGAGCTGCGTGCGGAGGCTCTCAGGGAGCGCGCCGGCGAGCGTGCAGGCCGACATCATGTGTGAAAGCATGTGAGCTTGTGTAAATATATGCATTCCTGTTATGCTAGGTCCTCAATGCGCTTGACTGCGCTGCGGCACGTGTGACAGCAGCTGCGCGGTTCACCTGCAGGGCTGTGATGTATAATGCCAGGCACAATGTATTATGATGCTGTTAGGCTCTCGGGTTGCAGAGAGCAATCTGAAGTGAGGCGGTGTTTCTGCTCAAGCACATTTGCGCTGTTTTCAGCCACCCATGCGGGTCATAACGCATGCCAGGCACTGGCTCTGCAACTGACACAGCACAAGAAGAGCTAAGCAAGGCTAGCAGGCCCAGCCTCAGAGGTGAGGCCCCGGAGGGGCGCTGGCTCCTCCGCCACGGGGAACGAGTGCTGCGGCAGCTCGGCGAAGTATGCTGCCGCGGTCGCGTCACTGAGGCGGTCAAACAGCAGCCGCAGCACATCCTCGCGCTGCGTCCACGACATGCCCTGCACGCCGTGCATTTTCCTATAGATAAAGTATAAGCAAGCTGGCAGTGTGCAGGTGTTGCGCAAGTCCAGAACATGTCCAGGAAATGACCTGACACATCGTCTCCCGCGACCAAGCACGCTTCAAGTGCTGTCCTGCACCCATATGTGCCAGCTCAGGTGCCAGCGCACCTGTATGTCATCGCTCTTCAGCTCTTCCAGCCGAACAACACTGGCACCTGGCGGAGAAGTCTCTGAAGTCTGGCCCCGTTCTCGTGCGACCTCCTCAGCCACCTGCACTTTGTTCTTGTTCAAGTTCAACCAATCACCAAAGCACCTTTCAGGGCTGCTCTGTGACAGATGCTAGTTTGCGGGCCATGACGCCGTTGCACACACTCACGCAGCATGTTCCTGGCCAAATGCTACCTCTGATCAAGGACAGTGCAAGACCGCCTGGACCATAGGCCGCGCACACAAACTGGTCATTCAACATGGCATTCCCATTTGTGGCTCACTGAAGTGGCATGAGGCGCATTGCATAGCATGGCGCTTCCATCTCATCACAGCGCGTGCCTGCTGCAGCGCAGCTACCAAGAAGGTCTCCATGTCGCTGCGCTGCCGCAGCACAGCCTGCGCCAGGCGGCACACGGTGCGCAGCTCGCGCCCGCGCGCGTGCGCCAGCCGCCGCAGTGCGGTTGCCTCCACGGAAGCCGCGTCCCTGAGGCAGGCCAGGCTGAGGGTATCACAGATGTATGCATGCATGCACGTCCTCTGCTGATCCACATTCAAGCCTGCACCACCCTCAGCAGTTTATGTAACGTCAAGTTATTACAACTGCCGGTGGTAATGTCCGCTTGACAAAGCTGTAGTGTAGGCTGCATGTCATATGAGCTGAGCACAACACTGCACCGTGCATGAATGCAGGCCAAGCAAGCATGGGGACCCTCCCCGTCTCACTAAAGACAATGACAGGAGGGGCCGCACAGCGCGCGCGCGGCGACTGCGCTCGCAGCAGCCCGGTCGCGCTCGGCCGTGTGCAGCGCCTTGGCCAGGCCGCGTTGCAGCCCCGCGCCCCGCGCGCGCTCCTCGCGCATCTGCTTTGCCTGTCCATGGCGTGCGCGCTGTGGCTTGGGAGCCAACGCATGAGGACAAGATACTGCAAGTGTCAGAAGCACTGCTCATGGATGCACGCTCTGGACGCACATATAGGCATATAGGCATGCTTTGCTTACGTCGGTCATGTCATCAGAGGAAGCAGATTTGGCTCGCTGCGCGTGGTACTCTGCGTGCTAGACATGCGTGTAAAACCGAACTCATGGTGTTGCTCTGGGCACTGCACAACGTCCCAGGCAAGCCTGACACAGCTGGCACCTCAGCTGCCTGCCATGGCTGCCGCGCCAAGCGCGCTGGAGCCATGCAGCCGCGCGCCTGCGTGGTGCCGCGCCGCGCGAACTGCTGCTCTGTGCCGGCGCGGATGGCCAGCTCGCGGCGCAGGCCGGCCGCCTGGCGCTCTGCATCCCGCACCTCCTCCGCCAGCGCCTCGCTCACCTGCGCAGCAGCACGTGCCCTGCTTGCTCCAGACATCATATGGCCACTTTCGGCTGCTAAAGTGTGCTTTGAGGCGACCGTGTGTGAGCAGCCCAGGCAGCTGAGATCCTTACCCAAGGTAGTGGCGTGCTTGCCAGCTGACAAGCGTTGTGCGCAGGGAGGCAGCAGCCACAGCGCGAGGCCCCCCAGGGACCCTGGGCGCGTGAGCTGCGCCCCACCGAGATGTGGAAGCGCAGCTCCAGTGCCAGGCTGCGGTTGCGCTGCGCCAGGCGCTGGCCGCCAGCGTTCAGCGCCCCGGCCCCATCGCCGTCATCATCGCTGGCCTCCTGTCACAGCGTGCGCGTGTTTCTGTACGAGCGCATCGCGTCCACGCGCATGGCTCACCGATGGAAGTGATTGCAGCGCCTTGTCATGATGCACAGCTCACATGCATATTCCTGCTTGCATTGGAGCTGGCGCATTTAATTGTCCCTCAAGTTGCCAATGTACTGCATCTGCGCTCATGCACGATTCAAAGTGGGTAGCTGGTGACAAAGGTCCAGGTGCATGCATGGAGGGCTGTATGCAGCATACAACCCTGGTGTGTCACACGCACCTGTGCAGCGCGCATGCGATGCACTGCCGCCGCGGCCGCCTCAGCTTCACGGCGCGCACGTGCCGCTGCCTCATCCATGCGCGCCTCGTACACGCGTACCTAGGCTGCACGGCGCGCGAGTTCTCTCGCCTGCAGCTTGCAGCTTGGCCCTGGCTGCGTCTTTGTGGCACACATCGCTAACCATTCATGGCCGTTGCATGTGCTGGGAGAGCAGCTGCACCAGGAGGCTGTCTCAGGAGCAAGCGCGCCCATGCAAGGTTGGCAGTTACTGGCCGCCAGTGCATGAGCTGCGGACAGGCGACACGCGCTTGTGTCTCCCTAAGCAGCACACCTTGGCGGCGGTGTCTGCGCGCAGCTGGTGGTTCTCCGCGCGCAGCAGGGCGGCCTGTGCCGCGGCGCTCTCGCGAAGCGCCTCGCTCGCCTGCCGGCCGCGCACGCCTCTTGTCGGTGCCGCGCATGCTGCCGCCGCTACGCTCCTCAAGTGCGTCCGCTGCCGGGCTTGCTCTGGCGGTGCAGGGAAGGTGTGCTCCATAGCATAACATGACGCCGTTAGTGTTGCCGTGCAGCCCTCACGTGGTAGTCTGTCATGGCTGCATGTGTCACAGCCTGGCTGCGAGTACTTACCCTGTGCGGAGCGAGGGCGGCTGCCGTGGCCGCCCGCGCCTCTGCCAGCTCCGACGCTGCCGCTGCGGCAGCGGCGGCCGCGTCTACCGTGAGCTCGCGCGCCCGGCGCTCGCCCGCGTCGCGCGCTGCGGCCACCCCCGCCAGACCAGCGGACTCCGCCTGCGCGATGAGGAACACCTCCTTCTGCAGTGCCGTCGCTTGTATAGTGCGCAGCACACTGTCTACACACAGGGAATCATGCGGCTCCAGTCATGGCGCTCTGCACTGCGGCTACCTGGTGTGCATGCATGAGCAGAACCGTGGCATGCGTCTCCTCTGCAGCCGCGCGCCTGCGCTAGGGCGGCTCCGAGGCGCGCGACCTCGGCCTCGCGGCCCAGCAGCTCGGCGCGCAGGAACGCGACCGTCTCCCAGGCGTCCAGGCCGGTCTCGGCCGCCTCTGCCGCGAGCCGCCGGTTCTCCGCCAGCAGCTCGCCGGCGCGCTGGCGCTCCTCCGCCAGCGCCACCCGCGCGCGCTGGCTCCTGAGCGCGCGCGCGCGCCCACACCGTCACGCCTGAGGCTGTACACAAGTGAGGGACGCCTGGCAGAGCCTGCCTTCACCGTCAGGACCCCCGCAAACTGGCTCCTGCACGCGTCTATGCGCGCTGCGGGCGGTTAGGGGCTCCCTTTGCGACCGTGACCAGCGCTTGCTGACTCCTGCAGAGCTGGCCACAAAAGGAGGCTGCAAATGTATTATTTGCCAGGCCAGGTCTGTCCAGGCCGCTCTGCTGCACAGGGCTGCAGGCTCTACTGCAGCACGCAAAGCAAAGCCAAACCACACCTAACGCGCACCAGTCCTTGACCCGCTGCAAGCCGTGCAAGCTTACAGTGCTTGAGTACTGCAGGTGTAGCCTGAGCGCGCACTCTGCCAGGATGATGTATTGGTTCTTCGTGGCATCAGTCTTTGCCTGCCTGTCCTCGGCAATGGCCACTGCGGCTGGTACTGCGGGCATGGCTACAGTCTGCGGCTGTTGAGGTGGCCGTTGCGGTGCCGGATGAACAGAAAGGCCGGGCATCAGGCGGCGGCAGCTGAGTTTGAAGATGGGCTGTAGGGCCGCAGGTTTGGCTAGGGTCAATCTTGGCACAAACTTGGCCTGTCCAGCCAGTTCCAACTTGCCCCGCGACTCTTACGAGCCTCGGAAGACCCAGGAGGGAGGCAGGTCTACCTTATTAGCGTCCAACAAGCTGCAATGCAGACCGCCCTGCTTTGCTCGGCAGGCACCGCAGCCCTGGAGCTGCGCACGCGACAGCAAAGTGGGGCGCACGCGTCTACTGCGCTGCCTGCGCCCGTGTCCAGGCTGGCCAGGCGAGCGGCCTGCCCACAGCAGCCCGGCCTCTCGGGCGGTGGCAGGGGGGTGAGCAGGCGAGGCCGCCTGAGCATCACGGCAGCCATCAAGAAGTCCCAGGAGAAGCACGTGGTCTGCCACAAGACCGTGGTGGCCAAGCCCGACCAGGCGCGCAGCCTGTCCTGCCTGCGGACAAATGTTCTGAGCGTTGCAGCGCGCTGACTGCAAGGTGGCTAGTAGAGCACATTTGACACTTCTGGTGAGGGAATGGATGACCGTTTGCGCAGGCGGAAAAGGTCGCCGAGATGTGCAAGGACGTGGTGGACTTCTCACAGGGCAGGGCGTCGCTGCGCTCCAACGGCATTATGGATTTTAAGGTCATAGTTGACCAGGCCGAGCCCAACGTCTTCTACTTCTGGGAGCGCTACGATGGCAACGCCAGCATGGGCCGCCACAACACCTGCCCCGAGCTCAAGGCGTTTATGGAGAACGTGCGCTTTTGCTGCCTGAGGATATCTGCAACACGCACTGCGTATCACAGCACCGTGCTCAGCAGTGTCGGGCTCCCCTGCAACTGCCCCCCTCGCTGGGCTGCGCTTGAAGGGAGCCCTCTTGTGCGGACCCTGCTTCCGTCGAGTGTGGCCTGCCTGAGACAGTGAGGGTGTTCTCCGTCACAGTCTGGCTGCACGCAGTGCCGCAAAGGGGGTTGCAATCAAGGCCCCTTTTCTTGAACCCAGGAGCTTGGCAGGCTTATCGCATACTTTGGGGAGCAGGCAGCAGCCAAGGGGGGCAGGCAGCTGCCACAGGTAGGGACACCGCACGCGTGCCAGAACAGCTCCACAAGGCGCGCAGGTCCAGGCGCATCTGGAGGGCCCGGTCGGCCTGGCGCTATATGAGTGGCAGGACGACAAGATCGGCAACGCCTGCATCCAGGGTGGTGCGGGCGCAGGACCAGGCTGGCCGCCTGGTGAACATGCATGCATGCGCGTGAGTCTGGTGTGGAACGTCTGTGCCTGATGGTGCTAAGGCGAAGGTGCTTGCAAGCGGTGCATGCGCACGGGAGCTGGCACTCTTGACCTGGGTCAGTACGCCTGGTGGGTGCCGTGTGTATGCGTGCCGAATGTCCGCCTAGAGGGGAGAAGACAACGAGGCGCCCAGCCCGGAGCATGGCGGTGTTGGCTGGTCACTGTTGAAGTCACTGGCGCGTCTTTAAATCGTAACAGCTCTGTCTTGACACAGCAAGCTGCGCAAAGAAATCCAGGGCCGACTGGGGCGGCTGCTGCTGGCGGTGCAGGGCCCAAGGGCGAGGGCGGCTTGGATGATGCGCCAGGGGCGGGCGGCTCCGGCGGCGCCAGCCACAAGCAGACGTCCAACACTCTCGACTTGGGTGCGGCCCCAAGCGCTGTGCAAAATGAACCTTGAGGCTGGGGGTTGCTTCCTGACGTGACCCTCACTACGTCTGCACCGAACGCCAGGCAGCTCCTGAAAGCAAGGCTAGACTTCTGCGCACCAAATGCAGACGCTGTGCATTGTTACATTTGAGAAATGTCCTGTGTATTGCCAGGCTGAGCAGCCGTGCGCTGGAAATATGTCCGCACAACAGCCTTCACGCCCTGTTTTGATTTTGTATGGCAGTTAGTTGGTATGGCCAGGCACTTCTCCTCTTGTTTGGGGCACTCGCTGCATTGACTTCTCGCCAACTATAAATACGTCAAACTGTTGATGACAAGCAGTGGTCTAATCGAAAGTGTGTGCGGTGGCAGGCAACGTGCAGCGCGGCGAAGAGGGCGACTCGTTTGGGTTGGGCAAGAAGGTTGAGGGCTTCAAGCTGCCATGGATGCGGAAGAAGGAGGAGGCGAAGAAGGAGTGAGGCGCACATGCCAGCTGCACTCTTAAGGCGGCGTGTATTGCCATGCATTGCTGTGTGCTTCTGCCCGATGTTTATATTGTATATTGCCAACAGGCTGGGTGTTGAGTGCTGGCCGGAAAGAAATGAATTAGGGCTGTGGCGCTCGAAATTGCCTGTCAAGACCTCGCATGGTGCCTGCATAAGTGCACATGGAGACCAAGCGTGCACTTCGTCACATGCATGCAAGGCCTCGCAGAACCTGAGAAGCATTGCACTCCGCATGTCATGCTGGGGTACAGAGCGCATCCTTTGGTTCACTTGCATGATTGTCAATATGCATGTTCATACAAACGCAAGCATAGTACACGATCAAGGGGCGTAGTCTACAGGCTCAGAGGTGCAACGCCACAGAACAGCAGCGCGCCACAGAACTGCATTACATCATGTGCATGCGCAGTGTCTGTCGATTGGCCTTCTGTATGCGACACTTGATGGTGCGCAGCCCGAGCCGCTGATGAGCCTGCACACAGCCTCACAGCTGATCAGGCACACTGCAACACGTCTTTTCAAAAACATGGGTACACAAGCGCGCACCTCATATCTATGGCAGCCCGAGAAGCCATAGTACTGCCCGTCCACCTCGAGCACGTCAATCTTGTGACGAGCAGCAGCACAAGCCTCCACTCAGCTCAAGCGACCCTGTTGTAACGTGATGGAGTGCACGCGTGCAAGGACAACCGTCTGCCTGCACAGTGAAGGCGCGCACCGGCTCCTGCAAGCCAATCTCCGCTATGCTGTCCATCAGTGCACGGACCTTTTCGTCGTCTGCGCAAGCATGAAGCTGGCTAGTGAGCGCTACGGGCACACGTACAAACCACCAAGCGCATTGCAATACCTACAAGACAAAGAGCTGCGCACTGTTGCTGCGCGTCCTGCTGAGCGGTCTGCGGATCTGGTCCACTGGCAGCTCTATTACTGGTCTGCTGGCTGCAGAGCCAGTGCTTGCTGTCAGTCTAGTAGCAGATACGGTCGCCAGCACCAGCTCTGGCACATGCAGAGGCGCAGTTGCAGACATACCTTTCAAGCTGCTGGGTGTGGGCTTCAGAGACCAGCCGAACCTTTGCGCTGCGGCCGCAGCCTTGCTATCCTGTGTGGCGCCGTTGAGGCTGGACTGGCCCTGACAAACGGGCTTCCGCGTTAACGCGCTCAGCCTCTGCCTTTGGCAGCTTAGTGAGGGGCGCCCCAACTCAGCACAGCGTGCGCAGGATGGAATACTAACGCTGCGCATAGTCGAGCCAAGTTGTTCCTTTACCTCTGCCCTCGTGCACACTCGTGGCGGGAGAAAACCCTGCAGCAGGGCCGGCCTCCTGCAAGTTGTGGGACTGCAAGTCCCAATAGAAAGCACGAGCTCTTCTAACAGCTCGTCAAGATGATGATCGATAGCTTCAAGGTGGATTCGCCTGACGTGCATTATGGCGAGGACGCAATCTGCGCCAAGTATGAGTACCAGAGCACTGACCTGCACCATGATGCCGATGGCAACTGGACGCTTGAGCCAGTGACCACGACGTATCATATGCGGACAGCCACAAAGCCTCCAAAGCTTGGGTGAGCGCGCCTTGTTCACAACAGTCTGAAGCCTCCTGGCACCGCACACGCGCATACTGTGTCACCTGTCCGCAACACAGCACCTTTCACATAGGACCTGTTTGTTTAGCCCTTGAGCGTGTGCTCTCTGCTTAAATACGAATGCATAGCAAGTGCGCCACACATTCGTCAGCTGTGGTGTGCTCGGGTGGCCCCTACCACAGTGTTGCACAGCAGACATGTTGCAAGCGCTTACGTTGCCTTGAGCAGGGTGATGCTGGTCGGCTGGGGCGGCAACAACGGTACAACAGTGACCGCGGGCGTGCTCGCCAACAAGCTGTGCGCTCCACAAGCCTGTGCAGTTACTGTTATGCAGGCACAGGATGCTCCCTCCTAGTGTGCCCTGCAGCTCAGCCAGGCTGCACTCCGGGCCATTGTACCGCACACGTGTGGCACACAAGGGGGAGACCTGTGCGTACTTGACCACTTATGGACCTGCACCTCACTTGCCCCGCTCCAGCACTGGCTGAGAGCGCTTCAGCGCTGACTGAGAGCGCTTCAGCACTAGCAATGGCTGAGAGCGCTTCAGCACTGGCTTAGAGCGCAAGCACACCGTGCTGCGCAGGCTTCCCGCGCGTGCTAAAAGGTGGGGCGCGGCGAGAGCCCTGGCACGGGGGCGTCTGATGCGAGCGGCGCCGCGCAGGGGCCTGACCTGGATGACGAAGGAGGGCCTGCGCAAGCCCAACTATTGGGGCTCCCTGACGCAGGCGTCCACGTGCCGCGTGGGCAACTTCCGTGGCGAGGAGGTGCACGCACCGTTCTCGTCGTTGCTGCCAATGGTGCACCCGAACGACATCGTCTTCGGCGGCTGGGACATCAGCGGCCTGAACCTGGCCGAGGCCATGGAGCGTGCACAGGCGCGCCCGCCGCGCGTCGCCTGGCTGGCTGCAAGCGGGTTGCGAGCGGGGCGTGGCGCGTGTACGTGAGCACGTCAGGTGAAGCGAGCTGTGAGACTCTGCTCTCACTCGCTGCGAGTAGTGACCGTGCAAGCAGCCATGCATCGCGCGTGTCCTGTGCATGTGTCCAGCGCGTGCAGTGTAGCTCTCGTCAGGCAGTGACAGCTTCCGTCGGCAGCTCGGCGGAGCGCTTGTCAGCAGCTAGGAGGTGGCGGGCGGCGAGCTTGGCGCGAGCATGCTGCGTGCGGCGGCGCGCAGGTGATAGACTTTGAGCTGCAGCGGCAGCTGGCGCCCTACATGCGCGACCTGCACCCGCTGCCCGGCGTGTTCGACCCCGACTTCATCGCGGCCAACCAGGGCGCACGCGCCGACCACCTGGTCAAGGGCAGCAAGCAGGTGCGCGCGCGCGCCGCTGCAGCGTTTCTGCCATATGCGCGTCTCATGCTCGCGCCCCCTCACGGGTTGCTCAGCGCGGCCTGATTTGGCCTCTGCCCTGCTCACAGCGCTCGTGCCTCAGAATGCATCGGGGCTGTGCTTCGGCGGGCGTGCCTGCGCCGACCGGAGGATGCTGGACGCGGCCCCGCTGCATGAGCCGCGGAGGGGGCTGGCACTGGCTCCAGTGGTAAAACGCGTGCGCACCTGTTGACGCGGCGCGCGCGCGCTCGGGGCGGCAGGCGCAGCTGGACCACCTGCGCGCGGACATCCGCGCGTTCCGGGAGCGCACGGGCGTCGAGCGTGTGGTCGTGCTCTGGACGGCCAACACCGAGCGCTACAGCCAGGCGCGCGGCTGCTCAGAACGGAAAGGGGAGTAGATGCGCAGCATGTCGCTTCTCTTCCTGTACAAGCACTGTTTTGGGAGGCGGTGGCTGCTCTGCGTGGAGCGCTCAACAAGCATGCTCTCACAAGCAGTGAAAGGAGGTCAGCGCCGACAGGGATCCGCGCTCGCGGCAGGTCAGCAGGGGCCTGAACGACACCGCGGACAACTTCTTGGCCGCTGTCGCGCGCGGCGAGGCTGAGGTCGCGCCGTCCAGCCTGTACGCCGCCGCGGCGGTGCTGGAGGGCGTCGCCTTCATCAACGGCTCGCCGCAGAACACCTTTGTGCCGGGCCTCATTGAGCTGGCCGTCGAGAGGGGCACGCGCCCGACGCTGTCACTGCGGCAGCACTCGCACAGAGCAGTCCGCACGGCATGCTGACCGCCCATATGGATGGCGTGCACAGCGTTATGTGGCTGTGCCGGGTAGGAGCGGCGAGCTGCACCACCTGTTTGGCCTACTACCTGGTGCTCTACAGTGCTGTAGCCGCGCTTGAGCTGCATAACAGGTGCTGGCTTGTGGATGCGCTGCGGAGTGACCCGTGCGCCGCGGGTGTCTGCGCACCCGCAGGCATGCTGCTGCTGGCAATCGCGTGGGTGCGGCTAGAACGTCTTAGAATAATTCTACGTGGCATTCATGCGCTGCCGTTGGGCAGTGCGCAATGTACACCAAGATCTGACACCGTGCGGTGCCTTGTGCGGCAGGCGTGCTCATCGCGGGCGACGACTTCAAGAGCGGCCAGACCAAGATCAAGAGCGTGCTGGTAGACTTCCTGGTCGGCGCGGGCATCAAGCCCACGGCCATCGTGTCGTACAACCACCTGGGCAACAATGACGGCATGAACCTGAGCGCGCCGCAGACCTTCCGCTCCAAGGAGATCAGCAAGAGCAACGTGGTATGCGCACCGCCTGGTGCCGCGCACGCGCGCGCGCGCGGGGGAGGGAGGGGGGGGGGACTGGAGTTTCAGATGTTTCCTGGAGCAGAGGGCAGGTCCAGCGCGTGCCTACTTTGGCTGGCGGGATGCTCGTTGCAGGAGCGTTGAGGTGGACGCCCATGAGTGTGTGAAGGGCGCTTGCTGACCAGGGTGCCTTGGAGGCCAGGTGGACGACGTGGTGGCGTCCAACGCCATCCTGTACGCGCCCGGGGAGGCGCCCGACCACACGGTGGTCATCAAGTACGTGCCCTATGTGGCGGACAGCAAGCGTGCGCTAGACGAGTACAGCGCGGAGGTGCGCGCGCCGGAGCTGAGCCCCATTGCAGCCTGTGTATGTTGTGTGACTGCGAGCCCCCATCTCTGCTTGTTCTTGAGACCCCACTGTAAGTCCCCACTGGGAGTACGTTGTACGGCTGCAAGCGCTGCTAAGTCGTGGGGATCGTCTGGGCCGGGCGGGGCGTTCTGCCTCGCGCGTTGCTGAGCCGGGCGGCGCGCGCGCGCCAGATCTTCATGGGCGGGCGGCAGACGATCGTGATGCACAACACGTGCGAGGACAGCCTGCTGGCGGCGCCCATCATCCTGGACCTGGTCATCCTGGCCGAGCTGCTGCAGCGCATCCAGGCGCGCGCGGCCGCGGCCGCGGCCGCAGGCCAGCCCGCGGTGGGAGGGGCGAGATAGATGAGAGGGCAGATGTGTGGTGGCACACAAAGTGCTCCGGGCGCCGCACAGTTGCAACGAAGCTTGGTCATCGCTCCATGTGTCATGTGTTATGTGTGTCCAGTCTGCGGGGAAGCTCGTTGTCATTTTGTGGGACATTGCGGGTATGGCAGACGCCAGGAGGAGACATCAGAGCGCTGTGCATTCCCCGGCGGTGCTGCCGCTGTCACCAGCCTTCCAGCATCCGCGAGTGCAGCGCGGGAGCGCGCAGGTGCGGCGGGACGGTGAGGAGCAGCCGCATGCACTGCACCCGGTCGCGTCGCTGCTGTCGTATCTGACCAAGGCGCCGCTGGTGCCCGACGGCGCGCCCGTCGTCAACGCGCTCGGCCGCCAGCGCGCCGCGCTGGAGAATGTCGTGCGCGCGTGCATTGGCCTGCCGCCCGACAACAACATGATGCTCGAGCTCAGGTGATGCGGCCGGCGGCGGCCGCGCGGCGCGGCGGCGCTCGCTGCAGCGCAGCGGACCTGGTGCCGCTCGAGGAGACTTTTGCCCATGCGCTAGGGCGCCACTGCGTGGGCGCCGGACATGTCTGTCTTTTCAGCAGCATCCGGGAACCTGCGCGCGTGGCCGTGGTGCCCAGCTGCAGAGAGCTCGGCACGGCTGCGGCATGCTGAGGGCGTGGGCGCGGGCAGTATGCTACGCTGCAACGCCTGGCACACCCAGTTTGCAGTGTGGCAAGCTTGGGTGTGCATGATGCATGGTCAGTGGGTGCCGTACCGGGCGTGCCAGCATTCATTGGCGCGCGTGCTTCAAGCGCCCGGCTCTGTGGGCTCCCGGCCTGAGTGACGGTGTCTGGGCCCGCGTCCAGAATGTCAACGCAGGCCTGACCTCAGATGTGGGTAAATGGTGCAAGCCCCTTGGGGCAACATCTGCTGGTTATGCCTGGTTTGGGTTGCCGTCAATGAGCACGCCTTCACTCTACATTGCCCATGCTTGGTGTCCTTGCAGGCATGTCAGTCCTTCCTGCTTCACCCCGACCAGCCTCAGCATGGGGTGCGCATGGGGCCATGGCTGCTTGGCTCGCGCCAAGCACGAACAATACAAAATGCGCATTGCGAAATGGGCCCAAAATAACGTGGTCAAGAGCTTGGATGCGCTGTGGCGCATGCAGTGGATCTTGACAGGCTGCGCCCTATGGGCTGGCCTCGTGTGCCTCAAAGCACTGAAACGCCACGATTTTGGCGCCACTTGGTCTTTGTGTGTCTGTAGATGCCAACGCATGGTGTAGGCAAGAGCGCGAGGCATGTATCAACACTTGGTAGGCAGCTTGTTTCCCTGCATACGCACATGCTCTCGGTGGCATTGTGAGGGCCGGTATACCACTGTGTTGATGATCAGACACTGGGTTGCACTTGACCATGCGGTGAGCTTGGGCAGACTGATAGTTCATATGGGGTCGCAAATTGACATTCGAATCGGGCGTGAACCTTTGTCTTTGGGAATATTTCCAACTTTGTGATGCAGCTGTGAAGGATGCTAGAACAGGAGTCCTGACTGACAAGGAATGAAGATGACGTGTGACATTACATGTGCCGGAGTGCATCAGCGTAGCTGTTTAAGTGGTTTGTGGGAAGCGTATGAGGTAAGTGCACTTTCTGCCTCATAGCAAGATCATCGCCTACTTCACGCACGCAAGGACCGCATACCAAGCGTGTGTATGACCCCCATGACAGGTAAATTCTATAGCCAAAAGGTGCCTGGTAACAGCTGAACTTGGCTGGCCTGGGTGCACTGCAATATACGGATACCAGCGTCTGGTAGCATCCACCGCACATGCACACCGCATGGTGCGTGTCTTAACATGCAACAAATGTCAGGTGCATCTTGAGCCATTTCGCCCCCTGACAACAGGAGAGCATACCCGGAAAGCATGTCAGGAGAGCTTCATCACATAACACCAACGGCACTGGGACAGCTAGAAACGAACATTTAGGATCTGGGAGCGCTGCGAGGTGCCGAACATTCGCCCGCCCGACCTCAGAACGGGCCCCGATGCCAGCCGCCGCCAACGAGCATCCGGCGCCGCCCGCACCAGTGCCTGCGTCAAGCGCAGGCATGCGTCTGGCGCACCTTGCTTTGCACTATGCATCACGACACTACAGCAATGAGACGCCAAAGCGCATGCATAAAGCCTGCCTACCCAGAGCACGCACCTGGGGGCCAGCATGGCGGCCGCTGACCGCCCTGGAGGCAGCGTGAGCAGACCCTATGGCAGCGCCCTCTGCTTGCGCAGCGGCGGCGGCCGCCGCAGCCCCGGGCGCTGACATGCGCGGTCGGGGTTGCGCGCGCAAGTCGCTGCTGGTGGCCTCTGCCTGCGGGGCGGTGCTCTCCGCCTCTATCACGGCGGGCGCCGGCGCCGGTTCCCCGGCGGGTGCAGCAGGCCGCCAGCGCAAGCCCGCGCCCCGAGACGGCCCCGCCGGCCGGCCAAAGGTGCCGAGCGAGCTGCAGCAGCGCCGCCTGGTCGCGCTGACGCCGCCGCGCGCCGCCAGCCCGCATACGTCGTACCCTGGGCCGGGCGAGTCGTGGCCCTGCCGGACATGCCGCCGCCTTGGCCCCGCTAGCGCTTCCGCTAAGCAAGCCCAAGCATTCGCGTGGCACGGTGCGTGACAGTTGGTTGCAAGTATGAAGGCATTTCTGATCTGGCTGTCTGTGCATGTTCGGCCATGGCCGAGCCAGTGGGGCCGGCCATGCATGCCGCGCATCGCCCAAACCACAATTGACAAATGTCATGGCCGTGCCACCCGCATGTGCGGGGTTGCGCAGCAGAGCTGCTCTCGGCGTCATGCTGGCATGTGTGTGGTCGGCTGCTGCGCACCAGCAGGACCTCGTGGCTGCCGTTGGCGCCAGGCACCCAGCAGGCGCGCGCCGCATGCACCGCCGCCTGCGGCGCTCGCCCGCGGCAGCCCATGTTGACGCCCGCCGTCCGGCGCGGCGGCCGCGGCAGGTAGACTGGCCCAGGCGACTCGCACCTGCGCCCAAAGCGCGCGGTGCTGCTGCGGTGCTGGTAAATACCAAAGCTGGCGCATGAATGGCAAGCACGCACAGAGTTGTGTGGGCTGCCCAGCATCATAGGACTGAAAGGTCATGCGCGCCACAACTTGCCAATTACACAGGATGTGCAGGGGTGGCCATGAGAATATGCCGTGCCAGGCATGTACAAGCCAGGTGCGCGGGAACACCTGGAGAGGTATGCGCTGCGCTGGTCGCCGCCGCTCATGATCTTGAAACCTGGCCGCGCGGGCCATAGCAAATCCGAGTCTTCGTCGTAGGCGCCCGGTCCCTGCGCAGCGCGGAGCGCTCGTTCCTGCGTCAGTGCCATGGATGGGGCCGCACGGGCGTGCGCGGAGGCCTCCTGCAGAGCGCCCTAACCCCCATCTATCTGTTTTCAATCAATCGTACAGCGCATCGAGGACTGCAGTGCCCAGCCGCGGACGCTCATCTCTTCATCTAGCACGCTGTCTGTATGCTGCACTGTCGATTTACAGGCAGCTGACTGCGCACCGGGGTGTCAGCGGAGCTGCCAGCCCGCGCTGGCGCTAGGCGCGCGCCGAAGGGGTGGGCGGGCACCGCGGGCGCCTGCAGCGCCGCGCACGCGGCGGCCTCGTACGCGCCGGGACCCGGGACACCGACCCTGTCGCGCACACGCTGGCATCTGCACACGCGCCCAGACGCCCTTGTATTGAAACTGACTGCAAGATACCATCTGGCAGGCCCGAGGCGGGCAGACGCCCACCCCCCGGACGCAGACAGGTGCGGCCTGGCGTCGCGCCGCGCACTTGTTGCAGACCTCGGCGACATCGCGGATGGTCAGCGCGCGCGACGCGCAGCCGAAGCAGGTCGCCGGCGCGCCCGCGGCAAAGGGCTCTCGCGCGCTATACGCCGCGGGTCCGGGGCCGGGCGCGCGCAGCATGGCCCAGGGGCCGCCCACCAGGGCGGTATCCAGGCGGCACTCCCACGCCCGCTTTGCGCCTGCCAGCAACCAGCACCGGGATGCTTGCCGACAGGCAGGCTGGCAGACGATACAGAGCGTCCCAATAAAACGGAATATCGCTTGCAAGCTGTTCGGTGTGACATCCCCTCATTTCGTGAATCACCAGTATGCGTACCCATGGCAAACCTGGCCATGAGAAAGGCGACACACAACGTGGGCTATATACTTGGAGCATATACATGTCTGCCTGGATATGTTTAGGTCATGGGAAGAGAATAGGAACAAATGCAATCATCGGCATGGGGAGACGCACCACCAGGGCTTTCGGCAGAGTTACGTGTCCATGACAGCACGCGCGCCGTCCGCGGCACGAACACGGCCGCCGGGTGCGTCCGCAGCGAGGAGCGCACGGCCTCCTCGTCTACGTGTTCTCGGCAGCCGCCGTGCGGCTACTGGGCGATGGCGGCAGGCGGAAGCAGTCAGCAGCGAGCGGTGGACCATGCATCACTGGATCCCCCGCATGCTGTCCCGCAAGGAGCGTGCATCATGGCGCAGCTGGCTCGGCGGCTCTGCTGTGCCAGGGCAGCGCCAAGCATGGGTGGGTGCACAGGGTGTCTCACGCCAGGACCTTGACAAAGACCGATGCGGCCATGTCACTGCTCAGGCAGGTGCTGCGATGCAGCTCCCAGTGCGTGCCAGGCGGCCCGAGGCAGCATGGCCTCGGCACCCCGGCGGACAGTTGTGCGCTCACCGCTGGCGTCCCCGGCGCGGGCTCCAGGCCCCGGTCCCCTGTCGCGAAGGTGTACACTGGGGCCCTCGACGCGCGCCTCTGCATCATGGCATAGCGCCCGCGTCAGATGCTGCGGCTTGCTGCTCTGTCTCCAGCCGCCTCTGCACTCTGCAGACAGGGCCCGCCGGGTCGCGAGCATGCCAGACGGGCATGCTCCTGCCAGATGCATGCCAATACTGTGAAAAGTAGCTAGGTGCCAACTGGCCGCCAAATTTGCTCATAATCAAAACCCTAGATCCTTTTGCTCATTGTGCTCGTTGTTAATAGAAAACAGTACAAGCATCCCCACATGGTGCAGAGCAGAATGTAGTCGCATGATGTAAAGAGTGGCAAGCTTAAGCTCTCAGCCCACAGGTCGCGGCGACGCACATGCAGGCCAGCTGCGAAGCCCCTGCAGCCAGGGCGGGGCCTGCCACCGGCGCCTGGAGCGCAGGTGCGCACCTGCCGCGCAGACTCGGGCGCTCCGTACTGGCCGGGCCCTGGCTGCTGTGCGTGGTCCTCGGCAAACGCGCCTGGCAGGTCCACCCCGACCCCGGCATACACCTGCACCAGACGTATGGCCACCGGTCAACAGCCCTCGTCGCTGCTTGAAGCTGTTGCTCAGCATGCAGGCAGGAAGGGGGACTGTGGCATGCCTGCTACAGGCATGCCACAGTCTGCAATGGAAACTGAATAACACGCGCGGCGCGAGAGACTTGAGGGGCAACACATCCAGGGTCGGCCGCAGTGCTGGAGCCGGAGCGCCGCGCGCCTTCAGGCCCTCATCGTGGCGGTCGCGCGCCGCGCAGCGGCTCCGCGGCCCCGGCGGCGCAAAGACGGCGGGCGGGCCGGCTGCGATGGACGGCGGGGCTGCAGCGCCGATCGTGTCCGGCGCGCCTGCAGCACACTCGGCAAAACCTCTGGCGGCGGGTCCCGAAGAATGTCCGCATGGCCATCCGTGCAACGCGGGCACCACGTCTACCAGGCGTAAGGAGGTTGCGGAATACATAGTACGCCAGAATTGATCCCCACTCAGACCCCAGAGTGCAACACAGAACCCAGGTCATCACTGGTATTGCAGTGTGCCACTGCGGGCGGTGGCCGTGCCATAGGGACCGGGGCTCTCGGAGCGCACAGGCGGCAGCCGCTGCAGCGGTCCCCCGCCGATGACGGCAGCTGCGCTGCTTGGCGCCGCACGCGCGCACAGGCCCCGCACGCTGCGGGAGTGCGTTGCGTCATGCGTTTGCTCAGCAGGCCTCAGGCTTGCTATGCAGTGCGGCTGCAGCCCCTGTCATTCTCCACATGGCGCACGGCCTACCTGTGACTGCATGCAGGGACGAGGGCGGCAGGGTGGGCGCACTCGTATGCAGGCCCCGGCGAGCAGTCTTCGGTGCGCTCCGCAATGTTGCCAGCAGCGCGGCATAGCCAGGCATCCGTCTGGCGCTCGGACCAGCCGAAGCGCGCGCCGGGGCGCAGCGGCTGCCAAGCAAGCAGAGCGCGTAACGTCCAGCTCCCTTGCTCCAGGGACAGCACTCATTGCCACACCTCAGCGCTCAAGCCAAGGATGGGGTGATGCATGCCTGCATGCTTTGCCTGCGCCTGTAGGTATGGAGAATATTGTGTCAGGCTTTCGAGCCTGGCAGGGCTCACCAGCGGGGCAGGGGCATAGGCGGCAGGCCCTGGCGATGTGCAGCGCGGCACCAGGCAGTCAAACTGGTGCGCCAGGTGCAGCTTGTGCGCTGCCAGCAGCCGCGCAGCCGCAGTGTATGCTGGCGCGGCCGGGAACACCTGCCGGCCGGCGTCGGCGAGGCCCCTGCGCATGGCTTTACGCCTTGGCTGCCCGATCTGTGTGTGAGCCTTGTGCCAGGCACTGGCAGGTGTGACTACTTAAGCTGACTCAGCATTCCCGCAGGCGTTGCCTGGGCCCTGGTAAGATGGAGAGTGCAAGAAGGGCAATTTGCTATGCACATCCTTTGCAAAACGAATGCCATCTACTTCAGTGCTCGCTGTCTACAAGTCGCTGTTGCTTCTGCAGGTGCACCTGAAGGAGGTCGCGGCCTGATAGTGGCCGGGCCCGGGCACCCCATAGAGTGCCTTGCCGTGCTCGTCAAGGGCCCAGGCAAGTGCACAGCTGCCTGCAGCGCTGGCACAGTGGTGGCGGGGCGCCAGGTGCTGCCGGCGGTGCGTCGCAGCAATGCAGAAGCAACTACAGCGCAAGGCAGCAACAACAGCGCCTTTATACCCGCGTTACTCTGTGCAACCTGCATCTGCAGCGCACGTAAGCGCTACTTCAGCTGTCCTAGCAATTCTAGAGAGCTACCTGATTGAGCTAGGGATGTTGTGTTCGCCCGGTCCTAGCACCCTGGACAGCGTCTTGCTAGGCCCAAGCGCCCGGGCATACCGCCGGCCTTCAGGCAAGCATGCACTGGCCCTGGCAATACATCCGGCGTGATACAATTGAGCTTGCCGAGGGGGGTTACACAAGCGGGGTAGGGTAGGTGCGTTCAGCATAGCATATGACTCTAATCGACTCGCCCGGCTAGAGCGTATGATGCACTTCGTTGGGACGTGTCATCAACAGCGGGACTGACACTGGCATGACGTGCAAGACACATGCGGACAACAACCAATGCACGTGCCGACCAACACCTTGCTAGCATGCACGACCGATGACCAGTGGACTACTGGGCTCCTCACTCTACGCACAACTTTGCGCCGAAACACTGAAGCTGGCAGGGTCAAGCGCCGAAACCTGCGCCAACACAATGCCGCAGCGCACTTGCAGACCAAAATCTTGAGGATGTGCAACCCCGTGGAAGGTGACCTGCTCCAATGACCAGCACCAAGCCCCGCCAAGTAAGCCAGCAAAACATGCGAAACAGATAAGACAGAGCTGCAACGCAGCAGGAATGATCTTGAACGCCAGCGCACCACCCTTGGCGCCCTGGTAAGTAATGAAGTGCTGCTCATGGCAGACAATTGTCCCGGTTTCAACCAGCGCATTTAAAGCATGCACAGTTCACGCCTGTTTCCCCTGCAGAGCCCGCTGGGAGTGCTGATCAGGTGGTGTATTAGCGGCAGCAAAGCAGACGGTTTTCGCGCAGTCATGCCATGCGCCAAGTGTCACGCCATGCGCACACATGCCATGCGCCAACGCAGTCATGCATGCGCCTGCATGCGTACGCTCTGTGGCAGACACTGCTCCCACAACCCTGGCCCAGCCGACGGCCACCTGGGCCTGCAGCCTCTGCTGCCACTACGTTGCTTGACACATAGCACAGAGCGGGCCCGCACACACGGCGCTCACGGCACACACAACCCTGAACCTGCTCCCATGCCAAACTGCCAGTGGCAGGCACTCCGCACACACGCAAGAAGATTACTGGACAAAATTCCAAGTTCTGGCCCCTGCACATACCCTATGACGCACCTCAGCAACCTAGACGTAGCACTGCGTGCTGAACACGCACTGACTCTGCCAACGGGCACAGCCAAGCACTTGCCATGGTAGAACGCTCCCCGACCCCTGCCATGTGCTCCCTCCCCTCCAGACTAAACAACAAAACAACAAATGCTCACAGCTGCATCGCGCTCGGGCGCCATCAACGCCCCAAGCTAGCGCTGCCTCGCTTACCCTGGGTGAAAGCCAGCATGGCGCGCGGGGCGCGCGGGCGCTCAGAAGTACGTCTCATCGTCGCCGATGAGGTCGTCCACGAGCTCGTCGGGGTCGGTGGCGGCCGCGCCGATGGCCTCGCGCACGACGCGCCGGATGTCGTCCACGGTCTGGTAGCCCGGGTGGTCGTGCGGGCGCAGCCGCAGGCACTCCTCGTTCATCTTCATGACCGCCGGCGGCAGGCCCCTCCGGTACCTGGCGCCGCGCGCTTGAGCCGTGGGCCGCGCGCATCGAGCGAGCCCGAGCACGGCAGCAACGGCTGCTTCGGCATTGCTGGTGTGCCCCCATGGGCTGTGCGAGCGATCTCTGACGGCGCGCGCACGTGCGCGCGCTGTTGGTGCGGGCTTGTGATGCTTGCAGAGCGGTGCTGCTCTGCGGCTCTGATATGGCACCAAACAGGAGCAGGAGCAGGACACCCTTACACTATTCACAGGCGCTGGCGCTGCTCGGCGCTGCAGGCGGCGCCACTCGCGCGCGGCGCACCAGGGGTGCTCCTGGATCTCGCGGATGCTCAGGCGCCTCTCCGGCTCGCCGACGAGGATGCGCTGGATCAGGTCCTTGCACTCCGGCGAGATGCGCGGGTACTTGGGGAACTTGTAGTCGACGCGCATGATGCGGTCCAGCACCTGGGCGCGCGCGCGCCTGTCATGCGCGCTCGGTCAGCAGATCTGCTACATTCCGCTGGCACAATGAAGCGCCGCTGGCAGAATGAAGACGCCTCCACACCTCCCTGCCGCACCGCTGAAGCTCACGCGCCTCGCGGGGCACCGTACGACTTTGCCGGGAGGCGCTGCCGAGCATGCTGTGCGCGAGCTGTGCGACAGGGACGGCGCCGCGCGCGCCCCCCACGCGGCGCGGCCGCGCCTTCTGGAAGCCGTGCTTGTCGGCGTCGTCCTCCGGCCGCTCGAAGGGGTACTCGCAGAACAGCATGACGTACACCATCACGCCGCAGCTCCAGATGTCCGCCTTCTCGCCGTCGTAGTGCGTCTTCGCGCAGATCACCTCCGGCGCTGCACGCCGCGCAGCCCGCCCCGTGAGCGCGCAGGGGTGCGCCGGCGGCGCCGCATGAGCGCGCATGCCGGCGCATGGATGCAGGCAAGGCTGGCAGCAGGCACCGTGGCGCGTCAACGGCCTGCTGTGCCTGCGCAACGCTTCGACTTGCGCACAGAGCGCGCACTTGTCAGTGGGTGCCCGCAGGTAGTTGCGCATCGTCCACATGATGGCATGGCGCAGTGCTGCGCTACGTTCGACCAGGTGAGGGGCGGCTGTGCACTGGGCAGGGTCGCCCGTTGCGCAGGTCGCCCGTCGCGCACCGGTGTACCCCGGCGTGCCGACCTTGGACTTCGGCAAGCTCTCCTTGTCGCTCTTGCAGTAGCCAAAGTCCGTGATCTTCACCAGCGGCTTCGGGGAGGCGTCCAGCAGCGTGTTCTCCAGCTTGATATCCCGGTTGACCACGCCCTGGTGCGCACGACACTGTACACACACGCAATGCCGGGTACCAATGCTGCAACTTGCCTTGGTACCAGGGGAGTGGAGTCTTCATGCAAAGAGGACCAGCAGCGGCGCATGCAACCATATGCGCACCATCTTGTGGCAGTAGTCCAGGCCAACAATCAGCTGTTGGAAGAACCATCGCGCGTCGTCCTCCTGCAGAGCCGCGCGACAGCAGTGTCGCGCAAGGGAGTCAGAACGTATGGCATGGACGCACCAACATACATAAGCAGCATGCTCAAGCCCCAAGCGGTGCTGCTCATCCCACCGCACCATATGCTGTCTACAACATACACAGCTTCAGGTTAAGTGTCACTCCATGCCAAGCAGTGCAAATAGGGTATCCAGAACCTGTACGGCACCCCATGATCTGGATGTGTTCACCTTGAGGCCGCCGCTCGCCTTCACAAACTGAAACATGTCGCCGCCGGGCGCAAACTCCATGACGATTGCCAGGTGGTGCTCAGTGAGGAACACCTCCTTGAACTGGATGACGCTGAGGGGGCACGCCGCACGTGTCAGTGGTGGGTGCTGTGCAGGGTCGTGACGAAGCATACAACAACTTGGTAACACATAGTTTGGGCGCACTGTGGCTGCGGACGAAAAAGAACGTCCCCGCAACACACCCGTCAGCGCTTGTCCGCAGGTTGTGTTAGTCGTGCAGCAGATAACATAGCTGAGAAACATACGCACGTGGCAGAAGTTGCTGTGGCTGATGACTTCGCGCTCGACGTGCTTTGTGATTTTGCTGGGACCCTGGGCGCCCCACGTACGCGCTCTTTGCTGCCTCTAAGTGCACTGATGCACAATCACAGTGACACGGGAGCTGGCAGGAGCCACCCAAGCAACTTTGCAGGCCTAGCCAGACGTGGAACACAGCACGCACAGGCCAGAAAAGCTGTGTAAAGCACTCACTCCGGTGGGGTGCTCGCTGCTGTCGCACACACCTGTCATACAGTGGTCACAAGCTTGGGCAGTGTCAAGGCCTTGCAGGCCTTAAGGCCTTGCTATGTCGAGCAGTGCGAGCCACCGCACACCCGTCATGCTCCCAACTCCCATACCCCGCTGCCAGCCTGGCCAGGAAGTGGCAGCGCTCTGCTCCAGGTGGCAGCAACGTGACCGGCACATAGGCACAGAAAGCGCACCCGCTCCAGAAATTTTATAGCAACGTGCTGGCCCGTACGCTTGTTCCGCGCTAGCTGCACAAAGCCAAAAGCGCCAGCGCTCAGGTCCTTCAGCTTCTCGTATTTTTCATGGCCAACCAGGGGCTCCTTTCCGTCTCGCACTCCGGGGTCAGCCATGCGGCGCGCGCACAGCAGGTGCTACCCCTCCCCATGCATTGCTCAATCTGCCAGGGCCGTGTGCCTACCAGTACCCCTGTAGTCTCAATTTAGTGCCGCTGTATCCCGACCGAAGCTGTCGACATCAGAGGCAAGCCTTGAAGGGTGTAAGCTCGGGGGCAGCCAAGGACCTGAATCCTGGCGCAACAACGACGACATTGATCAATGCACACGCCTGCACACGCCTGTCACTGACGTACAGTGACTGGGCGAGGGTGCTGTTTGGTGAGTGCGCAAGCCTAGGTTCCAGGTGGCTCAGGTGTGAGCGGTAGGCGAGGGGTTCCCTAACGACTGCTGACTTGCAGCTTGCTGGTTGGTAGCACGTTGCTGTCCTATTCAGTGTAACCTAGCATAGGAGTTGCTGTGGAAGACCAGCGCGCATAGGCAGAATGGCGGAGACCGGGAAGCGCCAGAGGAACCTGAGGAAACGCAAACTGGAGCAAGACTCTGAGCCGCACAGTGCGGAAGAAGATGACGACAGCTTGAGGTGCGAGTGCCCTGCTTTGCTGTTGAGCGCTGGCGTGCAATGTCCGGGAAATTGTAAGGGTGTCTGTTGTGTTGGCAGGGCCGTGCTGGAAGATGCAAAGATGTTGCAGAAGGCCCGTGCCCGCCAGACGGTGCGTGCGAGCGAGCTTGCTTTTGGCAGCTACTTGCTCTGCCACCGCACTCAACGCGCACGGCGGCTTGCAGGGCCTGAGCGCCGAGATGCTGCTGAGCAGTGCTGGCGGCGAGGAGGGGGCAGAGGTGAGGCGGGTGCTGGGTGCTCTGAATGCCCCATCTGTGCGCTCCTTACGACGCCCGGTGGCGCAGGCGCTGGCTGTGAGGCGCGGCGACAGTGAGCTGATGGACGCGTACGTGAAAGAGAAGGTGAAGGAGGTGGAGGCGCTCAACCCAGAGATGTGCGCGCCCCCAGCACTTACTTGCAGCTCGCTGCAGAGCTCCACAGGCAACTGAAGGTCTGACGACCAGGGTGAGATCATTGAGTGGCGACCTGTGCACAGTCCCATGCTGACGGCAGCGCTGGGAGGCAGGGAGAAGTATGTGGAGGCGCAGCTCGCCAAGCGGCTGGGCCGCACGGACGCCGCAGCGGAGGCTGCAGCGCCGCTGGACGCGCAGCAACGCGAGGAGCAGGAGCTGTATGGCATTCCTGAGAACTTGAAGGTGTGTGGTGTGGTGGTCGGAGAGGCCCACTAGGTTTTGTCAGCAGTGCGTGCTTGTCTTGGAGTCGTGACATCATCACATGCAAACTCTCCTGTGAATGTGCTCGGCATCACCAATGGATGTGTGATGACTAACAAGCAACAGTGTGGCAGATAGCCGTCGCTTGGCCCAAGACGACCATAGACTCTCCACAGCACAGCGGAGCATGTGCGTGCGCGTGGCAGGCACCGAAGCACAAAGTGCAGGACGTGTCGTCGTGGATGACTGGCATCCAGGAGGTGCCGCTGCCGATGGCGTACAAGCTGCGGAACATCGAGGATACGGAGGCCGCCAAGAAGGTCCTGCTCCACTCAGCGGCGGCCGGCAACTCGCGGCGCGTACCTTAGCGTTCCTATGCTGCATGCTGGCATGCCAGCATTTGCGTTTTGAGCAACACGTGACAACGGCTGTTTGGGAAGCGCAACCGGCGGTCAGCTGCGCGGTTGTTCCAAACGCGTGGGCTCCCAGCTTGAACATGCCTGGCTGCTACCAATAGATGTGACTTTGTCCTGATTGTTACAGGGCGGTTGCAATTGAGGAGGAGGAGGAGGGCGCCGAGGAAGACGCGCCACGGGGCCCACGGCGCGGCTTGTATCCGCGCGACTTTGGCCCGCAGCGCCATAGGCCCAAACCCACCGACCAGCGGTGCGCACATCCTGTGCATGTGCCACTGCTCAAGCTTGATCATGTCACACTGGCTGCTTCACAGACAGGCTGTCGCGTTGCAAATGATGGGTGGACTGGTGAACGCAATGGTTCCAGTGCTCCCGGTCCTAATTAGGCTGCCATTGCTGCGCCCAGCATGACAGCTGCCTGGTTAGCCTTGAGCTCTTGGTGGCCTGCTGCTCAGTAACACCTGGGGTTTGGATGCATGCAGACTCCCTTTGCCTTTGGGTAAAGCACGGCAGTACACCGTCATGCCCCTTATCAGGTGCCTGTGCTTTGTGTCAATAAATGCCGCTTTAGTGGTCAAGACGTTGACAGGTTATGTGTGTGCAGGCCAGGCGCAATCATCAAGGACAGGATCAGGTACAAGAACGCGAGGAAGGGATAGAGTTGGGCAGCCATGTACTTTGAAAATTTTGAGGGCGCACTGGCGGAGACTGTGCGTCACAAGCTGTACGTAATGGCTGCTTTCTGGGCACCACGGTTGCAGGCCCAACAAGGGTATCATGGTTACAATACATCAGCGTACATGCACAGAACTGTTCATGCGGAGCCAAAACAACGATTTCCTGAAGCTAAGCAAAACTGGTGGTCAACCTGTGTCACAGACAGCCCACAAAACTTCATGGCACCCTGCTGCATGGCCGCCTGTGCCACAGCACGCCTGCATGCTGAGTCGTGGAAACATCCTATACATGTTTCGGTGGCATCCTATCACGCGCACCGCATCCGCAGGCCGCCCAGCCCGTCAGTAGTAGTCTTCGCCCTCCTGCAGACCAACAGACCACACTTTGGCCTTGCGTGTCTGTGATAATATTCTACCTCATCCCACACTTGTTGGTAGTGTCTGGTCATGAAGCTACGCCGCGCAGCCAATTCAGCCATTTACTAGTAATAGGCTTATTGGCCCTCCTGACAGCATATAAAGATCATAAGCAGTTGCCTCCGCTGGGGGAATCGTCGCCCATGCCGGGCTGGTGTCCACCCAGCTCGCCCGTGCCGCAAGCGGCCGGCATGCCCTGGCCCCGACACGCACGCATGCAACGGCCGGGCCAGCGCGCACCATGGCCTCGTCGATGTAGTCGTCGTCCGCGAGCGGCTTCTTGTGCAGGCCGATGGCCTCGCCGACCACCGCCTGGATGTCCTCCACGGTCTGGTAGCCGGCCGTGTGGTCGCGCAGCTTCAGGCACTCGTCGTTCATGCGGATCACGCCCGCCGGCAGGTCGCGCACATACCTGGTGCGCCCCGCGCCCGCCTGACGCGCGGCTCGGTCATCTGCAGAGGGACAAGCGCCGGCCCCCATGCAGGGCTGTTGCATAGCCGCGCCAAGGGTTTAACAGGCTACAGACGGCCGCATGCCCTACCGCAGAAACAAGAAGAGGGCGCATGCTGAGGCCGGAGGCGCGCGCGCGCACCAGGGGTGCTGCTGGATGTCCTCGATGCTGGCGCGCTTGGCCGGGTCGGCGACCAGGATGCGCGTGAGCAGGTCCTTGCAGTCCGCGCTGACCGGGATGCTGCCCGGGAAGCGGAAGTCCACCGCCAGGATGCGCTCCAGCACCTGGCCGGGCGGCGCGCGCGCGGTGGGCGCCCCAGTTTTGAGCGATGTCGTGAAGAGCAACTAATAAATTACGTGAAAACCAAAAAATTGATTCAATGGTTTACTCGGGCCATGCGCCGGCGGCGCCTGGGAGGCTGGCTGGTAGCAGAGGGGCCAGACCACAAGCAGGGCAGACTCCAGACGCGGCAGAGGCGTTGCGTAAGGCACAAGAGCGGCTCCTTCAGGGCCCACAGGCTGAGCAAGGCCATCACAGGTGCGAGAGCGGGAAAAGGCGGCGTGCTTCAGTGGCACGCGCCTTTTGAAAGCGCTGCGGATCGCCCGCATCCGATGGTCGCTCGAAGGGGTATTCTGCGCGCGCGGACATGCATCACAAGGTTCATTGGCGCCCGCGCTTGGGGCGACGTCAGGGACCAGGCAATGCGGGCACACACGCTGACAGTGGGGCGAGGCCCGCCTGCGGCGGGCCGCGAGCGCACCGCAGAACAGGATGACGTACAGCATGACACCCGCGCTCCAGACATCGGCCTTCTTGCCGTCGTATGTCCGGCTGTTGGAGATGACCTCCGGCGCTGCCGCGGCCGACAGCGCATCGAGTCAGGGCGGTGTGAGCAGCGCCGCACCCTGCAACTCGCAAGATATTTGTGCCCAGGTCCGTAGTGCACGCAGCTTGAAGGAGCCTGCAGACTCTGGAAAGTCACTTGCGTGGACGCCAAAGGAAGCGACGACAGACATTGGCTAATTGCAAACGGCCGTGGTGGAGCCTCCCACGCCTGAACACATGCCAGCTGCGGCATGCTAGGTTTGGCGCTCACACAGCTCAAGTGGTGTGTTTCCTTGGGCTCATGGACAGCCTGCTACGAGTTTGAGAGCTGGTGCGGTGCCGCACCGGTGTAGCCCGGCGTCCCAACCTTGGACTTGGGCACGCTGTCCTTGTCGTTCTTGGAGTAGCCAAAGTCGCAGATTTTCAGCAGCGGCCGCTTGCTGCCGTCCAGCAGCGTGTTCTCCAGTTTGATGTCCCGGTTTACCACGCCCTGTCCATGGCAACATCATGCTTTTCGAGTACAAAACAGCAGCGCGGCTTTGAAAACCAGCCTACTTTGCATGGCACATGCGCCTGAGGGCTGACCCTCTTGCAAGCTCCACACGCACAGGCAGGATGCAAGGCCCTGGAGTCCATGCATCTCTGCACGCAGCACTCCTCAAGATGCAATGCTTGCCGCTGCCGCTCCAGTCCTGCATATGGCAGGCAGCTGGGCGCGCGCACCATCTTGTGGCAGTAGTCCATGCCGATGATGAGCTGCTGGAAGAACCAGCGCGCCTCCGCCTCCTCCAGCCCGCCGCGCTGCTTCACGTACTGAAACATGTCGCCGCCGGCCGCATACTCCATCGCGATCGCCAGGTACTCCGGCGTCAGGAACACCTCCTTGAACTGCACCACGCTGCGTGGCGCGCCGAGCGTCGGCTGCCCGCACCGCGACGGGGGGAGGCCCGGGAGCTGCAAAGGCGCGCGGAGCTGCAGCAGAGCAAGGAGCAGCGCCTGCAGCACAGCGACGGGGGCCCCTCTGCAGGGAGCAGCGAGGGCTCACTGCGGCTGCACGCCCCGCACAGCCACAGGTCAGCGGCTGATTCCAGTAGGCGCTTTACAGCGGCACGCTCGTTAGTTCACGAGGGGGGGGCTCACGTGCAGCAGGAAGGCGTGGTTGATGACTTCCCTCGCCACATACTGCCAAGCGCGCACCCAGTCAAGAGTGCGCACGGGTTGTGGCTTGCGGCACGTTGAAGGGCGGCAGCAGCAGTCACCTTGTTGACTGCGCTGCGCTTCATGAATTTAATGGCCACCGCCTCATCTGTCTCCGTGTCCTTGGCCAGGACAACAAAGCCAAAGGCACCCGCATTGAGGTCCTTCAAGCGTGTGTACTTGGTATTGCCCTGCGCCTCCGCACCGGGTCCTCGCGGCCGCGCACCCCCACGGAGCGCGCCCCCAGCGCAGCATGGCATCCAGACTAGCAGCCAGGTGAGAAGCACGCCGCACCGCTAGAGGGTCCGCCTCGGTGGGTTTAGCCTTGCTCATCTAGAGCGGGATGGCGCCGCAAACTGGTGCCACGCACACGCGGTGCCTCCGGGCCGCGAAGGGGGTGCCTCCAATCTCCCCCCTCGGGTGCTGGAAACCCCTTGCTGCCGCTAAGCAACCAGCACTTGGCTGTCCACGCCGGTGCAAAGCTGCAACAAAATGCACACCAATGGATGGTTGCGCTCCGCTGCTCACACGACGCTCACGTCCCTCGCCTGTCACCTGATTCACTCCAAGCTGCAGGGGTGCTCCACACAGAAAGGCAAAACGACCCGTTTGACGAGCAACTTGTTTCCTGTTGTTTGGGTTCGAAGCCCTGATGCGCCAAGACTGCCCTGGCTGTAGAACACCGACCGAGTTTCTCCTCCAAGCCACCCCGCAGAGGGGCCCAAGTAGCTCCGCCTGCGTCGCTGTAGCCCTGAAAGCAGCCCCACCGGCGTGCGAGCGCTCCCGGGCAGCGCTCTTGCGCCCTGCGCTCCTGCCCAGCGGCTGCACTCGAGGGCCGCGGGGGCAAGGGGGCTTTGAGCGGTGAGGAGCGGCGCTCCGGCGCGGGGCCCTCGGCCCGCCGCCGGGGCAGCCGGGACGTTGCGGCCGGCGCGGCGCCGCGCGCTGGCACGCGATGCAGGGCGCAGACCACGCGCCGTCTGAGCCGCTGGAGGGCAACGAGAAGTATGAAAAGGTCCGCGACATCAACCGCGGCTCGTACGGGTTTGTGCAGCTCGCGCGCGACCGGCAGGACGGCCAGCAGGTGGCGGTGAGCACTCCCGCCCTTTGACTTGGCTCTGTGCGGTGGTAATGTGTCACCACTGTGGACTCGTTGCTCGTGCGCGCCTTGGCGCAACATATCTGCCAAGTGCAAGCCACTGTCTGACGCACTGGTGGGGTCGCACAACACTTGACCCCCCTAGCTTGTTTGCGTGTCAGCCGCGCGGTGAGGCGGGGCGCACGCTGCTGCAGATAAAGTTTCTGCCGCGGGGGGAGGGCATCAACGTGTATGTGGAGCGAGAGATCTTGAACCACTCTGTGCTCCTCCACCCGCAGTACGACCCCGCCGTCAGAGTCCTTGCACTCCCATGTGTTGCGCTTTGCCTGCGGGTCACCTGGTGTCCTCACGCGCTGCTGTCGCGGTGCACCAGCATCATTCAGTTCCGGGAGGTCTTCCTCACGCCGGACTACCTCGCGATTGCCATGGAGTTTGCGCCGGGCGGCGACATGTTCCAGTATGTGAAGAAGAAGAAGGGGCTGCAGGCGCGCCGCTGTGCCCCTCCCTGCAGACTCCTGTGCTGTGACCTGTGCGGTTGCTTGGGGTTGCGGCGCTCGCGCGCGCACCTGCGTCAGGACCTGGACTGGGGCCCCAGCTGTCTCGGGGCGCCGCGCAGGAGCACGAGGCGCGGTGGTTCTTCCAGCAGCTGATCGTGGGGCTGGACTACTGCCACAAGATGGTGAGCTCCCCAACAGGGTCGCGGTCCCTCAACCCGTGGCGGCACCCCATGTGTCACTGGCGGGCGCCTGCTGGACACGCGGCCACTTTGGTTGCCTGCAGGCTCTGCCAGGCAGTGCACACTGCAGGCTCCATTTGCGTACACGCCTGAGGCTGCATTGCAAGCCCGAGTCGCTGTCCGCCGTGCACAGGGCGTGGTGAACCGGGACATAAAGCTGGAGAACACGCTGCTGGACCAGAGCAGGCGGCCGCTGATAAAAATCTGCGACTTTGGGTACTCGAAGCACCTGCAGAAGGACAGCGTGCCCAAGTCGCGCGTCGGCACGCCCGGGTACACAGGCGCGCGCCCCGGCGCGCCCGCCGGTGCTGCCGGCTCTGCCACCGGGCTCGCTCGCTGGGAGGCTGGGGTGGCAGTAAGTCTGGCATGTGGTTGTGTTGTTTCTGTGCATGCTATGCTGAGCTGTGTGTGCAAACATAAATCAGGGGTTGCAGGCTGAACCATGCCCGGCGGTGTGTGTCTCTGTGCAGCTTCTCTGCCCCTGGGTCTTTCCAGAGCACGCAGCAGCTCGGAAAGCGCTCTGCGTCTTGCTGCGCAGCGCCGGAGATAATCTCCAACCTGCACATTAAGGACGCCACGAAGATCGACATCTGGAGCGCGGGCGTGATGCTGTACGTGATGCTCTTCTGCTGTTACCCCTTCGAGCGGCCCGACGACAGCAAGGACCAGGGCGACCAGCAGAAGTACCAGCGGGTGGGCATGTCGCGTAACAACATTGTCGCGCTCGCCCGACAACCATGCGCTGCAGTGCACACCGTGAGGAAGCATGCGCCGCCCTTGTGACGCCTGGCCGTCAGTGCGCATGTCGCAACACAGCCGAGCCAAGCGCGGCGCACGTGTGTGTGCGCATGCTGCGTTGCGGCCACTGTTCAAGCGGACCGCGCAGCTTCAAACCCTCGAGAACAATGTCGTGAAAAGGACCTGCAGTAACCACAGAGCCGGCACGATGCTCATGCTGACACTGGCATGATGCTCATGCTGGCCCTTCCATGGCATCCAGGAGCCGGATGCATGAATCCTACAGGGCCGGGCGCGCGCGCGCAGCTGCTGCAGCGCATCATGCGCGCGGATTACTGGTTCCCCTCGCACCGGCCGGCGTCGCGGGAGGTGAAGGAGCTGCTGGGCGCGATCCTGGTCGTGGACCCCGCCAAGCGGCTCACCATCGCGGAGATCCAGCAGCACGCCTGGCGCGCGCGCGCTCCGCGCTCGCCCGGGCGGCTGCGTGCACGGCGTGTCGACCAGGAGCCTGGCAGGCAGCAGTGCGGGGTGATGCGCGTGCTGCCCAGGCGGCCGGCGCGGCCTGGCGGTCGCGAGGCAGCTGCCAGCTTGGGTGGCCTGGAAGCCATGGGGCATCTGCGGCGGGGCGTGCTGCACTGTGTCTGTGGCAAGGGGTTGGGGTTGTGTGGCTGCGTGCACGTCGGGCGCGGACCGTCCGCGCCGGCCGATGACCGCCCGCTCTGCCCCTGGCAGAGGTGGCAAAGCTGTGGAGTGATAGTTTCAGTGCTTCAATGTACATGTAGTACGACCCAAGATGGCAGTAAAGAGTATGGTGCCTGCAACCACGATGCTCGACGGCTCGCGGGGGCGCGCGCAGGTTCATGCGCGACCTGCCACCCGGGCTGACCACGTTCAACGACGCGTGCCTGGCGCAGCAGCGCGCGCAGCCGCGGCAGCCCGCGCTGGCCGCCAACCGCGAGCACGTGCGCGCGATCGTGGCCGAGGCGCAGCGGCCTGCGCCGGGGCTGCTCGCGTATGCGGGTGCGCGCCCCTGCGCGGCCGGCACGTCAACGTGTGGCGCATCGTTGCAATGCGCCATGTGTGAGCCGGTGTCACGCACGGCATGGTACAGGAATGGGTGTGCACAACAATTGTCCATGCAGGAACTGCGAGCTCGTCTGTCTGTCGGTCTGTGGCAGAGCCGCCCTCTTCCGCTGCGGCGCCGAGGTGCAGAGCATGCATGATCTAACCACTGTCGGCGCCGCCGTAACCCTAATCTTAGACCTGCGCGTGAGGGCTGCGCCGCGCAGGCGCGGACGACGAGGAGGACGATGACTCCGTGGCGGAGGTGGATGCCATGCTCGACTTTGGGTCGGGCCCGATCAGCGGGCCGCTGGCATGACCTTGCACCGCGCTGGGCCGCTGCGCTGGCAGGGTCGGGCCCGACCAACGGGCCGCTGGCGTGACCTTGCACCGTGTCAGGCCGCCGGGCCGGCACAGTGTGGCCGTTGAGGCGGACCCGCCCGGCAGGCCGCACAGCTGCAGCGCCTCGCGAGTGTGCGCGCGGCTGCGCGGCGCTGGCTCAGGGGCCCGCCGCGCCTGTTTGCCGGCCCGCCTGTGCGCCTGTGGCGCTGTGGGTGGTGGCGAGTGTGGCATCATGGCCGTGCGTTAGTGTTGCCCGAACACTTTTCATTGTGCAAGATGGGTGGCCCTGGAGTGGGCTGTGGGCGTGCGCGCGCTTGTGCAAGATGCTCTTGCGCGTAGACTGGTCGCCTGGAGCGAGGTATGGAGGAGGTGCGGCAGGCCTGGCGTAACGGCTTGTTGGCTTTCCCGCGCTGCCCCCGTCCTGCATCTGCGCATTCTATTTATGGGGTACAGGTGCATAAGTCAGCCATGCGCCATTGGGCCGCGCAGCTAGTAGGGCCTGTTTGTGCCCAGCAGGGTTGTTTGCTGGCCGGCCTCGCGCAGCTGCGCTGCCTCTGCTTGTTTTCACTTTCGGCCTGCAGCGACCTCGATTGCAGCTTGTGCAATGGTGCCAGCGACGCGGAATGCTGCTCGGTATGTTGCCCGTGCCGTTGCAGCATGTAACAATGATTCAGGAAAGTCATGCGGGCATGCCCCGCTCCCAGCAGCTTCCCCACCCACGCAAATGAAGACATGTACAAAGTGTGCCCCGCTTGCTTCAGGCCCTCTGCAACTGGAGCTAGAAATGGCAGCCGCGCCAAGCCTCTAAAAAAGCTTGCAGGAGGCCGCAATGTATTGGTGGGTCGCGCGCGTGCACGCTGTCCTGCGGCAAACCTTCTCATAGCATCAAATGTGTGCACGGGCCCGGGGGTACCCAGCGAGCGGGCTGGCCTCGCACCAGCGCGCTCGCACGGAGTGCATGCTTGGGCGCAGCTCCGCTTGCGGCAGCACGCCGCAACCGGGGCTGCGCCCGTGCCAGAAAACTAGCTGTGCAATATGCAGGCGAGGAGGCTTGCCCCAGCGCCAATCGAACACAGTACGACAACAACGGGAGGGCACACTTGTGTGTCTATGTAACACCCTACGCTACATGCCCCATGTTGACAGACAAGAGAGGCACTTCGGCCACATAAAATAATGCAAGCTGCCCGCTGTCACAGCAGAAATCTAGGTATGTACACTTACGCCTCAGTCCAGCGGACCGAGGCGCGCCTGCGAAAGCATTGGGGCCAGTGCTATGAGACTCCGCAAGTCTGCGGCAGCCGCACTGCAAGGCTGCGAGCTCAATGTTGACTTGTCATACGCCCTCCCGCACCGCAACCTTTTGCAGCAGAGTACGGAGGGAACATCATGTTGCAGTCAGCACTGCTGACAGCGGCAACAAAAGTTTGGGGGCTGTGCACAGTGGCTGGCTGCGCCTGCTGCGCACTACCGTGAGCGCAAGGCCCAGGGGGCCTGGTCACACCAAGGCTTCGGGCCCAGGCTTGGGGCGCCCTTACGCGCTCGCGAGCCTTTCAGGCGACTCTGAAACAAACAGGCCCGAGCAAACACAGTCAGCTGGCCCACAAGAGAATAACAACCGGCCTTACTTCCCAGCATGCTGGATACCCCTTTGGGCCAGACCCTGGCGTCACAGGAGCCGCGCAAACCGCACTCGGCGCCGAAACGCAGCGCGGGGCACCAGCCTTTGCAGTGCGGCACTCGCAATCCTTGCGCCCTTCTGCCGCACCCCGCCTGCCAGCCGCTCAGCCCTGGGTCTGCGCAGTGTTTCGCAGGGGGCGCCCGCGAGGTGCTCGGCCTCAGTCTGCGCAGGGTTCGCAGGGGCGCCCGCCGGGCGCCCAGCCCGAGGCTGCGCAGGCTTGAGCGCCCGACATGCACACCGCGCCGCGACGCGCCGCGCCGCGCGCCCGGCCGCTCAGCGGCAGGCACCGGGCAAGGCCGCGCGCCGCAGCACGCCAGCAGCTCTACCCAATGGCCCAGCACAGCGCTCCCTACTTGCGCCTGCCGGCGCGCCAGGCCGCGATGCGCGCGGCCAGGTGCGCCGCCGGCAGCGCGTCGGCCGCGCGCAGCGGCGCGCGCGTGAACGGGTCCGCCGCGCACGCGGCCGCCAGGCGCGCGAGCGTGGCGCGGTCCACCGCGACGCGCGAGTCCGGCAGCAGCACCGGGTCGCGCATGCGCGTCATGAGGATGGGGTCTCGGAACTCGGGCGGCGCGTCGTCGTCGCTGCTGTCGCCGCCGCCGCCGGCCTCGCCCCCGGCGCCCGGCCCCGGCCCCGGCCCCGCGCCGGGCGCGGCGCCGGCCTCGGCGCGCGCGCCGGCGCCGGCGCGGCCTCGGCCACCCGCCGCCTCCGCCTCCTGCGGGGCGCGGGTGACGAAGCGTGAGGGCCACGCGCGGCGCATGCACTCGCAAAACGAACCTCTGGCGGTCTGCGGCCCATCGGTCACGCCACTCCCTCCCACTCTCGCTTGGCATCACACAGCTGTGCAACAGACTGCCTAGCTTGTTGCCCCGGAGCAGCAGAACATGCGGGTGTGTCAGGCCGCAGGCGCGCCTCGAGCGCCTCGACCAGCGACTGCAGGAGCAGGGCGCGCGCGGGCGCCTGCACGGGCTCCGCAGCCGCCCCGGGCGCCCCCGCCGCGCCCAGCAGCTCCCGGAACCAGCTGGCGCGGCAGCGCAGCTCCGGCGCGGCCAGCGCGGCGACGATGGAGCGCTGCGGCGCGCAGGCCGGGGCGGGGCCAGCGCCTGCGCCTGCGCTGCCCTGGCCGCGCAGCGAGCTGCTCGGCGCCCCTGGCGGCCCGCCGCCTGGCTGCGCGGCGTCGGCGGCAGCCCCGCTGCAGAAAGGGTTGGGGTCGGGGGTGGGCTCAGCGGCCCCGTCCAGCGGCAGCAGATGCAGCCAGCGCGCGGGCGAGCGCTCCGCTTCCAGCAGGCTGGTGAGCATGCCTGTCGCAGGCCACACACTCCTCAGCCCAATGCCCTGCCCACATGACCGTTCGAGCCACACTGCCAGCGCAGGTGCCTGCGTCAGCGTCCCGTATCTTGAACAAGCATGCATGTCACCAGCCACAGGCGGAGCACCTCTCCGCCACAGTCTGCCGCAGCCTGCGGAAGCAAAAGCGTCATGCATGGCGCCAGCGGCAGCGCGGGCTCTGTGCCGCGCTCAGGAGACCCTGCAGCGGGGGTGCGCGCGCACCCAGCACAGGCCCGAGCAGCGCCGCGCGCGCCAGGCGGTGGCCCGGCAGCTCGCCGCTCACCAGCGAGCGCACCTGCGGCGGCGCGCCCGTCAGCGCACGGCCGGAACTGCGCCCGAGGGGTTGTGCACACCCTGGCTTGGCTGGCCCCTCGGACACCATGCTCCTCGCGCGCTTCAAGCTGACAACGGTTGCACAAGGCCACTTTAACGGCAGAGGGGTGCCGACAAACAGGGTGCCGGGGGTGCAGTGCGGACATCCTGACCCTAAACCCGGTGCAGATACTCTAACCCTAACCTAAGCCCTTTAACGAGTGCTTGCTCTCGAAGACAAGCGAGCCCCTACTCGCAGCCCCTGCATGGGGCAGCCACCTGCATGACCACATACGCGGCGGTCTCCGCGAGCCGCGCCAGGTCGACGCCCGCGGCCGTGCCGCCGCCCAGGAAGGCGGCTGGCAGCCGCGCCGCGACGAACTCGAGCATGCGCGCAAGCGCCGCCGCCAGCTCCGCCATGACCGCGCAGCGCCGCTGCAGCGCCTCGCGCTCCGCCGCGGCCGCGCCGCCGGCCGCCGTGCTGTCCAGCTCCTGCGCGCGCCATCGGGTATGACTTAGCGCAAGACGAAGCAGCACCCGGCCGCCCGCATGGCCAGCGCCGCGCTCAGACTCGCATGCGCGGCGTCCGAGGCTCCCATGCATCCCCCAATTAGGTCCTGTGTGCAACTCACATGAGCCGGTCTGAAGGGGTGTGGAGGCGAGGAGGGCGGATCGCGGGGCAGCACATCAGCGGCGCCGCGTGCATGCGCGCGCAGGGTGCGCGCCTGCGAGGCTGCCGCCAGCTCTGTCAGCGCCCAGTTCAGCATGAGGAACAGGCGGTCGAGCGCCGCGCGCCGCAGCGGCGCGCTGCCGGCCAGCGCGCGCGCAAATGCGCCCTGGAACACCCGGCTGCCGCCGCACCCGGCGGGCCCCAGCAGGCCCCCGTCCGCCGGCCTTGCCGCGGGCTGCTGCCCCGCGGCCCCCGCCGCCGCCGCCGTCGCGCGCTCGTCCGCACCCGCGCTGCCAGCGCCTCCGCCCGCACTGCCCACAAAACCCTCGCCGGGGGCCGCCCGCGCCGCTCCCGGCGGCCCCGCCTCGTCGCCCTGTGCCTCGGCTGAGCCCAAGGTCTCCCCTGCATGGCCCTGCAACCCGTCCTCGCCGAGCCTGCTGCCGGTGCGCGACCCTGCCGCCGAGCCGCCCGCGCCAGAGCCGCACCAGGCCGCGTCCGCGGCGCGGCCGTCCCAGCCGGCAGCAGCCGGTGCGAGGGCGCCGTGCGGGGGCGGCGCCGCGGGCGCGCCCGGCGCCTCCGGGCGCAGCAGGCGCGCCAGGATGCGGACCGCCGCCAGCCAGTCGCGGCCGTTGAAGACGTCCAGCAGCCCAGGGACCTGCGCGCATGTGGCGCCCAGGTCCATACAAATATCTCCAACTCGTTGCCCGTTCAAACCTTGCACCGTTGTCCCAGACGATGCTTGTCGCTGGACATCAGAACTCTGAACTGGACAAAGTTAGCCCGCCACTCCTCTGGTCAGCTGCGTATCAGTGCCCGAACACAGCACACAAGGAAGACCACAGTCAGCTACACGCGCCGGCCCATCCGGCGGCCCGGCCGCTGCACAAGGCGCCAGCGGGCGCACCAGCAGCGCGCGCGCGTCGGCGCTGGCCTCAAACACGGCCAGGTAGCGGCCCTGGCGCAGCAGCCGGCCCAGGCTGGCGAGCAGCGCGGCGCGCAGGTCCGGGCCCGCCACGGCGCCGTCCGCGACATGGCGCGTCAGGAAGGCCGCGACCGTGCGCGCGGCCGCCGCGAGCAGCGCGGGCGCCGGCGCCGGCGCCGCGGGCGGCTGGCCAGGGCTCGCCGGGTCCCCGGCGTCGGCCGCGGGCGCCACAGGGGGCCCCACGGGCGCCGCGGGGCGCGCGCCCCCGAGCGCCTGCCCGTGCGCGGCCGCGACATGGAAGCCGTCCACCAGCGCGACCGCGTAGGCCTGGCGCGCAGCGCGTAATGTGTGTGACGGTGTAGGGTCAGGGTAAGGTTGTCTGGCACGCCGCGCCAGGAGCATGCATGGCGCTGAGCGAGGCGCCGCTGCGGCGCGAGTACGGCGGCAGCCGGCGCTCGACACTGTTGGGGGAGTGCGACCTGGGATGGTGACAGGGGCTGCGCACTACACAGCAGGAGCGCGGCTGCAGGCTGGCGCGCCACCGCCTCGCGCAGGCGCGCGCGCCTGAGCGCGGGTGCCTGCCAGCCTACCGATGCAGCACGCACCGCTCCGCGCCTTCAAGCCCGGTGTCTCTCTCGTCCCCCCTCTCCCTCCCTCGGGCTCTCCGCCTCTCTGGGGAGGGGCCTGGCGCGAGCCGCGCGCCTCGGGCACGTAGGGGAAGAGGGGCCGGCAGCGGCCCGCGGCCAGCAGCAGGCGGCCCAGGTGCAGCAGCAGCGCCAGGTGCGCGTCGGCGTGCCGGCCGCCCGACAGCGCGGCGCTTGCCCACGCGGCCGCGCGCGCGGCCGCCGCCGCGTCCCGCCGGCACACCGCCGCCGCGTGCTGCGCGCCCAGCGGCAGGCCGCGCCCGGCGCGCGCCTGCGCCGCGCCGGGCGCGCGTCAGGCGGGCCGCCGTGCCACGCGGACGCGCATGCACATGCGCAGCGCGCGAAGCGCTGGCCGCACTCGAGCCCGTAAGTTAACCCTAACACTAAACCTAGCATGAGCAGCGACGCGGCGCGTGGGCGCGCCTCCGCGACGCGCTCAACCGCCGCTAGCTCGTCCTGCGCGAAGCCGGCCGCGGTGAGCGCGCCCGCCTGCGCCTGGAACGCCTCCGCTGCGCCCAGGTCGTACAGCCGCACCGTCGCGTCCACCAGCACCGCGGCCTCACGCGCGGCGGCCTTGTACCCCGCCTCAGACCCTAACCCGCCATCGCCGCCCGGCAGCCCGCCCGCGGCGGCCTCCTGCTCGGCCTGCGCAGTCGCCCAGGGCAGCGGCGGCCAGGGGTCGGCGGGCGGCGCGCGGCCGGCAGGCGACGGCCAGCACGGCGGCTTTGCGCCCGCCTGCGTGCCGGCCACGGCCGCCGTCCCGAGCGGGATGCCGCCGCGCCAGGCCTGCGGCGACGGCCAGCCCGCGCCCGGCGACCAGAGCTGCCGGCTGGCAGTGGCGTCGGCCCGCGTCGGCGAGCCTGCCAGGCTGCCCGACGGCGGCCCCGGCCCCCAGCTGGCCGTAGCAGAGCCAGAGCCCCGCTGCCCCGGCCGTGCCTGCGCTGCCGCAGGCCACGCGGTCGACGCGCTTGCCGCGCCAGAGGCCGCCCGGTCCGGGCTGGGGCGCCGGCTGCGGCAGAGCGCCCGTGGCGACGACGGCACGCTGCGCCAGGCGCCGGCGCCTCGCGCACGCGGCTCGCCGCCGGCGCGCGGGGAGGCCCGGTCCGGGCCCGCATTGTGCAGCCCATCCAGCGCTGCGGCCCAGCGCGCAAAGCCGGTCTGCAGCGCGCCGGGCGCGCTCGCCGCGTGCCTCAGCGGGGGGAGCGCGGGGCCTCGGGCGGGGCCCCCGCGCCCGCTGCCGCCGCCCCACGCCGCCGCCGGCGACGGGGGCGACCGGCCCGCGTGAGCGCACTCCGCGGGGACGGGGCTGCCCGGGCGCGTGGCTGCGCCGCCCAGGGTTAGGTCCAAACCCTTGCCCCCCGGCACCCTGTCCGACGAGCACGGCGCGCCGCGCGCGGCTGGCGCTGGCGCGCCCTGACTCCGCAGGCGGCGCAGCCGCATGCACCGCGCGGGCCGCGCGGCCCGGGGGCCGGCGCCCGGCGCGGCCGGCATAGAGGCGCCCGCCTGGACGACCGGCAGCATGGCGCTGCACGCGGCCGCGTCCGGCGGCCGCGCCTTGGCCAGGTGCGCCAGCTCGCCGCCCAGCCGCGCCGCGCCCCCGTAGCGGTCCAGCCCGTTCCCGGCGATGCCCTGCGCGCGCGGCGGGCGCCTCGCCGCGCGGCCGCGTGCACGAGCTGCTGTCACAGGCGCACCCTAGACACTGACGCCCGAGACACTGACAACTGTACATGTGCGCTCCACACACATTTTTGCCCATGCGCCAGCCCTCCGCCGCGCCCGCCTCGCCTGTGCGTCCCATTCGCAAACTGGTCTGCGGGACGCAGGCGGTCCTGCGGCAGCAGCGCGGCCGCACCGCCAGGAACAGCGCGCCGGCCGGGAAGGGCGCGAGCGGCCCGTGGCGGCCCTGCAGCGCGGGGCGCAGCAGGCGCAGCAGCGCCACGAACGCGGCGCGCAGCACGGCCGGCTCGGAGAGGCCAGGCGGCGGGCGCGCGCGCTGCGCGCCGCGGTTCTTGCGCAGCAGGTGCGCCAGCAGCTGCGTCAGCCGCATGCTCGGCTCGCTCGCCACGCCTGCGGTCAGGGTTATTTAGGCCAGACGGTTCGCAGCAGGTGCGCCGGCAGCTGCGTCAGCCGCATGCTCGGCTCGCTCGCCACGCCTGCAAGCGGCCGGCTGGTCATGTGCGCGCAGGGCTTGCAGGCGCCGCCGCGACGCAGCGCGGCAGCCCCACGTGCTCATGCAGGCTGTGAGCATCATCAGGAGTGCACCTCAGCACACACTCTTGCTGCAACTCTTGCTGATCTGAAGCTCCGTTCTTCATACCCACAGCGTGCACGCCACGTGCATGGCATGTGCCCTGCAGCTGGCTGCACACGGCGAGTGAGGCGGCATCAGGGCAGCGGACGCGCACTTCATATGCCCCAGAGCGCACCCGTGAGCAGCGTCGGCGTCGCGGCCAGCAGCGCGCAGAGCTCCAGGTGGTAGTCCTCCACCGCCGCGGCGGCCGCCGCCAGCGTGCCGCACGCGCCGCGGTAGGCGGCCGCGTCGACGCGGACGCTGCCGCCGCTCACGGTCGCGCCGTCGCGGTCCAGCGCGCACGGGAGCTCGCCGCAGCGCGCGCCCGGCCAGTGCACAGCCGGCACCAGGGCGGTGAGGTCGCACAGCGACAGCTGGCGCAGGCTCAGCAGGCCCTCGAACGCGTCGCGCCAGCCGGGTGCCGACAGCCAGCGCTCACGCACGGGCGGCAGCCTGCGCACAGGTGCCGGGATGAGAGACATCATCCGGGTTGCGACTGCTCGCAGCCCTGCTGCCCACCTGCTATGCCCCGCCCTGACTGACTGGGCATAGGCTGCCTAGTTCCCCACTCATTGGGGCGGCTGGTGTGCATTTGCTGTGCTGCAGGCTGCATGCAAACCAGCAATGCCCTCAAAGCGCGAGCGAGGCGACACACGTCATGTACAAGTCCGATGACGGGAGCCACATGCAAAGCAGTGGGACCTCTCGGTCATGGAGATAGTCGGGACCTGCGCCAGCCAGCTCACAAAATTCCGCGCAGCCCTGCTGCGGAGTGCTCGCCGGGCGGTGCGCGCGCGCCTGAACAGCGCCACGGCAAGCTGCAGCAGCGCGGGCGCGGCCAGGCACGCGCCGGCGCTCTCCGGCGGCGCCAGCAACGGCGCGCACCGCACGCGCCGCGACAGCACCGGCAACAGCGCTTGCCAGCACGGCTGCGCGGGCGCAGGAAGCACCTGCGCGCTTGCAGCTCTGCATTCGCATAGTTCCTCTCCAGCTGCCAATGACTAGCCCCTACTAGTCATTTTGGCCTGATCACCCTGTCAAAACAGCGCCAGCCAGTATGGCTGCACCAGTGCCGGCAGCATCAGCGGGTGCTGCACCAGCGCACTGGCCATGAGGCAGTGGCGCTTATTTATGCATCTGTTTGCCCCAGACCCCCGAGATGAGTGCGGGTTTGCTCGGTGATGCAAGCATTCCTGTACTGACTTGGGGGGGGGGGGCATGCAACACTGGGCAGGCGTCAGGAGGAAACGTGGGCATGGCTGCTTCGTTGCGGTGCATGCCCAGCGCCACCGCGTGGCGCTTCCGGCCGGGCCGGTGCGCACCCGCGGCCATGGCGCGGGCACCGACAGCAGCTGTACCGCCAGGCGCAGCTCCGGCGTCGCGGCGACGGCGGGCCCGGGTGCCTTGCACGCGCCGTGCTCGGCGCCCGGGGCGCCTGGACCGGCGCCCGGCGCGCCCAGGCCTGCGCCCTGCAGCGCCAGCAGCCACGGCAGCAGCGCCGCCTCGCACACGTACTCGCGCGCCAGCAGCGGGCGCAGGCGCGACACCAGCGGCGCCGCCACCCTTGCCGCCAGGCCGCCGTCGGCCAGCGCCTGCGCGCGCGTCGGGTCAGGCGCGGCGCCGGGGCTGCCGCGCGCCTGCGCAGCGGGCGGTGGGGCGCACGGCGCAGACTGGGCGCCCATCAGCACTATCCAACGGCGCCCAGCTGCAGAGCGCTGCACGGGCACGCAAAGACTGTCGGCCGGCCGCAAGCGCCCAGCGGTCATGAACTGCAAATAGCACAAGCGTCCTCGCACCTCGGCGCTGCCGGCCGGCAGGTCGCCCGCGGCGCCCAGTGCCCGGTCCACCAGGCGGCGCAGGCAGCCCAGCAGCCAGGCGGCCTCCGCGGCCGCGGCCGCCGGTGGGTCGCTGAGCGGCCGGCAGCCCGGCCGCGGGTGCGCGAACGGGCGCTCGCCGAAGTTGAGCTCGCAGCGCTCGCCTGCGCACAGGCGCCGCTCATGCTAGTTTACTGCTGCTTGCGTATCTTGTGCTATGTACGGTGTGTAAGCGCCAGGGTGTTGTCAAACAGAACACCGCATGAATGGTGATTTTATACCACACAGGACACGGCCTGCCGGTCTCTTGCAGTGCGTGTGCTCCACACAGGCCGCTCGGCCCTGCTTTGCCTTCGACAGTGAAAGCCAAGTAACAAAGCCTGTGTCAGCAAGCACACGCAGCCGCCAGCTGCCTGACACATGGCAGCTGATGCTGGGGATGGCCTGCCCCGGCCGTCTGCAGCGCTAGTTTAACTATGCAGCTGTGGCGCGCACCGTAGGACAGGCTCACTGCCGGGTAGTACGCCAGCGGGCGGCGGATGTCTGTAAACGCCACGCCCATGTCGCAGCCGTTGCGTATGAACGACACGCTGCCCACGTCCAGGTCAATCACGCACCCGATGACGTCCCCGGCGCTCCACAGCTCGCCATAGGGCGCGCCTGCCCGGCGCGCCCGACAAGCCCGCTCAGCGCCTCCCTAGCGCAATGCCCGCCGAGCTATCGCGGGCCCTGGGCCTGCTCCAAAAGCATAGGATGGCCGCTGACAGCCACGGCAGGCCTGCGCAGACAGCCAGCCCTGGTGGGCATGCTCCGAGTTCCTATACTTCCTGTTGAAAACCCAAGGTTGGCGCCCATTCTCCCCAAACGCGCTGAAACCAGCCCCAGGTCACACATCAAGCATAGAACTGGGTAACAAGAGACTTGCCCCGGGGGGCCGCACTCGTGACATTCCACTTGCGCACGCGGCGCCCATCAAACGCATATGTGTCCGGCCAGTCGCCCACGCCCTCCTCGTTGGTGAAGGACGCTGCGGCGGTGGCCCAGCCGAGCTGCATAATGCCGGGCGTGCCGAGCACCGCCTCGAACATCCACTGGCCGCGCGACACCGCGGTCGCCGCGCGCCCGCTGCCAAAGTTGGACCAGCTCTCCGCCGCGTTGCCCGTCAGCCGCAGCTCACCCACGAGCGCCGCCCGGTCCAGGCGCACGGGCAGGGGCCCCTCGCGGCCGCTCTGCTCCTGGGGCTGGGGAGTCATACCGGCCGCGGCGGCGCCGCCGCAGCCCAGCTCCTCCACGCGGCGACTCACAAGCTGCTCCAGCGCGTCAAAGCACACGGCGCCGTGCGCATCGACCAGCGCCGGGCTGCCGGCCGCGTCAAACACGTGCTCGAGCGCGTCGCGCAGCTGCACCTGTGCTGCTTTCCTGCTGGGCCAGGCGCGCTGGCCTGTGTCCAGCACATCATGGCTCGCCGCCGCTAACCCCATTGCGCGGAGGGACTAAGCGACCCGCGCTCCGAAAGTCGACAGGAACGTTGACGCTCGCCCCTACCGGAACCCTACCGGAAGTATATTTTTCAGTCCGCGCTGGCAGCAACTATATTTGCGAATTGTGCGAATTGTGAAATACAGGAAGCTGTCGAAGCTGAAGTATGGCTCACAAGAGCTGCAACAAGCTCAAAGCTCCTTCCTTGGCAAAGGAGTCTCGTGTGAGCGGCACAAAAAAGGGTGGTTGTCTGAGCTGTACCTGTATACCTTTGTTGCCAGACGTATGAGAGCAAGACTGCCCAGTGGAGACATCTAGCCTGCTCTTCGCTGACTATGGCAGCGCCTGCGGATCCCTGGACGCAGCTGCGGGACGGCGACCCAGAGCAGGCGCGCCGCACTCTGCGTCACGCACAACTTGCTGGCCAGCAGCGCAGCAGCAGCGTGATGGTGGTCGCTACCCAGACAATAAAGCTCCTCCTGTCCGGCGCGGCAGGTGCTGAGCGCCCTGGAGCAGCTGGTTGCGACCAGGCGCGCCCCGCTTGCGCCCTGCTGCGTGTCACCTGGAGGAGTGCGCGGGCAAGGGAGCTGCAGCCCTCCCACTGCGACACTGCACACCTGCTGCAGAGCAGAGGGCGTGTTCCAGAAAAGGCTCTATGATGCGGCCAGTTCCGCCCTGCGCTGCAGTTGGTTACACTGTGAGGGGGACACGTGCGAAGCAAAACCAGAACAGCTGCCCAAACGTCCCAGGCTGGTCTTGGAGGACGCACCGGCCTCATATCCGACTCGGCTCTGCGTGGCCCTGCCCCCGCCCTGGCCGATGGACGGCTGTCGAGGGCCGGCGCGACTGCGCGCGTGGCCGCTGCGGCGCAGGCACACGCTGGGCCGGATCGCCGCGGAGCGCGCGGCGCGGCTGGTGGAGCTGCTGGAGCGGCTGCCGGCGGGCGCGCGCGGCGCGGCCGCGCGCGCCTGCGCGCTGCTGCTGCTGGCGCGCTGGGCGCGCCTGCTGCTGCACAGCGCGCTGCGTGCGCCCCAGCGCTCCTCGCGCGCGCATTCGGCAGGCGGCAGAGTGCGGGGCAGCCGGATGCTGCGGTTGCGGCCGGGCGCGTCGCATGCGTGCGGGAGCGACTGCTCGCTGCAGGGCAAGATGTTCCCGCATCCCATGAAGCATGTGCCTGCATGCACAATGCAGGCACGCCGTCGCCGCCTACGTGGCTGGGCGCTGAGGCCCGCAACGCCTGCCCCCTGCAGGCAGCACCATGGCGGCGGGCGCTGGCGCAGCGCAGCAGGGGCTGCTGCGCCGCGCGTTCGACGCCGCGCTGGGCGCGGCCGCGGAGGGCGCGGGCGCGCCGCCGCGCCTGCTGTCCGCCGCCGTCCTCTTCTTGGGCTGCGCGGCCGATGGTGCGCGCCGCGCGTCCCCACCCGGTCGCGGGCCACCCTCTGCATGCCCAGCAGTGGCGTGCAAGCGCTGCGGCAGGGTTTGGGTGCTGCGCTGCCAGTGGCGTGCGCGCGTGGTGCAGGGTCCTTGCGAGAGACTGCGAGCGCGGTTCTCATGGCTTGCGGCAGCCTGGAGCGGCCAGCAGACCCCCGGTCTTCCTCATCATTTATCGAAGGGTGTGCCCTGGCCGCGCGCGCGCAGCCTTCAGCGGCGACGAGAGGGCGCGCGCGTGCACGGCGGTGGCGGGCGCGCTGCAGGCCCTGCGGGCGGGTCTGGCGGGCGGCCAGGCGCTCGGTCGTGAACACGGCGCGGGGCCGGGAGGAGGGGGCGAGGGCGGGGCCAGCGCGGGAGCTGCTTGGGGGAGCGGCAGGGGCGCCGCCGGCGGGACCGGCGATGCCATCGCGGGCGTTGGCCTCCTGCTCGCGTCCCAGGCGGTGTGAGTCCCGCCGGGCACCGCCCAGACGGGTAGGGTAGGTCGTGGGGTTTTGCCTATCGGGCGCATGCGCAGGGCGCCTGCCTCATGGCCGTCCTGCAGGTGCAGCCTCACCCAGGGGACGCGCAGAGGCGCCGTGGCGCGCAAGCAGGTCCGCAGCTGGGTATGAAACGGCCGGCTGTGGGCTTCCCTGTGCGCTCAGCTGCACGCGGGGCGGCAGGGGCAGGGAGACGCGGCGCTCTGGCTGCTGGCCGGCCTGCTCGCGCTGTGGAGCCCGCCAGAGGGGGGCGCGGCGCCCGAGCAGGCGCCCGCGCCCGCCGAGTCGGAGGGCCTGCCGCCCGTGGACGAGCTCATGCCGCTCTATGCCATGATGCGCCAGGTGCGCAGCCATGGCTCGCGGGCAGCGGGCGTCACAGCCCGCGGCTGCGCTTCTCGCCGCGGCCGCCGCGCCGAGCGCTTGAGCTGCAGCGGAGGTGTGTGGTCAGCGCTGCTCTGCTCTTCCTGTGAACGCGTGAAGGCGTGCATTTCCTGTGGTGACGCTGGCACTCAAGCAGGCGCTGCGCATCCCCTGCTGCGCCATGTGCTGCCGCTGCCCTGCCATGAAACAGCGCCCAATAGTCAATGCGCGGCAGAGCCGGTGCGACAAGGGTGCGGGGAGAATGGGTCGGCGAGTATCCTCAGGGCCGGCGCGGCACCCACTCGCTGCCCGTGCGCCGCAGCTGGGCGCGGCTGTTGTGGAGGCGCGGCCCGCTGCAGACACGTCGGCGGCGGTGGGCGCGCTGGCGGGCGTCGTCGAGGGCGCGCTGCACGGCGGGCTCTGGTGTGCGGGACCTCCATGCACCGCCCGCGCCGCACGACCCGGACGGCTTGCTGACCCGCAGGGTTGCTGTGGTGCCTGACGCAGCCGCGCGCCACGGCCGCCTCTCCACTGGTCCCCGCCCGCGCGCTCCGAATTCATTCACCGCAAGTGGGCTTGTCAGCCCACTGGTGCGCCACATTAGGTTAAGGTATAATATATCTTCCGTTTTGGGCGACAAGAATTGGGAAGCCGCGCGCAGGCAGGAGCGCGCCGCGGCGGCGCTGGCGGCCGGCGGGCTGCTGGAGGGCGCTGCGCGCGGCGTCGCGGCGCTGCCGCCATCTGACCCCGCGCTCGCCCGCCTGGACACCGCGCTGGGCGCCGCGTGCGCGGCCGCCGCCGCCGCCGCCGCGGCCGCGGAGGGCCGCGACGCGCGCGCGGTGCGCGCTGCCCTGCAGCTGGCCGCCAGGCAGGCTGGTGCTGCGGGCGCCGCTCATGCTTGCGCCCTTGTTGTCACACAGAGGCTGCCCTGCCTGGCGCGTGGATGCCTGCGCAGGTTGAAGGGCGTTTGAAAGGGCGCCTCTCTGCATCATCGACGCGCCTTAAGTGGTGCATTGCATTGCGTCTTTGAGGATGCATCAGGTTGCATCAGGCCTCGGCGTCGACGCAGTGCAATGCACCACTTTGATGTGTTGATTATGCAGAGAGGCGTCCTTGCAGCGCGTTTCAAGGCCTGTTACATCCTGGTGCATCCTCCGAGAGAGGTGTATCAAGATGCGTACGTGCGTTCTTTGGATGTCCCGTGAGCCTGGGCACAGGAGGGCGCTCTGGACACATGGGCGCCCACGCTGGCGGGCGCGCCGGCCGGCCCGGCGCTTCCGCGCGCGAGCGGCCCCGAGGCTGCTGGACCGCAGCTGTGGCGCGCCGCGGCCGCGCTCGCGTGCCTGGAGGCCTTTCAGGCGCGGCTGGCCCCCAGGCAGGGTTTTGCGCGTGTGTGCGGGGCCGCCCTTTGTGCACTGCTGAGCGCGCGTGCCCTACATTAGCGCTCTGTGCCTGTCGTGGCCGGGCCGCTGATTGCTGCCGCTCGCGCGCGCGCCGCAGGGCTGCCAGCGCCCGCAACCGTCGGCCGGCACGCTGGCCTGCATGCTGGGCGCGCTGCTGCGCGGCGCGCTGTCGCTGGACGGCCTGTTCGCGGCGGCGGCCGCCGGCGCGCCCCCGGGGCAGGCCACTGCCTGGCTGCACGCCCAGGCGCGCCCACTGGGGCCCGCTCGGCGAGCGTGCACGCGGCTCAAGCGCCTTGTGCACATGGCCTGTGGCCCCTGTGCCAGAAGCTGAGATGCGGTTAAGCGATCAGCGCAGGGGGTCCGGGGTGTGGCGATGCTGGCGGTGGCACATGTTGGCGCCCGTTCGGGACCGGCGCGTGCACCTGCGTCGGGCATTGGTTAGGGTTAGCAGTACGTAAATATGGCTAGCAGGACAGGGGGGTCCCGGCTCGCGCAGGTGGACGGTGCGCTGGGCCGCGCAGCGGCCTCGCTCGCGCGCTGCGCGGCGCTGCAGTACCGCGCCGTGGAGCCCGACATGCAGCAGGTGCGGCCCACGCTGCCTGACGCGCCAGGCGCGGCAGCATGCTGCGGCGCGAGCGCGGCGCAGAGTGGAGCGCGGCCTGGGGTTTGTGCGGGTGGGTATCTCCCGCTGCGGTGTCGCTCGCGCTGCAGCCAGAGGGGTTTGGCAGCGTGCCTGCGCCGCAACACTTTGGGGCGCACGGGGGGACAGTGCAGTGCCGCGCGCCCGGGCCTGGTGGACAGCGCACGAGGGTCCGCCGCGCGGCTGAGCGGGGCGCGTGCGCGCGCGAGCGGCAGCGCGCGCAGCAGGACCTGCAGGCCATGGCGGCCGGCTTCCACGCGGGCTTCCGGCGCTACGCGCTGCTCACGCCGCCGGCCTGGCTACGCGCGGTGGACGGCGGCGCCGTGCGGCAGGTGCGCCGCCGCGGGCACGGCCGCCCGGGCGCACCGGCCCGAGGCAGTTGCCGGGCGGGGCGTGCCCTTGTCGCCTGCGCGCACCCGCCGCCGCGCGTGGCGCCCTGCCGGCGGCAGCGGCGGGCGGGCCTGCGCGCGGCCCGGCGCTGCTGGGTCGCACGTGCTGCACGGCGGGGCAGCGTGGCGCGCGCGGCGGCTGGCCGGCTCCCCGCCTGCTAGTGGCGCCGGGCGGTCAGCATCATACTCCTGCACAGCTTGCTTGGCCGGCCCCGGCGGCGGCTGACGCCCCTGCGCCGCGGCAGGTGCTGGACCGCGCGTTTGTGGCGGCGGTGGTGCTGCTGGTTGCGTTCTGGGCGGCGGCAATCGCGCAGCCCGGCGTCCTGCGCAATCGCCCGCAGCCGCCCTCCGTTGACGAGGCGCGCGCGCCGCACCCGCCGTGCCCCCGTGTGGCTGCGGGGCAAGCCACCCTCCCGCAAAGGCCGCTGAGCGCACACCAGGCCCAGCAAAGTAGCCTGCTTGTAGCCAGGCCCGCCGCCAGGGGTGTCCATGGTGGCGGGCGCTGAATGCGTAGTTGCGGGGCGCCTGCTGCGCTCCTCCTGTGGCCACGCAGTGTAAGCTCCCGTGACGTGTCAAGGTCGTCACCGTGCAGGGTGGGGCACAGCGAGTGCTCACAGAGCGGCCTGCTGCGCCGGGACCCGCACAGCGCGCGCGCCCGCCTTTGGATGGTGTGGAGCAGCAGGGAGCTGCAGGCGCCGATCCGTACCCTTGCAGAAACCTATCCGCCGCGCGCAGGTCGCCGTGCGCGCGCTGGACTGCCTGGCGCTCCTGCACTTCTGCCGGATGCGCCTATCCGCATACTCGGCGCTGCTGCAGGCCGTGCTGACCGCCGCCGCCGGGCGCACCATGGCGCGCCCGCCCTCTACCCCTCCCAGCGCCCTCTCGTCCGTCCCGGCGTCAGCAAACTGAGGCGAGCACACTCTTGCGCCATGCGATGCGCACTTCGTTACACCCAGCCCGCACTGGTCAGTACAACCCATGGCGGTCTCCAGAGAGGCCGAGAGCGGTCCATTCTCTGCGTGCGGAGCGGCGATCGCACTGTGTTGCAGGACACTGCGACCTGAAAGTAGGCTGATGCCGTCCGGCCGCTCCGAGGGTCGCGGCGCAGGCGCGCGGGGGCGCTAAGCGCCCGCGCGGCGCGCCGGCAGGCGTGCCTGGGGCTGCTGACGTGCGTGCCGTGCTACGAGGGCCTGGTCGCCGCGGGCCCGGGCGGCGCGCCGCTGTGGCTGGCGGATGCCGTGCTGGCCACGCGCGTGCAGTTCCTGATGGCCGTGCTGGCGCCCTGCGTGCCGCGGCTGCCGCAGGTGGGGCCCGCCCCCGCGTGCAGGCCGCGCTGCGCGTGCCTGGGCGCGCTTGCCCCCCCAACCCGCCATTCCCCGTTTACCCTAACACTCATTAACCTGTCCCTGTGCCCTCCCAGGCCCGTGTCCCCGTGTCCCCCGGCTGGCCGTTGCACGGGCGTCCGCGCCGCCGGCGCCCCGCCCGGCGGAACGCCCAGCCCTGGTGCCGTGCCTGGGCCGCGCGGCTGCCCATGCGGGCGAGCTTGCCGGCCGATCCCAGGCGTGGCGCGGCAGGCCAAGCTGACGGAGGTGGCGCTGCCGCTGGCGCTGCTGTACGCGGCGCACGCGCACGCGGCCGTCGCGCTGGCCGCGCACGGCCTGTTCTGCGCGGTGCTGCGCGCCGCGGACGAGGTGCGGCGCCCCAGGCGGCCCGCGCCGCGCCGCGCCCGCGCAGACAAACCAGTCAATGCCTTCGAGCAAGCACCTTGCGCGGGTGGCGGCGGCGAGCCGCCTTCGATGCGCCGCGCACGCCTGCTGCTGGCGCCTCACAAAGGCGCCGCGCACGCATCAGGTGTGGACTTATTTCCTACGGTCGCAGGCTTGCGCACGCGCCGCCCGTCGGCGGCCGCCCACGCCCCGCCTAGCTGCATGCAACCGCGCACGCTGCGCGTGTCTGCAGCGCCGACCCCGGCCGGCCGCGCGTTGCAGAAGGAGCCGCTGGCGCCGTACTACGCATCGCGCGCGCTCGCGGCGTACCCCGCGCGCACGCCGCTGGCGGGGCTGACCGCGGGCTACGCGGAGCTCGCGCGCACGCTGCCCGTCGGCAGCGCCGCTGCGTCGCTCGCGCTGCGGCGCCTGGCCGCGCGCGCGGGGGAGCTGCTGGTGGGCGGGCGGGCCGGGGCGGGCTTGCCCGCGTCCCTGCCGAACCCTTCTAGGGAACCTGCCGCGCGCGCGGTGCACGAGCTGGGCGCGCCTGGGCACGGCGGCGCGCAGGGCGGCGGCCAAGGAGGGTCGGCGCTGGCCGCCGGGCCGGGTCGGGCGCAGGGCATGGAGCAGGCAGAGGTGGCTGCAGGGCTGGGCCTGGTGCGGCTGCTTGCGCAGCTGCTGCTGCTGGTCGACCTCCAGGTCAGCCCCCGGATGCCCGCCGGTGCCCCACCCATTCCAAGGCCCCCTGTGCTGGGTGTGTAGTGCCGCATGATGCGCGCTGCCTACGGCCAGGCCAGCAAGCGCGCCGCATGTGGGGCGCAGCGCCCGCCGTCACTGCTCGGTGTGAGCACACGCGCTGACTGTGCTGCCAGGCCCGCACCCGAGCTGCATGCAGGGCGCGCTCTGCCCGTCGCTGATGCCCACTGGTGAGGACAATGTGCCAGCTAATAGCACATTATGCAAGGTCCTGGACGCTTCAGGCAGCGAAGAGCCTGCGGCGCCAAGCGCGCGCGCGCCGCGCGCAGGTGCTCCCAGACGCGCTGTCGGCCGCCGCGGCGATGGTGCTGGCTGCGCCGCCGGCGCCCGCGCGCGCGGCGTGCGACCTCTTCGCCGAAGCGCTCGCTGGTAGCGACGACTACGCGCGCAAGGGCGTGCTTGTGCGCTGGTACCAGGCCCTGGCCGCCAGGGTGGCCGCGCGGAGCTGATGCTTGCCGCGGGAGGCGGCGGGGAGCCTGGCATCCGTGACGGGCGCTCTCAGGGTGCATGGGTGGGCGCCGGCAGCGCCGCGTACAATGTACAGTGACGATGTCATGTCTCGAGTTATCATGTCAAACTGTGTGTTCAGTGCTGCGCCTTGTGCCAGGGTTGGCTTGCATGTATCATGATGAGCAGGAGCGGCCCTTTGTTTTGCCGATTTGCTATCAGTTTGTGCATTTTGGGCTTAGGGTGGTCAGGTGTCTTGTTTCAGGTCATGCCAATATGTCGGCATTGCCCTGCCATGCACTTGCCCCCATGCATTGCGTCACGACAGTAAGTAGTGTGGTAGTGCACTGATGTCAAGTCAGCTGAACTTCAGGTGTGTCAGACACCTTGTGGTGTAATGGAAAAACTCAATGGCAGGGTGTATGCTATGCGCTACTACCTGCATAATTCTCTATGCCAGCAGTTACATAGGAGTTGCAGTGCCATACTCCCTGGAGCCAACCTCCTACACCTCCTCATCAGCCTACAACCTACCAGTTGCCTACACGACACAGCGCCTGTCAAGCTACAGGCCCAATACATGCGCTGGTCACGCACCAACACGCAAATGGGATCGCTCACCTTTTCAACATCATCAACCAGCGCGCACGCATTCTCGCACTCGAATATCGTCCTCAAGCGTCGACCACTCACATTGGCTATTCGGGTCGTTGGTTCTGCCCACGCGCCAGGGACCAGAGCAAGCAGACCCTCAGGCAGACCCTTGCCAGCAGCAGCAAGGCCCACAAAGCGCCATGGAAAGACCATGCAGCGCCCATGAAAAACAACCCCAGCAGCTGACTGCAAGCACTGCTGTCATAAGGGACACCCTACACTCTTCATTCTGCCACCTGGGGCGACCTAATACACTGCCGCACTTTCGGCGCTCAACAAGTTCTCACTGTCGACTCGAGCATGGCCCCAAAGTTGCTGCCACGCCCACCACAACAGGCCACGCACAAACAATACAATCGAAGACATGCTAGGCAGGCTCGCGCGCACACGGCCGCCGGTCTGCTAAAAACACGCGCCCCCGTCGGCTGACTGCTACAGGTGAGGGCCATCATACACGCTGCACATGCGCTCCGCCGCACGCCACAAAAGCTACTAGTATACGCTCCGCGTAACGTTACGGCCAGCACCCAATTCTGCATCGCAATGCTGCCCGGCTTACTTTACAGGGTCGCCCGCCTGCCTTCCCCAAGCGGGCGCATCACTCTTGTTTCGCTGCCCGTTAACCTCTGCACAGGCCGCAACAAGGGGGCGCCGGCCTGGCTGAGCGCCTTTGCATGCTGCCAGTGTTCCGAACAGGTTCCTTGTCTGGTGCTCCATGCAGCTGTGGCGGCATCCGCGTGCTGCTGGCACTCGACTGAGAGGGGCCGCAGATGCACACAGGAGAGCAGGCCCATCCCGTGGTGCACACTGGATACTGTCAGGCTGCTTCAACAAGCCCACAGCCTGCAGCCCGCGTCTCCGCAAGCGCCTGGCGCTGCACATCATGCATTCCTACAAAGCAGGAAATATATCGCACAGAAGAGTGGGCCGTCGTGCTGGCTGAAGCTGGGGATACATGCGCGCAGCCGTCCGTCATCCATTCTGCATCGCAGTGACGGCGGCTTGTCCTTACGCGCCTCGCCCGCCTTTCTCCAGCCTCACCCTTGCCTCGCCTCTGCCTGAGCAGGTAGGAGGCCAGCCGCAAGTCAGCACCGTGCAACCTAACTGCAAAGCCTGGTGGACCTGTCCCTTGCGTCCACTAAACGCCCGCGCAGTGCAACGTACTCAGCGGCGAACAGACATCGCGGCAAGCAGATCTCAGGGCAAGAGGAGCTGGCTCGCGGCGGCGCACCAGGGCGGAGCGCGTCGCATTGTACTGCTCGAAGTATCGCGGGTTCTGCGCCTCCAAGTGGTCCCAGACTGCGACGCGCGAGCGCAGCCACCAGGTCAGCCCCGCTGCGCACGCACAGCGCACGTTCCTGCCTCCAGGCAGGTGGATGAGCCGCGCAGCTGCCCCACAGGAGGTAACCGCTGCATCTGCAGGAGCTGGGGGGGGGCACGGGCAGCCCACACATCCAGTAGGTATGGACGTGACAGCAGCAGCAACCACGCACGACTGCAGCTGCGCAGCCCCAGAGGCAGCAAGCAAGGGCGACTTCCAGCAGCGGTCCGCCCGGGAAGCCGAACCTGTGGCAGTGACGAATGCCAGAACGCCCTGCCGCTGCAGCGCGCTGATGGTCTGGCCGCGGTTCAGCAGCTTCAGCAGGCAGTACTCCACGGCGACATGAACCTGCCACCCGGCGTGCATACACAAATTTCAGGTGCGCAGAAGGGCTCAGCGGGCCTGAAAGCTGGAAAGCCTGATCCTGGCGCCCGCACAACATACTGGGGCAAGTGCGCGCGGGGGTGCTACGCAGTGGCGCGCACGTTGTGCAGATCAGCGAGGGTGATGAGCTTTGTCGCAGCATCTCCATTGTCGCCACAGCCTGCACGACAATAGAACGGGCTCATGCCGCGCGTGGCACTCCAGGGCGGCCCGGCAGAGGCGTACATCAAGCAAGGGCATGGCTGATGTACAGAGGTGAGAACTCAGGCTGCGCACCCTCCAAAGGCTCGCTCCAGGCGCGCTGCTCGGCCGCCCACACGCCTGCAGTGAGCCCCACATCAGGTTGTGTCCCCATGTTCACCACGGTCTGGCAGGTCAACCGGGTAGACCTCAACAGCTGATTGCGGGAACCTGGGCTCTGGAGCACCGGTCTAGGCACTGACTGTGAACGCTCTCAGCTAACGGAGCTTGCCACTGTCCGCTCCGACACCGGGGTGGCTTGATCTTCCGTGTCAACGCTCGAACGCGTGCAGAGCTTCCGTGTCAACCGCGCCTGCAGCAGCACCGTAGCAGCACGTCTTGCCCACGTCGACGGCCAGGCGCCGCTCGCAGCCCGGGTCCCCGACACACGCTGATCTCAACCTGCAGGCCCTGAGACGCCTGGTAGGTTCGCAGCACGCGCGCTTCCACCCAAGGACGCCTATGCAGCCCGCAGAGCTCCCACTCCTTTCTGATACGTCAGATACACTCGCTGGGGTGTCGGATGAACACGGAGAGGTTTAGGGTACAGGTTGTATTAATATCATCCATATTAATTGGTGCACACGTCCAGCACTGAATGTCAGCATCCGCACGTGATTCGGAGCGAGTCGGAGCGGTCAGTGCGTTCCAGCATAGCATGTGCGGATGGCTACCTGCCTTTCAAGGCAGCAAATTTGCAGCAAACTCTGACCTGGCGGAGTCTCACCGCATACAGTCACGCTACTACCAGGCTGCTACACTGGGTACCGTGACAGGAGCAATGCTGTGCCAGAGCGAAGCCGCAGAGCAAGAAACGGCGTAGCTCATCACCGCCTAGGGTCTGGACATGCAACTCTATCAGGACCCCCCTCCCTGCCCTGCGCCTGGCACGCGTGCGCCTGCGCGAGCAGGCGTGCGTTGAGCTTGCGCTCGACCGCGCTCATGGGCGCGACCGTGCGGCGCTGCGCGCTGGCATGCATCTGCTCCTCCAGCAGCGCCCGGAGCGCGGTCTTGGCCTGGAGGGTGCGCGCCCTGTCCGCGCGCACGCGCGCGCGGTCCTCCTGCGGCCGGGCCGTGCGTCACCGGCTGCCTTGCCAGCTTCTGGGTTTCCGCTGAACTCAGAGATGTTGCCTGGCTGCTTGCGATGCTCCAGAGACCTGCACAGGCCTTGCTGGCTGCTCTACCTGCTGCACGCCCCAGAGCTGTGAAAAGGAATGTTATCGGCGGCACGCGTCTCGCAGGTTCGGGCACCCGGGCGGCACCCAGCGTTACTGGCGGATAACCTGTGTGCTGGTTGCGCCGCCACAGCAGCGGCCTGATACACCAGTGATGCATGGCCACGAGGGGATCCGTCAGAATGCGGTCATACAGAGTGTGGCACGGCGACGAGAGCTGGTGTGCTAGCCCATGGACCCGCTCGACATGCCAAAACAACAGGCAGGCCGCCATACGCTCCCTCCTCAAGTGCATATGCAGCAGCCAGGTGCAGCGCACGCTATTAAACACCCATTGTTGCACAGGAACAGCAGCCAGTCCTGGGCGTGCCTTGACGAGCTCCTCGGCTGCGGCGGCCTCCGCCAGGCGCGCGGCCTCCGCCGCCGCGCGCGCGGCGCGCAGCTCGGCCACCTGCGCCGCCAGGCCCGCGCGGAAGGCCGCATTCGCGGCCGCGGCCTTGTCCTGGCGCGCCTGCCGCGCCGCCTCGCGCGCCGCCTCGCTGCGCCTGGCGCGCGCGGCCCCGATCCAGGCTGACGAGGCGTGCGGCGGGGGGTGCTACCATGGTGCCGTGCATGGTCTGTGCGGCAGGGCGCAGGGTCGCCAGCAACAGAGTCCCAGCAGCAGACCCACGGACTATCTGCAGATAGTCTCTGCTTGTCCTCTGGTATGCATACAGGCGGGAAGCAAGAGGCCGTGTGGCCCGAGCCCGACTTGAGGACGGCAGCGTTGCTCAGCAGTGCTCGGCAAAGCGCCGCGCACTGCGAATTGCGCTCTATGAGCGCCGGGCTCATCCAGCGCTTGAGCGGCGTGATGGCGAGCGTGCCCGTCTGCCGCGCGCGCACGCGCCCCGCCAGCTCCCGCCGCTCCTGCTCGCGAGGTGTGTTGGCGTGTTTGGCGCGGGTTTTGCGGGTCTGCCCCAATGCAGGTCTGCGGAAGGCCTCGAGCAGCACAGGAGGCCAGGCCCGGGCCGACATGCAGGGCATGGCCTACCCCGCACTCATGCGCGGCGCCAGGGGCTGAGCGCACTCAGCTCGCCCGTGCGCGCGCATGCTGGGTCAGTGCAACTGATTATGCGATTGAGGCGCAGCGCGCGCCGCGTCGCGCGCAGCCTCGACCCGCTCGCCGAGCGCGAGCAGGCGCAGGTCGGTCTCGCGCGAGCGCAGGCGCGCTGCGGCCTGGGCCGCCTTGCTCTCCTCGTTCCGCAGCAGGAACGCCTTCAGTGCGGCCTTGGCGCGCGCGTGCGCCGCCTCCTCCGCCTGCTCGCGCGGTGCGGCAGGCTTCACTCCTTGACGGCCTACCTTGGGACCTTTCTCACCAGACACTTGTGTCCGCTTGCGACATCTTTGTTGGCTAAGCGCAAGTTTGGTTGGCCGGCCACTGCACACTTGAAGATAGCGCGACGCAATGCTTGCACCCCCAGCAATATGTATTGTACATAGACCAGGAGTATTTCCTGGTCGAGCAAGTCATGCGCAGCCCTTGTCAGGCCGAGGCGCCCTGACGAAGGCGCGGCCTGCAGCAGGGACACAGCCTTCATACACGTTGGGCCTATAACGAGCGCTGGCGTGAAAGCGGCTCTAAACGGCAGCGGGCGGTCAAGCTGTCCCTGGCAGGCGCTGGAGCGGTGCGGCGCGCGCCTCCATGTCCTGCCGGCAGGCGGCCATCGCCTCGCGCGCCTGGCGCCCGTCCTGCTCCAGGCTGACCGCCGCAGCCAGCGCGCGCGTGCGCCCGCTTTCCTGCAGCTGCGCGTCCACGTCCACCTGCATGCGCGCGCCGCGCTCGGTGCCTGCCAAGCAGCGCGCTGCCCTGCACACTTCACACAGGTACCAAGCGAGCCCCTGGGGCATGCTGGCCGCTGCTGCACCCTGCCTACCTCTTACAACTGCATGTGCGCCACAGCGCGCCTTACCCTACCCTACCCTACGACCTCCCAGGAACTGCGGACCCGCAGCCGCGCGAGCGCGGCCTTCTGCGCCTCGCGCTGCGCGGCCTCCGACGCGCGCCAGCGCGCCACGTCCTCCGTCGCCGCCGCGGCCGCCGCCGCGTCCTCGGCCGACGCGGCCGCCGCGCGCGCGGCCGCCTCCGCGCGCTGGCCGTCCAGCGCCGCCTGCAGCGCCGCGCGGCGCGTCGCCGCCGCCTCGCGCCGCCGGCGCTCTGCATGGCACGTCTCACAGTCGAGTCAGTCAGTCCGCACGTTGGCTCTCACACATTACTGTCTTCTGCTGCTTGGCGATGTGGCCATTGTGGAAGTGTCACCAGGAATATGCAGAGCACACCGAACAGGACAGACAGCAGCAGAGTGGGTCGGCGCGCCGCACCCTGCTGGGCTACCTCCTCGCACTGAAAGGCGTGGATGCGCGCCCACTCGTCCCCATCCACCTGCCTCTGCTTCTGCAGCAGCCGCGCATTGCGCCTGCATGCCGCCCTGCCCGTGTCAGCGCACTTACCAGCAAGAGCCTCAGGCACAGCGGTGCGCGGCCGTGTCAGGAGCAGGCTGGGACAGGGGGTGCGCACACAGGAGGCTCCCCCGACAGCCGTGCGCACACACGCTCACACAGCCGGGCCACGTCGCGCTCCTGCGCGCACGCTGTGGAGCCTGTCGCATGTTTGTTGCAGTCCACGCAAGCACCAGATGACAGCTTGCAGGAGTGACAAACCCCTGTGGGCTCGTCTGGGGCAAGGCTGACGAATGGCTTGCTCTGCAGCGGCTTTCTTCAGGAAACAGACCGGCTAACCAGTGCCAGCCCAGCGAGCAGCTAGGTGAGACAGCAGGCTGTTGGCGCACGGTGTGAGGTGGAGGGCGGCTCTGCACATAGCTAGCTGCCTCCTGCACGGCTAGCTTGAGTGCAGCAACGTCGCTTGCCAGCTCCTGCACGCGTGCAGAAAGCACGTGCTAAGCACGCCCCACGCGCCTGGCGTCCAGGCAACAGCCAGAACGTGTGGAGATACATCCTCTAGGGGAGCTGCGCACCCCCAAGGCAGCCACAACCCGCTCAGCCAGCGCCTCTGCAGCGGCCATGGTCGTCTGCTCTGCGCCGCCCGCGGGGGGCAGCAGGCCCTGATCTTTTCCTACAGAAACTCTTGGCTTTGCCGCAGCACGCGAGCTGTTTAGTCAGCGTTTAAGATAGCAGACTGTGCTGTGGTGTGCGTGCGCCCGGACAGAGTTGGAACCTGGACGCCGAAGGATATGAGTGGAAGTGCACAGACAAAGCCTTGGCACAGTCGTCAGTGACGTGCTGAAAGGGTGTGCTGTGCTGCTGCTCGTGCCATCGCGCCCAGGATATCACCGGGGAACTCGGAACATGCAAGGCGCCATTCAAATTCAAAGACAAACCCCGCTTGGTGGCTCACTTGTGCGGCCGGCCGTTGCGGCGATTTATAGCTATCTCAGCCTGCTCGCTCGGCCAGGCGCAGCCCGCTTCACCAGGCATGTCATGTACTTCCCCCCTGCCCTGCCCCGGATGCATCAGCTTTTCTAAAAAACGTCCATAACCTAGGGCTGCAGGCGCACGTCCACCGCGAGGTGCTCAGCTGGCTGTGCCATGTGCGGCAGCAGGGGGGCGCTCTCGCTCTCAACGACGCCCGTTCCACTGCTGACCGCCCCAAGCTCGCCGCCAACACCGCCGCCCGCGGCCCCAGGCATACTGAACTTGACGTGAGCGCCACGGGGCACAGCGGCAGGGACGCTGAGGGGCTCAGCAGCAGGGTTTGCGGAGCTCCTGTGCGGCCGCAACGCCGCGGACGAGCGCGGCCAGGTGGCCGCCTCCAGTGTGACGCGGAGCGGCGCGGGCACAGAGTAGGGGTTCATGACAGGGTTTTCTGACTGTTGGCGGGCGCCATAGTAGGGGTTCAGGATGGGGTTGATCGACCGGTGGCCGCCGCCGCTGGCGGCCGACGTGCGCGGCCAGGTGGCGGCCTCCAGGGTGACGCGCAGCGGCGGCGCAATGCCGCGCAGCGACGGCGACGCGCCAAACTTGGACGCCGGCCGCGGCGTGGCGGCCGGCGCGGCCGCTTTGCTGCTGCGGCTGCGCGCCAGCGTGTTGAACGTGCTGCGCGAGGCCGTCCGCGCCTGCTTCGCCTTCACGTTGGAGCGCTTGCGGCCGAAGCTGACACGCGGGTACTTGAGGTCCCTGCCGGTCATGGTTCGGAGCACGTCAGCGTCATGATGCGAAGGACAGCCGCGGGCCCATGCGTAGGCGTGGGAAGACAGCAGCAGGCTGAGACAGCAGCCGCTCAGCCCTGGGGCATCATTGCGCCAGTTTGACCAGATGGCGCAACAGAGCGGGATGCGCCCATGCATGCAGCTCATCGGCACACGCGTGCGGCATGCTGCTGTCTGTCGGCTAGGAGCAGGGTGGGCCGCTTCGGGCGCACCGTGTCAGCAACTTGGTCAAGAGGCTTACAAGGAGGCTGCCAGAGCCCACGCCGATGGCAAACAGCCACATGTAGCCGTCCTGGTACTGGCACTTGAAGAACGCGGCCAGCGGCGTCGTCATGATGACAACCTGCGCGTGCCAGCGCATTGCATGCAGCGCGCCACAGCCTGCTGCCAAGCCGAGGTGCACATGACCGCAAGCACCACGCGAGCCAGTTGCTGTTCGTGCAAGTGCTGGTCCACCACAGCACGCAGGTGCTGTCCTGAGGCACACATGCACACGCCAAACAGGGCTCGCACGAGTGGCGTGCATCGGCTACTTTCGCCCCTGCTTTGCCAGGCTCATTGGCTTTGGGACAAGGACCTGGAAGGCGACCGTGATGACAGAGATGTACAAGAACGTCCGCGACTGCCAGATGCCGGCAAACACGTTCAGCTCGTCCTGGATCTTGCGCGCGTTGAATTCGTTGAACACCTGGCGCATGCGCGCATCCAGTGAGCTTGCATGCCAAAGCTCAGGGTAGCAGGCGCCGAGCATGACAGCTTTGGGGTTCTGCACATTAGTCAGGTGGAGGTGCGCATGCAGCACCCCCGTTATTAGCACTCTGGCGAGGCCTTACTCCTGACTCGATGGTGTGCCTGGATCCCCTCTGCCTCCCTTGCCAATGTGCATGTGCGCAGCCATGCATGCGCATGCTGCTGCGCAGCAGCCCGCTTTGCAAGCACCTGCATGAAGATGAAGGTGTTGAATACAAGCGAGTTGCTCTTCGCTTGGCCCGCCTTTGTCGCGGCATCCATTTGCAGGAGCGCCTGCGTCGTGCCACCGCTCAGTTACTGCTCGCGCCGGGCCATCATGAAATGTCTTTTGCGGGGGCCTCAGTGCATCTCAGTGCGGTGCTGGAGCTTATGCTCGACGGAGCGTCCCGCATGGTGCACAGGGCCTTCCTCCCGGACAAGCGGGTGTGGGTGGGACTTGTGTGCAGCGGGTCCCGCCCTCATGTAGCAGCTTGTAAAAGGTCATGAGCTATGCGACTAAGGCACATTGCTGTCCTGTTAGGACCTGCACAGAGGCCCCGCGAGTAGCAGTATGCATGCCTGCGTCTGCAGCGCCTCATATGCGTACAGACGGGCGCAGCCTCCGCTGACGCCTGGGCAGAATGCGTCGCTGTGGTACTGAACCGCGTTGGTGTAGCAGTCCAGCTGGCCCGTGTTCTCGTTGAGGCCCTTCATCACGCATAGTGGCACATCGCCTGCGCATCAGCACACGGGCCGTCAGAGGCTTACACCCACCGTGGGGTTGCATTGTTGACACTCACGGGGGCTCGAGCTGCACATGCATCACAACAAAAGCAGCATGCAGGAAAGGCAAGGAGTGCACAGTGAAGCTGCATGGCCAGTCTGCAGCGGCATGCACAGCGGGTTGACTTGGTAGTAGCCGCTGTTCATGGAATCATTAAATTGCTCAACGTGGTGCTGAGGGCGTTGCCAATGCAGCATCATTTGCCTTTCTATGCATTATGGTGCAGCCTGCATTAAGCTGGGCGGCCGGCCAGTGCGGCCCAGCCGGGCAGGCGCAGGCAGCAGCTTAGCGGGCCAGCAGATGTGGCTGCATCCAGCGCGCACCATGCAGCCAGGGGGCAGGGTGGGCGCACTGGGCTCATAATGGCCGCCATTGGCCGCCAGGTTGTCTGTGCAGGCGCCGGTGATTGCGTCTGTAGTGCAGCACGTGTTGAGGCAGGGGCCTGTACGGCAGCTGGCCAGCGGCGGCAGCGCCCCAGCGTGCGGCCAGGGCGCCGGCAGGTTGTACAGCGGCGAGCTGAACGTGTCATTGGGCGCGAGCGCGGACAGGTCGATTCCGACCGCGTCCACAGCCGTGTACACCGTGCACGGCGAGGGCAGCTGCGCGGCCATGTGTGCGGTGTGAAAGAGTGGCGCACATGCGCAGGAGGGCAATGTGATGCTCGCCACGTCCATAGCATACCCTTACCTGGGTATGCATATCCGCATGTGCATATTCAGCTCACAGGATAACATCTGCTCTTTTTGTTCAATCTCGCAATGGGCATGGCAATAGGCATGCCACACATGAGTGCATTCGCGGGCGGCCTCCCTCGGCAGGCGCCCTGTGGCTCGCGCTCACCGCGAAGGCTGGCAGCTGCGCCGGGGCGCCGTAGATGATGAGGAAGAGCCAGAACAGCTGGTAGCAGCCCTGCACGATGACGTGCTTCCACATGCGCCGGCTGATGAGCGGCTCGGCGCGCCCGTGCGGCCGCTCCAGCAGCAGCTCCGGTGTCGGCATCTCCGTTGCCAGCGCTGTCGGAACATGCACACCCGCTGTGTGCAGCCAGCGTGTGACATGGCGCTCGGATGCCTGCTTAGCCTGGTTCAAAGCATAGCAGCGGCCAGGGGCAGACTTTAAGCAGAGGTACGAGTGTTGGCAAGCATACTGTCGGTGATGATGCGCACAAGCAAGCGTTTAAAAAAGTTGGCAGCATGTACCAAAGCTTGGACCCTCACCTTGCATGCAGCGCTACATGCATACACTGTTTTGTGCGATATGCATGGAGGTGGGAAAGGCTGCTCACCAAAGGCATCCCATGACAATATGCATCTGCTTCCCCATTGGCTATATAAACATGCGAGTTTGGGCTCAGAGCGGAAAAATTCGCACCTAGTGCTGCCATAGCGTCCATGATCAAATTTACCCACAAAAGCTCCAGGACGTTCAGCGGTGTCTCTGTCCCGCCATCACCACTTAGCCGCCACCAATCATCCTCATTTGTTACGCTTGTTAAGTACGCTGCTAACAGAGTCGCTTGCAGACAACGACGACTCAGCACAGCATGTCTGCAGAATAATCACTGAAAGTCACCTCCAGGCACAGTCCTAGTGGATACAAGTGAGATGGAGGGGCGCGCCTCCATTGGTTACAGCAGCCACAAACGCAATCACCAGAGCCACAAAATTCACCTGCATGGCGGTGCCAAATCATGTGTGTTTCCTGGATATGTACAGAATTCAGGATTATGCTTCTCACAAGCAAGCAGCGACTGATCATGCAGCACAACAGCTTTGCCTGAGCACTTGACGGCGCTGCGCAGCAGTGTGTCCGTAGCGATCTGCTGGTTGACGCGTTATAAACATAAGAGATTTGGTGCTCAAGTGAAAAGTACGTTAGGACTGGACTCACCGTCAGCTGAAACTGAAGAAACTTTCGGATGTTGCTGAAGACAGACCGGCCCCATAGCACAGACTTGACAATGCTGCTGAAGTTGTCGTCCATGATCACAATGTCTGCAGCCTCCTTCGCTACTTCCGTGCCTGCGCATGCGCAGTGAAGCGCTGAAGCTGACCTTTGTGCCTTTTAGCTCTGGTTGAGAGGCAGCATGGACGCCCTGCCGTGAGACCAACATGAGCACATTAATCATGTTCTCTTTTGGAGTGGACTGGCTGCCTGAGTGTGCGGGTGCTGCAGCGTGCACTCACAGCAGCCCCCGTCAAAGCAGCCGCCCAACCCTCCGCTGGCAAAAGTCCAACACAAACTATCGTCAACCGTGTCTGCTAAGAATAAGATGCGCACCGGCAATGCCCATGGCCAGGCCAACGTCGGACTCCTTCAGGGCGGGCGCGTCGTTGGTGCCGTCGCCGGTCACCGCCACGATGTCGCCCAACTTCTTCAGCAGCTGCACCAGATGGAACTTGTCCTGCGGCGAGCTGCGCGCCAGCACCTGCCCACGGAGCAGCAGTAGCAGATCAGCCGCACCAGTGACACGAACGGTCTCATAACTTTGGCTGGCATCACGCTCGTCTCTCACCTTTTTGACACGATATAGCATCCGCCCCGGGCAGTGGAGCACTTTTCTGTGTGTGTGCCACTACATGCAGCTTCCGCAGCAGCAATGGCATGCGTCTGTAGAGTCCCCATCGAGCGCTGCGCGCGCGGCCGGCGCGCCTGCAGCTGCGGCAGCAGCGGCAGCAGCTCCTCCTCGGCCATCGCGCGGAAGGTGGGCCCCTCCAGCGCGAGGCCGCCCTCGGCCAGGATGCCGCACTCGGCCGCGATGTGCATCGCGGTGTGCAGGTTGTCGCCCGTGACCATGCGCACCATGATGCCCGCGCGCTGGCAGGTTGCCACCGCGTCGGGCACCTCCTTGCGCACGGGGTCCTGCGCGCGCGGGGTGTCGGGCTGGGGTTGCTGTTGTAGACAGCGATGTGTGATGCCGGTCTGTGCGCGCGTGTGTGCCCAGCGTCTTGTGACAGAGCGGTCATGGTCGGGAGTGCGTCCTCGGTCGGGCGCTATGACGCCTGTCCGTGCATGCGCTTGCATGCGGCTGGCTCAGTGCCTGTTGTTGCACCTGTGAGGGACCCGACAAGCATGCTTGCGAGCCCACCGGAGCGCAGAGGGCCGTGTCGTCCTCACTGGGGGACGCAGTGCGCAGGCATGTCTGCAGGCGTGTCAGGAGCGGCGCGCAGGCGCGCCTTGATGCCCACGATGGCGCAGAGCGTGAGGTCGTCGTCGGGCGCGGCCTCCAGGTAGCCGTCCGGCAGGCCGCGCTCGCGCGGCAGCTGCCGCAGCGCCAGGCACAGCGTGCGCAGCCCGCGGCTGGCCATGCCCGTGATCACCGCGTCCAGCTCTGCGCGCATCAATTCGTCCAGCGCAACTGCAGCGCCCGCGCCGTCCAGGTAGCCCGTGCAGCGCTCCAGCACAATCTCGGCGGCGCCCTGTGCGCACGCGGCATGCGCGTCGCATGCGCAGCATCATCGGCACACCCCAGTGGCATGCCAGATCGAGTTCTGGTCGCGCCTGACGCCGACATGGGCCCCTGCGTGGCTGCACGCACACGGGACGGCGTCGGCCGTGTGTGACGCGGCTAAGCAAATTGAGTTCTGGTCGGGCCTGACGCAAACAGGGACCCTTGCGCGGCCGCACGCACAGGACAGCGCGGGCCGTGCGCGCCGGGCGCACGCGCGCAGCAGCGGGGTAGGGGAGAGGATACCCTACCTGTACCCTATCCTGGGCGCGCGCCTTGTTGTACAGGCAGTGCCCGCCGGGCGCGGCGAGCAGCACGGAGGCCATCTTGCGCTCGGACGAGAACGCGTACAGCTGCTCCACCGCGTCCGCATGCGCCGCGCGCAGGCCCTCGTAGCCCACGCCCCAGCCGCGCAGCAGCATGAGCAGCGCGCACTCGGTGCGATTCCCAACATACTCCACCGCGTCCTTGCTGTGCTCGATCAGGAAGGCCTGTGCGCGCGGCGCGCCGCGCTGGGCGCCCACGCGCCGCCCCTGGCTCTGGCTGAGAGGCGGAGCGTGTCCGTGTGTGACCGGGAGGGTCGCCTATTGGCATGCCCGCAAGTGGGCATGAGCACTGGAGATTCGCAGCTCGGTGGCGTCCGCAGTGTGTTACACAGTTCGCGGTCGATCAAGTTGAGGGCCTCGTCGGGCGCTCCCGTCTGTTAGTGAGGGCGGGCGCGCCTTGGAGTTCAGGGCGATGTTGACCTGCAGCGCGTGCTGCAGCGGTGCGGGCAGCGAGGCCAGGTCCGGCAGAGCATCCCAGAACTGCCCGGCCAGCCAGCCGGCCGCGACGGTCATGCGGTTCTCGGTCAGCGTGCCGGTCTTGTCGGAGCAGATGGTGGTCGCGCCGCCCATGGTCTCGCACGCGGCCAGCACGCGCACGAAGTTGTTGTCCTTCATCATCTTTTTCATGCTGCGCACACGCCGCACCGGGACAGGGTTAGTGACCCCTAACTGTCTACCCTGTCCGTGCGCTCGAGCAGCCGAGCGCTCATGGAGGCGCACGCGAGCGCCGAATTACGAGCTGTGTGGTGACCGTGGTGCGCCTGCGCCTGCATGCGCACACCGCCGGCGGCACACCCGGCGGGTGTGCAGCTCCTGAAACTAAGTGGTAGGCGCTCATTAAGCAGGCGACCTGGTGCACCGGCGTGGGGTTGCGGGCAATGGCCCACGATTCGCTAGGGAGGCGCGGGGCGCAGCTCCTGACGGCTCTGTGACATGCAGCAGGCCGGTGGCTTTCCTTCTGGCTACCTTTGACTTCATCCGTGCGGGCGCGCCGGGCGCGCCTGTACGCCAGCGAGATGGTGACCGCCAGGGGCAGGCCCTCGGGCACGGCCACCACCACGATGGTGACCGCAAAGATGAAGAATGCGAGCGGCCCGGACGCGATCTGCGCCACCGGGAAGCCGCGGTTTTGCACGCACCACCTGAGCGCGCCCGGGCCCGCGCCTCAGGCCGCCGAGCCTGAGCACCGTGGCGCATGCGGCAGCAAGTGCGAGCGGGTACGATAGCAACGCCCGGCCCGGCGGTGCTGTGCTGGTGCGGGTCCGGCCTCGACGACTGGACACCTGTACGCCTGGCGTAGGCTGCTTATTGTCGGCGCGCCCATTAGCATGTCCCCAGACTTCCACATCGGGCTTTCTCGCGGCGCCGGACCAGCCGCAGCGCAGCGTGAGCCACGCGGAGCCTGAAGCCTGGCACAGGAGCGCCCGGTTGCGGGGGGCCGCCAGGGGCAGCGGCGCGACGGCGGGGCCGCGCCGGATGAGCAGCACGGCGAAGCAGACGCCGCCAACCAGCAGGCCGACCTTGCCGATCGCGGCCGCCAGCAGGCCCAGCGCCTCCTGCAGCGGCGTCTCCTGCGCCTCGCTGGCCACCATGGCCATGGTGCGGCCCCATTCGCTGCGCCCGCCGACCGCCAGCACCAGCAGCCGGCCGCTGCCCTCGGTGACCAGCGTGCGCACGCGCGCGCGCGCTCGCGGGCGGTCGCCGCGGCAACAGCGCTTTCGGGGAGCCGCGGCTGTGGCCTCGGGCCACGTGCAGGCCTAATGCACGCGCCGACCGTGCAGCGCGCCGGGGTCGCGTAGTGCTGCGCGTTCAGGGCTCACGAGCCATTCAAATGACTGTGCCAAAGCAGGCAGCCCTATAAAGGCTTACTCAGATGACGAGCCAGGGGCCCCCGCACCTGGGTCCCAGAGCGGCACCAGGGATCCATTGAGCTCTTCCGGATGGGCTCGCTCTCGCCCGTCAACGACGCCTGCCGCACCCCGAACACATACCTTGCCAGCCCATGCACGCATGCACGCACTCCAGGCTGTGCACAACAACATACAAATCAATGTGAGTCACCAGGCAGTTTTGCGAGAGCCTACACGTCATGCAAGCGGTGTCTCCCGCCCAGATGCATCAGGTCACAGGTCGTGCCTGGTCCGTGGCTGTGCAGAGCAGACTAAGCAGCACGCAAAAGCCCTCAGCGCGGCGCCGACACACTCCGGGAGGCAGCGCGCCGCCGTCGCTGTTTCGCAAACGCTCCCGCGGGCGGCGGACGCGACGCCGGCGGGGCCCGCGCCTCGTCGATGACCAGCCCGAACGCCTCGACCGCGACGCCGTCGGCGACCAGCTTGTCGCCGGTGTCCAGCACCAGCACGTCGCCGACGACCACGTCGGTGTTGGTCACCAGGCACTCGCGCCCGCCGCGCACCGCCTTGACCTCGATCGTGTCCTTCTCCTTGTTGAGCTTGCGGAACTGCTGGTCCTTCTGGTAGTCGTTGCCGGAGGCTGCGCGCGCGCGCGCGGGGGGGTGCTTCACCTGCGGCTCCCGGCTTGGCGCTTGCCTCCGGCCAGCGCGGCCCAAGCTGCCAGACCGAGGGTTCTCTGGACATAGATGGCTCTCATAGATGGCTCTGGCTGCTTGCTTGGTTGCTGTGTTCTTGTAAGAGCTCGTGAACGCTCGCTTGAAACTCAGTGCCATGGAACATGTTGTGCAGTGCATGTGCATGGCAAATGAGCAGCGCTCAAGATGAGCGCGTCAGCGACAAGGTCGACTAGGGAGTGACGTGCAGATGCATACACGCCTGCAAGCAAGCCCAGCGGCACAGCGCTTACGCGCGGCTGCAAATCGGCGTGCGGGGCACGCCGCCTGCGCCTGGCCGGGAGTGCGGCACCAGTGGCATGCGTGCGCGTGCTGCACGGCAGAGCGCGGGCCGCACCGACAAAGCTGACGACGACGACTGCGACCCAGATGGCGACGCCCTCCGTCCACGCCCGCTCTGCGCGCTGCGAGGGGATGACCGCGCCCAGGATCGTGGACACCTGCCCGCAGGAGCGCCAGGCGCCATCAGCAAAGTGTGCCAGCCTCCCGAGCAGGGGCCTCTGACAGGCAGCGCGCTGGTGCCTGCGGTTCTGTGCAGCCCAGCTTGCTGCCGTGTCTGAAGGTCGCAGGACGAGCGTTGCATCAGAGATCTCTATCAGAGGACTGACGCTTTCTGCCAGCAGCAGACAGTGCCGATGGGACTGGTCACACTGCAGTGCTCCTCTGCCTAGTGCCGAGGGCACGGCGGCGCGGCGGTATGCTGAGGCGCCTGAGCCTGCACCGGGGGCGCACCGCGGCCGCACACATCAGCAGGATGAGCGTGGGGTCGCTCAGGTTGTCGACCAGCAGCCGCCAAAACGGCTGCACGGGCACCTCCTTGAAGCGGTTGTCCCCAAATGCCTCGCGCCGCGCGGCCAGGCTGTGGCCGCCGGCGCCGGCGTGGTCGGGGTCCACGCCTGTCGCCAGGCTGCACGCGAGCGCGGCCGCCAGCGCGGCGGCGCCGCCAAGCGCGGCCAGCGCCTCATCATTCTTTGTCTGGCGCGCGCCACGGCCGCATTAGCGATCTGCTCTCGGAGTCGTGTGCAGCTCAGAACCGGGAGCGTGACCTACTGACCTACGGGCCGGGAGCGTGAGCTACGTCCCCCAGCACTGACAGCGCCTCATCGTTCTTTGCCTACTTGAGCTTCTGCCCACAGAAGTATGGGCTCCACGCGCGTGACCAGGCTGCAGGCGTATGCGCTGGTCGCGGCGGCCAGAGCGCCCGCATACCAGCGCCGCTTGATCGCAGCGTGCGGTCGCTGTGACTGCGCAGCGCTGCTAAGGCTCTGCAGCGAGAAACTCACGCACTGCTCGCGCCTGTGACCTGCCGGCTTCTCTGTGCAGCCGTGCAGGCCGTGACGTCAGGCAGACTCTGTGCTGCTCTTGCGGCCCACTCCCACACAGCCTGATGTGCTGGTCACGTGTTGCACAGCCGTGCTCTGCAGAGCCGCCCTGACAGTCCGGTGCTGCTGGCTGTGCTAGGGCTCGCATGCAGGCTTGCGCTTGAGGTGCGCTGACACAGGCCCAGACGCGCACTGGCCATTGCGTGGACCTGGCTTGTCTGTCAGGGACTTGGCACCTCGCAGATGTCTGTCAGCTCATCGACGCTGATGCCAAAGCTGGGCGCCTCCGCGGCAGCCGCCTTGCGCCCAGGCGCCGCACGCGGCATGCCAGGGCGTCCACGGCCTGGCCCTACTCAAGCGCAGGTGCCAAGCGAGGCTGCGTGACCAGCATCGGTCCGGGGCTCCTCGGGCGCTGGCCTGCAAGCCAGTCAGGCTACCATCTACGGGTGCAGTGCACGGGCTGTGCTGAGCCTCATGCGCCGCTCCGACGCTTGCCTGTGCACACCGCGGGGTAGCGAGAGCAGAGCACAAGCTGTCAACGTCGGTTTCATACCGTTTGTACGCTAGGGTCCAGCGACAAGTGCTCCCAGTCAGCTTTTTCCTTCCTGATCGCCTTTGTTTCCTACAACGCTACGACGATGGAGCTGACCTGTCATAGTGCAGGCTGTGCTGGAATGCGCGCCGCGCGCTGGGCTTGCGCTCTCCGGGCGCCCGCCAGCCAGTGCACAGCGCGCTTGCCGCGGGCGTCCTTGCCGGCACGGCAGTGCTGCAGGAGAGCAGTGGCAGCGCCGCGCGCCGTGCCAACAGACGAGGCAGCCGTGGACGAGGAAGAAGACGGGGAGTTGGCAATAGAGCGGCAAATTGTGCGCAGCCTGCCTCTGTTCTTTTATGTGTGCAGCAGCGAGTATTGCAAGGGTGTCTTGTGCAGCTCATGCTTTGCAGCAGTGTCTTGAGCAGCTCAAGAGCATGTACTGTACACTTTTCTTCGTAGTTACTTCTAGCAGCACACGCTGCTTACCGCCTGGCGGATCGACGAGCCTGGCAGCCAGGCCTGGGCCTGATCCACTCTTCTGGTCCTGGCTGTAGTGGCTTTTCGCCGACCGCTACGCCCGGCCCCGGCGCGCTAAGCTCGACGCGGCCGTCTGACGGCCGCCGCGGCGCGCCAGCGGGCGCGCCGCGCGCCGCGCAAGCGCGCAGGGCCCACCGTGCTGGCGCCCCAGGTGCAGAAGGCGTACAGCGGGGCGCCGCTGACGGCCGCGGGCCAGGCCGAGACGCTGGCCGTGCGCGGCCTGGGCGTCTTCTTCTGCGTCATCCTGGCCGAGGGCATCTTCCTGGCGGTGTCGGTGCGGCCGCGCGGCCTGCCCTCCTGCCTTCGTCTTGCGGCGCTTGCGCCGTGCTCTGACGTCGCTGAGGTGGTGAGCTGGGCTCTGGCAACGCCGGCTAGCGCTCTCCTGTGGCGTCGAAATATTATCTGCATAACAGCTGAAGCTGTATCGCCTCAGTTGCAAGTCTCAGCTGCGTCAGCTCAGCTGCAGCAAGGTGTAACATCGCTCCTGCAGGGCTGGGCTGCGACTGCTCTGCCCGGGCTCCTGCTGCCGCTGGGATCCCTGCAGCGCGTGCCACTTTTCCAAGCAGGAGGAGGGGGGCCGCAGGGCTTCCTGCCGGATGAGCTGGACCGGTTTGCAGAGTCCACGCTGTACCCCAGCTTCTCGCCCACCGTCGGCGCCTTCCTGCTCTGCTCAGCCGCGTATGGCTTGTGGAAGGTATGGGGCCTCTGTGAAGCCCTTCTTTTGCTTGCATTGTACGCAGCGTCTGGGTTGCTGGGGGCTGCATGTGCTGGTGCCATCCTGCTCTGCTCCGTCGCCGTGCTGTGACTGGTGTAGGGGCCTGTAGGCTGCGCGGTGTGCGGCCCCGGCCGTGCTCGAGGGTAGGGGCGAATGTTGTGAGCGTGCTGAGCAGCTTGCCCATCTTCTGTGCGTTAGATCCCCTACTTGCTATGATACGGCGAAATTTTGGCTCATTGCCACCCTCAAAGCATCTGCCCTTCCAAAGGCATCGTGTTGCAGAGCATGAGCCCTGTGCAAAGCGGCGGGCAGTCTCACTCAATAGCGCACTGGTTGCCGGCCCCCCACGCCGCAGCGTGGCAGCAGCGCATGCAGCGGCGTATCTGATGCGGGCGCTGTGCACGGCGCGCAGTCCAGGCAATGAGGGCGTCCGCCGCTGCCGAGTCCCAGGAGCTAAGCTTTGAGGGTTGCTGAGCGTGAGTTTGCGCTACTGGCTGCCGCCATGGGTGTGCGGTTCCACTAGCAGACTGGTCGCATCCCCGTCCCTGTCCCATGCGAGAGATCTGGCGAGAGATCTGGAGAGCGTGTCACAGAAGGCAATGTGTGAGGTGTGCGGCTGTAACAGTGTCACTTACAGTACACAGATCAGCTCACGTTGAGCACGTGCAGAGGCACTCTGGACGGTCGAGCACACCACCATCTTGTCAGTCTTGCTCCTGTTTTGGAGCAATGCGAATACGAGCGGAAACACATGTGGTAGTGCTCTTGAGACACCCCTCCCAAGCCCTTTCAAGCCACAGCTCACATGGAGCTTGCCCATAACAGGCATGTCTTCCTTGCGCCTGGCGTACTTTACTCAGTGGCCCGCAGCGGCCAAACAAGACAGCAACCCATGGTGAAGTGCTGCCCATGCACACTCGCCCCGATTGTTTGCTGGGCAATGGCAGCGGGCGCGTCTCGCAAATCCGGGCGCGCAAAGGGAGGCAGGACGGGAGACAGAGCGAAGTGTGGACCCAGGGCCGGCAGCCAGGGCACCTGGTGCGCCCAGATGGTATAACAAAGCCCTCAGTCGGCTGGGGTGCTTGGAAATGGTCCAGCAAGTGTGGCGTAGCCAAGCACCGAAACAGGTTCCATGCGAGCAGTGCGCACCATAATGCCCGGGTCCCTGCTGCCGCATGCCTGGGATGCCGTTCTGCGTTCTGGCCGCAGCCTTGGCCCCGGCCGCCGCAAAGCACAGGCAGTAGCCTGCAAACACAGTGCATGGCCAGGTGGGCACACATGCTCTTGCAATGCAGGACCATGCCCTGGAGGCGGCAGTCCGCGCGTTCTGTGGCCCGCGCTCGCACCCGCGTTAGAACATGACAGCTGTACAGCTGCGAATGCGCGGCCCTGCACATACGAGCAAACCTGTACAGACCTGCTGCGGCACCCCGTCAGGTCGCCGCTCTGCCACGAGCGGGAGCGCAGCGCGCCGCCTGAAAGCCTGAAAGTGCGGGGGCGGCACCCCCCGCACAGCTGCCCTGCCGCGGCCCATGCGCGCAGCAGACACACAAGAGGGACAAGCGAGAAAGAGCGGCGCCCGCCCAAGCAAGCAGCAGACTCCCGGGCCTTTGCCCACGCCTTTCAGTCCCAGCCGGTCCATGCGCGCAGGCCCCGGCGCCCCGCGATGCCAGGCCACACCACGAGTATGATGGCCGCACGTACGCATGCGAAAGCGGCACATGGGTCCGGCCACCCGGCCCCTGTCACGGCGGGACGCCCCAGCCAGGTCGCGCGACTGGCGCGCTGTGAGAGGCGCAAGCAGCAGGCGCGCCAGCCCCCGCCAGCACGCTCGCGGCGCGCTGGGGCGCGCGCGGCGCACGCCCGCACAGGCGCCTCGCAAGGCCGCATGCGAGCGCAGGCCGCAGCGCCCGCGCCGCCGGCCCGCCGCCGCGGCAACGCCGCCGCGCCGCGCCGCAGCGCCGCAGCGTCACAGCGTGACGTCCAGGGGCATGGGGTTGTTCAGCAGGAAGCTGCCGCCCACGCGCCGGCCGGCGGCGGCCGCGGCCGCCGCGTCGCTGACGTCGCACACGCGCACCGGCAGCGCGCCGCCGGCGTACTTGCGGTAGGGCCCGGGGCTGGGGCTGGAGTCGGGCGGCTGCGCGCGCGCGGGGCTGCCGGCGTCGCCGCGGCCGGCCGCCGGATCGTCCGCAGCCCGCTGCGGCAGCCGCGGCTCGCCGCGCTGCTGGCCCTGCCGGCGCGCGCTCGGCGTCGTGACCGGCGCGGCCTGGGGCCCAGCGGCAGCCCCGAGCGCTGCACCAAAGGGCGGCAAGGCCGCGCAGCGCGCCTCGAGCGCAGCGCACCGCTCCGAACACGCGCGGCCTCGTCATGACCAGCGCACTGCTGCACGCAGGTCCCGGCCCGGCCAGCACGCAGGCAGGGAGCAGGCGGGGCAGCGCACCCCCAGCGCCGACCGCCGCCCCGTGACGCGGTTGGCGAAGAGCGCGGGTACAGCCGCGTCCGGCGCGCGCCTGTTGAAGCCGCCGGGGGGCCCCCTGCTTCCGCACCCTGGCGCCCCGCTGCCGGACCGGCCGGGCCCGGACCCCCCGCTGCCGGACCCCCCGCTGCCGCACTCCCCGACCCCGAAGCGGAGGCCGTCGGCGCGGGCCGCCGGCGCGGGCGCGTGCGCGCCCGCGGGGGCCCCGCGAGCCTCGCAGGGCTCCCCAGGGTCGTCACACCCTGCATATCTGCCCTTTGCGCACGCGCCCAATCCCGCCGGCGCGCGCCGCCCGCCCGCCTGCTGCAGCGGATGCGGCGGCGGCGGCGGCGCCTGCCACGCGGCCAGGATGTGCTCGGCGGCCAGGCTGAAGGCGGCCGCGTCGGGCCGGGGTTCCTCGTGGGCCGCCGCGGCCGCGCCTGCGTCAGCGGCCGCCGCCGCATGCGCCGCCGCGGCCGCGGCAAGCACGTCGGGCGGAGCGTGGCGCCCAAGCGCCTCCGCCTGCGCGCTTTGTCGGTGCTCAGCTGAAGCCGGAGGGCCGGAGTGACCCCTTGGGATACATGGAAAGGGCTCCTGCCTGCCTGCCTGCCTGCCAGCCACCTTGCACCGCTGCGCCGCGCAGACCCCCCAGCGCCCAGCCCGGCAGACGCCCCGGGGCGCCGGCGCGCCTCCGCGGAGAGGCCGGCGCACTCCACGCGCAGCCGCGCGGCCTCCGCGCGCAGCGCGCCGGCGGCGGCCTCGGCGGCGGCGGCGCGCGCGGCCGCCTGTGCCGCCGCGCCGCGCGCGGCGGCCAGCTCGGCGGCGTGCGCGCGCGCGGCCGCGGACAGCGCCTCCTTCTCCGCCAGCACGCGCTCCAGCTGCCCGCGGAAGTCCGCCGCGATCACCTGCCGCGCGCGCGGGCGGGCCCTCAACGAAGCGACCTCGTTGTCGACGAGCTGGCCTTGGCCGCGCGCTGACGGCATGCGCGCGGCGCGGCGCCTCGGCAGGCGCCTTGCTCCTGGCCAGCGCGCGCAGCAGCTGGCGACGGGGCGTCCGTCGCGGCCGCGCGCGGACAGGCCGAGGCCAGCCCCAACGCTGACGTGGCCCTATGCTGCTGAGGTTGAGCTGGCGCGGGGCGCCGTGCGGGGCGCTGCGCCTCTGGTGGCAAGGTCCGAGGGCGCCAAGGACAGGTGCCACGAAAGAGTCTGTGGGCTGACATCTGTGCCACGGACACGCGAGCACCGTTTGCACAGACGTGCCGCTGCTTTGAAAAGGCTCCGGCAGGCATGGCCGCGGGTGTCCCTTGGTGGGGTCGCAGCTGCGGCGCAACCCCCAGCTACATTGGTTTGCTCATGGCCAGTGAACGTGCTGCGGAGGCGCTGCGGAGGCAGGCGGGCCAGGCAGGGGCGCGAGCAGGGGGCTTATCGCTTATGTAAGCCCCCGAGATCCAGCTCCGCAGGGCGCGCTGCGCAGGCTGCCTGGCTACGGCAGCCACTGCTCACAATATGTCGGGGCCGCGGGCAGACTGTGGGCCAGGCGCGCGCCTTCTGCTTGTCGCGCCAGCGCTGCTGCGCGCGCCGGTTGCGCGCCTTTATCCGCTCGTCCTTGTCCTTGGGCCGCGAGACAGGCAGCTGCACTGGCTCGCCGTCCAGCACGCGCCGCCTGCGCTTGCGGCCCGTGAAGCTGGTGCCCGCATCGGCCTCGCCCGGCCCGTCTGGCTCCTCCACCTCCGCCTCCGACTCGCTGGAGGCTCGCTCCGCCGTGGCCGCGAGGATTTGCAGGTACTCCATGCGCCCGCTCACTTTCGTCGGTCGCCGGAGGCCGAGCTGGTAGCGCTCACCGGCCCCATAATCCCCTAGGGCGGGGAAGGTCATCTCTGCTACTCTGCTGCCTGCTAATTTACAAAAAAAAGAATTTTGCCGGTGGCCTTCTTTACTCATTCTGCCGCCTGCGCCAGTGTTGGGCATGTGCCAGCACTCTCGGCGCACGCACTCTCCTGACCTTGTCGACTTGCACAGGATTGGGGTTCTCAGCCAGGCCACCAGCCGCCTCCGACGACAGGCAGGCTGCTGGCGGCGCCCACCGGCCCCGGCACCTGTTCTGACCACCACTGGGGCAGGCGCTCCTGCTGACCAGCGGTGCCAGGTGCTGTGGCCACCACGTCACAGTCATAGGGGACTTCACCCCCGGCATAGCTCTGTGCTGGTGCGGGCCCGCTGTGCCCCATCGGCTGCAGCGCATTCCTGCGCAGCCCCAGCGACGCACGGAGGTGGTTCGCGCTGTGCGCCGGTGCCTCGGTGTGCCGAGCAGGCTCGGCCCCTCCACCCCGACCCGCCCCAGGTCTGCTGGTCGGCCGCCGGCCCGCCGCAGGGCCTGAGGGGCGCAGGCCATGTGCATGTCAGTGCCATGCCAAGCCCATGTCCCCATGTTCGGCAGGCACACTGGGGATGCAGCGGAGACTGCATGCCGTGGACAGCAAGGCAAACGACGAACACACGACATGCATTGCAGCACAAGTAGAGGGAGCGCACCGCCGTCATCCTCGTCGTCGGACAGACCAGCGCCCTCCAGACCGCCTTCAAGCACACCATCACCTGCCCCAGGCACACGGCAGTGTCCTCCTTCAGCACCCAGGTCGTTCACATGCAAAGCACACTGCGCAATGTCAAGGCAGTCATGCGTGCCAGGCACACAGTGCCATCATCCCCATGCAGTGAGGCCTGCACCTAGCCGCCGGCGCTTGCGCTCGCGATGGCTGCGCCGCGCGCCACCAGCCTCGCCACTGCCTGCCCCGCCGCCGCCGGTCAACCCTGACCCTGCCGCCGCTGGGCCCTCATCTGCCGCGCCGGATGCCATGATGCTCCTGGCTTTGGCGCGCGTCCGGCGTCGTCGCCCGCTGTCTGCCCGCTTGTCTTTGTGACCGCATGGCCGGGCTGACGGGGAGCAGGCGGGCGAGCGGCAGGGAGCAGCGGCTCGACCCGAGGACCCCACTCACTCCCCGCGCTTGGCCTGGCGGTAGGCATTCCCCAGGTTATTGTCAGCCGACAGTCGCTCGCGGCACAGTCGCTCGCGGCAAGCGCCGGCGGCTGCCCTGCCGCCAGCGCACATGCATGCAGCACACTGGCGGGCTGCCTGGGATGGGGCGCAGCGCAGCCCGCCGCTGGTCATGCGTGGGGCCCTCCCCATGGCAGGCCTAGCAAGGCCCGTTGCTGCAAGGGCCTGCCAGAGTCCCACAACATGCAGTCCCTGGCAGGCGCTTGCGCTACCCTTTCCCGTTGCCCCAACGCTCGGCACGACAACAATGCAAAGCCTCGACACGGAGCCTGGTTCCAGCTGCGCGCCAGGGCCCTACTGGCCTGAAAGAGTGAGTGCACTCAGCCTCTAACGACCTAGCAATGAAGCAGAGCTAAGCCAGGGCCAACACTAGCCTGCACCTGCGCGCCGCGGCGAAGTCAAGGATGCTCCGCAGCGGCACGCCGTCAGCCAAGCACTGCACAGCGGCCAGGTTCCCTGACGAGCCGCCGTTGCCGTGCTGCTCCATTGCTGCGGATGCCTCTGCTGATGCTCCTGTCAGCCCGTTCTGCTTCTTCTTGCGCTCCCGTAGCGCGCGTGCCTGGCCGAGATACCCAAGACTGCTGAAAGGATGTCTCAGCGACACGCAGGCGGGGGTACAAGCCTGGCTGAAGTGGCCGGGCAAGGCGCGCCTGCTGGCGTATGCTCAGGGCCACCCCGGGTATGAACGCCGGGGAAAGTCCCAAGTCGCTAACAAGGCCGCGAGCAAAGGCTGCAGTGTCGCTGCGCCTGCTGGCGCAGTCCCACACAAACTTGTCCACGAGCCTGGTGCTGCCGACCTGCACGTCCAGCCTGCGCGGTCCGCAGGGCGTCACGCAGCAGGCAGAGGTGGGACTACTCTAGTGAACAGCACTTGCTTGTGTCCCTGCGCACTCTATGGCCTCCAATCGCTCCTCCTCGTCAGGGCTCGTGCTGCACGCAGAGCTGCTGGCCTGCTCTTTGATTGCACGCACTATGGCATCTTGAAAGCTTGCAGGCAGCCCTTCCTCAGACACCAGGCGCGCTGCAAAGGCGCTCGCAGCCTCGCAGAGCTGCTGGCGCGCCGCACTGTCTGTGCCAGCGGCCACACTCCAAGTGAAGCAATCTCGCAAGCGATGGCCGTCCAAGGCAAGGTCCAACACGATGTGCGCGAGCTCTGTCTGTGTCATGCGCTGCATAGGCGGATGCCGGAGCGTGCTCTTGCAGGTGCAGTGCTCAGCTGTTTCTGATATGTTTGGGAAATACTTAGCATTTATTTCACTGCATGATTAGGGAACTCAAAAAATCACAAAGCACAAGCAGTTCGGCTGATACCCAGGCATATTCAGACAGGCTGAGACCGCTATCTATACACACGCTGTGATGCCCCAAATCAGTTCTCTTCCATGTACATGCATGCCAATGCCTTCTATCCGGCAGCTGCGCAGCCCCGCAGGCACAGCCGGGCGTGCTTAGGCAGTGGGCCTCCGAAGGGCGAAGCCCCCCCACTCTTGCACCACGGCCTGGTCCACTGACTCGCCAGGGCGGTGGACAGTACACCGAAGTTCGCAGGCATACAAAATCAGGGCATGCCCATGTTTCAGGCTGGGTAGGCGCTGAGGTCAAAGGTGAACATGGTGGACGCGCCGCTGTCGGCGTCGCGGCTGACGCCCACCAGCGCGTCCGCCTTCTCGTAGAACGCGTCTTTCAGCGAGATGACGATCGACTGGAAGCGCCGGCGCGGCGCGGGCCGGCGCGCGCCCGGGTCGAGCACGGGGTTGGGGTCGGGGCTGGGGGCCGCGTCCTCGCCCAGCGGCCGCGTGTGGCTCTGGATGTAGCGCGCGACGCGCGCGACGTTGGTCGCGTCCAGCGCGGCGTCGATCTCGTCCAGCACGAAGAACGGCGACGGCTGGAACGCATGGATCGCGAACAGGAGCGCCAGCGCGGCCACCGTCTGCGCGCCGCCGCGGGCGCTGGACGCGGCAGCCACGTGACACATGCAGGCGGCTCACAGGCCGCGCATGACAGCTGCAGCATATTTTCTGTGGCGACAGCAGAGAGTGCCAAGCCTTCCGCAACAGAGCTTCTTTGGCTCGTCACGATGCACGATGGGCTGCAAACGACGCGGTATTAATCTTCGTGCACGCCTTCTCGCCGCCGGACAGCTGCTCCATGTCGCGGAAGCGCTTGGTGGGCGGCATGGCCGTGAACTTGACGCCCGCCAGGTACGGCTCGTCCTCGCTCTCCAGGCTCAGGTACGCGGTGCCGCCGATGGGGTGCGTCGCGCTGCGGCGCCCGGCGCGCGTCGGCGGTGGGGCGGCGCGGCGACGCCATGGAAGGCCGCACTGGCGGGGCACATGCATCGATGGAAGAATAGGCCAGACTTTCTCTAGGCCGCGTAGCCGCGTGGCCTATACAGCATGGTTTGCCTCGTGGCGCGGGCGTGACGTGATGCGGAAGTGGCGCCATCAAGCCCAGCCAAAGACACCCACGGCATGTCACCTCACCCAGACCACTGTCAGGGTAAGAGCGCCGGGCTCGCCTGCGCGTGAGCTCCTTGAAGATGCCGTCGATGGCCTCCGCGACGGAGTCAAACGCGGCCCTGAACGCGTCGTAGCGCCGCTGCCGCACCGCGCTGAACGCCTCCACGGCCGTCTTGGCAGCCTTGCGCGCGGAGCCCAGCGCCTCGTCCTCTTTGCGCTCGCGCTCCTGCAGTCGCCCGTGCAGGTGTCAGGGTTGCCAGGGCTGCAGGGAGGACCCTTGGTCACTGCCTTGCTGCCACGGCGCGGGCGTCGGCCAGGCCAGGCGCGCTCGGGCAGGGCAGGCCTGCCAGCGCTCGAGAGCGGATGGCGCGCCTTGACCGCCTCGAACTGCTCGACGGCCTTGAGGTTGGGCGCGGCGCGCGCCAGCTCGCCCGCGCGCGCCTCCAGCTCGCCGCGCAGCTCCGTATCCAGCGCCTCCTGCGCGCCGGGATGGGGTTAGGGAATGCCAAGGGCGCCCAAAATGGCTGCCTGCTCTGCATGTTCAGTCTAGGGCCTACCCGACCCTACTCCCTGCTCTGCATGTTCACTCCGGCTAACCACTCTGCAAGAGTGGCAGACATAACTCGCCCGGCCCATGCAGGCTCGCCTTCTACCTCCACACTCCACACCGGAATGCACCACCGGAATGCACCACCGGAATGCACCGGTATGAGAGCATCTGCATCTGCATGCCATCGACCAGCGCAACTCGCGCCCCCGCACCGCCCTGAGCCCCGTCACAAGCAGGTCCCTGCGCGCAGGAGGCGGCGGGGGGCCGCGGGCGCACCCGCTCCGCCGCGCTCGCGTCCGCCGCGGCCGCGCGCGAGCGCTTGAGCACGGCGAAGTCCAGCGGCGGCTCCGCGTCCTTGGCGCCCCTGCCCTGCGCGCGGCTGCTGCCCGGCCCCGGCGCAGCGGCCCCGCCACCGCCGCCCGCGGCCTCCTCGCCCTCGTCCTGGTCCTCCTCTTCGTCCTCCTCCTCAGGCTCCACCCGGCGCCGCTTCGAGCCGCCGGCCTTGCGCGGCAGCTTCACCTGCGCAGCGGGGGACAGGGAGTTACCGGGACAGAGCATTGCAGGCTTTGAAAGCGCGACGAGCGCAGCCCGTGGTCCGTGAAGCAGACAGGTGAGAGGAGCACAAACACAGCATATGTGGCACGCAACAAGGTCTCGCTCTGTGCATGCCTGGCACATGTACACGGGTCTTGCGGCCCTCTTCACTCTGAAACATACGGAGGTGTGCGTCGAGCAGTGTTGACAGCGGGACGTGTCCCTCGGGAGCGCCAGGTGGCACGGGCGCAAGGCGCGCCTGCTCCATGGCGGCCGCGCTCAGCACGTCAGCTCGCCGTGCAGCCAGGGCCTCCAGCGCAGCCGCCGCGGCGTCCGCGGCGCCGCGCGCGGCCGCGCGCGCCGCCTGCCGCGCTGTAGCCGCGCGGCGCAGCTCGGCGGCGGCCGCCTCCGCCTCCTCCGCCTTGCGCCGCAGCGCGTCGGAGCGCTCGCGCTGCGCTTGCACCGGGCAGCGCCCCTCAGCCGCATGCGGCCCGCCATGCAGCGCGGGCCTTGATGCCAGGCAGCCGCAACGACGGCCGCGCAGGCCGCGTGTCACAGCGCGCTGCGCGAGCGGGTCGCGTGCGCGTGCCGTAAACGCGTGCCGCCCTGCTTGTGCAACGTAGATTGCGCAGCACTTTAACGGATGGCACTCCTTCATAGAAGAGAGCGTGCTGAAAGTGACACGGTGCTGCAAAGCCGGCGCCATACCTCGGCGGCGAGCTCTGCGCTCAGCTGGGCCGCCGCGGCGTCGGCCGCGGCCGCCTCCTTGTCCAGCTTGGCCAGCTCGCCGGCCAGGCGCTTGGCCTCGGCGCGGGCGGCCTTGACGGCGGCGCGCGCGTCGCGACGCTGCTCGTAATCCAGCTGGTTGCGCAGCCGCGAGGCCTGCGCCGACAGCTCCAGCCGCCGGCGCGCGAGCGCCTCGGCCTCGGCCGCGTGCTGCTCCATGTGCGCGCGGATATTGGCCACGCCCACCTGCGCGCGCGCGCGCTGGCCATGAGCGTGTGGCGCCCGCAGCGCCGCCGTGCTGAGGCGTGCGCATGCTTGCCGCGTCAGTCTGCGACCTGGGGCAGCTCTGTCGCCGTCCGGCAGGGCCGTGCCCTCCGGCCTCTGCTATGCGCGTCCATGCGTCAGACAGGCGGCGACCACGCGCGCGCGCCCGGTCGGGTGAAGCATTGCAGGCAGGGCTTGGCCGAGAGGGTGCACCTTGCGCTGGAGGCCAGCCTGTGTAATGCCTTTGGCACAGACGCACACTGATAGGTGCACCCACTGCTCTCAGGGGTGTATGTGTGATGTTCTTCTCTTTCAAAAGGCTCTACTGCAGGGTATGGCACAAGCCGTGCCAGCGCGACACACTGCTCAGTCCCCTCATGCAGTGCACCCGGCTGCCAGCGGGCGCGGGCGCGCCTTCTGGCTGAACGCCTCAAAGATGCGGTCCTCGATCTCGTGCAGCCGCGCCTGCAGCCTGGCCGCCTTCTCGCGGCGCGCGTCCGCGGCGCGCCGCAGCTTGGCGGCCGCGGGCGCGCGCCGCGCGGCCTCCGCCTCCAGCGCCGCGGCGTCGTCCGCGCCCTTGGCCAGCTTGGCCTCGGTGGCTGCGCGGACAGGGTAGATAACCCTAGAACCTATCCCACCCATGCTCGCAGACAGTGCGCGCACTAAGTCAGACGCGCAGCTGAGATTCAACACCTTGCTCAACAGTAAGGGCCAAGGCTCCTCTGTCACCGCCTGCCGCAGCCTGCTGGCGGCGGGAGCCGTGCTCCTGGCCTCTCTGCTGTGCTGCTGGCGGCTCAAAAGCACATTGCCTGGCTGCATACGTGGTGCAAGGTGTGATCTGATCATGCACAAGGAGAGCTATGCTATCAGGCGTTGTTGTAGAGGCTGTACGCAGGGCACGCCACAGAGGCGAAGAGCCTCCGCGAGGTGGCCGCCCCGCCCCATGCTGCAAGCGCAGCGCTCCGCCCAGTGACTCCGCAGCCAGCCGCATCGCGCGGGGCGCACCCGCGAGGTCCGCGGCCTTGTACTGCAGCCCGCGTTCCAGGCCGGCCATCTCGCTGGTGAGGCGCTCCTCGCGCGCACGCGCCTCGCGCGGCTCTGGCAGGCCGCCCAGCTCATCCGCCAGCTCGTCGCGCCTCTGCCGGTCGGCGGCAACCACGGTCGCATCCGTGCCAACGACGAGAGTGCGAGAGTGCAAAACACACTGCATGTCTACGGAAGCCTCACGCAGGGGCGGTCTCACATTTGCCTGCGTAGAGCTGCGCAACGAGACGACGCTCTCACCACTGCTGGCCAGGCCAAGCCGCACTGCCAGAGCAGCGATGCCGATGTCATAGCGAGTGGCCTATATGTCATGAACGATGACGCAGGCCGTGACTGCCTGGGGTAACTCAGGCAACGGGGGAGGGTATGGCAGGCACGCGCCGCCTTAAGCCGGTCGAGCGCCTGGTCGTCCCAGCGCGACGCGCGCGCGGCCTCGTTGCCGGTGATGCCGCCCGTGATGAGCCCCGCCTTGGCGATCAGCGTGCCGTCCAGCGCGACCACCTTGTGCCGCTCGGGCCCCTGGAAGGCGAGGCGCCGCGCCTCGGCCACCGTCTCGCACACCAGCGTGCTCCTGGCCGCACGCGGGGGGGGCGGGCTGAGCGCCTGCCCTGCCTGGCGCGGCGGGCAAGCGAATGCCAGGCGCCGCGCCTCCTCGCCGCCGCGCACAGCAGCGTTTCCTGGGTTGCGATGAAGGCATCCGACGCCCAGGGGGCGTGCAGCCTCGTTGCTGAAACCGCTGCAAACCGCAGAGGACGCGGCAGGGCGCAGGGAGGGTGAGGGTAGGGACGCCCGGACCAAGGCAAGGTAGATAGGACTTCTTTGGGTCAGGAGAGGTGGGCGTGGGCGGCCAAAGTGCGCTGGCAGGCAGCCCAGGCGCACTGGTGCCAACATCGGCCGAGCGGACACGGCCGTGGGGCGCGCCTGGCCGCCACAGCAAGTCAGGACACGCGCGCCGGCCGCGGGCGCACCCGCAGGCGGCCTGGTACGCGCGCGCGAGCTCGGGCGGGAAGTCCAGCAGGTCGAGCGCAAGGCGCACGGTGCCGCCGAGCGCGCGCAGGCGCTCGGCGACCGGCTTGGCGCGCACGGTGGCCAGCGGGTAGAACGTGAGCGGCGGCTCGCCGTTGCGGCGCAGCCACTCGACGCACGCATGCGCTGCCGCGTCTGTGCTCACGATCACCTGCGCGCACGCGAGCGCCGGCTGCTGATGGCGGCACGGAGGAGAGCAACCCTGACCCTACCATGTACCTTGATAATGAACAGACCCAGGCGCTGCAGGGCAGGGCACAGCACTCTGGGAGCTCTGGCCCGGCAGCCTCGCGCGTGCTTGACACGCGCTTGCGCGCCGGCGAGCGCCACGCAGGGAAGTTGCATGGCTGGCAGGCGGCGTGCAGGCCCCGCGCGGTGACGCTGGGGCTCCCCGTCCTGCAGCATCAAGCCCGATCACTGAACAGCCGGGCAGGCCGCGCGGCGGCCCACCGAGTCGATGTCGCGGCCCAGCACGACGGCCATGGCCAGCTGGAAGCGGCTCTCCGTCACCTTCGCCAGCTGCGTCATGCGGCCAAACACGCCTGCGCGCCGCGGCCAGCGAGCGTCAAAGTAGGTAGATTAGGGGAGGGGTGATGCGGACAAACATGCCCAGGCGCCGTGACCAGCGTGACTCGAGAGCCTCTCGCATGTAGCGGCAACCGCAGTGAGATCACCATCAGCAGGAGGCGTGAGCAGGCTCGCGCTCGCGGCGGCAGCGCGCTGCGGGCAGTGCGGGCGGGAGGCGGGGCGGCACCCGGGATGTGACGCTTGAGCTGCTCGACGGCGGCGGCCAGGCGCCGGTCGCGCTCGCTCTCCTTGCGGTCGGCCTTGGCGTCCTTCAGCGCCGCCTCGGCCGCGTCCAGGTCGCGCGTGAGCTTGTCGCGCAGCGCGCTGCGCGGCGCGCGCCCGCAAGCCCTCACCTCCCCTGTCATCGATGTTTTGTAGCGCCAGTCAAGCCGCTGCACATGTGCAGCGCTTCAGTGTACCGACGGCCTGACGTGCAGCTTGCATGCATGCTCAGCTGTCTGCCGAGCTGTGTGCCCATGCTACAACAAATTTTGCCGTGCAACCAAGTGCGGCCCAACATGATTGCGCCGCCGCTCGCCCGCCGCGCACTTGGCACGCCGGGCCTCGTCCTGCAGCTTGGAGCGCTCAGCGCGCCGGCCGTCCAGCGCGCCGCGCGCGGCCGCCAGCTCGCGCTCCAGCTCCGCCTTGTGCTCCTCGAGCGCGGCGCGCTCCGCGCGCAGCTCAAGGCGCGCGGCCACGCCGGCCGCCGCGTCGTCCGCCGTGCGCAGCTGCTCCTCGTCCGCCTCCTGCGCAGGCAGCAGAGTGCCATTCATCCTGGTTCATGCTGCGGTCTGCGCGCGCCCGCTGCTTTTGTGTATCCTGCACCCGGCTTGGCGCCGGTCAGGACTGCTGTAGATCGTGATGTGTGGCGGCTATCCGGGCAGGGTGCGGGCGCACGCTTATCATGCAGATTGCAGCCCGACAATGCACAGCTCATGTGGCAGAGCCATGTGGTTTGCGCACGTGCGCACAGCCACATGCCTAGTGAGTGGCGCGCCGCTCGACCTGGGGCCTGCGCCTATGACGTGACTGTGCCCATGCATCCACCGCCGCCAAGGAGACCCGCCCTTCACCCCCCGGACGCGCCTGCGCGGCCTGCAGCGCGGCGTGGTCCGCGCGCAGCCGCGCGGTGCGCGATCCCGCCTCCTCCTGGATGCGGTAGAACTCGGCCTGCTGCTCGTCGGTCAGGCGCAGCTCGCCGTCTCGCGCCTCCGCGCGCGCCTCCTCCTCCAGCGTCGCCTGGGCTGCGCGCAGGAGGGCAGGGCTCGCAGGCTTGCTCGCGCAGGGCGCACGGCGTCATTAAAAGCCAGCGCGCGGGCCGGGCGCGGGCCAGGCCGCCACAGGCCGGCGCCGGGCGTCACGCAGGCCTGCTCGGCTGTGCCGTGGGGCCGGGGAGGCGCACGCAGGCGTGCCATGGAGGCAGGGGGCGCTGCCGCGTCGCCGCGCTCCCCCTGTCAGGCGGCGGGCGCGGGCGCAATCCCCGCGCCAGCCGCGCGCGCGGGCCGCGCGCACCCGCGGTGATGTTGCCCAGGTCCGCCGTCAGCCGGGCGAGCAGGTCCGCGTGCTCCTTGGCGCGGGCCTCCTTGTCGGCGGCGTCCTTCTTGGCGGCCGCCAGGCGCTTGCGCAGGCGGCTGACCTCCTCCTTGGCCTTGACCGCATGCGGGTTCTGCGCCGCCCCCGCGCGCATCACCAGCCGGCAGCCCACAGGCCGCACGATAGGTCGCGGCTCAGGCCCGGGAGCCAGGCTGTGACCCGCCACGGCCCACGGCGCATGCAGCGCGCGCTGCTGCGCGTCCTGACACAATGCGGGCCTGCTCGGCGGCCCCAGGACAGCAGCATCGCGCGCCCCACCACGCAACGAGGCCCAGCTGCGTGCCCCACGCAGGCAGAGCCCACATGATGCCCCCACCCTGGCGCGCCTCTGCTCGCCTCATTCATGTGTCTGTTCACAGCAGCGCCCGCAACGCCCCTCCTAGCTACAGCAGCGACCGCGGCGCCCCTCCTAGCGTCACTACGGAGAAGAGGGCGGGGGTTACGGAGGCGCATGCGCGCGAACCTTCTTCTCCACCTCCGCGCGCCGCGCGGCGAGCTTGCGGTCCAGCAGCGCGCGCTCCTTGGCAAAGCCGGCCGCCTCGCGCCGCTTGGCGGCCGCCTCGCGCTCCGCGCCCGCCAGGCCCGCGCCCGCCGCCTCGGCCTCGGCCGCGCGGCGCGCGGCCTCCGCGCGCGCGCGCCGCGCGTCGCCCTCGATGCACAGCAGCTGCCACAGGAAGTGCTGCGTCTTGAGGTCCTCCTGCGCGAGGGCCGGGTCGGCGTCAGTGCAGCCGCGGCGGCCCTGGCGCCGCCGGCCAGCTGCGCCCCGCATGCTCGCGCTCCTGCCGGATCGAGCCCGTGCGGGCGCTGGCATCAGTGCACCGCGCGCGCCTGTGCTCAGAAGTCAGGCCACGCAGCCCAGGCACCGGCAAGCCAGCCCACCACCCCCTGCGCTGCACCGCATGGAGTCGAGGCGGCCCGGGCAGGCGCACGACGCCGGCTCATTCAGCGCCTGCGGGCGCGCGGCACAGCAGGCGGACACCGGCGGGCGGGCGCTCCAGTGCAACACCATGCACACCCCCTGCACGCCTCCCTCACGCTTGCTTGCGCGTGCCTGCCCCCCAACGCATAGGCAAAGCGGTGCGCCGCAGGGCGCATGCGGGCGCGGCGCGCGCGGCCGCGCGGCCCGGGCCGCGCGCCAGCTCGCGCCGCATCTGCAGGTGCTTCTCGGCCTCGTCCTTCTGCTCGCGCTTCTGCTTCTTCTCCTGCGCGACCAGCTTCCTGCGCGCGAACGCCAGGCCGACCGCCTCCTCCGCCGCCTGCGCGCGCGCGCGCCCGCTCCTCGCCGCCCGAGGTGCCCATGCGCAGCCTCAGCGTGCGGCTGCGCCTGACCGGGTCATCTGGTGGACATGAGGCTCGTAGCCCCACGTGCTGCCGTCGTTGCAGGCCGGGCCTCCTTGCATGCATGCAGGCGCATGCGAGGCATCAGGCAGATGCTAAGGGTGGTTGATAGGGAGTTTCAGCTGGCTGCGCAGCCCGGGTGCCTGATGCACCCTGGCCGCCCTTGGTGGACGACCTGAAGCATAGCTGCTCAGAGGGCAGCTTGCTTGCAGCATGGCTTCACACTGCACCGTGCACAGTGACGCCCAACTGCGCTTGCACCCACGATCACAGCATTTGCATGCGCAGCCAGGCATGCACACACTGTGCACTGTGCGAGTGCTGAAAGCGCTGCCATGCCCTGTGCCGCCTAGCAAGACAGAGGCGACATGGTGTGCCCGGGAAGGCCGCCGCAGCGCACGTCCTTCTCGCTGGCCAGGCGGTTGTAGTCAGCGCGGAAGGCCTCCGAGCCGGAGATGTGCTCGAAGAGGGTGGTCAGCTCCTTGGGCGTCTTGGCCGCAACGGACTCGATGTCGCCCTGCGCGGCCAGGACGATCTGCTATCATGTACGCCCGCGCAGCCAGCCGACACCGTGCACACGCGGCAGCAGGTTTCCACACGGCACAGCGTGCTGCCGGTGAAACGGTGGGACCCAGGATGCGCGGCTAGCGTCCGCGCGCGCGCCTGGAAGACGAGGAAGTTGCGCGCTTGGACGAGGATGCCGTACGACTGCAGGCGCGCGTTGTAGTCCTCCCACCGCACCTCGCGGCCGTCGATGCGGTACTTGGACGCGTAGCCGGCGGCGGCGCCGCCGCTCGGCACGATGACGCGCGCAAACTCCACCTCCTCGCCCGCCCCGGTCTCAAACACCAGCTTGACCAGGCCGCGGCGCGCCTGGCCCTCGTCGCCGGCCTCCGAGTTGGCGTACAGCAGCTCGCGGAGCGAGCCGCGCAGGTGCGCGGTTCGCACGCCGAGCACGAAGCTGATGGCATCCATCAGGTTGGACTTGCCGCTGCCCTGCGCGCCGTGCCTCACCCGTCAACGCTCGCTGCGCCGGAGACGCGCTGCCAGAGAGGCGCGAGCCGGCTGGCGGCGCACATTGGGCCCAACGATGGCAGTGAAGTCGCGGAAGGGACCGATCAGCTGGTGACCGCGGTAGGACTTGAAGTCCTCCACCTCCAGGTGCAGCACGCGCCCCTGGGGGTTCTCCATGGTGCGCCCGACCATAGCGCGCTGCTTCACGCGCGCAAGCTCACAACATCAGAAGGCTGCACGTGCCTGTTTTCAGCTGCTTTGATATCTACACAGAGTACGATACCGACGCGCACGATGTAGATGCGCAATCGCAAAGCTGCTTTGAGCTGCTGCTGCATTTGCGGAGGGCCCTTTGCGGACCCAGGCCTGCTGCGTGCTGAGTGCCTGATTAGGCTGCGCGCCTGAAAAGTAGTAGGGAAGAGCACATTGCGGCAAGCGCCTGACAACCCGGTGTGGAGTTGCGCAGCAGACTCACGTGCAGTAAAAGATGTTACGCAGCAAGAGACACACCAGTACTGCAAGATACACTCTGTCCCTTTGTTGTTGATACAGGAGTAATCCAACCGGCACACGGTGCGGACACAGGATTCAACGTAAGCAAAGGGACGGGGATAGAAGCAGAGGAACAGGTCTGGACTCACTCAAAGTACAGCGCGTACACCTGTGCGTGCCAGCACGCCGTCACTGAACACTGCGCGGTTCGGCGAGCTTTGGCTGTCTGCACGCAGCCTCAGAAGCCAGGCCTGCACTGGGAGCCTGTTGCGTGGGTTGCAAGCGCAGCGCGGCGCGCCTGGCACGTGCAAAACATTGTCTCGCTTTCATACACCTCCGAAGCCCAGCCATCGGTCTGCACGTCCCACAAGCAGCGCGACACGACGTGCTGCGCCTGGCCCTGCTTCTGGCCCAGAGTGACCTGCTCGCACCCCTACTCAGCGCGTGCTGCCTCTACTGGGCAACAACATGCCTGGTAGGCAGCCCTTGAGCTATAGAGCGCGTGCCTGTTGAGCATGGCCCTGGCACTCCTCATGCTTGAGGCTTTGAGAGGGGTGGCTAGGACCACAGGCAGTGCTGCTGTTCAGGTCGCACCATGACGACCAGCTTGTGGCGCTCGAAGCCGAGCGCCTTGACGCGCTCCCGCACGTCGTCCGCGAGCTGCTTCGCTTGCTGCGCAGGAACAGCCGAATCTGCATGGCCATGACCTGCGGCAAGAACCTGGCGCAGGGACCTCCAGACGGCATAGAGCGCGCCTGCGCACCCTTCACGGGGTTGTAGCGTCCGCCTTCCATGCGCTCCAGCAGAGCCTGCCGGATCACATCCTGCACCTTCTGCCTCCTGAACACGTATGCCTGCGTAGCACTGGTGAGTGAGCAGGGCGCTTAGCAGGTCGGCTATCAATTGGCCGCAGCGCCGGCGCAGCATGCATGCAACACGCGCCTCGCCGTAGCCGCGCGGGTGCGTGATGTATGTGTTCTCATAGAGCGTCTGCTTCTGGGGCGGCGTCAGCGACAGCGACTGCTCAACCACGCTGGTCGGCCGCTGAGCGGCGCCCAGCCCGAGGACTGAAGCCTGCGGCACTTCTGGCTCGGCGACAGCAGCCATCACTAACCTTTTGGCTATGCGGGCACCTTGCAAATATGCGCAGTGTTCCCGCTCACCTGACGCACGAATGTGACTGTTGTAACGCTCGCCACGGGGTTTGCCAGGTTCTGTAAATGTAGACAGAACCAAATAAAGAGTCCAGGCAGGCGCTCACGGGCAGCGGGGGGGCTTGGTGGGGTGGTCAATTGGTCGCAGTCATGGACCAGCAGCCCCTCCTCGGGAGTGTGTCTGGGACGCACCCCATGGCACGTGCTATCTCAGCCCAGCAACTTGCGACCCTGCAAGGTGCGACAATGTCAGCGTATTGCTGCACAGCAACGCAGAGTCGCCGCGCTGTCTCCTGCAGATATCTGTGCTTGTGCATGTCCCATCCGTCAAGCCTGGGGAAGGTGCATGCAGCACTTCGAACAGCCTGTAGTATCTGGTATGCCTGGAGTAGGTGTGGCAACTTTGACTTGTGGCCTGGGGTGTGTGCAGAGCAACAAACTGTATCCCAGCGTGAAGTGCTGCTGAGCGCTAGCGCTGCAGCTGCGCGCTGGGCTTCTAACGCGCCAGCGCGGGCGGCGCAGACGACATCATCCCGCTCCAGGGCTATGTCACGCGGGCGGTCGAGGTGACCGCCAGCGAGTGGCGCCACCTGACCGAGCACGACCTCGACGCGGTGCTCGCCGTGCACAGCCGCGCCAAGCGGCTGCGGTGGCAGCGCGCGTGCCTGAGCTGGTGCTGCTGCGGGCTGCTGGACGCGCGGGGCGGCTGCAATAGCGCGGCCGCGGCCAGGCGGTACAGGTGGCTGCCCCAGCCTGAGCCCGTTTGCCCCAGACACATGCTCCCGTTTGCGTACCGTTTTGCACTCACTTGGGGCTGGCCGCCGGCCAGGCACCGCTCAATATTCGGGCTGCCGCTGGTGTCGGCACACAGCAGAGTGGCGCTGGTGGAGGGCGTCATCGCGACGGTCATCGACCTCACCTACACGGCGCGCGCCCGCCTGCCGGCTGCCCACCTTGCGATATGCGCATACAACTGTGCCACCGCTGTAAAAGGTTGGGGCACACGACTGCATAGCGTAGCACATAGAGATCCTTGTCGTCTGCTCAGGAGCGGGCCGTCCTAGTTAGATTGGCATGCACGTGCTAGTCTGCCCGAGTGTGAACGTGATTGCTGTCAAACTGACTATAGGCCAGTCATATGCGATGTTTCTGTCGCGCACATGTAAAGCAAGGCCTGTGTGGCAGGCGTTCCTGGTGCCCGTCACGCTCGCATTCCAGCCCCTCGCCTGGGAGGGCTGGACGCTGCTGCACGCCGTCAACCTCGCTGCTGGCACGCCCGAGTCGCTGTGCTACAACCACTCTTTGCTTGCGCATGTGACAGCTCTGCTCAAGCTCTAGCAGCCTGCTGTGCCTGCAGGAGCACGCACGCTCTTTGCTCTTTCCCTGTGCTCCTGGTCACACATGTTCAAACAGCTGTTCTGTCGCTGATCCGATCGTCAGCACGAGCTGCTGCGACGCCGCCCGCACGGAGCGCGCGGCAAGGGGGGGCCGCCCCTCGGGCCGCGCGCAGGCGCGCTGTACGCGGCCGACATGGCCTTCCACTTCCACTGCAGCTTCCTGGCGGTGCACCGCTTCAAGCGGCGCGTGGTCGCGGACGGGCGCCTGGTGGCCTGGTTCTACGTCCGCCACGGCAGCTTCCTCGTCGACCTGCTCTCCATCCTGCCCATCCTGGAGCTGGTGCCCGCCGCCCCTTGGCCCC